>OKIW01000010.1_pt1 | contig 212653 bp, 188 predicted proteins | sample 1612991 | NCBI WGS metagenome assembly OKIW01 (sample SAMN04436827, study PRJEB24849) | human gut metagenome | biome: human gut; feature: NICU; material: stool | host: Homo sapiens | place: USA: Saint Louis, MO | collected 2011-06-23 | reverse complement strand
TCCTCTTTCAGAGTCAACCCGTTATTTCAGGATTTTTTCTCTTCAACCGACCGGGTTGTTTGTGAAGTGATTCACATCTGCCGTGTCAGTGGGAGCGCATTATAGGGAGCTGCCGGGATATAGCAACCCTTAAAATACAAAAAACTTATCAAACGCTCATAATTTAAACTTCCCACGCCCCATCCACGCCAGAAAAAATGAGGAAAAGCCAGACGCCACGCGGGCTGTAGCGAATTCAGGAAAAAGCGACATTTTGCAAAAATCAACGTTATCCGCTTTACGTTTCCCCCTCTCTTACCGCGTCGTGACTTCAGATGATGAATTAAGCACCAGCCTTGACCCATGACAAAGCGGCTTGAGGGTGCCTATTTCTATAATCAGGCCCGTTTCTTCTTATTGGTATGAACCTATGGCTTATCAACTCAACATTAACTGGCCCGAGTTTTTAGAAAAGTACTGGCAAAAGCAGCCAGTCGTATTAAAGAAGGCTTTCGCGAATTTCGTCGATCCGATTACGCCGGATGAGCTGGCCGGGCTGGCCATGGAACCGGAAGTCGATAGTCGACTGGTGAGCCTCAAGAACGGTCAATGGCAGGCCAGCAACGGGCCGTTTGAACATTTTGATGGCCTGGGCGAAACCGGCTGGTCGCTACTGGCTCAGGCGGTAAACCACTGGCATATGCCCGCAGCTGAACTGGTGCGCCCCTTCCGCGTGCTGCCGGACTGGCGTTTGGACGATCTGATGATCTCCTTTTCCGTACCGGGCGGCGGCGTGGGCCCGCATATCGACCAGTACGACGTCTTTATTATTCAGGGCATGGGCAGCCGCCGCTGGCGCGTGGGCGATAAGCTACCGATGCGTCAGTTCTGCCCGCATCCCGCGCTGCTGCACGTCGACCCGTTCCCGCCCATTATTGATGAGGATCTGGAACCTGGCGACATCCTCTATATTCCACCGGGATTCCCGCATGACGGGATCACTCACGAAACGGCGCTGAATTACTCCGTCGGCTTCCGCGGGCCAAACGGCCGCGATTTGATCAGCAGCTTTGCCGATTACGCGCTGGAAAACGATCTCGGCGGCGAGCACTACAGCGATCCGGATTTAACCTGTCGCGAACACCCGGGACGGGTAGAAGAGTATGAACTGGAACGCCTGCGCGGCATGATGATCGAGATGATTAGCCAGCCAGAAGATTTCCGCCGCTGGTTTGGGCGCTTTGCCACCACGCCGCGCCACGAGCTGGATATTGCGCCCGCTGAACCGCCTTTTGAAGAAGAGGAGATTGTCGACGCGCTGATGGGCGGTGAAATGCTGACCCGCCTGAGCGGCCTGCGCGTACTGCACATCGGCGACAGCTTCTTTGTGAATAGCGAACAGCTGGAGCCAACCGACCCCGCGGCTCTGGATGCGCTGTGCCGCTATACCCTGCTGGGTAAAGAGGAGCTAGGCGAGGCAGCGCTGCGCAATCCGGCGTTTATCGCCGATCTGACCCGTTTGATTAACCAGGGCTACTGGTTCTTCGACGAATAGCGCTTCATCATCGGTTCATATAAAGAAGGCGCGGAGCCCGCGCCTTCTTCTTTACTATCGCTACAGCATCATTTACCGAGCAGCGCCTCAAACTGCGCCTGGTAGTGCGGCGCGTTCCATGAACCATCAAACAGGGTGTAAGTAATATATCCTTTGTTGAGCCAGCCCGAGTCATTATCCCCTTCCGCCGGTTTCATCGCCTGCGGATTCATCGTCTGTTTGGCGGTACCGTCCGCCAGAAGTTCATAACCAATCTGCGACACAGGGAATTGTTCATTCTCAATATAATGAACGCCCTTAATTTCAGCCGACGGTAGCGGCGGATAGTTAATGCTCAACCCGGCCCCCTTCGGCATAATCGGGCTTCCCGGTTTATGCGCGGCGTTAAGTTTATCCACCAGCGAGACGACATAATCCACCGAATCAGGCCAGTACTTATGCGTGCTCGGCCATTTGTTCTTCATCTCTTCTTCCGTGAATCGGTAGCCAATGCTGGCGGCAATCGCCGGGAAACCGTAGCGTACGGCGCGGGCCGCGGCGCTCACGGTGCCGGAGTTAACCTGCGCCATACCGGTATTGGGGCCATCGTTAACCCCCGAAATCACCAGATCCGGCGGCGCGTCTTTCAGGACGCCCCACAGGCCAAAATCCAGCGCATCGGCGGGGGTTCCGGGGAAGCAATAGCGTTTGTCAGCGGCTTTTTTGACATCAAAAACTTTACCCGTCTTAAAAGTAATTGCCGATCCGATACCGCTCTGATTCGTTGCCGGTGCCACCATCCAGACGTCATACCCTTTGGCCGCCAGTTTTTCCTGTAGCGAAGTGGTCCCCACCGACTGGCAGCCATCATCGTTAACCAGCAGTATTTTCAGCGGTTTTTCAGCAGCCTGTACGCCAGCGGCAGATAACGCCAGAATGGCGGCAGTCAGGATTTTCGTTCTCATCATCACTCCTTGTTGGGTAGCAGAAGTATTTCTTAGGCGCAAAAAAAAACCTAAGACTCCTGCCGCACGCCTCATTGGCGGACAGGAGTCTTAGGTTTTGCCTGTGGTCAGTAACAATCCCAGAGTGTTGCGAAAATAACGCCAGAGCGTAAAAGAGTCCAGCCCAGACATCATTATTCTGTGATGGAGATCAATCCTCTAAAATTATTCAAGCCGAAAACCGCCAATTAATCTGAAAATTAAACTTAAGATACAACTCAATCAGCAAAATTACCTCCATGAAGACGATCACATTTATTGACATTAATAATAAATAGAGGGTGTCTTTTTTCATAATTAGTGCTAACGTCGCCCATGTTGGATTGTTACTGTTTAGAACAGGCGAAACCTACGTCATAGACGTTCGAGCGAACATAACCTTATTTATGCTTCGCGTCGAATATCTGACGTAGGTTTTTTTTTGCTTATAAAAAGACCATTCAGGTGGAGCGTTATATGAAGAAGTGGCTAATAGCATTAATGATGGCGGCAGGTGCGGCAACCTGCTCTGCGGCGGAAGTTAAAAACGATGACGGCGTGAATATCTATTTCGCCCGTCACGGTAAAACGCTGCTGAATACGTTTGACCGGGTGCAGGGTTGGGCGGACTCACCGCTTACCGAAGACGGCATTCGCGTCGCTCGTTATCTCGGCGAGGGGCTTAAAGGTATTCCGTTTGATAGCTTCTATTCCAGCGATGCCGGACGTCAGCGTGAAACCATGCAGGTGATCCTTAAGCAAGCCGGAGTAAGTAATTACAAACTTACCGAGTTAAGCGGCCTGCGAGAAGCCTTCTTCGGCGGTTTTGAAGGTGGCTATAACAAAGATATGGCCGACGCCGGCGCCAGACAGCTGGGGCTTAAAGACGGCGCTGCGCTATTCAGCCAAATGAAAGCGGGCACCCTGGCCGTTGATACCAACCAGAACGCGCTGGCAGCGGCCGATCCCAAGGGCATGGCGGAAAACTATCAGCAGGTAAAAACCCGCACCCAGGCAGCGCTGCACACTATCGTTGAAAACGCGCAGGCCCGGGGCGATAAAAACGTGCTGGCGATTTCATCCGGTACCGCAATGCAGATCATGATCTCCGATTTAACCGACGATAACGCGAAAAACAAACCGCTTGCCAATGCCGCGGTGGTGAAAATTGTTTATAAAGACGGCAAATATACCGTTCCAGAAATTGGCACCATGAAATATGTTGAAGCCGGAAAACAGGCTCTCGATAAAAAATAATACCCACGCTTAATTATTTATTACGGCAGACTTCAGGCGAAAACACCTCGCCTGGATCGCTGCGTCCCTACTCTGGGGTTTATTATGAAAATCAATACTACAACAGTCGCCATTATGCTGCTGGCTATTCCCGCCAGCGCCTGGTCAGCTTCGACCACTAACAGCCTGAAGGAGCGCGATAATATCGATACCGTGCTCGACGATCCATTATTTAGCCAGTCCCATATGAATTTGTCGTTTAAAAACTACTGGAAATATCTTAAGGAAGAAGAGACCGAGCCAAAGAAAGTCCATAATGCCTGGGGTCAGGGCGTCGCCGTCGATTATCAGTCCGGCTATTTTGCCGATATTATTGGCTTTGATGCCACTTACTACGGAGCGGTAAAGCTCGGCGCCAGCGATTATTTTAACTCCCGCGGCGTGCTTTATAACAACGGCAGCGGGAATAAAAAGAGCAACGCTGAAGGCTTTTCCAAATTTGGTCAACGCAACGTCAAGCTGCAGTATCGCCTGGCGGACACTCATCTGAACGCCCGCTGGGGCTGGCAGACGATGAAAAACTTTGGCGTCATCTCCAACTCGACCCGCCTCTCCCCGACCACCTATTTGGGCTGGACCGGCGAGGTGAACTACGGCCCCTTCACGCTGCGCGGCGCGTACATCGAAAGCGCGATGGATCGTAACTCGCCGGATAAGAAACGCTTCCAGACCAACAGCGGACAGTACATTAACCATATCGCCAGCGGCGATATTCTGTGGCAAAGCGAGCACCTGAACATGCAGTACGGCTATGGTGAAAGCGATAACTATCTGCGCCGCCATATTCTGTTTACCAATATTAAGCCGATAAAAGCGCTGAACATCGGTACTCAGGTCTACGCCACTCACGCGCTGGACGAGTATAAAGCGATGCCGGCGAATAAGCGTGACTTTGACGACGACGCCTGGCACATCGCCATGGATGTGAAGTGGCAGGCGGACAACTGGAGCACCAAGTGGGGTCTGGGCTATACCGATGCGAACAAGGCCAATGAAGTGGGCTTCTACCCGCGCCATATGAGTAAAAACTCGCGCGGGACCTTTATCTCAATGGCCTATGCCGGCAACGACTATATGCGCGACGGTGAACTGGTTCTCTCCAATATGTCGGACTATAACCTGACGCCGGAGCTGGCTATCGGTCTGGCCGGCAACATCGCCCAGTTTAACTACCGCGGCAACCACGTCCGTACGGGGGAAATTAACGCCTTCAGCCGCTGGGTGCCGACGCACCCAAGGCTGAAAAATCTCACCGTCTGGGCGATGTTCGGGCCGGGCTGGTCCTATAAGATGAATGGTAAAACGCCGGTGCTCACCGACGGCCATTACAGCCGGGCCAACTCGCTCTCTTCGGAAGTGATTATCGAATATAAATTTAACCTGTTCTGATTCGCCCGCCCCGCCGGTCATGGCGGGGCAACCCTTCCCGGCTACTTCTTCACCTCATTAAGCTCATCGTTATAGCTTTCCCGCGTCACGCAGACGCACAGGATGGTAATCAGCGCCATGCAGGCGAGAAACAGCGAGATGGGCCACGATGCGCCGCCGGACCACACCAGCAGCAAGGTACCGATCATCGGCGTTAAGCCGCCGACGATATTCGCCAGCTGGAAGCCGAGCGACACGCCGGTATAGCGCACGCTGGTGTCAAAAAGCTCCGAAAAGAAGGCCGGCTGAACGCTGAACATCATGCCCAGCCCCACGGAATAGCAGAAGGTGGTGGCGAACATAAACATCTTCACCGAGCCGGAGTCGATCATCCAGAACAGCGGGAAAGCAAAGATCAGCGTGATGGCGGCGCCGGCCAGATAGACCGGTCGGCGGCCAATTTTATCGGAAAGCCAGCCGAAGAACGGAAAGGTAAAAATGCCGACAAAGCTGGCCAGCAGCAGCCCGTTCAGCGCCGTTTCGCGGGTAAAGTTGAGTTCCCTTGTCACATAGGACATTAAGAACGCCACCGTCAGCCAGCCCAGAACAATCTCCCCCATGCGCATGCCCATCGCCAGGAACACCGCCTTACGGTGATGCTTGAGTACGGTGAGAATGGGAAACTTCTGCTCCGCCGCTTTCGGCGCGTTCTGCTGCTGTTTCTGATTCTCCTGGAACACCGGCGTCTCTTCGATCCTTGAGCGGATAAACATCCCGACGAACAGCAGCGCGATACTTAACAGGAAAGGCACGCGCCAGCCCCAGGACATCAGGTCATCCTCCGGCAGCATCACCACCAGCGCAAAAACGCCGGTGGCGATAAACAGGCCAAGCACGTTGCCCAACTGAACAAAGGTGCCGAAAAAGCCCCGGCGATGGCGCGGCGCATACTCGGTGATCAGCGTCGTCGCCCCGCCCCATTCGCCGCCGATGGCAAAGCCCTGGCAGAGGCGCAAAAAGATAAGTATCAACGGCGCGGCGTTGCCTATGGTGTCGTAGCTAGGGATTAAGCCTATGAAAAACGTCGAAATACCCATAATCATCAGCGACAGAACCAGCGATTTCTTGCGGCCGATCTTATCGCCATAGTGACCAAATACGATGGCCCCGATGGGTCGGCTGACGAAGGTAATCGACAGCGTCAGGAAGGATACCAGCAGCGCCATCAGCGGCGAGAGGTTAGGAAAAAACAGCGATGGAAACACCAGCGCGGCGGCGGTGCCGTAGATAAAAAAGTCATAGAACTCAATCGTTGTGCCAGAAAGACCGGAGCCCAGCACGGTGATCAGCTTTCTTCTTTCATGGGTTTGTTGCGATATTTGTTCGTCTTTTGCAGGGGTCATGGCGGGCGAGGTAAGCATAGTCATCATTAAATCCTCTGTCCTGAATCATTATTGTTAAGTCGGGCAGCGCCTGGTTAACAGCGGTGGCGAGGGAAAATCGCCGGCAAGCTAACTCGAATTAGCTAATTATAACAAGATACGGAGATTCACAACGTAAATGCTAAAAGAGTGTGACCAGGATCGGTTATATTTTGACACCGTCACCAGCGCCGCGAGGCAAATCGCTCAAAATAAGGCGTAAATAATTTATTAAATTCAATCAATTAAATATTAAACGCTGATTTACCGTCCCCGCTGTGCTTCCCGCCCGCTTTTCTGCCCGCCTTTATGTCGCTTTAGCAAGCGTTGCTGAACACCAGACCTGCCGTTTAAAAATTAATATTTAAATATCAATAATTTAATAATTACGCATTGATAGCCATCACAAATCCCCGGTAAAGAGTTTGTTCCTGTCTTTTTTTTGACCTAATTTGCTAATTCGAGTTAGCCAAAGAAATTAGCCAAAAATAAAACGATTGATGCCGCGCTTACCCCGGCGCAGCACGCTCAACGATAACTAAGCGACCTATCCCCTACAGGAGAAATTCACATGTTGAATTTAACGTTACCCGCGGAAGCCGAACTTATTACCCCGCAGCCAGGCGAAGTGTTGATGGTGACCAATGCGGATCTCCGCGAACCGGCTAACGTCACCTGCTGGCCCACGCAGAAGCTGTTTGAACAGCGTCTGGAAACGGCGCTGGAAACATTAGGCTACCGCCTGCGCCGCGCCCATCCGGTCAACGAGCAGCGCGGCCACGGGTTTATCAGTAGCCAGAAAGAGGGTAGCGAGCTGTTCGCCGGGATCGATCCGGATGCGCCGATTATTGTCCTGCTGACCGCCTGGCAATACTCCCATCACCTTGCTCCTTCGCTGGTACATCATCGCGGCCCTATTTTGCTGCTCGCCAATTTTGACGGTACCTGGCCGGGCCTCGTCGGCATGCTCTGTATGGCAGGCTGCCTCACCAGCCTGGAGCGCAACTACTCGCGGCTGTGGTCGGAAACCTTCGCCGACGAGGCGTTTATTCGCGGCTTAGACACCTGGCTGCGCGACGGCCATCTCAGCCATAAGCTCGGCTATCTGCATCCGGTCGCGCCCAGCGCGCCGCTGCTGGCCAGCGAAGCCGGACAGATTGGCGTGAAGGTTGGGCAGTCGATCCTCAAACACAAGGCCATTATCGGCCTGTTCGATACCTTCTGTATGGGGATGATCAACGGCGTGTTCCCGCAAAAAGCGATGATCGACGTAGGGATGCCGGTGGAGTCGCTGTCGCAATCGGCGCTGCTGGTTGAGATGAACAAGGTGCCGACCGCCCTGCGCGAAGCCTGTCTCGACTGGTATGAGACCCGCGGCATGCGCTTCCTGTTCGGCACCGACGGGGCGAAGGATCTGACCCGGGAGCAGGTGCTGGAACAGTGCGCGATGATGATCGCCATGGCGCGCTTCGTGAAGCGCTTCGGCCTGACGGCGGTGGGCGTGCAGTATCAGCAGGGGCTCAAAGACAGCTGCGCCGCCTCAGATTTTGCCGAAGGCGCCATCGGCAACGCGGAGCGTTTCCCGATCCCGGATGAGAACGGCGAGATCGTCTGTCCGGACGCGCCGATCCCCTGCATCAACGAGGTGGATATGGGCAGCGCCATCCCGCAGGTGATGCTGGCGAAGCTGCTCGGCGCGCTGGGCATGGCGAGCGAAACCACCCTTCACGATATCCGCTGGGGTAGCGAATACAACGGCACGTTCTACTGGGATCTGGAGATCTCCGGCGCGGTGCCGTTCGCCCATCTGAAGGGCGGGATCGCCGGGGCCACCGGCTATCGCCAGCCGGCGATGTTCTTCCCCTATGGCGGCTCGACCATCGCCGGTCAGGGCAAAGCCGGACGCTTTATCTGGGCGCGCGCGCACTACGAAGGCACTCAGGTGATCCTGCATATCGGCACCGGCACCGCCGTCGAACTGCCGCATGACGAATTCGAACGCCGCCGCCGGGCGACCAACTACGAGTGGCCATTACTCAACGCCGTTCTCGACGGGGTTTCGCGCGACGATTTGATGGCGGGCCACCAGAGCAACCATCTCAGTCTGGCTTATGTAGAAGAGGAGGTATTATCCGAAGTGCTGAACGCCTTTATTGCTCAGGCGCTGACGCAAAATATGAAAGTCTTTATCGCAGGCGATGCGCATTTATTAATGAAATAACAACTGATTCGCTTATGTAATTTTTACGTTGTTAGCGATCCTGGCAAACATCCGCTTCATTCGTCTCTTTATCACCCATAAAGAGCGGATTAACGCGCATCTGTCCGGGCGGGCCCTCCGCCTGCCCGGATAAGAGAGGATTATATGTATCAGCAGCAACATATTGAATTTATTATCCAGAAGGCAAAGAAACGGCTCGACCAGCAGGAGGCCCCCGGCTGCACCAAAGCGGGATGGCTGATGATCACCGCATTATTAATTGAGTCATGGGATATTTATTCCATGGCGTTTATTTTATTCGCCCTGAAAGATATTTATGAGCCCAGCAGCTGGCTGCTTGGTTTTACCGCCGCTGGCACCCAGCTTGGCGCGGTGGTCGGCGCGCTGCTCGGCGGCTGGCTGACCGATAAGCTCGGACGGCGTAAAATTTTCCTCTGGTCGATGATCCTGTTCGCGATCTTCGCCGTTCTTCAGGGCCTGGCGCCCAATATGTACTGGCTGGCGATTATTCGCTGCCTCGCCGGGATCCCGGTGGGCGCGGACGTGGCTAACGGCTTTACCTACATCATGGAGGTGATGCCGAAGGGCAAGCGCGAAGTGATGGCTAACCGCTGGCAGTTTATGTTCGCGCTGGGGATTATCGCCGCCATTCTGCTGGTCACCACGCTGGTGGCGCTTGATGTTCACCCGGATATGATCTGGCGCATCGTGCTGGCGGTCCCGGCGATCCCGGCCTGCCTGCTGCTGTTTATGCGTCGGGAGCTGCCGGAGACGCCGGCGTGGTTCGTCGAACGCGGCCGCTTTATCGAAGCGAAACAAGCCTCCCGTGACTATTACGGCGAACAGGATGGCCGTCTGCTGGACGACATTCTGCCCAACGAAAATGTCACCATCGCCGACCCGACGCTCAAAGAGACGCTGCACGATCTGTTCCGCCGTCCGTTTACCCGCCGCACCACCCTGTTCGGCTGGTTCTCCTGCGCCGTGCAGTCGTTTGAAAACTACGCCTTCTCCTTTTTCCTGCCGCTGATCCTCGTGACCATCGGGATTTCCGGACAGATCCAGAATAACCTCGCCCTGCTGGCGGTGAACTGTATCGCCGCGCTCTCGGCGTTTGTCGGCCCGCTGCTGTTGCCGAAGCTCGGGCATAAGGGGCTGAGCAAATACGGCTTCCTGCTGGTCACCATCGGCATCTCAATTTCGGCGTGGGGCGTCTACAGCAGCAGCTTTGGTTTTATCATTTTTGGCGCGGCGCTGATGCTGTGGGGCCACTACTGGGATTCCGAAAGCGGCATGACGGTGATCTCGCTGGTGGCAAAACCGCGCTATCGCGGCGTGGCCTCCGGCATCGGCTACACCATCGTCAAGGTCACCGCCTTCGTCACCACCCTGGTCTTCCCGGCCCTGTTTGAAGCGGTCGGCGTACCGGTCGCCTCAATGATTATCGCGATCGCGCCGTTCTGCGCCTTCCTCGCCTCTATCTTCCTGCTGCCGGAAGTCTTCGGCCATGCGGTGGGCGACGAGAACGATCGAGAACATGACGCCAGCCCGGCAATCGCCCTGGAGGGGCATGAATCCCCGGCCTCCAAACATTAACCGCCCGGGCCGCAGGGGCGGCCCCCGCTGAACCCATAAAGGAAGGAATCAGATGAACAGCACAAAAATGCCCGTAATTGAAAATATCGAACTGATGACCGCCCGCGTTCCGCTGCCGGAAGGCCCGTGGGGGGATCAGATTCACCACGTCACCGATATCGAAGTGGCGATTGTTGACGTCTACGGTTCTAACGGCCACGTCGGCACCGGCTTTAGCCACACTTCCGGCTGGTGCGGGAAAACCATCTCCGCGCTGATTGCCGAGATTATCCCGGACGTTATTGGCCAGCCGCTCTCCCCACGCGGCCTGTGGCATCGCTCGTATAAACACGTACACGACGTCGGCGGCGCGGGCGTCACCACCCATGCCCTGGCGGCGCTGGATATTGCCTACTGGGATCTGTTAGGTAAAACCCTCAATGCGCCGATTATCGACATTCTTGGCCGCGTGCGCGATCGCGTTCCGCTGTACGGCAGCGGCATCAACCTGCATCTGTCCATTGAGGAAGTGATTGACCAGGTCAAACGCTGGAAAAGCACCGGCTACCTGGCGGCGAAAGTGAAAGTGGGCAAACCGACGCTGGAAGAGGACGTAGAGCGGCTGCGTAAGATTCAGGAGGCGGTGCCGGGCTTCCCGCTGGCGGTGGACGCCAACCAGGGCTGGAACTTCCCGCAGGCGCTGCGCGCATTCAAGCTGTTCGAGCCGCTTAACCTGCTGTGGATTGAGGAGCCGCTGCCCTCCGACGATATCTCCGGCCACCTGCGGCTGCGCGAACGCAGCGCCACGCCTATCGCGCTGGGAGAAAACGTCTATAACTTAAACCAGTTTACGCAGTACATCGAGAGCGGCAGCGCGGATTATATCCAGGCGGATCTCGGCCGCGTCGGCGGGATCACCGGCTATCTGGATATCGCCGCCGTCGCCCGCGCGCACAACCTGCCGATGACGCCGCATTTTGTCATGGAGCTCAGCGCCAGCCTGCTGGCTACGGTGCCGAATATCTCATACGCCGAGATGACCGACGGCGGGCGCTGGAAAGATCTGCGCATCATCGCCGAAGCGGGCGAAGAGGTGGACGGCTACTACGTACCGAGCGAACGGCCGGGCCACGGCATTATTCTCGATCGTGATTACCTCGCAACCCACAAAATCTAACCACGCAGTGAGGGGAAAGGACAATGGAAGACACGTTATTCTCGGTTAAAGACAAGGTCATCATTGTGACCGGCGGCCTGGGACAGCTGGGGGCGCAGTACGTGAAGACATTACACGACCGCGGCGCGAAGGTGGCGGCGCTGGCCACCCGCGTCGATGCCGCCCGCGTCGACCGCGTGCTGGGGGCGATTAAGGACTCCGACCGCCTGCTGTGCGCGGAAGTGAATATTACCGATAAAGCCAGCATTAACCGGGTGCTGGATAGCATTGAAGCGAAGTGGGGCGTGCCGGATGGCCTGGTCAACAACGCGGGCGTCGACACCCAGCCCAGCGCGCCGCCGGAAGTCTCCGGGCCGTTTGAAGAGTTTCCGGAAGAGGTGTTCCGCGAGGTGGTGGAAGTGAACCTGGTTGGCACCTTCCTGATGACCCAACAGGTCGGCAAGCGCATGAAGCAGGCCGGCAAAGGCGGCTCGATCATCAACGTCGGTTCGATCTACGGCGTGGTTTCTCCGGTGCAGGATATCTACAGCTATAAAAAAGAGGACACCGGCATTCCGTTCGTCAAACCGGTGGCCTATTCGGCGGCAAAGTCCGGGCTGTATAACTTTACCCGCTACTGCGCCACCTACTGGGGGCGCGACGGCATTCGCGTCAATACCCTGACCCTCTCCGGCGTCGAGCGCAGCGATCAGGACCCGCGCTTCCAGAAAAACTACACCAACCGTATCCCCATCGGGCGGATGGCGAAAGCCCACGAGTACAACGGCGCGGTGGTGTTTTTGCTCTCCGACGCCTCGGTCTATATGACCGGTTCCAACGTGGTGGTGGATGGAGGCTGGACCGCATGGTAAGCGATAAATGGCAGGTTTTTCGCGGCATTATCTCCGCCGTGGTGACGCCGATGCACGCCGATGAGTCGGTGAACTACGCGGCGCTGGACGCGATCGCCCGCGCCCAGCTGGCGCGCGGGGTTGAGGGCTTTTACTGCTGCGGCTCCTCCGGAGAGGGGCCGTTGCTGCGTTTCGATGAGCGCCGGCAGGTGCTGGCGACGCTGGTGCAGTCGGCGGGCGGTCGCGTGCCGGTGATCGCCCACGTCGGGACGCCACGCACCCGGGATGCCGTCGAGCTGGCGAAGCACGCCGAGCAGGACGGCGCCAGCGCGGTGTCGCTGGTGCCGCCCTACTACTACAAATATAGCCGCGAGGAGATTATCGCTTACTACCGTCGGGTGCTGGACGCCATTTCGATCCCGGTGATTTTGTATAATATTCCGCAGTTTACCGGCGTCGAGCTGGATGCCCAGAGCGCCGACGCGCTGCTCGGCGATGAGCAGGTTCTGGGGGTGAAGCATACTTCGCATAACCTCTATTCGCTGGAACGCATGATCGCCCGCTACCCGGAGAAAGTCTTTTTTAACGGTTTCGATGAGATCTTCCTTTCCAGCCTCGCGGCGGGCGCGACGGCCACGGTTGGCACCACGGTTAACCTACAGCCGGAGTTGTTTCTCGCCCTGCGCAGCGCTTTTCAGCAGGGCGACATCGCCCGGGCGCAGCGCCTGCAGCAGCAGATCAACGAGGTGGTGGAGCAGCTGGTCGCGCGCGGCGTGTTCCAGTCGGCGAAGTATCTTGCCGCGAAAGAGACCGTCGAGACCGGCCCCACCCGCGAGCCCTTTGTGGCGCTGACGGCGGCGCAGAAAGGCGAGCTGGATGACCTCTATCTGCGCTTACGGAGGTATATCGCCGATGCCGGACAATGACGTGTTCTGTCCCCAGGTCCGTCTGAACGATAGCGTCGTGTGCCAGCAGGTCGCGCGGTTTTTACAGGAGGCGGAAAGCGATGCGCGAACCCGGGGGCTGGCGGTGGCGGTTGTCGGGCCGGAGGGCGAGCTCATCGCCTTTGGCGCGCACGCTCGCTGCCCGCCGCTACCGCGCCAGCTGGCGCAGCGCAAGGCCTGGAGCGCCCTGCGCTTTCGCCGTCCGACGGCAACGCTGGCGCAAGAGGTCAGCGCCGGCGCCCTGCAGCTGGCGGTATTTAACGACCCGCAGCTGCTGGCGATGCCGGGCGGCGAGCCGGTGATCGTCGACGGGCTGGCCATTGGCGGCATCGGGATCAGCGGCCTGCCGCCGGAGCTGGACGCCGGGCTGGCGGCGCGGTTTGTTCAGCGATTGACTTGATGAGGGATCGTTAAGGGTTCCCGGATTGCGGCGCCCGCGCCTTATCCGGGCTACCAGCGCGCGCAGGATGCGGTATTTGTAGCCCCGGCCAGCATAGCGCAGCCGGGGATTGACGTGTTCACACAAGCCGTGTCATTTACTGGCTCCGCTGCTTCTCCACCGACAGCGGGCGGTGAATCAGGGTCATCGGCACGGTGATCTTCACATCGGCATTTTCCCCCTGCAGCTTCTGCTGCATCAGATGAAAGGCGTGCTGCGCCCAGGCGTCCTCATCCTGGCGCATCGACCACACCGCGTTCGGCAGAAATCCCAGCATCTGATGTTCATCGAAGGTGCCGATGGGAATATCCGACGGAATAAAGCCGTAGGTTTCCCGCAGCGCGCTCAGCGTCCCTTCCAGAATGGGTAGGGAGGAGGCGATAAACGCCTTCGGCGGCTCGCGATGCTGACGGAGAAAATCGAGCATCAGCTGTTTGCCCTCTTCCTGACGGTTATGGCTGGCGGACAATATCCACTCCTTCCCCGCGGGCAGTTCGCTCAGGTAGCCCTGTAGACGACGCTGGATAGACGGCTGCTGGGTATCCCCGGCGATAAAAAAAATCGGCGAGACGTCCACCGCCTGGGTCATCGCCTGCACCAGCTTTTTGCTGCCGTTGTAGTTATCGCTCACCACCAGCGACACGTCGCTCTCGCCAAAATCGCGGTCGAGCAGCACCAGCGGGCGCTTGCGCGCTACTTTCTGGTGATGCAGCTGCGTTTCCCGGGTAGAGGGCACCACGAAGAGCCCGTCAACGTTGCGCGCCAGCAGTCCTTCAACCAGACTGTTTTCATGCTCGCTGTCGCTATAGGTGCAGGCAATCATTAGCTGATACCCCGCCTGACGGCAGCAGGCTTCGAGCTTTTCCGCCAGGGTGGAGAAAAACAGGTTGGATAAACGCGGGATCACCAGCCCTAAGGTCTCGGTTTTATTGAGCTTCAGGCTGCGGGCGATATGGTTAACGACCAGCCCGTTCTCGGCGATGTAATCATTAATACGCTGCTGCGTTTTGGCGCTGATGCGATACTGCTCAGCTTTGCCACCCAGCACCAGGCGCACGGTAGTAATCGAGATTTCCAGCGCCCTGGCGACTTGCTCAACGGTTTTGGCCATAAACTCATTTTCCATAACGAACAGAACGGCTTAATCATAAACTAATTCGAGTTAGCAATACATTAGCCGCGCTGTTATTTTGAACAAGACGTCAGTTTTCTGACGCCACTGGCGCTGTCGATCGCGATCCCGCTACGCGGACGATCGTTAAGATCCTCCCTGTCCTCTCTGTCGGCGTGTGTGCCGGGAGAGATTCTGGCCGCGTGATTTCACTTTGCCGGTTTAACCTCGGTCACCCAGGTGGGGAGATCCCATGTTCCGCCGAGGCGAAGATAGCGGCACATCCCGGTGGTCGCTTCACGGCTTTTGCGGAACGTTGTGCCATCCCAGAGCCAGCTCGCCGTCCCCCAGCAATCGCCAAGCCCTCGCCCTTTCTGGCTCATAAAAATCTCGCCGTCGCCATACTCAGAACCGGAAACCGTAATAAGCGTTGGATTACTCTCAAGTTTGCTATCCACAACCCAATAGCCGTATCCCTCGTTATAGGCCGCCCGCCAGCACAAGGCCGAAATCAGGGAATGCGCGTTATCCAGCGGCGTCAGGCTGATGGTTTCAGCCTCCTCCCCCTCCTCTGGCTGGAGGCGATCGCACCAATCATCGTTATTTAGCGTGGCCAGAAGCTTCGGCTTGAGCACCGCCAGCTCAGGCGCGGTTAACGCTCTCTCCTGCGCCTTATCAGGCATGACCCGGTGAATGACCGGGGCAGGAATCGCCGCCCGGACGCTGCTTTCCGGCCTGTCGCCTTTTTTGGTCAACGCGCCCGGCGTGCCGATTCGCCCCTGAACATCGTCCATTTTCAGCAGTACCGCGTAAGCACCTTCGCCGGAAAGCTCAAACGGCCCCTCCCCGCCTGTAAATTCGACCTTCCCGCTGCCTTTGATGGCGTTAACGATCGCCCGGGCCTGTTTCTCCGACAGCGGCCAGCTCTCTTTTACGGGCTTCACATCGCCTGCCGGCTGGCCGTTGATCCACAGCGTCAGTTTGCCCGGCAGAACGTCGCTGTCGGTCACCTCCGCCAGCATCAGCTCTCCCGAGAGGGCGGTACCCGCTCCGGCCTGGCGGGTCAGCAGCACCGAACCTCCGCTTCCTTCTTCAGCGCTGTATCCCGCCGCCCGGCAGGTCAGCGTATTATCGCACACCACTTCCCAGTCTTTGTGGCTGAATGAAACGCCTGTTTTCGCCAGCGCGGGGAGGCTAAGTACGGCCAGTGCCAGCACGCCTCTCCAGAGTTCCTTTTTCATACTTTCTCTCCTTAATCGGTCATCCGTATAGTCTGAGTAATCCCCTGCTCAGAGAGAAGCGTTTTCCCCTGCCGCGATATTTTTTCAGACAACGACATGGATGCAGTACGGCTTTACGCGTCGTCAGGCATATTCCCGCCCGTTCAGCCCGGCTGAAAATAGCGGGCTGAGAGTCTGATTACCTCATTCAACATCATTTCCGGGATCACAAAATAACATCCGCCGTGATGTTAAATCATCTTGTGATATTCCGCGCGGCTGCGACCGGCTAACTCTTTTTACGCTCTCACTTCATCTTTGCGATTCATAGCTGAATTCCGCTCTGGTTATTCAGGGGGTTCTTTTATGCATCGGTTCATCTTTTCTTTGACGTCATCAATAATATGAAGCTATCCCGAGTATTCAGCGTACTGCCGTCGCTATTTTTTGCCGTCGCGTGCGCTGCCGCATCATCCGGCGTGGATCATTGTGAAGTGGGCTGCCCGACCGGCGGAAGCGCGCAGACGCTGGTTCGCGAAGCCTATACGCTCAATAACAACAGCCACCGCAAATTCGCTAATTGGGTGGCGTATAAAATCACCAAAGCCAGCCTGGCCAGCGGGCGTTCGCGCAGCTGGAAGCGCGATCCGGATTTACCCGCTGCGGATACCCTTGCCCCCGCGGCATATAAAGGGGCCAGCGCAGCATTGGCGGTCGATCGCGGGCATCAGGCGCCGCTCGCCGGACTGGGTGCCAGCGCAGACTGGCAGGCGTTAAACTATCTTTCCAATATCACCCCGCAGGCCTCCGATCTGAATCAGGGGGCGTGGGCGCGGCTGGAGGATAAGGAGCGCGCCCTCGCCGAGCGCCGCGACGTGGCGGCGGTGTGGTCCGTTACCGGGCCGCTGTTCGAACGGCATATCGCCACCCTGCCCGCCGCGCCCGAGGTGGAGCTTCCCAGCGGCTACTGGAAGATTATTTTTATCGGCTCCAGTCCGGATAAAGGCGAATACGCGGCGTTTTTGCTGGATCAGGCGACGCCCAAAAGCGCCAGTTTTTGTGATTATCAAGTGACGGTGGAGGAGATTGAGCGGCGGACTCATCCGGCGCTCTCGTTCTGGTCCGCCCTGCCGGCAGGTATCGCCCGCCGCCTGAAGTTCCGGAAGGGGATGCTGGCAAAAGAGATGGGGTGCCCGTAATTAGGTATGGGCATCCTGTTACGCGTATTATCTCGCTTTTATTTTTTGAATCTGCTTTGCGGTTATTTCAGCAATATCAGGAAAAACATTTTGCACAGGCGCTAATTAATGGCATCACGCATTCTGTTAATTCTTAATTCGCAGTTAAAGGCGTTTATTATGTCCGATTAAAGTCTGGACTTTATTTTTATTACTGGTTAGGTTTACAGGTGTTATTTAGCGCGGTGCGAATGTGTTGGCGCACACCCGCACCGCTGATCACAATTACTATTTACCAGGAATAGCAACCATGACTAATGCTGATTGTATTGTAGATTCGTTTGATCCAGAAGTGTCGCCGAAAAATAAGCGTCAGTTGACGGTGAGTTATGTGAGACGTTTGCCAGATCGTCGTCTTGTTCCGGCGCTGATCATGAAGGGCGAGTGGCTGGCGGCGGCAGGGTTTTCGACCGGCACCCGGGTGGAGGTGCGGGTGATGGATGGCTGTATTGTGCTGACGGCGGTTGAGCCGGAACCGGAGCTGGAAGCCGCGATGCGCAGGGTGGAGAAGCTGTCGGCCAGGAAGCAGAAGCAGGTCAGAGAGTTTATCGGGGTGATTGGGGGACGGGGTTGAGGGGTCAGGATTGGAATGTCATGACCTTTCGATTGAGATGCATCGTCATCCCGGGCCTGTACTTATCCATCAAATCCGTACAACGTTCCTTTAGATAACGGATAAGTACCTGTTAATACGACTGAATGAGGAAACCATCATGGAGACTTACCTTTTACATCGCGGCAGGCTTATCGACCATATCCAGCTTGTGGTAAATGATTTCGAGGCCAGCAAAGCGTTTTATACAGCCGTGCTGGCGGTCCTTGAGATCCCTGTTGTGAATACCTACGACGATTATTTTTGGGCTGATGAGCTTGTTGTTTCATCCATTAATAGCCCCGGTTCCGCAGGTAAGCCGACAGGACGCCATCATCTGGCTTTCCAGGCCAGAGATCCTGAGACGGTGGATGCTTTTTACCAGGCGGCGCTGGCACACGGCGGCTGTGATAACGGCGCACCCGGTGAGCGAACTTATCACCCGGGGTACTACGCGGCCTTTGTACTCGATCCCGATGGTAACAACATCGAAGCGGTTTACCATGGCGAGGGGGAACGCAGTGCGGCATCGGTGGAGATTGGCTTCAGTCTTTAAGTATAACGGCCTCCGGGCAGCGGCCATATTGGGCGGTTGGCATTAAGTCAGACCAGGAGCCAGCCCAGGAATTAGCCATATCGAAGCCCTCATAATAATGAGGGCTACATAAAATAAATTCAGTGCTGTAAATTCATTGCGTATTCATTTTATAAAGGAATAACGATGGGAGCCATTAACGAGATAGATATTGCAAAGCTGGTTTTGCTACCCGCGATTTTATATGTGGCTAAAAAGATCATCGACTGGGCGGGAAAAGTGATGTCCAGCCCGCCAGCAAAGCGAAAAATTCGCTTCGAAAAGGTACCTATTGAAACGAAAATAGAGGTGCTGAATAAAATCGCTGAGATAGCGAACGCTGAAATACCCGACACTAAACTCTCGAGGACGCATCAGACGGTACAAATGAAATTTTTGTATGAGCAGATCGGGATAACGCTTCCTGTCTGGCACGCCCATCAGCTGATCGCGTTTATCGCTGATAAAAATATCGGCTCATATGATGTACGATTGATGAGTTTCCTTAAAAACCCATCCTTATATCGTTGTGAAGAAAATCATTTTTCTGTAGATGCTAAAAAAATAAAAAATTTTCACATCGTTAGCGGGGTTTTCTGGCTATTTTCAATCGTCATTTTTGCCTGCGCCTGGTGGACAACAATACAATCGTTACTGGCCAGCGGGGGCGTAAATTCGGCTATCGCATTTTCACTGTTTTACTTTATTTCCGCTATTGTGGTCACTGGCTTTATCTTTAGCCAGGTTGGAGAAACCTGGCAAAGCGCCAGATTCGCCAGGCTGTTTGAAAGGTGGTGTGAGGAGGAGGCGCGGGTGGAAAGTGGGGAGCGTGCTGTGCTAGCCGCATCGGAGCCAGAAGAACAGAGGCCTCAACAGGAGGTTTTCAAATGATGAAATGCAGATACAAAAAAGTATTTTAGTGGACTGATTGGGGGGATTGGTGCGAAGGCCGGACTCGAACATCGCAACTATCCTTATGATTTTTAGTGAATAAAGCATATTACATTAGCGAAGATACCATCATTCATACCAACAAAATTGGTTTGACTTACCAATTCTAATATGACCACATCATAACCAGATTAACAACCAGCTTCAAAACATAGCCTTCTATAGATCAAATAAGAAATTTGACCAGCAGAGCATTCTTAAAGACTATAAAGTTGTATTATTAGTCAAAATGAGCCGACACAATGGAAAGGGAGCTTATGGTCGTTGAAAATTTTTCAGGAAAATCAGTTGATTACCAAATTCACGTAGGGATTGACTATGCTAAAGTGGTTGACTTGCAGAGCAAATGGGGTGCCTATCGTGCTGATTTATTGTCAGCTCTAATTACTGCTAACCCCGGTATGGCCACTGATAACGAGTTAGCAAGGAAAATTCTGGCAGATAACAGCCTTTCTGATTGGCATTGGGACTGGTGCCGCAAGCTTTTGCAATGTAATGGTGATGATTATCAGTGGTTTTTTCTGCAAATAAACGACGCAGTTCAAGGTGTTTGTGTTCTTTACCATCCAAAAGAAAGTCGATTTGATAATAATAAAATTTTCTACGTGGATTATATTGCAACAGCATACTGGAATCGTCCTCGTCCTAACTTTACCCCTAAATATAGTGGAGTAGGCAAAGAGCTTATCCAACATACAATTAATTATGCCTGTTCAAACTGGGGGTATAGACCTGGTTTTTGCCTACATGCACTCCCAAGTGCAGAGGGTTTCTATAACCATCTTGGCATGACTGATTTTGGCGTCGACCATGAAAAAGAAAATCTCCGATTTTATGAGGCATCACAGGTTGTCGCATCAACTCTCGGAGGAATTTCAAATGCCGCATGAGAAAGATTTCTTTGTATCAAATCAGTTTAGTGAGTCTGATTTGGAAATTTTACTAAATTTCCAAAAGATAAAAAACAGCAAAAAAATAAAAGATATTATTTCCCGTAAACCAGAAATGGAAAACGAAAATCAATTCCTACTTGATGTAGCAAAAAATTTAACATTTAACAAAAATAAACTATTTAGAAAAAGAGATGATGCTAATTCTGAACTCATAAATTTATGGTTATCATTAATAGAAAAAAAGTCATTAAACACCTATTTAAAAGGAAATACAAAGGTCTTCACAGATCTGGATTTTGAAAATCTCGGAATAATTGCAAGTTTGAGCAGGGATGTACAATCTATTCATTCTATTTCAAGAATCCTTAAAGAAGAATATGGTATTATTCTAATAATTGAAAAATCATTCAAAGGTATGAAGTTAGATGGATGTACCTTTTGTTTACCAAATAAAACACCAGTCATAGGTCTAAGTTTAAGATATTCGAGATATGATTACTTTTGGTTTACATTAATGCATGAATTATCCCACATTGCTCTGCACTATGATAAATTAGATACGCCAATCCTCGATGATTTAGACATTGACACAGAAACAGACGTAGAGATTGAGGCTAACAGAGCCGCAGCTGATAGTCTGATACCCAGAGAAGCAAATAGAGCTGTCTTTCGGACATTTAATGAACCTGATAGTCTAATATCTGTCTGCGAAAGATTTAATATACACCCAATAATCGCTGCTGGTGCGGTAAGAAATAAACACAAAAATTATGTTATCTTCTCAAGTTTAGTCAATTCAATTGATGTCAGAAGGGAGCTTGGTTTCAATGAGTAAATATATCCCATTTTTAAAAGCAAAAAGCAACGAAACTCAAGCCCTCGAAGAGCTTTACAAAAAAGATGCTACAATCTTCACACAAATCACTCCATTCTTCGATATACCAAGAGAATCAAATAATCAAACAATGGAAAATGTCTTGAATAAAGCTCATTCTTTCAAAAAGAGATTGGATAATAAAGCTTTATTTAAAAACATGGAATTTTACATAGATAATTATGACCTGGATGATGAAATATTAATTGATGGAGTGGAGCAATACGAATATATACTGTCTCTTTTTCGTGATTACTTATATATTCCTGTGATCGGTATCAACCGATTAGAGAAACACAATAAAAGTGTTTACGATAGCCTATCAATTAACGGAGGAAAATTAGCCATAAGGTTAGTTGCTGAAGATATTGAGAGCTATAAAATAACAAAAATGCATCTCTTGAAGATGATGGCAATCATTAGAAATCTGAAAGTAGAACAATTGCACTTAATTATAGATCTACGATACATTCAGCCAACTGACATAAAGCGACTAACTGACATGGCTGAATACTTTATTCTAAATGTAAATAAAGACTTTCACTTTGATAAGTGTATTATATCAGCCTCTTCGATACCGGCTAATATTTCCTCATTACTTGAAACCTATCAAAGAAAGTCGTTCACGAGAGCGGAGTGGAAAATTTGGGACACATTAGTTAACGAAAAGAAAATTGGTAATATTATATACGGGGATTATGGAATTGTTAGCCCTGATTATTCTGATATAGATTTAGATCCGAAGCTATTTAGAAAAGTTTCCGCACCAAAAGTATTTTATACGTATAAGAATAATATGTTTTGTGTTAGAGGTGGATCTTTCCAGAATGATGAGAGAGGAAATGGTCAATATTATGATATTGCCACAATAATCCATGACCAAAAATTCTTCAGGGCAACTACATTCTCATATGGGGAACAATATGTTTATGATAGAAGTAGTTATTCGCCTAAAAAACCAGATAAAGCAGGTAATCCCTCATCCTGGATTAAAGCCATGCTGACTTCACACATTAAGTTTGTTTTACACTGCATCCCTTAATTTTAGTCGATTAGATATGATGCTTTGTATAGTTTGCAAAGCATCACTTTTCTTAAGCGAACTACTAAGCATTTCGGCTATTTCCATCCTCGTGTGTGATCTTTTAACTGGTACAGAGGCTTCATTTGCTACCTTCAACATTTCGTCCTTCCATAACATCATGAAAGCATTTTCTTTTCTGAAGAAAATATTATCTTTAGCCCCCCTTATATATTTGAAAGTAATGTTATTATCTTTTAATTCTACTAATATGATTCCCCAGAAGGATGGGGAACGCTTTAATGCCCATGTTAAATGATTTTTTGTAGTTACAAGTGTAATTTTGTTGAAAGAAGTATTATAATAATTAGCTTGAGTAAGGATTCTTCCAATTGAATCAGTCTCTCCTTTAATCTCGTAGCAATGTAAATAACTATATGCTGCTACGACATCAGCTATTGCTCTTCCGTTCTCGATATGCAATTCTTCAATAATCCTTTCTGGCGCTGGTTTTTTAGCCAGTAAAAAATTTATTAATGCAGTGCGAATTTTATTATCATTGAGCATGTATACCTCCATCCCTCTTAGGATTCATTTTATATTAAAAAGAGATTTTGGTCAATATTGTTAAAGCAAGGGCTAACTCAACGAAGCGCTACGCTGCTTCATTGAGTTTCCCCTTGTTTTTTCGCCTTTCAGTTGAAAAAAGTTAAAATCAATATAATACATGTATATTGACATCTGACCATTTTATTATATAAATAAAATAATATTTTTATTTATATATTTAAAAAGGGGTTAATATGGTCAGTAATAATAATTTCAATAAGACCATTATAAATACGCGAGCTTCCTGTAGAAGCTCTTGCGAAACGAAGCTTTCACGCAAGCAAATTCGTAATCATTGCGTCAGTGTCAGGCTTAATGATAAAGAGCTGACGCTTCTAAATGAAAAACGTGGCCAGCATCGCAAAGGGGAATGGCTTCGTTTATCTTTTCTTAATGCGCTTCCTGGTGTTGTTCCAGCTATTAATATAAAAGCATGGAGATCTTTAGCTGACCTTTCACAGAAACTAAATAAAATTGTTGCCCACCTTGATAACAAAAGTACCGGAAGCCACCTGACAAAAACGGAACTATTTGCAGTGAAGCGACAAATTGCCGATCTTCGCTTACATCTCATCACCGCCGACTTGTGGGGAGACTCCGATGAAGGGAATGCAAAAGATCCGCAGAGGTAAGAATTTTATCGGGATCGTCCTCTATACGTTAAAACCAGATTCTCATCATAGGGTAGCTCCTGTCGTGATCGGGGGAAATATGGATGGGTGTGCAGCGAAAGATCTGATCACTGAATTCAATCTAACAAAAACGCTTCGCCCTGATGTGGATAAACCTGTTTGGCACAATTCGCTTCGTTTACCAAAGGACAAAGTGCTAACCGATGCTCAGTGGTCCGCTATAGCTGATGACTATATGAAGCGCATCGGCTTCTCGGAAACGCATCTCAGATGCTACGTGTTGCATGACGATGCGGTCGGTCAACACATCCACATTATCGCCAGCCGCATAGACCGTATTACAGGCAAACTCTATCTCGGAAAAAATGAAAACCTGATTAGTACACGCATTATCCAACAGCTTGAACACGACTATTCGCTACTAAGAACCAAAGGCCCTAAAACAAAAACCTCTTTAGCATTGCCCTGCCCTAAACTAAAACGAAAAAAAACACGAAATGAAGCGATGCAAGAGAAAAGGACAGGTGAACAATGCCCAAAAACCATCATCCAGAACGCTTTAGAGACGTTAGTTTCTAAAAGAGTATCGACCACTGAGTTTGTCCAACAGCTTTTTGAACAAAATATTAATGCATTACCCAATATCACATCTACAGGTAAAATGAATGGTTTCTCATTCGAATACGCCGGGATTGCTTTCAAAGCTTCGCAATTAGCTAAGTGTTATTCATGGTCGACCTTGCAGGGTAAACTCGATTATAGACCGGAACGCGATAACGGCTTTCTGTTTGACCTTAAAGCAACTATCACTAAAGCGAATGCAAACGAAATATTAAAGGAAAACGTTAAAAACTCCTTCGAAGCATTTATTATTGATAGGCATGCAGGTAGAGACGAAAGTGCTGTCGCTTATGTAGAAGAGAAGTGTTCCTCGGAAGCTTTAGCAGGGAGTAAGAAAGCGATAGCAACTATAGCCGTAAAAGAGATGCCTAATCAAAGCTACGAGGTCTCAGCATTCAGATGGATGGAAACCATCCCTTACCTTGATACGATTTATCGTCTGCTGAGACAACTTAAAATCCCAATTCTTAGACGCCCCGCAAAGCACCAAGTCATCACTGAAGCGATGAAGATAGAAATCCATCCCATCAATCCCAAAAACACTTTTGTGGAGCCTTTACTTGACGGCAATTTAGTGCCGCCAAGGCAACATTACCACCTTACATGTAGATTTTAGTAAGCAACATACCCCTAAAATTGATCGTTTATACCGATCGATAAAGATAGGTTGATAGCTATAATCTATCATTATTTGTTAATCGATCGGTACAAGTGATTTGAGTTTCCTGTAAACCTAGTCAAAATGTTAGTTCATACTGTAATGCTAACATTATGATTTTACTAGTCTATATCCTTTTCATTAATGCACCGGTACTGGAAATGGCAGACATTATTCCATCTTTGGAAGTGAACGATTTCATACATCATCGAATCTGATTTCATCTTAAACATAGGAATTTGTATGAGCAGCTCCATCACGAAACACTGCAATGAAGAAGTTAACATTGACCCGTTAAGTCGCCGGGAAACGAAAGCTGAGATGACAACACCTAAATTCGAGTTGTTCGGCGAAACCTACATGTTCGTTGAGACCTTTTCTGCTACTGTCATCAGTCCCCTCCCAATTACTGACCAAGTTTGGGTTAAAACCGATACGGGGGATGAGACACAGATTCCAGCCTTTGGTATCACATTTATAAAATCTCACAAAATTTGTAAATACGAGCTTCGCCAGTATAGAGTTAATGGTTCATTTAGTGTCTTCAAAGATGCTCTCATTGTTAATGCAACCACTGGTGAATACGAAGTCAACTTAAATAGAAAGACAATTATTCTCCCTGCGTTTCTCACCGTACTTTTCCCTAACGCTTCGATGGCATTTTATTATAGGGCGATGCCTGTTCCTAAGTTTTTTTCCACCATATTTATCTTGCTTTGTTGCATTGCAGTTATTTCATTTTTTGTATTGCCATGGGGGTTTAAATCTGGATATGTTTTTGACGAACACAAATATATGTGGTTAACCTATTTTTCCTCACGACTTGGAAGCTTTACCTGCATTAGATGGATAAAGAGAAGAAGCCAAAGATTTGATAACGCACTCAGAAGCGTTATTAAGTCAATACAATTTTAAAATTAAAATCTTGAACGAGAAAATCACGAATAGAATATGTTAACATCCTTGTCGAATCTTACAGCCTGAGCCCTTCTGGCAGCAAAGATAAATGTTTATACTATAAGCATAACGGTCAGTCCCAGACAACGATATACATCCCTGTCATCGGTACTCCGTGGAAACAACGAAACAATCACGATTATGCTTAAAGGAGATAAAGTTGATTTCTAAATTGCTTGTGCTGAAGCAAGATATGTAAGTTTTGGCATTTTTCATGTAGGCATCTGATAATAAGTTGAAAGCATTAAATTCAAATCACGGAAGTTTTCATATTGTTATAGACCATATTTTTTCCTTTTATTCTTTACTGATAAATCCCTTTTCATTGTAAAAGATTTGTACTTCTTTTTTTCCTGCACATAAATTTTTTCTGTCTGACTACCATTATCGACAATGAAATTAATAAGTAATGAACACGTTCTTCTCATTCTTACTTTATCAATTAAATTATTATCTAATTCATTAATATAATTGTAGTATGAAAATAATAGAAATGTTAAAACAACATCTTTATTTGAGAATGTCAGCCTTTCAATTTCTTGCTGGTACTTAATATAATACCCAGCACAAAACAGATACGACCTCTCGATCAATTGTTGTTCAGAAACTCCTGATTCGATAATTTTATCGACAAACTTATCGAGCAGTATCAAATATCTCTCCATAATATTAAATTTTGTATTCTGCATAATGCCACCATTAAATTTAACTATATCAATTTAAATACTTATATATGCTTTATTTAAATTGTCAACTAATAAACCATATCAACAAAATAAAATTTGCCACAGATATTAATTAGAAAAAACTTAACTTATACATTCTATATCTCCTATAGTTAAAAATATTGTTGTTATAAATTTAAAATATCTTCTTTGTATATAAAGGAAGTTGAAGTTTACAATACAAAATTTGACAAGGTCAGATTATTGAATTAATAATTAAATTAAAAGACCTGCGATCAATATTTAGTTTTTATCAGATAAAAAGCAATCATATTACAGTATGCAACTATGATTTATGATCCGCACTTAAAAAAGCGCTATCATCATTTATATTGTTATTGAAGCACTTCCCTTTTGTTATTATAACCCTACAAGAAACACCTAATATCTGATATGGCTTTTAGACACTTGACAAACTTTTAAAATCACTTATTAAATAATTATAAAAATAACACGCATCTCCTTTTTAGAAAAATACAATAAAATGGAGAACACAATAAGGAGATCAGAAATGTTAAATAACGAAAATATATATAATGTAGAAAAATACAAACTGCAAATTCAAAAATATGCTTTATGCTGTGATGATTTTAGAGATGGAGTATACAGAGCCCCTAAAGACAAAGCCCTTCTAAAGAAATATATTTGTTTTAATAACAAATCTTTTATTAACGGTTTGGTTTTTGATGTAGATCACAAATATGGAGCGGTCGCATGGGACTTAGTTGGTTTACCAATACCAAATACGATCATACAAAACATAAAAAATGGCCATGCTCATTTACTTTATGCTTTAAAAAGTCCGGTATTAAAAACAGACATGGCAAGAGATAAGCCTTTAAAGTTGGCCGCTATTGTTCAGAGTGGATTTACAGAAAGGTTAGATGCAGACAGAGCTTATGCTGATGTTTTAATGAAAAACCCTCTCAACATGCATGAATGGAGAACGACATGGACAAATACTTCAGCATATGATTTACAATACCTCTTAGATTTTATCCCAGACAAGATAAGAATTTCGAGTAAAAAGAAAAGTGTTATACATGGGCTGGGCCGCAACGTTAACTTGTTCGAAGATTTGAGAATTATTGCTTATAAAGAAGTATTAAGTTTTAAAAAGAGTAAAAACTATCGTTGTTTTTTTTATGATATGCTATCAAAAGCGACTTTACTTAATAATCATAGCAACCCTCATAATCCATTATCTCATGAAGAGACAAAACAAATTTGTAGCAGTATTTGTAAATGGACATGGCGTAATTTTTCAATTCAGAAATTTTCTACAATACAATCAATAAGAGCAAAGAAAACAAGAAAAACGCAAAAAAAATTAGAAATAGCATTGGAGACATTATCATGATAATTAATGGGAAATTAATTAAAGCAAAAGACTTAGCTAAGGCTGCAGGTGTATCTCGTTCAACAGTGATTAAATATTACGGCATTAGCCGTGAGAATTACGAAAGGGTAGCAACTGAAAGAAGGAAGCTTGCTTTTGAACTAAGAGCATCAGGTTTAAAATGGAAAGAAGTTGCTGAAGAAATGAACACGACAAAATATAGCGCAATTGCATATTATAGACGATATTTAGCATTAGAGAAAAACAAATAAAGCATATCATTTCTAATGTACAGCATACCAATATAATCTTTTATATCAAATATATAAGGAATAGACCATTTTGTTTTGAATCAAAAATCAGCATATATTCATCAACAATTTAATACCTGAATGCAAACGACTAAATATTCATAAGTAAAATCTAATGAAAACGGATTGCTCACTCTTATACATTACGGTGATCACCAAATTTAATATGTTAAGGAAATTGACATTTAAAGAAAGAACCACAATAACCATTTTTAAAATAAGAAAGGTATTTTCTTATTAATTAGTTAATATTTCGAATAACTATGCGTAATTGCTTCTAAATCGACCCTCTTTTATTAACCCATTGTCTAAAATGGCTTCAATCTCATAAATTATATTAATAACCATAATCGTCTCTTAATTAACATCAATCCTCAGCTCTAACAATTTGTGTTCATATTTTTTTATTTATTTCCTAAGAAACTTTATTTCTCGAAGAAGTAATCGTTTCATGAATCCAGTTATCTACTTCGCTTTCTACAAAGGCTACTGCACGAAGACCAATTTTTACTGGTTGAGGAAAACATCCCTTGCTGATAAGCCTATAGATCCACGCTTTACCAAATCCAGTTTTCTTCATGACTTCTGGTAAACGGATGAGACGAGCTTGATTTTCCATATGTATGTCCTCTGTTGTTTCTACAGGGATAGAATACAAATGAATTTCAAATGGATGAAGCGAGATTACGAACACCAGAGCCATCCTTGGCTCGAAACTATGAGTCTATGGAGATTCATATCACTCAGAGTCTGAGAGTTTCATAACATCCGAAACCCTCATTTCTTTAACGTGCTGATTTTTATTGATAAAAAAATTAAACTGCCTAAGAAAATCAGTTTCTACAGTTTTCATTGCAAAAGGGCGATCCGCATCCCTAATATGATATCCTTGGCGAATTGCCTTATCATCGTCTTCATCCGTGTAAAGCAATCGGGATAGTCTATCGTCTGACAGAAGTACTTTTTTTCTTTCTGACCATGCAAGCAAATCAAGCATGGGGATTATTCGATAGCTAATTAATTTTTTTATTGCCCCATAACCAAACCTGACTGCATCAAGTGGTGCAGGTTTAACGCCCTTTACTTTTCGCCATTGCGGTAATGATACTCGCAGGGCTTCGGCTATCTCATCATCGCTTCCACCCGCAAGATCGATTTCTAACATAATGGTAGTAGGAAATTGTTCAGGAATTACTTCGGATATGTATTCATTCTCAATAGTGGAATCAATTTTATATTGTTCTGTATTTGCTCTTATGAATAAAGCCTTTCTCATGCAAGCAAAACTGATATTTGCTATTCGATCAACAGTAGTAATAAAAAAGTATGGGGGTTGATATGATTTATTTTCGGAATCCATATAATTTAAGTGCTTCTCTTTGATAAGAAAAGGATCACCATCCAATATCTGCATATAGTTTTTCAATACCGTTTTCTGCATTCCTTCTTCTATTACTGGTTTGAAGAAATATGTTCTCGCCCATATTTCATGGTAAAGCATATTAATAGAAATGTTTTCAAACTCGCGATATTTGTCTAAATCAAACCACGTTTTCACTGCTTTAGTGTCTTCTGATGTCCAACTATTCATTTTTACCCAAGATTTCATTAATGCCACTCCGTTGTAAAAAGTCTTACTTCGTAATAGCACATAAATCGCAAATAAAAAAATGGCGTTTCAATTGGTTATTGAATACGCCATTATATTTATAAAAATCAGTTAGTTATCAAAATCAAATGGTGCAATTCTTCTCTTAGTTGTTTCATCAAGATAATCAGCCCACCACTGCAACATAAGCTTTCTCTCATCGAGGTGTTCTGCTTTATGAATGTAGGCAGCACGAACGGAGTTTCGCTCTTGGTGGCTCATCTGCCGTTCAACAGCATCCCTTGACCATTTTCCTGATTCGATTAAGGCACTACAAGCCATCGCCCTGAATCCATGCCCACATACCTCAACGGTTGTGTCATAACCCATCGACCTTAGTGCCTTGTTCACTGTGTTCTCGCTCATAGGTTTTCTGAAATCATGATCGCCAATGAATACAAGGTCGCATTCACCACTGATTTCTCTGATCGTTTTTAGAAGTTCTAAAGCCTGACGACTTAACGGCACGAGGTGTGGGGTCTTCATTTTTGAGCCTCGATGGGAATGTTTGACCCCTGGTAATGGCTCGCGTTCTCCAGGGATAGTCCACATCGCATTTTCAAAGTCGATCTCCGACCACCTTGCGAATCGGAGTTCACTGGAACGGATAAAAATGAGCAATGTCAGCTTCACAGCTAATTTAGTAAGTTTCCTACCTTTAAAGCTCACGATGCGCTCTAAAAGCTCTGAGAACCTATCAAATGGTAATGCTGGCCTGTGGGTTCGTTTCGCAACAGCAATTGCTCCAGACATCTCTTGTGCTGGATTATAGTCAATTAAGCCATTCTGGACGGCATATCGCATTATTGCTGTGGTTCTTTGTTGCAGACGAGCAGCTACTTCTAGTCGTCCAGAAGCCGCAACAGTTTTGACTGGAACGAGAAGATCCTTAGTTTTAAGCTCGGCTATTTTTCTCTGTCCTATGGAAGAGAAAAGGTTGTCTTCAAGGCTCTTTAAAACCCTTTCACTATGAGAATCTGACCATTTTCTTTTACAGGCAGTATGCCAGTCCCTCGCAACAGCTTCGAATGTCAGGGCTTCGCTTTGCTCAATCTTATCTGCTTTTTTCTTCTCAGAAGGGTCGATACCATCAGATACCAACTTTTTGGCTTCATCTCGCTTCCTGCGGGCTTCACCAAGAGAGACCATTGGATAAACACCCAATGCTAAAACTTTCTGTTTACCCCCGAAACGGTACTGTAATCGCCAGTACTTCGAGCCGTTGGGATTGATCAGCAGGTGCATACCCTGCCCATCTGTGAGTTTGAAGGGTTTGTCGGAGGGCTTGGTAGTCCTAACTTTGATATCGGTGAGAGCCATCAGTTGATACCTCCAGTGTTGGTACCAAAATCAATCGAACCGGGAATACCATCAGTTATACCATCATCAGTTGGTATATGTTCAAGGAATTGAGTAGACGTGGACAGACTAAGAAAAGCCAGAAACCTGCTTAACTCACTGTTTTTATGGACTAAAGTAGACGTTAGTAGACTTGAAAAAAGCTTTGTATGGTGCCGAAGGCCGGACTCGAACCGGCACGTATTTCTACGGTTGATTTTGAATCAACTGCGTCTACCGATTTCGCCACTCCGGCACGGAAAGGATACGGAAAACGTTCTGGATTATACCTGTCAATGGCTGCTGCGCAAGCGGCAGAGTGCGATCGCCGCGCTAAGTGTTGAAAAAAACAGCGCAAGCCGCATTTCGGCCAACATTCAATACGTTCCGCAGGTAATCCCCCTCGTTCTCACCTTTCCCACTCGCGGTTTCCTCTTTCTCCGAGCCTGCTCGCAAAATCCTGCAAACGGCTCAATTCGGTTTACATTTTCGGCAATTTGTTATCAGATCCTGTTATTAGTACGCGTAATAACGCCGGTACTTTCCCAAAACAGGATTTCCGCAATGCGCTTCTATCAGATCGAACCGACGCTGGAGAACTACTGGCGCGGCATTATTCTTTTTGGCAAAAACGTCGCCTCCTATAAGTTTGCGCTGGCGCATGCGCTGTACGATATCCGCCGCGACGGTAGCGATCTGATACGCCTCGAGGAGCTGGCGGTGCCGTTCAGCCAGCATCTGTGTCGCCATCTTGAGCAGGCCCCCAAACAGATCACGTCGCCAAAAAGCCAGTTTCTCAGCGCCTGTAGCCGCTTCAATCGCCAGGAGATAACCCAGGATCAGCTCATCGCGGCAACGGTTAAGCTCGGCTTTAGCGTGGTGCTGGATAAATTTCATAACGTGAATCAGGGCGAAATCGCCAGGCGCTTTTTTATCGACGAGCGTAAAACGCATCAAGGCATCCGTCTGACCGACGACTTTTATTCTCTGACGGAGCGCCAGCAGTACCAGAACCTGATCCACGAAACGGACGCCCGCTGGCGTCTGGTGGAACAGGCGTGGGCGATGAACATCGCCAGCAGCCTGATCGCCGTGGAATATGATGCCGCCGAACAGCAGCTCTTCAGCACCCTGAATACCCGACGAGTTACCATCTCAAGCTGTCGCGACAGCCTGAACGGCTACCAAAAAGGCCGCTGCTTTTACTGCTATGCGCCGATCAGTCTCGAAAGCGGGGATGAGAACCTGGCCGACGTTGACCACTTTATCCCGTGGGCGGCGCGCGGCGAGGTGGCGAATATCAACGGTGTCTGGAACCTGGTTCTCGCCTGCAAGAGCTGCAACCGCGGGGAGAAAGGCAAGTTTATGCGGGTACCGTCGGCAAAATTGCTGCGCCGCCTGCGCGACAGAAACGAATATTTTATTACCAGCCACCTTCCCTTGCGTGAAACCTTAATCCGTCAGACCGGCAACACGACCGCCCGCCGCGATGACTTCCTCGCCAAAATCTGGAACACTGCGCGCATTACGCTCCTTCATGAATGGGAACCTCAGGCCGCCGGAACGGATATATTCTGATGACAATCAACTACTACCAGCAGAACGCTGACAGCTTTGTGGCTTCAACCGTCGCTGTCGATATGACCTCTCTGTACGCGCCTTTTATCGGGGCAATTGAACCGAACGGGCTGATCCTCGATGCGGGATGCGGCTCCGGACGCGATGCAAAAGCCTTTGCCGATATGGGCTACCGGGTCGAGGCGTTTGACGCCTCACCGGCCATGGTCGAGCGGGCTGCGCAACACAGCGGGCTGGCCGTGCGTCAGGCGACCTTTCAAAACATCAGCGAAAGCGCGCGGTATGACGGCATCTGGTGCTGCGCTTCGCTGCTGCACGTTCCCGCCGCGGAGCTGCCGGGAGTGATGCACAAACTGGCTATGGCCCTCAAACCTGGCGGCGTCTGGTACGTCTCATTTAAATACGGTTCAGGCGAGCGAGAAAAAGAGGGGCGGCGGTTTACCGATCTCGACGAAGCAGGGCTGACGGCGCTGGTCGAACCGCTGGCGGATATCCGTCTTGCCAACATGTGGCAGACGGTGGATAAGCGCCCGGAGCGGAGCGAAATCTGGCTCAACGCGCTGTTGATCAAAAGCTGAACTATCGCGATGGCTTCTCTCTCGCAGAGAAGCCGGCTTGCGCAAGCTTCTCCCCTCCTTCTGCCAGGCGTCCCCTCGCCCCATGCTCTACACTTCCTTCTTAACTACGCCAAACCCAAGGAAACTGTCATGAGCACTATTAAAAGTTACGCCGCCAAAGAAGCGGGCGCCGATCTGTCGCTGTGGGAGTACGATGCCGGCGACCTTAAGCCGGAAGATGTCGAAGTGCAGGTGGAGTACTGCGGGATCTGCCACTCCGACCTGTCGATGATCGACAACGAATGGGGCATGTCGAGCTATCCGCTGGTGGCCGGTCACGAGGTGATTGGCCGGGTGGCGGCGCTGGGCAGCGCGGCGCAGGATAAGGGGCTGAAGGTTGGCCAGAAGGTCGGCATTGGCTGGACGGCGCGCAGCTGCGGCCACTGCGACGCCTGTATCAGCGGCAACCACGTGAACTGTCTGGAAGGCTCGGTGCCCACCATCATCAACCGCGGCGGCTTCGCCGATAAGCTACGCGCCGACTGGCAATGGGTGATCCCGCTGCCGGAAAACGTCGATCTCGAATCCGCCGGGCCGATGCTCTGCGGCGGCATTACCGTCTTCAAACCGCTGCTGATGCATCACGTCACGGCGAACAGCCGCGTCGGCGTCATCGGCATTGGCGGCCTCGGCCATATCGCCATCAAGCTGCTGCACGCGATGGGCGCGGAAGTCACCGCCTTTAGCTCCAATCCGGCGAAAGAGCAGGAAGTGCTGGCAATGGGCGCCGATCGTGTGGTGAACAGCCGCGATCCCGAAGCCTTAAAGGCGCTGGCCGGCCAGTTCGACCTGATTATCAACACCGTCGCCGTCGACCTCGACTGGCAGCCGTACTTTGAAGCGCTGGCGTACGGCGGCAACTTCCACACCGTCGGCGCGGTAATGAAGCCGTTCCCGGTCCCCGCTTTTACCCTGATTGGCGGCGACCGCAGCATCTCAGGTTCGGCCACCGGCAACCCATCCGAGCTGCGCAAGCTGATGAAATTCGCCGGACGCAGCAAAGTCGCGCCGACCACCGAGCTGTTCCCCATGTCGCAGATCAACGAGGCGCTGAAGCACGTTCGCGAGGGCAAGGCCCGCTACCGCGTGGTGCTGAAAGCCGACTTCTGATCAACCCTCGTCATGCTTCAGGCCGCAGCCGCGCGGCCTGAACGCCACTGACCGGGATGATGCCGGGCGGCCCGTCTGCCCGGCGCTTGTTTCCCTGGTCATTAAACCGTCATCTCCCCGCCATACGTTTGCAGTCAATCCTTCTCACAATCCGGGCTTCTACAAACGCCTGAATGAGACGTCCGCCACCATGAGAAAAACCTGGCTCCCCTGGCTGATACTGTCGCCTTCCCTGCTGTTTTTATTACTGTTTACCTGGTTCCCGCTCGGGCGATCGGTCTATGACAGCCTGTTCGATACCCGCATGGTCAGCGACGGCGGCCAGTATGTCGGGCTGGAGAACTTTAGTCGTCTGTTCGCCGACAGCGTCTTCTGGCAGTCGCTGGTGAATAACCTGCTTTATATCCTGCTGACGGTGGTACCGGGCGTGACCCTCGCCCTGCTGCTGGCGGTCGCCCTGACCGAGAATCACCGCGTCAACCGCTGGCTGCGCACCGCCTTCTTCTTCCCGATGATTATCCCGATGGTCAGCGCCGCCGCGCTGTGGCTGTTTATCTTTATGCCCGGCCTGGGCCTGCTCGACCACTATCTGGCGAAGCTGTTCGGCCCGATGAACAACAACTGGCTGGGGCGCAGCAATAGCGCGCTGCTGGCGCTGGCGCTGATTGGCGTGTGGAAGTTCGCCGGTTACTACATGCTGTTTTTCCTCGCCGGGTTGCAAAGCATTCCGGCCTCCACGCGCGAAGCGGCGATCATGGAAGGCGCCACCCGCACGCAGGTGTTCTTTAAGGTCACGCTGCCGCTGCTGCGCCCGACCCTGAGCTTCGTGATAACCACGGCGCTGATCTACTCTATCACCCAGATCGACCACGTGGCGGTGATGACCCGCGGCGGGCCGGATAACGCCACGACCGTGCTGCTCTACTACATCCAGAACCTCGCCTGGGACACCCATGATTTAGGTAAAGCTTCCGCCGCCACCTTCCTGACGCTGGCCGGGCTGTTTGCCTTCTCGCTGATTAACCTCAAACTGCTGGAGAAAGGAGCGCACTATGAGCGCTGAAATCTCGCCGCTGGCGCTGCGATCGCACAGCGCATCGCGCCCACTCTGGCTGCGCCTGCGCCGCTCGCAGCCCTTTACGCTCACGGTATTAATGTGCTGCCTGGCGCTGCTGTGGATGAGTCCGTTTTTATGGATGCTGGCGACCTCGTTCAGCGCCACGACCTTCGGCGAGGATATGGCCTCGCTGCTGCCCCGTATGCCGCTGACGCTGGATAACTTCCGTGATGCCTGGGCCAGCGCCGACTGGCTGAGCCTCTACGCCAACACCCTTATCTTCACCTTCGGCACCTTCTTCGTGCAGCTGTTGACCATCACCACCGCCGGCTACGTCTTCGCCTGCCACGAGTTTCGCGGCAAGAAGACGCTGTTCCTGATGTTCCTCGTCCAGTTGATGATCATGCCGGTGGTGATGATGGTGCCGAACATGCTGACCCTGAAAACCTTCGGCCTGCTCAACACCCTCACCGGGGTGATGATGCCCTACTTCACCTCGGCGTTCGGCGTGTTCCTGATGCGTCAGGCGTTTCTGTCTATCCCCAAAGAGCTGGAAGAGGCGGCGCTGATGGAGGGCTGTCGCTGGTGGCAGGTGCTGTTCCGCGTGCTGCTGCCGATGTCCTGGCCGTCGGTGCTGGCCTTCGCCACCGTCAGCATTACCTACCACTGGAACGAGTATCTGTGGCCGCTGATGATGCTGAACGACCCGGACAAACAGGTGCTGACCGTGGGACTGGTCTCGTTCGCCATGGGCGCAGAATCCGGCGGTCAGTGGAGCATCATTGGCGCCGGCACGCTGATGGTCTGCCTGCCGCTGATGCTAGCCTTCGTCCTCTTCCAGAAACAGTTCCTGCGAAGCTTCGGCTTCTCCGGGATCAAATAAGGAGCTCTTCATGCTGTTAGCGCAAATTTCCGATACCCATTTCCGCAGCCGCGGCCAGAAGCTGTACGGCTTTATTGACGTCAACGCCGCCAATGCCGACGTCGTCTCCCAGTTGAACGCCCTGCAGGAGCGTCCGGACGCGGTGGTGGTGAGCGGCGATATCGTCAACTGCGGCCGCCCGGAAGAGTATGAGGTCGCCCGCCAGATCCTCGGCAGCCTGAACTATCCGCTGTATCTCATTCCCGGCAACCACGACGATAAAGCGCTGTTTTTGGAATATCTGCATCCGCTGTGCCCGCAGCTCGGCCGCGACGCGCAAAATATGCACTACGCGGTAGACGATTTTGCCACTCGCCTGCTGTTTATCGACTCCAGCCGGGCGGGTACGTCGAAAGGCTGGCTGACCGAGGAAACCATCAAGTGGCTGGAAGCCCAGCTGTTTGATGGCGGCGATAAACCGGCGACGGTGTTTATGCATCATCCGCCGCTGCCGCTGGGCAATGCGCAGATGGACCCTATCGCCTGCGAAAACGGCCATCGTCTGCTGGCGCTGGTTGAGCGTTTCCCGTCGCTGACGCGCATTTTCTGCGGCCATAACCACAGCCTGACCATGACCCAGTATCGCCAGGCCATCATCTCCACCATCCCGGGAACCGTCCACCAGGTGCCCTACTTTCATGAAGATACACGTCCGTATTACGACCTCTCTCCGGCGTCGTGCCTGATGCATCGCCAGGTCGACGAGCAGTGGGTGAGCTATCAGCATCCTCTGACCCACTACGCCGGACCGTGGATGTACGACGAAAATATCAGCTGCCCAACGGAAGATTGCTAAACGCCATGCTTAGTCTGCAAAACATCAGTAAACAGTTTGATGGTAAACCTGCTCTCAGCGCCCTGTCGCTGGATATTCGCGAAGGGGAATTCGTGGTGCTAGTGGGCCCGTCCGGCTGCGGTAAAAGCACCCTGCTGCGCCTGCTCGCCGGGCTGGAGCCGGTTAGCGAGGGGGAGATCTGGCTGCACGATGAGAACATCACCGACATGTCGCCCAGAGAGCGTAATTTCGCGATGATCTTCCAGAACTATGCGCTGTTTCCGCACCTGTCGGTGCGCGACAACATCACCTTCGGCATGAAGGTACGCAAGGAAGAAAAAAGCGGTTGGCAGCCGCGAGTAGATAAAGTCGCGCAGATGCTGCAGCTGGAGACGCTGCTCGATCGCAAACCGGCGAAGCTCTCCGGCGGCCAGCGGCAGCGGGTGGCGATGGCGCGGGCGATTGTGCGCAATCCGCGCCTGTTCCTGATGGATGAGCCGCTCTCCAACCTCGACGCCCGCCTGCGTAGCGAAGTGCGCGACAGCATTATGGACCTCCACCAGCAGCTCAGAACCAGCACCGTCTACGTCACCCATGACCAGACGGAAGCGATGTCGATGGCCGACCGCATCGTGGTGATGAACGGCGGCCACGTACAGCAGGTCGGGCGACCGGAGTATCTGTACGCCAACCCGGCCAACCTGTTTGTCGCCGGATTTATCGGATCTCCGGCGATGAATCTGCTCTCACTGCCCTGCGCTGATGGTGAGGTATTACTGGGTGAGCTGCGCTATCCGCTGCCGCCGCGCTACCGTGATGAACCCCGGGTGTGGTTAGGCATTCGCCCGGAACATATCAGCGACCGCGTGGAAGAGAACCATCTGCGCTTGCCCGCCACCGTGCTGCAACGAGAACTGATGGGAGCCGATTATTTGCTCCACGTCAGCACCCCCATCGGCACCTTACGCTTTAGCCGTCGCCATCGCGGCGCGGTGCCGGAGAAAGGCGATTCGCTGATCCTCGGCTTTTCACCTGCCGATGTGCATCTTTTTCATGCTGAGAAACAGCATAATTTACTGATGGAGACAGACCATGTTTAAACCTCTCACCGCTCTCGCGGTTGGGCTCAGCCTTGCCCTGAGCGGCGCGGCGCTGGCGAAAGAGAAGATCGACTTCATGTTTCCGGCGCCGGTGGACGGCAAGCTGACCATGGAGATGACCCGCGTCATTAAGCAATTCAACGAGTCGCAGCAGGATGTCGAAGTGCGCGGGATCTTTACCGGCAACTACGACACCACCAAGATCAAAGCCGAATCAGCGCAGAAAGCCGGGCAGCCGCCCGCGCTGGTGATTATGTCCGCCAACTTCACCACCGATCTGGCGCTGAAGGATGAGATCCTGCCGATGGACGAGCTGTTCCAGTATGGCGATCAAAAAGCGGGGGATTTTCTGGTGAAGGCGTTCTGGCCCGCAATGCATAAAAACGCCCAGGTGATGGGCACCACCTATGCGATCCCGTTCCATAACTCGACGCCGATCCTTTACTACAACAAAACGATGTTCGATCGGGCCGGGATCAAGCAGCCGCCGCAAACCTGGGCCGAGCTGCTGGCGGACGCCAGAAAGCTGACCGACGAAAGCAAAGGCCAGTGGGGGATCATGCTGCCGTCGACCAACGATGATTACGGCGGCTGGATCTTCTCGGCGCTGGTGCGCGCCAACGGCGGGAAATACTTTAACGAGGACTATCCCGGCGAAGTCTATTACAACACGCCAACCACCATCGGCGCCCTGCGCTTCTGGCAGAACCTGGTCTATAAAGACAAAGTCATGCCTTCCGGCGTGCTGAATTCGAAACAGATTGGCGCCAGCTTCTTCTCCGGCAAAGTTGGAATGGCGATGCTGAGCACCGGCGCACTGGGCTTTATGCGCGAGAACAGCAAAGATTTTGAGCTGGGCGTGGCGATGCTGCCGGCCAAAGAGCAGCGGGCGGTACCGATCGGCGGCGCCAGCCTGGTGAGCTTCAAGGGCATCAACGACGCCCAGAAAAAAGCGGCGTACCAGTTCCTGACATATCTGGTGAGCCCGCAGGTCAACGGCGCCTGGAGCCGCTTTACCGGCTACTTCTCCCCGCGTAAGGCCGCCTACGATACGCCGGAAATGAAGGCGTATATGCAGCAGGATCCGCGCGCGGCTATCGCCCTCGAACAGCTGAAGTATGCCCATCCGTGGTACTCCACCTGGGAGACCGTTGCCGTGCGTAAAGCGATGGAAAACCAGCTGGCCGCGGTGGTCAACGATGCCAACGTTACCCCGGAAGCCGCGGTGCAGGCGGCGCAGAAGGAAGCCGATGCGCTGATGAAGCCCTACGTCGATAAGACCGCGCTGGCGGAAGTGAAGTAAAACTTTTCCCTCTCCCTGCACCTCTCCCAAAAGGAGAGGGAAACGCGTACAGCGTCGCTTATTCGCCACCAGGCAATGTCACGACAGAGGAAAAAAAGCAGGCCATACGACGTATGGCCTGAAAATAAAACAACGATTAGATTCCTGCCGTCTCGCGGATATATTTGCGCGCTTTTACGGCATATTCGAATGGGTTGGCCAGCGCCGGATCCTGCTCGGCCTCAACCACCATCCAGCCTTTATAGCCATGTTCGTCCAGCAGTTTAAACACCGGACGGAAATCAATGACGCCGTCTCCCGGCACGGTGAAGGTCCCCTTCTTCACGCCGTCAAGGAAGGAGAGCCCTTCGCGACGCACCTGCTCGATCACCGGCGGACGCACGTCTTTCAGGTGCACGTGATTAATACGCGGCAGATATTTTTTCAGAATCGCCAGCATCGGCTCTTCGCCGCCTTCGGAATACCAGGCGTGCCCGGTGTCGTAGAGCAGGAAGACTTTGTCATCCACCAGCGACATAAACTTGTCGATCTCTGCCGTCGTCTGGATACCGGTACCCATATGGTGGTGCAGACAGACCTGCATGCCCTTTTCCGCCGCCAGGCGACCGAGGGTGTTGTAGCCTTCCGCCACCCGCTGCCACTCTTCTTCGCTAAAGCACGGTTTCTCATTCTCCAGGATGGGCTTTTCCAGCCCCTGGATGCTGCCGCTCTGCTCGGAACAGCCGATCACTTTTGCGCCCATAGCATGCAGGAAATTCATGTGGTTAACGAATTCATCAATGGTCTTTTCCCGCTGGCCGTTAGCAAAAAAGGTGCTGAACCAGGCGTTGCAAATATGAATGCCGCGGATATCCAGCATCGGCTTGAGAACCGCCGGATCGCGTGGATATTTGCTGCCGACTTCGCTGCCGGTAAAGCCCGCCAGCGCCATTTCGCTGACGATTTGCTGGAAAGTATTTTCGCTGCCCAGCTCCGGCATATCGTCGTTAGTCCAGCCAATCGGGGCGATAGCCAGTTTTACGTTATCTTTGTTCATAGTAGGGGCTCCTGCCGCTGCGCCTTACCGGCGCAGCAATTCACGTTCGATGAGTTCACGGGTTTCCACTGCCTGGTATTTCATTTTTTCCGGGTAACCGAACAGCGAGGTGGCCACAATAGGCTCACCGCCGACCTTGAAGGTCTGCTCGGCAAATTTCATATCGCGCAGAGTGCGGAACAGCGCGTCGAAATCAACATCCCCTTCCCCGACGCCCACGTGCTGGTGAACGACGGCATCTACGCCCGGCGGGTTAACGATATAGCGGCAATGTTTTGTATGGTTGCGGGTATCCGCGATCAGCACATGGGAGAGATCGCTTCCCGCGTAGCGCAGCATCTTCTCAACATCACCCACGCCTTTGTCATAGAAGAAGGTGTGCGGGACGCTGTAAACGTACTTAACGTTATCGCTGCGGAACGACTTCACAATATCGACGGTTTCGTTGTTCTCTTCGCAGAAGTCCCACGGATGTGCCTGAATTTCAACGCGGATGCCTTCGCGCTCAAAAATCGGCAGCAGCTCTTCCATGGAGCGATAGAACATCTCATCGCAAATCTCCGGCTGGTTAGGATCGCCGGAAAACTCGGTGTTGATCACCTGTACACCCATTTCAACCGCGATTTCGATCAGCCGTTTCCAGTTTTTCACTGCCGCCTGACGGCGCAGCTCATCCGGACCGGACCAGCGGTAGACGCAGATAAACGAAGAGAGCTCCACGCCGGTATCGCGCAGCGCCTGCTTGTACTCAGCCATAATTTCCCGGCTGGCCCGCGGGTGCTTGTAGAACGGGTTGATCTGCGGGTGCGGCGATTGCTCAATGTACTTGTAGCCCCACTCCGCCACCTGATGGACCATTCGGGTTACCCCGAGGTCTTTAATGACATCAACGTCAAAAGCAATTTTCATCGTCGTTACCTGTGCAAAGAAGTTCCGTCAGCAAAGCGGGATTAGCGTTTGTAGAATGCCGGGCATTCCGGCAGCGTCACCTCAACCGGCTCGCTGGTTTCCTGGGCTTTGATACAGGCGTCGGCAGCAACGGACGCCGCATAGCCATCCCACGCCGATGGGCCGTGCAGCTGGCCGGCCTGAACATCATTGATAAAGGCCTGCAGCTCAACGTCATACGCTTTGATAAAGCGATCCTTCCAGTCGGTCAGGATAGCGGTCGACAGATTAGCGGCTTTGCGCATCTGCACGGCCGACGGCTCAGGCAGGCGGGCAATCCCGGTTTCCCCTACCACTTCACACTGGATGTCGTAGCCGTACTGGCAGTTCACGAAGACTTCCACGTCGATCAGTGTGCCTTTTTTGGTTTCAAACGACACGATCTGCGGGTCTTTCAGGCGCGCGTGGGTGTGGGACGTGGAGCGCGGGAAGCGCACCTGCACGGAAACATAGTCGTCATTCAGCAGCCAGCGCAGCACATCCAGTTCGTGAATCAGGGTGTTAGTGATCGCCATGTTGGTGATGTAATCCTCGCCCACCGACTGGTTGCGGTGCGCGCAGCGCAGCATCAGCGGCGCGCCGATGTCGCCGTCATCGATCACTTTTTTCAGCGCCAGATAGCCTTCGTCGTAAGGGCGCATAAATCCAACCTGCACCAGGCGGCGACCAGCTTTCATTTCCGCATCAACGATGCGGCGGCAGCCTTCCGCGCTCATCGCCAGCGGCTTCTCGCAGAACACCGGCTTCCCGGCGGCGATAGCGGCCAGGGTGTACTCTTCGTGGGTGGGGTCCCATGAGGTGACCAGAATGGCATCGACATCGCTGGCTTTAATCACGTCATGACCGTCGGCATAAACTTCGGCATGCACGCCCGGCAGCGCTACCGCGGCGCGGGCGTTCTCTTCGTTGATGTCCGAAACCGCAACGACCGTGGCTCCCTGCAGTACCTGAGTGCAACGACGGATATGCTCTTTACCGATAGCGCCGGCACCGATGACACCTAATTTGAGTGACATAGTTGGTTTTCTCCCGAGATTTGTAGGGTTCAGGGTTTATGTTCTGTTTAGTAATCCCGCGCCTGAGCGCGTTTTTCATTGATCATTTGCGCCACCTTGCGGATCCGCTCGGAGAGCGCAGACTGCGCGACGCCGACGTTCCACCAGCTGCCGTATTTGTGCACCATGGTTTTCGGCAGCACTTTAATGTCTATTAGGGTACTGACGGTTTCGCGGCGCGCGGCGTCCAGCGCGTGGCGCAGTTCTTCTAGCGTCGTGACGCGCCAGGTTTTGCAGCCATAGCCGGCAGCGACGGTGGCGAAATCTACCGGCACCAGTCCGCCCTGCAGCTGGCCCGATTCGGCGCAGCGGAAGCGGAACTCGGTGCCGAAGCTGTCCATACCGTGCTCCATCTGCAGGTTGTTAATGCAACCGTTGGCCATGTTGTCGAGCAGCACGATGTTGATCTTCGCGCGCTCCTGCAGGGAGGTGACCAGCTCGGAGTGCAGCATCATGAACGAGCCGTCGCCGACCAGCGAATAGACCTCGCTTTGCGGTTGGGCTAACTTCACGCCCAGCGCGGCGCTGACTTCATACCCCATGCAGGAGTAGCCGTATTCCACGTGATAGGTGTTGGTGGCCCGGTTGCGCCAGACGCGCTGCAGGTCTCCCGGCAGGCTACCCGCCGCCGCCACAATTACCGCATCCGCCGGCAGCGTTTCGTTGAGTACGCCGAGAACGCTGCTTTGCGTCAGGGTGGAGTCGGTTATCTGGCGAAATTCGCGATACACCGATTCCCGATCCAGGTGGTCGTCTATTTCCGGGACGAAAGCGGTTTCCTGCCACACCGCCTGGTAAACGCGCTGGGTCTCTTTCAGCTGGCGGCTCTGTACGCTTTCAATCTGCTCTCCCCAGCCAGCCTGCCAGGATTCGCCGGACAGGGCGCCGTCCAGAGCGGTGAGGGCTTCGCGAGCATCCGCCAGCATCGGGATGCCATCCAGCTTCCAGGCGTCGAAGTTGCTGACGTTGATATTGAGGAAGCGCACGTCCGGGTGCTGGAAAATCCATTTTGATGAGGTGGTGAAATCGCTGAAACGCGTGCCAAGACCGATGACTAAGTCCGCCTCTTTCGCCAGCAGGTTCGCCGCCAGGCAGCCGGTTTCGCCGACGCCGCCTACGTTATAAGGATGCGAAGAGACAACGCTGCCTTTACCCGCCTGGGTTTCGGCAAACGGCACGCCGTAGCGCTCGGCAAAACGGGTCAACGCCTCGCCTGCGCCGGAGTATTTCACCCCGCCGCCGCAAACGATCAGCGGCTTACGGCTGGCTTTAATCGCCGCCACGGCATCCGCCAGCTGCGCGGCGCTGGCCGGACGGCGATCAAGGCGGTGTACCCGGCGGGTAAAGAACGATTCCGGATAATCCCAGGCTTCACCCTGGACATCCTGCGGCAGACAGAGCGTGACCGCACCGGTTTCCGCCGGGTCAGTCAACACGCGCATGGCGTTGATGCAGGCGCTCATCAGCTGTTCCGGACGGGTGATGCGATCCCAATATTTACTCACCGCGCGAAACGCGTCGTTAGTGGTAATGCTGAGATCGTGGCTCTGTTCGATTTGCTGCAGCACCGGATCAGGCTGGCGGGTCGCAAACACATCGCCCGGCAGCAGCAGCAGCGGGATGCGGTTGGCGGTCGCGGTCGCGGCGGCGGTAATCATATTCGCTGCGCCGGGGCCAATGGAGGAAGTACAGGCAATAATCTGACGACGCAAAGACTGTCTGGCAAAACCGGTGGCGACATGCGCCATCCCTTGCTCGTTACGCCCCTGATAGACCCGCATTTCACCGCTATCTTGTTCAAGGGCCTGGCCCATTCCCAGCACGTTGCCGTGGCCAAAGATAGCAAAGATGCCTTTGACGAACTTATGCTCTTCGCCATCGACTTCCAGGTACTGGTTATCCAGGAACTTCACCAGCGCCTGCGCCATTGTCAGTCTCAGTTTGCCCATGTTGCCCAATCCTTATTGTCAGTATTTGCGTGTGGGTTAGCGTTTTGCCCTGCGCAGCGATACAAGCGATGAGTCAGGGAAACCGTTAACGCCACTGGAATACTTCTGGATTATAGGCAAACATTTTTTTCATTAAATAGAAATACAGAAGAAATATTTCATTTTGCGAGAGGGATCAAACTCTCTATGCATTTCACCCGTTTCATTCGCATCCTGTATACGGGATAACGCGCAAATTACGCGGCCCACCTCTTAATATCCCCTTAAAAATCATAGGTAAAGACCACATCCAAACGGGCTCCAGTTCAACTTTCAGCCGCAGCCCAGGATCCGAGGCAGAATGAGGCTCAGCGCGGCATAGTGGTATATCCCTCACATTTTTGGTTTTTTAATTTCGATCTAGTTTGCAAATGAAATATTTATTTCTCAAACTAAGGGTAACCAATAACCCTCAGGCTGTTTTCGGAGACGCTGTCGGCATTCCGACTCTTCCGTACAGCAGAAATGCAAAAGGAAACCCTAGCTATGAATGCAGCAGTAAAGCGACTCGACGTCATCTGTATTGGCCGGGTGGCAGTCGATCTCTATGCCCAGCAGATTGGCGCGAGGCTGGAAGATGTCGCCAGTTTTTCTAAATACCTGGGTGGCTCTTCCGGCAACGTCGCCTTCGGCACCGCCATTCAGGGATTAAAATCGGCAATGCTCGCTCGCGTGGGCGATGAGCATAATGGCCGTTTTCTACGCGAAACTCTGAGCCGCGCCGGCGTCGATACCGAATATCTGATCACCGATAAGCAGCGCCTGACAGCGTTAGTGATGCTGGGGATTAAAGATCAGGAGACGTTTCCGCTGATTTTTTACCGCGATAACTGCGCCGATATGGCCCTTTCGCCAGAAGATATTAAGGAAGAGTACATCGCCTCTTCCCGGGCACTGGCGGTAACCGGCACCCATCTTTCGCACGCCAACACGCGCGAAGCGGTGCTGAAGGCGCTGGAGTACGCCCGCCGCCACGGACTGCGTACCGCGCTGGATATCGACTATCGTCCGGTGCTTTGGGGGTTAACGTCTTTAGGCGACGGTGAAACGCGTTTCATTGAATCCGGCCAGGTAACCAGCCAGCTGCAGGAAGTCCTGCATCTGTTCGATTTGGTGGTGGGGACTGAAGAGGAGTTTCATATTGCCGGCGGCAGCACCGATACCCTGACCGCGCTGAAAAACGTGCGTAACGCCACAAAAGCGACGCTGGTTTGCAAGCGCGGTCCGATGGGCTGCGTGGTGCTGGAAGGCGCCATTCCCGACAGCTGGGATAGCGTGCCGCTGCAGCAGGGCGTACGTGTAGACGTGCTTAACGTCCTGGGCGCGGGCGATGCCTTTATGTCCGGCCTGTTGCGCGGCTGGCTTAACGATGAAGGCTGGGAGCAGGCCTGTCGCTACGCTAACGCCTGCGGCGCGCTGGTGGTTTCACGCCACGGCTGCGCGCCCGCGATGCCGACCAAAGCCGAGCTTGACGACTATCTGTCGCGGGCAGAATCGGTGCCGCGTCCGGATATCGACGCTCGCCTCAACCATCTCCATCGCGTCACCAGCCGCCGCCAGGCGTGGCCGGAGCTGTGCATTTTCGCCTTTGACCACCGTAAGCAGCTGGCAGACCTGGCGCTGGAAACCGGGCGTGATGAATCCTGTATTCCGCAGCTGAAGCTGCTGCTGCTGGCTGCCGCGGAAGCCGCTGCAGATGAAGCCGGTCTTGACGGTCGCAGCGGCATCCTCGCCGATGGCACCTACGGCCAGCGTTCGCTCAATGCCATCACCGGCAAGGGTTGGTGGATTGGTCGGCCGATTGAAATGCCGAGCTCACGCCCGCTGCGCCTGGAACATGGCAACATCGGTTCCCAGCTGATCGACTGGCCGCTGGAACACGTGGTGAAATGCCTGGTCTTCTATCATCCGGCCGATCCCGCCGAGCTGCGCGCCGAACAGGATGCGCTGCTGCTGGAGGTCTGGCAGGCGTGCAACAAGTCCGGGCATGAACTGCTGCTGGAAATCATCCTGCCGGAAAACGGCCCGGATAAAGATGAACGCCACTACCACGACATGCTGGAGCATTTCTATCAGCTGGGCATCCAGCCGGACTGGTGGAAGCTGCCGCCGCTGTCGAGCGCGGAATGGGAAAGGATCGGCAAACTGATCGCGCGCGAAGATAGCTGGTGCCGCGGGATCTTAATCCTCGGCCTCGACGCTCCTTCGGACCGACTGCGCGCCGGTTTTGCTGAAGCGGCGAAGCATCCGATGATCAAAGGTTTTGCCGTCGGGCGCACCATTTTTGGCCAACCTTCACGGCGCTGGATGCAGGGAGAGCTCAGCGACGAGGCGCTGATTAACGAAGTGAAACGCAACTACCTCACGCTCATCGGCTACTGGCGAGAAGCCCGCGGCTGATTCAGCCCAGGCCCGCATCCTCTTCAGAAGATGCGGGCTTTTTTCTGGATCTTCGTGAAATGAATCGCGTATTTCATCGTAGTAAATGAAAAATTCGCTTCATTTGATACACTGGAAATTATATTCCTTTCATTTTCTCAGAGCGCAATCTATGGCCAATAATCCGACCCAACTTACCATCTTGCAGGATGAAATCAGGCGTCGCTACGACACGTTAAGCAAACGCCTGAAACAGGTAGCCCGCTATATTCTCGATAACAGCAATAGCGTGGCTTTCGACACCGTGGCCTCTATCGCGCAACAAGCTGACGTCCCCCCTTCCACGCTGATCCGCTTCGCTAACGCCTTTGGTTTTAGCGGCTTCAACGAAATGAAGCAGATGTTCAAGCAGCACCTGATGGAAGAGACGGCTAACTATACCGAGCGCGCGCGTCTGTTCCGCCAGACCACCACGGATGACGCAACCCCGCCGGAAACGCCGACCGAAATCCTGAATATGTTCACCATGGTCAATACCCAGGCGCTGCAGCAGCTGGCGATGCAGACCTCTGGCGACGATCTGCAGCGCGCGGTCGCGCTGCTGGCGGAAGCGGAGAATATCTACGTTATCGGCCTGCGCCGCTCCTTTAGCGTCGCCTCCTATCTGACCTACGCCCTGCGCCATCTGGACCGTAAAGCGTTCCTGATTGACGGTCTGGGCGGCATGTTTACCGAGCAGCTCAGCCTGGTCGGGCCGAAAGATGTCGTGGTGGCGGTGAGCTTCTCTCCGTATGCGCGGGAAGTGGTTGAACTGGTGGAGCTCGGCGCGCAGCGTAAAGCACGGCAGATAGCGATTACCGACAGCCAGGTCAGCCCGCTCGCGGCCTTCAGCGACGTCTGCTTCGTGGTGCGCGAGGCGCAGGTTGATGGTTTCCGTTCACAGGTGGCCTCGCTGTGCCTGGCCCAGACTCTGGCGGTCTCGCTGGCGCTGAACAGCAGCAAGGATGCAGAGACGAAGCAGCTGGCTTAAATTTTTCATGCCTCCCGGATGGCGACGTAAACGTCTTATTCGGGCTACTAGTCCGCAGACGACGGTAAACCCGTAGCCCGGCTCAGCGCAGCGCGAGCCGGGGGTGCAGCTGGCTTAAGCTTTTCATTATTCCCGGATGGCGACGTAAACGTCTTATCCGGGCTACTTGTCCGCAGACGACGGTAAACCCGTAGCCCGGCTGAGCGCAGCGCGAGCCGGGGGTGCAGCTGGCTTAATTTTTCATGACTCCCGGATGGCGACGTAAACGTCTTATCCGGGCTACTTGTCCGCAGACAACGTTAAACCCGTAACCCGGCTAAGCGCAGCGCGAGCCGGGGATGTGGTAGGATTGCGACGACGATCTTATTCGGGTTACAGGATCAAAAAGGCCGGCTAGCAACGCTAACCGGCCTTTTTATCCTCAACCGACGTTAATCGTGGCGAGGATAATCAGGGCTATTGATCCACGCGTGATCCTCTTCCCAGGTAAACATCCATTTGCGATCCGGGCCGGCCATCACGTTCAGATAGTAACTGTCATATCCGGCAATCGCCGCCACCGGATGGTAGCCGCGCGGCACCATGACCACATCGTGGTTGTAGGGAGCCATGCAGGCATCGAGGCTGCGGTCATCGGTGTAGACGCGCTGGAAGGCAAAACCCTGCGGCGGATCGAAACGGTGATAGTAGGTCTCTTCCAGCTGGGTTTCCTGGCCCGGCAGCGCCGTATCGTGCTTATGCGACGGCCATGAGCTGGTCGCCCCTTCCTCGGTGTAAACCTCCACCACCAGCAGGCAGTCAGCCTGCACGTTGTCCGGAAGAATATTGTGCACCAGGCGCTGGTTGCGCCCCTTACCGCGATGCTCTACGCCAACGTCCTGCGGGGAGATGACCCGTGCAGGGAAGGTTCCTTTACCCGGCGCGCTGCATACGGCCAGCTCGAGGTCTGAATCCGCCGTCACTTCGACTTTATCCTGCGGCGGCACATAGACTGACCAGGGCGGCGTACGCTCAAATGGCGACATACGCTGGCCAAGGTTGGGGAAATCCGCCCGAGTGGTTTTTACCGAAGCCAGCCCGGCGACCAGCACCAGGCACAGTTCGCGATCGCCGCTTTCCAGGGTGACGGTTTGCCCTTTCTTTAACATCCAGACGTCAAAACCAATGTACTTCCACCCCGCGCTCTGCGGGGTGATGTGCTGAATCTGCCCTTCTTTTTTTGCTTTAGCCAGTAAAGACATGGCGCTCTCCTTCGCCGATTAGCCTAACGTCGGCATACTGAATTCAGATACGGTTTGCTGACCCTGCGGCCAGCGGACGGTGGCGGTTTTCATACGCGTATAGAAGCGCACACCATCCGGGCCATGCACGTTCAGGGCGCCGAATACGGAGCGTTTCCAGCCGCCAAAGCTATGGAAGGCCATGGGAACGGGTACCGGTACGTTGACCCCAACCATTCCGGCCTGGACATCATGTACAAATTCACGCGCGGTGTGGCCGTTGCTGGTAAAGACGGCGCTACCGTTGCCGAACTCATGGCTGTTCACCAGCTCCAGCGCGCTGTGGTAATCCGCCACGCGGACAATACCCAGCACCGGGCCAAAAATCTCTTCGCGCCAGATAGTCATCTCCGGCGTAACGTTGTCGAACAGCGTTCCACCGACGTAGTACCCCTCTTCAAACCCGGGAACCTGCGGCTTACGGCCGTCAACCACCAGCGTCGCCCCCTCGCTGATCCCTTTATCAATATATCCCAGCACTTTTTTCTGATGGGTATCGGAAACGACCGGCCCCATTTCGTTCTCTTCTTTTCCGCGCATACAGCCCGGCCCAACCTTCAGGGATTCCACCAGCGGCTTCAGGCGCGCAATCAGTTTATCCGCCGTTTCATCGCCGACGGCGACCACTACCGGCAGCGCCATGCAGCGCTCGCCCGCCGAGCCGAACGCGCCGCCCATAATGGCGTTCACGGTGGCATCCAGATCGGCATCCGGCATCACAATCGCGTGGTTTTTCGCCGCGCCAAACGCCTGTACTCGCTTGCCATAAGCGCTGGCGGTTTTATAAATATGCTCCGCCACGCCGGACGAACCCACAAAGCTTACCGCCGCGATACGCGGGTCCCGGTAGAGCTGCTCAGCGTCTTCATTGCTGCAGTGCACCACGTTAAAGACGCCATCCGGCAGCCCCGCTTCTTTCAGCAATTCCGCCAGACGCACCGCGGCGGTCGGCGCCAGCGCTGGTGGCTTCAGGACAAAGCTGTTGCCGCAGGCCAGCGCTAGCGGGAACATCCACATCGGTACCATCGCCGGGAAGTTGAACGGTGTAATGCCCGCCACCACGCCCAGCGGCTGCATCAGAGAATAGCTGTCAACGCCGGTACCGACATCCGATGAGAACTCCCCTTTGATCAGATGCGGAATGCCGCAGGCAAACTCGACGACTTCCATGCCGCGCGTCAGCTCACCCATCGCGTCGGAAAACACTTTACCGTGCTCGCTGACGATAATCCCCGCCAGCTCTTCAGCGTGCTGTTCCAGTAACATTTTAAAATTGAACATCACGCGCGCGCGGCGCAGCGGCGTGGTGCGCGACCAGCTCTCAAAAGCATCACGCGCCACCTGAATGGCGTCAGAGACTTCCTGCGCGGTCGATAACGTGACTTCGCGGACCACTTTGCCCGTCGCGGGGTCGAATACCGGCATTGTGTTGTTGCTGCCGCTGGTAACGGTTTTCCCGCCAATAAAGTTTCCTGTGATAGTCATGCTCTCGCCTCATCTGTATGGGGTATCGGGGGCCAACGCAGTACGGCCCATTGCTGGATCTGCTGTGCTATAACCGTAGTAAAATGAAATTAATATTTCAATATTGATAGCTAATGAAATTCAATTTTGGTGACGATGGTCGCAATTTATTGTAAGGAAACGCCGCCTTGCGCGCTAAAGCCCGACAAAAAGAGATTAGACGTAGCGCCTTCTGGAACCGGCAGCAATGAAAGCACAACAGAAAAATATTTTGCGAGTCGGCTCAAAAAATCGCCATTTCATACATTGCTAATTTTGGAATAAATGTTTTGACTATGAGGCATTCGAACGAATTCGATCCCTACGTTTCTGGAGAGTCAAAATGGCTATTGCATCGCAACGTTTCTGCATCAACCGCAAGATCGCCCCGTCATTCAGCATTGAGGCCTTTTTCCGGCTGGTGAACAGCCTCGGGCTGAACAAAGTCGAGCTACGTAACGACCTCCCCAGCGGAAAAGTAACCGACGACCTGAGCCACCAGCAGGTTCGCGAGCTGGCTGACCGCTACCATATTGAGATCCTCACGATCAACGCGGTCTACCCTTTCAACTGCCGCACCGCAGAGGTTCGTAGCCTGACGGAGTCATTGTTAAAAGAAGCCAAAGCCGTTGGCGCCAAATCGCTGGTGCTGTGCCCGCTGAACGATGGTACCGAGGTTCCGGCGAGCGAAACCCTTAACGCCCTGCGTGACCTGGCGCCGTTATTCGCCTTCTACGGCATTCAGGGACTGGTGGAACCGCTCGGTTTCCCGCAGAGCTCGCTGCGCTCCTCGGCGCAGGCGCAAACGCTGATCCACGACGCGCGGGTGCCGTTTAAGCTGCTGATCGATACCTTCCATCATCATCTTTATCCGCAGGCTGAGCAGGAGTTTAACCAGGTGGATATCGGCGAAATCGGTCTGGTCCATCTTTCCGGCGTAGAGGATACCCGCCCACGCGAAGCCCTTACCGACAATGAGCGCATCATGCTGAGCGCAAAAGACCAGCTGCACAGCTGCGAGCAGGTCAAAAACCTGGAGGCGCGCGGCTATCAGGGCGTGTATGCGTTCGAGCCCTTCGCGCCGGAGCTGGCAAACTGGAGCGAAGACGATATCCGCCGCGAAATTGAGCAGAGCATCGCGTTAATTCAGCGCCACTGCGCCTGAAGCGAATAAGCGAAGGCGCACGTGATTTCCCTGCTTTTGTCATCAAGTTGCCTATACTCGCAGCAGGATAAATGGAGAAATCGATCATGAGCGCACCTCTGCTAATTGCCCGCACGCTGGATAAACAGCTGCATTTACTGCCCGCTATGGCCAACCGCCACGGCTTAATTACCGGCGCCACGGGGACCGGTAAAACCGTCACCCTGCAAAAGCTGGCGGAGTCGTTCTCGGAGATCGGCGTTCCGGTATTTATGGCCGATGTGAAAGGCGACCTCACCGGTATCGCCGAGTCGGGCCAAAGTTCGGAAAAGCTGCAGGCGCGGCTGGAGAAAATTGGCGCAACGGATTGGCAGCCGCACGCCAATCCGGTGGTGCTATGGGATATTTTCGGCGAAAAAGGCCACCCGGTGCGCGCCACGGTTTCCGATCTCGGGCCCCTGCTGCTGGCTCGCCTGCTCAACCTCAATGAGGTTCAGTCAGGGGTGCTGAATATCATTTTCCGTATCGCCGACGATCGCGGGCTGCTGCTGCTCGACTTTAAAGACCTGCGCGCCATTACCCAATACATTGGCGACAACGCCAAAGCGTTTCAGAACCAGTACGGCAATATCAGCAGCGCCTCCGTAGGGGCGATTCAGCGCGGGTTACTCACCCTTGAGCAGCAGGGCGCGGAGCACTTTTTTGGCGAACCTATGCTCGATATTCAGGACTGGATGCGCGTCGACGCTGAGGGTAAAGGGGTGATTAATATCCTGAGCGCCGAGAAGCTCTACCAGATGCCGAAGCTGTACGCCGCCAGCCTGCTATGGATGCTCTCCGAGCTTTACGAACGGCTGCCGGAAGCCGGCGACCAGGAGAAGCCAAAGCTGGTCTTTTTCTTTGATGAAGCGCATCTGCTGTTTAACGATGCGCCGCAGGTGCTGCTGGATAAAATCGAGCAGGTCATTCGTCTGATTCGTTCTAAAGCCGTCGGGGTCTATTTTGTTTCACAAAACCCGTCGGACATTCCCGATGCGGTTCTCGGCCAACTGGGTAATCGCGTGCAGCACGCCCTGCGCGCCTTCACGCCGAAAGACCAAAAAGCGGTAAAAACTGCCGCGCAGACCATGCGCGCGAATCCGGCGTTCAGTACCGAACAGGCGATTCAGGAGCTGGGCACCGGCGAAGCGCTGATCTCCTTTCTTGATGAGAAAGGCAGCCCTTCGATAGTGGAACGCGCGATGGTTATCGCCCCCTGCTCGCGTATGGGGCCGGTCACCGATGACGAACGCAACGGGCTACTTAACCACTCGCCGCTGTACGGAAAATATGAAGAAGAGATCGACCGTGAATCGGCCTTTGAAATGCTGCAACAGGGCGTTCAGAGCACAACGGAGCAGCAGCAGTCACCGCCCGCAAAAGGCCAGCAAAACGGCGATGACGACGGCCTGCTGGGCGGATTAAAAGACATTCTGTTCGGCACCACCGGTCCGCGCGGCGGCAAACGCGACGGTATCGTACAAACGGCAGCCAGGGGCGCGGTGCGTCAGGTCACCAATCAGATAGTCAGGGGAATGCTGGGAAGCTTGCTTGGCGGGCGGAAACGCTAAAAAAACGCCCCCTTTCTGAATTCAGGAAGGGGGCGCGTGACGTCAGGATTTACGCATCATCAGCCAGAGGCTCAGCAAGAAGAAGCTGGCGCTCGGCAACAGCGCGCCGATAATCGGCGGGATGCCGTACACCAGGGTGAGCGGGCCGAAAATCTGGTCCAGCACGTAGAAGATGAAGCCGAAGCTGATCCCGGTCACCACTCTGACGCCCATCGGCACGCTACGTAGCGGGCCAAAGATAAACGACAGCGCCATCAGCATCATCACCGCCACCGACAGCGGCTGGAAGATTTTGCTCCACATATTGAGCTGATAGCGGCCCGGATCCTGACCGCTGGACTTCAGATAGGTAACATAGTTGTGCAGGCCGCTGATAGACAGCGCGTCGGGGTCCAGCGCCACCACGCCGAGCTTGTCCGGCGTCAGGTTGGTCTTCCAGGTCCCGCTGACCGTCTGCGTTCCGGTGACCTGTTTCGGGTCAGTCAGGTTGGATTCATCCACCTGCGACAGCCGCCAGAGCTTATTCTCGATGTCAAACTTTGCCGAAGCGGCATAGCGAACGGACTGCAGGCGGCGCTGGTCGTTAAAGGCGTAGATGCTCACTCCGCCCAGCTCATCGCTGCCTTTTACCCGCTCGATATACACAAAGTTATGGCCGTCTTTCGCCCACAGCCCCTGCTGCGTGGAAAGCAGCGATCCGCCGTACATCTGCTGAGCACGATAGTTACGCGCCATCTGCTCGCCCTGCGGGGCAACCCACTCGCCCATCGCCATGGTCAGCAGCACCAGCGGAATCGCGGTTTTCATCACCGACAGCGCCACCTGCAGACGGGTAAAGCCGGAAGCCTGCATCACCACCAGTTCGCTGCGCTGCGCCAGCATCCCCAGCCCCAGCAGCGCGCCGAGCAGCGCCGCCATCGGGAAGAAGATTTGGATATCTTTCGGCACGCTGAGAATCGTGTAGATTCCTGCCCCCAGCGCATCATAGTTGCCCTGCCCGGCCTTTTTCAGCTGGTCGACAAACTTGATAATGCCCGAGAGGGAAACCAGCATGAACAGGGTCATCATGATGGTATTGAAAATCGTCTTACCGATATAACGGTCAAGTACCCCAAACGCCTGCATCACGCCGCTCCTTTGTTAAAACGGGCACGGAAGCGGCGCATCGGCACCGTATCCCACAGGTTCAACAGCACGGCCAACGCGAAATAGAGCAGGTTTACCGCCCACATCCAGATCATCGGATCCATTTTGCCTTTACCGCCGCTCGATTTAATCGACGTTTGCAGCAGGAAGAACACCAGATAGAGCAGCATCGCCGGCAGCATCGACAGCACGCGGCCCTGGCGCGGGTTTACCACGCTAAGCGGCACCACCATCAGCGCCATGATGAATACCGTCGCGACCAGCGTGAAGCGCCAGTGCAGCTCCGCCCGGGCGCGATCGGTATCGGTACGCCACAGGGTACGCATATCCATCTGCTCGGTATCGTTCGGATCGGATGCCACCGCCTGATGGCCGACTATCGCCTGATAGTTTTTGAAGTCAGTAATGCGGAAGTCGCGCAGCATCGCGGTGCCTTCAAAGCGGGTGCCCTGATTCATGGTCACCACCTGCGAGCCGTCTTTACGCAGCGAGAGCTCGCCGGTATCCGCGACAACCACCGACGGGCGTGCGTTGCCTCGCGGCCGCAGCTGAGCAAGGAAAACATCGCTGAAGCGGTTGCCGTTGACGTTCTCAATAAACAGCACCGCGCTGCCATCGCTGGCCTGCTGGAACTGGCCCTGAGCCAGCGCCGCCATGCCGGGGTTCGCTTTCGCTTCCGCCAGCACTTCATCCTGGTGACGAGAAGACCAGGGCCCGGCCCACATCACGTTGACCGCCGCGACGATGCCCGTAAAGAGCGCCAGGATCATGGCGGCTTTCACCAGCACTGCCTTGCTCAGGCCGCAGGCGTGCATCACCGTGATTTCGCTTTCGGTATACAGTTTACCCAGCGTCATCAGCAGCCCGAGGAATAAACTCAGGGGCAGAATAAGCTGCGCCATTTCAGGTACGCCCAGCCCTAGCAGCGAGAGCACCAGATTTGTCGGGATATCGCCATCAACAGCGGCGCCGAGGATCCTGACCAGTTTCTGACAAAAGAAAATGAGCAGCAGGATGAATAGGATCGCCAACTGGCTTTTCAGCGTCTCACGAACCAGATATCTTATGATTATCACTATAAATACGCCCGTAAAAACCCGTTTTATTGCAGGAAAATTGCTTGTTTCATGGCTTAAACGTCATTTATTCTCTTTGGTCGTCGAAAACATCGCTAAGATTAAATGACTCGCTGGTTCTGCGTATCAGGATCTTTTCTGACGAACCAAGGCCGTAATAACGTTAAGATTAACACGAAGTCACCACAACAGCGGACATGAGTTACGAAAGCTTTCAATTTCTATACTCTATGGATTTCGAGTTGCAGGCAGGCGGCAAGACTGTGAAGCCCCGGAGCTTACATCAGGTAAGTGACAGGGGTGAGCAGGCGCAGCCAACGCATCTGCAACTTGAAAGACGACGAGTATATCTGTAGCCACCACTGTTGTCTTTAAGATTCAGGAGCATAGTGCATGGAGTTCAGTGTAAAAAGCGGTAGCCCGGAGAAGCAGCGGAGCGCCTGTATCGTGGTCGGCGTCTTTGAACCACGGCGCCTCTCCCCCATCGCCGAACAGCTTGATAAAATTAGCGACGGTTATATCAGCGCCCTGCTGCGTCGCGGCGAGCTGGAAGGCAAACCTGGCCAGACTTTATTGCTGCACCATGTGCCGAATATTCTGTCGGAGCGCATTCTGCTTATTGGCTGTGGTAAAGAGCGCGAGCTGGATGAACGTCAGTACAAGCAGGTCATTCAGAAAACTATCAATACGCTGAATGATACCGGTTCAATGGAGGCCGTCTGCTTCCTGACCGAGCTGCACGTCAAAGGCCGCAATAACTACTGGAAAGTGCGTCAGGCGGTCGAGACCGCTAAAGAAACGCTGTACAGCTTTGACCAGTTGAAAACCAACAAAAGCGAGCCGCGCCGCCCGCTGCGTAAAATGGTTTTCAACGTCCCGACCCGTCGCGAGCTGACCAGCGGCGAACGCGCCATTCAGCACGGTCTGGCGATTGCTGCCGGCATCAAAGCGGCGAAAGATCTCGGCAATATGCCGCCAAACATCTGTAATGCCGCCTATCTGGCCTCTCAGGCGCGCCAGCTGGCCGATACCTACAGCAAGAACGTCATTACCCGCGTTATCGGCGAACAGCAGATGAAAGAGCTGGGAATGAACTCTTATCTGGCGGTCGGCAACGGTTCGCAGAACGAATCGCTGATGTCGGTTATCGAATACAAAGGCAACCCGGCGGAGGATGCGCGTCCTATCGTGCTGGTCGGTAAAGGCCTGACCTTTGACTCCGGCGGCATCTCCATCAAGCCTGCCGAAGGCATGGACGAGATGAAATACGATATGTGCGGCGCGGCGGCAGTGTACGGCGTGATGCGCATGGTGGCAGAACTTCAGCTGCCACTGAACGTTGTCGGCGTGCTTGCTGGATGTGAAAACATGCCGGGTGGTCGCGCCTACCGCCCAGGCGACGTGTTGACCACGATGTCCGGGCAAACGGTTGAAGTGCTGAACACCGATGCCGAAGGGCGCCTGGTGCTGTGCGATGTGCTGACCTACGTCGAGCGCTTCGAGCCGGAGACGGTAATCGACGTGGCGACGCTGACCGGCGCCTGCGTGATAGCGCTGGGCCATCACATCACCGGCCTGATGTCGAACCACAATCCGCTGGCCCACGAGCTGATCGGCGCCTCCGAACTGGCAGGCGATCGCGCATGGCGTCTGCCGCTTGCCGACGAGTTCCAGGAACAGCTGGAATCTAACTTCGCCGATATGGCGAACATCGGCGGCCGTCCCGGCGGAGCGATTACCGCGGGCTGCTTCCTGGCGCGCTTTACCCGTAAGTACAACTGGGCGCACCTGGATATCGCCGGTACCGCGTGGCGTTCCGGTAAAGCCAAAGGCGCGACCGGTCGTCCGGTGGCGATGCTGTCGCAGTTCCTGCTCAACCGCGCTGGGTTTACCGGCGAAGAGTGATGCAACGTGCCGGGTGGACCCGGCCTACTAACGACAGTACACCGTAGGCCGGGTCCGCCCGGCTTAAGCATTTAAAGTCATCACAAGAAGCCCCATATATGAAAAACGCAACGTTCTACCTTCTGGACAACGACACGCAACAAGACGGTCTGAGCGCCGTTGAACAACTGGTGTGTGACATTGCCGCAGAACGTTGGCGCAGCGGCAAGCGAGTGCTCATCGCCTGCGAAGATGAGCAACAGGCCATTCGTCTGGACGAGGCGCTGTGGGCACGGCCAGCGGAAAGTTTTGTTCCGCATAATCTGGCGGGAGAAGGTCCGCGCGGCGGCGCGCCGGTGGAGATCGCCTGGCCGCAAAAACGCAACAGCAGCCCGCGGGATATTCTGATTAGCCTGCGGCTAAATTTTGCAGATTTTGCCACCGCTTTCACAGAAGTGATAGACTTCGTCCCTTATGAAGATTCTTTGAAACAACTGGCGCGCGAACGCTATAAAGCGTACCGCATGGCTGGTTTCAACCTGAACACGGCAACCTGGAAATAATGGAAAAGACATACAACCCCCAAGATATCGAACAGCCGCTTTACGAGCACTGGGAAAAGCAGGGCTATTTCAAGCCTAACGGCGATGAAAGCAAAGAGTCCTTCTGCATCATGATCCCGCCGCCGAACGTCACCGGCAGTTTGCATATGGGTCATGCCTTCCAGCAAACTATCATGGATACCATGATTCGCTACCAGCGCATGCAGGGTAAAAACACTCTGTGGCAGGCCGGTACCGACCACGCGGGTATCGCTACCCAGATGGTGGTTGAGCGTAAGATTGCCGCCGAAGAAGGTAAAACCCGCCACGACTACGGTCGCGACGCCTTTATCGATAAAATCTGGCAGTGGAAAGCGGAGTCCGGCGGCACCATTACCCGCCAGATGCGCCGCCTGGGCAACTCCGTGGACTGGGAGCGCGAGCGCTTCACCATGGACGAAGGCCTGTCCAACGCCGTCAAAGAAGTCTTTGTCCGCCTGTACAAAGAAGATCTGATCTACCGCGGCAAGCGCCTGGTCAACTGGGACCCGAAACTGCGCACCGCCATCTCCGATCTGGAAGTGGAAAACCGCGAGTCTAAAGGCTCAATGTGGCATATCCGCTATCCGCTGGCCGACGGCGCGAAAACCGCTGACGGTAAAGATTATCTGGTCGTCGCCACCACCCGTCCGGAGACCGTGCTGGGCGATACCGGCGTGGCCGTTAATCCGGAAGATCCGCGCTATAAAGACCTTATCGGCAAATTCGTGATCCTGCCGCTGGTTGACCGCCGCATTCCGATTGTAGGCGACGAACACGCCGATATGGAAAAAGGCACCGGCTGCGTGAAGATCACCCCGGCGCACGATTTTAACGACTATGAAGTGGGCAAGCGTCATGCCCTGCCGATGATCAATATCCTGACCTTTGACGGCGACATCCGCGAAACCGCGGAAGTTTATGACACCAAAGGCAACGAGTCTGACGTTTACTCAAACGCTATCCCGGCGGAGTTCCAGAAGCTGGAGCGCTTTGCCGCGCGTAAAGCGGTAGTTGCCGCTATCGACGCGCTGGGCCTGCTGGAAGAGATTAAACCGCACGACCTGACCGTTCCGTACGGCGACCGCGGCGGCGTGGTGATCGAACCGATGCTGACCGACCAGTGGTACGTCCGCGCCGACGTGCTGGCTAAACCCGCTGTTGAAGCGGTTGAGAACGGCGACATCCAGTTCGTGCCGAAGCAGTACGAAAACATGTACTTCTCCTGGATGCGCGACATTCAGGACTGGTGTATCTCCCGCCAGCTGTGGTGGGGTCACCGCATCCCGGCATGGTACGACAACGACGGCAACGTCTACGTTGGCCGCACCGAAGACGAAGTGCGTCAGGAAAATAACCTGGGCGCCGGCGTGGCGCTGCGCCAGGACGAAGACGTTCTCGATACCTGGTTCTCCTCCGCGCTGTGGACCTTCTCCACCCTCGGCTGGCCGGAAAACACCGATGCCCTGCGCCAGTTCCATCCGACCAGCGTGATGGTTTCCGGCTTCGACATCATCTTCTTCTGGATTGCGCGCATGATCATGATGACCATGCACTTCATCAAAGATGAAAACGGCAAGCCGCAGGTGCCGTTTAAAACCGTCTATATGACCGGCCTGATCCGCGATGACGAAGGCCAGAAGATGTCCAAATCGAAGGGCAACGTTATCGACCCGCTGGATATGGTCGACGGCATTTCCCTGCCGGAGCTGCTGGAAAAACGCACCGGTAACATGATGCAGCCGCAGCTGGCGGAAAAAATCGCCAAACGCACCGAGAAACAGTTCCCGAACGGCATTGAGCCGCACGGTACCGACGCCCTGCGCTTTACCCTGGCGGCGTTGGCCTCGACCGGCCGCGATATCAACTGGGATATGAAGCGTCTGGAAGGTTATCGTAACTTCTGCAACAAGCTGTGGAACGCCAGCCGCTTTGTGCTGATGAACACCGAAGATCAGGATTGCGGCTTTAACGGCGGTGAAATGACCCTGTCGCTGGCGGACCGCTGGATCCTGGCGGAATTCAACCAGACCGTCAAAGCCTACCGCGAGGCGCTGGACGGCTTCCGCTTCGATATCGCCGCGGGCATTCTGTATGAGTTCACCTGGAACCAGTTCTGCGACTGGTATCTGGAGCTGACCAAGCCGGTGATGACCGGCGGTTCCGAGTCTGAGCTGCGCGGCACCCGCCACACGCTGGTGACCGTTCTGGAAGGTCTGCTGCGCCTGGCGCACCCGATTATCCCGTTCATCACCGAGACCATCTGGCAGCGCGTGAAGGTGATTTGCGGTATTACTGCCGATACCATCATGCTGCAGCCGTTCCCGCAGTACGATGCGTCTCAGGTTGACGAAGCGGCGCTGGCCGATACCGAATGGCTGAAGCAGGCGATCGTCGCCGTGCGTAACATCCGTGCGGAAATGAACATCGCCCCAGGTAAGCCGCTGGAGCTGCTGCTGCGCGGTTGCAGCGAAGCCGCGATGCGTCGCGTGAACGACAACCGTAGCTTCCTGCTGAACCTGGCGCGTCTGGAAAGCATCACCGTGCTGCCCGCCGATGATAAAGGTCCGGTTTCGGTGACCAAAATTATCGACGGCGCCGAGCTACTGATCCCGATGGCCGGCCTCATCAATAAAGAAGATGAACTGGCGCGCCTCGCGAAAGAGGTGACAAAAATCGAAGGTGAGATTGGCCGCATCGAGAGCAAACTCTCCAACGAAGGCTTTGTGGCACGCGCGCCGGAAGCGGTGATCGCCAAAGAGCGTGAGAAGCTGGAAGGTTACGCGGAAGCGAAAGCGAAGCTGATTGAGCAGCAGGCGGTTATCGCCGCGCTGTAATTCACTCGCCCCTTATCCCATCCGGGTAAGGGGCGTTTTCTGTGAAAGATCCTCGCTTGCACTCTCCCCTCCCGCAGTGTTATTAACAACATCATCCGTCATCATTTTGCAACGAGTCTTCACATGAATACGAGCGCAACCCTACCGCTAACCCTGCGCCGCATCACGGCTAATGATAATCAGGCGATAGCCAACGTTATCCGCCAGGTTTCCGCCGAATATGGCCTGACCGCCGATAAAGGCTATACGGTCGCCGATCCGAATCTGGATCAGCTCTATGAGCTTTATAGCCAACCGGGTTCCGCCTATTGGGTCGTTGAGCAGAATGGTGAAGTGGTCGGCGGCGGCGGCGTGGCGCCGCTCTCCTGCAGCGAGCCCGATATCTGCGAACTACAAAAAATGTATTTTATGACCTCCGCGCGCGGTCGGGGACTGGCGAAAAAGCTGGCGCTGATGGCCATGGATTACGCCCGTGAACAGGGTTTCAAACGCTGCTATCTCGAAACCACCGCCTTCCTTAAAGAAGCGGTCGGTTTATATGAGCATCTCGGCTTCGAGCATATCGACGGGCCGCTGGGCTGCACCGGCCACGTTGACTGCGAGGTCACGATGCTGAAAGTGCTGTAGCGCCCGCAAAACGACGACGTTAATTAATCGAAAAAATGCATGGTTTTCATGCAAAAAGAGCGTTATTCACCGCACGTTTTCGCTAATACACTCTTCGAGCATTGGATCTTTTCGCCTGCTACTGCGGCAGGCTTTGCTCAGGATAGAACATCATGAAAAAACTCCCCCTCCTGCTCACCGGCGGCCTGATGCTTGCCGGCATGGCTTCCTGCGTTAACGCCGGCGAACTTGCTGGCAATACCGAAGGCGCTCAGGTCATTCGCGTGGAAAAAAACCGGGGCCGTATCGATGCGCTCAACGATATCGTTTATAGCCAGGTAAAAAGCACCGTCGCCGTTCGTCAGCTGCATATGTCTTTACTGGTACCGCGTAACGGCGATCTGAAACCGGCAATCATCTATTTCCCCGGCGGCGGTTTCACCAGCGCGGCCTGGAATAAGTTTATCGAGATGCGTATGGCGCTGGCGACGGCGGGATTCGTCGTCGCGGCGGCGGAATACCGTACGGTTCCCGACACCTTCCCGGCCCCGGTTATCGATGGTAAAGCCGCCGTTCGCTATCTCCGCGAACATGCCGCGGAATACGGTATAGACCCGTCGCGTATTGGCGTGCTGGGGGATTCCGCAGGCGGCTATATGGCGCAGATGCTGGCGCTCACCAACGGCGACAAAACGTTCGATCGTGGCGATAACCCGGCGCAATCCTCGGACGTGCAGGCCGCCGCCACGCTGTACGGTATTTCAAACCTGTTGAATATCGGCGAAGGTTTTCCGCAGGCGATTCAAAAGGTACACCAGTCGCCGGCGGTCACTGAAGCGCTGCTGGTACACGGTAGCGCTTTTCGCGACTGGCCGGGAGCGACCATTGACAGCGATCCGCAAAAAGCCCTGGCGGCCAGCCCGATGGGCCATATCAGCGGTAAAAAGCCGCCGTTTTTAATTATGCACGGCAGCGCCGATACCCTGGTTTCACCGGTACAAAGTCAACAGCTCTATCGCGCGCTGAAGAAGGAGGGCAACCCGGCTGATTACGTGTTGCTGGCGGGTGCGGAGAACGGCGATGACAGCTGGTATCAGAAGCCGGTTATTGAACGGGTAGTGAACTGGTTTAAAGCGACCCTCGGCGCGCCAAAAGCCGCCGCGACAGCAGAGAAAGACAAAAACGCCAATCTGTAATAGATCGTCAGGCCGCTGCGGCGAAGCGGCGGCCTGGCACTCAGACCGGCACGCCGCTGTGAAAACGAAACTCCGCTTCAGGCGCGTTAATTAACGCCGCTTCCGCCTCGCCAAGCTGGCGCACGCGTTCGCTGATATTTTCCGCGGAAATCCTCTGCGCTAAGTCCAGATAGTCCTGATAGTGGCGCGCTTCGGAACGCAGCAGCGACAGATAAAACTTCTGCAGATCGTCATCCAGCCATGGCGCCAGCGCGGCAAAACGCTCGCAGGAACGGGCTTCAATGTAGGCGCCGCAAATCAGTTTATCGATCAGCATCACCGGTTCGTGAGAACGCACTTCCCGGCGCAGCCCGCGGGCATAGTTGCTGGCGGTGATTTTGACGTACGGGATTTCGCGGGAAAGCATGATTTCCCTCACCTGCCAGAAGTGATGCAGCTCCTCTTTGATCAGCAAAATCATGCTGTCGAGCAGCTGACGTCCCCAGGGATCGTCGGTCTGCGGCATGGCGCTTTTGTTTATCTGCTTATGTAGCGCGACGAAATCCGGCTCCGGGCCCCAGCGGTAGGTGAAGTCCTCGTAGGGCTTCAGGCAGGCCAGCAGCTCATCGGCGCCTTCTTTATCCGCAACGTATCGACGCACCAGCAGCATGGCGTTTTGCGCCGCTTTCAGCTCGCACACCATATGGTCGGTCAATAGCAGTGGAAGATTTTCCGGTTTACGGGCTTCATCAATCCACGCCTGAGGAGTTGGGCAATGCAGAAAGCTTAAAATCGGGGCGAGTATTTGCGGGTAATCCATTGAAATTCCTTGCTATACGGCGGCATAACGCACCGCCGTATACCTCTGCTACCTAGTGGCGAACGCCGTCGTCGTCTTCATCAACGAGATCTTCGTCGTCGTCACCTTCTTCGTCTTCCCCGTTAGGATCTTCGTAGTAGGTGCCCCAGCCGTCGTATTCAACGTCGTATTTTTCCGCCAGCGTCATCAGCTGCTCAACCTGGGCATCGATCAGCTCGGCATTCAGCGCGGATTCGCTGAGGATATCGCAGCAAATCACGGTATCGCCCTCTTCCACTTCCAGCTCTTCTGGCTCAGTCACTTCATAGCCCAGCTTGAAAGCTTCTACCGCCACTTTCTCCAGCGTTTCGAAATCATCGGCGGAGAGATGGTGCTCAATGGTGTACAGCGCGTCCGGATCGCTGCCGTCTTCGAGCAACTCTTCAATAATCAGACGCGTTTCTTCACGCTGTTCTTCCAGTAATTCCGGGTTGGCCATGGCTCGTTCCTCATAATGTGTCGCAGATGCTTCTATTGTCACATACCGCCGTGATTGCCTCCACCTTCTAAGAGAAAGATTTATGACACGGGGTTGCAAATGAATATTCATACATATAAAGTGAATTTTAATTCAACAAATGGTCTAAGCCATGTGAGGGAACCATGTCCGCGTTATATCAGAAGCATTTTTTAAAGTTGCTTGATTTTACTCCTGCAGAAATTACCGCCCTGCTTGAACTGGCGGCCAGGCTCAAAGCTGATAAGAAAAACAATATCGAAATTCAGCATCTCACCGGCAAAAACATCGCGCTCATCTTCGAAAAAGACTCTACTCGTACCCGATGCTCTTTCGAAGTTGCCGCATTTGACCAGGGCGCTCGCGTCACCTATCTCGGACCAAGCGGCAGCCAGATTGGCCACAAAGAGTCGATTAAAGACACCGCCCGCGTGCTGGGACGCATGTACGACGGTATTCAATATCGCGGTCATGGCCAGGAAGTGGTGGAAACCCTTGCCGAATATGCCGGCGTTCCGGTATGGAACGGCCTGACCAATGAATTCCACCCTACCCAGCTGCTAGCGGACCTTCTGACCATGCAGGAGCACCTGCCGGGCAAAGCCTTTAGCCAGATGACCCTGGTCTACGCCGGCGACGCGCGGAATAATATGGGCAACTCCATGCTCGAAGCCGCCGCGCTGACCGGCCTGGATCTGCGCCTGGTCGCGCCAACGGCCTGCTGGCCGGAAGAGAAGCTGGTCGAGCAGTGCCGGGCGCTGGCGCAGAAAAACGGCGGCAATATTACGCTGACCGAAGATATCGCCGCGGGCGTGAAGGGCGCGGACTTTATCTATACCGACGTCTGGGTATCAATGGGCGAAGCTAAAGAGAAGTGGGCGGAGCGTATCGCGCTGCTGCGCGGGTATCAGGTGAATAGCGAGATGATGGCGCTGACCGGCAATCCGCAGGTGAAATTCCTCCACTGCCTGCCCGCGTTCCACGACGACCAGACCACGCTCGGCAAACAGATGGCGGCGGAGTACGGCCTGCACGGCGGTATGGAAGTCACCGACGAGGTATTTGAATCTGCGGCGAGCGTCGTTTTCGACCAGGCGGAAAACCGCATGCATACTATCAAAGCGGTGATGGTGGCGACGCTTTCCCACTGAAATCAAAAACTAAACGTGTAACGCTCGGCGACAATATACTGTTCTCCATAGTGAATAGGCTGATGCTGGCTATCCAGAATCAGCGTTTTCATCAGGAATAACGGTTCGCCGGGCGGTTGCTGCAGCAGCGGTGCGTTGTCAGAATGCGCGCGCACCATCTCTACCGTCGTTTCACCCGCATAGGTAGGCACGATCGCGTATTTATCACTCAATAGCTGATAAAGCGACCCGCTGAGATCTTCCTGCTGTAAAAATCCTAATCGTTTCAGAGAGTAGTAATTATTCTCTAACATTAACGGCGCATCGCCAGCGATCCTGAGGCGTTGGATATAAAGCACGGAATCATCCCTCTCAAGCTCAAGAAGCTGACGCGCATTACGATAGTCCGGCAGAATCTCACGACGAGTCACTACGCTGTGGGTTGGTAGATGGTTAGCATCGCATGCGGCAGTAAAGCTAAGCAGGTGCACAACTTTACGCTCAATTTTAGGCAGACAGACAAAAGTCCCCTTCCCCTGCTTTTTCACCAAATAGCCTTCGGCTACCAGCTCTTTCACTGCGTTGCGCACCGTAATGCGGCTGATATTGTAAAGTTCGCTGAGCTCAATCTCGGTGGGGATTTTCTCTCCTTCAGCGAGTTTCCCGGACGAGATATCGCTGAGGATTTTATCTTTAAGCTGCCTGTATAACGGTACGGAAGTATTCTGTTGCAGTCCGAAATTCGACATAAAAGAGGTACCAGCACGGCCATTAATGCGAAGCAGGATTATAATCGAAGCGCGCCCATCAAACTACGACGGCGCGCATATCCCTTAGACCCAGGCCGAAATCGCAGCAAACACGGCGCTGACTATCCACAGCACCGGAAACAGCGGCGCAATCGCCTTTAACCACTGACCAAATCCAATACGCGCAATAGACAGCCCGGCCAGCAATACACCACCGGTAGGAGAAACCAGGTTCGTCAGGCCATTGCCAAATTGATAAGCCATTACCATCGCCTCTTTATTGATACCCACTAAATCGCCTAATGGCGCCAGCACGGGCATCGTGAGCGCAGCCTCGCCCGAAGAGGAAGGGACAAAAAAGGTGATGACGTTATGCCCTAATAGCATCAAAGTGGTGAATGCGTACTGCGGCAACCCTTCCAGCATTTCCGACAAGCCAAAGAGCAGCGTGTCGATAATTCGTCCGTTCTCTGCCACCACCAAAATACCGCGCGCGAGTCCTATCACTACGGCGGCGTAAACAAACTCTTTACACCCTTCGACAAAGCTGTCGGCCATCCCGCTAATACCCATGCGCCCGACGATCCCAGAAAACAGCCCCAGAGCCAGGAACACAGAGCCGATCTCAACCATGTACCAGCCACGCGTGATTAACCCCCATGAAATGATGGCCAGCGCCAGCACAAAAGCGATGATAATCACTCGATCGGCGATGGAAAAATGGACCGACGTATCCTGTATCGACAAAAACTGCTCACGGTTGCGGCAATCATTCTCATATACCGGCGACTTTTGTGGAGTGCGTTTAACACGATGTGCGTACCACATGGTGTAAGTAATCGCCAGTAATGTGAAGACCAGCCATGCGATGGCACGCAGCCAAAGCTGCGGATTTCCCTGAATACCCGCTACGCCCTGGGCAATGAGTACAGAGAACGGATTGGTCATTGCGCCAACATAGCCAATCTGGGTTCCCAGAAAAAGAATCAGGATCGCGGTCATTGAGTCATAACCCAGCGCGAACATGAGGGATATAAAGATCGCATAAAGAGGGATCACCTCCTCGCTCATACCAAAAGTTGCGCCCCCCAGGCTAAACAAAGTCATTGCGATAGGGATAACCAGAATCCCTTTACCAGCCAGACGTTCAGCCAGCGCCACCAGCCCCCGCTCAATAGCGCCAGTACGTAAAATAACGCCAAAAGCACCACCAACAATGAGTACAAACGCCACTACGTCGGCGGCCTTGATAATTCCCTCCATCGGCGCGGCCAGTACGGCGGCAATACCCTGACGTAAATCGCCCTCGCTGCTGACTTTTTCCAGCAGATGATAAGACCCTGGGATCACTAATGTTTTCGTTTCACCGCCGGGTAAAGTCACTGAGTGATAATCAAAACTGCCGCTGGGAATACACCATGTCAGCAGCGCTACTAATATAATAATGAAGAAAATCAGAGCGTAGCAGTGTGGCATCGCCCACTTTATTTTTGCAATACGCATAATCCGCCTCGGTAAGATGTTTATATAATGTTCGCCGTCATTCGGCATTTTTAGAGTCACAGAAGGTCATGGGTAATACGGCCATCCACCAGGGTCAGTACAACGGTGGAGGTCCGTAACTCATCATTCGGGCAGCTCAACAAATTACGGTCAAAAACCGCGATATCCGCACGTTTTCCCGGCTCAAGGCTACCGGTCATATCTTCCATGCCGTGATGTCGAGCACTATTCAGCGTCCAGGCCGTTAAGAGCTGCTGTCGTGTCATTCCGCGTTCGCGGTACCAGCCATTCACGGGTGAACCATCAGGGAACTGACGACAGCAGGCGGCATACATCGCGTCAGGAACAGAAGGAATAAACAGGGGCAGATCGGTACCAATAGTGACCGTCACACCAGCCCCGAATAGTGCGGCATAATCGTAGAATTGCGCTTCGCGCTCTTCTCCATAGCGTTCGCGCATATAGGCTTCGGCTTCGCAGGGGTTAAGGAGCAGAATTTGTGCATAAACTTCGGCAAAGAGGCCGAGCTCAGCCATTCTGGGAATATCGTTTGGATGCGGGCATTCCAGATCGCTCAGAGAATGTCTAACCACACTCTGCGGGTGACGCTGACGGCATTCGGCAAAAATATCTATACAGCGGCGAATTGCGGCATCGCCCTCCGCATTCATACAGCAGTTGAATCCACGAGCATCAGCCAGCAAAACCTGCTGGCGCAGGGCATCATAATCAACGGGCCTTTCATTGTTCGTGCCGGGACGATCGGCATAGGGGTAAATCATATCGCCGGTATGATCGGCAATAACGCCATCGACCATAAATTTAAAACCATGAAACCGCAGCCATGGCGAATGAAAGCGGCGTCGGGCCTGTTCACCGAAAGCAAGATCGACAGGCGCAGATACGGGCTGAGAAACAATGCTCACCCTCAGCGACAGCGCATCCTCTTTTTCCAGTTCATCCCAGGCATTCATCAACCGCGGCGCATCGTTGAAACAAACGTCTTTTATCGCCGTGATTCCCTGCCCGGCAAGTCGGGTCATAAATGCCCGCATTTCTTTTTTTAACTGTGCGGTATCAGCCAGCATCTCATTCAATAATGCGATTCTCGCCTCCGCGCTGCACTCTTCAGCGGTAAAGCCATAAAGCTCCACGGCGGCACGGTTCATCCAGCAATAGCTTTTGTCATCGTTAATAGCAACAACCGGCCTCTGCGGGAAAGCGTCATCCAATAAGCTGGCATCAGGCACCGCTCCCCAACGGGCAACAGACCAGCCCCAGCCATAGAGGCTTTTCCCCTCAGGGAGAAGATTCACTGCAGCCTGTAGTAGTTCAAGGGCATGATTACTGTCGCGGGCGCCATGGAGATCGACGCCACGCCGCATGCTCATATAGCCGGTAAAAAACGTGTGATTATCGCAAAATCCCGGACAAATCAGGCGATCGCCAAGTTCGATAAAGCGAGTACTTTCACCTCTCCAGGGTTGAATATCTTCCCCATTTGCTATCATCGCCGCGATAGCGCCATTTTTAATGACGACATATCCGCTAAATAGCTCATTTCTGGCAGCAGTAAAAATAGCATCAGAACGTAAAATCAAATCAGCAGCTTCACTATGCATAATTCTTTCCTCACGGAAAAAGCGCACGAATCCCCGTTTCCGCCCGGCAAGCGGACGGAAATCAGTACGGAAAAATGAGAGAAGGCGTTATAGGTTAGTAGTGAGTCCCGTAGCCAAACGCCCCTTCTTTCAGGCAAATTTGTGCCGAGAAAGCTGCTGCTTTTTGCAGGCTATGGGTAATCGCTTCGCGCTTGTTACCCGTAGGTTGGGCCAGAAAATGGCAAACGAAAGCGGTAATAAAAGCATCACCTGCGCCCATTGTATCGACTGGAGTGACGTAATCGGGCGCCTGCTGATACCAATCCTGCCCGTCAAATAAAATCGCGCCTTCATCCCCACGCGTCGCGCAGACAATGCGACTCCCGCTGGCCTGCGCCTGTTGCACAATTTCACGCGTTTGCGCCAGGCTATAGTCAGCGCATGAGAAGAATGCGAAGTCGACGTAACGGCACAACGGCAGCGCCAGCTCCAGTACAAAGTCATCTGAAAAATCGAAAGAGACAGGAATGTTGAGCTTGCGTAACTGAGGTAATTGCGTCTCCATGTAGCTATAACAACCGCTATGGATCAGATCAAACTCACGCAGGTATTGCTCATGCTGAAAAATAAAATCCATCGAAGTTGTCTTACGAATACCCCCGGCGTTCGAACCAAGAAATATCCGTTCTCCCTCTTCGATTTTCAGCTGCGCACAGCCGTTCTCCCCGGCCACCTGCAGACAGTGGGGCCACTTGACGCCAACTTTATCCAGCACCTGCATAACGTGCTCCGCAGCGGCATCATTACCAAAAATCCCCAGATAGGCCGCATTGTGTCCCAACATGGCCGCATAAGCGGCAAAGTTCAACGCATTTCCACCGGGATACATGGTCTGAGTATGGGCGTATTTATCGACGACGTTATCGCCAATTCCAATCACATTCATCATAATTCCCCTTAGTATTCCACCTGCCCCATATAGCGGCGGGTATCCAATGGATGCTGACGAATGTCGGCAAGCGCAGAACGATATTCACACATGATGCTGTAAAACAGCACGGGGTTGAAAAACTCCACGACTGACGGAGGGAGAACCCCGATGCCCAGTTCTTTAGCATCAACGACTTCCACTTTCTCTGCATACTTGGTGAGGAAGACCAAAGCTCGCTCATCCATCGCCCGCGTACGGCCTTCGTTCATTAATAAAATAAACGGCGTCTCTTTATCCGTAACTTCGAAAGGCCCGTGGAAGTACTCACCGGAGTGAATAGGTGCGGCATGTAGCCATTGCATTTCCATTAGTGAGCAGATAGCAAAACCATAAGCATGGCCGTAAGAAGCTCCGCTGGAGAGGATATAGAAGAGTTTTTCATCCTGATATTTTTGGGCAAAACGCTGGCAGCGATCCGCAACCTGCTGACGGCCATGAGCAATGACGCCATTAATTTGGGCCATTCCCTGTTGGAAATCAGCGTAATTATCGAAACCTTCAACCTGCTGCAGCGTATCAACGCACAGATTGAGGATAATCGCCATCGGATTATCGACCACATTGGTATCGTTACCCCAGGCATAGAGTATGTTGTGGTTGGCGTATTCGATCAGCTGTGCCTGAGCGTTGTGAGTCAGCGTAATAGTATGCGCTTGATGGTGCTGTGCAAGCTTAGCCGCAGCGACGGATTCTGGCGTGTTGCCCCCGTGCGAACAGACGATAACCAGCGAATTCTCCCCCAACGTTTTTGGCGTCGCGTAGACAAACTCATTGGCGGTATACATGCCGACATGAAGCGTTGTCGCCTCGCTATCAAGAAAGTATTTAGCCGGATACATATCCACTAATGACCCGCCGCAGGCCACAAGGAACACCTGGCGGATTCCGCCTTTATCTTCTATCTCTTTCGCAACGGCATTAATTATTTCTTTAGTATTCATATAGTAAAAACTCCACATCTCATTATTGATTGTTCAAATTAACGGAAACAACATTAATACGTTATATAACGTATTAATGAGATCGCCATCAAAATTTGCACAATGCGCGCGGTATGAGCGTTTGGCTGAAGCATCAAATGAGAGGGAATAAGAAGTAAAAAATCGCGAATAGCTAGAAAAAACAAAGGCTAGCAATTGTCACAATATGACAATTGCTAGCCTTCGGTAAAAATACGCTCGTCAACTAAACCATCAGCATCTTCACAACCGCTTTGCGCACCTTCGCTGGCGTGCCGACGGCGCACAGCGGCTTATGTACTTCGCCGGGATAGAACACTACAAAATCGCCTTCGCTGAGGATAACGGTTTTTTCCTGCGCCCCCTCCGCCAGGAAAGCGATGTCTTTATCAGCCAGCCAATCGGTATCCGGCGCACCGGCGGGAAGAACGCTAAAGGTCATGCTCTCCTGGCCTTTGAGTACAATCTGGATGTCGAGGTAGCGGGCGTGATACTCGGCGCGGCGGTCGGCCATCGGCTCGGTGGTATCTTCGGAAATGAGATAAAACAGGTTGTTGCCGTCAATATCATGTTTACCCAGCGGCGTCGTGTCGGTGACGTGGGCCTTAACGTGTTCGATAGCCTCGCGTAGAGACGCCGGCAGCCAGCTCTGCAGATGGTGAATGTTCCCAACGATCATAATAACCCCTAATTATAAAACAGCTTTTCATTTTCCGTTTTATACCCCCCTTCGCACTGCCATACCACCTCTTTTTCAGGGTTTTTTGCGTTACCGCACTCTTCTCCAGGCAAACGTTTACCTTTTGTGGATTAATCGCTTGATCCGAAATATGAGCTGCGTATAATGCCACCCGTTTTGCCGGGAGGAATTATGGTTCAGTGTGTACGACATCGCGTCTTACCGCGTCTGAAAACAGGCGCTGGCCTGCCGTTTTTTCTTTCCGTTGCATCCGTATTCGTAAAGCCCCTTATTTAAGGGGCTTTTTTTTGCCCAGGCGTCAGGAGATAAACATGGCTAATCCGCTGTATCAAAAACATATCATTTCTATAAACGATCTCAGCCGCGAAGACCTTGAACTGGTACTGGCAACCGCAGCAAAGCTCAAAGCCCATCCACAGCCTGAGCTGCTGAAGCATAAAGTGATTGCCAGCTGCTTTTTTGAAGCGTCGACCCGCACCCGCCTGTCGTTTGAAACCTCGATGCATCGCCTGGGCGCCAGCGTGGTCGGTTTCTCGGACAGCAGCAACACCTCGCTGGGCAAGAAAGGCGAAACCCTGGCCGATACCATCTCGGTCATCAGCACCTATGTCGATGCCATCGTCATGCGCCACCCGCAGGAAGGCGCGGCGCGTCTGGCGACCGAATTCTCCGGCGGTATTCCGGTACTCAACGCCGGCGACGGCGCGAACCAGCATCCGACGCAGACCCTGCTGGATCTGTTCACCATTCAGGAGACCCAGGGCCGTCTGGAAAATCTTAACGTGGCGATGGTCGGCGACCTGAAATACGGCCGCACCGTTCACTCCCTGACCCAGGCGCTGGCGAAATTTAACGGCAACCGCTTCTACTTTATCGCGCCGGACGCGCTGGCCATGCCGCAGTACATCCTCGACATGCTCGACGAAAAAGGCATTGCCTGGAGCCTGCATAGCGCCATTGAAGAGGTGATGGAAGAGGTGGACATTCTGTATATGACCCGGGTACAGAAAGAGCGCCTCGACCCATCGGAATATGCCAACGTGAAGGCGCAGTTTGTCCTGCGCGCCGCCGATCTGGAAGGCGCCCGCGCCAATATGAAGGTGCTGCATCCGCTGCCGCGCATTGATGAAATCACCACCGATGTCGATAAAACGCCGCACGCCTGGTACTTCCAGCAGGCAGGCAACGGCATCTTCGCGCGCCAGGCCTTACTGGCACTGGTACTGAATAGCGATCTGGCACTGTAAGGGGAAAAAGAGATGACACACGACAATAAATTACAGGTAGAAGCCATCAAACGTGGCACCGTTATCGACCATATCCCGGCGCAGGTCGGCTTTAAGCTGCTGACCCTGTTCAAACTGACCGAAACGGATCAGCGCATCACCATCGGCCTGAACCTGCCGTCAGGCGAAATGGGCCGCAAAGATTTAATCAAAATCGAAAACACCTTCCTGACCGACGAGCAGGTCAACCAGCTCTCCCTGTACGCGCCGCAGGCTACGGTGAACCGCATTGATGATTATGAAGTGGTCGGTAAATCCCGCCCGCATCTACCGGACCGCATTAACAACGTACTGGTTTGCCCCAACAGCAACTGTATCAGCCACGCCGAGCCGGTGTCCTCCAGCTTTGCGGTGAAGAAACGTGAAAACGATATCGCGCTGAAGTGCAAATATTGTGAAAAAGAATTTTCACATCATGTCGTTCTGGCAAACTAAATGCTTCGGTAGCAGACCCAGCAATGGGTCTGCTAATAAAACGATACGTTAAATAATCCGCGCAAAGTCAACTCACAGACCGTTTGCAAGATAATCAATATCTCTCACTATACCATCATTTATTATCCAGGTGTCTGACGGTTATATATAATGATTATTGATATTGCTCATTAAATATCACCCGTATTGCTCTCGTTTTTTTCTCTTCATACACTCCAGAACGCTTTCCATTATTTATTAATTAATCACTGGATGAATTATGAAACTGAAGAAAATATCGCTCTATACGGCAACATTATTATTTACCTCCTCAGCATTGGCTCATGGCTATGTGGAATCTCCGCCAAGTCGGGCCTACCAATGTAATACAGGGAAAAACACGGACTGCGGTCCGGTGCAGTGGGAACCGCAAAGCGTTGAGCAAGCAAGCGGTTTTCCTGAAGGCCCGATGCCGCCTGACGGGCAACTGGCCAGCGCGGGTAAAACCAACTTCTCGCAGCTGGATAGCCAGAGCCCGACCCGCTGGTCGAAAACCAGGATAAAGAGCGGTAAAAATAATTTTGTCTGGCACCATTCTGCGCCCCACAGAACCGCTAACTGGCGTTATTACATTACCAAACAAAACTGGGTTCAAAATAAGCCGCTGACGCGCAGCGATTTTGAAAGCAAGCCCTTTTGTCAAATCGCCGGTAACGGCGTAGCGCCGGCAATACAGGTCACCCATTCCTGTAATGTCCCCGAGCGTACCGGCTATCAGGTTATTTATGCCGTGTGGGAAATTGCCGATACGGCAAATAGTTTCTATCAGGCCATTGATGTCGATTTTGGCAGCACCAGCGATGACAGCGCAGACGAATCACTCTGGACAACGCAGCTGTCAGGCCAGCTGACTGGGAAGGATCTCCATGCTGGTGATAAAGTCGTTGCCCATTTCTTTAACGCGAGCGGCGAAGTTTATTCGTTACAAACGGAATTAACGATCGCCAGCGATGCGCAGGGGCAAAACAGCCAATGGTCTTACGATCTGGCGGAAGCCATTAATACCGCGCACGAAGGCAAGCTGCGCGCCGGGGTAAAGGAGGGCGATGGCAATATTAACCCGATCCATGGCGTTAACCAGGTCTATGTGCCGCAAGACAGCGCGGTACAAAGCGTCACGCTGACCTATGCCGAATCGCAGTCAGACGATAGCGCGAAAGAATCTCTGAGCATTACCAACGTCAGCGCAACCAAAATCGAAAACGGGAAAGCGACGGTGACCTTTAACGCCACGGCCAACGGTAAAATGCACCTTACCGCCGCCGTCAGCAATCATGCGGGCACGGAGAAAGGGAGCATTCAGCAAACGGTAGATAATCGCACCCTGACGTTAACTATTCCTCTAAGTCACGTTCAGGCTGGCCATCATATGCTGCGCTACAATGCCAGCAATGAGCAAGGCGCCATCATCGGCCAGGGGGTCATTAACCTGATGCTGGAAGAGAGTGCGCAACCGACGCCAGCGCCTGCGGGCAAGTATGACTACACCTTTCCGGAGCAGCTGAAAAGCTATACGGCAGGCACCCGGGTTTTACAGCCTAAAGACGGCAAAGTGTACCAATGTCGCCCACTCCCCTACAGCGGCTACTGCGTGCAGTGGAGCCAACACGCCAACCAGTACGAACCGGGCGTCGGGTCGGCCTGGACGGCGGCATGGACTGAAGTCACCCGCTAATTTCGTTCTGCAGATTCATGCCTTAAGCGGATAGCGCCCTGCGTTATCCGCTGCTCTGCTTCGCAAAATGCGGCCTGTATAATGATAAAGCAGTCAGCACTCTTTATAATGGCCAACGCCAGTCAGATTACCTTTAAATATTTCAGGAGAACTCATGTCTAAAACTATCGCGACGGAAAATGCACCCGCAGCCATCGGCCCGTACGTTCAGGGTGTTGATCTGGGTAATATGATCATCACTTCCGGGCAGATCCCGGTAGACCCGAAAACCGGCAGCGTGCCGGAAGATGTCGCCGCTCAGGCACGTCAGTCGCTGGAAAACGTGAAAGCTATCGTAGAAGCCGCGGGCCTGAAAGTTGGCGATATCATTAAAACCACCGTTTTCGTGAAAGATCTGAACGATTTCGCCACCGTTAACGCCGCCTATGAAGCCTTCTTCACCGAGCACAACGCCACCTTCCCGGCGCGCTCCTGCGTAGAAGTGGCGCGTCTGCCGAAAGACGTGAAAATTGAGATTGAAGCGATCGCCATTCGTCGCTAATCGTAGACAGTATGAACAAAGGCAGCCCGTGGCTGCCTTTGTTGTTTCTGCACGTAAAGCGCCTCGCTCACTGCCAGCCGTAGCGACGGCTGTAGAAGCCTTTGACCATCTGCGTCAGCGTCATATAGCCCGCAAGGATCGCAATCAGCCACGGGAAGTAGCTGAGCGGCAACGCCTGAAGCTGCAGGTAGCCCGCCAGCGGCGAGAACGGCAGCGCAATTCCCACCACCATCACCAGCAGCGTCATCACGATCAGCGGCCAGGCCGCGCGGCTCTGGATAAACGGGATCCGCCGCGTACGGATCATATGCACAATCAGCGTCTGCGACAGCAGGCCAACCACGAACCAGCCGGACTGGAACAGGGTCTGATGTTCCGGCGTGTTGGCGTGGAATACCCACCACATCAGGCAGAACGTCAGAATATCGAATATGGAACTGATCGGCCCAAAGAAGACCATAAAGCGGCCGAGATCCGCCGGGTTCCAGCGCTGCGGTTTACGAATCTGCTCATCGTCCACGTTATCAAACGGGATCGCGACCTGGGATACGTCGTACAGCAGGTTCTGGATCAGCAGATGCAGCGGCAGCATCGGCAGGAACGGCAGGAAGGCGCTGGCCACCAGCACGCTAAAAACGTTACCGAAATTGGAGCTGGCGGTCATTTTGATGTACTTGAGCATATTGGCGAAGGTCCGGCGGCCTTCAATAACCCCCTCCTCCAGCACCATCAGGCTCTTCTCCAGCAGGATGATATCCGCCGCCTCGCGGGCGATATCCACCGCGCCGTCGACGGAAATACCGATATCCGCCGCGCGCAGCGCCGGGGCGTCGTTAATGCCGTCGCCCATAAAACCCACCACGTGTCCTTCGCGTTTCAGTAGGGTCACGATACGCTCTTTGTGCAGCGGCGCCAGGCGAGCAAACAGGGTGGTACGTTTTGCCAGTTCGGCCAACTCATCATCGTTCAGCGCTTCAACCTGGCTGCCGATAACCACGTCCCCCGCATCCAGCCCCACTTCGTGGCAGACTTTGGCCGCCACCAGCTCACTGTCGCCAGTGAGGATTTTGACCGTAATGCCGCTGGCCTTCAGCGCCTTGAGCGCCGGGGCGGTAGTCTCTTTCGGCGGGTCAAGGAAGGCGATATAACCTTCGAGGATCAGATCTGACTCATCCGCGCGCTGGTAGTCGCCTTCGCGTGCGGGCAGGTACTTCGTCGCCACCGCCACCACGCGCAATCCCTGGCGGTTGAGGGTGTCGGTGACGCGACGGATGCGCCGTAGCATGGTCTCGTCCAGCGGTACGATGTCGCCGTTATAGCGCACTTGGGTCGAGACGTTGAGGATCTCCTGCAAAGCGCCTTTGCAGATCAGCTGGTGAACGTTGTCCTGCTCCTGCACCACCACCGACATACGGCGACGCTCAAAATCGAACGGGATCTCATCCACTTTTTGCCAGCGTTCCGCCAGCCCGCGCGCTGACTCCAGCTCTACGCCCTCCAGCACCGCGGTATCGAGCAGATTCTTCAGCCCGGTCTGATAGTGGCTATTCAGCCAGGCGGTATGCAGCACCCGTTCGCTCACTTTGCCGGAGACATCGGTGTGATTCTCCAGCACGATTTTATCCTGCGTCAGGGTACCGGTTTTATCGGTGCACAGAATGTCCATCGCGCCAAAGTTCTGTATCGCGTCGAGGTGCTTGACGATCACTTTCTGTTTCGACAGCTTCACCGCCCCGCGCGCCAGGGTCGAGGTGACGATCATCGGCAGCATTTCCGGGGTCAGACCCACCGCGACGGAGAGCGCGAACAGCGCCGCCTCCCACCAGTCGCCTTTGGTGTAGCCGTTAATCAGCAGCACGATCGGCGTCATCACCAGCATAAAGCGGATCAACAGCATGCTGACCCGGCTGATGCCTTTCTGAAAGGCGTTCGGCTCGCTTTCCTGCTCGCTGACGCGACCGGCCAGCTGGCCAAACCAGGTGCCGCCGCCGGTGGCGAAAACGATGGCCTGCGCCGATCCGCTCACTACGTTGGTACCCATAAAGCACAGGGTGTCGCACTCCAGCGGGTTCGTCTGTAGCGGGTCGCGGGTGCGGGTCACCTTTTCGACCGGCAGCGATTCCCCGGTCAGCGAGGCCTGGGCGACAAACAGGTCGCGCGCCTGAATGACGCGCAGATCTGCCGGAATCATGTCCCCCGCCGATAGCTTAACGATATCTCCCGGCACCAGCTGGTCGATGGGCAGCTCGCACCAGCGGCTTTCACCCTGCTCATTCACCACCCGCAGGACCGTCGCGGTGTTGCTGACCATCGCCTTCAGGGCGTCCGCGGCTTTGGTCGAGCGGGCTTCCTGGATAAAGTTCAGCAGCGTGGAGATCCCCACCATCAGGGCGATAACCGCCGCGGCAAACAGATCCTCCGTCGAGTAGGAGACGATACCCAGAACGGTCAGCAGCAGATTGAAAGGATTGCGGTAGCAGCTCCACAGATGCACCCACCACGGCGACGGCTTCTGCGCCGGGATCTGGTTTTCGCCATACTGCGCGATTTTCTGCGCCACTTCGCCTTCGTTTAGCCCTTCTGGATGACTGGCGAAAGCGCGCCAGATTTCATTCTCATCCATTGCCGCCACGTTCAGGCACTGCTTGCCGAGAGAATCCGGGATCGGCGCGCTCGCCAAATTGCGAGCATCGGGTAGCGGATCGCGTTGCACTAAACGATGCGGTAAATGGCGGCCAAGCTGGGCAAACAGCTGGCGGGTAAAATTTTTCAACATAAACAGTCCCTCCGCGCTCGCGCGAGCGAACGCAGCGCAACCGACAGGCGCGAGTAAACCTTACCTGTCAGGCATATTATTTTTATGGCAAGGACATCAAGGACGTCGCTGCTTTACGCTTCCGGTAAAGCAACGCTAAGCGGGATTACCGGAAAAAAAGATGGCTCCATCGAGGATCGGGAGTGGGTTCGGGGTCCATAAAATCTCCGGTAAATGAATACAAACGGCGCGAATTATATCGTCACCGATACTCTATTTGTGGCTATTATGGCGATGATACCCCCGGGTAGCTAAACCAGACGTAAACCAGACTTTGCTCATTGTGGTTTCCTTGAGTAGCATTAGGCTCACTTTAATCGGACCACAACGAGAACCCTGCATGCAAAACCGGCTGACCATCAAAGATATCGCGCGCTTAAGCGGCGTCGGGAAATCGACGGTATCCCGCGTGCTTAATAACGAAAGCGGCGTTAGCGAACGCACCCGCGAACGGGTCGAAGCGGTGATGCAACAGCATGGATTTTCGCCTTCGCGCTCCGCCAGGGCGATGCGTGGTCAAAGCGACAAAGTCGTGGCGATTATCGTCACCCGCCTGGATTCACTCTCAGAAAATCTTGCCGTGCAAACCATGCTTCCGGCTTTTTACGAGCAGGGCTACGATCCGATTATGATGGAGAGCCAATTCTCTCCGGCGCTGGTCGAGGAGCATCTCGGCATGCTCGCCCGGCGCAATATCGATGGCGTGGTGCTGTTTGGTTTTACCGGCATTCATGAAGAGATGCTCACCCCGTGGCGGGAGACGCTGGTGCTGCTGGCTCGCGACGCGCCCGGAATCGCCTCCGTCTGTTATGACGATGAAGGGTCGATCAGGATGCTGATGCAGCGCCTTTACGAGCGCGGACATCGCCATATCAGCTTCCTCGGCGTGCCGCATAGCGACGTGACCACCGGGCAGCGCCGCCACCAGGCCTACCTCGATTTCTGTCAGAAAAAACGCCTCACTCCCCTCGCCGCGCTGCCGGGTCTGGGCATGAAACAGGGCTACGAAAGCGTCGCTGAGGTGCTGTCGGCAGAGACCAGCGCGCTGGTCTGCGCAACCGATACTCTCGCGCTGGGGGCCAGCAAGTATCTCCAGCAGCAGGGAATCGATCGTCTCCAGCTTGCCAGCGTTGGCAGCACGCCGCTGATGAAGTTTCTCCACCCGGAGATCCTGACGGTCGATCCCGGCTATGCCGAATCCGGACGCCAGGCGGCACAGCAGCTGATCGAGCAGATCGCCGGCAACCGTGAGCCCCGTCAAATCGTGATTCCCGCCGTACTGAATTAACCCCGCAGGAACGATTTATGTGATCTTCACTACGTTTCGGGAACGTTCCCATTTTGCAATTTAAGCGGAGCGAGTAGGATCCGTCTCAAGTTAAATGCAACCTCTCCCCTCGGTCATGAGGCCTCATCATGAGTAAAGTGAATCAGCAGGACATCGATAAACTTATCGAACTGGTGGGCGGGCGCGACAATATCGCCACCGTCAGCCACTGTATTACCCGTTTGCGCTTTGTGCTGAATAATCCGGCCATCGCCAAACCGAAAGACATTGAACAGCTACGCATGGTGAAGGGCTGCTTTACCAACGCCGGACAGTTCCAGGTGGTGATCGGCACCGAGGTTGGCGACTACTATAAAGCGCTTCTGGCGACTACCGGCCAGGCCAGCGCCGACAAAGAGCAGGCCAAAAAAGCCGCGCGGCAGAATATGAAATGGCATGAACAGCTCATTTCACACTTCGCGGAGATCTTCTTCCCGCTGCTGCCTGCGCTGATCAGCGGCGGCCTGATCTTAGGCTTCCGCAACGTGATCGGCGATCTGCCGATGAGCAACGGCCAGACGCTGGCGCAAATGCACCCGTCGCTGAAAACTATTTATGACTTCCTGTGGCTGATTGGCGAGGCGATCTTCTTCTACCTGCCGGTGGGTATCTGCTGGTCCGCGGTCAAGAAAATGGGCGGCACGCCGATCCTCGGCATCGTGCTGGGCGTCACGCTGGTCTCTCCGCAGCTGATGAACGCCTACCTGCTGGGCCAGCAGGTGCCGGAAGTCTGGAACTTTGGTCTGTTCACCATTGAGAAGGTCGGCTACCAGGCGCAGGTTATCCCGGCCCTGCTGGCGGGACTGGCGCTCGGCTTTATCGAAACGCGGCTGAAACGCATCGTGCCTGACTATCTCTATCTGGTGATCGTACCAGTCTGTTCGCTGATTCTGGCAGTCTTCCTCGCGCACGCTTTTATCGGCCCGTTTGGCCGCATGATTGGCGACGGCGTGGCCTGGGCCGTGCGTCATCTGCTAACCGGCAGCTTCGCGCCGATTGGCGCCGCGCTGTTCGGCTTCCTGTACGCGCCGCTGGTGATTACCGGGGTTCATCAGACCACGCTCGCCATCGATATGCAGATGATACAGAGCATGGGCGGGACGCCGGTATGGCCGCTGATTGCGCTGTCCAACATTGCCCAGGCGTCGGCGGTCGTGGGAATCATCATCGCCAGCCGTAAACAGAACGAACGTGAAATCTCCGTTCCGGCCGCCATTTCCGCCTACCTCGGCGTCACGGAACCGGCCATGTACGGTATCAACCTGAAGTACCGCTTCCCGATGCTGTGCGCGATGGTCGGTTCCGGTCTTGCCGGGCTGCTGTGCGGCCTGAACGGCGTGATGGCCAACGGTATCGGCGTCGGCGGCCTGCCGGGCATCCTCTCTATCCAGCCAACCTACTGGCAGGTTTACGCGCTGGCGATGGCCATCGCCGTAGTGGTACCGATTGTCCTGACGACGGTCGTTTACCAGCGCAAATTCCGCCAGGGCACCTTACAGATTGTCTGACTTCTTATTTTCGGGGCGCCCAGGCGCCCCCTTGCTGTAGCAGGAACGTGATATGAATACCCTTCCCCTCTGGTGGCAAAACGGCGTTATTTATCAAATCTATCCGAAGAGTTTCCAGGACACCACCGGTACCGGAACCGGCGATCTGCGCGGCGTCACCTCCCGCCTCGACTATCTGCAAAAGCTCGGCGTGGACGCCATCTGGCTGACGCCGTTCTACGTCTCGCCACAGGTGGATAATGGTTACGACGTCGCCAACTATACCGCTATCGACCCAACCTACGGCACGCTGGACGATTTCGACGAACTGGTCACTCAGGCGCACGATCGCGGGATCCGCATCGTGCTGGATATGGTGCTGAACCACACTTCGACCGAACACGCGTGGTTCCGCGAAGCGCTCAATAAAGAGAGTCCGTATCGCCAGTTCTATATCTGGCGCGACGGCGAACCCACCACGCCGCCCAACAACTGGCGCTCAAAATTTGGTGGTAACGCCTGGCAGTGGCACGCCGAAAGCGAGCAGTACTATCTGCATCTGTTCGCCATTGAGCAGGCGGACCTGAACTGGGAAAACCCGGCGGTACGCGCGGAGCTGAAAAAAGTGTGCGAGTTCTGGGCCGATCGCGGCGTCGACGGCCTGCGCCTCGATGTGGTCAATTTGATCTCCAAAGACCAGACCTTTCCGTCCGATACGGATGGCGACGGCCGCCGCTTCTATACCGACGGTCCGCGAGCGCACGAATTTTTGCAGGAGATGAGCCGCGATGTCTTCACCCCGCGCAACCTGATGACGGTCGGCGAAATGTCCTCCACCACGCTTGAGCATTGCCAGAAGTACGCGGCGCTCGACGGCGGTGAGCTATCGATGACCTTTAACTTCCACCATCTGAAGGTGGACTATCCCGGCGGCGAGAAGTGGACGCTGGCGCGCCCGGATTTTGTGGCCTTGAAAGCGCTGTTCAGGCACTGGCAGCAGGGGATGCACAATCGCGCGTGGAACGCGCTGTTCTGGTGTAACCACGACCAGCCGCGCATCGTCTCCCGCTTCGGCGACGAGGGTGAATACCGCGTCCCGGCGGCGAAAATGCTGGCGATGGTGCTCCACGGTATGCAGGGCACGCCCTATATCTATCAGGGCGAAGAGATCGGCATGACGAATCCGCACTTTACGCGCATTACCGATTATCGCGACGTTGAGAGCCACAACATGTTCATCGAACGCGCGGCGCAGGGCCAGGATCCGGATGAACTTCTGGCGATTCTGGCCAGTAAATCGCGCGATAACAGCCGTACGCCAATGCAGTGGAACAGCGCCGATAACGGCGGTTTTAGCGCAGGCGAGCCGTGGATTGCGCTGTGCGATAACTATCGCGAGATCAACGCCGAAGCGGCGCTGGCGGACCCGGAATCGGTGTTTTATACCTATCAGCAGCTGATTGCGTTGCGCAAGAGCGCGCCAGTGCTGACCTGGGGCGACTATCAGGACCTGCTGCCGGAACATCCGTCCCTGTGGTGCTATCGCCGTCAGTGGCAAGGGCAAACGCTGGTGGTCGTGGCGAACCTGAGCCGCGAGTTCCAGCGCTGGCAGCCGGAAGTGATGAGCGGCGAATGGGGGATGCTGATGAGCAACTACGCGGAAGCGGCAAACCGTCCTGCTGATATGACCCTGCGTCCGTTTGAAGCGGTATGGTGGCTGCAGGAGTAACCCCTCCCCGGCTTGCGCTGAGAGTCCCGGGTCGCGCTGCGCTTACCCGGGCTACAGGTTCACCATCGTCTGCGAGCCAGTAGCCCGGACAGGCGCGTCAAGCGCCGCCTCCGGGAATATGCTTTAAATACGATCGGCCGCAGACAGCGTCGCGCTGGCTTCCGGCTGCGCTGACGCCTGCTCTTCTTTTGCCTTCAGGCGATCCCATGCCCGGAAGAACGGATAGTAGATCACCAGCGAGATCGCCAGGTTCACCACCTGCAGCACCGCACCGGAAACGTGCCCTCCGGTCGCCAGATAGCCACTCATAAAAATAGGCGTGGTAAACGGCAGCGCAATCCCCGCCGGCTTCATCACCAGCCCGGTGGCCATCGCGGTATACGAGACAATCACCAACAGGACTGGCGTCAAAATAAACGGCAGGAAGAAGTACGGGTTCATCACCAGCGGAATGCCGAATACCATCGGCTCGCTGATATTGAACAGCGCCCCCGGCGCGGCAATTTTCCCTAGCTGTTTCATCTGCTGGCTACGGCTGCGCAGCAGCATAAAAATCACCAGCCCCAGCAGCGCCCCGGTACCGCCGGGCGCAATCCACAGGTCATAAAACTGCTGGGTGATGATATGCGGGATCGGCAGCCCATTCTGAAACGCTTCCAGGTTCTCCGACATATTCGACAGCCAGACCGGGCGAATAAACACCAGCACAATGGTGTCGCCGTGCAGCCCCAGGGTCCACAGGATGCCAATCAGGATCACTGAGATAATCATCCCCGGCAGCGAACCGCCGACGTGCGACATTGGAATACCAATCAGCGTGGTGATCATGCTATTGATATCACCGAACGGCGAGGCTTCGACGATCAGGCGCAGCGCCAGCACCACGGCCAGCACGCAGAAGCCGGGGATCAGGGCGAGAAAAGATTTCGCCACCGCGGGCGGTACGCCATCTGGCATGCGGATCACCAGATTACGGCTGGCCACCAGGCGGTAGATCTCCGTGGAAAGCAGCGAAATCACAATCGCCACAAACAGTCCCTGGCTGCCAATCATCCCTACCGGCAGCACGCCTTTGACGATTTGCGCCGCCGAGCCATCTGCCGGTGTAAAAAGCGTCACCTGCGGGATCGTCATCACAAACGCCACCAGCGACATCGCCCCGGCGCTGAGCGGGTCCAGGGTGCGATATTTTTCCGCCAGCCGGTAGGCAATGCCGAAGGCCGAAAGCAGCGCCATGATGTCATAGGTCGCTTTGACCGGGTACAGCATTTTGTCGCGCCAGGCATCGCCAAATACGCTGGCCATCATCTCACCGTAGCCGGGAATCGGCAGGTAGGCGAATATCAGGAAAAACGAACCAATCAGCATAAACGGCATATTGAGAATAATGCCGTCGCGTACCGACAGGACATGCTTCTGACCGCCGATTTTCAGCGCGGCGGGCATGACATAGCGTTCAATAAATGAAGTACGAGACATAGTGGTATCCCCGAAGGCGGAAAAGTTTAGTTAAACTGCGTTAACCAGGGGCGGTTGATGGTTAACACCTCATCAAGCAGCGCCCGGGCATCGGTCACATTCCCAACCAGCGGGTTACTTACCAGCGCCAGCAGCGCGCTATCCCGGCAGCCGTGAACCGCGGCCTCAATCGTCAAGCGCTCGAAGGCTTTCACCTGTTGCGTCAGTCCGTTCATGATCGGCGACAGCGCGCCAAAGGCCAGCGGTCGTGCGCCCTGCGCGTCAATAATGCTGTTAATTTCCACCACCGCATCATCATCGAAGCCGTGGATCGCGCCGTTGTTGCGGGTGTTGACGACCATCTCTTTGCCAAGATTGTTGTAAATGGCGTTAATCAGCTCCACCGCCACTTCGGAGTAGTAGGCCCCACCGCGAAAGCTCAGCTGTTCGGGCTTTTCATCCAGCTCAGGCCGGGCATAAATATCAAACAGCTCCTGTTCCACCTTCATCACCTGTTCCGCGCGGGTGCCTTTGGTTTTCGCCGCCTCAATCTCTTCCGCCAGCATGGCTGGCGTCAGCCAGAAATAGCGGTGATAGGGACAGGGAATCGCCTTCAGGGCCCGCAGAAACTCCGCCGGCCACGGCAACGATTTAATATTGTTCATCGACAGTGATTGACCGTCGCACAGCATGTCGAGAACCTTACCGGTGACATCCTCCCGCCCCTGCATCACCTTGTGTACCCAGACCATATGATTTAACCCGGCGAAGCTCAGCCTGACCTCCTCTGCCTTTGCCTCCAGCATGCCGGCGATCATATGCTGCATGTTGATGGGCACGTTGCACAGGCCGATGATTTTAGCGCTGCTGTAGCGGCTCACCGCCTCCGTCACGATCCCCGCTGGATTGGTAAAGTTGAGGATGAAGGTGTCGGGTGCCAGCGCCTCAACTTTGCGCGCGATCTGCAAGATCACCGGAATGGTGCGCAGCGCCTTAGCAAAGCCGCCGATGCCGGTGGTTTCCTGGCCCAGGAGGTTATATTTCAGCCCCAAACGCTCATCCGCCGCCCGCGCCGCCAGCTGCCCAACCCGCAGCTGGGTCAGGACGAATTTAGCGCCGCGAATGGCCTCATCCAGGCTGAAATGCACGCTAACCTTAACCTGTTCGAGACCATGGCGCTTTAGCATACGCTGGGCCAGCCCGGCGATAATCACCACTTTCTCGCGCCCGGCTTCGACATCGACCAGCGCCAGTTCCGTGACCGGAATCTGCTGATGGCGAAGGATAATGCCTTCGATAAGTTCCGGCGTATAGCTGCTGCCGCCGCCGATGACGGCAATTTTCAATGTTTGCATAGTGGCCTCATTTTTGGCGTACAGATCCCCGCGCAAGGCCGCAGCGGCTTTGCGAAATGAACGCGTTGATGGGAAAGCGTTAGTGGTTCAGCAGAGCGAGCGCTTTATCAAGGACGGCGGCCCCGCGCATCATGCCGTAATCTGCCATATCGATTACCGCAACGGCTTTCCCGTGCGGGGCAGCAAGCTCGGTCAATCGGGCCGCTTCGTACTTCACCTGCGGCCCCAGTAAAATCACGTCGGCATTTGGCAACTCGCGTTCAAACTCGGCGACGGGCACGGCATAAATTTCCAGCGCCAGCGCGCGCTGCTGCGCCTCGGTTTTCATTTTGTTAACCAGCATGCTGGTGGACATTCCGGCGGCGCAGCACAGGACGATACGTGGCATAATTCCTCCCAATGGGTTTTGCTTGAGCGAGTGCTAAATAAGCACCATCGACTATAGGGCGAGGTGCGGGTATCGGTGAAGGCTATATGAAAATTTTTTTCACGTACGTGATCGAGGCGTTATTTTTCGCCTCTTTACCCCGGCATAAAAGCGAAACCGGTCATAATCTCAGGCATTGCGGGTGATTAAGTGGTATAAAAAGCCATCATTATTTGAAAAACATTTTCAATCAGGCGGTGGCGGAGAAAGAGGCTAAAAGCATGGATATCGTAGGGCAGTTACAGGAAGGCATGACGCGCTTTAGCGCTCAGGAATCAAGGGTCGCGGCATTTATTCTGCAGAATTTAAGCTTTACCGCCAGCGCTTCGATTGATGAACTGGCGGTGCGCGCTGGCGTGAGCGCAGCCACAATTACCCGCTTTGCCCGCTCCGTCGGCTGCGAGGATATTCGTGATTTGCGCAAGCAGCTGGCGCAGGCCTGCGAACGTCGCACCAGTTGGCTAAACGAGGAGAGCGCCGCGCTGCCGGCCGCGTGGCGCGACAAGTTAAGCCTGATTAGCGCAAATCTGGAGCAGCAGCTGGTCAGCACGCCCGAATCGACGCTGCAAAAGCTACGCACGCGCCTACAAAATGCCCGCGCCGTGCACTGTTTCGCCCTCGGCGCGCAGGATATCGCGCTGGCGACGCTGCTTCAGCACCAGCTGCTCTCCATCGGTATCGTGATTAATCTCTGCCAGGACAGCGCCCTGATGCGGATGGTAGCCAGTACCCTCAGCGACGATCATCTCCTGCTGGTGCTGGCAACCGGCGAGGCCGACGCGATTTTGCAGGGCGCTACCCTGCTGGCCCGGGTACAGGAAGCGACGATTTTCGCTCTCACTCCGGCCAACCACGCGTTGAGCAATATGGCCTCCGCGCTGTTGCCTCTGCCTGAGAATGCGCAGGCCGCGCGTTACGCCCTGCTGCTGCTGGTCGACCTGCTTAACGACGCGCTGCTCGCCTGACGTTATCCCTTTCAGGCCTGAATTTACTGCGTTCAGGCCCCATTTCTGCTTATTTTATAAGCGGATAAATTTACATTAAGCGCAAGTGCCCATCATTCCTGCTCTCCTCTTTTTACTTTGTTCTGCATCAATAAAATTGCAAACATCTTTGATGCAAAGCACTACATATAGAACTTAAAATGCGTCCCGGCCCCACATATTGTATTAATAGTCTATTATGTCACCACGCCCATCGTACTCAGGCGGTGATGGGATGTGGATAAAAAGGGCCGGGATCGGAGGGAAACGGCGGCAGCTATAGCGCCTCGTGGCTTCGATTGACCTTCCGCCTCTGTGGATAACCTGTTCTGTAAAAATTATGGAGTGATCATGACACCGCATGTGATGAAACGCGATGGCTGTAAAGTGCCGTTCAAGTCAGAGCGCATAAATGAAGCAATTCTACGTGCAGCTAAAGCAGCGGGAGTCGATGACGCAGACTATTGCGCCACCGTCGCAGAAGTCGTTAGCCAGCAAATGCAGGGCCGCGCCCAGGTGGATATCAGCGAGATCCAGACCGCGGTTGAGAACCAACTGATGTCCGGTCCGTACAAGCAGCTGGCGCGCGCCTACATTGAATATCGCCACGACCGCGATAGCCAACGTGAAAAGCGCGGTCGTCTGAACCAGGAAATTCGCGGCCTGGTTGAGCAGACCAACTCGGCGTTACTCAACGAGAACGCCAACAAAGACAGCAAAGTCATCCCTACCCAGCGCGATCTGCTGGCAGGTATCGTCGCCAAGCACTACGCGCGCCAGCACCTGCTGCCGCATGACGTGGTGATGGCCCACGAGCGCGGCGTGATCCACTATCACGATCTCGACTACTCCCCGTTCTTCCCGATGTTCAACTGTATGCTGATCGATCTTAAAGGCATGCTGACCCAGGGATTTAAAATGGGCAACGCCGAGATTGAGCCGCCGAAGTCAATCTCTACCGCTACCGCGGTGACGGCGCAGATTATCGCTCAGGTCGCCAGCCATATTTATGGCGGTACGACCATCAACCGCATCGATGAAGTACTGGCGCCGTTTGTTACCGAAAGCTTCAATAAGCACCGTAAAATTGCCGAAGAGTGGCACATCCCCGATGCCGAAGGCTACGCCCGTTCCCGCACCGAGAAAGAGTGCTACGACGCCTTCCAGTCGCTGGAATATGAAGTGAACACCCTGCATACCGCCAACGGTCAGACGCCGTTCGTGACCTTCGGTTTTGGCCTTGGCACCAGTTGGGAATCGCGCCTGATTCAGCAGTCCATTCTGCGCAACCGCATCGCGGGCCTCGGTAAAAATCGCAAAACGGCGGTGTTCCCGAAGCTGGTCTTCGCCATTCGCGACGGCCTGAACCACAAGTTCGGCGATGCGAACTACGACATTAAACAGCTGGCGCTGGAGTGCGCGAGCAAGCGTATGTACCCGGACATCCTCAACTACGATCAGGTAGTGAAGGTGACCGGCTCGTTCAAAACGCCGATGGGCTGCCGCAGCTTTCTCGGCGTGTGGGAAAACGAGGACGGCGAACAGGTGCACGATGGCCGCAATAACCTCGGCGTTATCAGCCTCAACCTGCCGCGCATCGCGCTGGAAGCGAAGGGCGACGAAACAGAGTTCTGGAAACTGCTCGACGAACGCCTGCAGCTGGCGCGTAAAGCGCTAATGACCCGCATCGCCCGCCTGGAAGGGGTGAAGGCTCGCGTGGCGCCGATTCTGTATATGGAAGGGGCCTGCGGCGTGCGTCTGAAAGCGGACGACGACGTTTCAGAGATTTTCAAAAACGGCCGCGCGTCGATTTCGCTGGGCTATATTGGCATCCATGAAACCATCAACGCGCTGTTCGGCAACAAGCATATGTACGATAGCGCAGCGCTGCGTGAGAAAGGCGTCGCCATCGTTCAGCGCCTGCGCGAAGCGGTAGATCAGTGGAAAGACGAGACGGGCTATGGATTTAGCCTGTACAGCACGCCTAGCGAAAACCTCTGCGACCGCTTCTGCCGTCTCGATACCGCTGAGTTCGGCGTCATTGAAGGCGTGACCGATAAAGGGTATTACACCAACAGCTTCCACCTTGACGTGGAGAAGAAGGTGAACCCTTACGACAAAATCGATTTTGAAGCGCCTTATCCGCCGCTGGCTAACGGGGGCTTTATTTGCTACGGCGAGTACCCGAATATTCAGCACAACCTGAGAGCGCTGGAAGACGTCTGGGATTACAGCTATCAGCACGTACCCTATTACGGAACCAATACGCCCATCGATGAGTGCTATGAGTGCGGATTTACCGGCGAGTTCGAGTGCACCAGCAAAGGCTTCACCTGTCCGAAATGCGGCAACCACGATGCTTCTCGCGTATCGGTAACCCGCCGCGTGTGCGGCTATCTCGGGAGCCCGGACGCGCGTCCGTTCAACGCCGGCAAGCAGGAAGAAGTGAAGCGCCGCGTGAAGCATCTGGGTAACGGGCAGATCGGTTAATTCCGGGTGGTTTAGCCCCTCCCCTAATCCTCTCCCCTACCGGGAGAGGGGACCGGCCCCGTAGCCGTTTGGCCATTCCCGGATCGCGGCGCAAAGCGCCTTATCCGGGCTACAACCGCGTATGCGGCTTTTCGTAGCCCGGCCGAGCGCAGCGACGCCGGGAGCCGTTCCCTTTACAAATGCAAAGCCCCTCCGTTTTCGCAAAGCAATTAGCGTCAGAGCAAGGCGGCAAACGAGGGAATCCCCGGGAGCGTACATTAAGTACGTGACTGGGGTGAGCGAGCGCAGCCAACGCGGCTATGGCGTTAATTGAGAAGCGAAAAAATGAATTACCATCAGTACTACCCGGTAGATATTGTTAACGGTCCGGGCACCCGCTGCACCCTGTTTGTCTCCGGCTGCGTTCACGAATGCCCCGGCTGCTACAACAAAAGCACCTGGCGGCTAAATTCCGGCATGCCGTTTACCCCCGAGATGGCCGACCGCATCATTGCCGACCTCAACGACACGCGCGTTAAGCGCCAGGGGATCACCCTCTCCGGCGGCGACCCGCTGCATCCGCAGAACGTCCCGGAGATCCTTAAGCTGGTGCAGCGCGTTCGCGCCGAGTGCCCCGGTAAAGACATCTGGGTATGGACCGGCTACACGCTTTCCGAACTTAACGATGCGCAGATGCAGGTGGTGGATCTCATCAACGTGCTGGTTGATGGCAAATTTGTGCAGGATCTCAAAGACCCGGCGCTAATCTGGCGCGGCAGCAGCAACCAGGTGGTGCATCACCTGAGATAGCCTCCCGCTACAGCCGTTTATTGACTTTCCGGTAGACGGCTAATTTGTCTCGTTTCCCACAGCAATCGCATAAACCATCACCCCCTCATCCCGAACCTGATATACCAGACGGTATTCCGAAGCGCGCACGGCTCGAACTCTGACAGCGCCTCTCAAAACCGGCTGACGCACTCCATCGCCACCGCTTTAAACTCATCAAAGCTGCGGGTGACGGCGAGGCGGGCCATAGCGCGTTCGCGCAGGAAGGTAACGAAAATATCGTAGATCGCCATCGCTTCTTCATACTCGCTTTTGCTGATGGCAAGCAGGAAGATGATATGCGCGGTTTCATCGCCCCAGGCGATGCCGTGCGGCGCAATCACGGTATAAACCACGGTCTTTTTCGCCAGCAGGCCGAGGGCGTGGGGCAGCGCGATGCCGTCGCCGAGCATGGTGCTGACGATAGCCTCACGCTCCACCACCGAATCATGAAACTCCGCGCCGACAAACCCCTCCCGCTGCAGCTGCTGGCACAGCGTGGCAAACAGCGTCTGCCGATCCATCGGGGCATCAATTACCTGAAAGTGAGTCTCATCAAAATACTTATTCAGCATCCAGGGACGCGTGCGGTCCACCAGCACAAGCTTGCCGATTTGGTCGAGCTGATAGTCGGTAGGAAACGGGGCAATGGTCACCACCGGCTTATCTTTCTCGCTGATGCGCACGGTGGAGATGACAAAATCTTCCGCGATCTCTTGCCGCTGTTCATATTCGCGCTGCGAGAGGGTGGCGGCAATTTCCAACTGCGGATACTTTCGCTGAAGAATAGCTTCAATCATCCGCACCATCGCGTTGCTGGTATCGCACACCAGCAACACCTGCGGCTGACGCTGGTAGCCGATATTGTAATGGCGCTCCAGCCCGACGCCGATATGCAGCACCAGAAAGCCAATCTCATTTTCGCTGATGGCGTAGGGGGTATATTTTCCCCAGCTGGATACCGCCGCCAGGGTCATGTCCCACGCCATCGGATAGTGCTGCTTGATGTTATCGAGCAGTGGATTAGGGATCATTATCTGGTAGCGCACGCGGGTGATCATGGTCTTAATATGGGTCAGTAAATCCGCATGCAGCTGGGCGTCGTCCAGCAGATTGTAGTTATATTGCTGATTGATATAGCGCAGGATGTAGTTCACCAGCGCTTCGTCGTCGTCGGCGCTGATGGTGCCCGGATCGACGTCCTGCACCTGGCGGGCGGCAAGATGGACGCACAGCCACTCCTCTTCCGCCGCAGCAAGCGGTTTACCCGCCAGCTGTTGCAGGGTATTCGCCAGCTCGCGGGCGGCGTCGCGCACGTTCTGCGCCACATCCTCGGCGCTAAAGTCGGCCAGCGGATACCCTTCACTCACGCGGCGCACGGCAACCGCGCCGTACAGGCAGACAAAGCGTTCTCCCGCGTCAGTCAGGCGCACGTGATGACGGGTCAACGTCTCCTGCAGCACGCCTGCCAGCAGCGCCGGTACGCTGGCGTCAAACGCCTCTTCGCCGATAAGCGGGTTCAGCGGCCCTTGCTGGCTCAGCTCCCACAGCAGATCGGTCAGGCAGGCGCGAATGGAAACCTCGCTGCCGAACAGCTTCATGCCGTGGCGCGGACGCGTCTCGAGGGTGAGTTGATAACGCTGAAAACGTTCGCGTACGTCAACCATGTCGCCCTGTAAGGTGGCGCGGCTGACGAACCACGCATCGGCCAGATCCTCCAGCTTGATAGAAAACGCGGAGGTTAAAAAGCGCACCAGCAAAAAGTGGCTGCGATCCGCCGCGGTTCGCGGGATGTGCTGCGCTTTCGGCGCGCTCTCTTCCAGCGTCTGATAGCGCGACGGATCGTGAATCACCAGTTGATAACCGCTGCCGCGAGTAAGGGTGAACTGCGCGCCGTAGTGCAGCAGCAGCGCGTTCAGCGCGGTGATGTCCGCGCGCACCGTGCGAGTAGAAACCGACAGCCGCTGCGCCAGCTCCTCCTGCGGCAGCGTTTCGTTTTGCAACAGAGTAAACAGCTGCGCTAAACGTTGATTGGGAAATCGCATGTCAGTTCCTTTTTCTTACGGCTCAGGGTTGAGCGGATATCACCATCTGCGACGGGGCGCCGACCGGAGTGTAGTCCGGGGAGAACGTCAACCTGCCATCCTTCGGCGCGACGCGGAAACGGGTAATGTTGTCGCTACGCTGGTTCATGACGTACAGCCACTGCCCCTGACTGTCCAGGGTCAGCGTGCGCGGGTAGTCGCCGCGGGTCCAGATATCTTCCTGGTGGCTCAGGCTGCCGTCGGCCAGCACCGTAAAGTGGGCGATGCTGTTATGCAGCCGGTTGGCGACGTACAGCTGCTTGCCGTCGCGGCTCAGGACCAGGCCGGCGGCAAAGCTGGTGCCCTTATATTCTTTAGGCAGCGTCGAGACCGTTTTCCCCTCGCGCAGAAGGCCGGTTTGCTTATCAAGATGATAGAAGGTAAGCGTCGATGCCTCTTCGTTAATCAGCCATAGTCCGTCGCCCTGCGGCGTAAAAACAAAGTGGCGCGGCCCGGCGCCGGGAGATGAGGCGTCAATAAATGGCGGATCGTTCGGCGTCAGCTTGCCGCTGGCGTTATCCAGCCGGTACTGATAGATCCGGTCCAGCCCCAGATCGGTGGAATAAACGAACTTACCGCTGGGATCGGCGGCAATCATATGGGCGTGCGGGCCGTTATGATCGCTAATGGCAAAACTGCCTTCGACGGCCGCCGCCGGGCGTTCCGCGCCAGCAGGGCCTTGATCCTGATGTATATCCACCGCTTCACCCAGGTTACCCTCTTCGTTCACCGGGAGCACCGCGATACTACCGCTGACATAGTTTGCCACCAGCAGATGGCGGCCATCGGGGGTCAGGGAGAGATAAACCGGACCGGCGCCGCCGGAAGCGACCTGATTGAGCTCGCTCAGTTCGCCGTTGCTGCCGATGCGCCATGCCTGAACCACACCCTTGTCCACTTCGCTGGCGGCGTACAAGGTTTTGCCGTCCGCCGAGACGGTGAGCTGGGCAAGATTAGGCAGCTTAGCAACCAGCGCTTTATCTCGCAGCGCTCCGGTCTGGCTATCGATGGTAAAGCGGTACAGTCCTTCACCATTGGGGTTATAGGTGCCGACCCAGGCGTATTGGGTTTGCGCAGCGGCGCTGGCGGCGAGTAGAGAGAGTGAAGCAACAAGCAGATGACGAGCGGTTGGCATGGTGGCTCCTTGATGGTTCGCTGAGGGTTCCCCTCACCCTAACCCTTTCCCCAGAGGGGCGAGGGAACAGTTCGGTATTCTCCCGCCCGATCGGCGCAAAAGGCACCGTCTGGTTATCTCCCTCTCCCTTTGGTAGAGGACCGGGGTGAGGGCAACGGCGCTATTTGACTAACTGTTTGGTGATCGAAAGCAGCTGACGCACATCCGCCGGGCGGGTGTTACCGCTGGCTTTATCAATAATCGAACTGTAGATATGCGGGATAATTTTACTCACGCCGGCATCCAGCGCGATCTGCAGGATCTCGCCATAATTTTCCAGATCGATCCCGCCGGTCGGCTCCAGCCAGAAATCATAACGGGCGCAGGCCTCGGCCACCGCGATAAACTCGTCGCGATGCTTCAGCCCACCCATCGGGAAATATTTAATCGAACTGCCGCCCATATCTTTCAACAGCGCAATCGCGGTTTCCAGCGGTACGATGCCGTCCGGCGCGCCGCTGCTAAGCGGACCGGTGGAGATCTTCACCATGCCCGGCGTACCGGTTGGCGACACCAGACCGTTGACCACGGTTTCGTCCTGCCCCAGCAGCGCGCGGCTGGTCGCCACGCCGGTAAATACCTGATTAACGTGCTGCGGCTGCACCTGGCGCGAAATTTCGCTGACCATCGCCGACTGGTTCGGGTCGCCGGCACCCAGTCCCACGGAGAGCGCGTTATCGATCCGCAGCGCGTATTCCCGCATATCGGCCACCGCGCTGGCGACGTCCGGGTAATTTTTGGAGAGCACGCCCACCAGTACATGACCTTCCGCCGCCTCATAAATCTCGCTGGCGTTATCTTTGCTCCCCGCCAGCACGTTCAGGCAGACGCGGTCACGATAAAAATTAGGGGTCAGTTTCATGCGTTTTTCTCCTTGTTCAAAACTTCTGCGATGCGACGGGAGACAATCTCCAGCTGCTGCGCGTTCACGCTGCGGACATCGGCTTCAATAATGCCTTCATTAGCTTTATAGCCACGGAAGTAGATGGCGTATTCGCCCTGCTTCAGCGCATTGACCAGATCGCCGGTATTGACGCCGGTCACCGCTTCATCAAACTTAATCTCTGCCCGCGCGATATCGCGGCCGGCGCTGTCCCAGACCACGCGCGCCGTCACGCCATTAAGCGTATTAAGCTGCTGAATAAACGGCGTCATCTTGGCCACCATCTGCTCACCGCTCTCTTTGCTCGCCGTCAGGTAATGTTCGATGGCGCAGGTCAGGCCGAGAATCCCCTCTTTGCCCACCTTCATCGCCCGACCAATGCCGTTCGACTGGCGTTTGACCCACTCAACGTATTGGGTTTTGCCAATCACCAGCCCGCTGGTCGGCCCTTCGATCGCCTTCGCGCCGCTATAAATCACCAGATCGGCGCCGGCACGATAGTAGGCCTGGAGATCTTCCTCCGCCGCCGCGTCGACAATCAGCGGCAGATTATGGCGCTGCGCCACCTCGGCCGCTTGCGCCACGTTGAGCATGCTTTTCTGCACGCAGTGATGGGATTTGATATACAGAATGGCCGCGGTGCGTGGGGTAATCGCCGCCGCCAGCTGCCCGGCGGAACATTCGTTGGCGTAACCCGCTTCCACCAGCCTGCCGCCGCCCAGCGCCACCATGGTGCCCACCGGCGCGCCAAAGTTGACGTTATGACCCTTAGGCAGCACGATTTCGTTGTTTTCGATCGGCGCCACGTGCAGGTTTTCCAGTAGCCAGTCGCTGTCTTTTACTAGCACCGCCGCCACCGACTGGGCAATGCCCGCCGAGGCGCAGGAGACGACGGTCGCTCCTTCCACGTCCAGCAGCTTCGCAATATACGCGCCGGTTTTGTTGACCAGATCTTTCATCTCGAAATACTGGTTCATGCCCGCCATCGCGGCCTCCACCACTTCCGGCCGCGGCGTGGAGACGCCGAGAATGGTCATACGGCCGGAGGTATTAATAACCTGTTTTAAATCATATTTCTCAAAAATCGAAGGCATTTTCCGCGCTCCCTTGTTCGGTCATATAGCCCTTGCCCGCGCGAACGGCGGCAAGCGGCTGCAGAATCGTGTCGGTCTGAAGGCTCTCTTTTTCCGCATCCACCAGCACCGTCGGCGTCTGCGCGAGGGTAAACAACGTAAGATCGGCGTCGTAGCCCACCTCCAACCGCCCTTTATGAGAAAGACGCAGGCCGTCTGCGGCGTGAGCGGTCACGCAGTCGATGACCTGCGGCAGCGACATCCCGATGGCGAGGAATTTCGACATCACCAGCGCCAGCGAGCGCACCGGGCCGTCGATACGGTTGCGGCAGTAGATATCGGAGCTGATGGTGTGCGGTAGAATGCCCATAGCAATCGCCCGCCGCGCCACTTCAAAGCTGAAGCTGGCGGTACCGTGGCCGATATCAAGGCGCACGCCGCGCTGTAGCGCGCGGGAAATCGAGCTTTTCAGTTCGCCGGACGGCGTCAGAATACGATTGGGTTTACCGTTGTAGCAGTGGGTAATGATGTCACCGGAGGTCAGCAGGTCGGCGATTTCATCCAGGTCGGGCGGATTGTTGCCAATATGCACCATCAGCGGCAGGCCGCCGTTTTCCTGCTGCATCGCCTTCGCGCGCGCCAGCGGCGTAATGCCGTTTTCGCCCACCACGCTGCTGCTCATCCGCGCCTTCAGGCCAACGATAAAGTTCGGATAGCGGTTGACCGCCTGCTTCACCACATCCGCGTCGATATTCGCCATATTGGCCAGTTCATTCTGGGCAATCAGCCCGACGCGGGAGATATTAAGCAGGGCATAAACCTCAGTCGCGGCTTTGCGGGTCAACTGGTAGAAATCATCCACGTCGTCCGCACCGGTGCTGCCCGCGTCAATCACGGTGGTCACGCCGGTAGCAATCCCCACGCTGTCCGGCTCATCATGGTAAATCGGCGAGTTCGGATAGCAGTGAACATGGGAGTCAATCCAGCCCGCGCTGACATAACAGCTGCCGTCCAGCGCAATAGTTTTGCGCGCAGGGGCGCTAATCTCGCCAAGCGCCGCGATTTTACCGTCCCGGATGGCGATATCGGTCAGGGTATCGTCGACGAGGCGCGCACGGCGCAGGAGTAAATCAAACATATCTCTCTCCTGTTAACGCGGGCGCCGATGCGCCCGCAGAACTTAACTAATCGCCACCGGGAAGATTGACCCAAGCAGCATCGCGCCAAGGATCGCGCCGCCGGTGATCGGCTTCTGCCAGATGTAGAACAGCAGCGCGCCCGCCAGGGAGCCGATGCCGATAGGAATAGAAGCGGCCATGGCACTGAGAATAATCAACGGCCCGAGGAAGCGGCCGGAGGCGTTACCGGCCCCCATCATGACGTCCGCGCCGTAGGTGGAGTCGCTCTGGTTGATGGTGAATTTACGCGCCAGGATGATGATGTAGCCAATGGCGAGGCCAAGCACCAGACCGGTGGCCAGAGAGGCGGCAAAGTTGGCGACCGGGAAAACAAAGCCCGCGCCGAGCAGCAGCGCCGGAACGCCCAGGCCGACGCCGGTCTGAATCGCCCCGCCGATATCCAGAATCCCCACCAGCGAGCCTTCGATAATACGCGCGAACAGGAAGCTGGCGCCGAACGCCGCTACCGCGCCGTAGGCCCCGGTATCGATTCCCGCTTTCAGCATCGCCACGAAAGCGACTTCGTTAAACGCGCCGATACCGTAGAGGTAGTACATATGCGTCCCGGCAAAGACGCCGGAGGAGAGCAGGCCAACAAAGATCGGGAACGACCAGTCGGCATACCAAAAACCTTTATTTTGTTCCATGAGAGGCTCCTGTTATTTACCGCTGAGCGAGTTGTGGATCAGTTCCAGCCAGTTCGGCACGGTCAGATGGAAGGATTCAATCATCTTCATATCGAAACCGCGGAAGAAGCCGCTCAGGACGAACAGCGCGACAATGGCCACCATCATCACTTTAGTGACGCGGTGCCAGCCGCTCTCTTCTACGCCTTTACCAATCAGGATACCCAGCACCAGGCCCGGTACGGCGTTACCCATAATCAGCTGCGCCGCGCCGCCGAAAATCGTCGCCCAGAAGCCCGATTTTTTACCGGCATCAATCGCCGCCAGCCAGAAGATAACCGGCATCACCGTGTTCACCAGCAGGTTCGCCGCCGGAACCAGGACTTTGACCGCCGTCACCTGCAGCGCTTCCGGTACTGAAGAAGCGGTCAGGTTGAGGAAAGCGACCACGATCATGCCGATAATGCCGCAGGCGATGGCCATCTTTTTCGGATCGTGCAGCGTCTCGCCAACGTTGCGGTTTTTGATCATCAGGGCCGCCGCCCCCCAGTTGGGGATGATGCGGTGGTCAACGTCCTGAGTGAAGGAGCCTGCCGCGACGGAAGAGGCCCAGGCGTTGAAGAAGAAGCCCAGGCCAAAAGAGAAGTGGGAAGCCGGATCGCCTTCACATGAATTCAGCTCGCCCAACGTACGAAACGCCCCCATCCCCTGCGTGGTGGGCGCATGAAACATGCGTGCCGCTCCGGCGCCAACGCCGACGCCAACCAGGCCGCCGATGATGAGCGATTTTATTAAAATTATCAGGAACATAGTCTGACCCTTTGGTGAAAATCAGGTTTGCGTGACGAAATCCACTTTATCGAGATTAATGGCGGTCACGTTGACGGTGACCTTCAGCTCCACGCTGTAGCTCCGTCGCTCGCGGCGCAGAAAGAAGAATAAAAACGCCTCTTTTCGTACCGCTTCACGCGCATGAACAACCTCCACATCCTGTGGTTCAATACGCAGTAGAATGTGCGGCGACGTTTTCATCACCGCCGCCTGAACATGGTTCAGCGCATCAGCGAAAGCGCGCGCTTTGCTCTCGCCTTTGCCGGCAACGCTCACCGTGGTGGTGAATTGCTCTTTCATACTCACGCGCCGTACTTCTTCTTCCAGGCCTCAACCAGGCGTTCGCCCAGCTCTTCTTTATCCATAAAGCCGAAGCCCAGAACGTTGTAGCCTTCGTTGATCGCGGTGACGCCTTCATCAACGGAACGCATACCATATTTTGCTTTGTAGCCGTGCTTATTCTGCGCGGTGATCGCCCCTGCGCCGCCGCTGCCGCAGAAAGAGATACCGAAGGTGGCGTTTTCGGCTTTCATCATGTCGCCCAGCTTCATATCCGCGGCGACGCCCGGGACGACAACGGCGCGAGCGCCGGCTTTTTCCGCACCTGCGGCAACTTTTTGTCCTTTACCCAGGCGATCGCCAATAACAACAGTGATTTGTTCCATTTGAGTGCTCCTTACAGGTTATCTTTCGCGACTTCGAAGTGGACAGACAGCAGCCAGGCTTCTTCATCTGGCAGATTGCCGAACTGTGCGACCACTTCGCGGGCCAGCATCATTGAATCTTCCGAGATCTCTTCGAACAGGCTGGCATCCACTTCCGGCAGCGGCTCGCCGCTGATTGAGCGATGGGCCATCGCCCGAACGTGGGAAGTCAGCATTTGCTCCTGCACGTCGTTGGGGACGATGTTGCGGCGGCTTAATAGCGCGAAAACCTGCTGCAGCATCTTGTTGGCCAGCTGTTCGGTTAGCGTGGCCTGCTCCTCTGGGACGTGTGTTACCGCTCCGTTATTCACTTGAATTACCCCGTTGATGTCTCTGGGGATAACACTAATGCCGGGAAGGATGAGTTTGTAGCGAGTTGTTTTCCACTTCGAAGTGGAAAGAACGGCGGCAGGCGTGATTCATTTCACATAACCATAAGGAAAGTGTTCACTTAGTCAAATTCACGTGATGAATATCACAAAAACGCCAGCGATTCTGAAGCGAAACCCGCTGAGTTGAAAAGAGAAAAATGTGATGAAGGTGGTTTTTATGTCAGCTTACCTACCTGCAAAGGCCTGCGGAACGGTTTGGGGTTTGGGGTTTGGGAGTATTTTTCATTTTTCCATGCCGGGCGAGGCGTCAGCCGCCGCCCGGCAGAAATACCTAACATCTAAAAACGATTAACGATACTTCTTGTGATAGGCGTTGCGGGTGGTTTTGAACTCTTCCGCGGCGGCCTGGGCCTCTTTAACTTTACCTTCGTCGGCCAGCTTCAGCGCGCCATCGATCTGGCCGATCAGCACATCAAAACCGTGACGATAGTCTTTCATTTCGGCACTGTCCGCCGCTTTACCTTCCAGCTTCGGCGGCGTCTCTTTCTGGGCATCCACCGCCGCCGTACGCATCTTATTCAGCGCCGCTTTCAGCTCGCCGGCGTCGGAGGTTTTCTGCACCACTTGCAGGTTCTCGGCAAGGGTATCCATGTCTTCGCCCAGATCGGCGAAGGCCGATGCCGAACCAAGCGCAAAAGCCGATACGGCCAGCATCGCTAACAGTTTTTTACGCATTGCTCACTTCCTTTTTTATTATTTAGCACACAGGTTTATTGCCCGGCGATTTTCATCTCCGGCAGCAGCACGGAACCGCACTGAATGTTGCTGCGCGTTTCGATATCGTCGCCGATGGTCACGATATTACGCCACATATCTTTCAGATTTCCTGCAATGGTTATCTCACTGACTGGATACTGAATTTCGCCATTCTCTACCCAAAAGCCGGATGCGCCGCGTGAGTAGTCGCCGGTGACGCCGCTTACACCCTGCCCCATCAGTTCCGTTACGACAAGACCGGTTCCCATCTCTTTAAGCAACTTTGCAAAACTGAGGCCGCGGCCGTTGATCCGCCAATTGTGAATGCCGCCCGCGTGGCCGGTGCTCTTCAGCCCCAGCTTGCGCGCCGAGTAGTTGGTCAGTAGCCATTGGGTCAGCACGCCATCTTTAATAATATCGCGGCGTTCCGTACGGACACCTTCGCTATCGAACGGGGTTGAAGCCAGCCCTTTCAGCAGGTGCGGATGCTCTTCAATGGTCAGCCACTCCGGCAGGATCTGGCTACCCAGCGCATCAAGCAGGAAGGTAGATTTACGGTAAACCGACCCGCCGGCGATCGCTCCGACCAGATGCCCGAACAGGCCGGTAGCGACTTCGTTGGCGAAAATCACCGGCGCTTTCATCGTCGATAGCTTACGCGGAGCCAGGCGCGACAGGGTACGGCGGGCACACTCCTCGCCAACCCACTCCGGCGATTGCAGATCGTCTATCGCCCGCCCGATGGTGTAAGCGTAATCTCGCTCCATATCACCATTCTCTTCGGCAATCACGCAGCTCGATAGCGAATGGCGGGTCGAACAGTAGCTCTGCAGCATACCGTGGCTGTTGCCGAATACTTTAATGCCGTAGTGGCTGTTAAAGCTGCCGCCTTCAGTATTGCTGATGCGCTTATCGGCTTTCAAAGCCGCCTGCTCAGCGCGGGAGGCCAGCTCAATGGCTTCGTCCGGCGACACTTCCGCAGGATGGAACAGATCAAGATCCGGGGCCTCAAAGGCCAGCAGCTCTTTATCCGCCACGCCCGCGCACGGGTCCGGCGAGGTGTAGCGGGCAATATCCAGCGCCGCCTGCACCGTGCGGGCGATAGCCTGCGGGCTAAGATCGGTCGAAGACGCGCTGCCTTTACGGTTTTGGTGATAAACGGTGATGCCCAGGGCACCATCGCTATTGAATTCTACGTTCTCCACTTCGCCGTAGCGGGTGCTAACGCCGATACCGGTAGTTTTGCTGACGGAGACTTCCGCGCCGTCGGATTTGCCTGCCGCCAGTTCCAGCGCCGTGGTCACGGCCTCTTCCAGCGTCTTACGCTGTTGTGCAACTTGAGAGATGACTTTCATCGCTAATGCCATAATGTAAGAAGGAGTTAACTGAAGTCTAACAGAGAACCGTTTTTCAGTGCGCGCCTTAACTGGTAACATTAGTCTCTTTTTTAAGGAGCCTGAGATGACAAAGCAGCCCGAAGACTGGCTCGACGACGTCCCTGGTGATGACGTCGAAGATGAAGACGATGAAATTATCTGGGTCAGTAAAAGTGAAATTAAGCGCGACGCCGAAGAACTGAAGCGTCTTGGCGCGGAAATGGTCGAGCTGGGTAAAAACGCGCTTGATAAAATCCCGCTGGATACCGACCTGCGCGACGCGATTGAACTCGCCCAGCGTATCAAGAAAGAAGGCCGCCGCCGCCAAATGCAGCTGATTGGTAAAATGCTGCGCAGCCGCGACGTCGAGCCGATTCGTCAGGCGCTGGACAAGCTCAAGAACCGCCACAACCAGCAGGTTGCGCTGTTCCATAAGCTTGAGCAGATCCGCGATCGTCTGATTGATAATGGTGATGAGGCAGTTGCTGAAGTGCTGAACCTGTGGCCTGACGCCGATCGTCAGCAGCTGCGTTCGCTGATCCGCAACGCCAAAAAAGAGAAAGAAGGCAACAAGCCGCCGAAGTCCGCGCGTCTTATCTTCCAGTACCTGCGTGAACTGGCCGAAAGCGAAGGCTAATTCTGAACGACTCCCCCGGATACGGCCCTAGCCCGATCCGGGCGACCCACCTCCTCTTACAGATCACTTGATCGATAGCCAGTCGTCGTTACCGTGGCTTAAAATCGGTTTTAATTTTTCATTTTAATTCCATTCTGCGTTTAAATTTAACTTTTATTTCACAAAAAAACCGTTCCATTCTAGCCTGCCTGGTCACCCCACCTTTCCAGCAATGCTGCCAGAACAATATTAATACATTGATTTTATTAAATTAAAAAACAGAATCCCGCCTTTAAAACGCTGACTTTATCAGCAGTTTGTTTATCTTTGATCCATCTCTCAAAACGGTCTCGTTATTTCATACATTATTATAATGAAAAATTAATTTCATTAAGTCACGAGAAACGAAACGGTGCGAGCGTGTATTTTGGCCAGTCAGTTCTGTTAATTAAAACCGGGCGTCTGCAGGCTTTCTTCAGGAGAAAGTCGACCAAATCTTCCGCGCCACCGCAGGTGAATCGCCGGTAATCATCGGGAATTCACTATTCACGAGAGTGGCTGACCCGGCGCTAAGCCGTTTGCCGCCGGTCAGAGCCAGATTTTTAGAGAGTCGACAGCTATCATCATGGAGAAAAATATGACTACTGTACCAAGACTGAAATATTTCGTTGATGGTCAATGGCGCGTATCGCAGACCGAACGCTATATGGACGTCTATAACCCAAGTACCGGGGAAGTGATGGCTCAGGCCCCCTGCTGCACCGAGCAAGAAGTGCTGGATGCCGTTGCCGCGGCGCGCAAAGCCTTTCCGGCATGGTCAGATACGCCAGCCATTAAACGCTCGCAAATTATGTTCCGCGTTCGCGAATTATTAATCCAGCATCAGGACCGCTTAACCGAGCTGGTGGCAAAAGAAAACGGTAAAGCCTGGGGCGACGCCCAGGGCGATGTCTTAAAAGCGAAAGAAGGCACCGAGCTTGCCTGCTCGATTCCCACTCTCATGGCCGGTGAAAACCTGATGGACGCCTCTGCCGGGATCGACACCAACCTTTACCGTGAGCCAATTGGCGTGTTCGCCGGTATTGTGCCGTTTAACTTCCCGGCGATGATCCCGATGGGATGGATGGCGCCATTATGCGTCGCTTCCGGTAATACCATGGTGATAAAAGCGGCCAGTATGACGCCGATGACCTGTATGGAAATCACCAAGCTCTACCAGGAAGCAGGCGTGCCGGATGGGGTTATCAACGTGGTGACCTGCTCACGTAACGAAGCCGATATCTTGCTAACCCATCCGGACGTCAACGGCGTCTCCTTCGTCGGCTCTACCTCCGTGGGCCTGCACGTTTACTCCAAAGCCGCCGCTCATGGCAAACGCGTCCAGGCGCTGTGCGAAGCGAAAAACCATGCCCTGGTGCTGGCCGATGCGCCGATTAACCGCACCGCAGCGGGGATTATCAACGCCGCGTTTGGCTGCGCGGGCGAACGCTGTATGGCGTTGCCGGTCGTCGTGGTGCAGGAAGAGATCGCCGATAAGCTAATTGCCGCCGTCGTCGAAAAAGCCAAACAGCTGAAAATCGGCCCCGGCTATCTGCGCGATACCGATATGGGTCCGGTGATTTCTAAAGACCATAAACGGTCGGTGGTCGACTGGATTAATAAAGGCATTGAGGAGGGGGCGAAGCTGGTGCTCGATGGTCGCGATATTAAGGTTCCGGGCCAGGAAAACGGCTTTTACGTCGGGCCGACCATACTGGATCGCGTAACCGAAGAGATGAGCGTCGGAACACAGGAAATTTTCGGGCCGGTGCTGTGCTTTAAGCGGGTGAAAACCTTCGAAGAAGGTCTGCAATTAATGAACAATAACCCGTTTGCCAACGGCTCGGTTATTTTCACCCAAAGCGGCTATTACGCCCGTGAATTCCAGAAACGCACGCACGGCGGTATGGTCGGTATCAACGTCGGTATCCCGGTACCGGTCGGCGTATTCCCGTTCTCTGGCCATAAGCAGTCCTTCTTCGGTGATCTGCACTGCCTGGGCAAAGACGGCGTACGTTTCTACACCGAATCAAAATGCGTGACCTCGCGCTGGTTTGATGAAGAGGAAGCGAAACGCGAAAAAGTCGACTCCTGGGACGGTACGATTTAATCGCAGCTTATTTCTCCAATTAATTCGAGTTGCCGCCATCGCCTCCCCCTGGAAATATGGCGGATTTAAAAGAAACAGCTCCCTCCAGATATTGCTCCGGCAATATCTGGAGCATTAATTCGATTTTTTTACTCTGCACGTGTCGCTGAATCGTAAATGACGAATGCACACTAAAAAAATCCTTAATATTAAATGGAGTTTCCTATGACCCAGGCCTTCTCAATTCCTCGTAGTATTATTTATGGCGAAAACGCCTTAGAACATCTTTCCACGCTAAGCGGTAAAAAAGCCGCATTAGTCACCGGCGGAAGTTCAATGAAGCGTTTTGGCTTTCTGGATAAAGCCGTCAGCGAACTTAATAAAGCGGGGATGGAATGCATTATTATCGATAATGTGGAACCCAACCCATCCATTAAAACCGTCTGGCGCGGCGCAAAAGCGATGCTGGCCTTTGAACCAGACTGGATAGTGGCGATTGGCGGCGGCTCTGCGCTTGATGCCGCCAAAGTCATGTGGTGTTTTTACGAGCATCCGCAACTGAAGTTTGAAGATATTCTCCCAGTCGGCTCCATGCCAGCGCTGCGCAATAAAGCCCGGTTTGTGGCGATTCCTTCCACCAGCGGCAGCGCCTCTGAGATCACCGCGTTCTCGGTAATCACCGATACGGCAAATCATATCAAGCACCCGATTGTTGCCGCCGATCTGGTGCCGGATATCGCTATTCTCGACCCGACAATTCCGGCAAAAATGCCGCCGCACGTAACCGTTCACACCGGTATGGACGTTCTGACCCATGCGATTGAAGCCTATGTGTCCACCGCGGCCAACTCCTTTACCGATCCCTATGCGGTAGAAGCGATTCGGCTGGTGTTTAAGTATCTGGAAACCGCCTGGCGCTCACCTGATGATATAAACGCCCGCATGCATATGCATAACGCCTCTGCGCTGGCGGGAATCGCCTTCACGAATGCTTCGCTGGGATTAGTCCACGCGATGGCGCATAAAATTGGCGGCGAGTTTGGTATTACCCACGGGCTGGCGAACGCGATTATGTTGCCTTATATCATTCGATATAATGCGAAGTTCACCAAAAAATATCGTCAGCTGGAAGCGGCTTTAGACATCAATAACCTAAGTGAAGCGATCAACGCGCTGAATCAACGTCTGGGCGTGCCGAAAACCCTAAGCCAGTGCGATGAAGTTGAAATCAATGAAGTGACCTTTGTGAATGTTCTCGACAGAATGAGCCGCCATGCCGTCGACGATCCATGCACCTTAACTAACCCTAACTATCCGTCTGTTCAGGATGTCAAAGGGCTCTATACCCAGGCATTCTACGGCGCTTAATCGCCTCCCCACTGTTTTTTTTAAATGCTAAAGCAGCGTCAACCAGGGCCGCATGGATAACTAAAACCCGGCGGCCTTATCGGTTCTACAGACGTCATCATAGCCATGGCCAGTAATAGCTGAATCGTTAAAGCTTTCTTCGTTTTAAATCACAAATTTTTAGCAAAAATTTTTATAATTACCTAAAAAACGCGATTTAAATCTCATTTAAAAATATAAAAATGGCCATTTTCTCACCAGGTGAGACACTTCACATTTTAATAATCCACTTGCAACTAAATTCCCTCCATCAGCAACACAATCGATTCAGCAAAAGGAATGAAAAATGAAAAAAACATTAGTTTTAACAGCAATCGCTATGCTTGTTTCTGGGCCAGTAGTAGCAAAAACGTGGGTGCTGACAAGTGCTGAAAGCGGCATGGATAAAGGAAACTGGCAGATAACAAGCGACCAGCTGAAGATTAAAGATCATAATTTCAGCATTGAGCAAAAAGTCCTTCACGGCGGTAAACAAGAAGGCAGCAAAATCCTTGTCATCCACAGCAAAGACGGCCTGACAATTACCCTGAGCCCCACCCGCGGCATGAACCTGCTAAAAATCGAAGGGTTTGGTTCGCGGATGGGCTGGGACTCGCCGGTTAAAGAGGTCGTCAACCCGGCGTTCATAAACCTTGAAAGCCGCAACGGGCTGGGGTGGCTGGAAGGCTTCAATGAGATGATGGTGCGCTGCGGCTATGAATGGACCGGCCATCCGGTAACCGCAGACGGTCAGATTTATACCCTGCACGGCAAAGTTGGCAACACGCCGGCTTCACAGGTGGAAGTGGAAGTCGCTGACGCCGCGCCGTATGAAATTCGCGTTCGCGGACTGGTGAAGGAGAGCACGTTTAAGAAAGCGGATCTGCAGACCATGACCGAGTTGCGCTATGTACCCGGCAGCAACAGCTTCAGCCTGCACGATGTCTTAACCAACCATGCCGACTATCCGCATGACTATCAAATTATCTATCACAGCAACTTTGGCCAGCCGATCCTCGAAGAGGGGGCCCGCTTCCTGGCGCCGATCTCAAGCATCAGCCCGTTCAATGACTACGCCAAGGCCGGCCTAAAAACCTGGCAAACCTACGCCGGTCCAACCAAAGGTTTCGATGAAATGGTGTTTAATATGCAGCCGCTGGCGGATGAAAATCATCAAACCCTGGCCGCCGTGGTCAACAAAGCCGGCGATAAAGGGGCATCGATTCAGTTTGATACCCGCCAGTTGCCGGTACTGACGCTGTGGAAAAACACCGATACCGAGAAACAGGGCTACGTAACCGGTATTGAGCCGGGCACCAGCTACGCCTATCCGGTGACCATCGAGCGCGAGCAAAAACGCGTTAAGCAACTTCAGCCTGGGGCAAGCACCCAGTTTGATCTGACCTATACGCTGCTGCACAGCAGCGAGCAGGTTGCCGACGTGGAGAAGAAAATCGCGGCTATTCAGGGCGATACCAAAGTAACGGAAAACGAAACACCTATCGCGAAGGAGTAGCGCTGTTTCCAGGAGGCGGCGCTGCGCACCTGTCCGGACTACCGGACCGCAGACGGCAGTAAACCTGTAGCCCCGGTAAGGCGTCAGCCGCCACCGGGGAATGGTTCAGAGTCCAGGATGGATATACTTTCCTGCAGGCGGCGCTTGGCGCGCCTTATACGGGTTACAAAACCTTGGCCGCACCAGCCCGATCCATGACCACCAAACGCAAATCCTGTGCAAAACGCTGGTACTGCACTTCATTAATCGGCTGCGGGTAGCTCAACACGATCAATTCATGATCGGCGATCCCCTGATGATAGCTCGGGTGACGATGCGTCCAGGGATTCGCGCAAAACCCCATGGTTTCATAAAAGCGCAGGCGCTTATGGGCAATCTCGCTGGTCAGCGGATCGATTTCCAGGATGGTCAGCGGCGCCCGCTGAAGTATTTCAGCTAACAACTGCTTGCCGTAGCCGCGCGATCGTAACCTGTCGTCAACGGCCAGATGCTCAATGTAGACATAGTCGATAAACCGCCAGCCGCCGCTCAGGCCAATAAACAGGCCATCATCGAACCAGGCTTCGAGTTCATAATGCGGATTATCAAGCGCCTGCTGTTTAGCCCCGGCTTCACGCTGTTCATGCCACGGGAAGGCCCTGCCGTACAGCGCGTCAAGCGCGGGAAAATGCGCGGAATCGGTAGAGGTCACTCTTTGTGAAATCAACATGAACCGTCCTGGTCACAAAAACCATCCGCCCTCGCGCGGAGGGCGGATAAACGAGGAGAATAGCTTACTCGACCGCCTCGGCTTTTTTCGCCAGCTTATCGAGCAGCTTCTGATGAATGCCGCCAAACCCGCCGTTGCTCATCACCAGAATGTGGTCGCCCGGATGCGCGGTTTTAACAATCATATCCACCAGCGCATCGACATCGGCGCTCCAGTGCGCGGGCTGTACGCAAGCGTCAGCCACTTCAGCAACCTGCCACGGAATATGCTGCGGCTGCAGCAGGAAGACTTCGTCCGCTCGGCCAAGGGACGGCGCCAGGTCGTCTTTGCAGATACCCATTTTCATGGTGTTGGAACGAGGTTCAAGCACGGCAAGAATACGCGCGGTACCGCCAACCTTGCCTCGTAGTGCCTGCAGGGTCGCCAGAATCGCCGTCGGGTGGTGGGCAAAATCGTCGTACACGGTCACGCCGTTGGCTTCGCCGCGCAGCTCCAGACGCCGGCGGGCGTTGATAAAGCTGCCCAGCGCGTTAGCCGCATCGGCAGGCTGCACGCCGACATGACGGGCGGCGGCAATGGCCATCAGACCATTATGCATATTATGTTCGCCAACCAGCGCCCACTTCACCTCACCGACTTTCTCGCCGTCCAGCCACACTTCCCATGAGGAAGCATCTGTGGTGAGCTTTTTCGCCTGCCAGTGGCCCTGTTCGCCGACCAGCTCCTGTTCGCTCCAGCAGCCCATCGCCATCGTCTGTTTCAGATTGATGTCGTTCTCCGGCAGGATAATCTTGCCTTTGCCCGGCACAATGCGCACCAGATGATGGAACTGTTTCTGGATCGCTTTCAGATCGTCAAAGATGTCCGCGTGGTCAAACTCAAGGTTATTGAGAATCAACGTGCGCGGGCAGTAGTGAACGAACTTAGAGCGCTTATCGAAGAAAGCGCAGTCGTATTCATCGGCTTCAATCACGAAGAACGGGCTATCGCCGAGGCGCGCGGAAACATCGAAGTTGCCCGGAACGCCGCCGATAACAAAGCCCGGCTTGTAGCCGCAGGCTTCGAGGATCCAGGTCGCCATGCCGGCGGTGGTGGTTTTCCCGTGCGTACCGGCAACCGCCAGCACCCAGCGATCGCGCAGAACGAAGTCGTGCAGCCACTGCGGACCGGACATGTAAGGGATATTATTTTCCAGCACCGCTTCCACGCACGGGTTACCACGCGTCATCGCGTTACCGATAATCACCAGATCCGGCTGCGGATCCAACTGACTGGCATCATATCCTTGAATTAACTCAATTCCCTGGTTTTCCAACAGGGTACTCATTGGCGGATAGACGTTCGCATCCGACCCCGTTACCTCATGACCGAGGGAACGCGCCAGCATCGCCAGCCCCCCCATAAACGTGCCACAGATTCCTAAAATATGAATGCGCATTCGTCACTTCCTTCTCTTATCTGAAGCACAGTTTACCGGGATGTTGGGGGTGAAAGAAATGCATTTAAGGCGAATCCGTATTTTGCTGGCGCGATTCACCTGTGCGAACTTTTTTTATTCTTTGTTAAGATTGTTATGTTCGTTTTACTTCACATAAACATGCAGGGAACGGGTTATGAAAACGTTAGGTGAATTTATTGTCGAAAAGCAGCACGAGTTCTCTCACGCAACCGGCGAGCTTACTGCTTTGTTGTCGGCGATAAAGTTAGGCGCCAAGATCATCCACCGCGATATCAACAAGGCCGGTCTGGTCGATATCCTGGGTGCCAGCGGTGCTGAAAACGTTCAGGGCGAGGTTCAGCAAAAACTCGACCTGTTTGCCAATGAAAAGTTGAAAGCCGCACTGCGAGCACGCGATATTGTTGCCGGGATCGCCTCTGAAGAAGAAGATGAAATTGTCGTCTTTGAAGGATGTGAACACGCCAAATACGTGGTGCTGATGGACCCGCTGGATGGATCTTCTAACATCGACGTTAACGTCTCCGTTGGAACGATTTTCTCTATCTATCGCCGCGTCACGCCGGTGGGAACCCCCGTTACTGAAGAAGATTTCCTGCAACCGGGCAACCGACAGGTCGCCGCGGGCTATGTGGTTTACGGCTCCTCGACGATGCTGGTTTATACCACCGGCTGCGGCGTCCACGCCTTTACCTACGACCCGTCCCTTGGCGTCTTCTGCTTGTGCCAGGAGCGCATGCGCTTCCCGGAAAAGGGCAACACCTACTCGATTAACGAAGGTAACTACATCAAGTTCCCGATGGGTGTGAAGAAGTACATCAAGCATTGCCAGGAAGAAGATAGAGAGACCCAGCGCCCGTACACCTCGCGCTACATCGGCTCCCTGGTGGCGGATTTCCACCGCAACCTGCTAAAAGGCGGCATCTATCTCTACCCGAGCACCGCCAGCCACCCGGACGGTAAACTGCGCCTGCTGTACGAATGCAACCCGATGGCGTTCCTCGCGGAACAGGCGGGCGGTAAGGCCAGCGATGGTAAAGAGCGTATTCTGGATATCATTCCGGAAAGCCTGCACCAGCGCCGTTCTTTCTTCGTCGGCAATAACCATATGGTTGAAGACGTCGAGAACTTTATTAAAGAGTTCCCGGACGCATAAAGCGCCTCTTCCCCTCCCGCCGTACGGGAGGGGAAATTCTCCAATCAGTGTCCCACCCTTGTCACCGGCGAGCTCTGCCGATTCTCCCACAGCACCGTCAGGCCGCGCTGCAGCGCAATAAAGATAAACAGCAGGATACCGATGGCGATCTTGGTCCACCATGAACTGAGGGTACCGTCGAAGTTGATATAGGTTTGAATCAGCCCCTGAATCCCTACGCCAAACAGCGTGCCGAGCACCGTCCCTACCCCACCGCTTAACAGCGTGCCGCCGATAACCACTGAAGCAATCGCGTCCAGCTCGACGCCGACGCCCGCCAGCGCATAGCCCGCCTGGGTATAAATAGAGAAGACGATCCCCGCCAGCGTCGCCAGTCCGGTGGAGAGCATATAGATGCGGATCGTCGTGCTCCGCGTGGAGATCCCCATCAGGTTCGCCGACGTCGCGTTGCCGCCGATGGCATAAACCTGATTGCCGAAGCGGGTGCGGTGGGCCATAAAAATTCCGCCGATCACCACCAGCAGCATCAGCAGCCCCATCGCGCTCAGACGCCCGCCGCCGGGGATGGTCCATGCCAGTCCTGACAGCGCGTCATATACCGGGTGATTAATGGGAATCGACTCTTCCGAAACCAGGTAGCTGACGCCGCGCAGGAAAAACATCCCGGCGAGGGTGATGATAAACGCCGGGATCTTCAGCGCATCAATAAGCAGGCCCATAAACGCGCCAAAGGCGCAGCCCATCACCAGTACCAGCGGAAACGCCACCAGTGGCGAGATCCCCCAGAAACCAATCGCTTTAGCGAGAAAGACCCCGGTAAAGGCGATCACCGACCCGACCGACAGATCGATCCCGCCGGAGAGGATCACGAAGGTCATACCGACGGCGATAATCCCGAGAAAAGCATTGTCGGTCAGGATATTACAGATCACCCGCGTCGAGGCAAAGCCGGGAAACTGGGTCAGGCAGTAAAGGTACCCCAGCACAAATACCGCGAGGGTGATCATTAACGGTAAATTACGTTTTATCATGGCCGCGCATCCCCTTCAGTATGCTGATAAAGCGCGGCGACTGGACGATCAGTACGCACAGCACCACCACCGCTTTAACTACCTGATTAAGCTCCGGCGGGAAGCCTGACAGCAGGATCCCGGTATTCATACCCTGGATAATCAGCGCCCCGACGACCGAGAGCAGCAGGTTAAAGCGCCCGCCCATCAGCGAGCCGCCGCCGATAACCACCGCCAGGATGGCGTCCAGCTCCAGCCACAGCCCGGCGTTATTGGCATCCGCGCCGCGAATATCCGCCGCAACGATAATCCCGGCGATTGCCGCGCAAACGCCGCTAAGTACGTAGGCTAACATCACGACGACGCGGGTATTTACGCCGGCGTTTTTCGCCGCGCGAATGTTAATCCCCACCGCTTCGATAAACATTCCCAGCGCGGTTTTGCGGGTAAACAGCCAGAACAGCGCCAGCGTGACGATGGCGATAATCACCGGCGTCGGGAACAACAGCAGCGAACCGCTGCCCAGCCACGCCAGATGCGGTGAGTCAAAGGTCACGATCTGCCCGGAGGTGATCAGCTGCGCCACTCCGCGCCCGGCGACCATCAGGATCAGCGTGGCGACGAACGGCTGGATCTTCAGCACCGCCACCAGGATCCCGTTCCACAGACCGGCCAGCGCGCCGGCCGCCAGCGAAGCCAGCAGCACAATCGGCAGGCTGTGCCCTGCCACGGTCATCGACGCTGCCGTTGCGCCGGCAATCGCCATCACCGCCCCGACGGAGAGGTCAATCCCCCCGGTGGCGATAACCAGCGTCATGCCAATCGCCAGCAGCGCCACCGGGGCGGCGCGGTTTAAAATGTCTATCGGGCTGCCGAACAGCCGCCCGTCCTGGAGCACGACCTGATAAAAATGCGGCGCGACCAGGCTGTCAACGACCAGCACCAGCAGCAGCGCAATAATTTGCGGCATCCCTTTTGGCCAGTTAAAGCGCCGTTTCGGCTGGCCGCTTTTCGGAACAGATTGAGGCATCATCGGTTACTCCTTATGCCGCAATAGCGTTCATGATCGCCGGTACGGAGAGCTCGCTCAGCGACAGCTCCGCCACCTGCTGGCGATCGCGCATGATAATCACCCGATCGGCGTAACCCACCAGCTCTTCCAGCTCAGAAGAGATGACCAGCAGCGCCAGGCCATCGGCACACAGAGTTTCTATCAGGCGAATGATTTCGGCGTGGGCGCCAACGTCAATACCGCGAGTCGGTTCATCGAGGATCAGGAACTGCGGCTTCGTCAGCAGCCAGCGGGAGAGCAGCACCTTCTGCTGATTACCGCCGGAGAGAAATTCGATCGGCTGTTCAGCGCTGGGGGTACGAATACCGAGCTGACGAATAAAACGTTCGGCAATCTCATTTTGTTCGCGGCGACTAATCGGCCGCAGCCAGCCGCGCTGCGCCTGTAGCGCGAGAACGATATTTTCCCGCACCGAGGCGGCGGCGATAATGCCGTCGGTTTTACGATCTTCCGGACAGAAGCCAATCCCGAGGCACGATGCCTGATGCGGCGAGCGCAGGGTTTGCGGCTTGCCTTTGATCCACGCTTTGCCGCTGTCGGCGGGTTTAATGCCGAAAATGACTTCCGCGGTTTCCGTGCGTCCGGAGCCTAGCAGACCCGCCAGGCCGACGATCTCACCGGGACGGACCTGCAGACTAAACGGTGCGATGGTGCCTTTTTTGCCAAAATCTTCGAAGGCGGCCACCGGTTTATCACTCAGCAGGGTGCGGCCCGCGCGCTGCAGGGCGTTATGCTCCAGCTCGCGGCCCAGCATCATTTTCACCAATTCAATTTGCGGTAGCTCGCGGGTTTCCCGACAGCCGACAAAACCGCCGTTACGCAGAACGGTGATGCGGTCGCTGACGGCGTAAACCTGGTCGAGGAAGTGGGTGACGAAAATCAGGCTGACGCCGCTATCGCGCAGCTGGCGCATCAGGGTGAAGAGCATTTCCACCTCCTGGGTATCCAGGCTGGCGGTCGGTTCATCAAGAATTAACACTTTTGCTGACAGGTCAATTGCCCGGCAGATCGCGACAATCTGCTGCATGGCGACCGAAAAGCGGTTCAGCGGTTCACGGACATCGAGAGAAAAACCGTAGGACGCCATCAGCGCGGTGGCGCGTTTTTCCATCTCTTTGCGCTGCAGGAGGCCAAAGCGCCGGGGCTCGCGGCCAATAAACAGATTATCCGCCACCGACATGTTAGGCAGCAGGTTTACTTCCTGATAGACGGTGCCGATCCCCAGCTGCTGGGCGTGGGCGGTGTTTTTTGGCGAGATCTCCCGGCCTTCCAGCCATATTGCCCCGCGATCAGCGTGGTAGACGCCGGTAAGCGCTTTAATCAGGGTGGACTTACCCGCGCCGTTTTCGCCTAACAGAGCCATGATTTCGCCCCGGCGCAGGCTGAAATTAACGTTATCCAGCGCCTTCACGCCGGGGAAAAATTTGCTTAGCCCTTCAGTTCGAAGGATTTCCTGATGTTGTTCGCCGTTCATGCTCTCCCCTCACCTTAACCCGCTCCCCGACCGGGAGAGGGTGTTCAGCCGCGCCTTAGCGACCGGGAAAATCCCGGAGGCGGCGCCGCGCGCCTGTCCGGGCTACTCAATCCGCAGACGGCGATGAACCTGTCGCCCGGTGCGCATAGCGTCACCGGGAGCGTGCGTGTTTTTCGCTACTCAATAGCCCATATTTTTCTTCTTCTCTAACTCTTCTTTCGCCGTATCCGGCAGGTAGAGGGTCGATTTGGTGATGGTGACTTTTTCAGGCAGGGTGCCGTCTTTTTTGTATTTCTCCAGCGCATCGAACGCCGGGCCGGCCATATTCGGCGTCAGCTCGACGCTGGCGTTAGCCTCGCCGGCCATCATCGCTTTATAGATATCCGGCACGCCGTCGATAGAGCCGGTGAGGATATCTTTGCCCGGCTTCAGCCCGGCCTCTTTAATCGCCTGAATCGCGCCAATCACCATGTCGTCGTTATGGGCGTAAACCATGCAGATGTTCTTGCCGTTGTTCTCCGCTTTGATAAAGCTCTCCATCACTTCTTTACCCTTACTGCGGGTAAAGTCGCCGGACTGGGAGCGGATAATCTTGATATTGGAGGCTTTAGAAATGGCTTCAGCAAAGCCTTTCTTGCGGTCAATCGCCACGCTGGCCCCTACGGTGCCCTGCAGTTCAACAACGTTACACGGCTTGCCGTCGACGGTTTTCACCAGCCACTCACCGATCAGTTGGCCTTCCAGCACGTTGTTCGCGGTGACGGTGGTCATATAGAGATCTTTGTCTTTGACATCAATAGAGCGGTCGAGCAGGAATACCGGGATTTTGGCTTCTTTCGCTTCCTTCAGTACCGGCTCCCAGCCGGTCGCCACTACCGGAGTGATGAAGATGGCATCGACGCCCTGAGCGATGAAGGAGCGTACGGCTTTAATCTGGTTTTCCTGTTTTTGTTGGGCGTCGGCAATCTTCAGCGTAATGCCGCGCTTCGCGGCCTCTTCCTTCGCGACGTTGGTTTCGGCCGCACGCCAGCCGGATTCAGAACCGACCTGCGAAAAACCTACGGTAAGAGGGGCAGCCATGACCATAGACGACATAGCTGCGGAAACTGCTGTGACAAGAAGTAAGCGCTTCCACATAAGAGGATCCTCGTAGGGTTATTGTTGGTTAAAGCCTCACCTGCGGACAAACTATAGACAATCGGAGATGTAACTGAATGCGTTACATCACACTTCAAAAAAGTTAATTAGATGTTAATCAGCACCCATCTCATCAGCGGAGAGCCGATGAGGCTTCGCGAGCCGTGCGAGCTTCACCGTTTATGACGAAATTTTTCACACTTTGAGATATCAAGCATATGCAATGAAAACGGTTACATAATTTTATTCAGTATGCGGCTATGTTTATGGATTTTCAGGCTGTATGACGGGGAAAATTTCAGACTCCCCCCACCCGTTCTGGAGAAAAAGAAGCGAAGACATTCGATGCGAGTTGGCTATAATACCGGGCACTTGTTTGCCATACATTTTAAAGGAAACAGACATGAGCTTACTCAACGTACCTGCGGGCAAAGATCTGCCGGAAGACATCTACGTCGTGATCGAGATCCCGGCGAACGCAGATCCTATCAAATACGAAGTCGACAAAGAGAGCGGTGCACTGTTCGTTGACCGTTTCATGTCCACGGCAATGTTCTATCCGTGCAACTACGGCTACATCAACCACACTCTCTCCCTGGACGGCGACCCGGTTGACGTACTGGTCCCGACCCCGTATCCGCTGGAGCCAGGTTCAGTTATCCGCTGCCGTCCGGTTGGCGTACTGAAAATGACCGACGAATCCGGTGAAGATGCGAAGCTGGTTGCGGTACCGCACACCAAACTGAGCAAAGAGTACGATCACATCAAAGATGTGAGCGACCTGCCGGAACTGTTGAAAGCGCAGATCACCCACTTCTTCGAGCACTATAAAGACCTCGAAGCGGGCAAATGGGTTAAGGTTGACGGCTGGGACAACGCTGAAGCGGCGAAAGCTGAAATCGTAGCTTCCTTCGAGCGCGCGAAGAAGTAATTCTTCCGCACTCAGGTTAGCGAAAACACCGCCTCCGGGCGGTGTTTTTATTTGGCATATTGAGCCATTTCCCGGTTAGCGACTAATGCGCCTTAGCCGGGCGACAACACCCAACTTCACAAAAAACAACGCCACCTGAGGGTGGCGTTATCGTTATTAATACTGGTCTTTATCCAACCAGTTGCCGCTTTCTATCAGCGTGAAGCCCTCAACGGGGCGCTGATAGACATACATCCAGGCGCTACCGTAAGGCGTCTGGATCAGGTGACGAGCATACTCGCCGCCTTTGGTACGCAGCGCATCCAATTCAGCCAGCGTCGATGCGTCAATACGATAGACTTCACCATGTACCGTGCCATCGCCGGGCACCGCGCCTGGATAGTGGCCCAGGCTGTACAGTTGATAATCATTGACACTATGATCGCCCAGCCACTGAGCGTTGGTCATCCAGTGGCTGTTGCCTTGTTTGCGTCGTAAACTGCCGTAAACAAATATTCGCATTGCTAAAACTCAAACTGATAGAGCAAATCGAGAGCCTGGTCTACACCAGACACGGCTTCCATATATAGCTTAGGCATCAGGCGATAACGTAACGTCAATGTCGCCAGGGAATCAAAGATCCCTACCCCATATTTTACCTGCAGACCGGGCAGCACATAGCCGCTGACCACCACCTGGGAGGAGTCGCCCACTCCCTCGGTATCCAGCGCCAGATTGCTTACGCCAAACGTCTCGCCGATTTTACCCACAACCTGACCACTTTGTGCAACCCCCATACCAATAAGCATGGAGGTCATTGCCGCACTATCGCTCTGTCCGCTGCCTAAACCCTGCCCGCGGAGCAGGTAAGAGAGCGCTTCCTGCTGCGACATCGCCGGATCGGAGAAAATCTCCGCTTTCGGCTGATCGGCCGAGCCGGTGACGCGAACGCCGGCGATAACGTCGTCCTCGGTGGCGTCCGGATTACGAATGGCTTCGATATTCAGCAGCGGCTGATCCGGAGGACCGGAGAACAGCAGCTCGCCTTTACGCACGATCAGATCCTGCCCGTAGGCATGGAAGCGCCCCTCCGGGATGTTGATCTGCCCGTTGAGCCCCAGCCCCTGTTTGTCCTGAGCGACTTTCAAATCACCGGTCAAACGCGCTTTCAGACCGAAGGCATCCAGACGAACGTTGTTGCCTACGTGAATAGTCAGGTTGCTGTTGATAGGGATACCGGCGCTCTGCTGCTTAATCGGCTGCAGATTTTTATCCAGCATCACTTCGTCAGATGAGACCCCAACGGCGCTTTCCGGCACTTGGTTGACCACGATACGCGCCCAGGGCACATCAACGCTGCCATCCAGGTTAAACAGGCTTGGCGTGGCGGTAAACACCACGTTCGGCGAGACATCCAGGCGCACCATCGGCGGCACGGTTATCCGCACCCGGCTGCCCTTCGCCGCAATCTGCGCGCGCCAGTTATCAATCTGCGTCCAGTCGGCGTTGCCGCTGAGCGCGATGTGGCCCTGGCTGGTATTCACCGTTCCCTGTAGGGTCGAGCGGGTACCGGTGAAATTCATCGCCAGCTGGCTCGGCTGCATATCGAACGGCATAAAGTTACCGTCAATATCAACGCCATTCAGCTGCATTTGACCGAACAGCTGCGGACTCTGAAGGTTGCCGCCAAGCGTCAGGCGTGCATTCAGTCTCCCTTCCGCCTTTTCGCCGCGCGAGAAGATTGGGTTAATCATCGCCAGCGAGAAGTTGTTGATATTGACGTTACCGCCCAGATTACGTCGGCCCTGCGGATCGGTGACCTGCACCTGCCCGTCCAACTGGCCATTGTTGGTCAGACGAATTAGCCAGCCCAACTGGGCGCGATTATTATGCAGATCGGCGGTGAGGTTGAGAGTATCGAAAGCCACCGGCAACGGCGCGTCGTTGACCGTCTGCGTCACCTTCACGTTACGCCCGCTCAGGGTGACCTTACCCTGCGGCAGCCCCTCTTTGGTAGTGTCCCAACTCACATCGGCATTACCGCTAAACACGCCGCTGGCCTGGGTCGCTTCCGGCATAAAGGGCTTCAGCATCGCGAGATCGAAACGGTTGAGGTTCACCACCGCGCGCCCGCTTGCCCCGGCGTCGATGGTCTGCGGTACGCACAGCTCGGCGTTCGGGTTAGTCCAGCAGTGCGGCCCGATGCTGATTTTCTGTTCGAGGTTACGATAATCCAGCGCGATATCGCGCGTCAGCGCAACCGGCCCCACCGGAGTCTGGAAACGGGTATTGCTCAGCGAGCCTTTCCAGCGCTCCGCTTTGCGGTCAAAGCTCCCCGCCAGCGACAGCTGCCCGGAGACCGGATCGCCCTGCACCCGCAGCTGCAGGTCGTGCTGCTTCTCGTTGCCCTTGGCATTGAGCTGCACCAGACTGATATTGACGCCCGGCTGGCTAATGCGGTCCACGCGTACGTCAAGATTACCGCCAATCTGGTCGGTGGATTTCACATCGCCCTTCACGTTCACCTGGGCCACCGACAGCTCCTGCCAGCGCAGCGCCCGGGCGGTAATATCCGCCAGCAGCTGCGGCGCGTCGACGGTGCCGCGAACCTTCACCAGCCCCTTCGCTGTGCCGCCCAGGCCCGGCAGGGCGTTGTCGAGATGCGGCGCGTCAATGGTGGCGTCAAGGTTAAGGTCTTTGACCCCCAGCTCGCCTTTCACATCAGCGCTGTTGGGGCCTAACGCCAGATGCAGACCGGGGATTTTCCACTGCATATAGCTGTTGCCCTGCAGCGAACCGCTCACATCGACTTTATTTTGCTTCACGTTACCGGTGATTTTCAGCTCCGGCACCGACATCTGCCAGCTGCCGCCGTACAGGCTGCCCTGAGTCTTAATCAGGCCGTTGAGCTTCGACGGCCAGTCCGGGACCTCTTTAGCGGTATTGATACCGTCAAGCGTCAGTTCGCCGCGCCAGCTGATCGCCTGCTGCCAATCGAGCAGCGCCTTCAGTTCGGTTTTCCCTTCGAGGGCGGCGACGGTCAGCTTATCAAGATTGACCTGCTGCTCGTTGCCCTTGGCGTTGAGGTTAATCTTCGCCGGCGGCAGCGACTGCCCTTTGACCGCGGTGCTGAAGGCCAGGGTGTAGTCGGTCATTTTGCCGTTAAATTTCAGCAGGAGATCGTCAGCCTGATACGCTTTCTCGCCGGTGAACGGCCAGTAGAGCTGCTTACTTTTAATCTCCATATCCAACGGTAGCCCCGCCTCCGCCAGCTGCGCTTCGGCGCGCAGGGTCATCGCCACGGGACCGTTTAAATCCACGCCGAGCGTAAGCTTTTTACGCACTTCACCGCCCACTTTCAGCTGCACTTTCTCGCCCTTGAGGGGATCAATATTCAGCGTACTGTTGAGGGTAATATCGACCGGCCAGTTATCCTGCAGCTGGGCGTTGCCGGAAGCCGTGACTTTGCCCTGGTCGGAGTCCACATCCAGCGCGTCCAGCTTCATCTGTCCATCAATACTGCTGACTTTAAGCAGCAGATTATAGATGGTGATATCGGTGTCGCCGGTGAGACGCAGCTGCTCGCCGCGGAACGCCTGAATATTGAGATTCAACGGCAGATGGACGTCGGTCATCTCCGGCAGCACCGGCTTCGAGAACAGATCTTTCATCGTCTCGCCGAGCGGCTTTTCTTCCGGCTGCGGATTGTCAATTTTCGGCTCGACCACCTGCTCCTGGGCCACCTTCGCCACCTTCGGCAGCGCGATGAGCAACCCCTGCAGGGAGGTCGGCGTCAGGGTCAGGTTTTTCTCCTGCCAGTTCAGACCGCTGGTAAAGTCGCGCAGCGAGACGGCGGTATCGTCAATTTTTACGTTGACGTTATGCAGCGCCACCCGGCTCAGCGTGATGGGATAAGGTGTGGAGAGATTCAGCGGGCCGCTATCTTCTTCTTCAACCGGCGCCGCCGGCGGCATCTTGCTGGTATCGATCGCCACATAGATATCGCGCAGAGAAAGATCGTTGACGCACAGGCTGCTGTCCCACAGGCAGCGCAGCTTGACGCCGAGGTGGAACTGACCAGCGGTGACCGCCACGCCCGGCTGCTCAAAGCGCACGTTCTCCAGCGTCAAATCGCGCCAGCCGCCGGTCGCTTTGCCAATCTCCAGCCCCGGAACCCAGCGGTCGGCAGCTTTGATCACCAGATGCAGGCCGGTGGTGGTCCCCACCAGGAATCCTACCGTCCCCAGCAGCAGCACAAGAAAAATCAGTACGCCGAGGCTTATCTTCTTCCATAAACTCATAATTCAGGCCCCAGACCGATATAAAACTGTAAACCGTGCTCTTCTTTGTCGCCGATCGGTCTGGCGATATCCAGCTTGATTGGTCCGACCGGAGACTGCCAGCGTACGCCGAGGCCGGCGCCGGTTTTAAAGTCGCTCTCGCGGATATCGCTCACCGCTTCGCCGCTATCGACGAACACCGCGCCCCACCATTTGCCGCTCACGTTGTACTGATACTCCAGCGAACCGGTAGCCAGCTTCGAGGCCCCCATCAGCTTGCCGTCGTCATCTTTTGGCGAGATAGATTTGTATTTATACCCGCGAATGCTGCGGTCGCCACCGGCGAAGAAACGCAGATCCGGCGGGACCTTGCTGAAGTTATCGGCCTCAATCCAGCCGAGATTGCCGCGTACTACGAAGCGGTGGCGGTCATACAGGGTGCGGATCCAGACGTCCTGCGCCTGCATCACGATAAAGTTGATGTCCGAGCCCCACATGGTATTGGAGTAGTCCACAGAATAGCGCTGCGAATCACCCCAGGTCGGCATCAGGCCGCCGCGCGAACGTGTGCGGTTCACCGACACGCCGGGGTAGATCAGCATGGTGGTGTTAGTGACGTTGGCCTGGGTAAAGTGGTCGAGGCTCCAGCGCAGGTTCAGCGCGCGCTGCCAGCCGCTCGACATCTCCCAAAAACGTGATACCCCGAGAGTCGTAGAGTCAGCTTTGGTATCGTTAAGGTCGGTACGCTTAAAGCCGCCCTGCATCAGGTAGTACTGCTCCAGCGGGCTTTTTAACAGCGGCACCTTATAGCTGAAATCAAGCTGCTGTTCCGGGGCGGAAAGGCTGAGGCTAGAGGTCAGGCTGTGGCCGTAGGAGTTCATCCACGGCTTTCTCCAGGTGCCTTTGACGCGCGGCCCGACGTCGGTTGAGTAGCCGACCCCGGTTTCAACGGTATTCTCTTTACGCGGAGAGACCACGCCCTGCAAAGGCAGAACTTTGGTCTGGCGGGATTTTTCAAACTGCGGCGCCACCACGACGGAGCTAAACCAGCCGGTTGCCGCCAGGCGGCGGTTCAGTTCAGCGAGATCCTGCGAAGTGTAGTAGTCGCCCTGCTTAAACGGCACCAGGTTTTGCAGATATTCGTCGCGAATTTGCGAGCCTTCAAAAGTGACCGGGCCAAAGCGGTAGCGCTCGCCGCTGTTGTAGTCGATATCCCAGAAGGCCTGATGTCGGTCGAGAGAGACGCCGAGCTGGCTTTTATTAAACTCGCTATCAAAATAGCCTTTACGTAGCGCAACGCGGGTCAGGGAGCTTTTGAAGCCATCATAGTCGCCGTGGTTTAGCACGGTGCCGATCGCCGGGCGCGTTTTCAACAAATCCAGATAGTCGCGATCGGTTCGGGCGCCGCCGCGTAAAATCACTTCAGTGCCGCCAATACGCACCGGTTCGCCGGGCGTAACTTTGGCGATCAGGACCTGGCGGCCCCTCGCCGGCGGCGGACGTAAATCAAAATCGATCGTCGGTTCGTAGTAGCCGAGCGCTTTCAGGCCTTCGCGGATAGCATCATCAACGCGCGCGCGAAAGCGCCGGTCCGGCGTGACTTCATCGCTCTGGATCGTAGATAGTTGGGCGCGGACGTTTTTTTCCAGTTCCCCGGATAGCCCCTCAACCTGCAAACGCACGCTCGCTGCGCTGGCGACCCCGCTGACCAGCAAAAGGCTGGTGATACATAACTGGCGGATTTGTAGCACGTTTTCTCCTGAATATCCTTGTTTCCCCCCGAAGGAAACGAAAGCGCCGCTCCACGGCTTAACAAAACCCTAACAATCAAGGGTTGAAAAATAGACGTTATCCCAAATAATTCTTATGTTTAAATCTAGACGTATTAAGCGCGTTTATTGTGTTAAAAGACGCGCTTGGTTACAACCTTAACCACATTTTCTGTTTTGAGAGGCCCACCGTGAGTCTATTTGATAAAACGCATCTTGTCGCCCAAGCGGACGCGCTGCCGGGACGCAACACGCCGATGCCGGTGGCTACGCTCCACGCCGTCAATGGTCACTCGATGACCAACGTTCCCGCAGGAATGGAAATCGCCCTGTTCGCCATGGGCTGCTTCTGGGGCGTCGAACGCCTGTTCTGGCAGCTGCCCGGCGTCTACAGTACCGCCGCCGGCTACACCGGCGGCTATACGCCAAACCCGACCTACCGCGAAGTGTGCAGCGGCGAGACCGGTCACGCCGAAGCGGTGCGCGTGGTCTACGATCCGCAGGTTATCAGCTATGAGCAGCTGCTCCAGGTGTTCTGGGAAAACCACGACCCGGCGCAGGGTATGCAGCAGGGTAACGATCGCGGTACCCAGTATCGTTCCGCGATTTATCCGCTGACGCCGGAGCAGAGCGAGGCGGCACAGGCCAGCCTGGCGCGTTTCCAGGCGGCAATGAAGGAAGCTAACGACTCACGCACTATCACTACCGAGATCGCGACGGCGAAACCGTTCTACTATGCGGAAGACGATCATCAGCAGTATCTGCATAAAAACCCGTACGGATACTGCGGTATCGGCGGAATCGGCGTTTGTTTGCCGCCGCAGGCCTGATGCCGCCGCGTGGTTCCCGCAGGCCGCCGGATTGAATAATTTACGCTCTGGCGGCTTTACAGTACCTTACGCTATACTACGCCGTGCTATCGCCGGTCCAGGGCCTTCGGACCGGCTTTTTGTGAATTCCACTTAGCGTTATCCACTTCCCTTCCGAGGATCTGATCTCAACGGTCAGATAAGATATGTTAAACAGTATTTTAGTAATACTCTGTCTGATAGCCGTCAGTGCGTTCTTTTCGATATCGGAAATCTCGCTGGCCGCATCACGTAAAATCAAACTCAAGCTGCTGGCCGATGATGGCAACATCAACGCTCAACGCGTGCTGAAGATGCAGGAAAACCCCGGTATGTTCTTTACCGTGGTGCAAATCGGCCTCAACGCGGTGGCGATTCTCGGCGGTATCGTCGGCGACGCTGCGTTTTCACCGGCTTTCTACGGCCTGCTAAACCGCTATCTGTCGCCGGAGCTCTCCGAGCAGCTGAGCTTTATTATTTCCTTTACCCTGGTCACCAGCCTGTTCATTCTGTTTGCTGACCTGACTCCGAAACGCATCGGTATGATCGCGCCTGAAGCCGTCGCTTTACGCATCATCAACCCGATGCGCTTCTGCTTGTTTATCTTCCGCCCGCTGGTGTGGTTGTTTAACGGCATGGCCAACAACATCTTCCGCCTGTTCAAAATTCCGATGGTGCGTAAAGACGACATTACCTCTGATGATATCTACGCCGTGGTGGAAGCCGGCGCGCTGGCCGGGGTGCTGCGTAAGCAGGAGCATGAGCTGATTGAAAACGTGTTCGAGCTGGAATCGCGCACCGTGCCTTCATCTATGACCTCGCGTGAAAACGTCATCTGGTTCGATCTTCATGAAGATGAGCAGAGCCTGAAGAATAAGGTCGCGGAGCATCCACACTCCAAATTCCTGGTGTGTAACGAAGATATCGACCACATCATCGGCTACGTTGACTCTAAAGACCTGCTGAACCGCGTGCTGGCGAACCAGAGCCTGGTACTGACCGGCGGCGTGCAGATCCGTAATACCCTGATTGTCCCGGACACCCTGACGCTCTCTGAAGCGCTGGAAAGCTTTAAAACCGCCGGTGAAGACTTCGCCGTGATCATGAACGAGTATGCGCTGGTGGTTGGGATTATCACCCTGAACGACGTGATGACCACCCTGATGGGCGACCTCGTCGGCCAGGGTCTGGAAGAGCAGATCGTCGCGCGCGATGAAAACTCCTGGCTCATCGACGGCGGGACGCCGATTGACGACGTGATGCGGGTGCTGGATATCGATGATTTCCCGCAGTCTGGCAATTACGAGACCATTGGCGGCTTTATGATGTTTATGCTGCGTAAAATTCCCAAGCGGACCGATGCGGTGAAATTCTCCGGCTATAAGTTCGAAGTGGTGGATATCGATAACTACCGTATCGATCAGCTGCTGGTGACCCGTATCGACAATAAGCCGACGGTGCTGGTGCCCAAGCTGCCGGACGCGGCGAATAGCGATAAAGAGTCGGCGTAAAGCGTTTGACGAACCGACAAGGCGGATGAAAATCCGCCTTTTTTATTGCCCGAATGTGAGGCGGCTCACGCCCCTCGGGCGATAGCAGATTTTTACTGCTCCATAGCGAAACGTTCATGACTCCCCTCTGCGCAAAAAGGTAACTTTGCTCGCGACTACACGATCATATTCCTGAATAAAGGAAGCGAGGGTTACCATGATAGAATCAAATAAAAACTACTATATAAGCTGTCTGTTCTTCCTGTTCTTCTTTATTGGCTGGGGATGCTGCTATCCTTATTTATCATTGTGGTTAACGGAAACCATCGGTATTAATTATACTGATGTCGGTCTGGTTTATTCCTTTACTGCGGTTATTGCCGTTTGCGTTCAGCCGCTATTCGGTTTTATATCCGACAGGCTGGTTTATCGTAAAAACCTGATGTGGATGCTGGCCATCATTATTACCCTTTTTGCCCCCTACTGGATCTACGTCTTTGCGCCATTATTAAAAGTTAACGTTTTTCTCGGGGCGCTGGCCGGCGGCATTTATATTGGCATGGCCTACGGCGCAGGCTGCGGTATTTGCGAAGCTTACATTGATAAAGTCAGCCGCGCTTCCGGCTTTGAGTTTGGTCGCGCAAGAATGTTTGGCGGCATTGGCGCGGCTATCGGCACCTTCGCGGCAGGCAAGCTCTACGGGATCGACCAGAACATGATTTTCTGGCTGGCCAGTTGCGCAGGCTTATGCCTGCTGGTCATTGTCTGGAAAATGCAGATCAGCGCGCATAAACAAGGCGCGATGCAGAGTCGTAAAGCCTCTCCGGTCACCCTGAGCGACGCCACCTCGCTGCTGAAAATGAAGAAATTCTGGTTCTTCGCGATCTACACGATCGGTGTCGGCGCGGTATATGAAACCTACGACCAGCAGTTCGCCATCTATTACAGCCACTTCTTTGAGAGCAAAGCGCGCGGCGCGGAAGTGTTCGGCTATTTAACCACAGGTCAGATTTTCCTTGATGCGGTGGTGATGTTCTTCGCCCCATGGTTCGTGAATAAAATCGGCCCAAAAAATGCTCTGCTGTACTGCGGAATGATTATGAGTCTGCGCATTATCGGCTCGGCCTGGGCTATTGGCCCGGTGTCCATTAGCCTGATTAAACTGCTGCACGGTTTTGAAAGTTCGGTATTACTCGTTGCCGCGCTGAAATATATCACCGCCAACTTCAACCCGCTGCTATCAGCCACGGTTTATTTAATCGGCTTCCAGTTTTCGAAAAGCTTTAGCTCTATTTTCCTTTCTACTGGCATCGGTCATATGTACCAGAGCATGGGCTTTACCAGCAGCTATATCGTGCTCGGCGGTATCGCCCTGTGCTTTACGCTGATTTCATTTATTACGCTGGATAAAGCGCGCGCTTTTGCCCCGCAGCCGGCGCCCGCGCATTAATTTAAGGAGGTAACCTGTATGTCTGATTTATTTTATGGCGTGGCCTATTACGATGAATATATGCCGGAAGAGCGGCTGGCAAAAGATATCGCCTTAATGCAGGAAACGGGCATTAACGTGGTGCGCATTGCCGAATCGACCTGGAGTACGCTCGAGCCCCGGGAGGGTGAATATAACTTCTATCATATCGACCGGGTGCTGAATGCCATGCATGAGGCGGGGATCGCGGTGATTATCGGTACGCCGACCTACGCCGTCCCGGCCTGGCTGGCGGCTAAACATCCGGACATACTGGTCACCACGGTCGATGGTCAGCAAAAATATGGCCCGCGCCAGATTATGGATATCGTCAACCCGACCTTTCGCCGCTATGCCGAAAAGATTATCCGTACGCTAATGACGCACGTGCAGCACCATCCGGCGATTATTGGCTGGCAGCTGGATAACGAAACCAAGCATTACGATAATATCGGCCGCTATATGCAAGAGGGTTTTGTGCGCAGCCTGCGGGAAAAATACCCCGATCTCGACCGGTTGAATAACGATTTTGGTCTGGACTACTGGAGCAACCGTATTGATAGCTGGCAGGATTTTCCGCCGGTCGAGAATACCATTAACGCCAGCCTCGCCTGCGCGTTCTCTCGCTACCAGCGCCAGCAGGTGACGGAGTATCTCGCCTGGCAGGCGGAGATCGTGCGCGAATATGCCCAGCCGCATCAGTTCGTCACCCACAACTTCGATTTTGAATGGCGCGGCTACTCCTACGGCGTGCAGCCGCGAGTCGACCATTTTGCGGCGGCGCAGGCGCTGGATATTGCCGGTGTCGATATCTATCACCCGGGCCAGAAGCACCTGACCGGGCGGGAAATCGCGTTTGGCGGCGCCATTACGCGCTCGCTCAAGCAGGGTAAGAATTACTTCGTGCTGGAAACCCAGGCGCAGGGCTTTGCCCAATGGACTCCTTATCCGGGCCAGCTGCGCCTGCAGGCCTTTAGCCACGTGGCCTCGGGGGCGGCGATGGTCTCTTACTGGCATTGGCATTCGATTCATAACGCGTTCGAAACTTACTGGAAAGGGCTGTTAAGCCATGACTTTTCACGCAACGCGACCTGGCAGGAGGCCACCACTATCGGGGCTGACTTCGCCCGCCTGTCGCCGCAGCTGGCGGAGCTGAAGGCAGAAAACGACGTCGCGCTGCTGATCAGCAATGAGGCGATGGACGCCCTTAACCAGTTCCGCCCCGGTGACGCGCAGGGCAATATTTATAACGATATTTTCCGCCGCTTCCACGATGCGCTGTACGACCACAATATCAGCCTCGATATTATCCACGACGTTAACGAGGAAACCTCGCGCTATCGCGTGCTGATCGTACCCGGACTCTACGCCGCGGATGATGGCCTGCTTACGCGCATTAACCGCTATATTGAACAGGGCGGCAGAGCGCTGATCGGCTTTAAATCGGGCTTTAGCGATGAAAACGTAAAGGTGCGCAGCGGCGCGCAGCCGGGAGTTTTGTGCGAAAGCTGCGGCGTGAGCTACAGCCAGTTCACCCTGCCGGAAGAGACGACGGTAAGCGCGTGCAGCTCGGACATTGATTGCAGCAAAGATAACCAGGCCGAGCTGTGGATGGAGCTGCTGACGCCGGACGCCGGTACCCGTACGCTACTGCGCTATCAGCATCCGGCATGGGGCGACTATGCCGCCGCCACCGAGGCGGATTACGGCCAGGGCCGGGCGATTTACGTTGGCTTCCTGCCGCAAAAAACGCTGATTAGCCAACTGTTCGACCGGCTGACAGTGGGTCTGGAGCTGCGTTCACGCACCTCGGCCTACCGCTATCCTCTGGTGGTCAAAAAGATGCGCAACCGCGACGGTAATAGCATCCACTTCCTGTTTAACTACTCCGGCGATCCGCTGGCGTTTATCAGCGAGACATCGGGCAACGCGCTGCTGAGCGGGGAAAAAGTTCACTGCGGCCAGCCGTTGCGTCTCAGGGCATGGGAATTTAGTATCATCGAAAGTTAAGCGAGCGGCGCCGCTCGGGCGGGGGAAACGATGCAACTGGATATCAATGAGCTACTGAACTTCTCGCCATTGATGAAGACCTTTACCTTCAACGCCTGGGTCGTCGCCGGCTTTACTCCCATCACCCGCGGCTCAAAGCTGGACTACTACATTAACCGCCCGCAGGGAATGAAAGGTTACATCATCAATCTGACCCTGCGCGGCCAGGCGCGCGCGAAAGCGGGCGACGGCTCTCTTCTGTTTCGTGAAAACGATCTGCTGCTCTTCCCGCCCGGCGTTCCCCACCATTATGGACGGGACGAACACAGCGACTACTGGGATCACCTATGGATCTACTTTATCCCCCGGCCCTACTGGATAGACTGGCTAAAATGGGATCAAACGACCCACGGCATTGGTAAAACCACGGTCAACGATCCTGAGCAGTTGCAAAGCCTGCGCGATCTGTTCTATGAGGTCATCCACCATCACTCCGCTTCCGCCCCGCTGTCGGAGGCGCTGGCGATGAACGCGCTGGAGCGCCTGATCCTGAGCTGCTTTCAGCGACAGCCGATCAGCAACCGCCACGCCCACGATCCGCGGATTAACGCCGTATGCGACTATCTTAACGAACATATTGCCCAGGAGATTAAGATTGAGAACCTGGCGGCGATGGTTTTTATCTCCCCCTCCCGGCTGGCGCATCTGTTCAAAAATGAACTGGGGCAAACGGTTTACGCCTGGCGCGAGGCGCAGCGCATTAACCGCGCAAAGTGGCTGATCCAAACCACGTCGCTGCCGCTTAACAAAATCGCCCTGTCGGTAGGTTATGGAGACCCGGTCTATTTCACGCGCATTTTCCGCAAGCATAACGGCATTCCGCCGGGCGAGTACCGCAAACGCTATGCGCAAATGAAGGGATAGGTCCAGAAACATCAACGGCTCCCGTTGGGAGCCGCCTTTTTACCGTGTAGCCATACCACTTTTCAGATTATGCCATCTCTGTTTGCAGACGGATAACCTGACGATTGACTTCGGACATCACCGACAAATGCAGCTTGTCCTTCACCTTCGGGATAAGGATTTTGCCCTTATCAAACTCAAAAGCGCCAACGTCCTTGATATACAAACGTCCACGGAACAGGATCTTCACGTACTTCGCTACTTGTAGCGGATTGTAGCGTTGGAAAATTTTCATTGTTGTCTCCTGCCAGGGTTACGCTCCTGTGGTGCCACAGTTAGCCCACGTACCGGAAGCGCAAATTTTAGTGCCCTGAAACTATAGTCCAGAATCTGAGTGATACCCAGTATGTATAAGTTTATTTACCTTATGATGACAATAATTCAGAGTTTTCGTTTCAGGCATCCGATGAAGGTAGTATAAGTCGCCGATTTTGGACGAATTTGTGCGTTAACACGCAAACTGGCACCATCATTGCGGGTAATGCCCATAAATCGCATTTATGATTAAAGCAGACCAAGTGGTCGGATCACCTGCACAAATAATAAAAGGAAACACCATGACCCTACATAGATTACTGGCCGTTTCATGTCTCCTGTTCCCGCTGATGGCGTCGGCGCATAACTTTGTCGATGGTCAGCGCGTTGCGCCGGTCGGCGTCGCGGATCGGGGGGAGCTGGTACTGAACAACGATAAGTTTAGCTATAAAAGCTGGAATAGCGCGCAGCTGGTGGGGAAAGTGCGCGTCGTGCAACATATTGCCGGGCGCTCGTCGGCAAAAGAAAAAAACGCGACCCTGATTGAAGCGATTAAAAGTGCGAAGCTGCCGCACGATCGCTATCAAACCACCACTATCGTCAATACCGATGACGCTATCCCGGGTTCAGGCATGTTTGTCCGCAGCAGTATTGAGAGCAACAAGCAGCTTTACCCCTGGTCGCAGTTTATCGTCGACAGCAACGGTGTGGTCCGCAAAGCGTGGCAGCTTAATGAGGAGAGTTCAGCCATCGTGGTTCTGGATAAAGACGGCCGCGTACAGTGGGCTAAAGACGGCGCGCTTAGTCAGGAAGAGGTGCAGCAGGTGGTGGCCCTGCTGCACAAGCTGCTCAATAAATAGAGACCCGGAAGCCGGGGTTGAGGAACGATTCACGCGGCGTGTAATCAAGGGTACGCCCCTGCCAGTCGTGAACGTGCGCCCCGGCGGCGCTGGCCACCGCATGACCGGCCGCGGTATCCCAGGTGGAGGTCGGCCCGAAGCGCGGATAAAGCTGGGCCTGCCCTTCGGCGACCAGACAGAACTTCAGCGATGAACCGATTGAGGTGGTCTGGTGTTCGCCAAGCTGCTCCAGATACTCCTGCAGCTCCGGGTCATTGCCGTGGGATCGGCTAATCACCACCAGCGGCGGACGCGCATCGCGGACTTGAATCTGCTTGCGAACGCCGCACTCCTCTTTCCATGCTTTGCCCTTTTCCGCGCTGTACATCACCTTCATCACCGGCGCGTAGACTACGCCAAGGATCGGCTTCCCGTTCTCAATCAAGGCGATATTGACCGTGAACTCGCCGTTGCGCTTGATAAACTCTTTGGTGCCGTCCAGCGGGTCCACCAGCCAGTAGCGCTGCCAGTGCTGGCGCACCTCCCAGGCCGGCGGGTCCTCTTCCGACAGAACCGGAATATCGGGCGTCAGCGCCAGCAGGCCGCTGATAATCACCTTGTGCGCCGCAATATCCGCGGCCGTGACCGGAGAATCGTCCTTCTTGCTGGCAACGTCCATCGGCTGTTTTCCATCGTAAACTTCCATGATGGCATCGCCCGCGTTCCGTGCAAGCTGACATACTTGTTCTAACATTCTCCACCTCGTCTGGTTACAGTGGCGTTAACTCGTTGTTTTATTTATATCGCATCATTGTGAGTTCCGCTATCTGTGATAACGATGCCGGTTTCATTGATCCCTTTTCTGGCATGATTCACATTTCTGTAAGCAACAGAATGTAAATACATTTTCTTCTGTGCTATTGCTCATAAAAAAGGACGCCACTGATGATTAAGTTTAGCGCAACGCTGCTGGCCACGCTGATCGCCGCCAGCGTAAATGCGGCGACGGTCGATTTGCGGATCATGGAAACCACCGATCTGCACAGTAATATGATGGACTTTGACTATTACAAAGACAGCGCCACGGAAAAATTTGGCCTGGTGCGCACCGCAACCCTGATTGAGAAATCACGCCAGGAAGCCAAAAACAGCGTGCTGGTCGATAACGGCGACGTCATTCAGGGCAGCCCGCTGGGCGACTATATGGCGGCGAAGGGGCTGAAAGAGGGCGATGTTCACCCGGTCTATAAGGCAATGAATACCCTGGACTATACGGTGGGCAACCTCGGTAACCACGAGTTTAACTACGGACTCGACTTCCTGCACAAAGCGCTGGCCGGCGCGAAATTCCCCTACGTAAACGCCAATATCATCGATGCTAAAACCGGCAAACCGATGTTTACGCCTTATCTGATTCAGGATACCCAGGTACAGGATAGCGACGGCAAAACGCAGACGCTGCGCATTGGCTATATCGGCTTCGTACCGCCGCAGATTATGACCTGGGATAAAGCCAATCTCAGCGGCAAAGTCACCGTCAACGACATTACCGCAACCGCGCGCAAGTTTGTCCCGGAAATGCGTGAAAAAGGCGCGGATGTGGTGGTGGTCATTGCCCACTCCGGCCTCTCCGCCGACCCGTATCAGGCGATGGCGGAGAACTCCGTTTACTATTTAAGCCAGGTGCCCGGCGTCGATGCCATTATGTTCGGCCACGCGCATGCCGTCTTCCCGAGCAAAGATTTTGCCGGTATTAAAGGCGCAGATATCGCGAAAGGTACGCTGAACGGCGTACCGGCGGTGATGCCGGGCATGTGGGGCGATCATCTTGGGGTGGTCGATCTGGTTCTGAACAACGACAGCGGCAAATGGCAGGTCAGCGCAGCGAAAGCCGAAGCGCGCCCGATCTACGATGCGGCGGCGAAGAAATCGCTGACGGCAGAAGACAGCAATATGGTGGCGGTATTAAAAGCCGACCATGACGCCACCCGCGAGTTTGTCGGCAAACCGATCGGTAAATCCTCGGACAATATGTACAGCTACCTGGCGCTGGTGCAGGATGACCCGACCGTACAGGTGGTCAACATGGCCCAGAAAGCCTATGTGGAGCACTATATTCAGGGCGACCCGGATTTGGCGAAGCTGCCGGTACTCTCCGCCGCCGCGCCGTTTAAAGTCGGCGGACGGAAAAACGATCCGGCCAGCTTTGTGGAAGTGGAAAAAGGTCAGCTCACCTTCCGCAACGCCGCCGATCTCTACCTGTATCCCAACACCCTGGTGGTGATGAAAGTGAGTGGTAAAGAGGTGAAAGAGTGGCTGGAGTGTTCCGCCGGGCAGTTCAATCAGATTGACCCCGCCAGCAGCAAGCCGCAGTCGCTGATTAACTGGGACAGCTTCCGCACCTACAACTTCGACGTGATTGACGGCGTGAACTACCAGATCGATATCACCCAGCCGGCGCGCTATGACGGCGAATGTCAGCCCGTTAATCCGCAGGCCGAGCGAATTAAAAACCTGACCTTTAACGGCAAGCCAATCGATCAGAACGCCACTTTCCTCGTCGCGACCAATAACTACCGCGCTTACGGCGGTAAATTCCAGGGCACCGGCGAGGATCATATCGCGTTCGCCTCGCCGGATGAAAACCGCTCGGTGCTGGCGGCGTGGATTGGCGCGGAGTCGAAGAAAAACGGCGAGATCCATCCGGCGGCGGATAACAACTGGCGACTGGCGCCGATCCATAGCAGCGTACCGCTGGATATTCGCTTTGAAACCTCACCGGGCGATAAGGCCGCGGCGTTTATCAAAGAGAAAGCGCAATACCCGATGCGCCAGGTCGCAACCGACGATATCGGTTTTGCCATTTATCAGCTGGATTTGAGTCAGTAATTGCCCGTTCCCCGGTTGCGCTACGCCTACCGGGGCTACCCAGGCATCACCCTCAGGCTACCTGTTCGTGGTTCGCCAGAACCGCGGGCAGGTTCAGCTCAATCCAGTCCGCCAGCGCCGCCACCTTCTCGCTTACCTGCTCACCGAGCGGAGTCAGACTATATTCAACGTGCGGCGGTACCACCGGGTACGACACGCGGTTAAGAAAGCCATCCTGCTCCAGCGCCTGCAACGACTGGGCCAGCATCTTTTCGCTGACGCCGCCGATCTTACGCCGCAGATCGCTAAACCGATGGGTGCCATCGCGCAGGGACACCAAAATCAGTACGCCCCAGCGGCTGGTCACGTGCTTGAGCACTTCCCGCGAGGGGCACTGTTCGGCAAACAGGTTGCCGTTCCGTAGCTGCTCGCTTAGCGTCAGATTCGCCATATTCACACTTACCTTTTTGTACGTACTTACTAAAAGTTAGTTAAGGTGTTAGCTTACCACAACTGCCAATGAACACGAAGGAGAAGACTTATGATCGCCATTACCGGCGCCACCGGCCAGCTTGGCCAGCACGTCCTGGAAAATCTGTTAACTACCGTCCCCGCAGGCCAGGTTGTGGCTATCGTGCGCAACCCGGCGAAGGCCGAATCGCTGAGTCAACAGGGCGTGGTGGTTCGTCAGGCCGACTACAGCGATGAAGCCGCGTTGACCGCCGCCCTGCAGGGCGTAGACAAACTGCTGCTGATCTCGTCCAGCGAAGTCGGCCAGCGTGCCGTCCAGCACCGTAACGTAATTAACGCGGCGAAAGCCGCCGGCGTAAAATTTATCGCCTACACCAGCCTGCTGCACGCCGATACCTCCCCGCTGGGGCTGGCCGATGAGCATATCGCCACCGAGAAAATGCTCGCCGACTCCGGCATTGCGTATGCTCTGCTGCGCAACGGCTGGTACACCGAAAACTATCTCGCCAGCGCGCCGCCGTCGATTGAGCACGGCGTGTTTATCGGCGCGGCCGGTAACGGCAAAATCGCCTCCGCGACCCGCGCAGACTACGCCGCCGCCGCCGCTCGCGTTATCGCCGAAGAGGGCCACGCCGGAAAAGTGTATGAACTGGCGGGCGATGAGGCGTGGACGCTGAGCGAACTGGCCGCTGAGCTGAGCAAACAAAGCGGTAAAAACGTGGTGTATCAAAACCTCAGCGAAGCCGACTTCGCCGCCGCGCTGAAGAGCGTCGGGCTACCTGCCGGTCTGGCGGATATGCTGGCGGATTCTGATACCGGCGCGTCCAAAGGCGGTCTGTTCGACGATAGCTGCACCCTGAGTAAGCTAATCGGTCGCCCAACCACGACGCTGGCAGAGAGCGTCAAAGGCATTCTGTAACTGTTACATAGCGGTTAATTTTTGTAGCATCCCGGCGGACCATCCTCAATAATAAAAGGATGTCCGTCGGGAGTTATCGCATGCAAGGCGTACCAGAACAGTTCAGTGATGAAAGAGACAGCGCGCGCTTTCGCCATCTGGCGCAGCTGCCCGGCGTTGAGCTGTACCATGCCCATATCTCCCGCTACGCCTTTGAACCGCACACCCATGAAGCCTTTGGTATCGGCGCGATCGAGCTCGGCGCCGAGCGTTTTCGCTATCGCGGCAGCCAGCACGTGGCTTCGGTTAACTCGATCGTCACCATGAACCCCGATGAGCTGCACACCGGCGAGGCAGAGACCGCCGACGGCTGGCGCTATCGAATGATTTATCTCGACCCGGATACGCTGGAAGAGGTGACCGGCGAACGCCACTGGTGGTTCAGCGAGGTGGTTCGCCAGGATCCGCTGCGCTCCCGGCAAATCGGCAATCTTATCTATGGCCTGTGGCATACCGACGATCCGCTGGCGCAGCAGGGCCTGCTGCTGGATCTCATCGATACCTTCCGTCCGTTTGCCCATCACGCCGCTGCGCTGCCCGAGGCCCGCCACCGCTTCGAGCGGGTACGCGACTATCTGCACGACAATTATATGCGTACGGTCACCCTCGATGAGCTGGCGCAGGTGGCGGCGCTCAGCCCATACCATTTTCAACGCCAGTTCAAAGCGCACTTTCACGTCACGCCGCACCAGATGCTGATGGCGATTCGCCTGTGGCGCGCCAAAGCGTTTCTCACCCACGGCATGCCCGCCGCCGACGTTGCTCTCGCCGCCGGGCTGACCGACCAGTCGCACCTGACGCGCGCCTTCACTCGCCGCTACGGCATTACGCCGGTGCGTTATCAAAAGCAGGTTCTCCCGCGCTAATGCGCAACCTCATACAATATTCCCGCTTTTGCCTCGCCTACACTGTCGCCAACGAAAAGAGTAATGGAAGGCGTGATGATTAGTGGTGTGCTGTACGCCCTGCTGGCAGGGCTGATGTGGGGATTGATATTCGTGGGTCCTTTACTGGTGCCGGAATACCCGGCTGTTTTACAGTCGATGGGGCGCTATCTGGCGCTGGGGCTGATCGCTCTGCCGCTGGCCTGGCTGGGCCGCGCGCGGCTGCGCCAGCTCACCGGGAAAGACTGGTGGACAGCGCTGGGGCTGACCATGATGGGCAACTTAATCTATTACGTCTGCCTGGCCAGCGCCATTCAGCGTACCGGCGCGCCGGTATCGACCATGATTATCGGCACCCTGCCGGTCGTGCTGCCGGTTTTCGCTAACCTGCTCTATAGCCAGCGCGACGGCAAGCTGCCGTGGCGACGCCTGTTCCCGGCGCTGGTCTGTATTGCCCTCGGCCTGGCGTGCGTCAATATCGCCGAGCTGCATCAGGGCTTACCTGATTTCAGCCCGTGGCGCTACGGTTCCGGTATCGCGCTGGCACTGATCTCGGTGGTGTGCTGGGCCTGGTACGCGCTGCGCAACGCCCGCTGGCTGCGGGAAAATCCGGATAAGCCACCGATGATGTGGGCCACCGCGCAGGCGCTGGTGACCCTGCCGGTATCCCTGGCCGGATACCTTATCGCCTGCGGGTGGCTGCACGGCCAGCACGCGGACTTTCCGCTCCCCTTCGGCCCGCGCCCGGCGGTATTTGTCACCCTGATGCTGGCGATCGCCATTTTCTGCTCATGGGTCGGCGCGTGGTGCTGGAACGTTGCCAGCCAGCGCCTGCCAACGGTGATCCTCGGGCCGCTGATCGTCTTCGAAACCCTTGCCGGACTGCTGTATACCTTTATTCTGCGCCAGAGCCTGCCCCCGTTTCTCACCTTCAGCGGTATCCTGCTGCTGGTGCTCGGCGTGGTGTCCGCCGTGCGTGCCCGCCCGGAAAAGCCCGCGCTGCAGGAGCTGGTCAGCGAGAAAAAATAGCCTGGTATCCTAAAGGGGTATTCCCAGGAATATAAGATGCATTTAAAATACAACTTATATTCTTGATGACGAGGTAACTGCTATGGCTTTCCGTGACCAACCTTTAGGCGAGCTGGCGCTGACGATTCCGCGCGCCTCCGCGCTGTTCCGTCAATACGATATGGACTACTGCTGCGGCGGCAAACAGACGCTGGAGCGCGCGGCGTCGCGCAAAGAGCTGGACGTCGCGGTGATTGAAGCCGAGCTGGCCAAACTGGCGGAAGAGCCGGTAGAGCGCGACTGGCGGGCTGCGCCCTATGCGGACATCATCGATCACATTATCGTTCGCTATCACGACCGGCATCGCGAGCAGCTGCCGGAGCTGATTTTACAGGCCACTAAAGTCGAGCGCGTTCACGCCGACAAGCCCAACGTTCCGAAAGGTTTAACCAAGTACCTGACCATGCTGCACCAGGAGCTTTCCAGCCATATGATGAAAGAGGAGCAGATTCTGTTCCCGATGATCAAACAGGGCATGGGAACGCAGGCCGGCGGTCCTATCAGCGTCATGGAAAGCGAACATGATGACGCGGGCGAGCTGCTAGAGGTGATTAAGCACATCACGCAGAACGTGACGCCGCCGGCGGAAGCCTGCACTACCTGGAAAGCGATGTACAACGGCATCAACGAGCTGATTGATGACCTGATGGAGCACATCAGCCTTGAAAATAACGTCCTGTTCCCGCGCGCCCTCGCCGGAAAGTAAATAAAAAGGCGCCCGCAGGCGCCCTCGACATTGTCAGTCTTATTGGCCACCCCGGGTGGCCTTTTTTATGACGGACCGTTGCAAGCAACGTTAAAAACCGCTGCCGAAGATTTTTTATTTCGCCAGGCGCTTCTTGCCGGCAAACAGCCAGCCCGCGCCGAGCAGCACAAACCACAGCGGGGTCACCATCAGCGCTTCGCGGGTATCGGCTTCCAGCGTCAGCAGGACCAGGACAAAGACGAAGAATGCCATGCACACCCAGCACATCAGTTTGCCCAGCGGCATCTTATATTTGGACTGCTCATGCAGCTGCGGACGCTTTCTGCGATAGGCCAGATACGAGCACAGGATAATCGTCCAGACGAACATAAACAGGATCGCCGACACCGTGGTAATCATGGTAAACGCCGCGATCACGCTTGGATTGACCATCAGCATCACCACGCCGCCCAGCAGACACATACAGGAGAAGGTCAGGCCTTTCGCCGGTACCGCGCGCTTCGACAGCTTGGCGAACATTTTCGGCGCCTGTCCGTCCTGCGCCAGACCGAACAGCATACGGCTGGTGGAGAACACGCCGCTGTTAGCGGAAGAGGCCGCCGAGGTCAGCACCACGAAGTTGATCAGGCTTGCCGCCGCCGGCAGCCCGACCAGCACAAACAGTTCAACGAACGGGCTCTTTGACGGCACGACGGAGCTCCACGGCGTCACTGACATAATCACGATCAGCGCAAAGACGTAGAACATAATGATACGGATTGGAATTGAGTTAATCGCCCGCGGCAGGGATTTCTCAGGATCTTTCGTTTCCGCCGCCGTGGTTCCCACCAGTTCGATGCCCACAAAGGCGAAGACCGCTATCTGGAAGCCGGCAAAGAATCCGCTGATGCCTTTCGGGAACCAGCCGCCGTCATTCCACAGATGGGCGAAAGAAGCTTCTACCCCGGTCGGTGACTGGAAGTGCATCATCACCATCACCAGGCCGACGACGATCAGCGCCACGATAGCGACGATTTTGATCATCGCAAACCAGAACTCCATCTCGCCGAACATCTTCACGGTGGCGAGGTTAAGGCCCAGCAGCAGCAGGATGACCGCCAGCGAGGCGACCCAGTCGGAGAGTCCCGGGAACCAGAACTGCGCGTAGGCGGTGATCGCCACCACGTCCGCCATCCCGGTTACTACCCAGCAGAACCAGTAGGTCCAGCCGGTAAAATAGCCTGCCCAAGGGCCCAGCAGGTCGGCGGCAAAATCGCTGAACGACTTGTATTCGAGATTCGACAGCAGCAGTTCGCCCATGGCGCGCATGACGAAAAACAGCATAAAGCCGATGATCATATAAACAAAAATAATTGACGGCCCGGCAAGGCTGATGGTTTTGCCTGAGCCCATAAACAGCCCGGTGCCGATCGCACCACCGATAGCAATAAGCTGAATATGCCGGTTAGTGAGATTTCGCCGCAGCGATTGTTCAGTCGGAGCCTGTTCGTCGGCAGCGACTTTTACCTGATCTACCATGTGATTTTTTCCTGTTGTACCTGTCTGTGTTGTTCGGGCTCTGCTGGCCCTTCATTCGTCTTAACCCTGGAACGAGGGTTTATCGATATTAGGTAAGAATCGGAGGGATGAATACTATGATTTAGATATAATGTTAATTTTATGTTTAAAGTGAGTGTTATATCACTCAGGTTACGCGAAACAGCTCACAAAAATACACCCATTAAGCAGATATGCAATATAAAGCTCCGGAAAACGCTCAACTTAAGGGTTTTACACTATTTAAAGCGGCCTCCTCCCCCGTACGGGAGAGGAAGCACCTGCTGTTTAGATAATATCCAGCAGTTCAACTTCAAAAATCAGGGTACTGAACGGAGGAATGGATGCGCCCGCGCCGCGCTCGCCGTAGGCCAGGCTGTGCGGAATGGTCAGTTCCCATTTGGAACCCACTGGCATCAGGGTCAGCGCTTCAATCCAGCCGCCGATTACGCCTGTCACCGGGAACTCAGCCGGTTCGCCGCGTGCGACGGAGCTATCGAAGACGGTACCGTCGATCAATTTGCCGGTGTAGTGGACGCGAACGCGGTCAGTACGCGCCGGGATCGGGCCTTCGCCCTGGGTCAGAACGCGGAACTGCAGACCAGATTCGGTGCTGTTCACGCCTTCGCGCTCGCGGTTCTCTTCCAAGTATTTCTCGCCATCCGCGGCCATTTCCTGGAAACGCTCGCGACGCACGGCGTCAGCGCGTTCGTGGATTTCACGCAGCGCGCGGTGAACGGCTTCCACCGGCACCTGCGGCTGTTTACCTTCCAGCGCGTCAGCAATACCGGCGACCAACGCTTCCGGCAGCAGCCCCTGCAGGCCAGATTCGCTCAGCTGTTGTCCAACCTGCAAGCCGATACCGTAACTTGCCTGTGCTTCGATCGTGTCAAAAGTTGGGGTTGCCATCTTTGTTCCTTTTTTCGTGGGAGCTCTCATGCTCTCTGGCTTCCAAAATGCAAAAGACGATGAGCAGAGAAAAGAGGTGGGAAGCATATCAGCCATAGCACGACGGGTAAAACTTTGTCGCCTGGATGATGACAAATCTAAGGGAAACAGAAACAATAGAGAGATAAGGTTAACCTCACGAAACATAGCTTTGTCTCGTCCTTCAGGAAGTTAGCCATTTATACCCGTCATACTTTAAGTTGCAGGAGCGTTGGCTTCGCCAGCGCGCCCCAGTCACATAGTTATCTATGCTCCTGGGAACTTACTGGCTTGCCGCGTTACTCGGCCTGCGGCCCCGCCCCTACGGGGCCAGCGCAAGCGCTGTTCAAGGCAAACCTTGTCCTGCGACTTAAATTATTTAGGGTATATACTCTATTTACAGGATAAAAATATGCGGAGCAGGAGGAAAGCCATGCCCGGGCGCTTTGAACTGACATCTACCCTGGCGAAGATCTGGCACGCCCCGGATCATTTTCGCCTCATGGATCCGCTACCGCCGATGCACCGCCGGGGCATCATTGCCGGAGCGCTGCTGGTGATTATCGGCGTTCTGCTCCCTTCCGAGGATAACAGCAGCGAGGTTCAGGCCAGCCGCGAGGCGAACCTCAACCTGCAATCCCAGTCACAGCCCTCTTCCGGCAATCAGGCTGTCCCGCTGCCGCCCATCACCAATACGCCGCCCGTAAACGATGCCGATCAGGTGGCGCCGGTCGCGCCGGAGCCGATTCAGGATGAGCAGCCGGACCAGCCGCAGCAGCAGACCGCTTCCCAGCCTTATCAGGAGCCGCAGTCGACTCCCGGCATTGAGCAGCAGTGGCGGACCTACCGCATTGAATCCGGCAAAACCCTCGCACAGCTGTTCCGCGACCACAACCTGCCGCCGACCGACGTTTACGCCATGGCCCAGGTGGAAGGCGCAGGAAAACCGCTAAGCTCACTGCAAACCGGGCAGACGGTACAGATCCGTCAGAACGCCAATGGCGTAGTCACCGGGCTGACTATCGATACCGGCGGCGGGCAGCAGGTGCTATTTACCCGCCAGTCGAACGGTAGCTTTATTCGCGTCCGATAAGGTCTCACGGCCGGGTAATTGACCCGGCCTGCGGTGAAGCTTTGCCGGGCTTATTCACCCACCAGATCCCGGCGCACACCAGCGCCAGCGCAACCGCATATTTCAGCTCGAGAATATTCTCGCCGAGGAAGATGGCCGACAGCACGGTGCCGGCTACCGGAACCACAAAGTTGAACGGCGCGATCGTACTCACCCGGTTATGCTTGAGCAGCACGCTCCATAGAGCAAAAGCAATGGAAGAGAGCAGCGTCAAATAAGCCAGAACCAGCGCAGCAGCTGCGCTGTGAACCTCAAGGGTGCCGCCGGTCAGATAGCCGCCGCCGACCAGTACCAGGCCGCCAAACGCCAGTTGCCAGCCGGTCATCACCGTCGGGTCAACCGTCTGCGAAATGCGCTTACCGTACAGCGTCGCCGCCGACAGGATAAACGCCGCCAGCACTACAAAGCCGTCGCCCTGCCAGATAAAGCTAAAATCGCTCAATGAATGATTAACGTTCACCAGCATCACGCCGGCAAAGCCGACAATACAGCCGATGGCTTTGTTGTAGCTCAGCCTGTCATTCTGATAGATAAAGTGCGCCAGCAGAACGCTGAAGAAGGTACCTGTGGCGTTCATAATCGATCCCTTCACGCCGGTGGTAAACGCGAGGCCAACGTAGAAGAAAACGTACTGGATAGACGTTTGCGTGATGCCCAGTATCGCCAGCTGGCCGCACTGACGGGGATTTAAGCGAGCGATTGGCTTACGCTGCGCCAGCGCGAAGAGCAGCAGCAGCGCGCCGGCAAACAGGAAGCGATAGCCAGCAAAGACGATTTTAGACGGCACATCATCAGTGGCAATCTGAAACAGTTCATAGCCGCTTTTAATCGCCGGGTAGGAGCTTCCCCACAGCAGACAGCAGAGGGTTGCGCAGGCATAAGCCACTTTCTTGCGGGAAAAAATCGAGGGTGCGTCCATTCACTTCACCAGAAATAAAATAGTGTTTTATTTTATTATCCAGAAAGTTGCTAAGAATAGCCACCATACCAGGAAAAGATTCGACAAATACAGAAAAGCAAAACGCCGGCACAAGGCCGGCGTCTCGACGTGAGTTGAGTAATTAATTACTCAGCTACAACGTTAACAACCAGTTTAGCGAAAACTTCGCTGTGAACCTGGAAGTCCACTTCGTGCTCACCGGTGGTGCGCAGAACGCCGTTCGGCAGACGAACTTCGCTCTTAGCAACGGCAACGCCAGCTGCAGTTACAGCGTCAGCGATGTCGCGAGTACCGATGGAACCGAACAGTTTACCTTCGTCGCCAGATTTAGACGCGATGGTAACGGTGCCCAGTGCGTTGATTGCTTCAGCACGTGCGTTAGCAGCGCTCAGAACTTCTGCCAGTTTGGCTTCCAGTTCAGCACGGCGTGCTTCGAAGAATTCAACGTTTTTCTTGGTAGCAGGAACAGCTTTACCCTGTGGTACCAGGAAGTTACGAGCATAGCCCGCTTTAACGTTAACCTGATCACCCAGGCTACCCAGGTTTGCTACTTTATCAAGCAGAATAACTTGCATTACCTTATCCTCTCAAAGTCGTATTAATGGACCGTGACCGATTACTGATGACGATCAGTGTACGGCAGCAGGGACAGGTAGCGAGCGCGTTTGATTGCGCGTGCCAGCTGACGCTGATATTTTGCACGGGTACCGGTGATACGGCTCGGGACAATCTTACCGCTTTCGGTGATGTAGTTTTTCAGCGTAGCGATATCTTTATAGTCGATCTCTTGAACGCCTTCCGCGGTGAAACGGCAGAACTTGCGACGACGGAAATAACGTGCCATATGGCTAGTCTCCAGAATCTATCAATTCAATCTGCTCGGCATGCAGAACCATTTTGCTCAAGCCGTTCTTTGCCTTGTGGCAAGAGATGAACCCTCGAACGATTACTGCGCTACCGACCGTTATACTGTGAGTAATGGCCTGGTTCTCGTGTCCGCTGATTATCACGGGCATTTGGCACCATGCCTGCCGGTGAAAACCGGCTTCCTCCTGCACTGAACGATGCTCAAGCACGAACTGGCAGTGTGGAATTCCTGACGGGCTGACCTTACGAAGTGGAGTCCTGCATACTATGCCGGACAGCTCCAGACGGTTGGTCATCAGGATTACTCTTCAGAATCCCCAGCTTCAGAATCATCTGCGGTTTCGTTGGCGAAATCTTCGCGACGCTCGCGGCGCTCGTCTTTCGCTTTAACCATCGGAGATGCTTCGGTAACAGCGTGCTTAGTACGCATTACCATGCTGCGGATAACGGCGTCGTTGAAGCGGAAGTTAGTTTCCAGCTCATCGATCGCTTCCTGCGGCGCTTCAACGTTCAGCAGAACGTAGTGAGCTTTGTGCAGTTTGTTGATCGGATAAGCCAGCTGACGGCGGCCCCAGTCTTCCAGACGGTGGATCGTACCTTCTGCTGCAGTGATTGCACCAGTGTAACGTTCGATCATGCCCGGAACCTGTTCGCTCTGGTCAGGATGGACCATAAAAACGATTTCGTAATGACGCATCGAATTGCTCCTTACGGATTATTCAGCCTCCTGTCTGGGTCAGCCGCGGCCCATGGAGGCAAGGAACGTGTTAAAGGGCGGCTGAAAAATTGACGCGTCATAATACGGGCGAGCGGGGTTTAAGACAAGTGAATTGTGCAAATAATTCGCACTAAGCGCGAAGTGGCCTTAAGCCAGTGATTTAAAATTAATCAACGGCGGAAGCGACAATTTTTTGAACAACTGCATCAGAAATGGTCGCGATACGCCAGCGAGGCAGCGATTACACTTAGATCAGAAGCAATCCATACCCCAGGGAAGCGGGTTAACGTCAGGATTGTCATAAGGAGCGTAGATGATGAAATACATCCTCATAACCGTAATGGCAGTGCTTTTATTGAGCGCCAACGCGCTGGCTGCTATTAAAATCGATGCCCGCCAGGCCCGCAACATGGACGATGTGCAGAGCCTCGGCGTTATCTATATTAACCACAACATCGCCACCGAGCAGGAAGCCGACCAGGCGCTTAGTCAGCAGAGCGATGCTCAGGGAGCGAAGTATTTCCAGCCGATCCTCATCCATGAACCGGGAAGCGACGGTCCGATTCACGCCAGTGCCGCCATTTACCGCTAGTTTTCCCGGATCGTTGGCTTCTTCCCGTTGCAGGGGGAAGCCAACGATGGCATTGCCCGGCGGGCATATCCGCACAATAGCGCCTTAATGCAATTGAGAATTATTTTTTCTCGTGACTTATCAGCGCCAGCGTAACCTGATTTAATCACTTTTTAACCGCATGATTTTCCGGAGTGCTTCATGGTTCCGCGTTTTGCCACGCTAAGCCGTATCCCAAAAGGAGTTTGGGTTCTTGGCGGTGTTAGCCTGCTGATGGATGTTTCCTCGGAAATGATCCACAGCCTGCTCCCTTTATTTATGGCCACTACGTTGGGGGCCAGCGTCATTATTATCGGCATTATCGAAGGCGTTGCCGAAGCTACCGCGCTGATGCTGAAGGTTTTCTCTGGCGTCTTCAGCGATTATGTCGGCAAACGCAAAGGCCTTGCGCTGCTCGGCTATGGCCTGGGTGCGCTGAGCAAGCCTCTTTTCGCCATCGCGCCCACCTCAGGCGTGGTGTTTAGCGCGCGAATGATCGACCGCGTGGGCAAAGGAATACGCGGCGCGCCGAGGGATGCGCTGGTCGCCGACGTCACCCCGCCGGAAATCCGCGGCGCCGCCTACGGGCTGCGCCAGGCGCTGGACACTATCGGCGCTTTTCTGGGGCCGCTGCTTGCCGTCGCGCTGATGTTTCTCTGGGATAACGACTTCCAGTCTATTTTCTGGATCGCGGTCATTCCTGCCGCGTTCTCCATCGCTTTATTAGGCTTTGGGCTAAAAGAGCCAAAAACGCCGGTCACCCGGAAACGAACCAATCCCCTGCGCAGCGAGAACCTAAAAAAGCTTTCAGCCGCCTACTGGTGGGTTGTGGTTATCGGCTCGATATTTACTCTCGCCCGCTTCAGCGAAGCGTTTCTGGTGCTGCGTGCCCAGCAGATGGCGATCCCGCTGTTCGCGATTCCGCTGGTGATGGTCGCGATGAATCTGGTGTACAGCCTGACGGCTTATCCGTTCGGTAAACTATCGGACAGCATGAGCCACAGCAAAATGCTGCAGTGGGGTCTGCTGGTGCTGATCGCCGCCGATATCGTGCTGGCGCTGAGCAGCCACTGGAGCACGCTTCTGGCCGGCGTCGCGCTGTGGGGTATTCATATGGGCATGACGCAGGGTCTACTGGCGGCGATGGTGGCGCAAACCGCCCCGCCGGAGCTGCGCGGAACGGCGTTCGGGATGTTCAACCTGGTGAGCGGCGTTGCGCTGCTGCTGGCCAGCGCAGGTGCGGGGGGGCTGTGGGAGGTATTCGGTGCTGCCTCGACGTTTTACGCCGGAGCGGTAATCTGCGTGCTGACGCTTATTGGTATGCGCTGTATGCCATCGGCTTATCAGCAAAACTAAAATGGCTCCGGAGCAGACCGGTTGATTCATCATAAAGATGAATGCTCCGGAGCACGTGTTTCACTTTTGCCCGTAATAGGCATTTGGCCCATGCTTGCGCATAAAGTGCTTGTCCATCAGCCAGCTATCGATGGGCTTCAGCTGCGGATTGATCCCGCGAGCAATCCACGCCATCCGCGCCACCTCTTCCATCACCACCGCGTTATGCACCGCATCGTGCGCATCTTTGCCCCAGGCAAAAGGCCCGTGCTGATAAACCACGATGCCCGGCGTATGCAGCGGCTCAACGTCTCCCAGCGTTTCGATAATCACGTGGCCGGTGTTCAGCTCATAAGCCTCCGCCACTTCCTGCGCGCTTAACGCCCGGGAGCAGGGAATATCGCCAAAGAAGTAGTCCGCGTGGGTCGTCCCCAGCGCGGGAATAGCCAGGCCCGCCTGCGCCCAGGCCGTCGCGTGCGTTGAGTGGGTATGCACCACGCCGCCGAGGCTCGGATAGCGACGATATAGCGCCAGGTGCGTGGCGGTATCGGAAGAAGGGCGATAGCGCCCTTCCACCACCTTACCCTCGAGATCGACTACCACCATATCATCCGCTTTCATGATCTCGTAGGCGACGCCGCTGGGCTTAATCGCTACCAGCCCGCGTTCGCGGTCAATGGCGCTGACGTTACCCCAGGTAAAAGTGACCAGTCCGTAACGCGGCAAATCCATATTGGCGTCAAAGACCTGCTGTTTTAACGTGTGCATTATGCCGCCTCCACCAGACCGGCGCGGGCCATCCGCGCCCTCACCCAATCGCGTGCTTTCGCAACTTCAGCGGCCGGATCGTCGGTCGTTTCGCTCCACATTTCAATCAGATACGGGCCGCAGTAGCCCGTCTGCTTGAGCGTTTCGAAACAACGTTCAAAATCGACGACGCCTTCACCGAACGGCACGTTTTTAAACACGCCGGGCTTCGTATCTTTGACGTGCACCGCCACGATATGACCCATTCCGGCCTGAAGCTCCATCTGCACGTCGTTATCCCAGGCGGACAGGTTGCCGATATCCGGATAGAGCTGGAACCACGGATTATTCAGGTAGTGGGCATAGCCCAGCGCCTTGCTGATCGAGTTCATCAGCGGGTAGTCCATGATTTCCATCGCCAGCGTCACCTGCGCGCGGCTCGCCATTTCGACGCTCTCTTTTAGCCCGTCGCGGAAACGACGGCGCGTCTCGTTATTGGCTTCCTGGTAGTACACGTCGTAACCCGCCAGTTGGATAACGCGAATCCCCACATCCTGCGCCAGCCGAATCGCTTTGCGCATAATCTCCAGGCCCTGCGCACGAACCGCGTCGTCTTCACTACCGAGCGGAAAGCGGCGATGGGCGCTCAGGCACATAGAGGGTACCCGCACCCCGGTTTCAGCAATCGCGTTGACCAGCGCAAGGCGCTGCTCCCGGCTCCAGTCTAGTCGCGCCAGACGGGCGTCCGTTTCATCTACCGACATTTCGACGAAATCAAAGCCGAGTTCTTTCGCCAGCCGCAGGCGTTCTTGCCAGCACTCCCCCGCGGGGAGCGCTTTTTCATAGATACCGAGCGGAATTTGTTTTGACAGCATGACCGCTCCTTAGCCCCACAGCTGGGCGATAGAACGTTTAAACTGCCGGGCGGCCTCTACCGGAGAGGCAGCGTCGCGAATGCTGCGACCGGCGATAAAGACGTGAATGGGAATACCTTTAAACAGCGGTAAATCTTCCAGCGCCAGGCCGCCGGTGACGGTGACTTTAAAGCCCATTTCAGACAAGCGTTTGATCGCGCTGATATCCGCCTCGCCCCACGCCACGCCGGCCGCCTGGGCATCGCGGCTACGGTGATAGACCACCTGCTGAATACCCGCTTCGCGCCACTCCTGCGCCTGCTCCCAGGTCCAGTAGCCGGTCAGTTCGATCTGAACATCGCCGTTGAACTCTTTCGCGACATCCAGCGCGCCTTTGGTGGTGTTGATGTCCGCGCAGCAGATCACGGTGACCCAATCGGCGTTGGCTTCAAAGCACATGCGGGAGAGAATTTTACCGGCATCGGCGATTTTGGCGTCCGCCAGCACGATTTTATTGGGATAGAGCGCCTTCAGGTCGCGAACGGCGCGTACGCCTTCAGCCACACAAAGAATGGTGCCGACTTCAATAATGTCCACTTCATCGGCTATCAGGCGCGTCGTTTCATACGCGGAAGACATGGATTGGTTATCAAGCGCAACCTGCAACATAGGTAATGACATTGTAGTGTTCCTTTTAAACGGCCGCCGCCGTGGCATTATCAATTAATTCCAGCACTTCCTGCGCGGTGCGGCAGGCGCGTAAACGGTCAAAGTTGGCTTCATCTTCAAACAGATTAACGATTTGCATGATGCCGACTTCCTGATGGGTATTGGCATCCACGGCCGCCATGGTGATCAGAATATCGACCGGGTCGTTATCCTCGTGATTAAAAACCAGCGGCGTTTTCAGCGTGACCAGCGCAAAGCCGGTTTTCTTAACCCCCTCTTCTGGTCGGCCATGCGGCATCGCCAGACCGGGAGCAATCACAAAATAGGGGCCATGCTGGGCTACGCCATCCAGAATGGCCTGGTAGTAGCGCGGCTCAACGACATCCGCCTTTACCAGTAAATCAACGCTCAGCTTGACGGCTTCCTGCCAGGTGCTGGCGTCGGCTTGTAAAAGGATGGAGTTGTTATCCACCAGCGAGTCACGTAATTTCATTTAGCCTCCTTACTTCACATCCTGCGGAAAGTGCGCTTTGATCACTTCCAGCAGTTTTGGGCCGAAATCCGCAGGCGATAGCATGTTGCGCACCCCAACCACATACTTGTTGCCGGAGACGCTAATCTCACCGGCGATATGGGTGGAGGCGATGATGATATCCGCGCCGTTTAGTTCACTTTTGTATTCACCCACCGCGCAGCTGTTTACCGTGTGATCGATATTTGACTGGGTCAAAAACTGGTCCACCTTCATCTTCATGATCATGGAACTTCCTTGCCCGTTGCCACATACAGCCAGAATACGTACGGTCATAGTCAAAACTCCTTATTGAGCAGAAGCATCTGCCAGTTGTTTTTCCGCGTCCTCTTCAGCACGCAGCGTGCGCCCTGCGAAGAACATATAAGCCAGTGCGATAATGATGATGACGGCTATAAACGCGATACCGATGGAGGCGAAGCCCTGCATCATCGGCGGCGCCAGAATTGACCAGTCCGCCATGCCCATCCAGGCGCTCATGCCGGTCAGCTTCACCGCCCAGACGCAGCCAAAGATTTCGATCATCCCCATCACCAGACAAATCTTGAGCGCCGCGCGCCAGCCGCCAAAATGGTTAGCAAACACGCCGATGGTGGCGTTAGAGAAGAACATCGGGATAAAACCCGGAATAATCAGAATGGAAGAGCCGAAGCCCACCAGAATACCGACGGCGATCAGCTGGCCGATGGTGCCCCACATAAAGCCCCAGACGACGGCGTTTGGCGCAAAGCTATAAATCGCGGCGCAGTCAATCGCCAGCACGGCGCCGGGAATCAGGCGCTGGGAGATACCGTTGAACGCTTCCGAAAGTTCGGCGACGAACATGCGCACGCCCTGGGTGATAATGAAAATAGCGACGGCGAACGAGAAGCCGGTTTGCAGGATATAGATTGTCCAGTGGGTTTTACCCGCCATCGCCTGTACGGTGTCGATGCCGAAGGAGAGCAAAATCGCGCCGAAGAAAATGGTCATCACGATAGCCGTGGAGACAATGTTGTCGTGAAAGATGTTCAGCCAGCCAGGCAGCTTGAGATCCTCAACGCTCTCCTCTTTTTTACCCAGATACGGGGCGATCTTGTAAGCAATCCATGAAGCGAACTGCTGCTGGTGTCCGATGGAGAAGCCGCAGCCGTCGGTCACTTCCTGCGTCGGCTTATACATCATATTTGAGGTAATGCCCCAATAGAGTGACACCAGCACCGCCGTGCAGATAATCGTCGTCCACATCGTGTAGCCGAAGATATAAAAAGAGACGGCAATCAGCCCCGCCTGCTGGAACATGATGTGCCCGGTAAGCATGATGGTACGAATACCGGTAATACGCCGCAGCAGGACATAACAAATATTCAGCGCCAGGGCTAACAGCACGGCATAGCCCACCCAGCTGTAAGCATCGCCCATCCTCTCAATGGTCGCCATCATGGAGGCATAGGTATCAGAGATAGCGCCGTTGATGCCGTAAACTTCAGACATTTTCGCCACCACCGGTTTAAACGTGCTGGTCAGAATGCCGGAGCCGGCCTGCAGCAGCATAAAACCGATAATGGTTTTAATTGTCCCTTTAACGATAACGCTGGCGCTTTTGCGCAGCAGGATATAGCCCAGGCAGGTCACAATACCCAGCAGCAGCGGGGCGTTGGTCATAACCTGGTTAAAGAACACGGTAAAGATGTGGTAGAGAATCTCCATAACACACTCCAGAAAGTGGACGCTCTGAACGCACGCTACGCCCAGGTTGGTTGTTGCGATCACTCTAATAATCAAAAATAATCACAACAAGATTATATTTGATTAAATGTGACGCACGCCGCAAATAATCATACAATCCATCATGGTATTAATTCTCATTTTCAGAAACTGAAAAATAATATATTAAAATCAATAAAATAAGATAAACCACATATCATAAAGTATACATTCATCTCTTTTTAACTCCCACAACTACTCTCATGAAGGGCAAAATTCAGGATTGCAATCCTGAACAAACGATGCCAGTATTCGTCAAAACAAATCACATCGTGATTACTTTTGATAATATGTGAGGGAAAAATAAATGAGTAAAGTGCAAACCATCACCCGCGAATCATGGATCCTGAACACTTTTCCGGAATGGGGTAGCTGGCTGAATGAAGAAATTGAACAAGAGCAGGTTGCGCCGGGCACCTTCGCGATGTGGTGGTTGGGTTGTACGGGCATCTGGCTGAAATCCGAAGGCGGGGCCAATATCTGCGTCGATTTCTGGTGCGGTACCGGCAAGCAAAGCCACGGGAATCCGCTGATGAAAACCGGCCACCAGATGCAGCGTATGGCCGGCGTGAAGAAGCTCCAGCCCAACCTGCGCACCACCCCGTTTGTTCTCGATCCGTTCGCTATTCGCCAGATCGACGCCGTACTGTCCACCCACGATCATAACGATCACATTGATGTGAACGTGGCCGCCGCGGTTATGCAAAACTGCGCCGATGACGTGCCGTTTATCGGTCCGCAAACCTGCGTCGATCTGTGGATTGGCTGGGGCGTACCGAAAGAGCGCTGCATCGTGATGAAGCCGGGCGATGTGGTCAAAATAAAAGACGTCGAAATTCACGCGCTCGACGCTTTTGACCGTACGGCTCTGATTACCTTGCCCGCGGATCAGAAAGCGGCAGGCGTACTGCCGGACGGAATGGATCAGCGCGCGGTGAACTACCTGTTCAAAACGCCGGGCGGCAACCTTTACCATAGCGGCGATTCTCACTACTCCAACTACTACGCGAAGCACGGTAACGAACACCAGATAGACGTGGCTCTCGGTTCCTATGGCGAGAACCCGCGCGGTATCACCGACAAAATGACCAGCGCCGATATCCTGCGCATGGCCGAGTCTCTGAATGCCAAAGTGGTGATCCCGTTTCATCACGATATCTGGTCAAACTTCCAGGCCGATCCGCAGGAAATCCGCGTTCTGTGGGAGATGAAAAAAGACCGCCTGAAGTATGGCTTTAAGCCTTTTATCTGGCAGGTGGGTGGGAAATTCACCTGGCCGCTGGATAAAGACAGCTTTGAATACCACTATCCGCGCGGATTCGACGATTGCTTCACCATGGAACCGGACCTGCCCTTTAAGTCTTTCCTGTAAGGCTTCTCCGGCGGGACCGCCCGCCGGAAATTATCCCCGTCAGCATTAGTATTTTCACCTGATTTCAAATATCATCTTTGCTTATCACTTTTAATCGGATTTGCTCATGACGGAAGCGCAAAGACATCAAATTTTACTGGATTTGCTGGCACAAACGGGATTTGTCACCGTGGAGCAGGTGATTTCCCGGCTGGGAATTTCTCCGGCGACGGCACGACGCGATATCAACAAACTCGATGAAAGCGGCAAGCTGAAAAAGGTCCGCAACGGCGCGGAAGCCATCAGCGAGCAGCGCCCGCGCTGGTCACCAATGAATATTCACCAGGCGCAAAACCACGATGAGAAGGTGCGGATTGCACGCGCGGCTTCGCAGCTGGTGAACCCGGGCGAAAGCATCGTCATAAATTGCGGCTCTACCGCATTCCTGCTTGGGCAAGAACTGTGCGGTAAACCGGTGCAGATCATCACCAACTATTTGCCGCTGGCCAACTACCTGATCGATCAGGAACACGACAGCGTCATTATTATGGGCGGGCAGTATAACCGCAGCCACTCCATCACGCTGAGCCCGCAGGGCAGCGAAAACAGCCTGTACGCCGGGCACTGGATGTTTACCAGCGGCAAAGGGTTGACCGCCGAAGGGTTGTACAAAACCGATATGCTGACGGCGATGGCGGAGCAAAAAATGCTTAACGTTGTCGGCAAACTCGCGGTTCTGGTCGACAGCAGCAAAGTAGGCGAACGCGCCGGAATGCTCTTTAGCCAGGCCGGGCAAATCGACCTGGTTATTACCGGTAAACAGGCCGATGAGGCGATCCTCAAGCAGCTTGAAGATCAGGGCGTTCAGGTGATTCGCGTTTAAAGGTGACGTTGAAAAAATGCCACCGTCGCGGCTAACGCTTCCGGCGTAATGCGGTGACGGACGCCTTTCTGCCAAATGCAGGTTAAGTTGTCGGCCAGTGCGTTTTGCTGCAGCGCCTGCTGCAGGCGGAAGGTCTCCCCCGGCGGCACCACATCATCCTCATCGCCGTGCCAGAGCAGCAGCGGTCGGCTGGCGAGGGTCGCCAGCTGCTGGCTGACGTCCCACTCAGCCAGCTGCCCTGCCTCCCACGAAGGAGAAGGAAAAAGCGTCTGCGAGAGCGTACTGAAATAGCCTGACCCCATCAGGCAGGCGACGCTTTTCAGCTCCGGGTGGTGGGTCATAATCCCTAAGGCCGTCATTCCGCCCATCGATGCGCCGGCCACCGCCAGCCTGTCGTCAGCAAGCCATCCCCGCTCCCGAATCGCCTCCCGTAGCGCCGGAAATTCAATAAAATTGTTCATCAGAATCGGCCAGAAGCGCTGCATCCGCCCCTGTTCGTCTCCCCGGTAGCGCGCGCCGTGTTCCGCTGCATCGGGCATAATCACCCGAAAGCCCGCCTCTGCAAGCGCAACGGCAAAATAGCTGTAGACCAGCTTAGAAGAGGTAAAACCATGGTAAAAGACAATGCAAGGCAGCGCCGTATCCGCGGTGCCCTGCGGGTACGCATGGAGAATCTCCCCACCCGCAAGGTTACGCATTTCTAGTGCAATCATTTACCGTCTCCTTTCTCTCAAGTGATGTTATGTTATTACTCAAGTCACTCGCTCGCACATGATTCATAATCTTGAGAACCAGATTACGCTTTCACGATATTTTCATTCGAAAATCGCGTACGGGATAACAATTTGGGAACATTCCCCGGAAATGACATTCAGGCTACCACTACACTATGACTAACAGGAAACGAGATATGGTTATGCGTAGGTTTGCACCGTGGTTAATGGCAATCGCTTTAACCGGCTGTAGCGCCCTACAAGGGACGCCAAAGGCGCCGCCGCCAGCAACCGACCATCCACAAGAGATCCAGCGTAACCAGACGGCGGGTCTGCAGAAGATGGGGACGGTGAGCGTATTAATGTACGGCTCGCCGATGGATGTAGAGGCTGCGCTGAAGCTCAAAGCAGAGGCGGCTAAAGCTGATTACTACGTCATCATAATGATTGATGACACCATGGTTCCGGGCCAGTGGTATTCGCAGGCAATTTTGTACCGTAAATAGCGGTCAACCTTTAAGCCAGCTTTACACTGTTTTGCATCCATTCACGTTCTCCTGTGCATAATAACGTTCAGCCAGCTGTAACCTGGCAGAACGTTAGCAACGGACTGCCCTCAGGACTATGTGAAATGGAGCTGACGATGAAACGAACTTTTACCCTACCCAGCCTGATGTTGACCACCGTCACGGCCAATACTTCCGCGCAGTCAGCGGAATTTGCCAGCGCTGACTGCGTAACGGGCCTGAACGAAATTGGCCTGATTTGCGTTAACAACATCTCCGGCAGCCAGCAGGATGTTGAGCACGCCATCGCCGTGCAGGCCGACGAACAGGGCGCGTCCTGGTATCGCATTGTCCAGATGTACGAGGAGCAGCAGCCGGATAACTGGCGGGTACAGGCCATTCTCTATGCCTGAGGCGCCAGGCGTCCGCGTCCCGTTGCCCGTAACAGCAAGTCATCCAGCGTCTGCTCATCCAGCCGCATGCCGCCGCGCGTGTCGAGCATCATACGACACCAGGCCTCTGCCAACGGCGGTGAAGCGAAGCGTAATACCTGAGCGCCAACGCCAAGCAGATAAACCAGCCGGGTAATCTCCCGTCCCTGTTCTTCGTGAGGGCGCCGTAGCCACTGCTGCAGCTGCCGCCACGCCCGATCGAAATGACGATTTTGCCCTTTCACTTCCGCGCACTCCGCCGCCAGAAGCTCAAGCGCCGCCGGCTGCTTCATCAGAACACGCATCACGTCCAGGCACATAATATTCCCTGAACCTTCCCAGATACTGTTTACCGGCATTTCACGATACAAACGCGGCAGTTCACTTTCTTCACAGTAGCCGGAGCCGCCCAGCACCTCCATCGCCTCGGCGACGAAGGCGATACCGGATTTGCAGATAGCAAATTTCGCCGCGGGCGTGAACAACCTTGCCCATAGCGCTTCCTGCACATCATTGCGCCTGTCCCAGGCCCTCGCCAGGCGGAACAGAAAGACGGTTTGCCCTTCCAGCCGCAGCGCCATCTGCCCCAGAACCTGACGCATCATCGGCTGATCGACCAGATTTTTACCAAATGCCTGACGCTGCAGAGCATGGTATAACGCTACCGAATAGGCCCGGCGCATCAGCGCATGGCTACCCAGCGCACAGTCAAAACGGGTCAGACCGCCCATTTTGAGAATTTGCCGGACGCCATCACCCTCTTCCCCGACCAGCCAGCCGCAGGCATTGAAAAACTCGGCTTCGCTGCTGGCATTTGCGCGGTTGCCCAATTTATCTTTCAGCCTTTCCAGATGTACGCCGTTACGCTGGCCATCCGGCAACAGGCGCGGAACAAAAAAGCAGGAGAGGCCCGCCGGCGCCTGAGCCAGCACCAGATGAGCATCGCTCTGCGGTACGGAGAAAAACCATTTATGCCCAATCAGATGATAAAAGCCTTCGGCTGTCTTCTCCGCACGGGTCGTATTGCTCAGGACATCAGATCCCCCCTGCTTTTCCGTCATCCCCATGCCGATAAGCAGCCCGCGTTTCTGATTTCCCGGTACCAAATGCGGATCGTAGCGATCGCTTAATAGCGGTGATAACCAGTCGCTAAAGGGCCTGGGTAAGGAACGCTGCAGCAATGGAATAGCGGCAAAGGTCATGGTGGTGGGACACAGGGTTCCCGCTTCTACCTGCGCATGCAGCATAAAGCGGGCAGCGCGGGCAACGAAAGAACCTCCGCGAGCATCCTCCTGCCAGGCGAGGTTATGTACCCGGTTAGCGCATAGTCCCTGCATCAGGAGATGCCAGGCGGGATGGAAACGCACATCGTCAAGCCGCGATCCCGTGGCGTCATAGCGCAGCAGTTCCGGCGGGTTGCTGTTGGCCAGGCGCCCCAGCTCCAGAGATTCGGCCGTCCCCAGCTGTTGACCAATGCTCGCCAGCAGATCGCCATCCCAGCCCGCGCCTTCGCGGACGACGGCTTCACGCAGGGCGGTATCGGACAAGAATAAGTTGCTGTTGCACAGCGGCGAGGGTTGGTTAAATACGGTATGAGTTTGCCAGTGCATTATGTTTCCCTCCTTCAATGGCTCTATTCATAAGTATGGACAACGGCGCACTTTCCGTCAGAGAACTCTGTTATAAAGTTCTCTCACAATCAGAAAGGGAATTTCATGATTCATTTAATTATTGAAGCTCGAGAAAATGCGCCGAGCTATATTCCGCTTATCCACCGCCATCTTCCTCATCTCGCGATGAGCGCCATCAAGCAGAACCTGAACGCTTACGGTTACGTCACCTCATTTGATGAAAACAAAATCTGCGATGACATTCTGGAAGAGCAGAACCCCATTGGAAATTTTCTGAATCTCGTCAAAGTATTAAAGCATCGAGGCGCGCAGCTTAAATTCATTAAGCAAACGGGAGATGAACCGGGAGAGGAATTACCCTTGAGCCAGGTCCTGGACTATGTTGAAAAAGGTCTCGACATTGCCCGTCGGATAGAGCGAGAGGATGAACAGGACTGATGAAGATAAGCCATTCCGGAGAATGGCTTATTCAGAAAGAAGAGATTAGCTGCGCTGGCGTACCGCTTCAAACAGGCAAATACCGGTGGCGACCGATACGTTCAGCGACGACACACTACCGGCCATCGGGATGCTGATTAACTCGTCGCAGTGCTCCCGGGTCAGGCGGCGCATGCCTTCACCTTCCGCTCCCATGACCAGCGCCAGCGATCCGGTCATTTTGCTCTGGAACAGCGTATGATCGGCCTCACCGGCAGTACCGACGATCCAGACGTTCTCTTCCTGCAGCAAACGCATGGTACGCGCCAGGTTGGTGACGCGGATCAGCGGGACGTTTTCCGCCGCACCGCAGGCCACTTTTTTCGCCGTGGCATTCAGCTGCGCAGAACGGTCTTTGGGGACAATCACCGCATGCACGCCAGCGGCGTCAGCGCTACGTAAACAGGCGCCGAGGTTGTGCGGATCGGTCACGCCGTCAAGGATCAAAAAGAACGGCTGATCGAGAGAGGCGATCAGATCCGGCAGATCGTTCTCCTGATACTGACGTCCGGGCTTCACGCGGGCAATAATTCCCTGATGAACGGCGCCTTCGCTTTTCTCATCCAGAAACTGGCGGCTGGCGACCTGAATCACCACACCCTGCGCTTCCAGAGCATGGATCAGCGGCATAAGGCGCTTATCCTCGCGGCCTTTCAGAATAAAGACTTCCTGGAAACGCTCAGGAGCACGCTCCAGCAGCGCCTGCACCGCGTGGATGCCGTAAATCATTTCACTCATTTATCTACTCGTTTAGGTTCTGTTTTCAGTCCCTTCACCCCGGTCCCATTACGATTCCGGGAGTCGCCGGGGTAAAGGGATATCATTACTCAGCTATTTTCTTTTTCGCCGCGCGCTTGGCCTTGGTCGCTGCGGCGATCTTCTGGGTTTTCTCCGACGGCTTCTTCGCTTTCTTCTCGCCTTTTGGCTGAGCGGACTTTGCCTGAGGCTGACCTTTCTGTTTGCGGAATGCGCTATCCGGCTCGAAGTTTACCTGCTTGCCCGCCTGACGGCGACGTCCGGAAGATTTACCTGCGCCACCTTTCTTCGCTTTTTCTCGCTCGGTCTTACCGACGTTGCGCGGCGCGCGCTCGCTGGAGATAAGCGAGAAGTCAATTTTACGCTCGTCCATGTTGACCGCTTCAACGCGCACTTCCACGCGATCGCCCAGTCGATAGGTCTGGCCGCCGGATTCACCAATCAGACGCTGCCCGACCTGATCGAAGCGGTAGTAGTCGTTATCGAGAGAAGAGACGTGCACCAGGCCATCAATAAACAGCTCATCCAGACGGACGAAGAAACCAAAGCCGGTCACGCTGGCAATCACGCCCTTAAAGACGTTACCCACCTGATCCAACATGAAGTCACACTTCAGCCAGTCCGAAACATCGCGCGTCGCTTCATCAGCACGACGCTCGGTCATCGAACAGTGCGCTCCCAGCTGCAGCATCTCGTCCATGCTGTAGTGCCAGCCGCCGGTCTCGGTGCTATTGCCTTTATGTCCCTGCTCTTTCGCCAGTAAATACTTGATCGCGCGATGCAGCGAAAGGTCAGGATAGCGGCGAATCGGCGAGGTGAAGTGGGCATAGGATTGCAGCGCCAGACCAAAGTGGCCACGGTTTTCCGGGTCGTATATTGCCTGTTTCATCGACCGCAGCAGCATGGTTTGCAGCATCTCTGCATCCGGACGATCGGCGATAGAGGTCAGTAATTCCGCATAGTCGCGCGGCTCCGGCTTGTTGCCGCCAGGCAGTTCAAGCCCTAGCTCCGCGAGCACCGAACGGAATGCGGTAATCGCTTCCGTACTCGGTTTGTCATGGATACGGAACAGCGCCGGTTCCTCGGCCTTCTCAACGAAGCGCGCAGCGGAGATGTTCGCCAGGATCATGCACTCTTCAATCAGCTTGTGCGCGTCGTTACGCTGAGTCTGCTCAATACGTTCAATGCGGCGTTCAGCATTAAAGATGAATTTAGCTTCTTCACTCTCAAATGAGATACCGCCGCGCTCTTCACGCGCGCCGTCCAGCACTTTGTAGAGGTTATGCAGCTCTTCAATATGCTTAACCAGCGGCGCGTACTGCTCGCGCAGATCCTGGTCGCCCTGCAGCATATGCCAGACTTTGGTATAGGTCAGACGGGCATGGGAGCTCATCACCGCTTCGTAGAATTTGAAGCCGGTCAGACGCCCCTTGGCCGAAATCGTCATTTCACAAACCATACAGAGCCTGTCGACCTGAGGATTCAGTGAACACAGGCCGTTAGAGAGCACTTCAGGCAGCATCGGAACCACCTGAGACGGGAAGTAGACCGACGTGCCGCGGCTACGCGCCTCGCCATCCAGCGGCGTACCCGGGCGCACGTAGTAGCTCACATCGGCGATCGCCACCCACAGACGCCAGCCACCGCCGCGTTTCTTCTCGCAGTACACGGCATCATCAAAGTCACGGGCGTCTTCGCCATCAATGGTGACCAGCGGCAGGCTGCGTAAATCAACGCGCCCTTTTTTCGCCTCTTCAGGTACCTGTTCTTTCAGGCCGGCAACCTGTTTTTCGACCGCTGGCGGCCAGACGTAGGGAATTTCATGGGTGCGCAGGGCCATATCGACCGCCATACCGGTACCCATATTGTCGCCAAGTACCTCAACGATCTTGCCGACCGCTTTGGTGCGGCGGGTTGGACGCTGGGTCAGCTCAACCACCACGACAAATCCCATCCGCGCGCCCATGATCTGTTCCGGGGGGATCAGGATATCGAAGCTCAAGCGGCTGTCATCCGGCACCACGAAGCCAACGCCCGCATCGGTAAAGTAGCGGCCCACAATCTGACCCGTTTTGGGCACCAGTACGCGGACAATACGCGCTTCCCGACGGCCTTTACGGTCGGCGCCCAGCGGCTGCGCCAGCACCTGATCGCCGTGAATGCAGGTTTTCATCTGCTCGGACGACAGATACAGGTCATCTTTACGGCCTTCAACGCGCAGGAAGCCATAACCATCACGATGACCGATAACGGTCCCTTTCAGCAGATCAAGACGTTCCGGCAGCGCATAGCACTGACGACGTGTAAAGACCAGTTGACCATCGCGTTCCATTGCACGCAATCTGCGGCGCAATGCTTCTTGTTGTTCTTCGCCTTCAATATTCAGCTCTATTGCCAGCTCATCTCGGCTAGCCGGTTTTTCGCGTTTTGCTAAATGATCGAGGATAAATTCCCGGCTCGGGATTGGATTAGCGTATTTTTCAGATTCGCGGTCCAGGAAAGGATCTTGTGACATGTCGGTTCCTCCGTTGTCATCTCCAGTGAAGTTTACGTCACTCCACCAGTAATAATTTATAAAGCGGTTGATTCTTTTCAACCAAATCGGCCAGCGTGTAGTTATCCAGTTCCTTGAGAAAACTTTGCGCGGCTTCAGCAAGCGCCTGTTTAAGACGACAGGCGGGCGTAATATGGCAAAATTCGCTGCTGCAGTTGACCAACGAGAGCGGCTCAAGATCGCGAACAACATCCCCCACGCGAATCATATTTGCCGGTTTCCCCAGACGAATGCCCCCATTTTTTCCCCGTACCGCGGTCACGTACCCCACGCGACTTAGCTGATTGATTATTTTAACCATATGATTACGGGAAACGCCGTAAACCTCCGTCACTTCGGAGATGCTGGTCATTCTTCCATCCGGTAGCGACGCCATATAAATCAGCGCGCGTAATCCGTAATCAGTGAAACTCGTTAACTGCACAATCAACCTCAGGGAAAAGAAAAACAGAGTGCGTCGGTAGACGTAATTACTATTGATGATAAACCAGCCAGCGCTCAGGCCGCTAATTTATTTAAATGGGGCGGGCGAACAGCAAAAACAAGAGGCGCCTTAACGGCGCCCCTGGAGATAATTACGCGTCGAACGGATCGCGCAAAATCATCGTCTCGGTACGGTCAGGACCGGTAGAGATAATATCAACCGGTACGCCGGTCAGCTCTTCAATGCGTGCGATGTAGTTCAGCGCTGCCTGCGGCAGGCCGCTGCGCTCTTTCACACCAAAGGTGGTTTCAGACCAGCCCGGCATGGTTTCATAAATCGGCTCGATGCCTTCCCAGTTGTCAGCAGCCAGCGGAGTGGTTGTCACTTCGCGGCCATCCGGCATACGGTAGGCAACGCAGATTTTAACTTCTTTCAGGCCGTCCAGGACGTCCAGCTTAGTCAGGCAGAAACCCGACAGGGAGTTAATCTGCACCGCGCGGCGTACCGCCACGGCATCCAGCCAACCGGTACGACGACGACGGCCGGTGGTGGCGCCAAACTCGTTACCCTGCTTGCACAGGAACTCGCCGGTTTCATCAAACAGCTCAGTCGGGAACGGACCTGCGCCTACGCGAGTGGAGTAGGCTTTAATGATACCCAGCACGTAGTCTACATAACGCGGACCCAGACCGGAGCCGGTCGCAACGCCACCGGCGGTGGTGTTGGAGGAGGTCACGTACGGGTAGGTACCGTGGTCGATATCCAGCAGCGTACCCTGCGCGCCTTCAAACATGACGAAATCGCCACGCTTACGCGCCTGGTCGAGCAGATCGGAAACGTCAACAACCATCGCGGTCAGGATGTCGGCAATCGCCATCACGTCATCCAGAACTTTCTGGTAATCAACCGCTTCGGCTTTATAGAAATTCACCAACTGGAAGTTGTGATATTCCATCACTTCTTTCAGTTTCTCAGCGAAGGTGGCTTTATCAAACAGATCGCCAACGCGCAGACCGCGGCGAGCCACTTTATCTTCGTAAGCCGGGCCGATACCGCGACCGGTCGTACCGATAGCTTTCGCGCCACGCGCTTTTTCACGGGCGACATCCAGCGCGACGTGATATTCGAGGATAAGCGGGCAAGCTTCAGAAAGCAGCAGACGCTCGCGAACAGGGATACCACGGTCTTCCAGACCTTTCATCTCTTTCATCAGCGCAGCCGGAGACAGTACAACACCGTTACCGATGATGCTGGTGACATTCTCGCGAAGAATACCTGATGGAATGAGATGGAGGACGGTTTTTTCACCGTTGATTACGAGAGTATGGCCGGCGTTGTGACCACCCTGGTAGCGCACAACATATTTAGCCCGTTCAGTCAGGAGATCGACGATCTTCCCTTTACCTTCGTCACCCCATTGGGTGCCCAGTACGACGACGTTGTTACCCATTTTTCAAAATCACCGTTTGCTTAAAAATGGATTCTACCATCGCTTTTTCAGAGTTACAGCACTTTTTGCACTCGAAAGACGGGAAATTAGTCTACTTTACGCTCAGCCAATCGTTTTCCTCAACATGTAGTAGATGACGATGCCAGCAACCACAAGACCACCGCCAAACCGGCGTAATAAATTATCCGGTAATTGACTCATCGTGGCGACCATTCGACGCCAGGCTCGCGGGTAAAGCAGCGGCCCGAGTCCTTCGAGTACTAAAACCAGCGCCAGCGCCAGCCAGATTGTTGAGTTCATTATTTACCCTTATTTATACGCCGCCCGATACAGCACCCGATGCTAGTCAATGCTGTGTTTATCCTCATTTCACATTGTCAGTTATTTCATCATCATTATGAACTAATTTTATGAAACAAAATTCATAACCCATTGTATTGAAGGTTGTTTTTTAAATTGCAAGTATGCATAGCGTATCAAGATTCGATACGAGCATAAGATAATCAGGAGGATTATTATGAGAGAATTAACCGCAACTGAAATCAACGCTGTAAGCGGCGCGGGCTGGCTGCAAGATGGGCTGGCTTCACTGGGTGGTAAGACAGGCTCTGCAGTATGGTCACTCGGCAGTACTCTGAGCGTTGACTTACCTATCCTTGGCACAATCAATCTGTCGACCATCGCGCCAGGGCTTGGAGAAACTATCGGTAGTACGATAGGTTCAACAATCGGCGGTGTGATTGAAAGCACGCTAGCAAGCGTACCGTTATTCGGTGGGCTGATAAATAAATTGCTTGGCAACTAATTTAGCTCAGTTGTAAAAAAGGCGCCTTACAAGGCGCCTTTTCACTTATTCCATCTACGAACGCTTATTAGCGAGCCGCCGCCGTAGGTGATTTCATATAGCGGAAGAAATCGCTGTCCGGGCTGAGAACCATCACATCCTGATTGCTCTGGAAGCTGTTCTCGTACGCACGCAGGCTACGGATAAAGGCATAGAAGCCCGGATCCTGACTGAATGCGTCAGCAAACAGTTTCGCCGACTCAGCGTCGCCTTCACCGCGCAGGATACGTCCCTGACGCTCGGCTTCCGCCAGCGTTTTGGTCACTTCATAATCCGCGGTCGCGCGCAGTTTTTCAGCTTCTTCCTGCCCTTGCGAACGATGGCGACGGGCAACCGCTTCACGCTCGGCGCGCATACGGTTGTAGATCGCTTCAGACACTTCAGCCGGCAGGTTGATCTGTTTGATTCGCACGTCGACGACTTCAATACCCAGCGCCGCCATACTGTTCGGGTTGATCACCTGAACCTTACCGTTGGTTTCTGCTTCAATACGCTCTGCCGCTTTGGCAATCGCGTCATCGGCAGCCGGCGTGCTGACTTCATCTTCCGTGCCCGCAGAGCCTGAGTTCAGGGCATCGCGCACTTCCAGGGTCAGACGACCGCGGGAGTCGGTCACGATGTCTTTCACATCGAGACGGCCAATTTCAGAACGCAGACGGTCAGAGAATTTACGTTTCAGCAGCACCTCGGCCTGGGAGATATCACCGCCGCCGGTTGCCAGGTAGTAACGGCTAAAGTCGCTGATGCGCCACTTGATGTAGGAGTCAACGATCAGGTCTTTCTTCTCTTTGGTGACGAAGCGGTCAGCCTGATTGTCCATCGTCTGGATACGCGCATCGAGCATCTTCACAGACTCAATAAACGGAATCTTGAAGTGCAGTCCTGGCGCGTACACCAGAGGTTTGTTTTCATCGTCGCGCAGAACTTTACCAAAACGCAGCGTGATCCCGCGCTCGCCCTCTTTAACAACAAAGATGGACATGTAGAGCACCACCAGCACGATGACAATTATCGCGATAACAGATTTACGCATCGTTATTCCCCCTGACGCTGGTAGTCGTTACGCTGCGCGTTGGCGCGGCGTTGGTCCATAATGGTGCCTCCCGTAGAGGTAGAAGCGTTGCTGGCGCTGTTTGAGCTGGATGCAGGCGGCAGACGCAGCAGATCGCTTGCGCCACTGCTATCGCTCTTTGCCGCCGGCGCGCCGGCGCCTTTAAGCATCTGATCCAGAGGCAGAACCATCAGGTTGCTCCCCTTATCGTTAACCAGCACTTTGCGCGTATGGCTCAGCACTTTTTCCATGGTTTCGATATACAGACGCTCGCGGGTAATTTCTGGAGCCGCTTTATACTCAGGCAGGATTTTCGCAAAGCGAGCCACTTCACCCTGAGCTTCAAGAACGGTCTGGGTCTTGTATGCGCGAGCTTCTTCCAGAATACGCTGCGCCTGACCGTTAGCCCGCGGCTGAACTTCGTTGGTGTAAGCTTCCGCTTCACGAATGTACTGCTGTTCGTTTTCACGTGCGGCAATCGCATCATCAAACGCGGCTTTTACTTCTTCCGGCGGACGAGCCGTCTGGAAGTTGACGTCCAGCAGGGTAATCCCCATGTTGTACGGACGAATGGTCTCTTCCAGCTCACGCTGAGTATCGCTACGAATGACGGTACGTCCTTCAGTCAGGATACGGTCCATGGTGTATTTACCGATCACGCCGCGCAGGGCGCTGTCGGTAGCCTGACGCAGGCTATCGTCCGCGCTGGTGACGCTGAACAGATAGCGTTCCGGATCGGTCACGCGGTACTGCACGTTCATCTCAACGCGCACGACGTTTTCGTCAGACGTCAGCATGACGCCGGAAGCCGCCAGTTCACGGACCGACTCAACGTTAACCGCCTGAACGCTATCAATGAAGGTCGGTTTCCAGTTAAGGCCAGGCTCAACCAGATGGCTAAATTTACCAAAGCGAGTGACGACGCCACGTTCAGCTTCTTTAATGGTATAAAAACCGCTGGCTGCCCAGATAATAACCGCAGCGGCGGCAACGATGCCGACGATACGCCCGCCCATTGGCCCACGAGGTCCCTGAGAGCCGCTACCGCCGCCCAGTCCACCTTTTCCGCCACCCAGGCCGCCAAGTTTTTTGCTTAGCTTACGGAAGATATCATCCAGATCGGGAGGTCCCTGATCGCGACCGCCTTTATTGCCATTTCCCCCAGAGTTGCCGCCTTGGTTATTGCTGCTTCCCCACGGGTCGCGGTCCTGTCCGTTATTACCGGGCTGATTCCACGCCATGTATATGCTCCATATTTGTTTTTGATATCCCCACAGGGGTTAATATCTTCAGGCAAGCTGCAAGGTCAAATCACGTATTCAACCAGCGCTGGCTCTTGTTTACAGAGGCGACGCCAGTCAACGATCGGCATGCGCACCTGCAGACCAACGCTACCGTCATCCTCCATCCACTCTTTCTCTATCGCCTGAAGCTGATAGAACCGGCTTCTCAACCGGCCTTCCTGCGGCGGCAGGCGCAGCGTGTGCTGCGCCACTTCACCAGAAAGCCGTTCCGTCAAAGCCTGAAAAAGCAGCGGTACACCAACCCCGGTCTGGGCGGAAAGCCAGACCCGAATCGGTTTATTTTCTTCATCCCGATCGATACGCGGCTCAAAATCATCCAGCATGTCGATTTTATTCATAACCAGCAGCGTCGGGATCTCATCGGCCTCGATTTCCGCGAGCACCGTATTTACCGCGTCAATGTTTTCCTGCACGCGCACATCGGCCGCATCAATGATATGCAGCAGCAGCGTCGCCTGGCGCGTCTCCTGGAGCGTCGCTTTAAACGCGGCCACCAGGTCGTGCGGCAGGTGGCGGATAAAACCTACGGTATCCGCCAGTACGGTTTCGCCAACATCAGGGACGTCAATGCGGCGCAGCGTTGGATCCAGAGTAGCGAACAGCTGGTTCGCAGCATAGACCTCGGCTTCAGTTATCTGGTTGAACAACGTGGATTTACCGGCGTTGGTATAACCGACCAGCGACACGGTTGGAATATCGGCTTTAGCGCGTGACCGCCGTCCCTGCTCGCGCTGTTTTTCAACTTTTTCCAGCCGCGCCAGGATCTGCATAATGCGGTTACGCAGCAAACGGCGGTCAGTTTCGAGCTGGGTTTCACCCGGGCCGCGCAAACCAATCCCGCCTTTCTGTCTTTCAAGGTGGGTCCAGCCGCGAACGAGGCGAGTCGCCATGTGGCGCAGCTGCGCCAGCTCGACCTGTAGTTTCCCTTCGTGGGTACGCGCTCGCTGGGCAAAAATATCTAAAATCAGGCCGGTACGATCGATAACCCGACATTCGCATAAGCGCTCCAGGTTTCGTTCCTGTGCCGGACTCAGGGCATGATCGAAGAGCACGACCGATGCTCCGGTCGCTTTTACGGCTTCCGCAATTTCGACAGCTTTACCTTCACCAACAAAATACTTCGGGTGCGGTGCTTTACGGCTACCGGTAATCACCTGCATTGCTTCGACACCGGCGGAAGAGGCCAGAGTTTCAAACTCCTGGAGATCTTCCATATCTTTGTCTTGCGAAAAATAGATGTGTACCAGTACCGCCTGCTCACCGGCATCATAACGGTCAAACAAGCGTAAACCCCTTATAAAATACCAGCGGGGAACGCAGAAAACCTGGCTCCCCGACGTGGAAAAACAGCATCTGCCTTATTCGGCGTCTTCGCTGTCTTGCTGCGGCGCAGAAGAACCCTGCGCACCACCACCGTGGTGATAGTTGTTTGTACCGCCACCAGCATTGTTGCTGTGGTGTGACACCGGGCGAGACGGGACAACAGTAGAAATTGCGTGCTTATAGACCATCTGGCTGACCGTGTTTTTCAACAGGATCACGAACTGATCGAAAGACTCAATTTGCCCTTGCAGCTTAATACCATTCACCAAATAAATAGAAACCGGAACACGTTCCCGACGCAAAGCGTTCAGGAACGGATCTTGTAAAGATTGCCCCTTAGCCATTCTCTCTTTTCCTTATATGTATGCTTGTTTTGTACTCAGAACCTTACGATTCTTAAAAAAATTACGCACGATACCTGTTCAATTGTACACGTTCAGTCCAGGCTAGCACCAACAACCTGTAATACTTTGTTGAACGCTTGTTCAGGTTGTTCACTGTCTAACCAGTGAATACCTTCCCAACCGCGCAGCCAGGTAACCTGACGTTTAGCCAACTGTCTCGTGGCGCAAACACCTCGATAAACCATTTCATCATACGGGATCTCGCCATTTAGGTACGACCACATCTGGCGATATCCGACACAACGAATGGAAGGCATATCCGTATGCAAATCTCCCCGGGCAAAAAGCGCCCGCACTTCTGCTTCAAAACCTGAAGCCAACATCTGATGAAAACGCTGTTCTATGCGCTGATGGAGCAGTTCACGGCTCGCCGGGGCGATGGCGAACTGGTGCACCTTATACGGCAGAGCATCACCTGACGTTTGCGTCAGCTCCGTTAAAGTTTTACCCGAAATGAAAAAAACTTCCAGTGCTCGGGAAAGTCTTTGCGGATCATTTGGATGAATACGCGCGGCGGCAACCGGATCAATTTCCTGTAGCTGCTGGTGCAACGCGTTCCATCCTTGCTCTGCGGCCTGTTGCTCGATCCTGGCCCTGACCTCAGGGTCAGCCGAGGGTAGAGGCGACAACCCTTCCAACAACGCCTTGAAATACAACATCGTTCCGCCAACCAGTAGCGGAATACGCCCCGCGGCAACAATATCAGCCATCTCAGCCAGCGCAGCACGACGAAAATCCGCTGCGGAATAAGCCTCAGCCGGATCAAGAATATCCAGCAGCCGATGCGGCGCAGCGCTTAGCTCCGCGGCATCCGGCTTGGCCGTGCCGATGTCCATTCCTCGATAAATGAGGGCTGAATCAACGCTAATCAACTCTACTGGCAAAACTTTACGTAAGGCGATCGCCAATGCGGTTTTACCAGAGGCCGTCGGGCCCATTAAAAATATTGCCTTAGGCAGGCTTGCCTCGGTTACATCACTCATCTTTCAGGGCATTCATCGCCGAATGTAAATCAACAGGTTGTAACAGACCACCCGGCGGCGCTTTAACCAGCTGCGGACATAAGCGCTCAATATCCGCCAGGACGGCAATCGCCTGCGCCATATTCCACTGCGCATGCTCGCTCGCCAGGTTACGCGCCATCCACTGGGCAATATTGCCGACGTCGACGGTTTTTTGCTGCGCCAGGTAGCCTATCAGTTCAGGAATCAAGATTTGTAAATTTTGTTGTCTTAAGGGTAAAGGCACTGCGCGGATCGTCACGTGGTGCGCATCGGACTGGAGTTCAATCCCGACCTCTGCCAGCGCAGACTGCGCCTGCTTGAGCGCGTCTTTTTCCTCTTCGGACACTTTTATCCGCAGCGGGATAAGCAACGGTTGGGCGCAAACCGCCTCTGCGCCCGGCGTCAGCTGTGCCTGGCGCAGCCAGCGCTCAGCGACCGGCAGGGCCAGCAGCGCTAACTTACCGTCGCGCTCCAGCAGCGCGCAGTCGCTATCGATAATCGTCAGCACGCGGCCAAAGCTTTGGCTATGACCTGACAGGCCTTCCGCCGTCGGTGTGGGAGATTTGGGTTTGCGCTCCGCGACAGGAGTATCCAGCAGTTGGCGGTAGAGCGCACCCTGCTGTTTTTGATAGCCTGGCTGCGCATGCGGCCAGCCGGCTCCACCAGTTGAAGATGGCCCCGACGAACCGCTGGCGTTAAAGCGCGGCGCGGCGGGCTCATCACGATACCGGGGAGCCGCGTTTTCACGCGCGACCGCCGGCTGGGCAAAATGATTGCCGCCTGCCGCAATGCGGTTTTCCGGCACCTGCCGCGGTGCGGACTCATCGCCCTCTTCCGCCAACGGTACATCCAGCTGCTGCTGCAGGACGCTCAGCACGCCCTGATAGATAAAATCGTGCACCAGGCGCGACTGATGAAAACGCACTTCATGTTTGGCCGGGTGAACGTTCACATCCACCTGATGCGGATCTATCTTCAGGTACAGCACAAAAGCAGGCTGCTGATCGGCCCCCAGTTTATCTTCACAAGCCTGACGGATCGCGTGATTAATCAGGCGATCGCGCATCATCCGCCCATTGACGTAGCAATATTGAATCTCCGCCAGCGTCGGATTGGTATGCAGAGGATCGGCCACCCAGCCGCTGAGGGTAAGATCGCCATGCTGCCACTCAATCGCCAGGGCATGTTCGAGAAAGGGTATACCGCAGATCGCGCCCAGACGCCGCTCACGCTGGCCGTCCTGCGATACCGCCCGGTACTGACGCACGACTTTACCATTGTGGCTGAGGTTGATAGTGACGTCGAAACGCGCCAGCGCGATGCGCCGGACGATTTCGTCAATATGGCCAAATTCGGTTTTCTCGGTGCGCATAAACTTGCGCCGGGCGGGGGTGTTATAAAACAGGTCCAGCACTTCCAGCGTTGTCCCCACCGGGTGCGCCGCTGGCTTCACGGTGACCGCCTGATCGCGCCCTTCGGCATAGGCCTGCCAGGCCTCCTGCTGATCCTCGGTACGCGAGGTCAAGGTCAGGCGAGCCACTGAGCTAATACTGGCCAGAGCTTCGCCGCGAAAGCCGAGGCTAATGATCGCCTCAAGGTCGTCCAGCGAAGCAATTTTACTGGTGGCGTGACGGGCCAGCGCTAGCGCCAGCTCGTCTTTTTTAATGCCGCAGCCGTTATCGCGAATGCGGATTAACTTCGCCCCGCCGCGCTCAATATCAATGTCGATGCGCGTCGCCCCGGCATCGAGGCTATTTTCCACCAGCTCTTTGACCACCGAAGCCGGTCGTTCCACCACTTCACCTGCGGCAATCTGGTTGGCGAGCTGCGGCGGTAGAACCTGAATCGGCATGGCCGTCTCCTTAATTTAACAACGTCCCATCAGACGAACCTGCGCTGGCGGTCTGCGCGGCTGCTCCGCGCGGCGCGGATTGCAGAGGATGCTGCATAAAGTAGTTACGCAGACCGTTATAAATCGCCTCTGCGACCTGTTGCTGATAGGCATCGCTGCCCAACAGCCGCTCCTCGCCTGTATTACTAATAAAACCTGTTTCGACAAGGATCGACGGGATATCCGGCGAGCGCAGTACACCCAGGCTGGCATGCTCGGGGCGGCGCTTATGTAAATCGCCGATCCGCTGCAGTTGGCTCAGCACATTGGTCGCCACATCATACCCGACGCGCTGGGAATGGCCGAACTGTAAATCCAGCACCGCCTGGCTCAGGTAAGGGTCAGACTGGCTGTTGGCCAGTACATCGCCCGCGCCGCCCAGCAGCTCGGACTGCTTCTCATGCTGTTCGAGCCAGCCGGCCATCTCGCTGTTCGCGCGGCGGTTGGAAAGCACCCAAACCGAGGCTCCGGTGGCATCGCGATTCGGCGCGGCGTCGGCGTGAATTGAGACAAGGAAATTGGCGTTTTGCTTACGCGCGACGTCAGATCTCCCCATGACTGAAATAAAGTAATCGCCGTCGCGCGTCAGCACCGGCCTGAACTGAGGGTCGGCATTCAATAGCGCGCGGAGCTTACGCGCAATGGCAATAGTCACATTCTTCTCTTTCGTGCCATTCGGGCCAATAGCGCCCGGATCCTGGCCGCCGTGACCGGCATCAATGGCGATAATCACTTTATCATCGGAGGACACGGGACGCGTTACGCTACTCGTGCTGGTCACCGCAGTAAGTCGGTCGTTATCGGCTTTAAACGGGTTACGTGCGGGTTCGCTCGGACGCACGGGCTGCGCCACGGGCCTTTCCGCCTGTCTAACCACCACCGGCTGCGGCGGTGGCGGAGGCGGCTCGTCGGCGTTAATCGTAAACACCACGGTGTAGTTAGAGCCGTTCTGCTGTTTCACCGCGCGGGTTTTGCCATCGGCAGTTAAATCCACCAACAAGCGCAGCGACTGCGTATCCTGCGGCGTCCCGGAACGAATGCTTTTTACCAGATTATTGCCGCTAAACTGCAGCGGTAGCCCCTGGAGTACGCCGGTCTGTTTGATATCCAGCGCCACGATGCGTTTGCCCTGGGGGCTAAACGAATATTCAGGCTCGCCGATAAAACTAATGGTAATACGGGCCTGCCGATCTCCATTTGAGACCTGGATATCGGATAAACTTGCCGCAGTAGCCTGAATGCTAAACAGCATCAGTGCGGCAGCCAGCCAACTGGTTATGCGATACATCATCCCGTCGTCCTTCAGGCTAATTAGCCAAACGCGCCAATAAAGACTTACCCAATGAGGAGACCGCGGTTACGCGCGCCTCACGCCCTTGTGCCTGATACTCAAGGTGAATTTCAACATCCGGGTCCGGCAGTACTCCCGTGCCCTGCTGCGGCCATTCCACCAGGCAGATAGCATCGTCAGTAAAATAATCGCGGATCCCCATAAACTCGAGTTCCTCAGGATCCGCCAGGCGATACAGATCGAAGTGATAGACCATCAAATTATCGAGACTGTAAGGCTCTACGAGGGTGTAGGTTGGGCTTTTAACGTTGCCACGGTGACCGAGAGCCTGAAGGAAACCGCGGCTAAAGGTGGTCTTACCCGCCCCTAAATCGCCATACAAATAGATGACCGTCGCGCCAGTGCATGCCTGCGCGACGCGGTTGCCAAGGCTTAAAGTCGCCTGCTCATCGGGTAAAGGAATCACTCGGTTAATCATGGTCTACGTCAATCACATCCGGGTTAACAACACGCCTGAGCGTGGAAAAAAGATCGGTCGCCAGCATTCCGCGGGTGCCATGTCTCGCCGCCAGCCGATCGGCAGCTTCGCCATGAGCAACGCATCCGGCGCAGGCAGCATCATACGGCGTCAGGCGCTGGCCTAACAACGCGGCGATAATACCGGTCAGCACATCGCCCATCCCGCCGCTGGCCATCCCAGCGTTACCGGCGTAGATAATAGCCATTTCGCCCGTTTCGCTCGCCACGATCGTTCCTGCACCTTTTAGCACCACAACGCCACCATAACGTTTTACCAGACGTTGTGCAGAATGTAAGCGATCGCTTTCAATTTCTGCCACACTCACGTTCAGCAGACGGGCGGCTTCGCCGGGATGCGGCGTCAGCACGCGATTGTGACGTTTATCGGGATTGATTGCCAGCAGGTTCAGCGCATCCGCATCCCAGACCATCGGTTTGCGAAAATTCTCCGCCTGGCGCAGCGCATTCTTACCCCACTCGCTCTGACCAAGACCCGGCCCAATCGCGACGACATCCGCCCATTGCAGGCTTTCCTCAAGCGCGCAGGATGTCAGTTCATGGACCATCAGCTCCGGCCTGGCGGTCAGAACGGGGGCGATATTATCCTTATGAGTCAGGACGCGCACCAGCCCTGCGCCCGCACGCAGCGCCGCTTCCCCGCTCATCCGAATGGCTCCCGCCGTACCCGGTTCGCCGCCAATAATCACCAGCTTACCGTGGTCGCCTTTGTGCGAGGTTGGGCGTCGTGGCGGCAGCCAGTCGGAAAGCTGCGACGCATCGAATCGACTGATTGCCGTCTTCTGGCCTGCCAGCCAGCGGTCAAGCCCTAAAGCGTGATGATGCAGGCGGCCCACGACATCGCGAGCTTTGCCGGTCAGCAGCCCCGGCTTAAGCGCAATAAACGTGATGGTATGAGCGGCATGGATAACCGCGCCTGGCGTCGTACCTGTCTGCGCGTTCAGACCTGAGGGGATATCGAGCGCGACAACCGGCACCGGATAAGCGTTAGCATGCGCGATAAGCTCAGCGACGTTTTCCCGGGGCGCGCTCTGTAGCCCGGTACCGAGCAGACCGTCAATAATCAATGTGATATCTTCAGGCCAGACGATGTTCGCGGCGTGAATCGTCCCGCCGGCATTGAGCCACTCTTCACGCGCCAGGCTGGCCTCTTCCGGCAGCGGCTTCTCGCTCTCCAGCGCCAGCAGCGTGACCTGAATCCCGCGCGCCTGCGCCAGGCGCGCCACCACGTAGCCGTCTCCGCCGTTATTACCGTGGCCGCAAAGAATCAGCCAGTGCTGGCTTCCTGGATACTGTTCGCAGGCAAGTTCAAAAGCCGCTTCGCCCGCACGGCGCATCAGCTCATATAACGTCAGCCCAAGGGCATCCGCCGCCTCTTTTTCCGCCCGCCGTAGCGCCTCCGCCGGCCAGATGATATGTGGTATACTGTCGGTGTTTTTCGTCATCGTATGGTCCATCATGTCACAGCCCCTCGATCTCAATCATTTAGCGCAGCAAATCAAACAGTGGGGCACAGAGCTGGGGTTCCAGCAGGTCGGTATTACCGATACCGATCTCAGCGCCAGCGAACCTAAACTGCAGGCGTGGCTGGATAAACAATACCACGGCGAAATGGAGTGGATGGCGCGCCATGGCATGATGCGCGCGCGCCCTCATGAACTCCAGCCAGGTACCTTACGCGTGATTAGCGTGAGGATGAACTATCTGCCTGCTAATGCCGCTTTCGCCCGCACCCTGAAAGATCCCGCGCGGGGTTACGTTAGCCGTTACGCCCTCGGACGGGACTATCATAAGCTGTTACGTCATCGCCTGAAAAAATTAGGTGAGATGATTCAGGCGCAGTGTGCTTCGCTCAATTTTAGACCTTTTGTCGATTCCGCGCCGATTCTTGAACGCCCTTTAGCCGAAAAAGCAGGGCTGGGATGGACAGGTAAGCACTCACTCATCCTCAGCCGCGATGCCGGCTCGTTCTTTTTCCTCGGCGAGCTACTAATCGACCTCCCTCTCCCCATCGACCAACCCGTCGAGGAAGAGTGCGGGCGCTGCGTGGCCTGCATGACTATCTGCCCAACCGGCGCCATCGTCGAGCCCTATACCGTCGATGCCCGACGCTGTATCTCCTATCTGACGATTGAACTGGAAGGCGCCATCCCGGAAGAGTTCCGCCCGCTGATCGGTAACCGCATCTACGGCTGCGATGATTGCCAGCTGATTTGCCCGTGGAACCGCTTCGCGCAGCTGACTGATGAAGACGATTTCAGCCCGCGCAAAGCGTTGCATGCCCCAGAGCTACTGGAGCTTTTCACCTGGAGCGAGTCATATTTTCTAAAAGTGACGGAGGGATCGGCTATTCGCCGTATTGGCCATCTGCGCTGGCTACGTAATATTGCCGTCGCGCTGGGCAATGCGCCCTGGGATGAAGCCAACCTCAAGGCGCTGGAGAGCCGCCGGGGTGAGCACCCACTTCTCGATGAACACATCGAGTGGGCGATGACGCAGCAAATGGCAAAACGAAATGCCAATGTGGTTGAGGTGCAATTGCCCAAGAAGCTACGGCTGGTCAGGGTGGTTGAAAAAGGGCTACCGCGCGACGCCTGATTCATTCACAGGGTGTGAATAAAAATAAAAACACATTGCGTTTCAACGGGCAGACGTTCGTCAAGTGATCGGATTAACACTTTGAAATGAAATTTAACCCTTACGTTTCAGGCACATATAAGAATACTATTTACATAGTGAAGTGTTTTCCTGAGAAAAGACGAAAGACTAACCTGTGGATAACTCTGTTCACAGTATTTTCAGGACATCGCGAAAAGCATCCATGACGCGTAGTTGCGCTGTGGATAAACTGAATATGAGAAGAAATTTGGAGCGGGAAACGAGACTCGAACTCGCGACCCCGACCTTGGCAAGGTCGTGCTCTACCAACTGAGCTATTCCCGCATACTTCTGGCCATATTTCTATGGCGTCGTGATTTGCATTTCTGCTTCGTCACGGGAGGCGCATTATACGAGAATTCGATTTACCTGCAACCCCCCTGAGCGCAATTTTTTTCGTTTTTGGTTTAAGTGACCACTTTATCACCACACACCGGCCTGAATTGTCTAAATAACCAGCAAATGCGGCAAAATCACTTTTTCCGGGCCCGCTAAAGGCGCAAAATCGCTCAAGTTTATAGGCGGATATCGCCCGCTGACGGTCAACAACGATGACAACCAGGGAAATAAAATGAAAAAAGCGCTTACCGTCCTGCTGCTGGCCACGCTTGCCACAGGAACAGCATCGGCAACAACGCTACATTTTGGGACAACGACGGCCAATCCGCCGTATGAAACCGTCAATGGTAAAAATCAGCCCACGGGTTTTGATATCGACCTGGCCAACGCGCTGTGCAGACAGATGCAGGTCGAATGCAAATTCACTCCCCAGGGGTTCGATACCCTCATCCCGGCGCTGCGCTTTAAGAAATTCGACGCCGTGATTGCCGGTATCGAAGTGATTCCAATGCGAGAAAAGCAGGTTGCGTTCAGCCATCCCTATCGTCAGGCGCTGTCCGGCGTAGTTGTCACAGCGAAAGACGCCGCCCACACCTTTGCCGATCTGAAGGATAAAAAAATCGGCGTCGTAAAAGGCACCCTTCATCAGCGCTATCTGCGGGACAAACAAAAAGCCGTGCATGCGGTGCCTTACGACAGCGACGAAAGCGCTCTGAGCGCGCTGAAAGAAGGCGTCATTAGCGGCGTGATGGGCGATCAGGAGACGTTAACGAAATGGCTCCAGGATAACCCCGACTACGCCATGATGGACGAACGCGCCACGGATCCCGGCTACTACGGTAAGCAGTACGCCATTGCGGTACGTAAAGACGATCCTGAGCTGCTGAATAACATTAATGCCGCTCTGGAAGTCGTAAAAGCCTCACCGGAGTTTCAGGCCATGGAACAGAAGTGGTTTAAATAGGCAGGGGAATGTCCGGGGCGTTCTTGGCCCCGGCACGGGCGTTAAAGCTTAATAAAGTGTTCGCGATAGTAGGCCAGTTCCGCGACCGATTCGCGAATATCGTCCATCGCCTGGTGCGTACCTTGTTTCTTAAAGCCGTCGAGAATTTCCGGCTTCCAGCGACGAGCCAGCTCTTTCAGCGTACTGACGTCCAGGTAACGGTAATGGAAATATGCTTCCAGCTCCGGCATATATTTAAACAGGAAGCGACGATCCTGGCCGATGCTATTGCCGCAGATTGGCGACTTACCTGCCGGTACCCACTTTTTGAGGAATTCGATAGTCGCCAGTTCGGCTTCACGATCGCCCTGGGTACTCGCCTTCACCCGTTCCACCAGCCCGCTGCCGGTATGGGTACGCACGTTCCACTCGTCCATCAGCGCCAGCTGCTCGTCTGACTGGTGTACCGCAATCGTCGGCCCTTCCGCCAGAATGTTCAGATTCGCGTCGGTCACCAGGGTGGCGATTTCGATGATGCGATCGCGCTCCGGATCCAGCCCCGTCATTTCAAGATCGATCCAAATCAGGTTGTTTTCATCTGCACTCATGTTATTTTCCACCCTTCTTACGTCACTATATTCATCTAAAATAGCGTGTATCATAGAGGTTTTGCCCGTACAGGGCGACCAGGAGCCAGTTCGATTGAGTAAAAATAAACTCTCCAAAGGCCAACAGCGCCGCGTGAAGGCCAACCACCAGCGCCGCCTGAAAACGACTTCGGAGAAGGCCGATTTTGACGACAACCTGTTCGGTGAAAAATCTGAAGGGACAGTCATTAGCCGCTTTGGCATGCATGCCGATGTCGAATCCGCCGACGGTAGCGTCCACCGTTGCAACATACGCCGCACTATCCGTTCGCTGGTCACCGGCGATCGCGTGGTCTGGCGGCCTGGCAAAAGCGAAGCTGACGGCGTCAACGTTAAGGGCATCGTCGAGGCCGTCCATGAACGAACTTCCGTACTGACGCGTCCGGATTTCTATGACGGCGTCAAACCCATCGCCGCCAATATCAATCAGATTGTCATTGTTTCCGCGATTTTGCCTGAGCTTTCTCCGAATATTATCGACCGCTATCTCGTGGCCTGCGAAGCGCTAAACGTCGAGCCGTTGATCGTACTCAACAAGATCGATCTGCTGGATCAGGAGAGCATGGCCTTCGTCAACGAGCAAATGGACATTTATCGCCATATTGGTTACCGCGTACTGATGGTCTCCAGCCGCACGCAGGATGGCCTGAAGCCGCTTGAAGAGGCGCTCACCGATCGTATCAGTATCTTTGCCGGGCAGTCAGGGGTAGGCAAATCCAGCCTGCTGAACGCGCTGCTGGGCCTGCATGATGACCAAATCCTCACCAATGACGTTTCGGACGTCTCAGGACTGGGGCAGCACACCACCACGGCCGCGCGCCTGTACCACTTCCCGCACGGCGGCGATGTGATTGATTCGCCGGGCGTACGCGAGTTTGGTTTGTGGCATCTCGACGCGGAACAAATCACCCACGGCTTTGTCGAATTCCATGATTATTTAGGCCGGTGCAAATACCGCGACTGCAAGCACGACAATGACCCGGGCTGCGCCATTCGCGAAGCGGTTGAGAAGGGTGAAATCGCCGAAAGCCGGTTTGAAAACTACCATCGCATTCTGGAAAGCATGGCGCAGGTACAGGTAAAAACGCGTAAAAGCTTTTCATCAACCGATGACTGACATTTAAGCTGAGCATCGTTAGAATCGTCCCCCTTTTTTCAGGCTCCGCTGCTCCGCGGGGCCAGGAACGACAAATAATGGCCTGGAGGCTACCTTGTTAAACGATCTTAAACTTTCACTGCAATACATTCTGCCTAAACTGTGGCTCACCCGCCTCGCAGGCTGGGGTGCACGCAAACGAGCAGGCTGGCTGACAAAACTGGTCATCGATCTGTTCGTGAAATATTACAAGGTCGATATGAAAGAGGCGCAAAAGCCTGATACCGCCAGCTACCGTACCTTTAACGACTTCTTCGTTCGTCCGCTGCGCGACGACGTGCGTCCGTTAAATACCGACCCGAGCGTGCTGGTGATGCCCGCCGACGGCGTCATCAGCCAACTGGGCGCCATTGAAGACGACAAAATTTTGCAGGCTAAGGGCCATAACTACAGCCTGGAAGCGCTGCTGGCCGGTAACTACCAGATGGCGGACCTGTTCCGTAACGGCAGCTTCGTCACCACCTATCTTTCGCCGCGCGATTACCACCGCGTGCATATGCCATGCAACGGTATTCTGCGCGAAATGATCTACGTGCCGGGGGATCTGTTCTCCGTAAACCACCTGACCGCACAAAACGTGCCGAATCTTTTTGCTCGCAACGAGCGCGTCATCTGCCTGTTCGATACTGAGTTTGGTCCTATGGTGCAAATCCTCGTCGGTGCCACCATCGTCGGCAGCATCGAAACCGTGTGGTCCGGTACCGTCACGCCGCCGCGCGAAGGCATCATTAAGCGCTGGACCTGGCCTGCTGGTGATAGCGAAGGCTCTGTCGCCCTGCTGAAAGGCCAGGAAATGGGCCGCTTTAAACTGGGCTCCACGGTGATCAACCTATTTTCGCCAGGCAAGGTGACGCTGATTGAGCAGTTACACAGCCTGTCGGTCACTAAAATAGGCCAGCCGCTGGCAACCGCGCCTGAAGCCGTAGCGCCGGCCGAGCCCGCGCCGCTGGCAGAAGAAGAAGTCCGCGCGGAACACGCCGCCAGTCCGCTGGTTGACGATAAACAAGACAAAGGTTAATTCCTGAAAGAAAAGGTCACGCCGTGCGCCTGATATACACTTTCCTGCTGGCCTGGTGCCTCAGTTTTGGGGCGTACGCAGCGACAGCCCCGGATGCTAAACAGATAGCTCAGGAACTGGAACAGGCGAAGGCGGCGAAGCCCGCCCAGCCTGAGACCGTCGAAGTCCTGCAATCTGCCCTCAACGCCCTTGAGGAGCGTAATGCTTCCCTTGAGCGCGTCCGTCAGTACCAGGACGTTATCGATAACTTCCCCAAACTGTCGCAAAACCTGCGCGCGCAGCTCAATAATCTGAGCGATGAGCCGCGCCAGGTCTCCACTACTCTCTCCTCCGATGCGCTGAACCAGGAGATTCTCCAGGTCAGCAGCCAGCTGCTGGAAGCCAGCCGTAAAGCTCAGCAGGAGCAGGATCGCGCCCGCGATATCGCCGATTCGCTTAACCAGCTGCCGCAGCAGCAGAGCGATGCCCGCCGCCAACTGAACGAGGTTGAGCGCCGGGTTGGCGCACAAAACAGCAATACGCCGCTGGCGCAGGCGCAGAATCTTGGCCTGCAGGCGGAGTCCGCGCGGCTGAAAGCGCTGGTCGATGAGCTGGATCTGGCCCAGCTCTCCGCCAATAACCGCCAGGAACTTTCGCGGTTGCGCTCCGAGCTGGCGCAGAAAGAGAGCGAACAGCTCGACGCCTGGCTACAAGCGCTGCGTAATCAGCTAAACAACCAACGGCAGCGCGAGGCGGAGAAAGCGCTGGAAAGCACCGAACTACTGGCGGAAAACAGCGAAAACCTGCCGCCGGATATCGTGGCGCAGTTTAAAGTTAACCGCGAGCTGTCGCAGGCGCTCAACCAGCAGGCGCAGCGCATGGATCTGATCGCCTCGCAGCAGCGCCAGGCGACCAATCAAACTCTCCAGGTGCGTCAGGCGCTAAACACCCTGCGCGAGCAGTCTCAGTGGCTGGGTTCTTCCAATCTGCTTGGCGAAGCCCTGCGCGCGCAGGTTGCGCGGCTGCCGGAAATCCCGCGACCGCAGCAGTTGGATACCGAAATGGCTCAGCTGCGCGTGCAGCGCCTGCGCTATGAAGATCAGCTCGGCAAGCAGCCTCAGCTAAGACAAATTCGTCAGGCGGATGGGGAGCCGCTCACCAGCGAGCAGAACCGTATTCTGCAGGCTCAGATGCGTACGCAGACTGAGTTGCTCAACTCCCTGCTACGCGGCGGCGATACGCTTATGCTCGAACTGACCAAGCTGAAAGTCGCCAACGGCCAGCTTGAAGATGCGCTTAAAGAGATCAACGAAGCGACCCACCGCTATCTGTTCTGGACCTCCGACGTCAGCCCAATCGGCTTCTCATGGCCGCTGGAGATCGTTCAGGACCTACGCCGTCTGATCTCGCTCGATACCATGAGCCAGCTCGGCAAAGCCAGCATGATGATGCTGACCAGCAAAGAGACCCTGCTGCCGCTCTTCGTCGCGCTCATTCTGGTGGGGTTCAGTATTAGCTCACGACGCCATTTCACCAGCTTCCTTGAGCGCTCCAGCGCGCGCGTCGGTAAGGTGACGCAGGATCACTTCTGGCTCACGCTGCGCACGGTGTTCTGGTCAATACTGGTGGCCTCGCCGCTGCCGGTACTGTGGATGACGCTGGGCTATGGCCTGCAGGCCGCCTGGCCTTTCCCGCTGGCGGTCGCCATTGGCGATAGCGTTACCGCTACGGTGCCGCTGCTGTGGGTGGTGATGATTTGCGCTACATTCGCCCGCCCAAACGGCCTGTTCATCGCCCACTTCGGCTGGCCGCGTAGCCGCGTCAGCAAAGCGATGCGCTACTACCTGATGAGCATCGGGCTGATCGTGCCGCTGATTATGGCGCTGATTACCTTCGATAACCTCAACGATCGCGAATTCTCCGCCTCGCTGGGCCGCCTCTGCTTTATGCTGATTTGCGGCGCGCTGGCGATGGTGACCCTGAGCCTGAAACGCGCCGGCATCCCGCTGTATCTCGACAAAGAAGGCAGCGGCGACAATATGCTGAACCGGCTGCTGTGGAATATGCTGCTCGGCGCGCCGCTGGTGGCGATGCTGGCGGCGGCGATCGGCTATCTCGCCACGGCGCAGGCGCTGCTCGCCAGGCTCGAAACCTCGGTCGCCATCTGGTTCCTGCTGCTGGTGGTCTATCACATCATTCGCCGCTGGATGTTGATCCAGCGCCGCCGCCTGGCGTTCGATCGCGCCAAGCATCGACGGGCGGAGATCCTCGCCCAGCGCGCGCGTGGTGAAGAAGAGGCTCAGCATACCAGCAGCCCGGAAGGTTCAATGGAAGCCGAGGTCAGCGAGGTCGATCTGGATGCCATCAGTACCCAGTCGTTACGTCTGGTGCGCTCCCTGCTGATGCTGATTGCGCTAGTGTCGGTTATCGTGCTGTGGTCAGAAATCCACTCCGCGTTTGGCTTCCTGGAGAATATCTCGCTGTGGGACGTCACCTCTACGGTGCAGGGCGTTGAGAGCCTGGAGCCGATTACCCTCGGCGCGGTGCTGATTGCCATCCTGGTGTTGATTATTACCACCCAACTGGTGCGCAACCTGCCCGCGCTGCTGGAACTGGCGATCCTCCAGCATCTGGAACTGACGCCGGGCACCGGCTACGCCATCACCACCATCACTAAATATCTGCTGATGCTGATTGGCGGTCTGGTCGGCTTCTCGATGATTGGCATCGAGTGGGCCAAGCTGCAGTGGCTCATTGCCGCCCTCGGCGTCGGTCTCGGTTTTGGTCTGCAGGAGATCTTCGCCAACTTTATCTCCGGCCTGATTATTCTGTTTGAGAAACCAATACGGATTGGCGATACGGTCACTATTCGCGATCTCACCGGCAGCGTGACGCGTATTAATACCCGCGCCACGACCATCAGCGACTGGGACCGTAAAGAGATTATCGTGCCGAACAAGGCGTTCATCACCGAACAGTTCATCAACTGGTCGTTGTCGGATTCCGTGACCCGCGTAGTGTTGACGGTGCCTGCGCCGGTGGATGCCAATACCGAAGAGGTTGCGCAGATCCTGTTAAATGCCGCGCACCGCTGTTCGTTAGTTATCGATACCCCGGCGCCGGAAGCGTTCCTCGTTGACCTGCAGCAGGGGATCCAGATTTTCGAGCTGCGTATCTACGCCGCCGAAATGGGTCACCGTATGCCGCTGCGCCACGAGATGCATCAGCTGATTCTGGCCGGATTCCGCGAGCACGGGATCGATATGCCGTTCCCGCCGTTCCAGATGCGTCTGGAGAGCATTGATGGCAGAAAAAGCAGCAGAGCGCTGACTTCGGCAGGGAAAACCAGCCGCGCCCCCGGCAGTCTGTAAGAACGGCCTTGCCTGAACGCAGGCAAGGCCAGAACGGTCGCACGACCGGACAATCAACCATACCGCCATACATCGGCGGTCATCTCCGTCAATATCCGGCAGGAAAGCGGAAAGGAAGATCAGGCACGGTCGACGGTAAACGAAATGACCTCACCGATGCTTTCAGCCCCCAGGGCCAGCATCACAACGCGGTCAACGCCCAGCGCTACGCCGGAACAATCCGGCAGCCCGGCTTCCAGAGCGGCCAGCAGATGACGATCGATTGGCTGCTGCGGCAGGCCGCGAGCAGCACGCTTGCGGTTATCCTGCTCAAAACGCTGCTGCTGTTCGCGCGCGTCGGTCAGCTCATGAAAACCGTTCGCCAGCTCAATGCCTTTGTAATAGACCTCGAAGCGCTCCGCCACGCGGTGATCTTCGGTGCTAATTTGCGCCAGCGACGCCTGGCTTGCCGGGAAGTGATAAATAAACGTTGGCCGATCTTTACCGATGTGCGGCTCGACGCCCATGGCGAAGAGTAGCTGAAGCAGCGTATCCCGGTCCTCTTCCGTATCGGCGATATTGCTCAGATCCAGCTTCGCCGCCGCTTCGCGCAACTGGGTTTTATCCGCCGACAGCGGGTCGATTTCCAGATGACGCTGAAAGGCTTGCTGGTAAGAGAGGCTTTCGGCCGGCTGGCAGTCGAGCACCTGCTGGAGCAGATCGTCGACTTCATTAATCAGGCGGTACATGTCGTAGCATGGACGATACCACTCCAGCATGGTGAATTCCGGATTATGGTGACGCCCCATCTCTTCATTGCGGAAGCTACGGCATAGCTGAAACACCGGGCCGCAGCCGGCCGCCAGCAGGCGTTTCATGTGATACTCCGGGCTGGTCATCAGGTACAGGTTCAGCCCCTGAGAGTGGCCAGGACCAACGAAACGCGTCTCAAACGGGACCATATGAATATCCGTCACCGTCGCCTGACTCATGCAGGGCGTCTCCACCTCCAGCACGCCGCGGTCGGTAAAGAAACGGCGAATTTCCGCCATCACCGCTGCACGTTTTAACAGATTTGGAATGGATGCGCTCGGCTGCCAGGTTGCCGTTTCGCTCATGGTACTTTCTCCGATTTGAAACAAGGGCACGAAGTCTACTCGTAACTGGCAGATGAAACAAATTTTGTGCGAATACGTAAACGCGTTACATACACTTAATTTGTTGATAACCCAAAAACATAAAGCAAGCAGATAAACAACCGCACAGAACGATAAAAAAATCGAACACGTCAATTTTCCCTTATGACCCTACGGCTATACTCCTTACCTATAAAGGAGCAGTGATACGTTTTCGCCAGCCCGGCGGCGAAATAAACAAAAACTGGAGGAATGTCGTGCAAACTTTTCAAGCCGATCTTGCCGTAATAGGCGCAGGCGGAGCAGGTCTTCGCGCCGCAATAGCCGCCGCGCAAGCTAATCCAAATGCTAAAATCGCTCTAATTTCAAAAGTCTATCCTATGCGCAGCCATACCGTTGCTGCTGAAGGGGGTTCCGCTGCCGTCGCGCAGGATCATGATAGCTTCGAGTACCATTTCCACGACACCGTTGCAGGAGGCGACTGGCTGTGCGAACAGGACGTCGTTGACTACTTCGTTCATCACTGCCCGACGGAAATGACCCAGCTCGAACATTGGGGATGCCCGTGGAGTCGCCGCCCGGACGGCAGCGTCAACGTCCGGCGATTCGGCGGTATGAAGATCGAACGAACCTGGTTCGCTGCCGATAAAACCGGCTTTCATATGCTGCACACCCTTTTTCAGACCTCGCTTCAATTCCCGCAAATCCAGCGCTTCGATGAACATTTTGTTCTGGATATTCTGGTGGATGATGGCCAGGCTCGCGGTCTGGTCGCGATGAATATGATGGAAGGTACGCTGGTGCAGATCCGCGCCAACGCGGTCATTCTGGCGACCGGCGGCGCAGGACGCGTGTATCGCTACAATACCAACGGCGGTATCGTCACCGGTGACGGTATGGGTATGGCGCTCAGCCACGGCGTACCGCTGCGCGATATGGAGTTCGTGCAATATCACCCCACCGGTCTGCCGGGTTCCGGCATTCTGATGACGGAAGGCTGCCGCGGCGAAGGCGGTATTCTGGTCAACAAGAACGGCTACCGCTATCTGCAGGATTACGGCATGGGTCCGGAAACCCCGTTGGGCGAACCGAAAAATAAATATATGGAGCTGGGTCCGCGCGATAAAGTCTCCCAGGCTTTCTGGCACGAATGGCGTAAAGGCAACACGATCCCTACCCCGCGAGGCGATGTGGTCTATCTCGATCTGCGCCATTTGGGCGAGAAAAAGCTGCTTGAACGTCTGCCGTTTATCTGCGAACTCTCGAAGGCCTACGTTGGCGTCGATCCGGTGAAAGATCCTATTCCGGTACGTCCGACCGCGCACTATACCATGGGCGGGATCGAAACCGACCAGCAGTGTGAAACCCGCATCAAAGGGCTGTTTGCCGTGGGCGAATGTTCTTCTGTCGGCCTGCATGGCGCCAACCGCCTTGGCTCCAACTCCCTGGCGGAGCTGGTGGTGTTTGGTCGTCTGGCCGGTGAGCAGGCCATGCAGCGCGCAACCGAAGCGGGCGAAGCCAATAGCGCTGCGCTGGACGCCCAGGTCGTCGATATCGAGAACCGCCTGAAAGAACTCGTTAATCAAGAAGGTAACGAGAACTGGGCGAAGATTCGTGACGAAATGGGGCTGTCAATGGAAGAAGGCTGCGGCATCTACCGTACGCCGGAGCTTATGCAGAAAACGGTTGATAAGCTGGCCGAGCTGCAGGAGCGCTTCAAGCGCGTGCGTATCACCGACACCTCGAGCGTGTTCAACACCGACCTGCTGTACACCATCGAACTGGGTCATGGCCTGAACGTCGCCGAATGTATGGCGCACTCCGCCCTCGCGCGTAAAGAGTCCCGCGGCGCGCATCAGCGTCTGGACGAAGGCTGCACCGAGCGTGACGACGTCAACTTCCTCAAGCATACCCTCGCCTTCCGCGATGCCGACGGTAATACCAGCCTGGAGTACAGTGATGTGAAAATCACCACTCTGCCGCCGGCAAAACGCGTGTACGGTGCGGAAGCGGAAGCAGCCGAGAAGAAGGAGACGACGAATGGCTGAGATGAAAAATATGAAAGTCGAAGTGGTGCGCTACAACCCGGAAGTGGACATTGCACCGCACAGCGCTTTCTATGAAGTTCCCTACGATGAGCAAACCTCTCTGCTTGATGCTCTGGGCTATATCAAAGACAACCTCGCGCCGGACCTCAGCTACCGCTGGTCCTGCCGTATGGCGATTTGCGGTTCCTGCGGCATGATGGTGAACAAGGTGCCAAAGCTGGCCTGTAAAACCTTCCTGCGTGAATACACCAAAGGCATTAAAGTCGAGGCGCTGGCTAACTTCCCGATTGAGCGCGATCTGGTGGTCGATATGACTCACTTTATTGAAAGCCTGGAAGCCATTAAGCCGTACATCATTGGCAACCCACGCACGCCCGATCAGGGGCCTAACACGCAGACGCCGGCGCAAATGGCCAAGTACCACCAGTTCTCTGGCTGCATCAACTGCGGCCTGTGCTATGCGGCCTGTCCGCAGTTTGGTCTTAATCCGGAGTTTATCGGTCCGGCGGCGATCACCCTCGCCCATCGCTACAACGAAGACAGCCGCGATCGCGGTAAAAAGGAACGTATGGCGCAGCTTAACGGCCAGAATGGCGTCTGGACATGTACTTTCGTGGGCTACTGCTCCGAAGTCTGCCCGAAACACGTCGACCCGGCGGCCGCGATCCAGCAGGGCAAGGTAGAAAGCTCGAAAGACTTTCTTATCGCCACCCTGAAACCACGCTAAGGAGTGCTGTATGACGACTAAACGCAAACCCTACGTGCGGCCGATGCCGTCCACCTGGTGGAAAAAGCTGCCGTTTTATCGCTTCTATATGCTGCGTGAAGGAACGGCGGTACCCACGGTCTGGTTCAGCATCGTGCTGATTTACGGGCTGTTCGCACTGAAGCATGGCGCGGAGAGCTGGGCGGGCTATGTCGGTTTCCTGCAAAACCCGATTGTCGTGATCCTAAACCTGATCACGCTTGCAGCCGCGCTACTGCATACCAAAACCTGGTTTGAGCTGGCGCCGAAAGCCGCCAATATTATCCTTAAAGGCGAGAAAATGGGACCTGAGCCAATTATTAAAGGGCTTTGGGTCGTCACTGCGGTCGTCACCGTGGTGATCCTGTTTGTCGCACTGTTCTGGTAAGGAGGCTGGAATGATTAATCCCAACCCAAAACGTTCTGATGAGCCGGTATTCTGGGGGCTGTTTGGCGCTGGCGGCATGTGGGGAGCGATTATCGCCCCCGTCATTGTGCTGCTGGTAGGTATTATGCTGCCGCTTGGCCTCGCGCCTGCCGACGCCTTCAGCTATGAACGCGTGCTGGCTTTTGCCCATAGCTTTATTGGCCGTGCATTCATTTTCCTGATGATTGTTCTGCCGCTATGGTGCGGGCTTCACCGTATTCACCATGCAATGCACGATTTAAAAATTCACGTACCCAACGGTAAATGGGTCTTCTACGGCCTTGCGGCGATTCTGACCATCGTCACACTGGTCGGCATATTGTTCATCTAAACGAATAGCCGTACGCGGCTTTTACCTCAGCCGCAATAAGCCCGGTAGCATTCTGTTACCGGGCTCGCTTCTCAAGAAAATTCTGCCACATTTTTCCTGCCTGGCTCTACACTTAGCTTAAAACTGGCAAGGAAAAAATTATGCGTCTGCTACCCGTTCTTGCGGTTGTTGCCGCTTCATTTCTGCTTGTAGCCTGTAGTACTCCGGTGCCGCCTCCTGGCGTAACCGTGGTTAGCCCCTTCGACGCTCAACGCTATCTTGGCACCTGGTATGAGATTGCCCGCTTCGATCACCGTTTTGAAAGCGGCTTAGAAAAGGTCACCGCAACGTATAGCCTGCGCGATGATGGCGGACTGAACGTGGTAAATAAAGGCTACAACCCAGACCGGGGTATGTGGCAAAAAACCGATGGCGTCGCCTACTTTACCGGAGAGCCCACGCGAGCCGCGCTGAAAGTCTCGTTTTTCGGCCCCTTCTATGGCAGCTATAACGTGATGGCGCTGGATAAGGATTATCGCTACGCGCTGGTTTGTGGACCCGATCGCGACTATCTCTGGCTACTGGCGCGCACGCCGAAAATCCCGCCGGAAGTGAAGCAGCAGATGCTGGATATCGCTACCCGGCAAGGATTCGACGTGAGCAAACTGCTATGGGTCAATCAGCAGTATTAATGCGCGCTCATTTTCAGGCCAATGATGCCAATCACAATACACGCCAGGCTGGCAATGCGCATCGGGCTGGCGGATTCACCCAGCAGGATAATACCCGTCACGGCTGCGCCGACCGCGCCGATTCCGGTCCAAACGGCGTAAGCCGTCCCTACGGGCAACGTTTTCATCGCCCATGACAACAAGCGCCATGCTGATGACCATAGCGGCAATCGTTATCACGCTTGGCACCAGACGGCTAAAACCGTGGGTATATTTCAGACCGACTGCCCAGACAACTTCCAGCAGACCAGCGATAAACAGAACTAACCAGGACATATGGCTCCTTTAATGGGGCCGTCCCCAGATGTGAAACGCTTACAGGTCGTCCCGTAAGGTAGATGATATTCCGCAGGAATTATACACGACGTGGGTAAGGTGAGGAAGAACGGTACGACCAGCGGCCGTACCGCCATGGTCTATTGCTGAGCTTTGGTCGCGGCGCCCGAAATCGCGCTGCCGCCTTCTGAAATATCCTGACCAACACCGCGCGTGGTGTTACATGCAGTCAGTACAGAGGAAAGAGCCAAAACCGTAAAGAACGCTGCAATCGCTTTTTTTACCATAATGTCATCCTTATTAACCAGTTTTAGTTATCGTGCTCTATAAGCATAGACAAACTGCTCCAGGATGAGGGAAACGCGGCGATTTTTAAGAGAAAAAGAAATTACGCGAGCGAATAGGATTGCGCGTGGGGAGTGTGAATAAGAATTCCCTGATGAAATAAGATTAACTGACAGCGTGAGAAATAGCATGACCCAGGCTCTGGATATCCTCGCCAACGCCACGAGCCGTGTTGCACCCGGTAAGCAGCGACCCGCCCAGAACTAACAGTAACAAAAGTTTCAGCGTAGCGTTCATCTTCCTTGCCTGCAGTTTCGACATTATAGAGGGCGCAGCATTGCGGCTGCGCCAACCATCTCATCGCCCAGATTACTTCACGCGGGATACGTATTCGCCAGAGCGGGTATCCACTTTGATGACTTCGCCAATCTGTACGAACAGAGGAACTTTAACTACTGCGCCAGTGGATAGCGTTGCAGGTTTGCCGCCAGTACCGGCAGTATCGCCCTTCAGGCCAGGATCGGTTTCAACGATTTCCAGCTCAACAAAGTTTGGTGGGGTGACGGAAATTGGCTGACCGTTCCACAGGGTCACGATGCATTCAGCCTGATCCAGCAGCCATTTCGCGTTATCGCCAACGGCTTTAGCGTCAGCAGCCAGCTGTTCGAAAGTAGAGTTATTCATAAAGTGCCAGAACTCACCGTCGTTATACAGGTAAGTCAGGTTCATATCGACAACGTCCGCGCCTTCAGCAGAATCAGTAGACTTAAAAGTTTTCTCAACGCGAGTACCGGTCAGCAGGCGGCGCAGCTTAACGCGTGCAAAAGCCTGGCCTTTGCCGGGTTTAACGAATTCACTGGCTTCAACTGCATAAGGTTCGCCGTCCATCATGATTTTAAGACCGGCACGAAAATCGTTGCTATAGTAAGTCGCCATAAGGCCCTCTGAAATTTTGTTAATTGGTAGCTAAGCCACAAAATGGCGCATATTGTAACCCTAAATACCCCATCCAGAGAAGATTGGTTAACGCAACTTGCCGATGTTGTGACCAGTCCTGATGAACTGCTGCATCTTTTAAATGTAGACGCTGATGCGAATCTATTGGCAGGGCGCGATGCTAAGCGCCTGTTCGCATTGCGTGTTCCACGAGCGTTTATTGCCCGTATGGAACCAGGCAACCCTAATGATCCTCTTCTTCGTCAGGTACTTACCTCTCAGGAAGAGTTTACTAATGTTCCAGGATTCTCTACCGATCCGTTGGAAGAACAGCATAGCGTTGTGCCGGGCCTGCTGCATAAATACAGCAACCGCGCGTTGTTGCTGGTTAAAGGCGGCTGTGCGGTAAATTGTCGTTATTGTTTCCGTCGTCACTTCCCCTATGCTGAAAATCAGGGCAATAAACGTAACTGGCAGATGGCCCTCGAGTATATTGCGGCGCATCCCCGACTCGATGAGATCATCTTTTCCGGTGGCGATCCGCTCATGGCGAAGGATCATGAGCTCGACTGGCTCTTGACGCAGCTGGAAGCTATTCCGCACATCAAACGCCTACGTATCCACAGCCGGTTGCCCGTTGTGATTCCTGCGCGTATTACCGATACGCTGGTTGCCCGTATTTCTGCATCATCGCTACAGGTACTGCTGGTAAACCATGTTAACCACGCTAACGAGATTGATGCGGCATTTCGTTCGTCCATGAAAAAGCTGCGTATGGCTGGCGTAACCTTATTGAACCAAAGCGTGCTGCTGCGCGGTGTAAACGATAACGCGCATACGCTCGCCGATTTGAGCAATGCGCTCTTCGATGCTGGCGTCATGCCCTACTATCTCCACGTTCTGGACAAAGTGCAGGGGGCGGCCCATTTTATGGTCAGTGACGAAGAGGCCAGAAGCATCATGCGCGAACTGCTCACCCTGATATCCGGCTATTTAGTACCAAAACTTGCACGGGAAATCGGCGGAGAACCAAGTAAGACTCCCCTGGACTTAGGATTAAAGCAGCGATAACCAATCCGTCTGCCGGGCACTGCCTGGCAGACTACCTACTTGCCATTACTCACTGTGTATAAATACTGACGACTTATAATTTTCGTAGAACGAGTATTCTCCAGAAGAAAGTAAAAGCAAATATAAAAGTAAGCTGTAACTTCATTCATTAATAGTTACAAAAAAAGAGAAAGAATGTTTGCTGCGGTCATCGCCAATAACAGGGGTAAGATCCACCCAGGTAATTTGAATTCTGTTGCTTTATTGCCACTGAAACTTTTTGAGGCGTCATCCTGAATGGCTAAATTATGAATCACATTTTTCTCAACCGGGGGCGAGGATGTGCTCGCGGTGATCTGTAGATTTTCAGGCTGTTTCTCCTCCGTTCGGAAGAATGAGGCAATATGTGAACCAGCCGCAAGAACAAAGCCCCTCTGCCTTACAGTAACAATAATATCCTGCGACAACCCTGCTTTTACTAACGATTTTCTTAGCAAGGAAATGTTTTGATAGAAAGTATTCTGGGAAACGACAACACCTCTGGTTTTCCATACTATATCCAGAAACTCTTCTCTGGATATAATCTTCCCATTGCTTTCCAGTAAAAGTTGAAGGCAGCGTGCAGTTGGCGCATTCAGGGTCACGCTATCCCCATTTTCCCCAACGGGCTGCAACTCATTCATATTTACATTAAATATAACTTCATTATTAATGATATATTCATTGAATATCATAATTCCAATCCCCCTTCACCATTCCATATGAAATAAAGATGAATTAAATTCAAATTCACCTTTAGCAAACACGGTACATCCCTTTAAGCCTGCCAGATTAGATAATTTTACGGATAAGCTCCCGCTCTTCCCAGAGCAAAGATAATATTATCATGATATTTGAACCAAAGGGAAGACTGATTTACAACTATACGTTCCAGACACGCTCATTATTATCCACGAAATCTCTTTGTGAATTTGCAACCTTCAATAAACGAGGTTTAAATTCAAGCAGAATTCACATGCATTTTGTCTACCCTACACTTAGATTTGTTCCCGCTCCGGTACAGTACGCTTTATGTATACTAGCTATACGCAATAGCGGCAGCAGGAGTAAGAAAACGATAGAGCTCAGGCATAGATACGGGGTGTTAGTTATTACTAATATCATTAATTAACAACCGGGCCGAGTATCTATTCAGGACTTTAGTATCTATAAATGGATTAAATAAATGAAAAAAACAATCGTAGCTGTAATGGTCGCTGCTTCCGCAGTTCTGAGCGCTCAGGCTTTCGCGGCAGGGAACAGTTCTCAACTAACAATTCTGGGCAACGTCACTGATACCGGTGAGTCCTGTAACGTTACTCCTTCAGCGCAGATCCAGGGAGGTTCTTTAACTCTGGATGATGTTAAAGCCTCTACCCTGGAAGGCCAGGCCGTAAACTCGCCGTATATGTCTCTTGCAAAAGATATTGAATACAAAATTGAAGATTGCCAGAAAGGCGCAACCGATTACACTGGTAACCTCAACGTGACCGTAACCGGCGACTATATCAGCGGCCAGGATAACGTGCTGACTAACACCGCTGTAAACCCAGCAACCAACGCAGCAGTAACTGTTGTTAACACCGATGGTTCTCGCGTGAGCTTCACAGGCACAACACCTAAAGTTGTCGCTTATACTGCGGGTACCCCATCTTACCTGCGCTACAAAGCAGCATATGTTAAAACCGCTGCCGGCGTTACCGATGGCGCAGTTAAAGGTGTAGCTACCTTTACCATCACCTACTAATACTCAATAGGGCCTGCCTCAGGCAAGCCCTATTTTTATTCAGGGAATGAATTATGTTGAAGTCATTATTAAAGATAGTGGCAGTTTTTGCGTTTTCAGTAAGTTTTGCCGCCTATAGCGGTGTAGTTGTGGACTCCACACGGCATCTTTATAAAGAGGGGGCGCGTGAAATTAACGCTAACCTGGAAAACAAAGATAATATTCCGTATTTAATAAAGTCATGGGTTGAGCCTCGCGAAGGCAGCCAAATGTCTTTTTTTATGGTAACCCCTCCTCTTTTTCGTCTGGAAGCAAAACAGAAAAATACTGTGCGTATATTTCCTAATGCGAACATAACTAACGCGCCTAAAGATAGGGAAACTGTTTATTATTTCAACGTAATGTCAATCCCACCGACCAGTGACGCAGATACGGATAAAAACAAAATCCAACTGGCTGTGCGTCATAGAATGCGTCTTATCTATCGCCCAAAATCCTTACAGGATCTTTCGATTAACCAAGAAGCAAAGAAATTAGAATGGCGGAGAAGTGGTAATAAAATCACGCTAAAAAACACGACACCATTTTTTATCTATTTTAAGTCAATCAAAATTAATAACACAGAAGTGAGTGGTTCCATTAACAATATCGATGCATTCGCAACCAAAGAATTTACATTACCAACGGGTGTAAATGGCTCAGAAATAGTATGGAAAGTCGCAACTGACAACGGAGGCATGGGTTCTGCCTACTCGTCATCAATTTAATTTTTTTGTTCTTTTTTGACCGACCAGGGTGAAAAGTATGTCTATTTTAATAAAAAAAAGGGATGGTATTCTTTCTGGTGTGTCCCACCCATTTTTCGTTCTTGTTCCTGCGTTAGCCCTCGGTTTTTGTAACAATGCCCTGGCGCGTGATTTTTTTGATCCTGATTTTATTAAATCAGTGGGTCAAAGCGACCCTTCCTCAATACCGGACTTATCGCTGTACGCAACGAAAGATGCTCAGGCACCGGGTGAGTATCGTATTGATGTAGTTTTAAACAACAATCTGCAGGAAACCACTGATATTCAATTTGTCGAAAAAAAAGATCCGACTACTGGTGCTCTGAAACTAGTTCCCTGCCTGAGTATCGCTAAATTAACCAGCTATGGTTTACGCTCAGAAGCATTCCCTCACTTAAAAGAAGATACTAACGGGTGCGCTGATGTCAGTGGGATACCTAACTTCACGACAGATTTTAACTTCAATACTCAGCAACTGCTGATATCCATACCACAGGCTGCATTATCAACTATTGCTCAAGGGTTTGTCCCGCCTGAAGAATTTGATGATGGAATTAACGCACTGCTGACCAATTACCAATTCAGCTCAGGGAAGGATTATGAGGCGAATAATGAATACTACAACCTCAACCTACAATCTGGCCTAAACATTGGACCATGGCGTCTACGTAATCTCAGCACATGGAATAAATCGGCTGGTATCCAGAGCGATTGGGATTCAGTATATCTTTATGCTCAACGGAGTATTATCCCCCTAAAAAGCACGCTGGTAATGGGGGAAAGCAGTTCACTATCAAGTATTTTTGATAGCGTGCCGTTTACTGGTATTCAGCTTGCTACTGATACTGATATGATTCCAGAAAGCCTGCGCGGCTTCGCCCCTATCGTGCGTGGTATTGCCAGAACTAACGCCCGCGTAGTTATCAAACAGAACGGCTACCAGATCTATCAAGCCTTTGTTGCACCTGGCGCCTTTGAAATTACCGACCTCTACTCAACCGGCGGTAACGGTGATCTGTATGTCACTGTCGAAGAAGCCGATGGCTCCCGACAAAACTTCGTTGTTCCTTACGCCTCTTTGCCGCTGATGCTCAGAGAAGGCCAGATGGAATACGAAATCACCAGCGGTAAATATCGTCCCTATGATGGTGATGTTGACGAAAAACCATTTACCCAAGCGACCATCAGCTACGGCGTATTAAGCAATACGACTTTTTACACCGGCTTGCAGGCTGCATCGAGTTATCAGGCGCTGGCTTTAGGTGTCGGGCAAAATCTGGGTGATATCGGTGCAGTTTCAGCCGACGTCACCGAAGCCTGGTCGAAAAAGAAAGATATGGATAAAACGACGGGTCAGTCCTGGCGTATCCGCTATGGTAAAAATATTCTTGAAACCGGTACGAATATCACCGTCGCAGGCTACCGCTACTCCACCTCTGGGTTCAATACGCTTACTGATGTAATGAACACTTATAATAATCGCTACGGTAGTTATACTTCTCGTTCTTTACGAAACAGAACCAATATTACCGTAAATCAAAGTCTGGGTTCAGGGCTCGGAAGTCTGTCCGTCTCCGGTATATTTGAAGACTACTGGGATAGCAATCGCCGTAACAACTCATTCAATATTGGCTATAATGGTGGGTTCCGTCGCTTTAACTATTATGCAGGCTATAGCTACAGTCGCTATTCCTGGGGCGATAGCGGCTCGAATCGTACCGTCGAAGACGACCACGTCGTTTCATTCAACATCACAGTGCCATTAGGTGACTGGATACCCAATACCTATGCAACCTATAACGTCACTAATAGCAGCCCAGGTTCTACCGACCAATATGTTTCTCTCAGCGGTGTAGCGCTGGAAAATCATAATCTGGAGTGGAACGTACAGCAGGGTTATAGCAATCGGGAAGATGCCAGCGGTGGGGTATATAGCAACTATCGTGGTTCAATGGGTTCCGTTAACGGTGGTTACAGCTATAGCAAACATAGCCAGCTCATTAACTATGGTATGAGCGGTGGAGTCCTGCTCCACGCTGACGGGATTACCCTGGGTCAGGAAATGTCTGAAACAGCGGTGTTAGTTAAAGCCCCGGGGTTAGATAATGTTCGACTGGAAAATGATGTCAGTATTACAACAGATTATCGTGGTTACGCAATTATCCCATACGTTACACCATACCATCGAACCAGTGTGACTTTAGATAACACCACCCTGAGTGACAATATGGAATTACCGAATACCACTCAGAAAGTGGTGCCTACTCGTGCCGCAATTGTACGGGCAAACTTTGAAGGCAATATTGGCCGTCGCGCTTTCCTGATATTGAAAAGAACGTCGGGTGACTATGTTCCTTATGGTGCGACGGTAACCTTAACCACGGATAAAAATGCTCAGGCCAGCATCGTATCCGACGGTGGCATGGTTTATATGTCCGGGCTGAAAGATAACGGTGAAATTTATGCCCGGTGGGGAACTAAAAGCGGCCAGCAGTGTAAGGCAACTTATAGCTTAGCTGCGACAACCGAAGGCATTGCGCAGGCCACTGCGGTTTGCCGTTAACAGGGATAGTAATACTATGAAAAGTCTTTTTTTTATTATTAGCTTACTCTGCATAAGCTCGCATGCAGTAGCTACCTGCACGTATGGTAAAACTGGTGGCGGTGCAATTAGCGTTAACTTCAGTGGCTCTGTAATCGCTGATTCAACATTACCTAATGGAAGCATATTAGCGTCAGCAAGGCGCGGAGGTGTTGATCCCAAAACATTTTCGTCATGTAGCGCTAGTGACGTTTTTGTTGTTAGAACCGTTCCTACAGTTAGTCCATCTAGCATTTCAAAAATTGGTGGCAAAGTCGTATATGAGACAGGTATCCCTGGTATTGGCTTTCAGATCTCCGATATTACGTTACCATCTGCAAACTATTTTTCACCAGCAAATATAGATCAGCCAGAAGCAGCCAATACTCATTATTTCTCTAACTCATCTGGCCAAGTCATGGTTTGGTTAGTTAAAACAGGCCCCATAACTAAAACGACGGGAAGAAAAACCTCTGTTTACTTTATGGCTGGCCCGCCAAATCAGACTAGTACTGGTTCGTCAAATGCAACTGAATTATTCAGAATCATTATTGACTTAACTAACATAAAATTCAAAGAAACCACATGTGAAATTTCCCCCCGAAACGGAAATATAGTAAGACTATCAAACATTGATATTTCAGAGCTGAACTCAGTGTCAGTTGGAAGTGCCGTTGGAAAAGCAAAAAGCATCACACTTGATATTAGCTGCCCAGACTCCGAAGTTAACAAGAAATATATTTACTGGTTTAGCCCTATATCTATAGCATCAACTAGCACCGATGGATTATTACTAAATTCATTATCAGATGGTGCTCAAAATGTAGGCATAATTTTAAAAAAAGGAAGCTCTGCGATAAAATTTAACAATCTGGAAGCCTATCCCTTCACCAGCTCGAAGAGTCAAGATATAACGTTAACGGCTGATTACTATAAAATCGCCCAAAATGTTTCAACAGGAACTACTGGGGAGATCAAAACAGACCTAGAGATTGTCCTTCAGGAAGAATAACCTTAACCTACATGAAGATAAATGTCATACCGTCAAGCCTAAGCCAGGCTGGCGGCATATTGACCATATGAAATATAACTTATTTCGGAGTTTCAATGATAGTTAAGAGAGTAATTATATAAATCCATAAAAATTGATACATGAACAACTAAAAATTCATCATTTAATCATGACAAATGGCATTGAAAAATAAAAAGCGCATACTAAAATCATCGTCGAAATGTCACATAACGCATTAGTGACCTTTCGTAGACTAAATGTAACAAAATATGTTAACCTACTTATTATTAACATATTGTTATCGTAGAATAATATTAGTATAAAAGGGAATATGTAATGAAACAATTGACTGTATTCGAAATGGAAACTATCTCCGGTGGATATTCTTGGGACTTCTCTTCTATCAGCTCAGCTATCACAAGTGTAGTAAGTAACGGTGCTGAAGCAGTAGCCTCTGCCATAATTTCTGGTGCAGCACATGCGATGATAGGTTCGACTATTGGGGGATCACAGGGTGGTGACGGCGGTGGTCTACTTGGTATTGGTGCTATCGGGCAAGCTGTTGGAATGGTTTGGGGTCTGGCTGTTGGTGCTATTGGTGGTGCAGTTTACGGCGCTATGGGTGGCTGGGAATTTGCCAGCAAGGAAGCTCAAGCAGCTATGAATGGTCTCTATAACGGCACCCTTGCTCCTTGGGCTTAAAATTCAACAATCGAATATATTATAGTATCATGAATAGATAATATTCTTTATATTCATTGAATTAAAGGTCTGGATATCCAGACCTTTTTTACTAGAAGCAGAGTAAAATTGGTAAAATATGCTAAAAAATATCTATCGCAAGGAAGCGATTGAGTACAAAAAAACGCACTGGAAAGGGAAAGCTCTATTGTTGGCAGGAATTCCTGCATGGCTTATAACCTTACTGGCATTCATTTTCCTTATTGCCCTGGTACTTTCGCTTATATATTGCACCTTTACCCAGCGTATTGATGTACGTGGTGAAGTTATTACCCTTCCCCACTCCGTTAACGTTTTCGCTCCCCAGCAGGGTTTTGTTGTTAACCAGCATGTAAAAGTGGGTGATATAGTTAAAAAAGGTCAATCACTCTATGAACTGGATATTTCACGCAATACAGTGAATGGCAATGTCAGCACTGCACAGATTGAAGTCATCAATGAGAAAATCGCTAATGCCCAGGATATCATCAGCAAACTTTCACATAATAAGTCTGAAACGCTAAGCGCCCTGGATAAACAAATAAAAACTACCCGTGACTCCCTGGCAGAAACGAATCGCATGTTGGCAAATACTCAGGCTGGTTTGAAGAAAATGCATACCAACCTGGCCAGCTATGACAAATACCTGAAAAACGGCATGATTACCAAAGATCAGTATAACTACCAGCATTCATTATATTTCCAGCAGCAAAGTGCTTATCAATCTCTGGTCACTCAAAAAATGCAGCTGGAATCTCAGCTCACGCAAACGAATAGTGACAAAGTTACTAAAGCAGCGGATTTTGACAACCAGATATCCAGCCAGCATAATCAAATTAATGATTATAAAAATCAGCTGGTAGAATCAAACGCCAATGGCAATATCATTATTAAAGCCACTACCGACGGAAAAATAGAGTCACTGGCCGTTACTAAAGGTCAGATGGTCGAAAACGGTAGCAGCCTTGCCCAGATTAAACCGACAGGTGACATTGAATATTACCTTATCCTTTGGTTGCCCAATAATACGATCCCCTACGTGAAGCCAGGAGATACGATAAATATTCGTTATGATGCATTTCCGGCGGATAAATTTGGTCAATTCCCTGGAAAGGTGCTAAGCATATCTTCAGTTCCCGCATCTCGCCAGGAGATGGCCGAATATACCAACGTCAATAACGGCACTAATCAGCAGGAGCTCGCACTGTATAAAGCTATTATAAAAATCAAAGATAAAACATTTAGCTACAATGGAAAAACGCTCACGCTCTCTAACGGCCTGAAGGCTCAGGCGGTAGTTTTCCTTGAAGAACGCCCGCTTTACATGTGGATGTTTACTCCTTTCTATAAGATGACGCAAAGCGTGAGTGGCCCGATCGATGAATAAAGAACTATTTAAAACCATTACCGATAAGCTTAATTTTTCATTCCGCCATAAAACGCCGGTTATTTTACAGTCAGAGGCTGCCGAATGCGGCATCGCCTGCCTGGCAATGGTATGCGGCTTTTACGGTCTCAATATCGATCTGTTTAACTTCCGCCATCGCTACGGCAGCCCCTCTCAGGGCGTCACGCTGATGTCATTAAGTAAAACGGCGGAACATGCCGGGCTAAAAAGCCGGGCACTTTCTCTCGACCTCGATGAAATAAAGCAGCTAAAGCTCCCCTGCATTATCCACTGGGGTATGAACCACTACGTTGTACTGACTAAAGCACGTAAAAGTAGCTTTATCGTTCATGACCCGGCGCTGGGAAAAAGAGTTATTGGTATCCAGGAGATGTCGAATAACTTTACCGGCGTTGCCCTGGAGCTATGGCCAGATCAAAACTTCCAGCAGGAGCAGGCAAAGTCTCGCCTGCGCCTGCTGGATCTGATGCGCAACATTGTTGGCCTCAAATCCGTCCTGCTGAAGATCTTTGCCTTTTCGGTTGTCGTTGAAGCCATCGGTTTGTTATTACCTATCGGTACGCAGCTGGTAACCGACCATGTCATCATGGCCCACGACCAGAGCCTGCTTTCTGTCATATGTATTGGCCTGGTGTTTTTTACGCTCTTTCGCACCTTTATCAGTATGCTGAGAGCATGGACCTCATTAACGTTAAACACCTTAACCAACATTCAGTGGAAGACAACGCTGTTCGATCATCTGACGAGCCTACCATTATCCTTTTTTGAGAAGCGCCATTTAGGCGATATTCAGTCTCGCTTCTCATCACTGGATACCATTCGCTCGACGTTTACCAATAGCATTGTTACCGGCATTATCGACTCAATCATGACGATTGGCCTGCTGGTTATGTTAACCCTGTACGGCGGCTGGCTGGTCTGGGTCGTGGTAGGCTTTACGTTATGCTACGCCATCATGCGTTTTGCCACCTACAGCTTCTATCGTCGCGTTGCCGAAGAGCAGGTTATCAAGGGCGCGCGCTCCAGCTCGCACTTCATGGAGTCGCTGTATGGCATTTCAACCATTAAAGCGCTCAACTTAAAAGAGCGTCGTTCGCAGCACTGGTTAAATATCAATATCGATGCCTGTAATGCCGGCATCAAACAGACTCGTTTCGATATGATGTTTGGCGGTATTAATACTTTTATTACCTCTATCGATCAAGTCGCCGTACTCTGGCTGGGTGCTATTATGGTTATTGATAACAATATGACCCTCGGTATGTTTATGGCTTTTAACGCCTATCGCGGGCAATTCTCGCAGCGAGCATCAAGCTTGATCGACCTGGTCATGCAACTGCGCATGCTGTCGTTACATAATGAGCGTCTTTCAGAGATCGTCTTCAGCGAGCCAGAAAAAGAGCTGCCTTCGCGACGCGTTTTTGCTGAAAATACGGGCGTTAAGCTGGAAATGAAAAATCTCAGCTATCAGTACGATCCGTTCTCACAGCCTATTTTTTCTAATTTAAATATTACCGTTGAACCAGGTGAGTCAATAGCTCTGGTGGGCCCTTCCGGGGTCGGTAAAACCACCCTACTGAAAGTCATGTGCGGCCTGTTAGCCCCCACCAGCGGCGACGTGATAGCGGATAATCTCGATATTCAAAAAATTGGCCTTAACAACTTCCGCCATGGAACGGCCTGCGTTCTTCAGGAGGACCGTCTTTTCTCTGGCTCACTTATCGATAATATCAGCGGTTTTGAAGATAACGCCGATATGGATTTCATCATCGAATGTGCGCGCAGGTGTAATATTCATGACGAAATTATGAAAATGCCTATGGGTTACGAAACCATTGTCGGTGAGCTTGGTTTAGGCATCTCTGGCGGACAAAAACAGCGAATCTTAATCGCCCGTGCGCTCTACCGCAAACCCAGCATTCTGTTTATGGATGAAGCCACCAGCCATCTCGACCTGAAAAATGAATCGGCCATTAACCAGTCTATCTCTGGTTTAAGCATTACCCGAATCATTGTTGCCCATCGACCATCCACCATTGCCTCAGCCGATCGCATCATTGATATGTCACAGCTCCATATGCAGGCACCAGCGTAACCACCAGGAAAAGGAGATCCGTATGCAAGGAACATTTATTGGTTTTAATACTGCATCTATTAAATATGAGGACAAATTTTTGGCTTTGATGCTCAAAGTCAAACAGAGTAATCAACTCTGTCAGTCTTATTATCTTCAGGCGCCGATTCTTGCGGATCTCCTGTTAGTTCTGCAGCACAGAATGGCCATCGTCCTGCAGCGCTTAAATGCTGAAGGCGAAAGTTATAAGAATGAACTGGTGGCCTTTAATGAACGCCTTATAGAAAATACACCGACGATCGATATTCCGGAAGTACAGCAGCCCAATCCGGAAAAGCGTATCATGTCGATAACGTTAAAACCCGGCCACACCTGGTCAACGCTCATACTGGTGCTGCAAAATGAACAAATTGCTACGTTGCGCATTGATGATATGCAAGTTGAAGCGCTGCTGGTGGGCATTCAGCAGTCGCTTAAACACACTGGTGATAGCGATCTAATTAATTATTTAACTTCCTCGCTGGAAGGCCTGATGCTATACGCGGTGGATTTAAAGAATACCAGCAGCGTTGATTATCAGCAGTATCTTCAGGATGAATGGAAGCTCAATCTGTTTTCCCATTATCTCGGCGTGTTGTACTGTTGTGACACGGATGAAGGCCGAAAAATCATCTCCGGCGCAGTGATTAAAACCAACGCCGCTCATCCATCAGAGCAGGAAAATATCGTTGTAATGCGCTTAATTGAGAGAAGCCCAAAGCTGAAAGAAGTGCATACCCAGCGCCAGCCCAGCCAGATTTTTAGCCAAATAATTCCTTCTCAGCCAGGAAAAATGATGACGCTGGAGGAGTGCCTACGTCCTTTGCATGCGTTCTACCAGCAAACTCAGGCGCAAATCAGCAAGCAATAAAAGAGATCAAGCGGGTGCCTCAATTTATGCAAGAGAGGCACCTGTTAACTCAATTCGGGCACTTATAAACCTGGCCGTTCATTTGGCTATCGGTCGGCACAAAGCTCGACAGCAGATTCTGCGTCGGGCTGCTGACGCCGTAAATCACGTTGCCGCCCATTTCTGCCGCATGGTTACGCAGAGCATTTGCCGCGCCGCGCATAGAGCCGCCTTCATCACCATTCTGCCCGGACAGCCAGTTGCTCTGCGTTCCGGTCGCGGTCCCTAACAGCTGGCATTCAGAACCCGGCTTATCTTCAACAAAGCGTACGTTCTGGCCGCCAGAGGTCAATTCGTTGCTGGAGCTGCAACCTGCTAACAACAATGCTGCGCCGACAATCCCTGCTAAATATTTTACCTGCATGTTATTCCCCACGATCAATGAGCTGGACGCACTGGCCCGGATGTACAACCTTATACTAAAAAGACGACAAAAAGAAAAACCCCCGAGCATTTCTGCCCGAGGGTTCTTTATTTAAGGGGTATAGCGCACGATTACATCATGCCGCCCATACCACCCATGCCACCCATACCGCCAGCAGCACCTAAATCAGGCGCATCGCTTTTCGGCAGGTCGGTGACCATGCACTCGGTGGTAATCATCAGACCAGCAACGGATGCTGCGTATTGCAGAGCAGAACGAGTCACTTTAGTTGGGTCCAGGATACCGAAGTCGATCATGTTGCCGTATTCTTCAGTTGCTGCGTTGTAACCGTAGTTACCTTCACCGGCTTTTACGTTGTTAGCAACAACAGATGGCTCTTCACCAGCGTTGGATACGATCTGACGCAGCGGAGCCTCCATTGCGCGCAGCGCAACTTTGATACCGACGTTCTGATCTTCGTTCTGAGCAGTCAGGCCAGCCAGTTTAGCGGCAACGCGAACCAGCGCTACGCCACCACCGGCAACTACGCCTTCTTCAACCGCGGCACGAGTTGCGTGCAGGGCATCGTCAACGCGTGCTTTTTTCTCTTTCATTTCAACTTCTGTCGCTGCGCCAACTTTGATTACCGCGACGCCGCCAGCCAGTTTAGCTACGCGCTCCTGCAGTTTTTCACGGTCATAGTCAGAAGTTGCTTCTTCAATCTGCTTACGGATCTGAGCAACGCGGCCCTGAATCGCAGCTTCTTCACCCACGCCATCAATGATGGTGGTGGTGTCTTTGTTGATAACAACGCGTTTCGCCTGACCCAGGTCTTCCAGAGTCGCTTTTTCCAGCTCCATACCGATCTCTTCAGAGATAACGGTACCGCCGGTCAGGGTTGCGATATCCTGCAGCATAGCTTTACGACGGTCGCCGAAGCCCGGAGCTTTAACCGCAGCCACTTTAACGATGCCGCGCATGGTGTTCACCACCAGGGTCGCCAGCGCTTCGCCTTCTACGTCTTCAGCGATGATAACCAGCGGTTTGCCAGCTTTCGCTACGGCTTCCAGAACCGGCAGCATTTCGCGGATGTTGGAGATTTTTTTGTCAGCCAGCAGGATGAACGGGCTTTCCAGCTCAACAGCACCGGTTTCCGGCTTGTTGATGAAGTACGGAGACAGGTAGCCGCGGTCAAACTGCATACCTTCAACCACGTCCAGTTCGTCTTCCAGACCGGTACCGTCTTCTACGGTGATCACGCCTTCTTTACCAACTTTATCCATCGCTTCAGCGATCAATTTACCTACGGTTTCGTCGGAGTTAGCGGAGATAGTACCAACCTGAGCAATGGCTTTAGAATCAGAGCACGGTACGGACAGCGTTTTCAGTTCTTCAACAGCGGCTACGACAGCTTTGTCGATACCACGTTTCAGATCCATCGGATTCATACCCGCAGCAACGGCTTTCAGGCCTTCAGCGATGATAGCCTGAGCCAGTACGGTTGCGGTAGTGGTACCGTCGCCTGCAGCGTCGTTCGCTTTAGAGGCAACTTCTTTTACCATCTGCGCGCCCATATTTTCGAACTTGTCTTCCAGCTCGATTTCACGCGCTACGGACACGCCGTCTTTAGTGATGGTCGGCGCCCCGAAGGATTTGTCCAGAACCACGTTACGGCCTTTCGGGCCCAGGGTGACTTTAACTGCGTCTGCCAGTACGTTTACGCCGCGCAGCATTTTCACACGAGCGTCGTTACCGAATTTTACGTCTTTAGCTGCCATTTTATCTTTCCCTTAAATTCGTATGTTCAGTGTCGTTCGCGGATTACGCTTCAACAATTGCCAGAATGTCGCTCTCGGACATGATCAACACTTCTTCATTGTCGATCTTCTCGGATTTTACGCCGTAGCCATCGTTGAAAATGACGATGTCACCAACTTTAACGTCCAGAGGCTGCACGGTTCCGTTTTCCAGGATGCGGCCCTTACCGACAGCGATGATTTCGCCACGAGTTGATTTTGCTGCCGCAGAACCGGTCAGAACGATGCCGCCAGCAGACTTCGTTTCAACTTCTTTACGTTTGACGATCACACGATCATGTAACGGACGAATACTCATTTTGATAGCTCTCCTTTGAGAAAGTCATTATCAGTTATGGATGACGCCGGTCCGCACACGGTTTTCCGGCTAGTGCCCTGAGAGATGGGGATGGGGTTTTCCCGCTTCAAGGGGAAAAGCAAAAAAAAATTTGTCCACGTGCTCAGACGCACACTAATTTGCTGTCCTCACCTGACGTCATAAGCAAAAGCGATTGTGATACCATCCCTTTTTTGCCGGGCGCAAGGTTGAATCATGAGTGGTTTAAAACAGGAGTTGGGGCTTGCTCAAGGAGTGGGGCTACTTTCCACATCATTACTGGGAACCGGCGTTTTCGCCGTTCCGGCACTGGCGGCATTAGTCGCCGGCGATAACAGCCTCTGGGCCTGGCCGGCGCTGATTTTACTGGTGTTTCCCATCGCTATCGTCTTCGCCACGCTGGGCCGCCACTTTCCCAGTGCAGGCGGCGTAGCGCATTTTGTGCATATGGCTTTTGGCCCGCGCCTGGCGCGCGTCACCGGCTGGCTCTTTTTATCGGTGATCCCGGTCGGGTTACCCGCCGCCCTGCATATCGCCACCGGCTTTGGTCAGGCGCTCTTTGGCTGGCACGATAGCCAGCTGCTGCTGGCCGAGCTGGGAACGTTGGCGATTATCTGGTGGGTCGGTTCCCGCGGGGCCAGCTCCAGCGCCAATCTACAAACGCTGGTTGCCGTGCTGATTGTCGCCCTGATTGTCGCCATTTGGTGGCGCGGGGGGATAAACCCAGCGCAGATCCCCTTCCCGGCGCCTTCTGATATCGACAGTTCGCAGCTTTTTTCTGCCCTTTCGGTGATGTTCTGGTGTTTTGTCGGTCTTGAGGCCTTCGCGCACCTGGCCTCTGAATTTAAGCAGCCGGAACGCGATTTCCCCCGCGCGCTGATGATCGGCTTATTACTGGCGGGTTCAGTCTATTGGGCCTGTACGGTACTGGTTCTGCATTTTCACGCCTTTGGCGAAGAGATGGCCGCCGCCGCGTCGCTGCCCAATATCGTGGTGCGCCTGTTTGGCGTGCAGGCGCTGTGGATTGCCTGCGTTATCGGCTATCTCGCCTGCTTCGCCAGCCTCAATATCTATATTCAGAGTTTTGCTCGCCTGGTCTGGTCGCAGGCGCAGTACAAGCCCGAGAGCTATCTGGCCCGGCTGTCGCCGCGACAGATTCCGCGCAACGCGCTGAATGCGGTGCTCGGCTGCTGCGTCATTAGCGCGTTAGGCATTTATGCACTCAATATCAATCTTGATGCGCTGATCGTCTACGCCAACGGCATTTTTATTATGATCTATCTGCTGTGCATGCTGGCGGGCTGCCGTTTGCTTGAGGGACGTTATCGCCTGTTAGCGGCGTTTGGTAGCCTGCTGTGCCTGCTGCTGCTGGCGATGGTGGGCTGGAAGAGCCTTTACGCGTTTATCATGCTGGCGGTACTGTGGTTGTTTTTACCGAAGCGCAGGCTGGCGTAGAGGGGTTCCGGGCCGGAGTAACCGGCCTGGACAATGCAGGTTAGTCGCGGCGATCGTCTTTATGATCGAGACGGTCGCGTTCGTCGTCTTTACGCTGGTATTCGCCTTCAAAGGTATCGCCGCCGCCCGTTCCGGCACTAAACCCGCCGCCCGGCATCCGGCTAAAACGCAGATGCGGCATCAGTTTTAAGGTCAGATGCTTCTGTACCGGAGGTAGCAGCAGCAGCAGTCCCAGGAAATCGGTAAAGAACCCCGGCAGCAGTAACAGCAGACCGGCGATAATCAGCGACACGCTTTTGATCATCTCAGCGGCCGGGCTCTCCCCCGCCGCCATCTTCTGCTGCATCAGCACAAGGTTTTTAAAGCCCTGGTTTTTTACCAGCGATATCCCCACCACCGAGCTGAAGATCACCAGAATCAGCGTCAGCAAGACGCCAAGCACATGGGCGACCTGGATAAAGATCGAGATTTCAATGTAAACGTATAAAAAAACGGCAATTAATGGAATCCAACGCACCGGCGTCTCCTTCATAAACAGACGCCCGCATCGGCGCCCGTAGTCATTGATGTGCTATTCGCATCAGAAAGATGTTGGGCCAAAACGTCACTTTTCAATCGTAAAAAAAGCTTATTTTTTTCAAGATTAGAAAACCGGTGACTCATTTCACAGATTAATAATTCTTATAAGATTCACTACATAATAAGTGATCAGGGCGGCTGATATTCGCTATCATCAGCATATGATCGTGGGCACCGGGCCGATTAAGGAAATAATCTGCGGCCAGAAAATGCGCTAGATCCGATAAATTCTGCGTATTTGGTGAATTCATAGGCAGCTTGAAAGAGAAGGTTCACATGTTAAACAACATTCGTATCGAAGAAGATCTGTTGGGCACCAGGGAAGTTCCAGCTGACGCTTACTACGGCGTCCATACTCTGAGAGCGATTGAAAACTTCTACATCAGCAACAACAAAATCAGCGATATCCCTGAATTTGTCCGCGGAATGGTAATGGTGAAGAAGGCCGCTGCGCAGGCTAACAAAGAGCTGCAAACTATCCCAAAAAGCGTTGCCAATGCCATTATCGCCGCCTGCGATGAGGTCCTGAATAATGGCAAATGCATGGACCAGTTCCCGGTCGATGTGTTCCAGGGTGGCGCGGGCACTTCCGTTAACATGAACACCAACGAAGTACTGGCCAACATCGGCCTTGAGCTGATGGGCCACCAGAAAGGCGAATATCAGTACCTCAACCCTAACGACCACGTTAACAAATGCCAGTCCACCAACGATGCGTACCCGACCGGTTTCCGCATCGCGGTCTACGCGTCCATCCTCAAGTTGATCGATGCGATTAACCAGCTGGGCGAAGGCTTCCAGCAGAAGGCGGTTGAGTTCCAGGACATTCTGAAAATGGGCCGGACTCAGCTACAGGATGCGGTGCCGATGACCCTCGGCCAGGAGTTCCACGCGTTTAATGTTCTGCTTAACGAAGAGACCAAATGCATTCTGCGCACTGCGGAGCTGCTGCTGGAAGTGAACCTTGGCGCGACCGCTATCGGCACCCGCTTGAACACCCCGGATGGTTATCAGCAGTTAGCGGTACAAAAACTGGCGGAAGTCAGCAACCTGCCGGTCGTACCCGCGGAAGATCTGATCGAAGCGACCTCCGACTGCGGCGCCTACGTAATGGTCCACAGTTCCCTGAAGCGTCTGGCGGTAAAACTGTCCAAAATCTGTAACGACCTGCGCCTGCTCTCTTCCGGCCCGCGCGCTGGCCTGAACGAAATCAATCTGCCTGAACTACAGGCGGGATCCTCCATCATGCCAGCTAAGGTAAACCCGGTAGTCCCGGAAGTCGTCAACCAGGTATGCTTCAAAGTGATCGGCAACGACACCACCGTCACCATGGCTTCCGAGGCAGGCCAACTGCAGCTGAACGTGATGGAACCGGTGATTGGCCAGGCGATGTTTGAATCTATCCATATTCTGACCAACGCCTGCTACAACCTGCTGGAAAAATGCGTCAGCGGCATCACCGCCAACAAAGCGGTATGTGAAAGCTACGTCTATAACTCGATTGGTATTGTCACCTACCTCAACCCGTATATCGGCCACCACAATGGCGATATCGTCGGCAAGATTTGCGCCGAAACGGGCAAGAGCGTCAGGGACGTGGTGCTTGAACGCGGGCTACTGACCGCAGCGGAGCTGGATGACATCTTCTCTGCGCAGAACCTGATGCACCCGGCCTATAAAGCGAAGCGTTATACCGATGAAAGCGAACAATAGATCTTCAGAGTAGACTTACCACAGGCATGTCAGCGATGACATGCCTTTTTTGTTCTTATTGATTTACTAAATCACAACAACCCAATATCAACTTGTTAATAAAACAAGGAAGGAAAATATGTTTGGTGCAGAACTCGTTATTGTCCTGCTGGCTATTTATCTGGGAGCCAGACTGGGGGGCATCGGCATCGGTTTCGCCGGTGGCCTGGGTGTCCTCGTCCTGACTCTCGTTTTTCAAATTAAACCCGGCGCGATCCCCTTCGACGTTATTGAAATCATTATGGCGGTTATCGCCGCTATCGCCGCCATGCAGGTCGCCGGAGGGATGGACTATCTGGTCAGCCTCGCCGAACGTATGCTCCGGCGTCACCCTAAATACATCACCTTTCTCGCTCCGCTGGTCACCTGGTTTATGACCGTACTTGCCGGAACCGGGCATACCGCATTCTCGACCCTACCGGTGATCACCGAAGTGGCAAAAGAACAGGGCATCCGCCCCTCGCGTCCTCTCTCCATCGCGGTGGTCGCTTCGCAGATTGCGATTACCGCCTCGCCGATTTCGGCAGCGGTGGTCTTTTTTGCCGGCATTCTTGAGCCGCTGGGCGTCAGCTACCTGACCCTGCTGGCGATCTGTATTCCGGTAACCCTGATTGCCGTCATGCTTACCGCCATCGTCTGTAACTTCCTCGGTTGCGAGCTGAAAGACGATCCGATTTATCAGGAGCGACTGGCAAAAGGGGAAGTCAAACTGCGCGGCAGCCAGGTTTTTGAACTGAAGCCGCACGCCAGACGCTCGGTATTACTGTTTCTGATTGGTATCGTCGCGGTGATGTTCTACGCCACCGCCATTAGCGATACCGTAGGCCTGATCCAGAACCCGGTCCTGCCGCGTAACGAAGCGATCGTCGTATTTATGCTGACTATCGCAACGCTGATAAGCATTACCTGTAAAATCGACACCGGTGAAGTTCTCAACGCCAGCACCTTTAAATCCGGCATGAGCGCCTGCGTCTGCGTTCTCGGCGTCGCCTGGCTGGGGGATACGTTCGTCAAAGCCCATATCAGCGATATCCAGACCGTGGCGGGCGACCTGCTGCACAACTACCCGTGGCTGCTGGCGGTGGTGTTGTTCTTCGCTGCGACCCTGCTATATTCCCAGGCCGCGACCACTAAGGCGCTGATGCCCGCAGCGCTGATGCTGGGCGTGAGCCCGCTGACCGCCATCGCTTCGTTTGCCGCCGTCTCCGCCCTTTTCGTTCTGCCGACCTACCCAACGCTGCTGGCGGCGGTCGAAATGGATGACACCGGCTCAACCCGCATCGGCAAATATGTCTTTAACCATGCCTTCCTGATCCCCGGCGTCATCGCCATTACGCTATGCGTGATCCTCGGGTTTATTTTCGGCGGTATCATGCTGTAAATCTCTTCAAATTCGGGCCAGATCCTGGCCCGTTTCGTTAATCCTCCCCACCTTGCGTGCTATAGTGCCTCTTTTCGCTGATACGAGGTTCACGATGACTACGCCTGATGCTGTTGTTGTACTCTGTACCGCGCCGGATGAAGCGACCGCCCAGGACCTGGCGGCCAAAGCGCTGGCGGAAAAACTCGCCGCCTGCGCCACTCTCCTCCCGGGAGCGACATCGCTCTACTATTGGGAAGGAAAACTGGAGCAGGAGTATGAAGTGCAAATGCTGCTGAAAACCGACCTTGCCCATCAGCAGGCGCTACTGGACTGCCTGAAGTCTCATCACCCGTATCAAACCCCTGAACTTCTGGTTCTGCCCGTTATTCACGGAGACAACGATTACCTCTCATGGCTCAACGCATCATTACGCTGATCCTGCTGCTTTGCAGCACTTCGGCCATTGCCGGCCTGTTCGACGCCCCTGGCCGTTCGAACTTTGTTCCTGCTGACCAGGCTTTTGCCTTCGATTTTCAGCAGAATCAACACGATCTTAATCTGACCTGGCAAATCAAAGATGGTTACTATCTTTACCGTAAACAGATAAAGCTGACGTCCGCCGATGCGGCGTTTACCGCCCCCTCGCTGCCTGCAGGCGAGTGGCATGAGGACGAGTTTTACGGTAAAAGCGAAATTTACCGCCAGCGCCTGACCGTGCCGGTCACGCTGACTCACGCCGCCGCCGGCGCGACTCTTACCGTGACTTATCAGGGATGCGCGGATGCCGGTTTCTGCTATCCGCCGGAAACCAAAATCGTGCCGCTCGGCAATGCGCTGGCGCGCTCCGACAGCGGCGCTACGGCCGAACAACCAAAGCTCAACCCGCCTCTGCCGCTGGAAACGCGCCCGGCGCTGCCGGTAGAGTCGCCATCTGCTCTTCCTCCCTTAGTCCAGGATAACAAAGGCTCAGATCTCCCTTTTAGCGCGCTGTGGGCGCTATTAATTGGTATCGGCATCGCGTTTACCCCCTGCGTTCTGCCGATGTATCCACTCATTTCCGGTATCGTGCTGGGCGGCCAGCAACGTCTCTCCACCGCCCGCGCGCTGCTGCTGGCCTTTATCTACGTTCAGGGTATGGCCTTAACCTACACCGCGCTGGGGCTGGTTGTTGCCGCTGCGGGCTTGCAGTTCCAGGCGGCGCTGCAGCACCCTTATGTGCTGATCGGCCTGTCGGTGGTGTTTATCCTGCTGGCGCTGTCGATGTTTGGTCTGTTTACGCTCCAGCTGCCTTCGTCGCTGCAAACGCGTCTGACGCTGATGAGCAACAAACGTCAGGGCGGTTCACCCGGCGGCGTATTCGCCATGGGGGCGATCGCCGGATTAATCTGCTCGCCCTGCACCACCGCGCCGCTGAGCGCCATTCTGCTCTATATCGCCCAGAGCGGTAATCTGTGGCTGGGCGGCGGTACCCTGTATCTCTATGCGCTCGGTATGGGGCTGCCACTGATCCTGGTGACCGTATTCGGTAACCGTCTGCTGCCGAAAAGCGGCCCATGGATGGCCCACGTCAAAACCGCCTTTGGCTTTGTGATCCTCGCGCTGCCGGTCTTTTTACTGGAGCGTATCGTGGGCGAACCGTGGGGCCTGCGGCTGTGGTCGCTGCTGGGCGTCGCCTTTTTTAGCTGGGCGTTTATTACCTCGCTGGGCGGCACGCGCCCCTGGCTGCGTATCGTGCAAATAGCAATGTTCGGCGCTGCGTTGGTCAGCGCCCGTCCGCTGCAGGACTGGGCTTTCGATGCGCCGCTCGCCCAACGGCAGGCCCATCTCCAGTTTACCCGTATCCATAGCGTCGATGAGCTCAATCAGGCGCTGGCGCAGGCGAAAGGTAAACCGGTGATGCTCGACCTGTACGCCGACTGGTGCGTGGCCTGCAAGGAGTTCGAGAAATACACCTTCACCTCACCTGAGGTTCAACAGGCCCTGAAAGAGACCGTTCTGCTGCAGGTTGATGTCACCAAAAATAGCGCGCGGGACGCGGCGCTGCTGAAGCATCTCCAGGTGCTCGGCTTGCCCACCATTCTGTTCTTCAATGAACAGGGCGAGGAGCTGCCCGCGCAGCGAGTCACCGGATTTATGGATGCCGCGGCATTCAGCGCCCATTTGCGCGATCGACAACCGTGAGCGACACTGTAGGAGGAAAAATGGAGGAAAAGACCGTGCAACGTGAAGATGTCCTGGGTGAAGCCATCCAAATCCTCGAAATCGAGGGTATCGCTAACACCACGCTGGAAATGGTCGCCGAGCGCGTGGCTTACCCGCTCAATGACCTCAAACGTTTCTGGCCTGACCAGGAAGCGCTGCTGTACGACGCGCTTCGCTATCTCAGCCATCAGGTCGATGCCTGGCGCCGCCAGCTTTTACTGGACGAGTCGCTAAGCGCAGAGCAGAAGCTGCTGGCCCGCTACGCCGCGCTGACCACCTGCGTAAGCAACCATCGTTATCCCGGCTGCCTGTTTATTGCCGCCTGTACTTTTTATCCGGACCCTCAGCATCCAATCCATCAGCTGGCCGAACAGCAAAAGCAGGCTTCACTGGCCTATACCCACGAACTGCTTAGCCAGCTGGAAGTTGACGATCCGGCAATGGTCGCGAAGCAGATGGAGCTGATCATCGAAGGCTGCCTGAGCCGGCTGCTGATCAAACGCAGTCAGACGGACGTCGATACCGCGCGTCGCCTGGCTGAAGACATTTTACGTTTTGCCCAGTGCCGTATGGGCGGCGCCCTGACCTGATTCCGATATCTTAACTGATTCATCGCGCATATAATTCCCCTTCATCGATATGCTGACAGGGTTTGATATGCGCTCTCTTCTTTGGCTTGCCACCATGGGGCTGTGTTCGACGCCGCTCCTGGCAGCCTCTCCGCAAGGCTTTTCTTTCGCGCATAAAGACTGGGAGCTCGCCTGCGACAACACCGGTACCTGTAGGGCCGCCGGCTATGGCGCCACCATGGGCGAAGTCAGCGTTCTGCTGACCCGCAATGCGGGCGCGGCGCAGCACGTCATCGCTGTCGCGACCTTCGCGCAAACCGAACGCGATATTCCTCCCGACGCCGCGGTAAACCTGTTTATTGACGATCGGGATCACGGTCCACTTGACGTCGCCGACGAGAGCCACTTTCGCTTCGATGATACCCAGACGGCGGCCCTGATTCAGGCCCTTGAGCACAACGGAAAAATTGAGCTGGCGCTTAACGGCGAGCGTAAGACGCTTTCCGACGCAGGCAGCAGCGCCGTATTTTTGAAGATGGATGAGTTCCAGCGGCGCCTGGGCACTGCCGATGCGCTGTTACGCCAGGGCGACGCCGGTGATGACAATATTTTATCGGCAGCGCCCGCGCCGGAAATCATCGCCGCGCCGGTGGTTCACGATGCCGCTACCGCGCCGCTGCCGGCAAAGCAGCGGCAGAAACTCCTTCCCCAGCTTGTCCCGCTCCTGAACAGTCATTGTGACGACTGGCAAAACGCGGATATCCCGGCGTCTGAGCGCCAGCTCACCGCAATCCCGCTGGACAAAAACCACACGCTGATTCAGGCCCTGTGCTGGCGCGCGGCCTATAACGACGGCTATGCAATGTGGGTTGTGGACAAAGGGTTCATGACCCCGCCTCAGTTGGTCACTACTGACGCCTCCAGCTATGCCGATGGCGTACTCACCTTTTTCAATAAAGGCCGCGGTATCGCCGACTGCATCAGCGGCGAAGAGCGCGTCTGGGACGGCAAAACGTTTGTCCAGAGCCTAAAGTACACCACCGGTGACTGCCGGGAAATCGCTCCCGGCGGCGCGTGGATGCTGCCCACCTTTGTGAGCCAGGTTATCCCAAAGCAGCAGAAAGATGCCGATAACAACGCGCTGAAAGCGTTATACAACGCGGTGTTAAAAGAGCAGAAGGTCAATCCTGAACTGGATCTGAATAAGATCGCCGAGCAGTTTCCTCTCAGCGGCAACGTCAGCCATTTTACGCTAACCTACGCGGACGACTCTCTGGTCTCGACGACGAAACCTTCCGCCGATATCAGCGATGATGAGTGGCAGACGTTTCTCCAGTCCGATATCAGCGCCGACTCCGAAAACGGCAAAGTCAGCTTTACCCTGGTCGACCTCGACGGAGACGGTAAGCGTGATTTAATCATCGACAGCTACGTCGGCGGTACCGGACTCTTTAGCTATACCGGAATATTAAAACGCAGCGACGATGCTTTTGCTGCGGTCAACAGCGATGATAGCGGCAACGGCGATGATTTTGACGCAGGCGTTCCCGGCGCGCTCTACTCTCTCAACGGCCGCGGCGCCAACCAGTGGAGCCATTGGGTACGCATTAATGGCCAGGTTTATGCGCTCTGGTACAACGGCCAGTTTGGCGAAGATAATCTCTATCTCTTGCGCCCGTTTGGTCCCTCAGGCAGTACGCCGGCAGTGACGATCCGCTACCGCTACACCCTTAACGACATTCGCTCGCCGGAAAAAGACCAGCCCCTGACGCCCGCGCTGAATGAGCGGGAAAAATCAGACCTGCTGAAGTCACTGGAAGTGATGCAGAGCAGCCTGCTCAAGGATAAGCCGCAGAGCGACAATGACGCGCCGATTTGCCCTATTCCTCCGGGCACGTCGTCCGATGACGCGGAAAACTACTACAGCGGCGTACCGTCGAACTATATCTATGAAACCGTGGCGTATATCCCGGTTTGGCTGAACGATAAATGTTTTATCGGCACCATCTTTAGCCACCACGGCGCCTATCGCCACGGCGTCGACGCGGAAATCACGCTCAGCTCGCCGCGTGATGATGAAGATATCGTTGGCGACTACACGATCTCCGGATTGCGCCGCGCTATCTCGGTGACCAGCGGCTGGAAAATCCGCGAAGGCGACAACGGTATGATGTAATTTTCAGCAAAAAAGCGCCTTTGGGCGCAGAATTGCCGCAAAGTTAAGCAACCGATAGATAAAACGAGAAATTTGATTGACGGGGCGTACGGATTACGGTTTAATGCGCCCCGTTGCCCGGATAGCTCAGTCGGTAGAGCAGGGGATTGAAAATCCCCGTGTCCTTGGTTCGATTCCGAGTCCGGGCACCACTATTTAAAGAACCCAGCCTATGGCTGGGTTTTTGCTT
>OKIW01000008.1_pt1 | contig 227968 bp, 201 predicted proteins | sample 1612991 | NCBI WGS metagenome assembly OKIW01 (sample SAMN04436827, study PRJEB24849) | human gut metagenome | biome: human gut; feature: NICU; material: stool | host: Homo sapiens | place: USA: Saint Louis, MO | collected 2011-06-23 | reverse complement strand
TGAAGGTCTTCGGTGAAGGCGAGTGGAAAGTCAAAAAGCATGGCCAGGAACGCCGCCGTATCTGGCGTAAGCTGCATCTCGCCGTTGACAGTAAAACACATGAAATCATCTGCGCTGACCTGTCGCTGAACAACGTTACGGACTCAGAGGCCTTCCCCGGGTTAATCCGGCAAACCCACCGGAAAATCAGGTCAGCCGCCGCCGATGGCGCTTACGATACCCGGCTATGTCACGATGAACTGCGGCGTAAGAAAATCAGCGCGCTTATCCCTCCCCGAAAAGGTGCGGGTTACTGGCCCGGTGAATATGCAGACCGTAACCGTGCAGTGGCTAATCAGCGAATGACCGGGAGTAATGCGCGGTGGAAATGGACAACAGATTACAACCGTCGCTCGATAGCGGAAACGGCGATGTACCGGGTAAAACAGCTGTTCGGGGGTTCACTGACGCTGCGTGACTACGATGGTCAGGTTGCGGAGGCTATGGCCCTGGTACGAGCGCTGAACAAAATGACGAAAGCAGGTATACCTGAAAGCGTGCGTATTGCCTGAAAACACAACCCGCTACGGGGGAGACTTACCCGAAATCTGATTTATTCAACAAAGCCCTACCAACCTTATATGCCCACAGCGCAGCATTATCGAGCGAAGCGATAATCTCCTCAGATAATTCATAACAGTCGATATCATGTAGTACTTCGGCCGCCCGTGCGTTTTTAAACCATTCCGAAAAACGCACGCTATCTGTAATACCATTTTCCTTCTGTAACAGCGCTAGCCTGAAATCTTCAATGTTATCCGCAAGAGATGACAGAATGCCCATCCCGGTGATAACTACTCTTTTCCTGTTTGTTTTCATAATATCCGGAAAACCCTTGATTTAAACAACAAAAAAATAACGACCGCTGGTTAGCTAGTTAAGCTTAATACTATCTAAGCTTTATAAAACACTTTTTGCCTTTGATAGGTCAATATAACTATGCGTTGTTGGGTTAACCAGCAAACTAAAGTTATATATAAAAGGTAAGGTTTTGGTTTTTGCCGCAATATCACCATAAGCAGTTTTTATTGTATAACCGTCTATATCTGATAGTGCATAAGGATTATTAATAAACGCCAACGCTATCCAACTTTGCGCAGCAGGAGAATATACGGCATTAATCACAAGCCCAACAGTCTGTCCATTAACCAGGATTTTATCACCCTTGCTAAGCGACGCGCAATTAACGCACGGAACAATACCAACGACTTTACGAGCAGTAGTCTGGGCAGACATCAGCTCTGCAGCAGCTTTACCATTGAAATCTTCCTTGTCATACTGGATAGCCCACTGCAATTGTAATTCGACAGGGTTTGTTGAATATTCGGCATAAATGCTTTTATCCCAACCAGGGTTTTCTACACGAACTATACGCTGGTAATCTAAGCCGCCAGTTTTAAGTAAGTACTTAATTCCAAGTTTTTGTAATTTAACCCATAGCTCCACAAGCAAAATTTGAGGGCCAATCACCTGATAGGCAAACTCCCCATGCTTACCGCAGCGAAAGACAATTAAGCCATCGTCAGTATTCATATATTCGCAATAAGGAAGACCGATGATATCATATCCATAGATCTCGGACATCAACTCCCAGGAATATGGGCCTTCAAGCATGATAGCACCCCAGTCATCTTCTTCCATGGATTTTATTTCCGGGATCTCCTGAATACCTAAATCATCATATTTTGCCGCTGCTATATTAAGGACTTCTATAATTCTGGCAACAGAAATATCTTCAGACAGGATATAATAACCATCCATTGTACATAGCACATACATATCACCAAGAATAGTCCCGTCGTCATTCAAGACGAGTGAATAAATGCCTTGTTCATCTCTTACAATTGAAATGTCAGCAGAGGCAATATGATTTACCAGGATCCATGCATCATCGCCTGTTACGCTAACAATTGCCATATGAGAATAGTCAACCAGCAAAGCATTTTCTCTCACCGCTTTATATTCATCTAAAATATCATGATAGGAAGAAGGTATGCTCCGGTTGTTATAATTTCCCATCACAGCATTACTTTTTAAATGTAAATCGAAAAGCGAGCTCATAAAACACCTTTATAAATTAACATTATTGATATCAGGAATGTTTTTTCTGAATAATAAATGACGCAAGGCTATTAATACTTCTCATATATGAAGGATCATCGCCCTCCTGTACTTGAATGTTAAAAGCTTTATCAAGCATGACGATAACCTCCGTCGCATCTACAGAGTCAAGCTTCAATCCATTGCCAAATAGTGGAGTATCGTCATCAATTTGATGCTCCTCACGTTGAATATTAAGCCGATGAATAAGCTCCGCTTTTATAGTCACAAGTATTGATTTTCTTTGGTCGATCTTCTCATTAATGTCAGTCATAATATTCCCTTACGATAAATTATAACACTTCCCGAAAATTGATAATGGTGCCCTGGCTAATAATTTTCTTTCCTACATTGGCAATTACCGAATAATGCTTAAAGCCATTATTATCAGAAAACGCGAGTTTACTTACTACTTCAATAGTATCCCCAGGATAAGCTGAGGCTTTAAACTTCAAATTTTGCGCAGCCAGTACTCCACGTACCTGCGCCCGACGCATATGTATAACTTCAAGTAGATCAGGTTGATCTATCCATGTATGGATATCACGCAGAGTTCGGAATTCTCTCCCAGTGCGTAGCTGATAAATATCGCAAATATCACATAAAAAAGATAAATATTCACTAGCCTGTCCAAATATCTCTGAAATAATAGCACCGGGCATGATAGGATCTTCAGGAAAATGGCCAAGAAGATACGGTTCATTATAGGTGACATGCTTTGTCACTTTAACATATCCATTCTCGCCATACTTAAAATCATCTATTCTATCCACCATTAGCAATGGCTGGCGCCACCCACCCATAGCCAGAAAGACTTTCGTCGGGATCTTAAATTTGGACATATATCACCGCATAACCATGCCACCATCGATGACGATGGTTTGTCCGACAATATAACTGGAAGCAGAAGAGCTCAAATAAACGATAGTATTTGCAACTTCTTCACATTTACCAAGGCGCTTAAGCGGAATTGAATTAGTGACTTCACGCACTACCGTACGAGACACTTTTTTAACCATTTTTGATTCAATCATTCCCGGCGCAACGGCATTTACTCGTACCCCCCGCGGCGCAAGCTCAGCAGCTAGCGTCCGTGTGAAACTTAAAATGGCACCTTTGGAGGCGCTATAATTAACCTGACCAATACTCGGAACAAGAGCAGCAATAGATGCAACGTTAATAATCGTAGGATTATTGGCCGAACGTAACAAAAGCAAGACCTCTTTAGTCAAGCGAAAGAGCCCCAGAAGATTCATATTAATAACAGAGCTAAAATCATCAAAACTCATAGCAGCAAAGAGGCTATCTTTCACTATTCCTGCATTGTTCACTAAGACATCCAGTTTCCCCTTATCTCTGGATAATTGTGCACATATGGCCGATACATCCTCCTGATTTGATAGATCTCCCTGCAGAAGATGCAGTTTTGTTCCTGCAGGATGATGTTTTTGAAGCTCAATTAGCTGTGCCTTATTTGTACAGTAAAGAGCATAAACGACGCATCCTTGCTCAAGAAACTTGCCGCAAATGGCGTGACCGATATCACCGCTGGCTCCAGTGACTAATACGGTTTTATCAACGAGATCATTATAATTATACATTTATATTGATTACCTTAATTAACAAAGAATGGTCACCGCGATTGCATGAGTACGGCAATGAGAAATACTTAAAGAGATATTAAGAACTCCTTGTTCATTGAGGATTTCCTTAAGTCTACCGGATATCAAAAATTCAGGCTTTCCATATTCATCATGCGTGACCTCAATATCATGAAAGCGGATTTTATTGCTAAACCCATAACCCACTGCTTTTACAATTGATTCTTTTGCCGCCCAGAATCCCGAAGCACGCTCATAATCGGGGTTGTGCGGATTAATTTTATTAATCTCAGCATGAGTAAACACTCGCTGTAAAAAGCATGAATTGCTATTCATTAAGGCTTTAGTAATTCTTTCCACTTCAACAATATCCGTGCCAACACGCATGATTTATCGCTACAATAGTTATAGTTGATAATTAAAGTTGAACTTAACCTTATACTTATCCACATTTAAATTTTCGGGGTAGACAAAAGGACTCGATAATGATAAATCGTACTCCAAACCATAAACAACTCCTTTTAAACCTGTTATTCCGCCCATTATTTTTTTACTCTCAATCTCTTGTACCGGGACCTTACCGATGATTTGGCCATAATCCAGACCAAAATAGGGAGTTATGTTTCTATAACCAGTAATAATATTGAGCGTATTCTGTATATAGAATCCTTTATTACCATAGATTCCTCCGCTATCATCAAAGCCACGAACACTCCATCGGTCGCCTATAGTAAGCTGATCCTGTAGAGTAAGATTATCCGGTGTATACTGTACACCGAGATTAAGTTCATAATAAGCGTTAACCGGTACTGAAGTGAGCCATTTTATATAATTCACATTCAGATTCATGATCTGACTCTGGCGACTCACATCTCCGTTACGCATATCTGGCGTTTCTGTACTTCCTAATGCTTTGATAAAACGTTGCCAGCTTAAACTAGAATCTAATACGGCCCCGGTAAAATTTTTCTTATAGTTTACTCCGAATTTCAAATTACTCATATCGCGCTTTTGTAAAACTAATTCCTCTCCCCCTAATGTATAATCATACTTGCGTCTGATGAGTTCTGCACTGGCGTAAAGCTTTGAGCTCGAATCACGATGCAGCATCCTTGTTCCCTTGAGACTAAAGTACTTGGTCTCACCAACATAGTCAAAATCATAGTAACCAATATCAATACTCTGTTTTGATTTACTTCTACTATAAAAAAGGCTTAATTCAGAGTATCCAAAAGGAATACTATAGTAGGAACTAACATTTTTATACCCACCTGTCTGACTACTCGTACCGGCCAAATAAAAAAGATCGCTAGATTTCGTTAAATTATAAAGATAACCAGTTGTCCCTAAGAGTTGGGTGCCAGTACTTTTGTCACCAAAGTTATTATATGTTGTTCTTAAATTCCATCTTTTAGTACGCTGAGGTTTGATTTCTACTTCACTGGTGCCATTGTTAACGCCAGGTATGATATTTATCTTTACATCAACCCAAGGCGTCCTCTGTATATTTTCTAAACCCTGCTCAATATCTCTGATATTCAGAATATCACCTTCTTTAAAGGGCAACCCCCATGTACTTATATCATTATCAGCTATGATAACCTTTGATATTTTCCCGGGAATAACTCTTAACTTTAGTTTTTTAGTTAAAAGATCCTGAGAAGGTATTTCGACTCGGGTTGTTATATACCCAGAATTAATAAAGTGATCTTGCAAAACCACAGCTGCTTTTTGTAACCCATTGACCCCCAAACACATACCGGCGACTCTTTTTTTTATTTTATGTATCCAGAGATCGTCAAGGAAATCATTTTCGAGAACAAGCTCATCAATATTATAGCAAGGCATCTCTGGTGGAAAGTCACTATCCACCGCTGTTTTCTCTACGGCTTGCGAAAAAACATCTTTTTTTTCAATCTTCCGCTCTTTGATTGATGTATTATCATTACTCTGCTGTTCTTTTATCATACGCCCTAACGGCACATCTGCAAATGTCTTTGAGCTGAAGATCATTAATATCAGAGCCGTACTGAAAATATATCGAATATCCATTTCGTATCCTAACAGATAAAAGCAGCAATCCCTTGCTGCCTTTACCTTATATTTAGCGTTCTATTTATTTACCAACTACAGTGCCAAATATATTTGTTATATTTGCATCTGTCTGAATCCCCTGAGCCCCTCCAAAGACGGCCCAAAAACCAGTATTAATAACTTTTTTGGCATTGATTACTGCTTTTCCTTCGGTATACATATTCAAATAATTGTAGATATTATTTGCGACATTCAAATTCAATTGCGATGTAGCAACCAGGTTACCCATATTAGAGATATTATTCGCATCGACCCTGGTAGTATACCCAGTGATATTACCATTTGCATTGTTAGTCAAATCAGTATTGGTAGTAATCGTCAATAGCTTACCAGAAACGATATCTTTATTGTTAGCAACAGTGTATCCACTAACGTTCAGATTACCATCAGCATTAATGGTATGAGAATTTCTTAAATAGCCGGTAGTTTTTACAGTCACATCCCTCTTCCCACTAATCCAGCCATTATTGAAATAATCACCATTAACATTTATGAAAATATCTCTATCCGAGGAAATAATACCAGTTGCAGTATTTTTAGCGATAGATCCATTACCGTCTAAAGACAGAGAGTCAACATTGATATTCATGTCGCCTGAACTGTAAATAGTTGAATAACTCGCAGCAACATGTTTGGCAGCGATGTTCATTTTGCCGGAATTAGCAACCACCTGCCCTTTGTTGTTTGTCAGGGTACCGGAAAGGTTAATATTTGCATCTCCCGACTGAGAGACAATACGCCCAGAGGTATTGTTGACGTTTTTTGCGCTAATATTCAGGTTGTTACCAGCTATTACGCCGCCTTCCTGGTTCATGAAACCTAAATATTGTCCTGCGTAAGGACCGAACATATTACTAGCGCTCACATTAATATCGCCCTCCGCCTTTAACGTCAAATTTTCATCGGAGACCATCATTGAATACTTGCTGTCCAGATATGAACCTGATTCAACGTTGATATTTTTGGCGAGAATCAATGAGCTGTCATTAATAATTTTGTTAGCTTTAACAGATACGTCACCCTCGGTAGAAGTTAACACAGCAAGACGGCTATCAAATTTGTCGCTAAGCTCGATATTAATACCTTTTACACCAGTGATACCTGTTTGGCTGGTCCGCAGTTCACGTCCTTCGATTGAGATATTCTGACTACTTTCCATTTTTCCCTGGTAGTTATCGATATCTCGAGCAGTCTTTAATTTAATATCACCGGCTGAGGTGATTGTTCCAGCATTATTAAAAATATAATCTGCAGTGATCTCTGTTGCGCGTCCAGAAATTATTCCTTTGGCTTCTACACTGGCCGGATCGAGTGATTTATTATTATTATTTTTAACGGCTTTAGTAGTTTTTATTTTTACATCGGCTACGCTGGACCGAATCAATCCAGTTATATTTTCAATGTTACCAGCACTATCAATCTCTACGTTTCCGTAGGAATCAATAACACCAGAGTTATTGTTCATAGAGCTATTCTTCAGACTGATATAATTGCCATGCATTTGGCCATTACTATTGCTGAGCTCTCCGCTCTCGATAAGTACAATGGCAGCTTCGATACCAGCATTTTTGCTTATCCCAGAATTGTTTAGTTTATTATTATTGGTATTAACCGCTAACATTCCTCCTGACGCTATCTTACCATTGGCATTATCCAGTGCACCGCTTAGAATGTTGATGTCTGATGCAGCTGAAATATTACCCCCGTTGGTATTATTGATGCTGTTTTTAGCAGTCTCAATTGTAATACTTCTACCACTGTTTATTTTACCGCTTATATTATCCAGAGCACCATTAGTATTTACAGCTATGTCGCCACTAGATTGGATCATAGCGCTGTTATTTATTAGCTTACCGTTGCTAGTGATATTAAGACCACTGGCACCGCCGGCTATAGTCCCTTCATTACGTACCCCAACGCCGCCTTCAGTGCTAATCAAATTAATACGGTTGGCATACATACCACCGAGTTTAGAGACATCCACGCCATAGGAAGCTGCTTTATCGATGGCCTCCACTGCGCCGGTGATAGAACCATCGACATCAATAACGTTATTGCCTGCGATGACTGATAGCTCATCAACCCTCAGACTACCATTCACTTTGACGCTACGGGCTAAAATTTCTGTAGGTGATTCGCTCTGGAAGTTACCAATGGCAATATTGCCGCCCTTCACGGTATAACCTGTTAATGCACCATCTTTTACATTTGGCTTACCGGTCGTCAGCGTTCCTTTTTCCGCATTGATAAAACCGCCCCCTTGGGTGGTAATCCCATTTGGGTTAGCAATAATCAGATGAGCTGAGTCGCCTGCCACTTCCATCATCCCGTTAATGGTACTTGCATTTTTTGAAGTTACTTCGTTCAAAATAACTTTCGCGGTTCCACCCGCGAGATTAGCATTACCCTCAATCTGCCCCGCCAGTGTCGTTTGCACGGCGCTGGCGGAGTTATTGAAAATAACCCCTTCTTTGCCCACGTTCAGTGATTCATAAACGTTATGTGAAAGACCTTTGCTATTTGCTTCTTTAGTATTCACAACAGGAACACCGTTTGCTAACGTGACGTTCCCATTAATAATCGAGATATCAGCATGGGCTATTACCGGCAAAAGCAGTAATATAGAAGCAGCAAGAGGATTTAATTTTAGCATTCTTTTTTTGTTCGCGTAATGTTTCATATAAACCTTTTCAGATAGTATTGATAGAGCACGGCCTAATGGAATTACACAATGTGCAGTATCGTCATTCACATCAGGCCATTTTTAGTACACTAATTTGCGTACCGATCCTTGAGTGTAAATCACATTCAATTCATCAACATCTTGTATAAAGTAGCCAATATGATTTATGAAATATATGAAGCATAAACTTTAATGTTTTTTAAGCAAAACGTATTGCGGATTATAATTTGAAATTACGAAATTCATCCTCTACAGAGGTTGTTACCCGTTTAAGCTTATACCTGTACTGCACCTTATCGTTAAGGCCGCTTATATTATCCTTATCGGCCACAGCGATTTCATACAACACTTTACTGACTTCGCTATACTTTCCCCGAATAGTTGTATAAATAAAAGTGAATTATCACCCATTATATTAACTTCCAGAATTTCATGACTAAGATCAAAAATGAATATTTCCTGAAAAATAATCCTCAGGGTTTTTACCATCCTCGACTCTGTGATGACTCTTTTCTCCTGCATATCAAAGGAATAACACCGTCTAAAAATACTCACCAACCCTTTGATTTTGTTGGATTTAAATCTCAACCCCAGATAAAATCACCATTCCCCCAGGTACTATTCGCTAGAAAACTCATTTCACAAGATTAATAGAGTGAGAAATCTTGTAAGCATCCAGATGTTAGTATTACTCTGCTGAAATCACTTTGCCCCCCTATACAATTTGTTGTTGAACATTAAATTATAATAATAAAAACCAGGAAAATAATAATCACGATGAATAAAAAAGCTTCATATTTCCCGATCGTACAAATTTTACATAGCGGAAAAATAGTGAGTATCCAATAATCCAACCGACTTTTTAATCGATAAAAACGCTAATAAGTAAATGAATAGGCTATTGAGGAGTTAGCATGGCAGAACATGAATTATAAATTTGAATGCAAGCTTAAAGACATAACCTTGCTGCCTATCGCCAGCATTATGCAACTGGCGTACTCTGTACCGCTTACCAATCATACTCGATACGCGGGTTTGATACCTGAGAACAGGGCCCAGTTGAAGGCTGAGAGGGGATTGATTAATTGAAGTGAATATTATTGTGTAGTTGAACTCATTTATTTCACATTTAAAAGTCATGATTAAGAATGTGAGTGAAAATGAGCTGCGGCTTATCCGGTCTCATGAGCCGGATAAGCGCATACTATCTGAACATGCTGACTAATCGCGGAAATTCTTGAACTGAAACGGCTGACCTAAATCACCGCCGCGCACCAGCGCCATAACCGCCTGCAGGTCGTCGCGAGACTTACCGGTAACGCGAATCTCTTCGCCCTGGATCTGCGCCTGTACTTTCAGCTTGCTGTCTTTAATCAGCTTGACGATTTTTTTCTGCGTCGCGCTTTCAATGCCCTGCTTCAGCTTCGCATCGACAAACCAGGTTTTACCGCTGTGCACGAACTCATCCGGCACCTCAATAGAACTGCCTTCGATTCCGCGTTTCAGCAGCTTAGCGCGCAGAATATCCAGCAGTTGGTTAATCTGGAAATCAGACTCGCTGAGGACCTTGATGGTCTCGTTTTTTTCGTTCAGTTCAAAGCTCGCTTCGACGTTACGAAAATCAAAACGCGATTCAACTTCACGGGTCGCGTTCTCTACGGCGTTTCGAACTTCCTGAAGATCGACTTCAGAGACAATATCGAAAGATGGCATCTTTTCCTCTCCTTCCGTTTCTTTTGCGTTGCATAATACCCGCAACGCGACATAACTCAACTTGTTATCCCGAAAGGATAACTGATAACGCTATACTTTAGCCATGAGCACCTGATGCAGCACTCACAGGTGAGGAGGAATAATGAAAGTAACCGTACTCGGATGCGGTGCACTGGGACAGTTATGGCTAACTGCGCTGTTCAAACACGGACATGAAGTCCAGGGCTGGTTACGCGTCCCACAGCCATTCTGTAGTGTCAATGTGATTGAAACCGACGGCAGCGTGTTTAATGAATCTTTTACCGCTAACGATCCTGATTTTCTCGCCAGCAGCGACCTGCTGCTGGTCACCCTCAAAGCCTGGCAGGTCTCTAACGCGGTAAAAAACCTGAGCGCCATTCTGCCGTCGTCAGTACCTGTTCTGCTCATGCACAACGGTATGGGTACCGTTGACGAGCTTAAGACCCTCAAGCAGCCGCTGCTGCTGGCTTCGACAACGCAGGCGGCCCGCCGCGACGGCAACGTGATCGTCCACGTCGCCAACGGCACCAGCCATATTGGCCCGGCGAAAGCCTATCCTGAGGATTATAGCTATCTCGCCGATGTACTGCAGGGCGTGCTGCCCGACGTCGCCTGGCATAACAATATCTACCCCGCGACCTGGAGCAAGCTGGCGGTAAACTGTGTCATTAACCCGCTGACGGCGTTAAAAAACTGTCAGAACGGCGATTTACGCGAATACCCGCAGGAGGTCGCCGCGATTTGTTATGAAGTTGCGGCGGTGATGGATCGCGAGGGGATGCATACCTCACCGGAAAACCTGCTATTCTATGTACATCAGGTTATTGAAAGTACGGCAGAAAATACCTCCTCTATGCTGCAGGATATTCTCGCCCAGCGCCATACGGAAATCGACTATATCACCGGTTATCTGTTAAAACGCGCCCGAGCCCACGGTATCGCCGTACCTGAGAATACCCGCCTGTTTGAACTGGTAAAGCGTAAGGAGAATGAATATGAGCGCGTCGGCACTGATTTGCCTCGCCCCTGGTAGCGAAGAGACCGAAGCGGTCACCACCATTGATTTACTCGTTCGCGGCGGGATAAAGGTCACCACCGCCAGCGTCGCCGGCGATGGCAGCCTGACTATCGTCTGCTCACGCGGCGTTAAGCTGCTGGCCGATGCGCCGCTGGTGGAAGTGGCCGACGGCGATTTCGATATCCTTGTTCTGCCCGGCGGCATTAAAGGCGCGGAGTACTTTCGCGACAGCCCGCTGCTGGTTGAAACAGTACGCCAGTTTCATCTTTCCGGGCGCATCGTAGCGGCTATTTGCGCCGCGGCGGCGACCGTGCTAGTACCGCATAACCTCTTCCCCATTGGCAATATGACCGGGTTTCCGGCCCTGAAAGAGCAAATCCCCGCCGAGCAGTGGCAGGATAAGCGCGTCGTCTGGGATGCTCGCGTTAAGCTGCTCACCAGTCAGGGGCCGGGAACCTCTATTGATTTCGCCCTCAAGATGATCGATCTGCTGGTTGGACGCGAAAAAGCGCATGAAGTCGCCTCCCAACTGGTGATGGCGGCCGGTATTTATAACTACTACGAATAAACGCAAAACGGCAACCCTGGGTTGCCGTTTTTGATGATTGCGCCTTGCTCCTGAGAAACTAGGGGCGATAAACCTTCACATTTTCAAAGCCCTGCTCGCGCAGATACAGCGCCTGCAGGCGGCTCATCACCCCGCGTTCGCACCACAGCAGCCAGGTTTTACTCTGGTCGAGATCGCCAAATTTGGTGCTCAGTTTATAGAAAGGAAGCGAAACGACGTCCACGCCCTCCACCTTCAGCGGCTTATCGTCCTGCTCGTCGATAGAACGGATATCGAGGATCACGTCGTTAGGGCCAAAACCGCTAACGGTTTCCACTTCCACCACGTCCTGCTCGGTCTGCTGAGCGATATCGCGGATATCAATATTGCTCGCTTCCGCCACCACTTTATCAAGAATGCTGAAATCGAAGTGCTCTTCTTCCGCCTCGATCTTCGCCTTCACCGCTTTCACGGTCGGGCTCTTCGAGATAACGCCGCAGTATTCCGGCATGGTGCGGGCAAAATCTTCAGTGCCTATTTCACGCGCGAGGTCAATAATGTGCTCTTTATCGTGCGAAATCAGCGGACGCAGAATCAGCGTATCCGAGACGTTGTCGATCAGGCGCAGGTTGGTTAGCGTCTGGCTGGAGACCTGTCCCAGCGCTTCGCCGGTAACCAGCGCCTGCACGCCGTAGCGTTCGGCGACTTTTGACGCCGCGCGCACCATCATGCGCTTAAGCACCACGCCCATCTGACCGTCGTCGACTTTCTCAAGGATCTCGCCCACCACCGGCTCGAAGTTAATCGCCACGAAGCGCACGCGGTGCGAGCTGCCGAAGCGGTTCCACAGATAGTGCGCAACCTGACGCACGCCGATTTCATGGGCAGCGCCGCCGAGGTTAAAGAAGCAGTAATGCACGCGGCAGCCGCGGCGCATCAGCATATAGCTGGAGACGCCGGAGTCGAAACCGCCGGAAATCAGCGACAGCACGTCTTCCTGGGTGCCGATAGGGAAACCACCGATACCTTCGTAGCGCCCTTTCACCAGCAGCAGACGATCGTTTTCGATCTCGAGGTTGACCGTCACATCGGGGTCGGTCAGCTTTACGCGCGCCGTTTCAATATGCTGGTTCAAGCCGCCGCCGACGTAGCGCTCCACTTCGATTGAGGTAAACTCATGCTTACCGCGACGCTTAACGCGCACGCAGAATGTTTTACCTTCCAGCGCTTCACGCCACAGCGGCAGCGTCTGCTCGAAAATATCGTGCAGGGAAGTATAAGGAACGTCTTCGACTTCCAGTATATGGTGGATACCCGGGATACGGGTCAGGGCGTCACGAATGGCCGGACGCTGATTTTCATCCTTCGCCCGGACCTCGATATGATCCCAGTGACGAACGACGGCAAGCGTCTCATCGTAGTTTTTGAGAACGTTACGAATGTTCCCGGTTAAAATTTTAATGAAGCGCAATCGCACAGATTGGCTTTTGATGGTGATTTCCGGGAACAATTTAATGATAAACTTCATGGCGACACTATTCGTTGGCAAGCCCGACGGGGCTTTAAGCATAAAAAGTTGTACAGGCGCAACCGGCGTCTGCATCCAGGGCGCGGAGTATACCACTATTGGGCGCTTTTCACCTGGCATTGCGCGTTATTTGATTAACCGCGCGACTTCGTTACCATATTGATAGCCATCGAGACATTACAAGAGTCTATATTCACTATGCCAAAGAAAAATGAGGCCCCGGCCAGCTTCGAAACCGCCCTGGGCGAGCTGGAGCAAATAGTTAATCGTCTGGAAAGCGGCGCGCTGCCGTTAGAAGAAGCGCTCGGCGAATTTGAGCGCGGGATCCAGCTGGCGCGCCAGGGGCAGGCAAAGCTGCAGCAGGCCGAGCAGCGCGTACAAATTCTACTGGCGGATAGCGAAGACGCGCCGCTTACTCCTTTCACGCCGGACGCTGAATAAATGGACTTCCCGCAACAGCTACAGGCGTGCGTTGAGCAGGCTAACGAAGCGCTGCGCCGTTTTATCGCCCCGCAGCCTTTTCAGAACACTCCGCTGGTTGAAGCCATGCAGTATGGCGCATTATTAGGCGGCAAACGCCTGCGCCCGTTCCTGGTTTACGCCACCGGCGACATGTTTGGCGTCAGCCGCGCTACGCTGGACGCCCCTGCCGCCGCCGTTGAATGCATTCATGCCTATTCGCTGATGCACGACGACCTCCCGGCGATGGACGATGACGATTTACGCCGCGGCCAGCCGACCTGCCATATTAAATTCGGCGAAGCGAACGCAATTCTTGCCGGAGACGCTCTACAAACGCTGGCGTTTTCTATACTAAGCGATGCGCCCATGGCTGAAGTGCCGGATCGCGATCGCCTGGCGATGATTTCCGAACTGGCGCAGGCCAGCGGCATCGCTGGCATGTGCGGCGGTCAGGCGCTGGATCTGGAAGCGGAAGGCCATCAGGTTGACCTGGCGTCGCTGGAGCGTATTCATCGCCATAAAACCGGCGCATTAATTCGCGCCGCGGTACGAATGGGCGCGCTGAGCGCAGGTGAAGCCGGGCGTAAGGCGCTACCCGCTCTCGATCGATACGCCGAAAATATCGGTCTCGCCTTTCAGGTCCAGGATGACATTCTCGACGTGGTAGGGGATACTGCCACCCTTGGCAAACGTCAGGGAGCCGACCAGCAGCTGGGCAAAAGTACCTACCCCGCCCTTCTGGGACTTGAGCAAGCCCGGAAAAAGGCCCATGACCTGATTACCGATGCCCGCCGGTCGTTAACTGAGCTGGCCGCGCAATCTCTGGATACCACGGCACTGGAAGCGCTCGCGAATTACATAATTCAGCGTGATAAATAAACAATAAATGAGTCTCTGATGAGTTTTGATATTGCCAAATACCCGACCCTGGCGCTGGTGGATTCCACCCAGGAGTTGCGTTTGTTGCCGAAAGATAGCCTGCCGAAACTGTGCGACGAACTGCGGCGTTACCTGCTGGACAGCGTCAGCCGTTCCAGTGGGCACTTTGCCTCCGGCCTCGGCACGGTAGAACTGACCGTGGCGCTGCACTACGTCTATAACACCCCTTTCGATCGCCTAATCTGGGACGTCGGCCACCAGGCTTACCCGCATAAAATTCTGACCGGACGCCGCGATCGGATCGGCACCATCCGCCAGAAAGGCGGGCTGCACCCCTTCCCGTGGCGCGGAGAAAGCGAGTATGACGTCCTGAGCGTCGGCCACTCGTCTACTTCCATCTCCGCCGGCATCGGGATAGCCATCGCCGCTGCCAAAGAAGATAAGCAGCGCCGCGCGGTCTGCGTGATTGGCGATGGAGCGATAACCGCGGGAATGGCGTTTGAAGCAATGAACCACGCTGGCGATATTAAACCCGACCTGCTGGTGGTGCTCAACGACAATGAAATGTCGATCTCCGAGAACGTCGGCGCGCTAAACAATCATCTGGCTCAGCTGCTTTCCGGCAAGCTCTACTCCACGCTGCGCGAAGGCGGTAAAAAGGTCTTCTCCGGCGTTCCGCCGATTAAAGAGCTGCTCAAACGCACCGAGGAACATATCAAAGGGATGGTCGTCCCGGGGACGCTGTTTGAAGAGCTGGGCTTTAACTATATTGGGCCGGTGGACGGTCATGACGTTATCGGTCTGGTTAATACACTGAAGAATATGCGCGACCTGAAAGGGCCGCAGTTCCTGCATATTATGACTAAAAAAGGTCGCGGCTATGAGCCCGCCGAAAAAGACCCGATCACCTTCCACGCGGTGCCGAAATTCGATCACACCAGCGGCGTGTTGCCGAAAAGCAGCGGCGGCCTGCCCTCTTACTCGAAAATCTTTGGCGACTGGCTGTGCGAAACCGCCGCGAAAGATGACAAGCTGATGGCCGTTACGCCAGCGATGCGCGAAGGCTCGGGGATGGTCGAGTTCTCAAAAAAATATCCCGACCAGTATTTCGACGTGGCTATTGCCGAGCAGCACGCGGTGACCTTTGCCGCCGGTCTGGCAATTGGCGGCTATAAGCCGGTGGTGGCGATTTACTCCACCTTCCTGCAGCGCGCCTATGACCAGGTGATTCACGATGTCGCCATCCAGAAGCTGCCGGTGCTGTTCGCTATCGACCGCGCGGGTATTGTCGGCGCAGATGGGCAAACTCACCAGGGCGCGTTTGATATCTCCTTCCTGCGCTGCATCCCGGATATGGTTATCATGACCCCGAGCGATGAGAACGAGTGCCGCCAGATGCTGTATACCGGTTATCACTACAACGACGGCCCGAGCGCGGTGCGCTATCCGCGCGGCTCCGGTACCGGCGCGGCGTTTGAACCGCTGGCTTCGCTGCCTATCGGTAAAGGCGTGGTGAAACGCGAAGGCGAAAAAATCGCGATTCTGAACTTCGGCACGCTGCTGCCGCAGGCGGCAAAAGTCGCGGAAAAGCTTAACGCCACCCTGGTGGATATGCGCTTTGCCAAACCGCTGGATGAAGCGCTGGTGCTACAGCTGGCCGCAGAACACGAGGTACTGGTCACCCTGGAAGAGAACGCCATTATGGGCGGTGCCGGCAGCGGCGTAAACGAGCTGCTGATGTCGCGCCGCCGCGCGGTTCCAGTGCTGAATCTCGGCCTGCCTGATTTCTTCATCCCGCAGGGAACCCAGGAAGAAGCGCATGCCGACCTCGGCCTGGACGCCGCCGGCATCGAAGCCAAAATCCACGCCTGGCTGGCATAATTGCCGTCACCGCTCCTGCTATGCTTAAAGGATACCCTTTACCCGTAGCAGGAGCGCACTATGCACTACATCCCTCTTGGCGATACCGATCTCCGCGTTTCCCGACTCTGTCTCGGCTGCATGACCTTTGGCGAACCGGACCGCGGTAACCATGCATGGACCTTACCGGAAGAGAGTAGCCGTCCGCTGATAAAATACGCTCTCGAAGGCGGCATTAACTTCTTCGACACCTCTAATAATTACTCTGACGGCAGCAGCGAAGAGATCCTCGGGCGCGCGCTGCGCGAATACGCTCGACGCGATTCCGTTATCGTCGCCACCAAGGTTTACCATCAGGTGGGCGATCTGCCGCAGGGGCTGTCGCGCGCGCAGATCCTGCGTTCCATCGACGACAGCCTGCGTCGCCTCGGCATGGAGTATGTCGATCTGCTGCAGATCCATCGTTGGGATTACACCACGCCCATTGAAGAAACCCTCGAAGCGCTAAACGACGTCGTCAAGGCGGGTAAAGCCCGCTATATCGGCGCATCGTCGATGCATGCCCGCCAGTTTGCCCAAGCGCTGGCGTTGCAGACGCAGAATAACTGGGTCCGCTTCGTCACCATGCAGGATCACTACAATCTGATTTATCGTGAAGAAGAAAAAGAGATGCTGCCGCTGTGCAGTCGTGAAGGCGTCGCGGTGATGCCGTGGAGCCCACTGGCGCGTGGCCGCCTGACGCGTCCGTGGGGGGAAACTACCGCCCGTCTGGTATCAGATGAAGTCGGTAAATCGCTCTACAACGCCATGGATGAGAATGATGAACAGATTGCGACAAACCTGGCTGAAGTCGCGGAAGAACTTGATGCCAACCGCGCCCAGGTCGCGCTGGCCTGGCTATTGAGTAAACCGGGCGTTGCCGCGCCGATTATCGGCGCCTCAAGGCAGGAGCAGCTGGATGAGCTGCTGCATGCGGTCGATTTAACGCTGAAGCCGGAGCAGATTGAAAAGCTGGAGACGCCGTATAAACCGCACCCGATCGTCGGGTTCAAGTAACGCACGGTTCCCTACCTGATTCCCGGCTCGCGCTGCGCTTAGCCGGGCTACAGGTTCACCAGCATCTGCGGACGACGAGTTCACCACCGCCTCCGGGAAACGCCTGCCTGCTCGATTTCCCAGGGGCGGGCCGGATTTTATTTAGAAAAGACCGATCGGCCAGTGGTGGCCAATCACGTACAGCACCCCGGCGGAAATCACCCCGGCGACGATATCGTCGACCATGATCCCCATCCCGCCGTGAATATTGCGGTCGAACCAGCGGATAGGCCACGGCTTCCACATATCAAAGATGCGAAAAATCACAAAGCCAGCGGCGACCCACTGCCAGTCCATCGTCGGTAAAGCCATCAGGGTAATCCACATCCCAACGAACTCATCCCAGACGATGCTGCCGTGATCGTGGGTGCCCATATCTTTCGCCGTACGGTGGCAAATATAGACGCCAATGCAGATGCTCATCATCACCGCCAGCGAATAGAGCTGCCAGGGGAGTAACGTCAGCAGATACCAGAAGGGGATCGACGCCAGCGACCCCATTGTGCCGGGAACTACCGGGCTAAGGCCGCTGCCGAAGCCCGTTGCCAGCAGATGCCAGGGATTGCTCATCTTCAGGCGGCTTTTCGCCGCATCTCTACTCCGCGCCAAAATGATCGTATCCCTTAAAATCGAACGTAACGGGCTTACCTTCCCGCATGAACTGCAGACCTTCCGATTGCGGAAGTATCTGTCCAATACAGGTAAAGCGCGCGCCGAGATTGGCAAGGGCCACGTCCAGCGCCCCGCGATTGAGTTCAGGCACGGTAAAGCACAGCTCATAATCTTCACCGCCGGAGAGCGCCCAGCGCAGCGCCTGTTCCGTCTCAACCTGGCGCAGCATCGCATCCGAGAACGGCATCGCATCGAGATCGACGCGCGCGCCGCAGCCGCTGGCGTCAAGAATATGCCCCAAGTCGGAAATCAGGCCGTCGGAGAGATCGATGGCGGAATTCGCTAAATCGCGCAGCGCCTGCCCCTGCAGAACCCGCGGTAGCGGACGCAGATGACGCGCCAGGAGATAATCCGCGTCGGCGTCATCTTCAACCTGCAGCCGATCCTGCAAAATCGCCAGACCCGCGGCGCTATCGCCGGGCGTGCCGGTGACGTAAATCCAGTCTCCCGGCTTCGCCCCGGAACGCTTCAGGCCGCGTCCCGTCGGCACAAAGCCGTGGATACCCAGCGTCATCGACAGCGGTCCGCGTGTGGTATCGCCGCCAATGAGCTGCATATCATAATAGTTGAGCTGCACAAACAGGCTGTCGCTAAAGGCTTCAAGCCAGGCTTCGTCCGCTTCCGGCAAGGTCAGGGCCAGGGTTAACCACGCCGGTTCAGCGCCCATTGCCGCCAGGTCGCTCAGGTTGACCGCCAGCGCTTTATAAGCGAGGTCGGCAGGGTCGATATCGGGTAAAAAATGGTTTCCCGCCACCAGGGTGTCGGTGCTGATTGCCAGCGTTTTTTTCTCGGGGATGTTCAGGAGCGCGCAGTCGTCGCCAATGCCGGTTTCAACATCAAGACGAGCGCTTTTTACGCGATCAAAATAACGGGCAATCAGGGAAAATTCGCCGCATGCCATACGTTATGCCTCAGAAAAAGAAAAGAATAAGGCCGGTTTGCAAGAGTGAGACTCTACAAAAACCGGCCCTGGAGTTTACTTTTTGTTGGGACGAATTACCGGGGCAGCTTTGTCCAGCACGCCGTTGACAAACTTATGGCTATCTTCAGCGCCAAAGGTTTTCGCCAGTTCGATGGCTTCGTTAATCGCAACTTTGTACGGTACATCGCTACGCTTTGACAGCTCAAACAGTGCGATACGCAACACCGCTTTTTCCACCTGACCCAGCTCGTCCAGCAGACGAGAAAGATACGGCTTCATCAGGCCGTCGAGATACGCGCTGTTAGTCGCCACTCCGGACAGCAGTTCGCGGAAATACAGAACGTCTACATCTTTCACATCCTGTTCCGCCAGGAACTGGTATTCGACATCAGCGATGTCGTTTTTGGACAACTGCCAGGAGTAAAGCGCCTGGACAGCACACTCACGGGCGCGGCGACGAGCAGCAGGTTTCACGGAATTCCCCTTACAAAAATCAGGCCTTGATGGCTTTCAATACGTTAATCATTTCCAGCGCGGTCAGCGCTGCTTCAGCGCCTTTGTTACCGGCTTTGGTGCCAGCGCGTTCGATGGCTTGTTCAATACTTTCTGTGGTCAGAACACCGAAGGCTACCGGGATTCCGCTGTCCTGAGCGACGTGCGCCAGGCCATTGCTTGCACCGCCAGCCACATATTCAAAGTGCGCAGTGCCGCCACGGATAACGGTACCCAGCGCGATCACCGCGTCATACTTACCGGTTTTCGCCAGTGCGTCAGCCGCCAGCGGCAGCTCATACGCGCCTGGAACCCAAACAACGGTAATGTTTTCATCTTTGACCTGGCCAATACGCTTCAGGGCGTCAATCGCGCCATCCAGCAGGCTGTCGTTGATAAAGTTGTTGAAACGCGCAATGGTGATGGCGACGCGAGCGTCCGGGGTAGCAACGTTAGCTTCAATAATGTTCATACTCTTCCTTCGGGTTCAGTTCATTTGGCCCCGCAAGGGGGGCGGATTCTATCATAATAATCGGCGCACTGCTTTCCCTTTTGTCCGGGGAAATCAAGCGTTCACTAAATGCAGGCAAATATCCGGGCCTACATGACGTATCTCATTGAATTTGAAATGGGGTGCTTGCTCAAGTTTCTCAAGCCCCGGCAGTACACATAATCCGCGCGCATCGCTGCCTAACAGTTTAGGCGCAATATAGACGATAAGCTCGTCCACCAGCCCGGCCTCGAGCAGCGCGCCGGCAAGGGTGGGGCCTGCTTCCACCCAAATCGTATTCATTTGCTGTTTGCCCAGCAGCATCATCAGTACAACCAGATCCAGGCGACCGTTATGCTCCGGCACCAGCAGCGTGCGTACGCTCTCCGGCCACTGGCGTTCATCTTCTCGGGTACGGGCAAATAGCGTTTCACCTGCCTGCTCCACGATGCGATGCTGCGGGGTGACGCGATTCCGACTATCGATAACGATGCGTAGAGGCTGACGCAGGTTTTCCTGCGGGTACAGCGCCTGAGTGTCGGCGTTGAGCTCGTCCCAGCGTACGGTTAGCGCCGGGTCATCCGCCAGCACCGTCGCGCTACTGGTCAGGATGGCGTGGCTTTGCGCGCGCAGGCGCTGCACATCGCGCCGCGCCTGCGGCGAGGTGATCCACTGGCTCTCCCCGCTGGCCATCGCCGTACGCCCATCCAGCGATGCGCCCATTTTTAACTGGATATAAGGAAAGCCGGTGCGCATGCGTTTAAGAAAGCCTTTATTCAGCGCTTCGGCTTCATTCATCATCAGCCCATGGCTGACGTCTACCCCTTCCTGCTGTAAACGGTACAAACCACGCCCCGCGACCTGCGGGTTCGGGTCCTGCATCGCCGCTACCACACGGCTTACTCCCGCGGCAATCAGCGCTTCGCAGCACGGCGGCGTACGACCGTGATGGCTACAGGGTTCCAGCGTGACGTACGCCGTCGCGCCTTGCGCTTTTTCGCCCGCCATGCGCAGCGCGTGCACTTCCGCGTGCGGTTCGCCGGCGCGATAGTGAAAACCTTCGCCGACGATCTCGCCATCTTTAACGATCACGCAGCCGACATTCGGATTGGGGTGAGTGGTGAAGCGTCCGCGCGCGGCCAGCTTCAGCGCTCGCGCCATGTACATTTCGTCCTGCATGGGCTCAGTCCTGTAAGCGGGCGATCTCTTCGCCGAACTCTTTGATATCTTCGAAGCTGCGGTAGACGGAAGCAAAGCGGATGTAGGCGACTTTATCGAGCTTTTTCAGCTGCTCCATCACCAGGTTGCCGATCATTTTACTCGGCACTTCGCGCTCGCCGGTCCCGCGCAGATGGGTTTTTATGTGGTTAAGCGCCATCTCGACGTCGTCCGAGCTGACCGGACGCTTCTCCAGCGCTTTCAGCATTCCGCTGCGCAGTTTGTCCTCATTAAAAGGCTCGCGCACGTCGTTACTTTTTACGACCCGCGGCATCACCAGTTCCGCCACTTCAAACGTCGTAAAGCGTTCATTACAGACCAGACACTGACGACGACGACGCACGGAAGAGCCCTCGCCCACCAGACGAGAGTCGATAACTTTGGTATCTACGGCGAAACAGAAAGGGCAATGCATGGCGCGTCCTGACATGTAGTTAAACTAACGGGTAGTTTACCGCGAAGTGACCCGACAACAAAGAAAGAGCTTTTGAGACAAAGGATCTATAGTGCGATTATCCGAACGATCTACCATTAAGCATCCTCTGTTAACGGAATCCCAACTATGACAAGACGTTATTTAAAACTGGCCATTGTGGGTAGCATTTTCACCCTCAGCGCCTGCGCGCAGCAAAGCGAAATCCGCCAGATGAACCAGAGCGTGAGCACGCTGAGCAAAGAGATGACCCAACTCAATCAGCAGACGGTCAAAATCACCCAGCAAAACGTGCTGAATGCGAAATCGAGCAGCGGCGTTTATCTGCTGCCGGCCGCGAAAACGCCGGCCCGCCTGAAAAGCCAGATCGGTACCCTGCGCATGTCTCTGCTCAATATAACTCAGGATGGCGACGGTACCCGCCTGACGCTGCGCATCCAGGGTGAATCAAACGATCCGCTGCCGGCCTTTAGCGCGACGGTGGCCTCGGGGCAGATCAGCGGCACCACTGAGAGCTATCAGGAAGTTAACGTGCAAAATCAGCTAATTAGCGCCCCGGCAAGCGTTCTGGCGCCGAGCGATGTCGATATTCCGCTGCGCCTGAATGGCGTAACGCCCGAGCAGGTTGGCTTTGTCCGCATCCACGATATCCAGCCCGCAAACCTGCCGTAACTCCCTTCTGCCGGGTGTCGCGAACATCCGGCTTCCCCTCTCGCGCCAATCCACTTACAGATTTTCCATTCAGTTCACTAAAAATTGACAGGATTTATGAATTTCAGTGGCATTCCGTCAAGAAATGCATAAAATCGTGAACGCAATCGATTACGTTAATGTTCGTTATGTGAAACAACACATATTTTTGTGAGCAATGATTCCTATAATAGACGCCACAGAAATACGAAATATTTAGAAACGCTTCGGCGCTTCTTTTAACGCCTTCAGGCTTAATTTAAACAGTGGCATCATTATGAAAAAAACATTACTGGCCGCCGGCGCAGCTCTGGCGCTCTCCGCATCTTTCTCTGCCAGCGCGGCAGAAAACGACAAACCGCAATATCTGTCTGATTGGTGGCACCAGAGTGTGAACGTGGTGGGTAGCTACCACACTCGTTTTGGGCCACAGATCCGTAACGATACTTATCTGGAATATGAAGCGTTCGCCAAGAAAGACTGGTTTGATTTCTATGGCTATATGGATGCGCCGGTCTTCTTCGGCGGTAACACCAACGCGAAAGGCATCTGGAACCACGGTTCGCCGCTGTTTATGGAAATTGAGCCGCGCTTCTCTATCGACAAACTGACCGGTACCGACCTCAGCTTCGGCCCGTTTAAAGAGTGGTATTTCGCCAACAACTACATCTACGACATGGGCCGCAACAAGTCCGGTCGTCAGAGCACCTGGTATATGGGTCTGGGTACCGATATCGATACCGGCCTGCCGATGAGCCTGTCGCTGAACGTCTATGCGAAATACCAGTGGCAAAACTATGGCGCGTCTAACGAGAACGAGTGGGACGGCTACCGCTTCAAAGTAAAATACTTTGTGCCGCTGACCGACCTGTGGGGCGGTTCACTGAGCTATATCGGCTTCACCAACTTTGACTGGGGCTCCGATCTGGGCGATGACAACTCTTATGATTTGAACGGTAAGCATTCACGCACCAGCAACTCCATTGCTTCCAGCCATATCCTGGCGCTGAACTACGATCACTGGCACTACTCCGTCGTGGCGCGTTACTTCCACAACGGCGGCCAGTGGGCTGACGACGCGAAGCTGAACTTCGGCGACGGCGACTTTAACGTTCGCTCGACCGGCTGGGGTGGTTACTTCGTGGTTGGTTACAACTTCTAATCAGCGCGAATTTTCCCCGGCGAATACGCCGGGGAAAGTATAAAAAGCTAGCGCTCTTCGCATCTCACCTTACGTAAAAAATCACTCAATGAGCGATCGGCTCGTTCGCTAAAATGACGCCCGGTTGCGGAAATTTCCAGGCAGCGGTCGAGGCGAAAACAGCGATAATCTTCCCGCAGCTCGCACCAGGTCACCAGCAGCCAGCGCTCGCCCCAGAAAAATAGCCCCAGCGGCAGCACTTCACGCTGCGATACCTTTCCCGCTTCATCGCGATAGTGCAGCGCCAGCGCCTGCTGGGCGGAAACTGCCCGATGCACTAAATCAAATTGATCTTTGCTATAGCCCTGAGCGCCAAAGTCGGGAGCAAACAGCCGCGACTGCTCCGCCTTGCGCCGGCTCTCGGCAGGCAAAATGGCCAGCACTTTTTCCTGCGCCGATTCCAGCGCCAGGGATAGCGACGCGCCGCCCCAGGTTTGCAGCAGCCGAATAGCGGCTACCAGCGCTTCCGATTCCTGGGTTGTCAGCATCAGCGGCGGTAGGTCGTAGCCCGCCAGCAGCCGGTAGCCGCTTCCGGCCTCCCCCTCAACCGGGACGCCGGAGAGCGAAAGATCGCGAATGTCGCGGTAGATCGTGCGCTCCGATACGCCGAGCCGCTCGGCCAGCAGTCCGGCGGTCGTTAATCTCCTACCGCGCAGGATCTGAACGATTTGAAAAAGGCGGTCGGCGCGTCGGCTCATTTCTGTTGTCTCATTTACGCAGGTTGGTGAAGGCCAATCCGATTACCCTCGCTATCAATAAAAAGGGCAATCGTGCCGATATCGTCCGCCAGCTCAAGGGGGCCAAACACGCAGCTTCCGCCCGCCGAGTTGACGCGATCGAGCGTGGCCGCCAGATTGTCAGTATGCAGATAGATAATACATCCCTGATCGGAGGGCTTAACGCCATCGAACTTTGCCAGCGCGCCGCCGGGAGCCGGGTCCTCATACGGAAAAACGGCCATTTCGATGCAATCCATTTTTTCCCGACGCAGCGTCACCTGCATCACCGGCTCGTAAAACGCCACGGCACGATCCATCTCCACCACCGGAATCTCAAACCAGTTAATTACGTTGTTCATACATCCTCCTGTCCATTGTTTGGGTTCAGGAGGAGTGTATGACAGGCCTACTGACAGCATTGTGTCAGTAGGGTGCGCACACCAGCGCGCGCTCGCGGCTCAGCAGCCACGGGCGCAGATACCCCACGGTACTGGAAAAAGGCAACACCTCTTCAGGCAGCACAATGCCAAGCTGCTCGCCGATGTACAAGCGGCGGGCGACAATACGCTGCCAGAGCTGAGGGTAGCGCTGCGCCAGCGCCTGACGCAAAGGGCCATCGGCAAGCGCCACGGTATCTTCAATGCTTGCGCCGCCGTAGCCCGCGCGGGAAGGAATGATGTCGATCTGCAATATCATCCCGCTTTGCAGGGTGGCGGCTGAATTGGGGCCAATGGGCGAACAGAGCCACTCTTCATCCGCGACCAGATGCCCGGGATTGAGGTGCCAGTGATATTCCGCCTTCGGCAACACCTGTTCTATCAGTGCATACATATCGCCGCCGCGCATGCCAATGCGCAGATTTTCCAGCCAGTTAACCACCGCCTTAAAGTAGGGCTTCGCCACCACCTCAAGATAATCGGCGACTTCCGGCGCCAGCTCGCGCTCATCGGCCACCACGTAAGCGGCGCGGCTGCTCAGGCCACCTTTGAAGCTGGTGGTCAGCGAGAATTTATCTCCGCGCTGAATGACCTTATCGCCCGGATAGAGATTCGCCCAGGCAAAGCGATCGCCGGTGGCGGCAATCATCACCACGCTATTAGGCTGCCCTTCCGCCGCCAGCAGCGCGCCGATTTGCTTTTCCGTTTTACCCGGCGCAATGGCGTTAAGCGCGGTCAAAATCGCGGTAGAAGCCAGATTAGCGCCGTACTCATAATGCGCCAGCTCGTTGGCATTATTAGTGATTCGCGCCCCCTCTGCCGGATCGATAAAAATACCGGTGGCATTGCTTAATTTCGCCTGCGGCCCGGCGGTCTGGCGAAGAGCGTCAACGATAAATGCCGGCAGATCGAACATCTGCGAGCGGTCATCAGCCGCGCCGGTAAAGAGCTTCCAGCCCGCCAGGCCGATACTTTTTCCCGCGGCGACGCCGGCCTCCTGGAGCAACTGAGCCAGGGTTTTGCGGGTATCCATCGGCTGATTAGGCAGCGAAAACCACGGAGCGTGAATGACCCGGTTTTCCAGCCGGGCATAGCCTGCGAGCTTGAGATTCTCGTTGCCCAGCACCAGCACCGCCTCGCCGTCCCGATGCAGCACCAGCAGCGCCTCTTCGAAACGGGGAATAAAGCCGGTGAGATACTCAAAATTGCCGCCGTGCTCTTTATCGGCATAGACGATAAGCGTGTCTAAGCCGCGCTGCAGCATCTTCGCCAGTACTTTGGCTTTGCGCTGCCGCAGCGTGTCGTCATCGAGGGTAACGGAAGGCACATCGCGCCAGAGAGGGGGTTGAGGAACGGTGGAAAGAGTTACGACAGCCATCGGCATTTCTCCATGTCATTTAACGCTGATACCGGAGAGTAACCAAAATCCGAGCGGCTGTAATAAAAAAATCCCGGCCTTGCGACCGGGATTCGTTTATCAACACGCCAATGCCTTACGGTAGAATTGACGGCTGATCCGCCCCTTCTTTCTCGACTTTCTGCTGCAGCATGTGCTCACGCTTCATGCCCAGCTTCAGCGCCAGCGCGGACGCGACGTAGATAGAAGAAGCCGTACCGATGGAGACGCCGATCAGCATGGTCAGCGAGAAGCCTTCCAGAATCGGCCCGCCGAAGAGATACAGCATCAGGATAACCATCAAGGTCGTCCCGGAGGTGATCAAGGTACGGTGCAGCGTCTGCGTCAACGACACGTTAAAGATTTCGTACGGCGTACCGCGGCGAATCTTACGGAAGTTTTCACGAATACGGTCAGATACCACGATACTGTCGTTCAGCGAGTAGCCGATCACCGACATCAACGAGGCCACGATGGTCAGGTCAATCTCGATATGCAGTAACGACAGCACGCCCATGGTGATCACCACGTCGTGCGCCAGCGCGATAACCACCCCAGCCGCCAGACGCCACTCAAAGCGGAAACCGACGTAGATCAGGATACACACCAGCGCGGCTATCAGCGCCAGCGCGCCGGTCTGCGCAAGATCGGCGCCAACGCTCGGACCCACAAACTCAATACGCTTGACCGTCGCGTTCTGGCTGGTTGATTCGTTAATGACGGTAACGACCTTGCTGCCCAGCTCCTGGCTGCCGTTGGCGTCATGCACCGGCGGCATACGCACCATGATGTCGCGGCTGCTACCGAAGTTTTGCAACTGCGGCTCTTCAAAGCCCGCCTTCTGCAGCGACTGGCGCACCTGGTCCATATCGACAGGTTTTTCGAGGGTAATCTCAATCACCGTACCCCCGGTGAAATCCAGACCCCAGTTAAACCCGCGCACGCCAATAATAGCGATGGACAAAATCAGCAGAAAACCTGAAATGCCGAAAGCCCAGTAGTCCCAGCGCATAAAGTCCCAGACTTTACGGCCGTGGTTCAATTGTTCAACAGTATATTCCTGTGCCACAACGCACTCCTCAGATAGACAGCTTTTTAACGCGCTTGCCGCCGTACAGCAGGTTCACGATGGCACGGGTGCCGACGATAGCGGTAAACATTGAGGTCGCAATACCGATACCGGTGGTAATCGCAAACCCTTTAATGGCACCGGTACCGACCGCGTACAGGATAATGACTTTGATAAGCGTCGTAATGTTGGCATCAAAGATGGAGCTGAACGCGCCGCGATAACCTTCGTCAATCGCCTGCTGCACGGAACGCCCGTTGCTCAGCTCTTCTTTAATACGTTCGTTAATCAGAACGTTCGCATCGACCGCCACCGCAAGGGTTAAGACGATCCCCGCAATCCCCGGCATGGTCAGCGTCGCCCCCGGAATCAGGGACATAATGCCGACAATCAGCACCAGGTTAGCCACCAGCGCAGAGGTCGCAATCAGGCCGAACTTCTTGTAGAAGAAGATCATAAACAGGATGGAGACCACCAGACCGGCCAGACACGCTTCCAGGCCCTGCTTGATGTTCTGCATACCGAGGGTTGGACCGATGGTCCGTTCTTCAACAATCTGAATCGGCGCAATCAGCGCGCCTGCGCGCAGCAGCAGAGAAAGCTGACGCGCTTCGGTCGGGTTGCTGATGCCGGTAATACGGAAGCTGTTACCCAGACGAGACTGGATGTTGGCGATGTTAATCACCTCTTCCTCTTTCGCCAGAATCGCACGACCATTGGCATCTTTCTTACCGCTGTCTTTGTACTCCACAAACAGGGTCGCCATCGGTTTACCGATGTTGTCCTTGGTGAAGTTAGACATGATGTTGCCGCCAGCGCTATCCAGGGAGATGTTAACCTGCGCCTGGTTGTACTCATCCATGCTCGACGTCGAGTCGGTGATGTGGTCACCGGTGAGGATGACGCGCTTGTACAGCACAACCGGCTGGCCTTCGCGGGTATATTTCACTTCCGAGTCGCCCGGAACGCGACCGGAGGCCGCCGCGGCGCTATCAACGTTGGTGTTAACCAGACGGAATTCCAGGGTCGCGGTCGCGCCGAGAATCTCTTTCGCACGCGCGGTGTCCTGGATACCCGGCAGTTCAACCACAATACGGTCGGCGCCCTGACGCTGAACCAGAGGTTCGGCAACGCCCAGCTGGTTTACACGGTTACGCAGGATATTGATGTTCTGCTGAACGGCATATTCGCGAGCTTCTTTCAGACGGTCGTCGGTCATCACGGCTTTCAGGCCAGTGCTGCCCTGAGTGGAGATAACCAGATCGCGGTGACGAGGGCTAAGGTAGGAGATAGCCTGGTCGCGCGCGGCGCTGTCGCGGAAAGCGATGCTCAGGCCGTAGTTGTCTTCTTTACGCACGGTCGCGTAAGGAATGCCTTTATCACGCAGTTCGCTGCGCAGGCTGTCGATATTTTGTTCCTGCAGTTTGCCCAGCGCGGTATCCATGTCGACTTCCATCAGGAAGTGCACGCCGCCGCGCAGATCAAGACCCAGCTTCATCGGCTCGGCATAAAGGGCCGCCAGCCAGCGCGGGGTTGCCGGAGCAAGGTTAAGCGCCACGACGTATTTGTCACCCAGCACGCCCATCAGCGCTTCGCGCGCGCGCAGCTGGATATCAGTGGTGTCGAAGCGCGCAAGAATTGCGCCCTCTTCCAGTGCCACAGACTTCGCGGTAATTTTTTCTTCTTGTAGTGTTTTCTGGACCTGGATCAGCGTTTGCTCACTGGCGGCGACGCCGCGCGCGCCAGTGATTTGAACAGCCGGATCCTCACCATACAGGTTGGGAAGCGCATACACTAAGCCGACGACAATAACGACGACCAGCATGACGTACTTCCACAAAGGATAACGGTTTAACACGGCAGTTCCCTTAGGGAAAATGGGTAATTACAGCGCCTTCATGGTGCCTTTCGGCAGAACGGCAGCTACGAAGTCACGTTTGATAACCACTTCAGTGGTATCGTTCAGCGCGATAGCGATGTAACCGCTTTCCGCGACTTTAGTGACGCGCCCAACCAGGCCGCCGTTGGTCAGTACTTCATCGCCTTTGGCAATGGAGTTCATCAGGTTTTTATGTTCCTTGGTGCGTTTCTGCTGTGGGCGCAGGATCATGAAGTAAAAAATCAGACCAAACACCACCAGCATCAGGATCAGAGACATCGGGCTACCCTGCGCCGCGCCACCGGTTGCTGCTACCGCATCAGAAATAAAAAAGCTCATTGAAATTCCCTCATTATTAAAATTAGTCAACGTTCAAAGGTGGAACGGTTCGACCCTGACGTTGGTAAAAATCGGTCACGAAGCTCTCTAATTTACCCTCTTCAATAGCCTTGCGTAAACCAGCCATTAAGCGCTGATAGTAACGAAGGTTATGAATGGTATTGAGACGCGCGCCCAATATTTCGTTGCAACGGTCCAAATGATGCAAGTAAGCGCGTGAATAGTTGCGACAGGTGTAGCAATCACATTCTGCATCCAGCGGCGAAGTATCGCTCTTGTGCTTCGCGTTGCGGATTTTCACCACGCCGTCGGTGACGAATAGGTGGCCATTGCGCGCATTGCGCGTCGGCATGACGCAGTCGAACATATCGATCCCGCGGCGCACCCCTTCGACCAGATCTTCCGGCTTACCGACGCCCATCAGGTATCGCGGCTTGTCGGCCGGGATCTGCGGGCAGACGTGCTCCAGTATACGGTGCATATCTTCTTTCGGCTCGCCGACAGCCAAACCGCCGACAGCGTAGCCATCAAAGCCAATCTCTACCAGACCTTTAACAGAGATATCACGTAAATCTTCGTAAACGCTGCCCTGAATAATGCCAAACAGCGCATTTTTATTGCCCAGACCGTCAAAACGGTCGCGGCTGCGCTTCGCCCAGCGCAGGGACATTTCCATCGAACGCTTAGCGTAATCCCAGTCCGCCGGGTATGGCGTGCATTCATCGAAGATCATCACGATATCGGAACCGAGATCGTACTGAATCTCCATCGATTTTTCCGGATCGAGGAAAATCGGATCGCCGTTGATCGGATTGCGGAAGTGCACACCCTGTTCGGTGATCTTGCGAATATCGCCGAGGCTGAAGACCTGGAAGCCGCCGGAATCAGTGAGGATCGGCCCTTTCCACTGCATAAAGTCGTGCAGGTCGCCGTGCAGCTTCATAATTTCCTGGCCCGGACGCAGCCACAGGTGGAAGGTATTGCCGAGGATGATTTGCGCGCCGGTCGCTTCAACTTCCTCCGGCGTCATTCCTTTTACGGTACCGTAGGTGCCGACCGGCATAAACGCTGGCGTTTCAACGACGCCGCGCTCAAACACAAGACGGCCGCGACGCGCGCGACCATCGGTAGTATCTAACTCAAATTTCATTATCACTCCTGCGTCAGAAAAACAGTCTGACGTTAAACACGCGCATCGCGGACTTATTCCCCGACACGTTCAAAAATAGCCTGCGGATTGTACGTGATAAACATCGCGTCCCCGTAGCTAAAAAAGCGATATTTTTGTTCTACCGCAGCCTTATAGGCGTTCATGGTGTGCTGATAGCCGGCAAACGCGGAAACCAGCATAATCAGCGTGGATTCAGGCAGATGGAAGTTGGTCACCAGCGCATCAATGACTTTGTACTGATAGCCCGGATAGATAAAAATCTGCGTATCGCCGAAGAAGGGCTCAATCAGATCGTTTTTCGCCGCCTGCGCCGCGCTTTCCAGCGAACGCACCGAGGTCGTCCCGACCGCAATCACCCGGTTCCCGCGCGCTTTTGCCGCCAGCACCGCATCGACCACCTCCTGCGGCACTTCCGCATATTCAGAGTGCATAATGTGGTCTTCAATGCTGTCTACGCGCACTGGCTGGAAGGTCCCCGCTCCGACGTGTAGCGTAACAAACGCCATCTCAACGCCTTTTTCGCGCAGCTTCGCCAGCAGCGGCTCGTCAAAGTGCAGGCCGGCGGTGGGCGCAGCCACGGCGCCCGGTTTTTCGCTATACACGGTCTGATACAGCTCGCGGTCGGCCTCTTCGTCCGGACGCTCAATGTACGGCGGCAGCGGCATATGGCCGATAGCGTTGAGAATATCCAGTACGCTGCGCGCGTCGTCGAAAGCCACTTCAAACAGCGCGTCGTGGCGTGCAACCATCGTTGCTTTAATGCTCTCATCGTCGCCAAGCAGCAGCTCGGCGCCGGGTTTCGGCGCTTTAGACGCGCGAATATGTGCCAGAATACGTTTATCATCGAGCATACGCTCGACCAGCACCTCAATCTTGCCGCCGCTGGCTTTACGGCCAAACAGGCGGGCCGGGATCACGCGGGTATTATTAAAAACCAGCAGGTCGCCTGGGTTGAGCTTGTCGAGTAAATCGGTGAAAGTACCGTGCGTCAGCGCGCCCGTCGGCCCGTCTAATGACAGCAAGCGGCAGCTGCTGCGCTCGGGCATGGGATAGTGGGCAATCAGGGATTCGGGTAATTCAAAGGAGAAATCGGCGACGCGCATGGCATATACTCATGACTTAAAAACAGGCGGCTTAGTCTAGTGCTCACACCTCTTCGCTGCAACAACTAGCCGTATCCGGATAACGAATCGCATGAATTTTCTCGCACACCTGCACCTTGCCCATCTCGCTGACAGCTCCCTTTCCGGTAATTTACTGGCCGATTTCGTTCGCGGCGACCCCGCCGGCGAATGGCCGGCTGACGTCGTAGAGGGCATCTTTATGCACCGGCGGATCGATGTACTGACGGATAACCTGCCCGAAGTCGCCGAAGCCAAAGGGTGGTTTCGCCCCGAAACGCGCCGGGTCGCGCCCATCACCCTGGACGTGATGTGGGACCATTTCTTGTCACGCCACTGGGCGCAGCTGTCGCCCGAACTGCCGCTGCCGGAGTTTGTCCGCTACGCCCACGCCCAGGTCACGTTTATTTTGCCCGATTCTCCGCCGCGTTTTGTCAATCTCAACGAATACCTTTGGTCTGAGCGCTGGCTTGAACGCTATCGGGATATGGAGTTTATTCAGCGCGTGCTGAACGGGATGGCCAGCCGCCGTCCGCGGCTGGATGCCCTGCGCGATTCCTGGCAGGATCTGGATACCCACTACGACCGGCTGGAGGAGCAGTTCTGGCGCTTCTACCCGCAGATGATGGCGCAGGCGAAAAAACGCGAACTGTAAAAGATTGCGCTTTTTTCAGAAAACGCTATTCTGAAAAGCGCTTTTAAATAACGATTGATAGACAAAACCTATCTCATCGATTGTCAGCGTCACGTTGAGTTCCTCCGCACCGCTCCCTATACTTGCCCGCGTTGCGTTCCAATTAACCTTAGTATTAACAGGAGAATCATATGGTTCTGGTTACTCGTCAGGCTCCGGACTTCACCGCGGCAGCTGTTTTAGGTAACGGCGAAATCGTTGAGAAATTCAACTTCAAACAGCACACCAGCGGTAAAGCCACCGTTCTGTTCTTCTGGCCGATGGACTTCACCTTCGTTTGCCCGTCTGAACTGATCGCTTTTGACAAGCGCTACGAAGAATTCCAGAAACGCGGCGTAGAAGTGGTTGGCGTTTCTTTTGACTCCGAGTTCGTCCACAACGCATGGCGTAACACCCCAGTAGACCAGGGCGGCATCGGCCCGGTTAAATACGCGATGGTTGCTGACATCAAACGCGAAATCCAGAAAGCGTACGGTATCGAGCATCCGGACGAAGGCGTTGCCCTGCGCGGTTCCTTCCTGATCGACGCTAACGGCGTTGTTCGTCACCAGGTGGTTAACGATCTGCCGCTGGGCCGTAACATCGACGAAATGCTGCGTATGGTTGACGCGCTGCAGTTCCACGAAGAGCACGGCGAAGTTTGCCCGGCGCAGTGGGAAAAAGGAAAAGAAGGGATGGCCGCTTCTCCGGAAGGCGTGGCTAAATACCTGACCGAGAACGTTTCCAGCCTGTAATCGGCGTACGTTCGGCAAAAGGCTCGCAGACGCGAGCCTTTTTTGTTTTATACGGAGCCGCTTTTTTTCACTTCACGCCAGATGCGCCACGCCATCAACGCCAGCACAACGACGCCAAATATCAGCGCACCCCATACCAGCAGCGTTTTCCAGCTGCTTTGCTGCTCGGCAGCAGACGTCGCCGTTAACCGCGCTTCGCCGCCCAGCATGACGTCTTCTTGCGCGACCGCCAGAGGGAGATCATTCACAGACTGCGTCTTACGCAGCGACGGCGGGATCAGCATGTCCAGGGCGACATCTGCCTTTTGCGCCGCCCGGTTTCCCCAGGCCAGCATATAAGGCCCTTTTCCCTGGGTATTAAAGACCAGCTGGTATTTATCGCGCGCGCCGCTTATCGCCGGCAGCGACGCCGATAAGCGGGCATTAATCGTCTTCATGCGAACCGCTTCAACCGGTTGACCTGACAGAGGAATATCGTCCGAACGCTTGCCGTCCAGCTGATACAGCACGGTTTTCGTCAGCGGCTGCCAGGGCTTATTTTCGCCGCTGCGCCAGGCAAGCTCGACCGGTAGAACCCCTTCGCCTGCCAGCGATATTCTGAGCGAAGTCAGCGGCTGAGGCCGGGCCCAGCGCCAAACGGCCTCCTCATCTGAAACCCTGTCCGCCTGAGCATCAAGCTCAATGCGCGTAGACTCCGGTTCTCTGCGTTCCGCCAGAGCCGTCACGCTATTTAACGCCGGCGCCTTGCTTTGCGCATCGAGGATCAGCAGCAGGTAACGATTCCCGTCCGCGGAGAGCGTCAGGTCAGCGCTAATGGTGTCCATTTTCAAACGATCGCTATCGCGCGTCAGATCCATAAGAGGCGCATCCTCCTGAACAGAGCGCCAGTACTTCAAATCGCGGCTGGAATACAGCGACGCTTTCCCCTGCCAGTTAGCCGCCAACGATTCCCAGTTCAGCCGCAGTTGAGCCAGCGCGAAAGCGTCCGTCTTATCCGCCGGCAGCGTCAGTAAATAGCTCTGCCCGAGCGCCTTCGCATCATCGGTTTCCAGGTGAATTTCGATCCCCGTTGTTGAACGCAGGACCAGCGACTCTCCGCCGCGTCGCCCCTCTTCACGCGGCGGAACCGGCGACATCTGCAGAGGGAAAAGCCGTAGCGTCATCGCTTCAGGCGTAACGGGTTGCGCCTTCTGCACCTGCAGCGCGAACGGTACCGTATCTCCCTGATGGTTAAATACCCGCACATCGCGCAAATCAGGCCATGCCGTCCCCTGATAGAGCAACGGGGAAAGCTCGACGCGATACCAGGGCGACGCGCCGCTGGTTTCCAGCATCACCCCCTGCATATAATCCAGTGGTTTTTCTCGCGCTTCATTGCCGCTGACAGCCGCGCCCGTCACGCCCAGCAGCACGCCGCATAACACCGCTTTCATCCATTTCATTTTTCTTCTCCTGCTTTGGGCGGTAACGGGGAAAAATACCCGACGATCAACACCAAAATCGCCACGCCGATAAACGCAACAGCCCGCGCCAGCCCGCCGCCGCCTGCGCTATCCACCAGCATGAGTTTCACAATGACAACGCCTAACAACGCCGCGCCGCATAGCCATTCGCGGCGGGAAAGTCGCCGCGTCGCGCGCAGCATGATCGTCAGCGCTGCCAGCGTCCAGACCAGCGCGAAAGTGGTCTGAATTAAACGCGAATGCCACAGCGGCTCGATACTCCAGGCCACCTCGCCGTACCAGGCCAGGGCGCGCAGCAGCAGACCATTCAGCCACCAGAAGCCGAGCGCCAGCAAAGCAACGACGGGCCAGGGGCGGCATACCGATAGCTGCAGCGGAAAATAACGCCGCGAAACGCGGTAAAATATCGTCAGCCCAAGCAGCGCAAAAGCGGCGCCCTCTTCCAACGGGTTAATCAGCGGCAAATAGGTCTGACCGTAGACTGTGCCATCCTGCACATTCGTCAGCATTAACAGGCATCCCAGCGCCACCGCCACCGGTATCATCGCCTGAGAAGCATACAGCGCAGGCCATACCCGGAATGGCCACACTTGCCGATGAACGGCTTCCGAGACGAGGAAAATCAGCATCCCGCCCGCCGCCATCATTAATCCGCTCGCCCAGGCCGACATGCCCCACGGCAAATCCAGGGTAAACCAAAACAGCTCCATTGCCAGCGCCAGCAAAATCATCCACAACAGCGACAGGTGGGCAAGCTTACTCAGGCGCGGCGGCAGTGAATGCCCATCACGCCAGAGCAGGGCCGCCGCCGCGGGTAGCGCCGCGCACCAGGCCAGATTTTTCCAGCCAGCAGCGAAAATCTGCTGCTGGGACAGCTGGTAAAACAGCACCATCAGCATCATTGGCCACAGCAGCCATTTGCTCGCATCCAGCTCTTGCCAGGCTAAGCGCGCGGCGGCTGCGCGCCAGCACCACACCGACGCCGCCAGCGCCGCCAGCACGCCAAAGACAATCTGCGTGTCTTTACTCACCGCCAGCTGCGATGCGCCCACAAGCGCCACCATCCAGAACAACAGGCCGCCGATAAGCAGCCCCCAACTGCCCTGCACCTGGACGGTTCGCCACAGCCAGGCGGCAACCAGCCAGCTAAGGCTGAGTACGGCGAAAATCAGCAGCAAAGAGAGCGGCGTGGCGCCATTCGCCTGCGCCCATAGCGCGCTGCCAACTGCCAGTACAAGTAACGCCGTACCGCTGTAGCTCATGCGCCGCTGCTGCTGTTGCACGCCCAGCCAGAGGATGCCAAGACCTTCCAGCGACCAGGCCATCGCAGTCCAGCGAGCCGACAGCGCCAGCGGGATGGCCAGCGTGGTAAAGGCGCCGCCGAGCGCCAGCGCCGCCAGCACCAGCGGCTTCCCTAAAGAGGGGTAGCGACGCAGCGCCAGCCAGGCAAGGGCCAGATAGAAACCGCCGTAGCCCAGCGCGCTAAGCGCCGGGCCGTATTCCATATGCCGGGTAATGGCGTACTGCATACCAAAACCGACCAGCGGCGGCGCAAACAGCAGCACGCCGTCAATAATCTGACGACCTTTTTCCTGCGCCCGCAGCGACAGCGCCACGCTCAACACGCCAAAAATAAGCGTATTGGCAATTAAAAACAGCTGACAGCTCAGGTAAAACGCTGGCCGATACTCATTCAGCCCCCACAGGCCGCCAACGCCAAAGGTAAACAGCAGGCCAAGCAGATTAAGCTCGCGCCAGTGCTGGCGGATGCTAATGGCAAGAATGCCGACCGACAGCAGAAGATAGAAGGAGAACAACGCCACATGGCTGCCGCCGCCGGTAGAGAGCAGCAGCGGCGCAAGATAACCGCCAAGGCTCGCCAGCATGGCCAGGCTGAGCGCTTTTTGCACAATCGCCAACCCAACGCTCGCCGCGCAGATCGCCACCAACAGCGCAAACGCCAGGGTCATCGGCAGCATCTGCCACAGGCGAAAGGCGCCAAAAACGGTGAGATAGAGCGCGCCCGTTGCCCCACCCTGCAAGATCAGGGCGTACACCGGTTGCTTATGCCGCAATCGCCATCCGACAGCCAGCAGGACGACCGCGAACAGCGCCGCCGCGACCAGACGTAATTCGAGGGGGAACAGAGCGTGTTCCACGGTATAGCGCAGCAGAAAGGAGAGGCCAAGAAACAGCAGCAGGATCCCGAGCTTCGCCAGCGGATTGCCCTGCATAAACCAGCCTGCCAGTGACGATATTATTCCGCCAAAGGCGGAAGATGGCTTGCTTTCGGGGAGAGAGGCCGCCTTTTGCTCTGGCTGCGGTTGTGGCGTTGGCTGCGCGCGCCACGGATCGATGGCTTCAGCCACGGGCTCCGGTCGAGGCTCACTGAGCTTCACCGTCATCGCGTCAGCAGCGATAGCGGCTTCTGGCGTTGTCGGCGCGAAGGCGGTGGTCTCTGCCGCAGGCGCGACGCCGCATCGCTCAAGCTCCTCAACCCGACGTTGCAAAGCCGCCAGCTCAAAACGGACCGCCGCGCTGCGCCTGAGAGCGACAATCGCGACGAGCGGCCCAACCACCAGCCCGCAGAATAAAATCACGGCGCCAAAGATCAGTAGATCGTCCATGTTCCCACCTTCACTGTTTGAAGAGGGAGCAGAATGACACACATTGTCTTATCAGCGCTATCCGAGAAAATGAAAAAGGCCAATGAGGGCGTTGATGCTCTCATTGGCCTACCGGTACTGATAAGCGCCCGTCGCGCTAAAAAGCAAAGCAGGAGCAGCCGAGCACGCCCCAGAATGCCTGCTCATCGGCAACCGGTATCGACGATTTGCGCGCAATATCATGCTGATGCCCGTGTACGCCGCAGCTGCCGCAGCACTGGTGCATCTGCACGATTGCACCGATTTTCGCGGCCGTCGGCGGCGCGGAACGGTAATGACCCGGAACCTTCACCACCGGCGACCACTCGGGCAGCACCGGAATGGGCGGCGGCGCCAGCGGCGAGAAGTGTCCGGCGGCGTACACCACCTTGCCGTCAACCACCGTCAGCACCGACTCGATCCCCTTGATTTCCTCTTCCGCGACGCTGAAATAGTCTTTGGAGAGCACCACCAGGTCGGCAAGCTGGCCTTGTTCAATCCGCCCTTTCTTACCCTGTTCGCTGGAAAACCACGCGCTTCCCGCCGTCCACAGCTCCAGCGCCACGTCGCGCGGCAGGCGGTTGCTGTCGTCATACATCGCCATCCCGCCGACGGTACGGCCGGAAACCAGCCAGTAGAGCGCGGTCCACGGATTGTAGCTCGCCACGCGGGTAGCATCCGTCCCCAGCCCCACCGGAACCTCCAGCTCGAGCATTTTCGCCACCGGCGGCGTATGTTTGACCGCATCTTTACCGTAGCGGTCGACAAAATATTCGCCCTGGAAAGCCATACGGTGCTGCACGGCAATGCCGCCGCCCAGCGCTTTAACGCGTTCGATATTGCGCTCGGTGATGGTTTCCGCATGATCGAAGAACCAGTGCAGACCGTTGAACGGAATATCGCGATTCACCTTCTCGAAGACGTCGAGCATCCGGCTGATGGATTCATCATAGGTGGCATGCAGGCGGAACGGCCAGCGATGTTCAACCAGGTGGCGCACCACCCGCTCCAGCTCATCTTCCATCCCTTCCGGCAGATCCGGACGCGGCTGGAGGAAGTCTTCGAAATCCGCCGCCGAGAAAACCAGCATCTCCCCGGCGCCGTTGGCGCGGTAAAAATCGGTGCCCTGTCCCGGCTTGAGCATATCGGTCCAGCGCTCAAAATCTTCCAGCTCCTGCTTAGGCCGCTGGGTAAACAGGTTATAGGCAATCCGCACGGTCATCTGCTCTTTGGCGTGCAGCTGTTCAATAATTTCATAATCTTCCGGGTAGTTCTGGAAACCGCCCCCGGCATCAATGGCGCTGGTCAGCCCCAGACGATTCAGCTCGCGCATAAACTGTCGCGTTGAGTTGACCTGAAGTTCCAGCGGCAGCTTCGGCCCTTTGGCCAGCGTCGAGTAGAGGATCATGGCGTTGGGTTTGGCGATCAGCATGCCGGTAGGATTACCGTTGCCGTCGCGAACGATCTCGCCGCCCGCCGGATCCGGCGTCTCTTTGGTGTAGCCCACCGCCTTCAGGGCCGCGCGGTTAAGCAATGCGCGATCGTACAGATGCAGGACAAACACCGGGGTATCCGGCGCCGCATCATTAAGCTCCTCCAGCGTCGGCATCCGCCGTTCAGCGAACTGGAATTCGCTCCAGCCGCCGACGACCCGCACCCACTGCGGCGACGGCGTGCGATCGGCCTGATCTTTTAGCATCCGTAGCGCGTCCGCCAGCGAGGGAACCCCCTCCCAGCGAAGCTCCAGATTGTAGTTCAGACCGCCGCGGATCAAGTGCAGATGGGAGTCGTTCAGGCCGGGGATCACCGTATGGCCTTTAAGATCGATAATTTGCGTCCCTTCAGCGGCAAAGCTCATGATCCGATCGTGGCTACCGGCGGCGAGAATTTTACCGTCAGCGATCGCCACCGCATCGGCCAGAGGGTGTTGACGATCGAGAGTATGAACCCGACCGTGGGTCAGGATCAGTGTGGCAGTTTGCGACATAACGCACTCCTTCAGGAGGCTGGCTCAGTTTTTCTTTAACCAGCCAGCAAACAGACGGGTCACGATGGGCATCCAGAACCAGACCACCAGCGCGACCACACAGGCATCATTGATCAGATGCAGCAACAGGCTTCCCTTCAGCGAGGGCAACAGTATTCCGGTTATCGACGGCACCAGGTTAGTACTGGGGAAAATCACCAGCAGGGTGATTAAAAATTGCTTCCAGCGTCGCGGCTGGCGCACGTTCGCCGCGGGCGGCGTAAACCAGAAGGCCGGTTCAGTCCGGACTTCGGTACGATCGCCTTCGCTTAGCAGCGGCGCAATTTCCGCCACCAGCTGGCGGCGGGTCTCCGACTGGGTCCAGGCATAAAGATGCTCAATGGTGTCGAAGCGAATAATCACGCTCCATAAATTCTGCCCGGGGGCCGGACGAATGACGTTTGCGCCAAGATGGCCGGGAAACTCTGCCGCAATCGGCATAATTTTGCCCAGCCACGCTTCATACCGCTGGCCATGCTCCGGGTCGAGCACATGGCTGATCACCAGGGTCACCGATTTCTGTTGCGCCATTAAGAGTTCCTTGCTTCAGGGAATGGCGGGTTGTCCGCCGCCATTAGCTATACATGACCATACACAAAATCATTCACGCTGCGTCAAGGCGGCAAGGTTGTTCGTCCCCGGGAGCTGACATGAGTCAGTGACCGGGGCGGGCAAACGAAGCCAACAAAGAGGCAGCTTGAAGGATGAAGTGTATTTAAGCTTTACGCTCTGGAGCGCCGTGCACCATGGTATAAGCGTAATCCACGCCCATCCCGTAGGCGCCGCTGTGCTCGCGCACCAGATCCATTACCGCGTCATAGGTCTCTTTACGCGACCAGTCGCGCTGGTACTCAAGCAGCACCTGCTGCCAGGTCACCGGCACCGCGCCGGCCTGCACCATACGGTCAATTGAGCGCTCGTGGGCATCAACCGAGGTGCCGCCGGAGGTATCGGTCACCACGTAAACTTCATAGCCTGCGTCCAGCGCCATCAGCGCCGGGAAGGTCAGGCAAACTTCCGTCCACAGCGCGGAAATAATCAATTTTTTACGCCCGGTGGCTTTTACCGCGGCCACAAAAGCCGCATCTTCCCAGGAGTTCATCGAGGTACGTTCAATGGGTTTCACATCAGGATGCACGGCCAGCAGTTCCGGCCAGATATAACCGCTGAAGCTTTTAGTTTCTACGGAAGTATAAATCACCGGAACATTAAAAATTTTGCCCGCTTTGGCTAAAGCCACCGTATTATTTTTGAGAGTCTGACGGTCAATATTGGCCACGCCAAAAGACATTTGCGGCTGGTGGTCAATAAAAATAAGCGCTGAGTTTGAGGGATCGATCAGTTCACGAATAGACATAACATATCCTGTTAATCAATGAGTTAAAAAGATACTACCGTTTCCGTTGTGCTGTCTGGATCCTGACTGATAAAGCATGATGAGTATAGTCAGTAATTTCTAACGAGTTATTAAAGATTTTTTTCTGATTTATTTCCAAAGCGAAAAGTTATGGTTATTCAATTAACCATTACAAGATGCGCGAAATTATGTTTATCAAATTTTTACGGTTAACCGTTCTAAATTATTCACTGGAATTGAACAGGACGCTCCGGTAAAACGGGGGCACTCTTTTTTACCGGAAGCTGACGCATGCGCCTGAACCTTGATGTCCTGTTGATTCTCGACGCGCTGGACAAACATGGCTCTTTTGCCACCGCCGCAGAATCGCTATTTAAAACCCCTGCCGCGCTGAGCTACATGATTCAAAAGCTGGAAAACGATCTGAATATCACCCTGCTGGATCGCTCCGGACATCGGGCTAAATTTACCGATACCGGCAGAATGATGTTGGAGAAAGGCCGATTGCTGCTAAATGCCGCCAAAGATCTGGAAAAGCAGGCGGTGCAGCTCAGCGCCGGTTGGGAGCGGGATCTGGCTATCGCCCTGGATGACTCTTTCCCGTTCAGCGCGCTGCTGCCGCTGATCGACGCGTTCTATGCCCAGCACCCGCAAACCCGCCTTAACTTTACCCACCATACCCTTGCGGGCTCGTGGGAAGAGCTCACTCACAACGGCGCGGATATTATTCTCGGGGCGATCAATGAACCACCGACCTCCGCCGAATGGTCGTGGAAAATGCTCGGCGCCATGGACAATATCTTCGTCATCGCGCCGGGGCATCCGCTGGCGGAAACCACCCAACCGCTGACCAACAAGCAGCTCAGCCTGCATCGCGCGGTGGTCATCAGCGACAGCGCCCGCTACTGCCATCCGCTCAACAGTAACCTGCTCGACGAACAGCCGCAAATTCGCGTGGATGATTTCGCCAGTAAAGTCGAACTCTTGCGCGCCGGGCTGGGCTGCGGCTTTTTACCGCGCCATATTGCCCGGCCGTGGCTGGAAAAAGGCGAGCTAGTCGAAAAGGCCGTTATCTCCTGCCGTGAGAAAGATATCACCTATATGGCCTGGCGAAGCGGCAACGACGGGCTGGCCCAGCGCTGGTGGCGCGAGGCCATTTTGCAAAGTGAAAGCCTGGGCCAGCTCTACGACTAGCGGCTAAACCAGACGCTGGCGGAGATCGCCGGTAGCGTCAGCACGCCGTCGTGTAGCTCCCCGGCGCCCTCTTTCAACTGCCAGCCGTTGACGTCGAGTAGCGGCGAATCCTCTACCACTACCTCGCAGGCTTCGCCGCGGTTGATCGCCACCAGCACGCGCTGCTGCTTATAGACGCGCACGAACACCACCACGTTATCTTCGGCATAAATCGCCTGGCAGCCGCCGTAGCGCAGCGCCTGATTGGCCTTACGCAGCTTGCACATCCGCTTGTACAGGTCGAGCAGATCGCCATCCTGCAACGCCGGATCCCACGGGAACGGTTTGCGGCAAAACGGATCGTTATTGCCGTCCACGCCCACTTCGTCGCCGTAGTAAATGCACGGCACGCCCGGCCAGCTAAATAGCCACACCACCGCCAGCGGCAGGCGTGCGACATCTTTACCCAGCAGAGACTTAAAGCGGGCGGTATCGTGGCTATCGAGCTGGTTAAACATCCTCAGCTGCTGCTGGTGCGACAACCCGGCCCGATAGTTGTCCATCCATGCCATGCAGGTCTGCGCATCAATTTTCTGCGGATCGTAGGAGATATCGGTGTTCGCGAGGAAGCCCCATAGCGGGAAGGTGAAGCCGCGGTAGTTCATCGCCGAGTCTTCAACGTCAGCCTGTAGCCACTGGCGCGCGTCGCCGAAATGCTCGCCGAACACGAAAGCGTCCGACCGCTCCAGCTTCGCCGCCTGGGTAATGCCGGCGATATGGCGCAGGTTATTGCGCGCCCCGCCCCCTTCGCCCAGCATGTGTACCACGTCCAGGCGCCAGCCGTCCATGCTCCATGGCGCTTTCAGCCAATGGCGCACCACGCTATCTTCCCCGCCGTAGATTTCATCGATCAGCGTCGACGAACGGTAGTCCAGCTTCGGCAGGCTGGCGTATCCCAGCCAGTCGTGGGCAACGCCCTCGGGGGAAAAATTATACCAGTCGCGCCACGGCGAATCGGCGTTATGGCAGGCGCCGCCGCTACCGCGCTGGTGGCGGTCGAACCAGGCATGCGAATCGCCGCTATGGTTGAACACGCCATCGAGGATCAGACGCATCCCCTCTTTTTGCGTGTTGTGACGCAGGCGCAGCAGCGCCGCATCGCCGCCAAATTGCGGATCAACGCGGCGGTAATCCTCGGTATCATATTTATGCACGCTGGGAGCGACAAACACCGGGTTAAGATACAGCGCCGTGACGCCAAGCTGCTTCAGATACGGCAGCTTCTCGCTGATACCATCGAGATCGCCGCCGTAAAAGGTGGAGCCGCCCGCCTCGGCGGTTAACGGTTCATCCCACGCTTTACGCACAATATCGTGACCGGCGGCGTGGTGGTAGTAAGTCACATCCTGTTCCGCTTCGCGGGACTGGCTGCGGGCAAAACGGTCAGGGAAAATTTGATAAAACACCTGATCGGCCACCCACTGCGGCCCGCTGTCTGGCAAATCGACCGCAAACTGCTCCAGCCTCGCCGGCGGAAAGCGGTTGAATCCCTGCGGCGTGAACCACAGCTGACGATCGGCCCACAGCAGCTTGAAGCTGTAGCGCCGACGCGGCTGCCCATTGACGAGGTTGATTTCCCCGCGCCACGCCACCACGCCCGGATACGGCGCCTGCCGCAGGCGGTGCATCGGCAGCGACAGCTCTTCGTTATCCTCTTCCGCGCGTAGGGTCACCCGCGGCGGCAGATCGTCGCCGCTCAACCATAGCGTAATCATCAGTCGTTCCTGCTGTTCCTTGATAAACGGAGCAACCGGGAGGTGCCATGCCTTCAACATTGTTATTCCTCTCTTTGCAGAATGGGCACACCTTGCCACAGCGTACTGGCGTATGACTCATCATCGGCAGAATTATTGGGGGAGGATGGCGGGGGTGGAGGGATCGCTTGCCGGATAGCCTGTGCGTATCCGGCAAGAAGAGAAGCAAATGACTACGCTTTCGCCAGCTTTCGCTCGCGGCGGGTTTTAAACTGCCAGCCAATCAGCAGCAGAAGTATCCACGCAAAGCCAACGTACAGCGAGATGCGGGTATCGGGGTGGTAGCCAATCAGACCGATAATAAAGACCAGGAACAGCAGGCCAATCACCGTGGTCGTTACCCCTCCGGGTACCTTGAACTTAAGCGCCTTCGCCTCTTCCGGCGGCAGACGGCGACGGAAAGCGATCTGCGACAACAGGATCATAATCCACACCCAGACGGTGGCGAAAGTGGCCAGCGAGGCGATCACCAGGAAAACGTTCTCCGGCATAATATAGTTAAGATAGACCGCGAACAGCAGCGCGATGGTCATCACCATCACTGTCACCCACGGCACCCCGCGACGTGAGGTTTTAGCAAACATTTTCGGCGCGCTGCCCTGCTCCGCCATGCCGTGCAGCATACGCCCTACGCCAAAGACATCGGAGTTAATCGCCGATAGCGAAGCGGTCAGCACCACAAAGTTCAGGATGCTGGCGGCAAAAGTGATGCCGAGATGCTGGAAGGTTAAGACGAACGGGCTGCCGTTGGTCCCGACCTGGTTCCACGGATAGATAGACATAATTACAAACAGCGTACCCACGTAAAACACCAGAATACGCATCGGCACCGAGTTAATGGCGCGCGGTATGGATTTCTCCGGATCTTTCGCTTCGCCGGCGGTAATACCGATAATCTCAATGCCGCCGTAGGCGAACATCACCATCTGCAGCGACATCACCATCCCCAGCCAGCCGTTGCTGAAGAAGCCGCCGTTGCTCCACAGGTTGTGGATGCCGGTCGGCTGCCCGCCGTTGCCAATACCCCAGATAATGATGCCGAAACCAGCGAGGATCATGATGATAATGGTGGCGACTTTGAAGAAGGAGAACCAGAATTCCAGCTCGCCGAAGACCTTCACGCTCATCAGGTTGACGGCGCAGATAATCAGCACCACGCTGAGCACCCAAATCCAGTGCGGTACCGCCGGGAACCAGACGCCCATATAGATGCCGAAGGCCGTGACGTCGGCGATGGCGACAATCAGAATTTCAAAACAGTAGGTCCAGCCAGTGATATAGCCCGCCAGCGGGCCAAGGTAATCCTGCGCGTAGCGCGAGAACGAACTGGCGGCCGGATTATGCACCGACATCTCGCCCAGCGCGCGCATAATAATGTAGGCCGCGACGCCGCCGATAATATAAGCCAACAGAACGCTCGGACCCGCCATTTTAATCGCGTCAGCCGAACCATAGAAAAGGCCGGTACCGATTGCCGACCCCAACGCCATAAAGCGAATATGCCGGGTACTTAGCCCGCGCTTAAGCTTGTTACTACTTTCCATCGTGTTCCATGCCGTTTTTCTCCTCTGGCCTTCGCGTGGGCAAAGCACCAGGGAGGGTGACCAAAAAAACAAAAAACCACGGGACCTGAAGTCCCGTGGTTAAACACCTGTGTAAAGCGTCGGTTAGTGCGCGCTGGAAGTCACCTGACGTCCTGCTGCGCGATCCCAGATAACGGCCAGAATCACCATCACGGCGGTTGGCATCAGCCAGGCCAGACCCTGCTCCGCCAGCGGCAGACGCGCGGTCCAGGACGGCATAATATCTGCAAACGCCGACGCTTTAATGCCGTCAATGATACCAAACATCAGGCTGATAAACATTGCCGGGGCGATAACGCGGGACGAATTATGCCACCAACTGCGGGTAAAGCTTAATACAACCAGTGCGATACACGGCGGATAGATAGCCGTCAGCACCGGAATCGAAATCTGAATCAGGTGGCTCAGACCGAGGTTGGAGACCGCCATCGAAAACAGGCCGAGGATAAAGACCAGCGTACGATAGGAGAACGGCAGGTACTGGGCGAAGAACTCCGCGCAGGCGCAGGTCAGGCCCACCGCCGTCACCAGACAGGCGATAAAGATCAGCGCCGCCAGCATAAAGCTTCCCGCGCCGCCGAAAGTATGCTGAACGTAAGCATGGAGAATCGCCGCGCCGTTAGCGGATTGCTCAACCAGCGTGCCGCTATCTGAACCTAAACGGAACAGCGCCAGGTACAGCAGCGTCAAGCCCACGCCGGCCATCAGGCCAGCCCACACGGTGTAGCGGGTCAGCAGGCGGGCTTCGGTCACGCCGCGGGAACGCGCGGCGTTGACAATCACGATGCCAAAGACCATCGCGCCCAGGGTATCCATAGTCAGATAGCCGTTGACGAAACCGTTAGAGAACGGCGCGGTGCGGTAGGCTTCCATCGCGTGGCTCAGCGGACCGGCAGGCCAGACGATCGCCGCAACGGCAAGAATAATCAGGGCGATAATTTTCAGCGGCGCGAGGAAATTCCCCACGGTGTCCAGCAGCTTGCCCGGATAGAGCGAAACGAGGATCACCAGCGCAAAATAGATAACGCTATAAATCAGCAGCGGCAGCGGACCGTCGCCGGTCAGCGGCGCAATCCCCACTTCAAAAGAGACGGTGGCGGTGCGCGGAGTCGCGAACAGCGGCCCAACGGCAAGATAGCAGACCACCGCCAGCAGAATACCGGCGACTTTACCAATCGGCGTGCTCAGGCTCTCTACGCCGCCGCCGACCTTAGCCAACGCCACGACCGTTAGCACCGGCAGACCCACGGCGGTAATCAGAAAGCCAATAGCCGCGGTCCAGACGTGCTCGCCGGCCTGTAAGCCAACCATCGGAGGAAAGATAATATTGCCTGCGCCGACGAACAGCGCGAAGGTCATAAAGCCCAACGCAATGATGTCGCGAGATTTTAACTGATGGGTCATAAATTCATTACAGCCTGTGGATGTGGTGTTGTAAAAACGGATTAATACCGCGCCTTTCCCCTGGGGATGATACAGCGGCCATTGTCAGTAAACTCAGCGGGATATGCTCCCAAAGCGGCGTGGAAAAGAATTGTTTTTTGTATTACCACGCAAAAACAGTCTGTCTGCGACCGTAGGGGGGCAATTTAAACGCTTATAACGTTTTAAAGCAAGGAGGGATCGCAAAAGCAGATGATTATGCTAACTCTATTTTAATGAATAGCATCATTAGCCAGAATGATAGAAAACATCTGGCTTATCATGCGAACAAAAAAGCAGCTAACGCTCGTTAATTATGCAGCTGTGATGGCGCTGCAAACGAAAATGACCAGCCGAAGCTGGTCATTGGCAAGGAATGCTGACACTCACCCGTCCGGGTTTAATTTTTGGCAATTAAACGTTCCGGTAATAAGAAGCTAAAGCGGGTGCCTTTGCCGACCGCGCTCTCGATCTCAAGGCGGCTATCGTGATGGCTGACGGCATGTTTAACAATCGCCAGTCCGAGACCGCTGCCGCCAGTTTGCCGCGAGCGCGCTTTATCCACCCGGTAGAAACGTTCGGTCAGCCGCGGAATATGCTCCGGCGCGATCCCCGGCCCGTTATCCTCGACGCTAAACAACGCGCCGTGCGGCGCCCGCTGCCAGGTTACGGTAATCACCGTTCCCGCTGGCGTATGGTTGACCGCGTTATACACCAGGTTGGAAATCGCGCTGCGCAGCTGTTCTTCATTGCCCAGCACTTTAAGCGAGTCATCGACCGAAAAATGCAGCTCATGCTTCTGCTGGCTTAGCGTTTGCGCCTCGCGCTCGACGACCCGCAGCATCATCGGCACGTCGATTTTATCGTTCATCGCCAGTACCGGCGCGGCTTCAATGCGCGACAGCGTCAGCAACTGCTTCACCAGGCCTTCCATACGCTGGGTTTGTTCGCGCATGGTGTGTAACGCTTTTTCGCGCGTTCCACCTTCCAGCACCTGCTCCTGCATCATCTCCAGATACCCCTGCAACACCGTCAGCGGCGTGCGCAGTTCATGGCTAACGTTGGCGAAAAAGTTACGCCGCGCCCCTTCCAGCTGGTGCATCTGCGTGACATCGCGCGCCACCATCAGCAGCTGTTTGTCGCTATAGGGCATCATACGAATTTCCAGATGGCGGCCATTATTCAGCACCAGATTGAGCGGCCTGGAGAAGTCGCGGTATTTCATGTAATTAGCAAATTCAGGATAGCGCAGAAGGTTGAGGATATTCTGCCCGTTATCGTCGGGCCAGCGCAGATTAAGGATCTGCTGGGCCAGGCCGTTACACCAGAACATCGCGCCTTCTTCGGTGGTCAGCACCACCGCGTCCGGCAGAGACTCCGCCCCGCTGCGAAAGCGTTTAATCAGGCTTCCTAGCTCACGGCGGCGCTTTTTATTACGCATCTGCATCTGGTGCAGACCGTACAGCAGGGGTTCCCAACTGCCGCTACCCGGCGGCGGCGTCATGCTGCGGTCGACCCACAGCCACCACGACAGGCGCATCAGATTCCAGAAATGCCAGATAAGAAGGCCGGTCACTGCCGCCAATAAAAACCACGGCAGATGACCTACAAACGCCCCGAGGATCAGGGCCGGGATACAACATAAGAAAAGCTCAAGCGCCAGCCTTTTCCATGACAGCCGTTCCAGCACGGTTCACACTCCTGTCAGCATTCAGAAACGGGCGGAGAAACGATATCCCGTACCGCGAACCGTTTGTACCATCCGGTCATGGCCGCTATGTTCCAGCGCTTTGCGCAGACGGCGTATATGCACGTCTACCGTTCTGTCTTCTACATAAACGTTGGTGCCCCAGACGTGATTCAGCAGCTGTTCGCGGCTATAGACCCGCTCCGGATGCGTCATGAAGAAGTGTAATAATTTAAATTCCGTCGGCCCCATATCCAGCGGATTTTCGCCGGTCATCACGCGATGTGAAGAAGGGTCGAGGCTCAGGCCCTGCATTTCAATCACCTCTTCCACCGCCATCGGCGAGATTCGCCGCATCACGGCTTTAATGCGCGCCACCAGCTCTTTCGGGGAAAATGGCTTGGTAATGTAATCATCCGCACCGGTTTCCAGGCCGCGGACGCGATCTTCTTCTTCGCCGCGGGCGGTCAGCATCACCACTGGAATATCACGGGTCATCGCTTCACGCTTGAGCTGTTTAATAAACTGCAGACCCGACCCACCCGGCAGCATCCAGTCAAGGAGGATTAAATCAGGCCAGGGTTCATTGAGCTGATTGACCGCGCTGTCAAAATCTTCCGCCTCGACGGGCTGAAAGCCGTTTTGCTCCAGAACAAAGCAAACCATTTCGCGGATTGGAGCTTCATCTTCAACGACCAGAATTCTTCTCGCCATTATTTACCCTGTATTTTTTAGCCATCAGTATAGAAGTGCGCGGCCATTATGCGTCAGATTTATGACAGATTTATGAAAAAAATGACCGCCAGATGAACGCGGATTTCGAATTGTGACACGGACTTAACTCACCGAAGAACAGCATTATCCCCTCAATAATTCACGTGGCTTAATGGCGGCAAGGGCGTCAGTCCCCACACCCCCTGGTAACCAGGTGGCTGGGGTGAGCGCACGTAGCCAACACATAAGCAACTTGACGTATGACGGGTATATAATGCCGCTTACGCTTTTTCGCTATGGAACAACTATGCGCATCCTTCACACCTCTGACTGGCATCTCGGGCAAAATTTTTACAGCAAAAGTCGCGCCGCCGAACATCAGGCGTTTCTCGACTGGCTGCTGGCCAGCGCGCAGGAGCATGATGTTGACGCCATTATTGTCGCGGGCGATATTTTTGATACCGGCTCGCCGCCGAGCTACGCGCGCGAGCTGTATAACAGCTTTGTCGTTCAGCTGCAGCAGACCGGCTGTCGGCTGGTGGTGCTGGCGGGAAACCACGACTCGGTCGCTACCCTCAACGAGTCGCGCGACATTCTTGCGTTCCTGAAAACCACGGTGGTGGCCAATGCCGGCCACGCGCCCTTTATTCTGCCGTTACGCGACGGTACCCCGGGGGCGGTTTTTTGCCCGGTACCGTTCCTGCGTCCTCGTGAGCTGGTGACCAGCCAGGCCGGGCACTCCAGCGGCGAGAAGCAACAGCAGTTACTCAATGCCATCAGCGACTACTACCAACAGCAATACCAGCAGGCCTGCGAACTGCGCGGCAACCAGGCGCTGCCGATTATCGCCAGCGGCCATTTAACCACCGTCGGCGCCAGCAAAAGCGACGCGGTTCGCGAAATTTATATCGGTACCCTCGACGCCTTCCCGGCGAACCGCTTTCCGCCTGCCGACTATATCGCGCTCGGCCATATTCACCGGGCGCAGGTGGTCGGCGGCTGCGAGCATATTCGCTACAGTGGCTCCCCAATTGCGCTGAGCTTTGACGAGACCGGGAAAAGCAAAAGCGTCAATCTGGTGACCTTTAGCGCTGGCCGCCTGGCGGACGTCACGCCGCTGATCGTGCCCATCACCCAGCCTCTGGCGGTCTTAAAGGGCGATTTCGCCAGCGTTAGCGCTCAGCTGAACCAATGGCAGAATAACGGCCAGCGGTCCGCGGCATGGCTGGATATCGAAATCACCAGCGATGAATATATGCATGATATACAAAGGAAAATCCAGGCCCAGACCGAAACACTGCCGGTAGAAGTGTTGCTGGTTCGCCGCAGCCGCAGCCAGCGCGATCGCATTCTGGCGGGCGTTCAGCGGGTCACCCTCAGCGAGCTGCAGGTCGAGGAGGTCTTCGCCCGCCGTCTGGCGCTGGAAACGCTGGAAGAGGCGCAGCAGCAGCGCCTGGAACAGCTCTTTAATGAAACGCTGCATAGTCTCAACGGTGAGGATCGCCTGTGAAAATTCTCAGCTTACGCCTGAAAAACCTCAACTCACTCAAAGGCGAATGGAAAATTGATTTCTCCGCTGAGCCATTTGCCAGCAACGGATTGTTCGCGATTACCGGGCCAACCGGCGCCGGCAAGACCACCCTGCTGGACGCTATCTGCCTCGCGCTTTATCACGAAACGCCGCGCCTGAGCAGCGTGTCGCAATCGCAAAACGATCTGATGACCCGCGACACCGCCGAATGTCTGGCGGAAGTGGAGTTCGAGGTCAAAGGCATCGCCTACCGCGCCTTCTGGAGCCAGAACCGGGCGCGAAACCAGCCGGACGGCAATTTACAGGTTCCGCGCGTCGAGCTGGCGCGCTGCGAGGACGGTAAAATCCTCGCCGATAAGGTCAAAGATAAGCTGGAACTGACCGCCTCGCTCACCGGTCTGGACTATGGCCGCTTCACCCGCTCAATGCTGCTGTCGCAGGGGCAGTTCGCCGCCTTCCTCAACGCCAAACCGAAGGAGCGCGCCGAGCTGCTGGAAGAGCTCACCGGGACCGAAATTTACGGACAGATTTCCGCCCAGGTCTTTGAAAAACATAAGCAGGCCCGCGTTGAGCTGGAAAAAATCCAGGCGCAGGCCTCCGGCGTCCTGCTGCTGAGCGAGGAGCAACAGCAGGCGCTTCAGCAAAGTTTGCAAGCGCTTACTGCTGAAGAAAAACAGCAGGTTAGCGAACAAACCCGGTTGCAAAATGCCCGTCAGTGGCAAATACGCCGTGAAGAACTGACGGCAGAAGATCTGCAGGCTCAAACCGCGCTACGCGAAGCGCAATCTGCGCTGGAGCAGCTCCAGCCGCAGCTTAGCGCGCTGTTAAATTCCCAGCCGGCGGAGCGTTTGCGCCCGCAGTGGACGCGTCAGCAGGAGCAAACCGCCGCGCTGGCGCAAACCCGCAGCCAGAGAGAAGAAGTAAATACTCGCTTACATGAACGATTGCGGCTGCGGGCGGGTATTCGCCTCGCCGCCCGGCAGCAGTCTGAGCAACTTCACAGCCGTCAACAAGCGTTGTCCGCATGGCTTAAAGAGCATGACCGCTTTCAGCTCTGGGGCAACGCGCTGGCGGGCTGGCGGGCCGCTTTCCAGCAGCAGGCTCGCGATACGCAGCAGCAATCCGCGGTCCAACAGCGCCTGGCGGAAACCCACCGCAGGCTGGGCGAACTGCCGGCCGCCGGGCTGACGCTGGATGCCGAACAGGTTAGCGCCGGACTCGCGCAGCACGCTGCGGCCCGCGCTCTGCGTCAGCAGCTCGCTGCGCTGCATGGTCAGCTGCAGCCGCTGGCCCAGCGGTTATCGCAGCTTGATGCCGCCGGGCAGGCCAGTAAGCAGGAGCAGGAACGGCTGGAAGCCACCCTGGCTCAGCGCCGTCAGGCCTATAAAGAAAAGAATCAGCAGTTCAGCGATGTGAAAGCCCTTTGCGAAATGGAAGCCCGCATTGCCGGGCTTGAGGCGGAGCGAGCCCGCCTGCAGCCTGGCTCACCCTGCCCGCTCTGCGGTTCCGCGCAGCATCCGGCCATCGCCGAATATCAGGCGCTGGTTCCCGGCGTAAACCATGCGCGGCGCGATGCGCTGGAGCGCGAAGTTAAGCAGCTGGCGGAGGCCGGAGCGCAGGCGCGCGGCGAGCTTGACGCTCTGATCAAGCAGCAGCAAAAAGAGGTCGCTGAGAAAGCATCGCTTCTGCAGCAGGAGCAAGCGCTTACATCACGCTGGCATGAGACCATCACCGGATTAAATATCGACCTGACGCCAAAGGATGACATTCCGGGCTGGCTAAACGCGCAACAGGAGCATGAACAGCGGCTGTATCAGCATCAGCAGCGTCTGGCCTGGCAGGCTCAGCAGCAGGAGTGCCAGCAGCAGCTCCAGCAGCTACAGCGGGAACAAGCGCAGCGCAGCGCCGCGCTGGCGACGGAGCTGAGCGCATTTGCGCTGGACTTACCGGCTGTCGGGCAGGCCGCTGGCTGGCTGGCGCAGCGGGAAGAAGAGACCCGCGGCTGGCAGGCCAAACAGAATGAACTGCTCGCCCTTCAGGAACAGATCCAACAGCTGGCTCCGCTACTGGAGGCTTTGCCGGAAACGGAATTAGCGGCGGAACCCGCGCCGCTGGACGGCTGGCGTCAGGTCCATGACGACTGCCTCGCACTCCAGAGCCAGTGGCAAACCCTGGGGCAGCAGGAAAGCCAGCAGCAGGCACAGCTGAAAGAGAGCGAAGCGCAGTTCAGCGCAGCGCTGGCCGCCAGCCCGTTCGCCGATCGGCAGGCGTTTCTCGCCGCCCTGCTCGATGAAGAGACGCGCCAGGGCCTTGAACGCCTGAAGCAGACGTTGGAAAGCGCGCTCCAGCAGAATCAGGCGCTGGCGCTGCGAGCCCGCGAGGCGCTGGTGAACCACAGCCAGCAGCCGCCGACGGACATGGACATCGACCAGCCGCCTGAACAGCTACAAGAAAAGCTTCAGCAACTGACCGCGCTGCTGCGGGAAAACAGCGCCCGCCAGGGAGAGATTCGCCAGCAGCTGAAGCAGAATGCCGAAAACCAGCAGCGTCAGCAGTCGTTACGCCAGCAGATGGAACACGCGGCCCGGGAAGTGGAAGACTGGGGGTGGCTGAACTCGCTTATCGGCTCCAGAGAGGGCGACAAATTCCGTAAGTTTGCGCAAGGGCTGACGCTGGATAACCTGGTATGGCTGGCCAACCATCAGCTTAACCGCCTGCACGGCCGCTATCTGCTGCAACGCAAAGCCAGCGACGCGCTGGAGCTGGAGGTGGTCGATACCTGGCAAGCAGACGCGGTGCGCGATACCCGGACGCTTTCCGGCGGCGAGAGCTTCCTCGTGAGCCTCGCGCTGGCGCTGGCGCTCTCCGATCTGGTGAGCCATAAGACGCGGATAGACTCGCTATTCCTCGATGAGGGTTTCGGCACGCTGGACAGCGAAACCCTGGATACCGCGCTGGATGCGCTGGACGCGCTTAACGCCAGCGGCAAGATTATCGGCGTCATCAGCCACGTTGAGGCGATGAAAGAGCGCATTCCTGTGCAAATTAAAGTTAAAAAAATCAACGGGCTGGGCTATAGCCGCCTCGATAAAGCTTTCGCCGTTGAGTAATTCCCTCCCTCCGCTCCTTACCTGAAGATCTCTCCCCGCCGGGAGAGATCGCCGCCTCCTGAGAAATGACGTGCTTCCAGCTGCCCGGCGCAGTAATCATTGCCAAACAATTCACGAATAATCTTGATTATGCACGAAAGTGCATGATAGTTTATCTGTTAACCTATAAACGGCCATTTTCATTTATTTTCGTGCAAACTCATGCATCGAAAATTGTCTATGACGGAACGTACAACGGGAAGGAAGCCTTCAATAGCATTCCCATTCACGCATCAAGAAGGTCTTAAATATGCAAAGTTTACTTATTTTGATCGCCGGCCCGGTACGCAGCGGCACCGACAATCGCGCGGAACTTATCGAGGCTAATCTGCACAATATGGCCCAGGTTGCGCTACGCGTTTACCAGAAAGGGCATATTCCCGTGGTCGGCGAATGGCTGGCGTTACCCGTTGCTAAAGCGGCGGGCTCCAAAGAAATTGGCGATGCGATTAGCGAAGAGTATCTCTACCCCGTCGCTCACCGTTTAATTAGCCGCTGCGATGCAATTTTGCGCATACCGGGCGAATCCCGGGGAGCGGACCTGGATATTGAGGAGGGTAAAAAAAGGGGATTGTCGATTTACTACGGCCTGGAGGAGATCCCGGAGCGGTAATCAACCGCTACCCGCTGCGCCGTTCAGGCCGCGCAGCGGGTTGATGATTACAGCGGCCACAGCCAGGCGGCGCCGCGTACGCCGCTGGAATCGCCGTGGGCCGCTTTGCGAATCGGCGTCTCGCATTCGCCGCCAAAGACCCACGGTTTTAGCAGATTCGGCACCGTCTGATACAGCCGGTCAACGTTGCTCATTCCGCCGCCAAGCACAATAACGTCCGGGTCGAGGATGTTGATCACGTGCGCCAACGACTTCGCCAGCCGCATCTCATAGCGGCTCAGCGCCAGTTCCGCCAGCGGATCCCGTTCGCCGACGCGCTGCATAATCTCGCTGCCTTTCAGCGGATGCCCGCTCAACCGACGGTAATCGGTAGCAAAGCCGGTGCCGGAGATAAAGGTTTCAATGCAGCCCTGCTTGCCGCAGTAGCACGGCACTTCAGCGCGATAGCGCAGTTCGTCTTCATCCATCCACGGCAGCGGATTATGCCCCCACTCGCCCGCCGTACCGTTGCCGCCTATGTGGGCGCGTCCGTTAAGCGCCACCCCAGAACCGCAGCCGGTGCCAATAATCACCGCAAACACCGTTTGCGCCCCGGCCGCCGCGCCGTCTACCGCTTCCGACACCGCGAGGCAGTTGGCATCGTTGGCCAGACGCACTTCCCGTTGTAGACGCTGGCTCAGGTCTTTATCAAACGGCTGACCGTTGAGCCAGGTTGAATTAGCGTTTTTGACCACGCCGGTATAGGGCGAAATCGACCCGGGGATGCCGATGCCAACCGTGCCGCTCTGCCCGGTGGCCTGCTCGGCCATCTCAACCAGCGAGGCAATTGTCTCTATCGTCTGGCAATAATCGCCCCCTGGCGTAGGCAGGCGATGACGAAATAGCTGCTCTCCCTGGTCGCTCAGCGCGATGACTTCCGTTTTGGTCCCGCCTAAATCAATGCCAATGCGCACCGTGAATTCCTCCCCCGATTAACAATGCAAGCATAGCGACAATTCGCTATCATGCCCGCTGGATTTAACGACTAAGCCGTGGAAATTATCATGCTGTGGTTCAAAAATTTAATGGTTTATCGTCTCAGCCGCGACATTTCCCTGCGCGCCGAGGAGATGGAAAAACAGCTGGCCGAGCTGACCTTTACCCCTTGCGGCAGCCAGGATATGGCCAAAACCGGTTGGGTACCGCCGATGGGATCGCACAGCGACGCGTTGACGCATACGTCAAACGGCCAGATCGTTATCTGCGCGCGTAAAGAAGAGAAGATCCTGCCGTCTCCGGTGATCAAACAGGCGCTGGAAGCAAAGATTTTCAAGCTGGAAGCCGAGCAGGGCCGCAAGCTGAAAAAGACCGAAAAAGATTCGCTGAAAGATGAGGTTCTGCACTCTCTGCTGCCGCGCGCCTTCAGCCGCTTCAGCCAGACTATGATGTGGATCGATACCGTCAACGGACTGATCATGGTGGACTGCGCGAGCGCCAAAAAAGCGGAAGATACCCTGGCGCTACTGCGTAAAACCCTCGGCTCGCTGCCGGTGGTCCCGCTGGCGCTGGAAACCCCGATCGAACTGACGCTAACCGAGTGGGTGCGCTCCGGTACCGTTGCCCAGGGCTTCCAGCTACTGGACGAAGCCGAGCTAAAAGCGATGCTGGAAGACGGCGGCGTGATCCGCGCGAAAAAACAGGATCTGGTCAGCGACGAGATCGCCGTGCACATTGAAGCCGGTAAGGTCGTGACCAAGCTGGCGCTCGACTGGCAGCAGCGCATTCAGTTCTTAATGTGCGATGATGGTTCGATTAAACGCCTGAAGTTCTGCGACGAACTGCGGGACCAGAATGAAGATATCGATCGGGAAGATTTCGCTCAGCGTTTTGATGCGGACTTTATTCTGATGACCGGCGAACTGGCCGCGCTGATACAGAATCTGGTGGAAGGGTTAGGCGGCGAAGCGCAGCGCTAATCTGGCGGTGAATTCCTTCCTGCCAGCGCAGGAAGGAAGCTGACTTTACAGGTAGCGGCAAAGATAAGACGTCGGCTCAGCCACCTGCAAATGAAACTCGCTATTCCCCGGAACGTTGAATACTTCCCCGGCGGCGTAGACTTTCCACTCGGTTTCCCCCGGCAGAAGTACGTTCAGCGCGCCGCTGACTACGCTCATCTCTTCTGGCTGCGCGGTGCCAAAGGTATATTCCCCTTCCGCCATCACGCCCACGCTCGCACGGCCGGTGCTGCTGCTGGTGAAGCCGATAGATTTTACTTTTCCGTCAAAGTATTCATTGCTTTGAAGCATAAACTCGCCCTTATGATCTTGTGTTGAAGGCACAATATAGGGGGCGCTCCTTGCACCTGTCACGTAAAATTAACGCGATATATCAGGTTAAACTAATAGTTCTGCCGCCAGTCGCGAAACCAGCACATTTGACAACAGAACCGGGATATCCAGCGCCTTTTGTAATATGTCTCGATGCTGCTGGTGGTAGCAAAGACAATCCAGCATCAGTACGTCTGCGCCTTGCTCAATCAGCTCCCTGCCGGCGGCCAGTAAATTCTCTTTACTACCGCTGACCGGGTTGGAGATGGCATACAGCGGGGTGTTTTCTAACACCTGCCATTTATCCCGCTGCAGCGGCAAAATCTCTTCGACCGGAACAATGACCCCTACCTGATGACCGTCAACAATCGAGGCAACCAGCGGCGGGATAATTCTTTGCGGCTCAAGCAGGATCGCATTATTCGCCGTAAATCCGCGAAAGGGATGGGTACTCATGAGTAATATCAGGTCGTAATCTTGTTTATCGAGCACCGCAATGACGCTACGTAAATCACGTTCAACCTTCTGCCGCGAGACCTGGGCGATTTCATTGTCGTTAAGCAAGGTCAATAGCATCTCATCGCCGGGCTCAATGCCATAGTCCCGCATTACCTCTTCGCGCGCCATTTTGCCTAACAGGCTAACGTGGTCGATCTGTTCTTCCCTGATATGTTCAGTTAAAAGCGGCAACATCTCCGCCACCGGTACTACCCCAATGGTCAAAATTGCCATCGATGCACTACTCATATCATGTACCTTTTCACAACCGCTGTTTCAAAACAGGCTTCTCTTGACGACTTCTGCCCCCTGGTGACCAAAGCAACCGTCGAGAAGCGTAGCAGATTACGGCTATTTTGGAATGTAAAGATTCCAAAAGCGTCAAAACGCACCAGAAAATCCGTGACTTAGGTAATCATTAGTACGGTTAATAAATTAAAAATGTGATGCATGTCCGGTAGCGACCTTTTCAGAGCCAATCCCGGACATGAATGGGAAATTAAGATTTGTCAGGATCTTCGTAGCGCCGTTTGGCGTCCAGCGCTTCCTGTTCAGTAGGGTGTTCACTGATGAGGGAGTTTGGCGTCGGATGGTCAGCGCGCAGTTCATACCAGGTGACCGTTTGGCCCTGCGGGCCTTTTTCAACGGCGACAACACGCGCTTCCCTTGGATATGGAGGTCTGGTCGGCATAGCGTTTCCTTTTTTACCTTAAGAGCTTTAAGTATAGGCGCTGCCGATCCGTTTTCCCCAGGTAAAGTCTTAACTGGTATAGCTCGCACCGCATACGGTCGTCATAATCTGTTCCACGACCTCATCCGGCGACGCGGTGGCGTTAATAATATGATGCGCGGCCGCGCGATATAGCGCTTCTCTCTGCGCCAGCACTTCACCCACTTCTTCGCGGATGGGCTTTCCGGTCAGCGTCGGGCGCTGTTCAGCCTTCGGATAGGCTTCAAGACGGTCTATCAGCGCGGAAACCGAAGCCTCAAGATAGATCACTACGCCATTCTCCCGCATAAACTGACGGTTATATTCGCTGAGTATAATGCCGCCGCCGGTGGCGATGATGGTTGCGGGTTGCGCGACTCTTTCTAACGCCTGCGTTTCCAGAGCACGAAAGCGTTCCCAGCCTTCCTGCTGGACGATCGCCGCTACCGTGCGCTGCTCATGCTCCTGCAGCTCATGGTCCGTGTCGGCGAACTTAAAGTTGCGAACTTTCGCCAGCGCATGACCGACGGTCGTTTTACCGCAGCCGCGAGGCCCGACAAGAAATATTAGCTGTGTCATTACCGAAGACCCCTTGGTTCCGCGTACTGCGGATAAATGAAAGCGAAAAGAAAAACAATGGTACCGCAAACTTACCTGACGCCAACCGTAAAATAAACGTTACACACCATCTACAAACCCTTTCACCTTAGTATTAGAAAGGACTTTAAATGTAAACTTATCATTGCATCTAGTGTTATGCCAGCTTTACTTTTGTACAGAAGTTATTTTTTGTTCGCAGTCTGGCGTAAACAGTAACACATTTCTGCACAGCTTTACGCTGCCGCATATTTACAAGACGAGTCCTTCGGAGCGAATCTGAAGCTAATCAATCAGTATGACAGAGGTATGTAGTATGCAATCTGAAGAGCAACGCCTTATTGATGGACTGTTTTCCCGGTTAAAAGAGGCCGAGAGCCGCAGCGCATCGCGCGATGCCAGCGCTGAGGAGCGGATTGCCGGGCACATCAAAGAGCAGCCGTTCGCCCCTTACTATATGGCGCAGACAATTTTGATTCAGGAAGCGGCTATCAAACAGCTTAACGACCGTATTCAGGCGCTGGAAAGCCAGGTCACCCAGCTTCAGGCTGCGAAGCCAAGCAGCGGCGGGTTTCTCTCCGGCCTGTTTGGCGGCGGGCAGTCTCGCGGCTCCGATCCGATTCCTGGCGCAGAGCAGTATGGCCGACAGCAGGCCGGCGCCCAGCCTCAGTACGCCCCACAGGCGCAACAGCAGAACTACGCGCCTCAGGCCTCGCGCAGCGGCGGCGGCTTTATGGCCGGCGCGCTGCAAACGGCGGCAGGCGTCGCGGGCGGCGTAGTGTTGGGCAATATGTTGACCAATATGTTTAGCGGCTCGCATCCGCAGGAGATCGTCAATATTATCGAAGATAAACCGCAGCCGGATCTCAGCCAGGCGCAGGACAGCAGCGTCGCTGACGATACCTTCCGCCAGGATGACGGGCAGTTCCTTGCCGACAACAACGACTATGACTCCGACTTTGACGCCGGTTTTGGCAACGATGATTTTGGCAGCGACGACGACAGCTGGGTTTAACCCTGCGGGCGTTTGACCTCTAGCAGCCATTTCTCCAGCGCGGCGGCAAACTGCTGACGATCGCGCTGGGATAAGCTATCCGGGCCGCCGGTCTGCACACCGCTGGCCCGCATCGTTTCCATAAAATCGCGCATCGTCAGGCGCTCGCGAATAGTCGCCTCGCTGTAGCGTTCTCCGCGCGGATTCAGCGCCGCCCCGCCTTTCTCCAGCACTTCCGCCGCCAGCGGGATATCGGCGGTAATCACCAGATCTCCCGGCTCGCATAAACGAACGATTTCGTTATCCGCCACGTCAAATCCCTGCGCCACGCGCAGCGTGCGGATAAAGCGCGACGGTGGGACGCGCAGCGGCTGGTTAGCGACCAGCGTCAGCGAGATTTGCGTGCGCTCTGCGGCGCGGAACAAAATATCTTTAATGACGTTCGGACACGCGTCCGCATCAACCCAAATAGCCATTGCGGCTCCTGTCGACCAAAAAGAGATACCGTATTGTCACCTGCTTTTGCCTTCCGCGAAAGCAACAAGATGATAAGCTATGTAGCTAACGATAAAACAAGCAAAGGGGATTGGTGATGGAGAAGAAAATCGGCTTTATCGGCTGCGGCAATATGGGCAAGGCCATTCTGGGCGGCCTAATCGCCAGCGGACAGGTTCAGCCGGGTCAAATCTGGGTCTACACCCCGTCGCCGGACAAAGTGGCGGCCCTGCACGACCAGTACGGCATTAATGCGGCGCAAAGCGCGCAGGAAGTGGCCCAGGTGGCGGATATCGTTTTTGGCGCCGTGAAGCCGGGCGTGATGGTTAAAGTCCTCAGCGACATCGCCTCCAGCCTGAATAAAGACTCTCTGGTGGTTTCTATCGCCGCGGGCGTGACGCTCGATCAGCTGGCGCGCGCCCTGGGCCACGATCGCAAAATAGTCCGCGCGATGCCCAACACGCCTTCGCTGGTCAACGCGGGGATGACGTCGGTCACGCCGAACGCGCTGGTGAGCGCCGAAGAAACCGCAGAAATCCTGACCATCTTCCGCTGCTTTGGCCAGGCGGAAATCATTGCGGAGCCCATGATTCACCCGGTGGTTGGCGTCAGCGGCTCCGCGCCGGCCTACGTTTTTATGTTTATCGAAGCCATGGCGGATGCCGCCGTGCTTGGCGGAATGCCGCGCGCTCAGGCTTATAAATTCGCGGCCCAGGCGGTGATGGGTTCCGCTAAAATGGTGCTCGAGAGCGGAGAGCATCCGGGCGCGCTGAAGGATATGGTGTGCTCGCCGGGCGGCACCACGATCGAAGCCGTGCGCGTGCTGGAAGAGAAAGGCTTCCGCTCGTCCGTCATCGAAGCGATGGTGAAATGCATGGAGAAATCAGAGAAGCTCAGCCGTTCCTGATTGGAATAGCGAATAACGCATAGCGGGTGAGGGAAACCTCACCCGCTTATTTTTACACCTGTTTTTTCAGGCAGGCGCTCATAAATTTGCTGCGATCGTCTCCTTTCAGAGACTGCTGGGTCGCCTGAGCGTTACACTCGCGCATTTTCTGCTGCTGAGGCGTTAGCCCCTTACCGTCCTGCGTGGCGCCATCTTTCTTCAGGCAGCTACTCATAAACGTTTTACGCTCATCCCCTTTCAGCGACTTCGACGACGCTTCTTTATTACACACGCTCATCTTTTGCTGCTGGGGGGTTAACTCTTTTTCCGCGGCACTCACCGCTGTCATAAATACCAGGCCAAAAAGTAGGGTCACAAGTAATGTTATTTTCATCGCACCATCCTCTATGAGTGGATCTCTGTAAGTCTGGTCGCTGATGGAGAAAAAACCAGCCGGTAACGAAAATTCGTCACCGGCTTCAGGTTATTTCAGATTAAGTGCGGCCTTCATGGTATAGAACAGGTCGGTCTGATCGGTTAGCCCCACCACGTTGGCCGCGTGCGGGCCGTAGGCGGCAATACGCAGCTGGGTGCCGGTATGCTCCATCGACGTTTCTTCAGAGTTGCCGTAGCTCATGACCATCACCGCGCCGTCTTTGGTATTCAGCGCCTGCGTCAGGCCTGGGGCTTTGGTGTCTGCCGGGATAATCTGGCTGGCGTGAGCGTGGTCGGCGGTGACGATAACCAGGGTATTGCCCTCTTTTTTGGCAAACTCCAGCGCCTTCTGTACCGCTTCATCCAGATCGACGGTTTCGCCAATCTGACCGCACGGATTCGCCGCGTGATCCTGTTTATCGATAGAAGCACCTTCCACCTGCAGGAAGAAGCCCTTCTCGCTGCTGCTCAACAGATCGATGGCTTTCTCGGTCATCTGCGCCAGCGTCGGCACCGAAGCGTCACGTTTCGGGTTCGGCGTACAGGTCACCGCCGGCTTATCGATATTGCCGTGATAAGACGCCTTTGGGCCTTCCCAACGCACCGGCATATTCCCTTCAGCGAAGAGACCGAGCAGCGGTTTGTCCTGATTGGCCTGGCTAATGGCGGCCAGCGAGCTGGTGTCGGTGACGATCTGGTAGCCGCGGGCTACCGCTTGATCGCGCAGCGTTTTGCCCTGCCATTCGCCGGCCGTCGCGGTTTCAGCGAAGGTTTTCGCTCCGCCGCCCAGCGTCACGTCCGGACGGGCGTTCAGCAACTGCTCGGTAATGGAACCCTTACCGCCTTTTTCCAGCGCGTTGCTGGCGCATTTTTCACTGGTTACGCTCGGACCGTAGCATTTACGCGAAGTGACGTGCGCTACCAGCGCAGCCGGCGTGGCGTCCTGCAGTTCCGCCGTCGAGACGTTACCGGTAGCTAAACCGGCCGCTTTCGCCAGTTCAAGGATGGTCTGATGATCTTTTTCATGGATATCCACACCTAGCGCGCCGTTGTAGCTTTTCACGCCGGTAGTCCAGGCCGTAGCGGAAGCGGCGGAGTCGGTGACATAATCCGGCTTGCCGGTTTTCTTATCCAGTGAATAATGGGTGTACTGGCCGGTCAGCGGCAGCGCGTCAATGCCTTTAAAGAAACCGCCAGCCCCTTCTGCATAATTTCGCGCGGCGGTAATTTCTGAATCGCCCATTCCATCGCCAATCAGCAAAATAATATTTTTAGCCGGTTTATTGATTAACGAAGCGCGCAGCGCCTCGGTCTGGTCGCCGGTTAAACGACGCGCGCCGCCCGGCGTGGTGATATCGCCCTGCGCGGCACGATTTTCCAGAACCGGAGCGGTTGTTGTTTCCGCGTGAATAATCGGGGAACCCAGCAGAGGTATCAGGGCAATAAACAAGGCGCTTAATTTCACTTTTATCGTCTCCATGTAAAAAATACTTTAAAAAACAAAACGAGGGAGACTGTATAAAAGCGATGTGACAGTAAAATGACAGCATCCATACCTTGTCACAAAACTAACTACGAGGATGCCGTAACAGCTTCTTTATATATTGCTGCAATAGCTGGGTATCGCGGTCGTCGACCAGCGGGCCGGGGCTGGCCTCGTCGATGGCTTGCTCAATATCGCTGATTAGCGCCTGCTGGGCACCCTGCTCCATATGGCGTAGCAGAGCGGTCACCACCACTTCCAGGGCCTCCACCTGTGCCGTCAGTTCCTTCGATTCTTCTTCCTTTTGGGCGAGTTTAACCAGCAGCTCAGCAATGAGATTCTTCACAGCGCTTTATCCTTATGCGAGGTCCGTAGTCTGCTATTTATGTCATAGATTAGCCGTCGGTTTCCACCATTATTTTTTAAAAAGGATCGACACGTCAATGAATAACAAGCGAAACGTTTTGCTCATTGCCAATCCCCCAGGAATTTACTCACGAGGGATTAATAAGCGTCATAACCAAAATTAACAAATAAGAATAAAATGGAATATCGCTATTCTATCGATAACTATAACGTATCGCCATAATATATCTGGTAGGCCAGATTAACGCTGTCCGGTGCGTCTTTACCGGCCAGGCGCGCAATAAGTATTTCGCTCGCGGTTTTACCGATGTCATAACGTGGGGTAATGACGCTGGCTATTTTTTGTAACCGCGCCCGGCCAATTTCGAGGCCGTGAAAACCGGCAATGGCAATCTCCTGCGGGACGGCTTTCCCCTGCGCCTGGCACTCGAGCAGCACGCCCACCGCCAGGTCGTCGTTGGTACAAAAAATGGCGTCGATATCCGGGCGCGACTGCTGCATCTGCAGAAACATCAGCCGACCAAGCGCAACCGAGGAGATCGTCTTCGGCGCCATGTGATACGCCTTCAGACCGTGCTCCGCCAGCGCCAGTTCAGTGCCGTGAAAACGGCTTAAATCGCGGGGATCGTCCATGGAGCCAAAAAAGGCGATCGCCCGTTTTCCGCTCTCAAGAAAAGCGTGGGTCATGTCCCACGCCGCCTTTTCGTTATCGAAGCCCACCTGGATATCCAGTTGCTGACCGCCAAAGTCCATCAGTTCAGCGACGGGAATACCGCTGGCGCGCACGTACTGCACCATGCGATCGCTGTGCTGCTTGCCGGTCAAAATCAGCCCGTCGATGTTATAAGAGAGCAGGTTGAGCACCTCGCGCTCTTCGCGCTGCGGGTCATATTCATAGTTGGCAATCAGGGTCTGGTACTGATGCGCGGAAGTCACCGACTCAATGCCGGCCAGCACATCGGCAAAAATCTGGTTGCGAAAGGAAGGAATAAGCACGCCAATCGTTTTGCTGCGGGCGTTAAGCAGGATTTCCGGTGCCCGGTTAGGGATATAGTTGTTTTCTTCCATAACCTTTGAAATCAGCTCGCGGCTGCGCTCAGAAACCTGGCCGGGGTCGCGTAAATAACGGCTGACCGTCATTTTATTCAACCCCGCCAGATTAGCGATATCCTGCAATGTCATCCGGTTGTTTTTCATCAGGTTCTCTACGACAAACGACTTATGTGCTCGCAGAGAACCTTACCACAGCAGCGGCGGTTTATGTTAGTCGACAACCCTTTTTGCCACCGCCGGGGAAGAAGATTGCGGGTTAGCGCGCACGTTGAACATCAGCACAACGGACGACAACAGCGCGACGGCCATAAAGGTATAGGATACCCCCGGCCCGCCGGTGATACCGTTCAGATACCCCACCAGCCACGCGCCAAGGAAAGCGCCGAGTGCGCCGAAGCTATTAATTAGCCCCATCGATACGCCGGAAACGTTGCGCGGCAGCAGTTCAGGAATAAGCGCGAAGAACGGCCCGTAGGGCGCATACATGCAGGCCGCAGCAATAACCAGCAGCGCGTAGGATAACCAGAACGCCTGGTTGCCCACCATCCACGAGCCAAAGAAGGCGATAGCGGCAATCAGCAACAGCGGCCAGATAAACAATTTACGATTCTGGAACTTATCCGACAGCCAGGAGACCGTCAGCATCAGGATAATCGCCGCCAGGTACGGCGCCGCCGCCAGCCAGCCCACCGCCACGATATCCATCTGCGCGGCGTTTTTCAGAATCGACGGCATCCACATCATGAAGCCGTATACGCCGATGCTCCACAGCGCATGCACGGCGCAGAGCATAATCACATTGCGCGAGCGCAGCGCTTCACCGTAGTTGCGCACCGGCTTGATATGACTCTGCTCGCTGTCCATCACCTTCTGCAGGGTCTCTTTTTCCTGCGCGTTCAGCCAGGAAACCTCGGACGGTTTATCGCGCACCAGTATCCACCAGCATATCGCCCACAGTACCGCCGGAATGCCTTCAATGATGAACATTTCGCGCCAGCCCCACGCCTGAATCAGATAGCCGGAAACGATAGACATCCACAGCACCGTCACCGGGTTCCCGAGGATCAGAAAAGTATTGGCGCGTGAACGCTCGGTTTTTGTAAACCAGTTGCTGATATAAATCAGCATCGCCGGCATCACCGCCGCCTCAACCACACCAAGCGTAAAGCGAATCGCCATCAGCATCGGAATATTGCTGACGAACCCGGTAGCCGCCGCGCAGAATCCCCATAAAATAAGACTAAAGAAAATCATTTTTCGCACGCTGCGTTTTACCGCATATATCGCGCCGGGAACCTGAAAAAAGAAATAACCGAGAAAAAATAATGCGCCAATCAGCGACGCCGTTCCTTTCGTAATACCTAAATCACTTTCGATTCCCGCCGCAGCGGCAAAACCATAATTCGCGCGATCAAGGTAGGCCAGACTATAGGTAATAAATATAATCGGCATTAAATACCACCAGCGACGCGCGGGTAATTTCGCGAGCATATGCATAAGCAATCCTCAGATATTAATATCTTCACACGGGTTAAATACGCCGTCCTTCAGGCAGTACGGGCACGCTGCTGCCTGAAGGAGGCGAAGTGATTCAGACAGCGGCGAGCATTCCGCCGTCCACAAACAGCAAATGACCGTTAACAAAGTTTGCCGCCGACGAAGCCAGATACACCGCGGCGCCAATCAGCTCTTCCGGTTTTCCCCAGCGCGCCGCCGGCGTGCGCTGATACAGCCAGGCGGAAAACGCCTCATCGTTGACCAGGGCGGTCGTCATCTCGGTGGCAAAATATCCCGGCGCGATACCGTTAACCTGAATATTATATTCGGCCAGCTCAACGCACATACCGCGGGTAAGCATTTTAACCGCCCCTTTTGAGGCCGCATAAGGCGTAATTGTTTTACGTCCCAGCTCGCTCTGCATCGAACAAATATTAATTATTTTTCCCGCGCGGCGGCTCATCATATATTTCGCCACCTGCTGCGATACCAGAAAAACGCCTTTCTGGTTGACCTCAATAACGTTGTCCCACTCCTCCTCCGGAAATTCGGTAAAAGGGAAACGCCGCTGGATCCCGGCATTATTAATTAAAATATCAATGGCGCCGACCTCCTCTTCGATGCGGGCTATCGCCTGCTCGACCTGCGCCGCCTGGGTGACGTCAAAGGCGACCCCTACCGCGCGAAAGCCCTGCGCCATCAGCACCTGCGCCGCCTGGTCCGCTCTTTCCTGCGTCCGGTCGTTAATGATTATCTCCGCGCCGTACTCGGCGAGGCCGCCGGCCAACAGATGGCCTATCCCCTGAGCGGAGCCGGTGATCAGCGCGCGTTTCCCTGACAAATCGAATAAATTTCGCATATAACCTCTTTTTCAATAACTGTTACGCGTAACTGTATACGCGTAACAGTTAAGAATAGAAGAGGATAAGAAGGGAAAATGATCGTTTTGTGATCGGTGATACATTTGAAGATTAAGGAATACAAAGGCCGGCATTGACGCTGTGACGCAAATACCGGCCAGGCAGAAGAAGAAGGGATTACGCCGCGGTACGGCGGCTGCGGCGCAGCATGATGGCCAGCTGCCAGATATTGATCAGCACAATAATCGCCGTGGCGATAAACACCCAGCGGAAACCGGCCATGGCCGAGACCGACGCGCCGATCAGCGGCCCGGCTACGTTGCCGAGATACATAAATGACTGATTATAACCGAAAATACGCCCGGTGACGCTGTCGCTGCAGTACTTGAGCAGAAGCGTTTGCACCGCCGGCAGCATCGCCCCATCGGCAAAACCGAGCAGAAAGCGCAGGACGCCAAGCTGGAATGGGGTCGTAACGAACGACATGGCAAAGAACATCACTACCGCGCAGCACAACGTCGCCAGCAGAATTCGCGAGGTGCCGATTCTGTCGCCCAGTTTCCCCAGACGGGGCGCCGAAATCAGCGCCGACACGCCCGGCACGGCGGCGATCATCCCCGCGAGAAAGGCGATATTATTGCTATCCGGCGCCATCGACTTGATAAACAGGGCCAGAATCGGGCCGATTGATCCGTTGCAAAGCTGAATCACCAGGGTGGTGAAAAACAGGCTAATCACCAGCCCCGGATAGGGCAGCGAGGCAAACACCGCCTTACCGCTCAGCCGCTCCGCCTTGCTGACCTGCGGACGGGCGCCCTCTTTAATCAGAAATAGCGTCACCAGGAAGCTTACGGTCAGCAAAATCGCGGTGATGATAAATACGGCGCGCAAACCGACGTGATCGGCCAGGAAACCGCCGAGCAGCGGCCCGCCAATCACGCCGCTGATCTGCGCCGTCGATAGCGTGCTCAGCGCCCAGCCGCTACGCTCGCGCGGAACCTGAGACGCCACCAGCGCCATGGCGTTGGGAATATAGCCGGAAGTCAGTCCCATCACCGCGCGCAGGATAAACAGCTGCCAGACGTTGGTGGCGAACGCCTGGAGTAAAATGGCGATGGCCATGCCCAGCGAGGCGCGCAGCAGCATCAGCTTGCGCCCTTTGCGGTCGGCGAGGCTCCCCCACATCGGCGAGACAATCGCCGACACCAGAAAAGTGACGCTAAAGGTCAGCCCCGACCACATGGATAACGCTTCATGCGAGGTCACGCCCAGTTGGGAAACGTACAGCGGCAAAAAGGGGAGAATTTGGCTGATAGCCAGTCCGGTAAAAAAACAGCCAAACCAGACGGAGATAAGATTAACCTTCCAGGATTCCATAACTACGCGTATTCATTAGTTTTTCGACAATTATTATCTAGCTTAGCAATTTCCCTCATCCGACGTACTACCAGAGGTGCGCTGGCAGAGAGTTTGGTGTTTTATGACATGTGATTTCGTTATGACGAACAATTTCGTGGTGAAAAGCGCGTAAGACAGCGAGATATGCTCAGAAACAGAATCCCTGGCCGCGCATGCCGAGGTGAAAATGGTTGGCGTGAGCCGCGTTGTAGTCCGGCCCTAAAGCGTTACCGTAATAGCCGCAGCCGCCGGTCAGTAACGCCTGCAGCCAGGGGTGATACTGCGCATCGGGCCACCCTTTCAGCACGCTGATGCGGCGGCCATCGGCCAAACGAAAGCCGCTGATATCCAGCGCCTCCGCGGTAGCGTGTTCGCTGCGCCGCGCGTTCTGGCGATGGTAAATATTGCGGCAGGCATAGCTGCCAAAATGGTCAACCTGGCGGAGTTCCTGCCCCAGCATCCGGTGGGTCAGCGGTTTCGCCTGCTGTTGTAGATACAGCGCGCTGCTCAACGCCAGCGGGCAGCTGGCGAGGAAGCTGCTGCTGAGCTTTACCGCGCCAAAATCGCGTACCCGAACCACGTTTTGCAGCGGGCACTCTCCCCCGCTATCGGCCACCGGCTGGCTGGTGATGAGATTTCGCTGATTCGCTTCTTTCAGCAGGCCGGCGCACTGCGCGGGGGTCAGTCGCCGCAGCTTATAGTGGGTGATGAACCCCGGCGGATCCTCCAGGCGCAGCGGCGCCAGCGGGTTATAGTGCGCGGGAAGATAACGATAGCCGTAATATCCGGCCGCCAGCAGCGCCAACAGAACGATAAGCCCTTTTCCTTTCACGCGCTGCCTCCCAATGCTTTACCCGGTGAATATTATGGCAGCCAGGCGGCTGTTTCACATGCTATGTTATGCCCTTTGATGTAATCATGATGGAAGTTGAAATGGCTAAGATGAGGGTTGGGATCGTTTTCGGCGGTAAGTCGGCAGAACATGAAGTATCGCTACAGTCAGCGAAAAATATCGTGGAAGCGATCGATAACACGCGCTTCGACGTCGTTTTACTGGGGATTGATAAGCAGGGGCAATGGCATATCAACGACGCCAGCAACTATCTGCTCAATCCGCAGGACCCCGCCCATATTGCCCTGCGCCCGTCCGATATTACGCTGGCGCAAATTCCCGGACGCGAAGCGCAGCAGCTGATTAACGCCGATAGCGGCCAGCCGCTGGCGGCCATTGACGTGATCTTCCCGATTGTTCACGGCACCCTTGGGGAAGATGGTTCTCTGCAGGGCATGCTGCGGATGGCCAACCTGCCCTTCGTCGGTTCCGACGTCCTCGGCTCAGCCGCCTGCATGGACAAAGACGTCACCAAACGTCTGCTGCGCGATGCCGGGCTGTCGATTGCGCCTTTTATTACCCTGACCCGCGCCAACCGTCATCAGGTGAGTTTTGCCGACGTGCAGGCGAAGCTAGGCCTGCCGCTATTTGTTAAACCGGCGAACCAGGGTTCCTCGGTAGGCGTCAGCAAGGTCAACAACGAAGAGCAGTATCAGCAGGCGGTCGCACTGGCCTTCGAATTTGACCATAAAGTGGTGGTTGAGCTGGGGATTAAAGGGCGCGAGATCGAGTGTGCGGTGCTGGGCAATGATAATCCGCAGGCCAGCACCTGTGGCGAAATCGTCCTCAACAGCGAATTTTACGCCTACGATACCAAGTACATTGACGATCAGGGGGCGAAGGTGGTGGTTCCAGCGGCCATTGACAGCGAAGTCAACGATAAAATTCGCCAGATCGCCGTTCGCGCCTACCAGACCCTCGGCTGCAGCGGCATGGCGCGCGTCGATGTCTTCCTGACCGCCGATAACGACGTGGTGATTAATGAAATCAACACCCTGCCGGGCTTCACCAATATCAGTATGTACCCGAAGCTGTGGCAGGCCAGCGGTCTGGACTACACCAGCCTGATTAGCCGCTTGATTGAACTGGCGCTGGAGCGTCACGCCGCCGATCGCGCGCTGAAAACATCGATGAATTAATCCCGGTAACGGGTTCACCGTCGTCTGCCGGCGGTAGCCCGGGTAAGGCGTTTACACCGCGATCCGGGGAGTGTGCGGGGTTGATGTATCAGCTCGCCACACTCCCCGGCTCGCGCTGCGCTTAGCCGGGCTACGGGTTCACCAGGGCCTGCGGTCGGGTAGCCCGGACAGGCGCGCCAGCGCCGCCGCCGGGAAAGCACATCTCACGCGGCCTCTCTCACTTTACACTTCCTCTGCCGGGCGGCGGCGAATAATAAACCCGGCGATCCAGAAGCTAATCACCCACGTCACCAGCCCAACCGCGTAAGAACGCCAGCCTTCGGTTTCATAGCCGAGCAGCCCGACCACGCCATTCATAATAAAAATTAACCCCAGCGCAACCGCGTAGTAGTGCCAATCGCGGCGAATTTTTTCAGTGAGCTTCATAACCACTCCGACAACAAAAAAAGCATCTTCGCATAGCCGCCACCACGGGTCTGTAGCTGCGTTGAGAATTGTCGCACATTGCGATATCGGTCTAAATTTCACAAATTTGTAGCAAACTCACAACCCGATCAAATCAGGAATATTCCTGGGCGGAAATTACCAGCAATCTGATACTGAGATATCTCCTTCGTTGCCAGAATAAACCTCTATGTAGCCGTGGAAAAAACGGCAGGCAGGTGAAGTATGGAGGTCAATATGGCAGAGTTCACCTTTGCAAAGACCGTCAACGGCGGCAAAAAGAGGGGCTCTATCACCAGCAGCAACATCGCTTACGCTCTGTTTGTGCTGTTTTGCTTCTGGGCCGGTGCGCAAATGCTGAGTATGCTGATCCACGCGCCGGGAGTGTTTGAGCATCTGATTCAAATGCAGGACAGCAGCCGCCCGCGGGTCGAGATTAGCCTGACGGTCGGTACCCTGTTCGGGCTAATTCCCTTTCTGGCAGGCTGCGTATTAATTGGTATACCAGGGCTGATTTTCCGCTGGCGCAGCCGCCGCTAACGGCGCGCCATACAGCTGGCCCGCCGGTCATCAACGCGTTTAGCAAACCAGGCGGTCGTCAGATTACGGGTAATTTTCGGGCTCTCAAGCTGAATGCCCGGCAGCACTTCCCGCGGTAGCGTTTTACTGGCTTTTTTATCGGCAATACGAAACACCTGCTTATAAAGATCGCTCTCTTCAAACGCCAGGGTATCGCCCTTCTTTAACTGACGATGGATATCGTCATCGCTCATCGCCAGCTGCGAGGATAACCGGCGCACCGCCAGTTCGGTGGTTCCGGCCTCGTCGCTATCGTAGCGAATCAAATCGCCATCCAGCGCCAGCTTCACGCCCGTCGCTTTAGCGACGGCGTTCTGGAACGCGGCGTTGCGGCTGGCGTACCACCCGGCGTTGAAATCAGCAAAACGGTACAGCGGCACGCTGTAGTTCGCCGGATAGTTCAACAGATGGTAAGTGCCAAACCACAGGCCGCCGCGCAGGCTGAACACCTCCTGGCGCACGGTACCGTCGATTTTCCACGGATAGCCGTCGGTATGCTGCTCGGCGAAGGCGATGCTGACCTGCATCGGGCCGCCGGTATGCACCGGGTTCAGAGAGCCAAATAGCTTCTGCCCCATCGGCACCATACCGATAAAATCATCGAAAATCGCGCTCAGCTGCTTTTCGGTTTTCACGCTATCGAGGCGTTCGCTATAGCTTTTGCCGTTGGGCGATTTGATTTTCAGCGCGGTATGCACCAGAAAAACCGGGATGTGCATTTTCTCCGCCCGGCGGTCTATCTCCTGCCAGGCGATTTTATTCAGCCCCGGCACCGCCGGGTCGGCCTGATAGTTGGACTCCTGCTGCGCCACCGCCAGCACCGAACAGACGTTCTCTTCCGTCGGTGCCAGCTTCTGGCTGGCAAACGTTTTGGCGATGGCCTGCGCCCAGGCCTCGCGATCTTTCACGCTGGCGGGCATTTTCTGCCGCACCACCGCGGCAACATCAATCGCCTTTTCCCCCTTTTTCAACTCCGGCTCCGGCTTGCTGGAACAGGCGCTGAGAACCATCCCGGCCACTAGCGTCAGGGTGAGCGAAACGAAACGAGATGATGCTACGGCCATATTTCTTCCTTGCGATGGTTAACTTAATGTTTGGGTCACTTCCAGCAGCTCTTTGCCATCCAGTTCGCGTTCAAAGCTGCGCAGACGTTTATAGATGGACATCAGCTCAACCAGCGTAGTCCAGGAGCTAATCAGATACTGGAACGAACCGCGTACCTGGCCAAAGACGTTGGTTATCTGGGTCATCAGGCCCAGCGTAATCGTACCGGCAACAATCGACGGAAACAGCAGGAACAAACCGAAAACGTTATCCACCTGCAGATAAAGAATACGGGCGATATTGAAATACATGTAGTGGAAATAGAGGCGGAAATAGTTGCGGCGCACGGCGCCAAAGAGCTCACGCACCGTCGGCGGCGTCGCGCGGTTGGCGTCATCCTCGCCGTACACCAGCTCTTTACGATAGGCGGCCTCGACGCGCTGGTTTTTAAACTCCAGCCCGGGCAGCTTGATCCCCACCACCGCCAGCAGGCCGGTGCCCATTAACGACCAGACGATAGCGGCAATCACCAGACCGTAAGGCAGGTGGCCGACAATCGGTAAATCCGGGACGTGCGCGGAGAGCGTCACCAGCACCGGCAGGAAGGCGATAAGCGTCATCACCGCGTTAAGGAAGCTGACGCCCATGCTCTCCAGGGTGGAAGCAAAGCGCATAGTATCTTCCTGCACACGCTGCGCGGCGCCTTCGATATGGCGCAGATGCTGCCAGTGCGCCATATAGTGTTCGTTCATGGCGGTACGCCAGCGGAAAACGTAGTGACTGACGAAGAAGTTGTTCATCACCCCGATAATCACCGCGATAAGCGCGATACCGAGAAAGATGCCAATCTCCTGATAAAACTGGTTAATGCTGACCTTATGTGGCGTCGCCAGCGCGGCCTGAATAAGATCGTAGAACGGGGCGTACCAGGCGTTGATCGCCACCCCGACCTCCACCAGAAACCAGGTGACGAAAATAATCAGCGAGGTACCGAGGATCGACCAGTATTGCCAACGGTGGGGGCTGTAGATAAACCAAAAAAGGGCGAAAACGCCCACGCAGAATATGTAGAACGCGTAGAACACCAGGTAATTGAGCGACCAAAAGCGCGCCGCGCTAATCGCCACATCCTGGGATGCGCCGGTGACCCGCAGCAGCCAGTCGCCGCCGCCCGCCTGCCAAAAGATCACCGCCAGCAGCGACCAGATAAAGGCAGAAATAAAAAACGGCCCCGGTTTGGGGAAAAAGGATTTAAACATCATGCTCTCCTGCTAACTTCTTTCTCGTTTTGCTGTGCTGTGTACCACAAAAACGCCCGCCGCAAAGTCGTCGCAGCGAAGCAAAGTGGGCGGATGATGAGACCGGATATCAGCGGCTTAGTTCGCCGACCATCCGTTCAGAATTGTTTCTGTCGATTTCACCTGTAAAGGATTGCCCGGAACGGTCAGCGTACGCCACACCTCGTTGTAGTGAGCGATCAGGGTGACGGCCTGCGCCGCCGGGCGGTTGGCGGTAGTATGGGCATCTTCAGCGACGGTAATCGCATAGCCCCGGCTGGCGCCGTTTTTGATGGTGGTATCTACGCAGTAGTCGGTGGCGCAGCCGCAAATGACAAATTGCGTGATGTGATGCTCGCGCAGCACCGCTTCCAGGCGGGTGCGGTAAAAGGCATCGCAGGCGGTCTTGGTCACAAACAGTGCGCCAGCGGGTTGATGCAGTTCGGGCAGCAACGCAAAGCCTTCGCTCCCCTCCTCCAGACCACCCTCTTCGCAGTGCTGGATGAAGATAACGGTATCCGCGGCATCTATCAGGCGGTTAATTTGCGCCGCGCAGCGCTCGCGCTCAATACGCGGCGTCGCGAAAACGCCGTTTTGCATATCCACTACCATCACTACCCGTTTCGCCGCCATCGTCTCTTGCCACCCATCTTAAGCCAAAACGATCATCATACGCGCCCGCAGGCGAAAGCCGCTATCCGAAAGCTTAAAAAAGGTTTTTTTACGCCAGGTTACGTTTTTCCGCACAGAATGGCGTTATTAGCGCTTTGCTCTGCGGCGCTTCGTAGTATAAATACGCTCTATATTTTTCTTCACCATGATGGATGCCCCCGTTGAAACGTAGTCTGCTCATTTTTGCTGCGCTGTGCGCGGCGTCGTTGACATCGGCCCAGGCCGCGCAGCCGAGCGTCGACCCGGAATTCGCTGCGGATGTTGTCGACCGTTACGCTAACCATATCTATTACGGCAGCGGCGCGATCGGTATGGCGCTGGTGGTTATCGATGGTAACCAGCGCGTATTCCGCAGCTTCGGCGAAACGCGCCCGGGCAATAATGAGCACCCGCAGCTCGATTCAGTGATTCGCATCGCCTCCCTGAGCAAGCTAATGACCAGCGAAATGTTGGTCAAACTTCTCGACCAGGGCGTGGTGAAGCTCAACGATCCGCTGAGCAAATACGCCCCGCCGGGCGCGCGAGTGCCGACATACCAGGGAGCACCCATCACGCTGGTGAATCTGGCGACGCACACCAGCTCCCTGCCGCGCGAACAGCCCGGCGGCGCGGCGCATCGTCCGGTGTTCGTCTGGCCGACGCGCCAGCAGCGCTGGAACTGGCTCTCCACGGCAACGTTAAAAACCGCGCCGGGTTCGCAGGCCGCCTATTCCAATCTGGCGTTCGATTTACTGGCCGATGCGCTCTCTACCGCCGCAGGCAAGCCCTGGCCGCAGCTGTTTGAAGAGCAGATCACCCGCCCGCTAGGGATGAAAGACACAACCTTTACGCCTTCTCCCGATCAGTGCCGGCGCCTGATGATCCCGGAGAAAGGGGCCAGCCCGTGCAACAATACCCTGGCGGCCATCGGCAGCGGCGGCGTTTACTCCACGCCTGGCGATATGATGCGCTGGATGCAGCAGTTCCTCTCTTCCGATTTCTTCACCCGCGGGCAGCAGGCGGACCGGATGCAGACGCTGATTTATCAACGCAGCCAGCTAACGAAGGTGATCGGGATGGACGTGCCGGGCAAAGCCGATGCGCTGGGCCTCGGCTGGGTCTACATGAAGCCGAAGAACGGCCAGCCGGGCATTATTCAGAAAACCGGCGGCGGCGGCGGTTTTATCACCTACATGGCGATGAACCCGCAGGCTAACGTCGGCGCCTTCGTGGTGGTGACCCGCTCTTCATTGACGCGTTTCAACAACATGAGCGATGGGATCAACGAGCTGGTCAGCGAATTAAGCGGCGACCGTCCCGGGATTGAAACCGCCAGCCAGTAGCCTTGTGGGATGTTTTGCCGACGATAGATAAGGATCGTTTTGGCGAAACATCCCGCCGCCAATTGAGGTAAACTCGCTTTTCTCATTTCACAAAATCAGGCAAACCATGACAGATTTAATTACTCGCCCACGCCGCCTGCGCAAGTCCGCTTCGCTACGCGCCATGTTTGAAGAGACAACACTGAGTTTGAACGACCTGGTGTTGCCGATCTTTGTTGAAGAAGAAATCGACGATTACAAAGCCATCGAAGCCATGCCCGGCGTGATGCGTATTCCGGAAAGACACCTGGCGCGCGAAATCGAGCGCATTGCCAACGCCGGTATCCGTTCGGTGATGACCTTCGGGATTTCCCATCATACCGATGCCGTTGGCAGCGATACCTGGAATGAAAACGGCCTGGTGGCGCGCATGTCCCGTATCTGTAAAGAGACGGTGCCGGAGATGATCGTGATGTCCGACACCTGCTTCTGCGAATACACCTCCCACGGCCACTGCGGCGTGCTGTGCGACCACGGCGTCGATAACGATTTAACCCTTGCCAACCTCGGTAAGCAGGCGGTGGTCGCCGCTGCCGCTGGCGCGGATTTTATCGCCCCTTCCGCGGCGATGGACGGCCAGGTGCAGGCCATTCGCCAGGCGCTGGACGCCGCCGGATTTACCGATACGGCGATTATGTCTTACTCCACCAAGTTCGCTTCATCGTTCTACGGCCCTTTCCGCGAAGCCGCGGGTACCGCGCTGAAAGGCGATCGTAAAACCTATCAGATGAGCCCGATGAACCGCCGCGAAGCGATTCGCGAATCGCTGCTGGACGAAGCACAGGGCGCCGATTGCCTGATGGTCAAACCGGCCGGTCCGTATCTCGATATCCTGCGCGATCTGCGCGAGCGCACCGACCTGCCGCTCGGCGCGTACCAGGTGAGCGGTGAATACGCGATGATTAAATTCGCCGCCCAGGCCGGCGCTATTGATGAAGAGAAAGTGGTGCTGGAAAGCCTCGGCGCGATCAAACGCGCCGGCGCGGATCTGATCTTCAGCTACTTCGCTCTCGATCTGGCCGAAAAGAAAATCCTGCGTTAATTCGGCTCTTACCGTTCCCCGGTCGCGGCTGACGCCTTACCGGGGCTACAAACCTGCTCCGGTAGCCCGGGTAAGGCGCTAGCCGCAACCCGGGGAATTCCTCTGCTGCAAAAAGTTGCGAGACTCTTTCCACCATTATCTTTGGATTCTTGCCAGACTGTTACCCCGACTCTACCCTGCCGCTTAAGAAGCTATCTTTTGCAAAGGAGCGCGCCGTGGTCGCCTACCGTCGTTATTACCTGAAGGGTGGAACCTGGTTTTTTACCGTTAATTTGCGAAACCGAAAAAGCGGACTTCTGACCGAGCACATCGGAGCTTTACGTCACGCCATCCTCACCATCAAACGGCGAAAACCCTTTTACATTGATGCATGGGTTATCCTTCCTGAACATCTTCATTGCATCTGGACATTACCCGGAGACGATAGCGATTTCTCCGCCAGATGGCGGGACATAAAAGGTTGCTTTAGCAAAGCATTAAAACAAGAAAATGTCTGGCAACCGCGTTTCTGGGAACATGCAATCCGCGATGAAGAAGACTACTGCCGGCATATCGATTACACCTACATTAATCCTGTAAAACACGGTTGGGTACGACAGGTTTGTGATTGGCCTTTTTCAACCTTTCACCGGGATGTACGGCGCGGGTTATATCCCGATAATTGGGGTGGCGAAGTTCACGATTTTTTGTGCGGCGAACGCCAGTGACCCCCGGTCGCGCTACGCTTACCGGGGCTACGGGTTCACCACCGTATGTGGGCCGGTAGCCCGGGTAAGGCGCTAGCCGCAACCCGGGGAAATAAGCTCCCGCCAATCCCAAATCTTCACTCAACTGTAATCTGAGCGACATCTGCGCCTTCTACTGTCTGGGCAGGACGGAGGAGGTGCCGCTATGTTTAGTCTCGACAATGTTATCGATGACCTGTGGCCTCAGGCAAAGCCAGCCCCCTGGCAGAAAAAGGTGCTGAAAAAGCTCCTGCATGAGGAAGAATTTCAGCAGTTTGCCGCGCGTCATCATCACCTGAAAGGACTGGATACGGTCGAACAGGTGCTCGAACATCTTAATATCCGCTGTGCTATCCCGGCGCACGATCTCGAACAAATCCCCGAATATGGCCCGCTGGTCATTATCGCCAACCACCCCACCGGTACGCTTGACGGCCTGGCCCTGCTCTACGCGGTGTCCCGCGTGCGCCGCGACGTTAAAGTGGTCACCAACCGCATGCTGACCCACCTTGAACCGCTGAGCTCGCTGTTTATTCCGGTCGATAATATCAATGGCCGAACCGCCAAAGCGGCGCTGCAGCAGATGGACCAGCAGTTGCAAAACGGCGGCGTGCTGATTTTCTTCCCGGCGGGTGAAGTTTCACGCCTCACCCGGCGCGGCATTCGCGATAAAAAATGGCACTCTGGGTTTATTAAGCTGGCGGCGAAATATCGCGCCCCGCTGCTGCCGGCGTGGATCCGCGCGCGCAACAGCGCGCTGTTTTACGCCAGCACGCTGATTTCCGATAGCCTGCCGCTGCTGCTGCTGATGCAACAAATGTTTCGTCGCCGCAACGGCAGCCTGCCGGTTAATTTCGGCCAACAAATTGCCTGGTCAAGCTGGTTCGATCCCCAGCGCTCTACGCGCGAGCTGACCGAGCGCTGCTATCACCATCTGGAACTGCTTGGAAAAGGCATGCCGGGCGTATTTACAAGCGAAAGCGCTATCGCCCGTCCCGAAGACCGCGCCCTGCTCAAGCGCGAACTGGGTCGGGCGGAAACCCTGGGGCGCACGGCGGATGGCAAAGTGATTTATCTCTGGCAGCGCCGCGACCAGGAAGATGCGCCGATACTGCGCGAACTGGGTCGCCTGCGGGAAATCGCCTTTCGCGCGGTGGGGGAAGGCAGCGGCAAACGACGCGACGTTGACGGCTATGACGACGACTATCTGCATCTGATTCTGTGGGATGAGGAAGATCTTGAGATCGTCGGCGCTTACCGTTTTATGCCAACCGCAATGCAGCTGGCAAAGCGCGGACTGACAGGTATCTACAGCTATAGCCTGTTTCATTACGACGCGCGGATGGACGATATTCTGCAACACGGCATTGAGCTGGGGCGCAGCTTTATCCAGCCGCGCTACTGGGGCCGCCGCGGGCTGGACTACCTGTGGTCCGGCATCGGCGCGTATCTGGCGCGCTATCCGCACTATCGCTATCTGTTCGGCCCGGTGTCGATTTCCGGCGGGCTGCCGCCGTCGGCGCGCGATCTGCTGGTCGCGTTCTATCGACTGTGGTTCCCGGCGACGCATCCGCTGGCGGAGTCGCGCCGCCCTTATCCGGCCTCGCTGCCCGATGTGCTGGCGCAGTTTGGCGGAGAAGATTACAACGACGACCTGGCGCGGCTGAAGTCTCTGCTCGGCAACCTCGGCTGCGCGATCCCGCCGCTGTATAAGCAGTATTCGGAAGTCTGCGAGCCGGGCGGCGTACAGTTTATCGATTTTGGCAGCGACCCGGATTTCAACAACTGCGTGGATGGGCTAGTGTTGGTGGACTTGACCTATCTGAAGGCCAACCGCTATCAGCGCTATATTGGGGTACATCTGGACGCGCAAAAATCGGCATAAAAGCCTTTTCCCGGCTTGCGGCGCATTGCGTCTTAGCCGGGCTACGGGTTTACAGCTTTCTGCGGACCGGTAGCCCGGACAAGGCGCGTTAAGCGCCGCCTCCGGGAAGCCACGTGCAATACCGCTTCCGATGTTCTCCACGGCGCGCGGCCGGGCTACAAGCATTACCCCGCACGGTAATAGGGTTTATCCCCGAGAATCGTCGCCCGGTGCATAATGCGCCGCTGCGGCAGGTAATCGGCGTTGGCGTAGTGCTGGGTGACGCGGTTATCCCAAATCGCCACATCGTTCGGCTGCCAGCGCCAGCGTACCTGGAAGTCCGGTTTGGTGACGTGGGCAAACAGGAAGCTCAGCAGCGTCTCGCTCTCTTTCTCCGTCACGTCGACGATGCGGGTCGTAAAGCCCTCATTGACAAACAGCGCCTGCTTCCCGGTCACCGGATGGGTGCGCACCACCGGATGCAGCAGCGGTGGATTTTTCGCCACCGCCTCTAGCCAGCGCTGATGCTCCTCTTCGTTTTTGCGATATTTATACTCCTGAAACGATTTGCGAAAATCATGCTCCGCGCGCAGGCCGCTTAACAGCTGGCGCAAGGGCGCGGAGAGCGCCTCATACGCGGCAATGCCGCTGGTCCACAGGGTATCGCCGCCGGTTGAAGGCAGCTCTTTTGCCGCGAGTATCGCCCCGGCGGGCGGCGTTTCAATAAAGGTAACATCGGTGTGCCAGTTATCGTTATCCGGCGGGTTATCGTCGTGGGTATCGAGCACGATAATCTCATCCACGCCGGGCGCGTGCGGATAGACCGGATGAATATGCAGGTCGCCAAAGCGCAGGGCGAGATCGCGCTGCTGCTCGGGAGTGATGTTCTGCTCGCGCAGGAACACCACCTGATGGCGCAGCACCGCGTGATACAGCTGTTCAAACTGGTTGTCGCTCAGCGGGCGGGTGATGTCGACGCCGGATACCTGCGCGCCAATATACGGCCCCAGCGGGGTGATACTTAAACGTTCGCTCATTGTACTTCTCCATGCCAGGGGGTCAGGCGACGCTGCAGCGCGCGCAGCCCCAGTTCCAGTAAAAAGGCGATGATGGCAATCACCGCGATGCCGGCCAGCACCACGTCGGTGGCGAGGAATTCACCGGCGGACTGCACCATAAAACCTAACCCGCGGGTAGCGGCAATCAGCTCCGCGGCCACCAGCGTCGACCAGCCCACGCCAAGCCCGATGCGCAGTCCGGTGAGGATCTCCGGCAGCGCGCCGGGCAGGATCACCAGCCACAGTACCTGCGCTTTACTGGCGCCTAAAGCTTGCGCGGCGCGAATACGCACCTGCTGGGCGCTCTTCACGCCCGCCAGCGCCGACATCGCCACCGGCGCGAATATCGCCAGGTAGATCAGCAGGATCTTGGAGGTCTCGCCGATACCGAACCAGATCACCATCAGCGGTAAATAGGCCAGCGGCGGCACCGGGCGATAAAGCTCGATCAGCGGGTCGAGGATCCCGCGTACCGTGGGGCTCAGCCCCATGGCGATCCCTACCGGTACGCCGAGCAGCACCGCTGCCAGCAGCGCGATAACGATACGCGTCAGGCTCGCCGCCAGATGCTGCCAGAGGGTGGCGTCCATAAAGCCCTGCGGACCGGCAATAGCGATCAGTTTCTGCAATACCTGTCCCGGCGGCGGCAGAAACAGCGGGCTAATCAGCTGCAGGGCGGCAACGGCCCACCAGATAGCCAGCAGTACCGCCAGGGTCGCCACGCTCAGACTGAGCTGACGCGAGAGCGGCCAGCGCCACTTCAGTCCCCGCTGACGCGGTTTGTCATTAATGACCACGCTCATGAGAAAGCCTCCCGTTGTTCAAACACCCGGCTGAGGACGTATTCACGCTGTTCGATAAACCGCGGGTCCGATTTAATGCTGCGGCAGGATTCCCCGGCGACGAAGCGGCGGCCAAAATCGAGCGGCAGCCGTTCGAGCACGCGCCCCGGCCCCGGCGAGAGCAGTACCAGTTCGGTGGCCATAAACACCGCCTCTTCGATATCGTGGGTGATCAGCAGTACCTTCTTACCGGTCTCATGCCACAGGCTAAGCAACAGGGTTTGCATCTGCTCGCGGGTAAAGGCATCCAGCGCGCCAAAGGGCTCGTCGAGCAGCAGCACCTGCGGATTTGCCGCCAGCGCGCGGGCAATGCCTACCCGCTGACGCTGGCCGCCGGAGAGCTGCCAGATAAAGCGTTTCTCCGCCCCTTCAAGGCCCACTTTTTTCAGCATCCGCGCGGCGGTGGCCCGGCGCTGCGTTTTGTCGACCCCGGCCAGCTGCAGCCCGAGCGCGACGTTATCCTGCACGTTGCGCCACGGCAGCAGCCCTTCATGCTGAAACACCACGCCGCGATCGGCGCCCGGCCCTTCAACCCGCCGGCCTTCGAGGGTGATGCTGCCGTGCTGATAAGGCACGAATCCGGCAATCAGGTTCAGCAGCGTGGTTTTACCGCAGCCGGAGGGCCCCAGGACCACCAGCAGTTCGCCGCTGTCCAGCGTCAGGTTGATATCCGCCAGCGCCGGTTTACCGCCGTAATCGGCGGAAAGATGCGAGATTTGCAGCATCATGACCTCCTTTTACTTCACAAAACGGTCGGTGACATACTGGCTGTAGTCGCTGCCGGCGGCGGGCACTTTGCCCTGCTCTTTAAGGAACTTCGCGGTATCGATGATGGCTTTATTCACCGGCCCGTTCAGCTCCTGCGCCTGCTGGGCGGCGGTCAGGTAGGTATTGCCTTTCACCAGCCCCGGCACGTCGGCTTCCGGTACGCCGCTTAAGCGCGCCAGCTTGCTGATGTTTTCCGGCTGCTTCAGCCATTCGTCCGGGTTAGCGATATAGGGCTGCTGCGCGTCAATGGCGCTTTTAGCGAAGGCTTTGACGATGTCAGGATGCTTTTCGGCAAAGTCTTTGCGTACTACCCACACATCCAGCGTCGGCGCGCCCCACTCGCCCACCTGCGACGAGTCGGTGAGAACCGTGCCATCTTTTTCCAGCGCGTTAACCGCTGGCGCCCAGACGTAGGCGCCGTCAATGTCACCGCGCTGCCAGGCGGCGATAATCGCCGGCGGCTGCAGGTTAAGGATCTGCACCTGGCCCGGTTTAATCCCCCAGTGCTTCAGCGCCGACAGCAGGCTGTAGTGGGTGGTGGAGATAAAAGGAACGGCGATGCGTTTGCCGATCAGGTCCTGCGGTTTGGTGATGCTCTTCTTCACCACCAGCGCTTCGGAGTTACCGAGCTTTGAGGCCAGCAAGAACACTTCAATCGGCACCTGCTGGGTGGCGGCGACCGCCAGCGGGCTGGAACCGAGGTTGCCGATCTGGACGTCGCCGGAAGCCAGCGCCCGCACGATGCTCGCGCCGCTGTCAAACTTGCGCCAGTCGACGGTCGCCCCGCTGGCTTTAGCGAAGGTGTTGTCCGCCTGGGCGACTTTCGCCGGCTCAGCGGAGGTCTGATACGCCACGGTAACGTTGACCGCCTGGGCCTGAAATGCCGCCAGCGCCAGCGCGGCAATGAGTGTGATACGCGATGATAGTGCCATAGTGTCTGCTTCCCATAGTTGTTATGGGTGCAGTATTTCCGGCGCGATGCGTTTGATGAAGTAATTAAAAATTCTTGCTAAGAACAAAGCGTTTTTAGAAAAAAATCGGCAATGCTTATACACAAAATCATTCATGCTGCATCGAGGCGGCAAGGTTGTTCGTCCCCGGGAGCTGACATAAGTCAGTGACCGGGGCGGGCAAATGAAGCCAACAAAGAGGCAGCTTGAAGGATGAAGTGTATTGCGATTTTGTTACATTCATTGCATAACTGCGCCTGATTGATTGCCAGCGCAGCGGCGGCAGGCATCATAGAACCATGATGCGCTAAGAGAGAAGAAACATGATTCGAGTGGTGCTGGTCGATGACCATGTGGTGGTGCGTTCAGGCTTCGCGCAGTTACTCAGCCTCGAAGAAGATCTCGAGGTGGCTGGCCAGTTCAGCAGCGCGGCGCAAGCCTGGCCGGCATTATTGCGTGACGACGTCGACGTGGCGGTCATGGATATCGCCATGCCGGATGAGAACGGCCTGAGCCTGCTGAAGCGCCTGCGCGCGCAAAAGCCGCAATTCCGCGCCATTATTCTCAGTATTTACGACACCCCCACCTTCGTACAGAGCGCGCTTGATGCCGGCGCCAGCGGCTATCTGACCAAACGCTGCGGCCCGGAAGAGTTGGTCCAGGCGGTGCGTTCCGTCGGTATGGGCGGACACTACCTGTGCGCCGATGCGCTGCGGGCGCTGCGTGGCGGAGAACAACCGGCGCAGGTGCTGGAAGTGCTGACCCCGCGTGAACGCGAAGTGTTTGATTTGCTGGTTAAAGGCGACAGCGTCAAGGAGATCGCCTTTAAGCTCGAGCTCAGCCACAAGACGGTACACGTCCATCGTGCCAACGTGCTGGGAAAACTGCAGTGTCACAGCACCATTGATCTGGTCCATTTCGCCCTCGACCACCAGCTGCTGGCGGGTCATTAATGTCGCGCAGCCTTCGTCACGGGGTGATTTCGCTGTTCATCGTGCTGGCCTGGGGAAGCGGCTGGCTAATGCTGTGGACGCTCGGGTTTTATCTGACCCAGAACGGCCAGCAGGCGGCGCTGTTCCTGCCGCACGGCGTCTATCTGGCGCTGCTGATCCTGCTTTCTCGCCGCTACTGGCCCGCGCTGGCGCTGCCTCCGGTGCTGATGCTGCTCTGGCTGCACGGCGAACAGCTGCTGAACGGCTATCTTCTGCTGGCCGCGCCGTTGATCGGCCTGCTTCCCGCCGGCATCGCCCAACAGTTCTGGCACCGCTTTCCCCTTTACTGGCAGCGGCTGACGCTGCTGCTGGCGACGGTTACCGCCAGCGCATTGCTCAACACCGCCCTGCTGTCGCCGTTTGTGAAAAGCCCGGCGATGATGCTCGGCCTGGCCTCGTTTACCGGCGGGGTGCTGCTGACGCCGTTTGTCTATCTGATCTTTGAATTCCTGCGCCAGCAGCACCGCTACCATCTGCTGGGGCTGGATACCAACAATCCGCCGCTGCGCACCTCGCTGATCATCTGGTGCAGCCTGTTCTTTATCATCGGTATCGGCACACAAATGGTGCTGTCGCCGGAAATCGAGCGCCTGCTGCTGATTGTGGTATTTCTGCCTAACGTGGTGATGGCGTGGAAGTTCGGCTGGCAGGGCGGCGTCCTCTCCGGCCTGCTGGGCAGCATGATGATTACTATCGCCCGCCAGGTTGGCGTTGGATTCAGCAATCTGGTGGAGCTGGAGATTTTTCTGGCCACCCAGGCGCTGCTCGGCATCGGGCTGGGCATTGCCATCAGCCGCCAGCAGCACCTGGCGCAAAACCTGCACCACTACCGCCAGCGGCTGGAAGCGGAGCTGGCGGCGCGGCGGGCGCTGGCCGAAAAGCTGATCCATACCGAAGAGGATACGCGCAAAAACCTGGCGCGCGAGCTACACGACGAAATCGGCCAGAACATCACCGCCATTCAGATCCAGTCGCAGCTGGTGAAGCGGGCGCGCGATCCGGCGCAAACCCAGGCCGCCGCCAGTCAGATTAACGATCTCGCCCGACGCATCCACCACTCCACCCGCCAGCTGCTGCGCCAGCTACGCCCTCCGGCCCTCGATGAGCTGTCGTTTAAAGAGGCGCTGCACCATCTGCTCAATGAGTTTGCCTTTGCCGAGCGCGGTATCCGCTGCCGCTTTGACTACCGGCTCACCGCCACGCCGGAGAGCGAAACGGTGCGCTTCACCCTCTATCGGCTGCTTCAGGAGCTGCTTAACAACGTCTGTAAGCACGCCGACGCCAGCGAGGTCGCCATTGCCCTGTTTCAGCAGGGCGCGCTGCTGCGCCTGGAGGTAAAAGACAACGGCATCGGCCTTCGCGCCGACCAAATGGCCGGCTTCGGCATTCAGGGCATGCGCGAACGGGTCAGCGCCCTCGGCGGAGAACTGACGCTGGAGTCGCAGCGCGGCACACGCGTAATTGTTAACTTGCCCACAAATTTGCAACAAACAGCCGGCTAACCAGGAAAAAGTCTTAGTCACTCCGGACTTTCTCTCATCCTCTTTCGATTTCACTTTCATATAGTCAGCAAAACGGAGACGGCTATGCACGCACGCTCAGCAACCGACATTAATCACCATTACCGAACGCTGCGTCCGCAGCTGCTGATGTACATGGTCATCGGGTATGCGGCGTTTTACCTGACGCGCAAAAGCGTCAACTACGTTCTGCCGGCGCTGCAAACGGATCTGGGGCTGGATAAAGGCGATATCGGCCTTCTGGGGTCGCTGTTTTATCTGACCTACGGCCTGTCAAAGTTTGCCGCCGGACTGTGGCACGACAGCCACGGACAGCGCTGGTTTATGGGCGCGGGCCTGTTCGCCACCGGTCTGCTGAACGTGGTGTTCGCCTTCGGCGAGTCGCTGACGCTGCTGCTGGCGGTCTGGACGCTGAACGGATTTTTTCAGGGCTGGGGCTGGCCTCCCTGCGCCCGCCTGCTAACCCACTGGTACTCGCGCAACGAACGCGGTTTCTGGTGGGGCTGCTGGAATATGTCGATCAATATCGGCGGAGCGATTATCCCGCTGATTAGCGCCTTTGCCGCCCACTGGTGGGGCTGGCAGGCGGCGATGCTGGCACCGGGGATGATCAGCATGGCATCAGGCATCTGGTTAACGCTACAGCTGAAAGGAACGCCCCGCGAAGAGGGATTGCCGTCGGTGGGCGCCTGGCGTAACGACCCGCTGGAGCTACGCCAGGAGCGGCAAAGCCCGCCGATGGGGCTGTGGCAAATGCTGCGCACCACGATGCTGAAGAATCCGATGATCTGGCTGCTGGGCGTCTCTTATGTGCTGGTCTACCTGATCCGCATCGCGCTCAACGACTGGGGCAACATCTGGCTGACGGAGAGCCACGGCGTCAATCTGCTCAGCGCCAACGCCACGGTGATGCTGTTTGAAGCGGGCGGTCTGCTCGGGGCGCTGTTCGCCGGATGGGGCTCGGATCTGCTGTTCAGCGGCCAGCGGGCGCCGATGATTTTACTGTTCACGCTGGGGCTGATGGTCTCCGTCGCCGCGCTCTGGCTGGCGCCGGTGCACCACTACGCGCTGCTGGCGGTTTGTTTCTTTACGGTGGGCTTCTTCGTTTTCGGCCCGCAAATGCTGATTGGCCTCGCGGCAGTGGAGTGCGGACACAAAGCGGCGGCGGGCTCCATCAGCGGATTTCTCGGCCTGTTCGCCTATCTGGGGGCAGCGCTGGCGGGCTGGCCTCTGTCGCTGGTCATTGAACGCTACGGCTGGTCGGGGATGTTCAGTTTACTCTCCGTCGCCGCGGTACTGATGGGTTTATTACTGATGCCGCTGCTGATGGCGAGCATTACTACCTCTGCTGCTCAAAGGATAAAATAATGAAAAAAACGCTGGTCACAACCCTGATTGCTTCCGGCATTGCGCTGGCGACGTTAAGCGGCGCGGCGCACGCCAAAGGTCGTCTGGTGGTCTATTGCAGCGCCACCAACGAAATGTGTGAGGCGGAAACCAAAGCCTTCGGCGAAAAATACGACGTAAAAACCTCGTTTATTCGCAATGGCTCCGGCAGCACGCTGGCGAAGGTTGACGCCGAGAAGAAAAACCCGCAGGCGGATGTCTGGTACGGCGGCACGCTCGATCCGCAGTCCCAGGCCGGCGAAATGGGCCTGCTGCAGCCCTATAAATCGCCGAATCTTACGCAGGTCATGGAGCAGTTCCGCGATCCGGCGAAGCTGAAAGGCAACTACTCCTCGGCGGTATACGTCGGCATTCTCGGCTTCGGCGTTAACACCCAGCGCCTGAAAGAGAAAAACCTGCCGGTGCCGAAATGCTGGAAGGATCTAACCAAACCGGAATACAAAGGCGAAATCCAGATCGCCGACCCGCAGAGCTCCGGTACCGCCTACACCGCGCTGGCGACCTTCGCCCAGCTGTGGGGGGACGATCAGGCTTTCGATTATCTTAAACAGCTCAACGCTAACGTCTCCCAGTACACGAAATCCGGGATCGCCCCGGCGCGCAACGCCGCCCGCGGCGAAACGGCCATCGGCATCGGCTTCCTGCACGACTATTCGCTGGAAAAAGAACAGGGCGCGCCGCTGGAGCTGATCTCGCCGTGCGAAGGCACCGGCTACGAAATTGGCGGCGTGAGCATTCTGAAGGGCGCGCGCAACCTCGACAACGCCAAGCTGTTCGTCGACTGGGTGCTGTCGAAAGAGGCCCAGGAGCTGGCGTGGAAGAAAGGTAAGTCTTATCAGATCCTGACCAACACCACCGCCGAAACCTCGCCGAACTCGCTGAAGCTCGACGACCTGAAGCTTATCAACTACGACATGGATAAATACGGCTCAACGGACGTGCGTAAAGCGCTCATCAATAAATGGGTTAGCGAAGTGAAGATGGGTAAATAAGCCCACATTTTGCGGTTAATGCCCGGTGGCGCTCACGCTTACCGGGCCTACATACAACACCGGAAAACTTATGTCACACACACTTGCACTCCATCCCGTGAAAAAGCGGGATGCGATATTCCTTTGGGTTTTATTCGGCTGGCTGGCGTTCGCCATGCTGCCGAGCTGGAGCCTGGATTACGGTCTGCTGGAGTCCACGCGCGATGAAATTCTCGCGGCCTACGGCTGGTCACAGTTCAATATCAGCTGGCTGTGGTATCTGCTGCCGAGCCTGCTGCTGATTCGTCCATGGCAGGAAGCCAGACGAGAACAACGCAGCCGCCACTATCTTGATGCCAGCTGGGCATTTTTATGTATGGCGTTTATTGTCGTCAGCGCCACCGTGGAAGGCCGCGGGTTAGGCTACGCCACCATCGTGCTGTTTGTCGCGCTGGGGGCCATCATGACCCTGGCGCTCACCCGCCTGGAATGGCTGGGCGGCGACCGCTTTGTGATTGGTTCGCTGGTCACCATCGTGGCGTTAATCGGCGTCTTTATCGTCTGGCCGAGCATCGCCATTTTTATCCCGATGTTCACCAACGACGCCGGCGAGTTTGCCCCGCTGGCGTTTATGGCCGTGCTGTCGCAGACGCATAATGTCCAGGTGATCCTCAACTCCATCGCCCTGTCGATTGCGGTAGGCATCGGCTGCACTTTCTTTGGTCTGGTGCTGGCGATTTACACCACCCGCATCGCGAAGCGCAGCGCGATTATCGGCCGCATTTTCTCGATTCTGCCAATCGTCACCCCGCCCTTTGTCGTCGGCCTCGGCGTTACCCTGATGATGGGCCGTTCCGGCTACGTCACCGAACTGATGGTCGACTGGTTCGGCTTAACCAACACCAACTGGCTGTACGGATTTACCGGCATCTGGCTGGCGCAGGTGCTGGCGTTCACCCCGATGGCGTTTATGATCCTCGACGGCGCGATTAAGACCATTCATCCGTCGCTGGAGGAGGCGTCGTACACCCTGCGCGCCAGCCGCTGGCAGACCTTCAATGGCGTCTTCGTCCCGCTGCTGAAACCAGCGCTGGCGAACGCGTTTTTAATCGTCATCGTTCAGTCGCTGGCCGACTTCAGCAACCCGCTGGTGCTTGGCGGCAACTTCGACGTGCTGGCGACGCAAATCTACTTCTATATCACCGGTTCGCAGCTCGATTATCAGGCCGCCAGTACCCTCGGCGCATTCCTGCTGCTGTTCTCGCTGCTGGTGTTCTGCATTCAGTATATGTGGATCGGCAAGCGCTCTTACGTCACGGTTTCCGGCAAGTCCTATCGCGGCGACGTGCAGCCGCTGCCGGTGACCCTGGTGTGGAGCGTGATCGCCATTCTGGCGGTGTGGATCGCCTTTAACGCCCTGCTCTACGGCAGCATTTTCTACGGCAGCTTTACCGTTAACTGGGGCGTGGACTACACCCTGACGCTGGATAACTTCATCAAGCTGTTCGGCCAGGGGATGAGCGACGGTGCGTGGCCTTCGCTGCTTGATACCCTGCTGTATGCCGGGATCGCCGCGCCGATCACCGCCGCCTTCGGCCTGCTGATCGCCTGGATCGTGGTGCGTCAGCAGTTTAAAGGCAAAAAGACCATCGAGTTCACCACCATGCTGTGCTTCGCGGTGCCGGGCACCGTGGCGGGCGTCTCCTATATTCTCGCCTTTAACAGCGCGCCGGTGTACCTCACCGGAACGGCGGCGATAGTGATTATCTCGATGGTGATGCGTAACGTGCCGGTGGGCATTCGGGCAGGCATTGCCGGTTTAGGCCAGATCGACAAATCGCTCGACGAAGCCTCGCTCAGCCTGCGCGCGGGTTCTCTGCGCACCATCACGCACATTCTGCTACCGCTGCTGCGCCCGGCGATCCTCTCGGCGCTGATCTACAGCTTTGTGCGCGCCATTACCACCGTCAGCGCCATTGTGTTCCTCGTGACGCCGGACACCCGCGTCGCTACCGCCTATATCCTCAACCGGGTGGAAGACGGCGAATACGGCGTGGCGATCGCCTACGGATCGATTCTGATCGTAGTGATGCTGGCGATTATTTTCCTCTTTGACTGGCTGATCGGGGAAGCGCGTATCTCCCGTTCAAAAGCCAAAAACCAGGCGTAATGGAGCGCTCTATGAGTCAGAAAAATTTTGTTGAGCTGCGCAACGTCACCAAGCGATTCGGCAGCAACATGGTTATCGACAATATCAATCTCACCATCCCACAGGGGCAAATGGTGACGCTGCTCGGCCCTTCCGGCTGCGGCAAGACCACCATCCTGCGCCTGGTCGCCGGGCTGGAAAAACCGAGCGAAGGGCAGATTTACATCGACGGTGAAGACGTCACCCATCGCTCCATTCAGCAGCGCGATATCTGTATGGTGTTTCAGTCATATGCCCTGTTCCCGCATATGTCGCTGGGGGACAACGTCGGCTACGGTCTGAAAATGCTCGGCGTGCCGCGCGGCGACGTCAAAGCACGGGTGAAAGAGGCGCTGGCGATGGTCGATCTGGAAGGATTCGAAGACCGCTATGTCGATCAGATCTCCGGCGGCCAGCAGCAGCGCGTAGCGCTGGCGCGCGCCCTGATCCTCAAGCCGAAGGTGCTGCTGTTTGATGAGCCGTTAAGTAACCTCGACGCCAACCTGCGGCGCAGCATGCGCGACAAGATCCGCGAACTGCAAAAGCAGTTTGATATTACCTCGCTGTACGTGACCCACGATCAAAGTGAAGCCTTTGCGGTTTCCGATACCGTGCTGGTGATGAATAAGGGGCATATCATGCAGATCGGCTCGCCGCAGGATCTTTACCGCCAACCCGCGTCGCGCTTTATGGCGAGCTTTATGGGCGACGCCAACCTGTTCCCGGCCGCCTTCAGCGAGGGTTTCGTCGATATTTATGGCTATCGGCTGCCGAGGCCGCCGCATTTTGCCGCCCACGGCGAGGGCAGCGTCGGCGTCCGCCCGGAGGCGATCACCCTGAGCGATCGCGGCGAGGAGAGCCAGCGCTGCACGATCCGCCACGTGGCCTATATGGGGCCGCAGTATGAGGTGACGGTAGAGTGGCACGGGCAGGAGATCTTATTGCAGGTTAACGCCACCCGTCTGCAGCCGGACGTCGGCGAGCACTATTATCTCGAAATCCATCCGTACGGGATGTTTGTGTTAGCGGATGCTGGGTGATTGATGCCGGGTAGCGCTTACGCTTACCCGGCCTACGGTTCGTGCACGTTGTAGGCCGGGTAAGGCATCAGCCGCTACCCGGCGCAAACTCAACGCCGTGCGTTCAGTTCGGCAATATCCTTCGGCGTCGTGCGGCAGCAGCCGCCAATCAGTTTCGCCCCCGCCGCCAGCCACTGAGGTAAATATCCCGCCAGCGTTTCACAGGCTTCGCCGTGGTGATGCCAGGTCTTGGACTCCGGGTCATAGTGCTCCCCGGAATTAGGATAAACCACCAGCGGCAGCGCCGTCAGGCTATGCAGATGCGCCAGCGCGGCGGTGGTGCTCTCCAGCGCGATACAATTAATGCCCAGCGCCACCACCTGCGGATAGTTTGCCAGCACCCCAATCACTTCCCGCAGCGGCGTGCCGTCGCTGAGATGCTGCGCATCGCGCAGGGTAAACGAGAACCACGCCCGCGCGCGCGGATAGGCGGTCAGCAGCTCTGCCAGCGCCTTAATCTCGGCGAAGTTGGGCAAGGTTTCACAGGCCAGCAGATCGGCCCCGGCGTCGAGCAGCGCTTCAACGCGCGGACGATGAAACGCCTGAAATTCTTCATGGCTGCGGAGATAATCGCCGCGATACTCCGAGCCGTCCGCCAGGTAGGCGCCGTACGGCCCGACCGAACCGGCAACCAGCAGCGCGCCCGCCTGCGGGTTTTCCGCCAGATACGCCTCCCGCGCCTTGCGGGCAAGCTCGACGCTTTTGCCGATCAGCGCTTTCGACTGCGCTTCATCCAGCCCGCGGGCGGCAAAGCCCGCCGGCGTCGCCTGATAGCTGGCGGTGATCGCCACCTGCGCGCCGGCGCGGAAATAGTCGAGATGAACTTCGCGGATAAGCTCCGGATTGTCGACCAGTACTTTCGCCGACCACAGGCTGTCGGCAAGATTACAGCCGCGCCCTTCCAGCTCTGTCGCCATCGCGCCGTCCAGCAGGATAAAGGGCCTTGCGTCAAGGAGGGCGGTTAACGGATTATTCTGCGACATGTTGAGGCTCCTGGGTGAGTTTCCGTGAACGAGTCAGATAATACGCACCATAACACAGGGCCACGAACGGGATCCCGCACCACAGCGCAATCCTCTGACTCGGGTCAAACGCCAGACCCACGCAGGCCACCAGACAAAGCACAAATCCCAGCGCCGGCACTAGCGGATACCACGGCGCGCGGTAGTGCAGTTCGCTTAGCGCCTTCCCCTGCTGCAGATGGCGGCGGCGGAACATAAAGTGCGAGGCGCAGATGCTCAGCCATACCGCCACGACCGCAAAGCCGGAAATCGCCGACAGCGCGACAAATACCGTATCCGGGGCCACGACGCTGGAGAACAGCGCCAGCACGCCGCCGAGCATGCTCACCGAAATCGCCGTCAGCGGCACGCCGTTTTTGGTCAATTTGGTAAAACAGGCCGGCAGCGTGTTTTCATTGGAGAGCGACCACAGCATCCGCCCGGAGGCGTAGAGGCCGGAGTTGGCCGCTGACAGAATCGCCGTCAGGATCACAAAGTTAAAGATATCCGCCGCGTAGGGGATCCCCACCTTTTCGAACACCAGCACAAACGGGCTTTTCTCTACCCCCGCCTGCTGCATCGGGATCAGCGCCGCCAGCACGAAGACGGTGCCGATAAAAAAGATAATCAGCCGGGCGATGGTGGTGCGAATGGCCACCGGAATCACTTTATGCGGATTTTCCGTTTCCCCGGCCGCAATGCCGATAAGCTCGGTGCCGGAGAAGGCGAAGTTGACCGCCACCATGGTCATCAGGATCGGCAGACCGCCGTGCGGGAACCAGCCTTCGGCGGTGATATTGCGCAGCCCCGGCGCCGGCGAGCCATCCTGCATCGGAATAATGCCGAAGATCGCCGCCCCGCCGAGAATAATAAAAGCAATAATGGTGATCACTTTCACCAGCGAGAACCAGAATTCACCTTCGGCAAAGAAGCGGGTAGAGATAACGTTGAGGGCGAAAATAACCGCGCAGAACACAACGCACCAGACCCATACCGGCACCTGCGGAAACCAGTACTGCATGCAGAACCCGGCAGCGGTGAAGCTGGAGCCAAGCGCCACGGTCCAGGTCAGCCAGTAAAGCCAGGCGACGGTATATCCCGTCGCCGGGCCAAGATAGCGCGCGGCGTAGACGTGAAACGCCCCGGTTTCCGGCATCGCCACCGAGAGTTCGCCCAGACACTGCATCACCAGCCAGACCACCAGCGCGCCAATCAGATAGGCCAGCAGCGTACCCGCCGCTCCGGTGGTGGAGATGATATAGCCGGTATTAAAGAATAACCCTGTGCCAATAACGCCACCCAGCGACAGCATGATCAGGTGGCGGGTCTTCATGGTGCGCTTAAGCTGCCCACCTTGTTGTTGTGTTGTTTGCATTTGACCTCATGGGCGTATAGACATCTAAACATCCAAGTAAGAGATTCCTTATACCGCGACCACTGCTAAATTGCAAAGCGACCTGGCGCGATGGCGTAAAAAAGATGCTGGCGCCATCGTGCACCAGCAACGCCACATTTGCGGGCAACTGCACCACGGCGGCTCTCCCGCCGGTTGCGGTCTGCCCCTTTTTTGATCCTCGTTGGCGTAAACCGCCGCGTTTATCGGTGGTATGCCCTGGCATTCTCTTTGCAACCCTCCCGATATCTTTATCTGGCGAGGCAACGAACATGACAGAGCAAACCACAACGCTAAAAAGAACGCTCGGCAGTTTCCGCTTATGGGGGATCGCCGTTGGGCTGGTTATTTCCGGAGAGTATTTTGGCTGGAGCTACGGCTGGTCCCAGGCCGGGACGCTGGGCTTTATGATCGTCGCGCTGGCCATCGCTGCGATGTACTGCGCCTTTATTTTTAGCTTTACCGAGCTGACCACCGCCATTCCGCATGCGGGCGGTCCATTTGCCTACGCCTACCGCGCCTTTGGCCCGACCGGCGGGTTTATCGCCGGCTTCGCGACCCTGATTGAATTCGTCTTCGCCCCGCCCGCCATCGCCATGGCCATCGGCGCCTACCTTAACGTGCAGTTTCCGGCGCTCGACCCCAAATGGGTGGCCTGCGGCGCCTACATCATCTTTATGACACTGAATATTCTCGGCGTGGGCATTGCCGCCACCTTTGAGCTGGTGGTGACGTTATTAGCGATTTTCGAACTGCTGGTGTTTATGGGCGTTGTCGCGCCGGGTTTCTCCTGGAGCCACTTTACCGCTAACGGCTGGGCGGGCGCGGAGAGCTTCAGCGGCCTGGCGCTGCCGGGCATGTTTGCCGCCATCCCGTTTGCTATCTGGTTTTTTCTGGCGATTGAAGGCGCATCGATGGCCGCCGAAGAGGCTAAAGATCCGCAGCGCACCATTCCCCGGGCGCTGGGCGGTGGCATCCTGACTCTGACCGTGCTGGCGATCGGCGTGATGATCTTTGCCGGCGGCGTGGGCGACTGGCGAACCCTGGCCAATATTAACGATCCGCTGCCGCAGGCGATGAAAATGGTGGTCGGCAACAGCAGCGGCTGGCTGCATATGCTGGTGTGGCTGGGGCTCTTCGGCCTGGTGGCCTCGTTCCACGGGATTATCATGGGCTACTCGCGGCAGATTTACTCGCTGGCGCGCGCGGGCTATCTCCCCGCCAGCCTGGCGACGCTGAACCGCCGCACCCGCACGCCGCATCTGGCGATCCTCGCCGGGGGCGTGGTGGGCATCGCCGCCATTTTCTCCGATTCGCTGATCACCATTAGCGGGATGCCGCTGACCGCCTGTATCGTCACGATGTCGGTATTTGGCGCTATTGTTATGTATATCACCTCGATGGCGGCGCTGTTTAAACTGCGCCGCAGCGAGCCGAAGCTGATTCGACCGTTCCGCGCGCCGCTCTATCCGTGGGCGCCGGCCTTCGCCCTGGCCATGGCGGTACTCTGCCTGGTGGCGATGGTCTGGTACAACACGCTGCTGGCGCTGATTTTCGCCGCCATGATGCTCGGCGGCTACCTGTGGTTTCGCAAGACCGCAGCGGCCCGCCAGCGCGCGGCGGTGGATCCGCAGCTGCGTACGGTCTCCTGAGGAGGCGACACATGTATAAAACCACGCTATCGGGCCAGGTATGGCGCTTTGATAGTCTGAAAACCTTGATGGCGAAGGCCTCCCCAGCGCGTTCCGGCGACGCGCTGGCGGGCGTTATCGCCGGCTCCGCCGAAGAGCGGATGGCGGCCAAAATGGCGCTGGCGGAGGTTCCGCTCACCGAGATTCTCGATAATCCGCTGATTCCCTACGAGCAGGATGAGGTGACCCGCCTGATCCTCGATACCCACGACAGTCGGGGCTTCGCGGCGATTCGCCATCTGACGGTCGGCGATTTTCGCGACTGGCTGCTCGATGACGCCACCGACGAGGCAGCGCTGCGCGAGGTCGCAAGGGCTATCACCCCGGAGATGGCAGCTGCGGTCAGCAAGCTGATGCGTAACCAGGATCTGATCCTCGCCGCCAGCAAATGCCGGGTGGTGACCCGTTTTCGCAACACTATCGGCCTGCCGGGGCGCCTGAGCGTGCGCCTGCAGCCCAATCACCCGACCGATGATATGAAAGGCATCGCCGCCAGCATGCTCGACGGCCTGCTGTACGGCGCCGGGGACGCGGTGATCGGCATTAACCCGGCCAGCGACAGCCTGCCAGTGCTGGCGCAGCTAAACCATATGCTTGACGATATTATTCAGCGCTTCGCCATCCCCACTCAGTCGTGCATTTTGACCCACGTCACCAACACCCTGCAGCTGATTGAGCGCGGCGCGCCGGTGGATCTGGTGTTCCAGTCGGTGGCTGGTACCGAAGCCGCCAACAGCGGTTTCGGCATTAATCTGGCGCTGCTGCAGGAAGCGCGGGAAGCGGCGCTTAGCCTGAACCGCGGCACGCTGGGCAACAACGTAATGTATTTTGAAACCGGCCAGGGCAGCTGCCTTTCCGCCAACGCCCATCACGGCGTTGATCAGCAGACCTGCGAAGCCCGGGCCTACGCCGTCGCCCGCCATTTTGAGCCGCTGCTGGTCAATACGGTGGTGGGCTTTATCGGCCCGGAGTATCTGTACGATGGTAAGCAGATTATCCGCGCCGGGCTGGAAGATCACTTCTGCGGCAAGCTGATGGGGCTGCCCATCGGCTGCGACGTTTGCTACACCAATCACGCCGAAGCGGATCAGGACGATATGGATACCCTGCTGACGCTGCTCTGCGCGGCCGGGCTGACCTTTTTGATCGGCGTTCCGGGGGCTGACGATATTATGCTCAACTACCAAAGCACCTCGTTCCACGATGCCCTTTACGCCCGCCGACTGCTGGGCTTGCAGCATGCGCCTGAGTTCGCCGACTGGCTGACGAAGATGCAGATTATTGACCGCCACGGCGCGCTGCGTCTGACCGATGCCCGCCATCCGCTGCTTTCCGTCCTGCCGCAAGGAGAACCGGTATGAATCCTCCCGACGCCTGGAACCCGCTGCGTGAATTTACCGATGCGCGGATTGCGCTGGGGCGCAGCGGCGCCAGCCTGCCGACCCGCGAAGTGCTGAATTTCGGCCTCGCCCACGCCCGGGCGCGCGATGCCATTCACCAGCCTTTCGCCAGCGACCAGTTAGTCCAGCCGCTGGCGGAACTGGGGCTGTCGACGCTGACCGTGCGCAGCGCCGCCAGCGATCGCCATGTCTATCTGAATCGCCCGGATCTCGGGCGACAGCTGAACGAAGAGAGCCGCGCCGACCTCGCCGCCAGCGGCGCGCGCCCCGCCGACCTGCTGCTGGTGATTGGCGACGGGCTGTCGTCGTACGCCGTGCAGCGCCAGGCGGTACCGCTGATTCGCGCCCTGCTGCCCTATCTGAAAATCCTCGGCCTGAGCCTGGCCCCGGTGGTGCTGGCGCACCAGTCGCGGGTCGCGCTGGGCGATGATATAGGCGAAACGCTGAAGGCCAGAGCGGTGGCGATATTGATTGGCGAACGGCCCGGGCTCTCCTCGCCGGACAGCCTCGGGGTGTATTTAACCTGGCAGCCGCATCGCCAGCGGCTGGAGTCGGAGCGCAACTGTATTTCTAATATCCGTCCGGAAGGGCTGAGCTTCGATGCCGCCGCATTTAAGCTGGCCTGGCTACTGGAGCAGGCCTTTTTGCGGCGGCTTACCGGAGTGCGCCTGAAAGATGAAAGCGATAATCCGGCGCTGCATGGAAAAATAAAACCGTTGAGCCAGTTAAAATAATAAGTCACGCGAACAGCAGAATAGATTTTTAATATTATCGAGCGCACCTGGATATTATATTCGGGCGCGCGCTGAAATTGCGGATTTTCCAGGCCGGGTAAGGCGTCAGCCGCCACCTGGCAAAATGCGCTCACCGTACTAAAAACAGTATTTTCATCAGCCTTATGCCCTTTCCTGCAGGTAATAAGAATATTGCATGAGTAAAAACGAAACGGACGTTGTAAGGTAATTCTGCGCATTAAATATATCTCGTTATCTATTCAACATAACAGCCAATAATTCGCCGGATATCCTGGTGAATTATGTCTCAATGTTATGCAGTCATTGATGGTTAAAGATAAATAATCGACCGACGGTGAGGTAGCAATGAACAAGTTTTCCGGGAAAGCGTCTTTAATGGCCACGCTGGTTGCCGCGTGGGTCGGTGCCAGCAGCGCGCAGGCGGCTGAAATTAAAATCGGCGTGGTATTGCCACTGAGCGGCGCGCTGAGCGGCTACGGTCAGCCGTCGCAAAAAGGACTGGATATTATCCAGAGCATTACGCCGACGTTAAAAAACGGCGACACCGTGAAGCTTATCGTGATTGACGATAAGAGCGACAAGGTCGAAGCCGCTAACGCCATGCAGCGCCTGGTCTCCAGCGATAAAGTCGACGCGGTGATCGGCGAAGTCACCTCCTCCAATACCCTGGCGATGACCAAAATCGCCGACGACAGCAAAACGCCGCTGGTCTCCTCAACCGCCACCAACGACCGCGTCACCCGCAACCATCCTTACGTCAGCCGGGTCTGCTTCTCCGACAGCTTCCAGGGCGTGGTCGGCGCTAACCTCGCCTCGCGCGATCTGAAGGCCAAAACCGCCGCCATCGTTTTCGACAGCAGCAACGACTACTCCGTCGGTCTGGCGAAGGCCTTCCGCACGCAGTTCCTGAAAAATGGCGGCACCATACCTATCGAAGTTCAGGCCCCCGGCGGCAGCAAAGACTTTAAGGCCCAGCTGGCCAGCGTGAAGGCGAAGAACGTCGACATGATTTATATGCCGATTTACTACACCGAAGGGGCGCTCATCGCCGTACAGGCTAAACAGCTGGGGCTGAGCAAACCGGTGGTCGGCGGCGACGGACTGGCGGCGGATCAGGTCTTTTTTGACGTCGGTAAAGACGCGGTCAACGGCTATATGACCACCGACTACTACTCACCTAACGCCAAAGAGCAAACGCCAGCGGGCGAGGTGTTTATTAAAGCCTGGGAAGCCAAATACCAGCAGCCGACCCACACCTGGGGCGCGATGGCGGCGGACGCCTATAACGTCATTATCAACGCCATGAACCAGTGCAGCGACCCGCACGACCGGGTTTGCGTTAACGAAAAAATTCGCGCCACTAAGGACTTCCAGGGCGTAACCGGCACGCTGACGTTACAAAACGGCGACGCTATCCGCAGCGCGGTCATCAACGAAGTGAAGGATGGCAAGCTGGCGTTTCGTACCGTGGTTAATCCTTAACCCCGTCATACTTCAAGTTGCATGTGCGCTGGCTGTGTTACTCGGCTCATCCATGAGCCTCGCCCCTACGGGGCCAGCGCAAGCGCTGTTCAAAACGGTTAACCGTTTTGTCCTGCAACTCGAATTATTTAGGGAAAATAAGAGAGATATCAGATGGATGGTGCCATTTTTCTCCAGCAAGTGGTCAATGGAATGAGCCTTGGGGGCATGTACGCCCTGATTGCCATCGGTTATACGATGGTTTATGGGGTGCTGCGCCTGATCAACTTCGCCCATGCGGACGTGATGATGGTCGGGGCGTTTACCACCCTGTTTTTATTTTCTTCCATTGGGCTACCCTTCGGGGTAGCCGTTTTCCTGACCCTCGCGCTGTGCGGCCTGTTCGGGATGCTGATCGACCGGGTGGCCTATCGCCCGCTGCGCCAGGCCTCCAAAATCTCAATGCTGATCACCGCCATCGGCGTCAGCTTTTTCCTCGAAAACCTGTTCAACGTGCTGTTTGGCGGCAGCTCGCGTTTCTTTTCCGCACCGGACTTTTTCAACAACACCCGCGCCTTTGGCGACGTGATTATCACCAACGTGGCGTGGATCGTGCCGCTGATCACCGTCCTGCTGCTGCTGGCGATCCTCTGGCTGCTGTACCGTACCCGCTACGGGATGGCGATACGCGCGGTGGCCTTCGACGTCAATACCGTGCGCCTGATGGGCATCGACGCCAACCGCATTATCTCGTTGGTGTTCGCCCTCGGCAGCAGCCTCGCGGCGCTGGGCGGGGTTTTCTACTCCATCAGCTACCCCACCATCGATCCGCTGATGGGGGTGCTGATTGGCCTGAAGGCGTTCGCCGCCGCGGTACTCGGCGGGATCGGCAGCGTCACCGGCGCGGTGCTCGGCGGCTTTATTCTCGGCTTTACCGAAGTGGTGGCGGTCGCCCTCTTTCCCGAGCTGGGCGGCTACAAAGACGCTTTTGCCTTTATGTTCTTGATTCTGGTCCTCTTGTTCCGCCCGGTTGGCATTATGGGCGATGAACGTCTGGAAAGGAGCCGTTTCTGATGCTCAACGCTACGACTACCGCCGGGGCGCAGCTGCGCAACCTGGTCATTATTGTTCTCTGCATCGCGCTGCTGGCCGGGATCAACGTCGTCTTCAACGACTACATTATTCGCGTCATCAGTACCATTTTTGTCTTTATGATCCTCGCGGTCAGCTACAACCTGATCAACGGCGTGACCGGGCAGCTGTCGCTGGAGCCCAACGGCTTTGTGGCGGTCGGCGCTTACGTCACCGCCCTGCTGATCCTCTCCAGCGACAGTAAGCTGGATATGTTTGAGATGGCCGCGCCCAGCCCGTGGATCCTCGTGCTGCACGCCGGTTTCCTGCCCGCCTTGCTGATCAGCGGCCTGTGCGCGGCAGCGCTGGCGGTGTGCCTGGCCCTGCCGGTCTTCCGCGTGCGCGGCGACTACCTGGCGATTGTGACCCTCGGCTTCGGCTTTATCATTAAAATCCTCGCTATCAACAACCCGCAGATCACCAACGGCGCGATTGGCCTCAACGACATCCCGCAACAGCCGCATCTGCTGTTCTGGTGCGGGCTGTTCGCCCTGCTGGCGACCGGGATGATTCTGCAGCTGGTGTGGTCGAAGTACGGGCGAATGATGAAAGCGGTGCGCGACGACGAAGACGCAGCCATCGCCATGGGGGTGAACACGTTTCGCATTAAAACCTGCGCCTTCGCCACCAGCGCCTTCTTCGAAGGGATCGGCGGCGGCCTGCTGGCCTCGCTGTTGACCACCATTTCGCCGGGCCTGTTCGACTTTATGCTCACCTTTCAGCTGCTGATTATTATCGTGCTCGGCGGCCTGGGCAGCACCACCGGCGCGTTGCTCGGTACCGTGCTGGTGGTCGGCAGCGGCGAGTGGCTGCGCTTTCTCGACCAGCCGCTCCAGTTCTTCGGTCACGATCTCGGCGCGTATCCGGGCCTGCGGATGGTGGTGTTCTCGCTGCTGCTGCTGATCATCATGCTGTTCGCTCGCGAAGGTCTGCTGGGCAAAAAAGAGATTTGGCAAGTGGGAAAAAGAGGTCGCGGCTATGGCGCAAAATAAGGTCATTTTAGAGGTACAGGACGTGACCATGCAGTTCGGCGGCCTGCGGGCCATCGACAGCGTCAGTTTCCACGTCGACGAGGCGGAAATTTTTGGTCTGATTGGCCCGAACGGCGCGGGTAAAACCACCATGTTTAACGTGATTACCGCCAACTATAAACCGACCAGCGGCAGCGTGACCCTGGCGGGAAAATCGCTAAAAGGGCTGAAGCCGAACCGGGTGGTCAACGCCGGGATCGCCCGCACCTTTCAGAACATCCGCCTGTTTAACTCAATGACGGTATTAGAAAACGTGATGGTCGGCCTCGACAGCGCCAGCCGCTACTCGTTGCTGGAAGCAGCGCTGCATATTGGCCGCTATTTTCCCGCCGAGCGGGCGGCAAAGGCCAAAGCGATGGCGATTCTGGACGACATCGGTATCGCCCATTTCGCCGACGTGCAGGCCACCAACCTCAGCTACGGCAACCAACGTAAGGTGGAGATCGCCCGCGCGCTGGCGACGTCGCCAAAATTACTGCTGCTCGACGAACCCGCCGCCGGAATGAACCCGAAAGAAACGGAAGATCTGGCGGATCTGATCTTCCGTATGCGTGACGACTACCAGCTCAGCGTGCTGTTGATTGAGCACGACATGCCGTTCGTCAACAAGCTGTGCGAGCGGGTGATGGTGCTGGAGTACGGCAAACCGCTGTTTAGCGGCCTGATGTCCGAAGCCATTCAGGATCCGGACGTCATTTCCGCCTACCTGGGGGACGTTCGTTATGCTTAGCGCGCGCGAGTTAAAAGTATTTTACGGCGTGATTCAGGGGCTGAAAGGGGTGGATATTGATATTCACGACCGGGAGATCGTGACCTTAATCGGCAGCAACGGCGCGGGAAAAACCTCTACCCTCAACGGGATCGTCAACCTGGTGCGCTCTACCGGGCGGGTCAATTTTCTCAACGAGGATATTTCCCGCAGCCAGACGCACCAGATTGTGCGTAAGGGGTTGGCGCTGGTGCCCGAGGGGCGACGCATCTTCACCAATCTGACCATCGAAGAAAACCTGCGCATGGGGGCCTACAACAATCTCGCCGGCTTTCCCCGCCTGCGCGATCGCATGTACAGTCTGTTTCCCCGGCTGAAAGAACGGCGTACCCAGATGGCGGGGACCATGAGCGGCGGCGAGCAGCAGATGCTGGCCATCGCCAGAGCGTTGATGAGCGAGCCGGTATTGCTGATGCTCGATGAACCAAGCCTCGGGCTGGCGCCGAAAATTGTCGGTGAGCTGTTCGCGACGATTAAGCAGCTCCGGGAGGAGAATATTACCGTGCTGCTGGTGGAGCAAAACGCCACAGCGGCGTTGACCATCGCCGATCGCGCCTATGTGCTGGAAAATGGGAAGATTATGCTCTCTGGTCCGGCGGCGGAGGTGCTGGCGAATCCGGAGATTAAGCGGATGTATCTTGGAGGATAAAGCTGTTCAGGGCTGCGGCATCGCTTCCTGCGTCGCCGCAACCGCAAACAGCCTCGCGCTACACAAAGCACACCTCGTTCCAGTAGGCTTCACGCGTCCTGCGCCGCTCAGTATGTTTTATCATGGCGAAACCACCTTGTTTCTACGTTGCCAAGTTCAATTCCATAGAGACTGGCGACCGGTAATATTGCCTCCATAATGCGTTGGGTATCCTGCTGCCCGGCTTCTCCGCCAGATCCAGATAAAGAAGCCAGCCAGCCCGTTATGCGTTGCCACAGCGCCACTTTCATTTTTCTCCTCCGTCGGGAAGCATTTTTGCCTGGGTCTATTTCAACCACAGTTGACGACGGACGGGAAATATCAATTCCGGATTTGTAATTCTGTGGGATGCATATTGCGGCCTTTCCCGGATTGCGACGCAAACGTCTTATCCGGGCTACACGACCCCAGACGACTGAGGCCCCGTAGCCCAGCCAAGCGCAGCGCAGGCTGGGAAGGACCCGCAGCGTTTGCCGGAGCCTGATTTGTAATTCTGTGCGCAAGGGTTCCGTTCACTCTCAATCCGCAGAAAATGCCTCACCGTTACCCGTGAACGGGTAAACAATATCCACAATTTTGTTAAGTTCTTTTTCGTTATAGATAAGAACTTTTTCTTCTTTGCCGCCGACGGGCGATTTGTGGGAGCGTGATAAACACAAAACAAAACAGGGATTCAGGGGAATAACCATGCGCATTGCAAAAACAAAAATCGCGCTGGCGCTGGGCATGCTGGTGCTCGCCGCGCAGGCTCAGGCCGATCAATTAGCCGATATCAAAGCCGCCGGCGTGGTCAAAGTCGCCACCTTCGACGCTAACCCGCCGTTCGGCTCGGTAGATCCGAAAACGCATAAAATCGTCGGCTACGACGTGGACTTCGCCGAAGCGCTGGCGAAATCTCTCGGCGTTAAGCTGGAGCTGGTCGCCACCAACCCGGCCAACCGTATTCCGCTGCTGCAGTCCGGTAAGGCCGACCTGATCGTCGCCGATATCACCATCACCCCGGAGCGCGCCCAGGTGATTGATTTCTCAACGCCTTACTTCGTGACCGGCCAGCAGTTCCTCGTCCCGGCGAAGTCCCCGGATAAGCTTGATGATTACAGCAAAGCGCGCATCGGCGCGGTAAAAGGCACCACCGGCGAACAGGCGCTGCATCAGCGTTTCCCGCAATCGCGCGTACTCTCCTATGACGACATTCCGCTGGCGCTGACCGCCCTGCGCAACGGCAACGTGCAGGCCATTACTCAGGACAGCACCATCCTCGCTGGACTGCTGGCGGAAGCGCCGGACAAGGCCAACTTCAAAATCATCCCCGATCTGCTGAGCAAAGAAGAGATTGGCGTCGGCGTGAAGAAAGGCGAACCGGCCCTGCTGAAAGCGGTAAATGACGAGCTGGTTAAGCTGGAAAAATCCGGTGAAGCGGCAAAAATTTACGACGTCTGGTTTGGCCCGAGCACCAAAACCCCGCAGCCGCGCGCCTTTACTATCGAAGCTAAATAAGCAGAAAAAAGATTATGTTATCGGCTCTATTTTCACGCTCCGCGGCATCGTCCGCGGATTTTTCGCATCTGCAGCGCGCCAGCATTGAGTTCCGCGATGTCGCCAAAAGCTACGGCGATCATCGGGTGCTGAACGGCGTAAATTTACAGGTTGAACCCGGCGAAGTGGTGGCGATCCTCGGTCCTTCGGGCTCGGGTAAATCAACCCTGATCCGCCTGATCAACCAGCTGGAGTCCCTCAGCGGCGGCGAGATTTTGATCGACGGCAAACCGACGCGCCAGCTTACCGGCAGCGCCCTGCGCCAACTGCGCAGCCGGGTCGGCTTCGTCTTTCAGCAGTTTAATCTCTACGCCCACCTGACGGCGCAGGAGAATATCACCCTCGCGCTGGAACGCGTCCACGGCTGGGGCAAAAGCGCCGCCCGCGAGCGCTCGCTGGCGCTGCTCAGCCAGGTTGGCCTCGCGGATAAAGCCGGGCAGATGCCGGCCCAGCTCTCCGGCGGCCAGCAGCAGCGGGTGGCAATCGCCCGCGCCCTCGCCTCCTCGCCGCAGATTATTCTATTTGATGAACCTACGTCGGCGCTGGACCCGGAGATGATCGGCGAAGTGCTGCAGGTGATGAAAACCCTGGCCCACAGCGGGATCACCATGGTGGTAGTGACCCACGAAATGCAGTTCGCCCGCGAAATTGCCGATCGGGTGGTGTTTATCGACGGCGGCGATATTCTCGAAGTCGCGCCGCCGGCCGAGTTTTTCGCCCGACCGCAGCACGCCCGCACCCGCCGTTTCCTGCAGAAGGTGCTCGACCCGCTGCACCAGGAGAGTGAGGCGTGATCCCGCATCTTGACTGGCATGGCGTGCTGAGCGGACAGCCGCTGCAATGGATAATCTCCGGCTTTCTCACCACCGTCTGGGTCAGCGTCGCCGGGATGATTCTGGCGACCGTGCAGGCTATCCTGCTGCTGGCGCTGCGTCTCGGGGGCGGCCGGCCCGGACGCTGGCTGGTGGCGGCCTGGGTATCGCTGTTCCGCAATACGCCGCTGCTGGTGCAACTGCTGTTCTGGTATTTTGCCGCCTGGAATCTGCTGCCGCTGGGGGCGCGCGATTTTATTAACGACGACCACAGCTGGTCGATTCTGCCGGGCAACGTCTGGTGGCTAACGCCGGAGTTTCTCTGCTCCATGTGGGGGCTTGGGGTCTTTACTTCGGCGTTTCTGATCGAAGAGATCGCTTCCGGGTTGCGCGCCGTTAGCCACGGTCAGCGGGAAGCGGCGCTGTCGCAGGGGTTTACCCCCTGGCAGGAGTTGCGCCACATTCTGCTGCCGCAGGGGCTGGCAAACGCCTGGCAGCCGATTATCGGCCAGTATTTGAATCTGATGAAGCTCTCTTCGCTGGCGAGCGGCATCGGCTTTGCCGAACTCACCTATCAGGTGCGGCAAATTGAGAGTTACAACGCGCATGCGCTGGAGGCCTTTGCCATCGGCACCGCGCTGTATCTGGCGCTTGGCGTGGTGATGGGCGTGGCGCTGACGCGTCTCGGCCCGGGAAAAAATCAGCAAAGGAGAGCCGGGTATGAACGCTAATCTGGCGGTGATTGTCGATAACCTCGACTATCTGCTGTGGGGACGACTGGCGGACGGTATTCCCGGCGGCGTGGTGTTAACGCTGCTGATGGCTATCGGCGCCGCCGCGCTGGCGCTGCCCGGCGGGGTGCTGTTGGCGGGTATCGCCTGGCGCTACGGCGGCATCGTGCGGCGATTATTATTTCTGTGGGCGGAGATTATTCGCGGCATCCCGCTGATTTTCGTGATTTTCTGGCTGTGGTATCTGCTACCCATGCTCACCGGCAGCGATCTACCGGGCGCTGTCACCGTCACGGTGGCGCTGGCGTGGTTTACCGCCGCGTCGGTGATGCACTCGGTGCTGGCGGGCCTGCAATCGCTGCCCCGCGGGCAGTACGAAGCGGCGCTGACCCAGGGTTTTGCCCCCGGACAGACGCTGCGCCTGATTCTGCTGCCGCAGGCTCTGCGCAACGTTCAGCCGTCGCTGGTTGGGATATTTATCGGCCTGCTCAAAGACACCTCGCTGGCGTTTATCGTCAACGTGCCTGAACTGACCACCGTCGCCGGACAGGTGAATAACCGGGTGCAGATTTACCCACTGGCGATTTTTGTCTTTACCGGCGCGGTTTATTATTTGCTGTGCTGCGGCCTGAGCCTGCTGGCGAATCGCCGGTATGCCGGGCGCGCGGCTTAGCGACGAAGTGCGAAAAAAGCTGCCCGGTTACTTCACCGGGCAGTCTTTGGTCATTTTAATAAATTTATCGTTATAGATGATGTAGTGGTTCCCCGGTTGGCGCAGCGTGGCCTGGCGGACAACGTCCCCCGGCCGTAAATACCATGCGTCTCCTTCCTCTTCCGTCGTATCACAGCCGGGCTTAATCAGCAGCTTAAACCAGGTATTCCCGGTATTGCTGACGGTACCCGCCGCACGATCGTAGGCCCATTTAAACTGTACCTGGCGCGGGCGTACTACCAGGATTGTGTCCACTACCACCACTGGATCCATACTCACTTCCGTCCCGCTTTGATTACGCATCACGTAATTGCGGGTGGGTATTTCACGAAAGGAGACCCGGTAATAGCGCTCACGGTTATCTTTCGGGCCGTGGTAGTAAAACTTAAAATATTCGCTCTCCCCCGCCTGAAGGGTCAGCTGGCGCGGGGCAAACAGCAGCTCGCCGTCCGCCGGACGGGAGCGCACCTCTTTGCCGCCGGGACGGTCAATAGCGACAATAGAGACCCGATACAAGCGGGCGCTTTTATTGTTATTAATGACCCGTTTAGACGCGAAATTATCTTCCGCCGCCAGCGAGAAAGTTAAATTACCGACCGAGATGGCCTGTGCCGCGGTCGCCAATCCGAGCGACAGCAGACAGATAAGCATCCGCAGCAAATTAGTTAATGTTACGCCACGTCGCCTGAACATGAATTTCTCCTGAAGCACTCACTTCACCAAACCAGCCGTTATCTTCCACCGTGCGCAACGATATCGGGTTATCCATCGGAATGGAAAACTTCACCGTCGTTTTGTCCATCTGTCCCACGTCGCCGGAAATATCCGTCCACGGCGTGGTTAACCACAGGGCATCGGTCATATCGCGCCAGGTATCATCACATCCGGCGTCATACGTTTTGATAGCCCCTGTCTGGGTGGTAAACGCCAGCGTCGCCGGGAACGGCACTCTCGACGTACCGTCCGGTGAAGTGAAAATACAGTATGAACGTCCGCCGATCGCCTGCGTTGGCCCGGTCACTTTAATGAGCACTTCATCGGCGGCGGTTTTGCCGCTGGTGGTGACAATATAGCCAAAGTCCAGCGACGGCTCGCCGGTGCCCACGTAGCCCTCGCGCGTCGGCGTTGCGATATACTCATCGGAAATAATGCTGATGCTGAAGTCGCGCGGTTTAATAATCAGCGTGTTGGACGTGGAAAACTCATACCAGCCTGACTCCGGCGAGGTGGTGTTATAGAAACGGAAATTAAACAGGTCTTTGGTATTCACATCGCTAATGCCCAGCGTGACCATCTGCTTAAAGAAGTTACTGGAGAAAAATACATAAACCGAGTCAGATGATTTCATCTCATTAAACGTGTAGTACTGAGAGATGCCGCTCACCGGTTTCCATGAATTCCCATTCAGGCTGAACTGCATATCGTAGCTTCCGACCGCGGAGGCCAGCGCCGAGTTGCTGATCGCCGGAAAAATATGAATTGAGGTATTACTCAGGCCATTATGCTGCAAATTGTAGTTCACCATTTTGCAGCTCAGACCGGAACGGGGGCCAATCGTCTGCGTACGGCAGTCGGCGTTGCCTTCGCCCAGCGTCGGAACCCCGTCGCTGTTGATAAACACTTCTGCCAGCGCATGGGTGTTAATCAGCTTCAGGTTTGCCGCTTTGGTATGGGTGACTTTACGTACATACCAGCTACCTGAAGCCTGATCTTTGCAACGCGCGCCGCTGGTAGCGTCATAGTTAACAGAAGTTTGACAGGAGTTAATGGTCATTGAGAAGCTGCTGCCCACCGACATCTGCTGCAGATACTGGTAGAAAGCATCGGACATCATGCCATGCATCCACTTTTGCCCGCCGCTGGTTACCGTCGCGCCATAGAAACCGCTGGCGTCGGTAGTTTGCGGCTGAATCAGGCTGGTGGCCATATCGCAGCCCGCATACCAGTTGATACAGCGCAGCCCCTGTAACGGATGAGATGTGGGGGAGTTATCAAACCACATATCAAACTTCCAGTTGGCAATCAGACCGGTATTATAGCCGTTATCGATGTATCCCAGACTCTGCTGATAAATAGTGCCCGAGCCGTTATATTTCAGCCCCGTCCAGCGGTTGGCCCCGGTCATTCGCGGGTCCAGCGCCCCACCGGGGGTGACGAAGAAGTTATCATCCGAGTTGTTTTCGACAAACACAAACTGCATGGCCGCCGCATCCGGCCAGGTGGTTTTGGTGACCGCTGCGTTGACCCGCGTCACGCTCAGCGCTGCCGTGAACATCACTAAACATGCCAGCCATTTAGCTTTCATTACCTTCTCCTGTCTGCTGCGTGCGGGCATAAGTGGAGAGGCCGCTACAGACCACATCGCCCACCCACACCGCGCCGCGCGCCTGGCTCAGCTCCAGCGCCACTTCGCAGCTCTGGTTTTTACCGTAACTGAAATCGATGGTGGGATATTTTTTATCCACGTCCATCACAAACTCACCGTTCTCATCGGTGCGGGTACGACCGATATGGTTATTAATGCGCGCGTTGGCCAGCAGCGTGCCGTCTTCCGCGCGGATACGCCCGGAGACCGTCACCATCTGCTTCACTTCCGGCTCAATCACCGCCACGTTGCCCGGATAAAGGGTCAGCTGGCTCTTACGCCCGGTCACGATGTCGTAGCTGTCGAGCGAGTTTTTACTGTTCTGCAGCTCCACTTCATAGCGGCTGTACGGCGACAGCGGCAGGTAATTACGGTTGCCGGAGAGCTGAACAATACGGCCGTTCACCTTAGCGCTCAGCTTGCCGTCATCCTCAAGGCCGGTTTTGAAAATCACCCCGGCGTTGCCGTCGGTGCGGCCGCTGGCGGCGATATTTTTCCCCTGCCAGCCCACGCTGCCGTTGGCGGTCAGGTTGGTGTTCACATAGCCATCCACGCCGCTGTTCACATTCAGCGTGCCGGTGGAGTAGCGGGTATCAAATTGAGCATACGCGCCGCCGCTGAGGGTTTTATCATCACCTGTGTCGCCGGAAATCGCCCGCGAAACGTTGGCGCCGATGGTACGGATGGTGCCTTCATCAAACTGTTTACGCGCCGACAGGTTGGCCATGGTGTAGCCATTCTGGTGCGTCATCCCGGCGCTGAACCAGTTGCCGAGCGGCAACGAGAAATCGAGCGCAATATATTTCCCGGTGCTGGCGCTGCTGTCGCCGTTATTAAAGCGCTGTAGGCCCGCGCGCAGGCCCAGCGATCCCCATGAGCCGGTGTAAAGCGTCTGGTAGTAATCCGCCGTGTAGTAGTGGCTGTCATAGCGGCGGTCGTCGTTATAGCTGATGCTGAAGGTACCCAGCTTTGACCAGAGTGAATTGAGGTTCAGCGTGCCGCCGATAGCCCGGTTGTCGGCATTACTGCGCCGTATCCGGTCGCCAATCTGCGTTTTTTCCTGGTTGACCCACACCGAACTAAAGCCGCCGGGCAGCGTGGCGCTGATACTGCCGATGCTGCTCCAGGAGCTGTCGCTGGCCAGCATATTCTGCAGGTTCACGTTAATGGACTCGGTGATCGGCAGGGTCAGGCGCGTCTCGGCGACGGCGTTGTTATCGTAACCGTAGCCGGTCGCCGCCCAGCTTAAGGTGCTGAGCGACCCGGAGGCCGATGCGCCCGCCAGCCAGCTGTCTTTTGCCGGCAGCGTCTTTTTACCGCTTTCGGACCAGCGGTCCATATGGAAGCTACCGCCCCAGAACTGCCAGGCCAGCGGCGCGCCGGCGCCGCGTCCGCGGCTGAACAATTTATTGACCCGCTGGGTACGCTTGCTGACCACCCGGCCGTTCACAATCACTTCAACATCGACATCATAAATCCCATAAGGCAGGCCGCGGGTGTCCACTTCGTGGTTACCCATGGCAAAGTTCTGCACGCTCATCAGGCGCCCGTCGCGGGTCAGATGGACCTCCCCGGCGGCGGGTAAAAAGGCGACCACCGGCGTGGCCGACTGGCTGTTATCAAATACCGTCGAACTGGCCTGGTTGCCCCAGGAAGCGCCGTAAATTTTCCCTGCCGAAACGGCGGTCATTGGGCCAAGGGACTGTAGATTCCAGGTATCCAGCATCCCGCCCGCAAAACGGTGACCGGCAAAGTCGCGCTCATACATCGCTTTATAGACTTCGCTGTCCTGATTGCCGGAGCCAATACCGTACAGCGAGCCGTCGAGCACCACGTGGTGCTCGCGCAGCGCGGTGACGTTGTTCAACGACAGATAGCTGGAGGTATTATTGCCGCCGTTACGCATCTGGTTGTTATAGACCCCGAGGTTATAGTTCATCGTGCTGCTGAGGGTATTGACGCTGGACTGACCGATATCTTCGCTGCGCGAGCGGAGTACCGTACCCAGCGCTTCTTTTTTCACCACCAGCTGCAGCAGCAGCTGGCGCAGGCTGAGCTGTAGCTGCGCATCATCTGTGAGGCTAATGTTGAGTTCTTTGCTGAAAGCTTCATTGGCCAGCGCGGTGAGCTGTTTGCGGGTCTGATCGCTGACGGTGGCGTTATTATCGTTTTCTTCCAGCTGAATTTGCCGTACGCGCAACACGCCGTTATCCAGCCAGATAAAGGCATTGCCGATCCGCTGATCGTCCTGGGTGCCGGTGCTGCCTTCAAGGTGAATAAACAGAGGAATGCTCATTCCGTCCTGCAGCGCCTGGCTGAAGGCCTGGGGGATAATCACGCCGCCGATTTGCTGTACTTTGTCGGAGGCGGCAGTGACGCTAAATGGAACCAGCAAAATGACCATGCCGGAGGCAAAGAGTGTTTTTAATCCTGGAGCGATCCCTGGTTGAGCCATGATGTTGATCCGTCATAAGAAATGTCTATTTCACGGGAACAAACTGCTCGCCCTGCCAGAGCGCAACCCGTCCTTTTTTGTCCGCAACGTTCACGCGCGTGAAGCGACGCTCTTTACCCGGCATCAGGAAGTAATTTTCCTTGCACTCTTTACCGTCAGCCGGCTTCAGACACGGGCCGTAGGCAAGAATGCGCAACGTCGCATTACCGGTATTGACCAGCGTGCCGTTGGCGTACTGATAGCGAAAGTTTGCTTTCCTTGGCGCCACCACCAGGATAGTGCCGATGCGTGCCGAGGCGGTGGCGACCGCGCTGCGGGTCGAGCCATTGCGCTGGGCATCGCTGAGCGCCTGATCGAACCAGACGATGCGGTAATAGCGCTCTTTATCATCCGCCGGGCCTTTGTAGAAAAAGCGGATCACGTCGCTGGCCTTCGCGGGCAGCAGCAGACTAGCCGGGGTCAGTAAAATCTCGTCCTGCTTATCCATCGGGATCACCTTACCGCCATCCAGCGGCGAAGAGAGGCGTTCCATATGGATGTTGATTAAGCGACCGCTGTCGGTCGTGTTCTTGATCTCTTTACTCAGCGTGCTGCTTTCGCTGTTCATAAATGAAGAGATATCGCCCACATCCAGCGCCAGGGCTGGCGTCATTGTGCTGAGCAACAGGCTGATGGCCAGAATGTGTTTTTTCATATGAATTCAGTCCGTGAAATAAGGCAGGGGGACATTCCCCCTGCCTTGTGCTACGAGAGGATCAGCTGGTCCAGGTCGCGTCGAACTGTACGCTGACGTCACCGCTCCAGATACCTTCCGGCAGGGCGCTGTAGTCAGTGACAGCCGTAGAACCATTGGTGGTGCCGCTGATGATGGAGAACGTGAAACCGTCCTGCGCGGTGGTGCGGCCAGCGGTGTTATAGCCGTTAGACAGCGCGCTGAGGTTGCCGCCCAGGGTGCCCGCAGCGGTGTCGATCATGGTGGTGTCAGCCGTTTTTTCGACCGCAACGCCGTTGTAGTCAACGCCCACGCTCAGGGTTGAACCAGAGGTATCCAACTGAGTCAGAGTGTTCGTGATCAGACGAGAAGTCAGTTTGAATGAGGTCGCGGTGGTGTCACCTTCGATAGCCACATCAAACAGGCCTTTCTGTGAGTTAAAGCCTTTAATCCCTTCGGCATACTGGAAAGCCAGGCTGCCCAGCGGAGTCACCACCAGCTTGCTGGTAGTGTCTTTTTTGGCGGTTGCGGACCAGGTAGCGACTGCCTGAGCAGTAACGTCAGCTGCCTGAGCGACACCCATACCGGCAAACGCGGTTACCAGAGCAATTGCAAGAACCTTTTTTTTCATAGCTTTTTCATCCTGAGTTTATTAAGGGACCTGATGTCCCACGTCTGTGTGCATTTCCCGCCATAATTCAGGCCGCATAATATTTATTGCGGCACAAATTATTTTGGGGTTACGACCTGGTGCACAATTTTAAAATTACGTCCATTACTAATTACAGCGCGAGCTTATATATCTTTGAATACAGTTTTGCCTCGGCATTTCGCCGATGGGTATAAACCGTTTTCACACTACAATTTTCAATTTTGGCGATAGATTTTGGATGCATTCCCTGCGCCGTCATACGAATTATCTGCATTTCCCTGTTGGTAATTTTGTCTTTCTTTATATCTTTGCGTAGAAAACGACCATTAATAACGTATGCCAGCTCCTGACGAATATCTTTCGCTAAGTCGACATAAACTACGCCCCGAATAGAGCCATTGTAATACCAATAATTGGCCAACGCTTCCGAGCGCCTTGCGGCAATTAATACGATCTGTTTTCCTTTCATTTCAGCCAGCCACTCATTATCGCGGCGGATAAAATAGTTCAGCGAACTGGCGCTAAGATTAATAAATACAAATTCCCGGCGTACCTTTTCAAGTGACAGGTAAATTAAGTTATCGATATCAATAATTAGCTCAGCGAGTCCTTTAAGAAAATAACTGTCATGCGCTGGCCAGATGCACTGATCCAAAGAATATTTATAATCCATATAAAGTTAAACCCCATAGTCCTGGAAATCTTGAACGTATCACAACACTGCTGATAGCCCAGGCCTGCAAAGTCTAAGTCAGCAAATTCCCTCTTTAATATATCTAACCTAAAACTCAAAATAGTATTGCTTGAGACAAAGAACGCTAAATGACTTGCTTGTTTCTTGTGTTATCAAATTTAGGATTTTTCTCCATGTGTGTCAATAAGTGCTCAGAGTGCTAATTACCGAACAGGTCAATTTAAGCCAAAACAATAAAAATAAGAATATTGAGTTAAACACAAAAAGCATTTATTTTCATATGGTTATTAGCATTGCGTACGGGGATTCTTAAGTGAATATTATATGTTCCAGGATCTTAGCCATTACTGGTTAAGACTATTCTTAACGAGGGTTTCATTCGGAAATGCAAAAAAGTCGAACAAATTCAAAAAATAAGAACATAATACCAATAAACAACACAAAATCAGTGGTTAATTCCATTAACTAGCGTAAATAATGAAATTACACTCCGCACAAAAGGCCTGGTCGCCGACTAAAAATTTATCGAGGCCAATCGTAATCAAGCACGAAAAGATTAACTATTCGGTTAAACCGACTCAGCAAGAAGCCTGGCACGAACATCCTGAATGATGCCTTTGCGCCCGAGGCGGTAAATTTCCCCTGCAAATATCGCATACACCGCATTATATTTATCAGAGGAAATACGTATCATTATTAATCTCATTGCCAAAGCGTATTAAAGGTAGCAGACCCTGACCGGATTCCCGCTTGTGGATACAAAAGTGTGACCGCTGTCGGACTTTTTCGCCACCCGCTACCTCAAATCTTGCGTCCGTTCACTATTTGTTCGTCTTACTGTCATCCGACAGTCATATAAAACACCATTAATAGTGCCCAGTTGACTGACGAACCTGGACGCATTTATGAACAGTTCTCTGGCTGCGGTTGCAGAAACCGATTTTCAACCGTTTACGCCCCCCTATACCGACCGGCAGCGCAAGGTCCTGAGCGTACGTAACCTGAGCAAATCCTGGAACGCGCAGCAAACCGTTCTGGATAGCATCAGTTTCGATCTTCATGCGGGCGAACTGGTTGGCGTGATTGGCCGTTCCGGCGCCGGTAAATCGACGCTTCTGCACCTGCTGAACGGCACCCATAGCGCCAGCGGCGGCGAGATCCTGAGCTTCCCGGAAGTGGGGACGCCGCAGGACGTATCAAAGCTGTCAGGCCGCGCGTTAAACGCCTGGCGCAGCCAGTGCGGCATGATCTTTCAGGATTTCTGCCTGGTCCCGCGCCTCGACGTTTTGACCAACGTGCTGCTGGGGCGCCTGAGCCAGACCTCAACCCTGAAATCCTTATTCAAAGTCTTCCCCGACGCCGACCGCGCCCGCGCGATCTCTCTGCTGGAGTGGATGAATATGCTGCCGCAAGCGCTACAGCGGGCGGAAAACCTCTCCGGCGGCCAGATGCAGCGCGTGGCCATTTGCCGGGCATTAATGCAAAACCCCGGTATTTTACTGGCCGATGAACCAGTCGCGTCTCTTGACCCGAAAAATACGCAGCGAATTATGAATGTCCTGCGCGAAATTAGCGAACAGGGCATCAGCGTGATGGTAAACCTGCATTCGGTGGAGCTGGTGCGTGAATATTGCACGCGGGTTATCGGCGTGGCCAAGGGCAAGATTATTTTTGACGACCATCCCGCGCAGCTGAATCAGGAAATTCTGCACCAGCTGTACGGCGATGAAATTAGCCAATTGCATTAAATTTCACTCACACGGGCAAAATAATGAAAAAGTACATCACTGGCGCAGTTCGTTTATCCGCAGCGGTTGCAGGCATTATGATGGCGTGGCAGGCAGGCGCTGCTGAACAGCCGAAGGAATTAAATCTGGGCATCCTTGGCGGCCAAAACGCAACGCAGCAAATTGGTGATAACCAGTGCGTTAAACAGTTCCTCGATAAAGAACTGAACGTCGATACGAAGTTGCGTAACTCTTCCGACTACTCCGGTGTAATTCAGGGATTGCTGGGCGGAAAAGTTGACGTCGTATTAAGCATGTCGCCGTCATCATACGCTTCGGTTTATATTAACAATCCTAAGGCCGTCGATATTGTCGGGATTGCCGTAGATGATAAAGACCAGTCCCGCGGCTATCACTCGGTGGTGATTGTCAAAGCCGACAGTCCGTATAAAAAGTTAGAAGATCTGAAGGGCAAAGCCTTTGGCTTCGCCGACCCGGACTCCACTTCCGGCTTTTTAATTCCGAACCACGCTTTTAAACAGCAGTTCGGCGGCACCTCGGATAACAAATACAATAACTTCTTCTCCAGCGTGACCTTCTCCGGCGGTCACGAGCAGGACATTCTGGGGGTACTGAACGGCCAGTTTGCCGGCGCGGTGACCTGGACCTCCATGGTCGGCGACTATAACAGCGGCTACAGCGTCGGCGCCTTTAACCGCCTGATTCGCATGGATCACCCGGATTTGATGAAGCAAATTCGCATTATCTGGCAATCGCCGCTGATCCCGAACGGTCCGATCCTCGTCAGCAATGCCCTGCCGGCGGACTTTAAGGCCAAAGTCGTTACCGCGATTAAAAAGCTCGATACTGACGATCACGCCTGCTTTATCAAGGCGATGGGCGGTACTCAGCACATCGGCCCGGGAAGCGTGGCTGATTTTCAGCAGATCATCGATATGAAACGCGAACTGGTTAGCGCGCGTTAATCCCGCCCCTGACGCCGTCGCCCGCTGGCTATCGCGGGCAGCGGCGACTCGTTGAAGACACCACGACGCATGAATAACACCCATACCGAATTCGAACGCTATTACCAGCAGGTCCGCTCGCGGCAAAAGCGCGATACCTTGAGCGGATCCCTGCTGCTGTTGGCGCTCTATTTTGCCGCCGGCAGCATGGCCGAGTTTAATCTCTTTACTATCTGGCACTCGCTGCCCAACTTTTTCGATTACATGTTTGAGACGCTGCCGACGCTGCGCGTCGCCGACCTGTTTGCCGATTCGCATACCAAAGGTTCGCTGGCTTACTGGGGCTATCGTCTGCCGATACAGCTGCCGCTGATCTGGGAGACGCTGCAGCTGGCGCTGGCGTCCACGCTGGTGGCGGTGGCGATAGCCACCCTGCTGGGGTTCGTTGCCGCCAGCAACGCCTGGTCCCCTGCCCCGCTGCGGGTTGCCGTCCGCGTGCTGGTGGCTTTTCTGCGCACCATGCCGGAGCTGGCGTGGGCGGTCATTTTCGTGATGGCTTTTGGTATCGGGGCGATACCGGGCTTTCTGGCATTGATGCTGCACACTATCGGCAGCCTGACCAAGCTGTTCTATGAAGCGGTGGAGAGCGCCCAGGATAAACCGGTGCGCGGTCTGGCCGCCTGCGGCGCGTCGCATCTGCAGCGTATTCGCTTCGCCCTGTGGCCGCAGGTGAAACCCATTTTTCTCTCCTACGGCTTTATGCGGCTCGAAATTAACTTCCGCTCTTCGACGATCCTCGGGCTGGTAGGCGCGGGCGGCATCGGCCAGGAGCTGATGACCAACATCAAACTGGATCGTTACGATCAGGTCAGCATCACGCTGCTGCTGATTATTATCGTGGTATCGCTGCTGGATATGCTGTCCGGCCGCCTGCGGCAGTGGGTTCTGGAGGGGAAAAAATGAGTCAGTGGCAAAAACAACCGGATATCGCCGCCAGCCGCCGCCAGCATCGGCATTTATATCAGGCCCAGGGGCGCTATCTGCGCTATGTCGGCCTGCTGGCGCTGGCCAGCGTGCTCTATTATGTCTGGTTCTTTATGCAGTTCGGCATCAGCGGCGGGCAGCTCGCCGCCGGGCTGCAGCAGATGGGTCGCTACCTACTGCGGATGTTCGTCTGGCACGACTTTTTCAACTGGCCGTTTCGCTATTACTTCACGCAAATCGCCATTACCCTGGCGATTGTTTTCGCCGGGACGCTTACCGCGACGGTTATCGCCCTACTGCTCTCTTTTCTCGCGGCGCGCAACATTATGCGCGGCGTTGTTCCGGGGATCATCGCCCTGCTGATGCGCCGGTTGTTCGACGTGCTGCGCGGCATCGATATGGCTATCTGGGGGCTGATTTTCGTCCGCGCCGTAGGGCTCGGGCCGCTGGCCGGGGTGCTGGCGATTATCATGCAGGATACCGGGCTGCTGGGCCGTCTGTATGCCGAGGGGCATGAGGCGGTTGACCGTTCGCCGGGACGCGGCCTGACGGCGGTGGGGGCGAACGGTTTGCAGAAGCATCGCTTCAGCATTTTTACCCAGTCTTTTCCGACATTTCTGGCGCTCAGCCTGTATCAGATTGAATCGAATACCCGTTCCGCGGCCGTACTCGGTTTTGTCGGCGCGGGGGGCATCGGCCTGATTTATGCGGAAAATATGCGCTTGTGGAACTGGGACGTGGTGATGTTTATTACCCTGCTGCTGGTGGCGGTGGTGATGGCGATGGATACGCTGTCCGCCTGGCTGCGCCGCCGCTATATCGGCGGCAGCGCGGTGCCTCTGTTTAAAGCTGATTAGTTTTTTCCCGGAAACGGTACTGCGCACTTGTCCGGGCTACCCAGCCGGCACGAAAAAGTAGCCCGGTTAAGGCGTTTACGCCGCCGCCCGGGGGAAAATCACAGCCGCCACGTCAGCACCGGCCACCGGTGCTGCGCGTTCGCCGCCGCCAGCTGCGGGCACGGATTGACCAGCCGTACGCGATCGGCATGCAGGCACAGCGGCAGGTCGTTGATTGAATCGGTGTAGAAGGTTATCTCGCCCGAATAGTCGGGATGGGCCGCCAGCCACTGCTGAAGGCGCACGACTTTCCCCTGCTGATAGCTCGGCGTACCGGCAATCACACCGCTATAGCCACCGTCGGACATTACGACGTCAATTCCCAGCGCCTGCTCGATGCCCAGCTCCGCCGCAACCGCCTGTACCAGCAGGCTGACCGACGCCGAGATCACCAGCATCTGCTCGCCCTTCGCCTGTAAAGTCCGAATCAAATCCCACGCCTGCGGATACACGCGCGGCATAACCTCTTCGCGTACGCAGCGCGCCAGCAGCGCGTCTACGTCCTGCTTTGGTACGCCAATCAGCGGTGCCTGAATCAGGGCGACATAATCGGCGATATTCATTTCGCCGCGGTCGTAGTCCTCCATCAGTCGCGCTTCCCGCGCCAGGTAATCAAGATCGTTTACCCAGCCCTCACGCACCATAAAGCGGCTCCACAGCGTACTGCTGTCTCCCTTAATTAACGTATTATCCAGATCGAAAATGGTCAGCGTTTTACCCATCGTTTATTTTCCCTTATCGGCCACGGCGTCTCGCGAGAGCATGCGCAAGAAAAATGACAGCAGAATGACCCGGGCGAAATACCTGGGTCATTGGCTATGCGGCGCTAACTTTCGGCGCGCGAAACACCAGCATAATTCCGCCAAGGATCGCCGCCATACCGACGACCGCCGCCCAGGGGAGTCGGTTCCCCAGCATCAGATAGTCCAGCAGCGCGGTAATCACCGGCACCAGATAAAACAGACTGGTGACGTTAACGATATTCCCGGCGCTCAGCAAACGATAGAGCAGCAGCTGAGCCACGACCGAAATCAGCAGGCCAAGGAACAGCACCGGGATGATAAAGCCTGCGCTAAAGTGAACATAAAAACCGCTCACCGGCGCCATAAATAAGCACAAAAGCAGGCTAACCAGATACTGTAGCGGCAGAACGTCAACCGGCGCCTGGCGGCTACGCTTTTGCAAAATGGCGCCAAAGGTCATCAGCAGCAGCGCGGCAAGGGCAAAAATAATGCCGCTGACCGCCATCTGCGAAGCCGCCAGGCTCCGCCATACCAGCAGAACCAGCCCCGCCAGCGCCAGCAGCAGGCCCAGCAGCCGAATGCCCTGCAGCCGCCGCTCAACGACGCAGAGGGTGAGAATCGGCTGAATGCCCATGATGGTGGCAATCAGCCCCGGCGTCACGCCGTGGGCCATCGCTTCAAAGTAGCAGACGGAATAGCCGCCAATCAGCATCAGTCCGCTGATGATGACCTGCAATCGCGTCCCGCGCGCCGGTAGCCAGCGTTTGCGCAAAATAGCGAGCGGCAGCAGCGCCAGCAGGGCTATCAGAAAACGGAAAACCAGCAGCGCCATCGGCGATGCGTTGTCCAGCCCCCAGCGGGTAAAAATCGCGGCGCTGCCCCACAGCAGGACAAAGGTTGCCGTTGTCGCCTGCGAGGCGAGCAAAGCGTATCGAGAATGCATAAATGTGTTCCAGATCCTGAATGTGTTGCGGTCGGTACGCGTTATCAACGAGTACCATAAAGTTCGGAGGTCAGACCCCGGTTACCACGGATTCAGGAGGCGGAGGGCAGGCGCAGGAATACAGGCGACGACGCGATGATACCATCCAGCCCGCCGATAAATCAGCGCAGGAGAGGAAATGTCCAGAGATGGCGCTATGCGTCACGGGGGTCACCTGTTAGTTAACGTGCATAAACATTAGCATGGTTAACGAAAAATTTACAAGACAGCGCGTGACTCGGGGAATGCGCCGGGATTCACGCATCAGTGCGGGTTTTCCCGGGTCGCGCTACGCTTACCCGGGCTACGCCTCCACGGCATTGTGCTGAGCGGTCGCCCGGGCAGATACGCGGCGAGGTAGCTTCCCTCCTCATCCCCACAAGCTCATGACCAGCAGCACCGCTATCAGCAATAGCGGATAAATTCGCACATGCCAGCGATCCGGTAAACGCGCCAGCCAGCGGGAGGCGATTTTTAATCCCAGCCAGCTTCCCGCCACCAGCTGCGCCGCCGCCGACAGCCAGATATTGCCGACAAACCCAGCCGGCAGCGCCACCGGCGACAGCCACGCCATCAACAGCCAGGTGAGCGTCGCCGTTGCCGCCAGCGGCAGGGTCAGGACGTTGGCCATCGCCGCGGCTTCAGACATCAGCACGCCGCGACGGCGCATTAAAGGAACCGTCATCACGCTTCCTCCGACGCCGAGAAAAGAGGCGATCAGGCCAATGACGCCCCCTACCGTCAGCTCATGGGGCGCCGTCGGCACCACCCGGCTGGACGGCGGAGTCATAAATCCGGCGCGAAAGTAGCAATCGATAATGGTCGCCAGTAGGTAGATAACGAACAGCCAGCGGATCCACTCCCCGTTCACCTGAAGCGCCAGCATCGCGCCCGCCGTTCCGCCCACGGCAATGCCGGTAAGCATCGCCCATAAGCGGCGCCAGCGGAGGATACCGGTACGCGCGTGCCGCCAGGTCGCCAGCAGCGCGGAACAGAGCATAACCAGCGCCGAGGTGGCGACGGCGATCTGCATCGCCTGTTGCCCGACGGCGCTTTGCGCTCCCCACCCGTTGGTCGCCAGTAAATAGAGCAGCGGGACAGTAACGAAACCGCCGCCGAAGCCAAAGAGCCAGGTCGTGATGCCGGAAAGTATGCCGCACAGAAAAAGCCAGTCGCTCATTGGAACGCCTCCACAAAAGGAGGTAACGATATAGAATAAGGCGATGGCCGGCTTACGCTTTAAAGCCAATCTATTACGAATTTCAGCCAGGGCTACACTTATGCGCAACGTTGCGATTGATGACGTCGACCATCTTCCTCGCCCGGTACTGGCGCTGGGCAGCGACTATCCGCCCAACACCCTTCTGGAGAGGCATAGCCACCGCCGGGCGCAGTTTCTGTACGCCATGAACGGATTAATGAAGGTCGAAACGGACGACGGCCAGTGGCTGGTACCGCCGTTCAGCGGGGTCTGGATCCCGGCGACGAAACCGCATCGCGTCTGGATGCCCGGCGTCAGCACCCACAGCCTGTATATTGACGCGCGGGACGCCCCGCGGGAAAACGAGCGCTGCGAAGTCTTACAGGTTTCTCCGCTGGCCCATCAGCTGCTGCTGGCCGCCTGTCGGCTACCGCTGCTGTATGAAGAGAGCGGGCGCGACGCCGCTCTGATTACGCTGCTGCTCCATGAACTGCGCGCCGCCGCGCCGCTGCCGATGTTTACGCCGCTTCCGCAGAACAGCCGCCTCGCGGCGTTATGCGGCGATTTTCAGCGCCAGCCGAGTATCCGCAGTACGCCGCAGCAGTGGGCGCAAAAGCTGAGTAAGAGCGTACGCACGTTTAATCGTCTGTTTCGTCGCGAGACCGGGATGGCGTTTTGCGACTGGCGCCAGCAGGCCTGCCTGATGTACGCCATGACGGCGCTGCGTGAGGGGAATTCGGTTACCGAAGTTGCGCTAAGTCTGGGCTATGAGTATCCGGCTGCCTTTACCGCGATGTTCCGCAAAGCGATGGGCTATTCGCCGCTGGCGTTTATCCGTCAGATAAACGGCGGACCGGCACACGCCAGTCCGCCGTAGTCGCGGATTACCCGGCTGCGCGATTCAGCCAGTCAAACAGCGTGTCCACCGAGAGCTGCGCAGGCGCACGCGATGCTGGCTGTCCCGGTTTAATCAGCAGCAGCGTCGGCAGACCGCGCACGCCGAGGTCGCTCGCCATCGCCTGATGCCGATCGGCATCCAGGTAGCGCGTATCCAGTTGAGCAATTCGCGAGCTGAGTTTCTCATGCGCCAGCAGCTGCCAGAGCTTGCGGCAGTGCACGCAGCGTTCCGCGCCAACGAACAGCAGCACCGGCCGTTCACTCTCCAGCTCGCTCGCCGCGCTTATCGGCGTGAACGCGCTTTCCGCGACGCGGAACAGCTTCGGACTGCGGCGCAGGGTATCGTTATCGGTTGCCACGCACAGCGCATCGGCACTTTTACTGTACGGCTTCACGCCCGCCACCCGCACCACGCTCTGCGCCGGACCGGCTCCCGCCGCCCCAGGCTGGCGCAGGGTACGCACATCCACCGCCGCAATCGGCGCCTCCTGCGGCTGCGCCAGCTGCGGGATCCAGCCATAGGGAATGCGGTAGGCGCGATAGACCATATTGTTGTTCAGGGTCTTGCCCCAGAACGGCGAAATATATTCCCAGACAATTTCGTGGTCGCGGGTCACTTCGAAAATGCGCCCGTTCGATCCTTCGTTAATCAGGGTATTGCCGTTTTCCAGGCGCTGCATATTGCTGATATAGGGGCTGTAAAAGCGGTACGAATCGGTCGGCTGCGGCAGATCTGCTTCATAGGGCGAGTAGCGCCATTCGATATCGAGGGTCAGCGGATTGATCTCCAGGATCCGGGAGTAATCGCGCCAGGCGTTTTTCACGCCGTCCGCCGATGCCGGATTCGGCGCGCCGTATCCGGCCCAGCCGCCGTTATCGAAAATCAGGATATTACCCGCGCCCGGTAGCCCCTGCGGGATCATATGCGCATGGTGCTGGCCGATGATCCAGCCGATGTGCTTCAGCTCCGGCTTGCTGTAGTCCGGGCCCAGCTGCCAGACGATCTTGCCGCTCTGTTTGTCGATAATGGCGATAATGTTGGATTCGCGGGCGTCCCAGATAATATTGTCGGGGTGAAAACGCGCATCGCCGGCGTCATACCACTTATTCGGCCCCAGAGCCGACATCGAATTGATATGCATCCAGTCGCCCATACCGCCGCCGCTGGCGCGCATATTCGGGTTGTTGTACAGCGCGGTACGCGCCGCGTCGTCGAAACCCAGCTCGTGGAAATGGTCGCTGCAGCGCCACTCCCACACCACGTTGCCCTGCCAGTCAACTTCAATAATGGTGTCGTCCAGCAGCAGCTTGTCGGAAATCGCTTCATTAACCAGATTGGTGTGGGCGAGGATCAGGGTATTGCCGCCATCCACCTGCGGCTCCAGCCCCGGCGCGTAGTAGCCCACCGGGTTACCCGCGCGCTGATAGTCGTGATGCGCGCGCGCCATCCAGCGCGTTTCATTGCCCGGATCGCTCACCTGCTCGTAGCGATCGAATTTCCAGGTGACGTTGCCTTCCCAGTCCACCTGGATCAGGTCGAGCATATCTTGCATACCGTAGCGCGGGTCGCGCTCGCCGCTGTGGCCGAGGATCGCGCCGCCGGGCAGGATTTTATTGGGAAACCCGTGCAGTTCAGGCCATTCGCGCACCACGCGGCCGTTCATATCCACCAGCACCGCGCCGTGTTCGGTGGCCTGGAAAAGGGTGTAGCCGCTCCAGGCGCGCGACGGATCGTAGAGGGTGGCGCCGGTCGGGTAGACGGAAGGATATCCCATATATTGCTCCTTAAATAAAAGAATCAGGCAGAGGTAATCAGGTTGCGAATCTGGCGGCAGGCGGCGCTAAACGAAGCATCATCGCGCTGGCGCGGATGGGGCAGCGCCAGGCTCACCACTTCCCGTATCCGCCCCGGACGCGGCGAGAGCACAACGACCCGGTCGGCCAGAGCGACGGCCTCTTCCACATCGTGCGTCACCAGCAGCGTGGTGGTTCCCGCGCGCTGGTGGATCTGTAAAAGTTCCTGCTGCAGAGTGTGGCGCGTCAGGGCATCCAGCGCGCCGAAAGGCTCATCGAGCATCAGGATCTGCGGACGGGCCACCAGGCCGCGGGCAATGGCCACCCGCTGTGCCATCCCGCCGGAGAGCTGCGCGGGCAACGCGTTGGCGAATTCGCTGAGCTGCACGCGTTCCAGCATTTCCAGCGCCCGCTGGCGCTTCGCCGCCCGGCTGAGCTTTTCATCCGCCAGGCCGAGCATCACGTTGTCGAGCACGTTAAGCCACGGAAACAGGCGCGGCTCCTGAAATACGATGCCGCGCTCTTTGCCCACGCCGGTGACCCGCTCGCCGTTAATGCGAATTTCGCCCTGGGTCGCTGACTCAAGGCCTACCAGCATCCGCAGCAGCGTCGATTTGCCGCAGCCGCTGCTGCCCACCAGCGCCACCAGTTCACCGGCGGCGATATCCAGGCTGAAATTCTGTAGCGCCGTCACCTGTTGCCAGGATTTACGCACGTGACGAAAAGAGACCAGAGTCGAAGAGGTCATAGCTGCTCCTGTTGACGCCAGCGGGTGGCGCGCATTTCCAGTAAACGTCCGGCTTTATCCAGCGCCGCGCCGGTAATACCGACCAGCACCATGCCGCAAAGAATGGTGGGCATATCCAGCAGCTGCTGGGCATTGATCATCAGACTGCCGATGCCGACGCCGGAGGACATGAAATATTCCGCGCCGATATTGCCAAGCCAGGCGTAAATCAGCGCCAGCCGCAGACCGGCGAAGATCCCCGGCGCCGCGCCGGGAAGAATGACCCTGCGCAGGCGCGCTACTTCACCTAACCGCAGCACTCTGGCAACCTCATCGAGCTGCAGGTTGCGCTGCAGCACGGCCTGCAGGGTGCTGAAGAACATCGGAAAGAACGACGCCAGCGCGATAAAAACGATTTTGCCGCCGTTATCGTTGCCCACCCACGCGGTCAGCAGCGGCAGCCAGGCAAACAGGGCGATATGACGCAGCACGTTGAGCGTAGGCGTGAAAATTTGCCCGGCGCGCGGGCGCAGCGCCAGCAGCAGTCCGCAGAGCAGGCCCCCCGCAATCCCCAGCGCGCCGCCGACAAAGGCTCGCCCGAGGCTTGCCAGCATCGCCGCGGTCAGCTCCCCGCTCAGGGCGCCCTGCATAAAACGCGCCGCCACCGCCAGCGGCGAAGAGAACAACGCGCCATCGATCCAGCCCCACGAACTTGCCAGCTGCCACAGCGCCAGCAGGACCAACGGCAGCTGCAGCGCCCGCCAGCTGGCCTGCGGTTTCCACGCCAGGCGTCCGGCGGCTGGCTGCGGCCAGAACACCAGCCGGGCACAGGCGCGGTTCGCCGCCCACTCCATCAGCATGCCGCTCAGGCCAACCACCGCAATGGTGACGAAGACGATATCCAGCTGAAACAGCTGGCGGCCCCAGACCATCAGGTAGCCAATGCCTTCCGAAGAAGCCAGCAGTTCAACGACGATAAGCGATACCCAAGCCTGGGACAGCGCCAGACGCAGGCCGGTAAACCAGCCCGGCAGGCTTGCCGGGATCACCAGCCAGCGCAGCCGCTGCCAGCGGGAAAAGTTCATCACCCTTGCGGCTTCGCTCAGGGTCAGCGGCACGCCGGCCACCGCCTGCTGCGTATTAATGGTCATCGGCACCACGGTGGTTTTGACGATAACCGCCAGCTTGAGGCCGTTATCAATGCCGAACAGCACCATAAACAGCGGGATCCAGCCGAGCGTCGGGATTTGCGCCAGGGCGTAGAACAGCGGCTCCACGCGCTGCGCGGCGGCCGGGACCAGGCCGAACAGCGCGCCAAGCAGCGTGCCGGCAGTGGCCCCCAACAGCAGGCCAAGCGCCAGATGCTGAAGGCTGAATCCCCACTGCGCCAGCAGGTCGCCGCTCAGCAGCGATAGCGCGGTATCGGCAACCACCGACGGCGCGGGCAAAATTTGCTCCGGCATCCATCCTTCGCGAGCGGCGACGTACCACAGCAGCAGCAGCAACGCTGGTAGCAGCCACGGCCAGCCGTTAAGCCTGAAGCCCGGCCTGGCTGGGGCATCGGTTCTTAAGATCATCTGCGACATATCGGTCCACTTTTCGGCAAGTTATGTCGCTATCAAAACGTCACTTCCCCTTCGCCGCCATTGCGTAAGGCGAATAATCCCGATGCATCGAATGCATTTCAGCCTGCCGGCCGCACGGCGTCTGATTTAGCTTTTTTTCACCCAAGCTTGGCGAATAAAAGCATTTAACACGCGGCCCGTGGGCTCTTTAGGGTGAGAAAAAACTCAAGGGAGCAATACGTTATGATGAAAGCATTTTTTAGCCGCACCTTGCTGGCGCTGGCGGTGGTTATCGGCCTGGCGGCAAGCGTCCAGGCCGAAGCGCTGCGCACCATTCGCATCGGCGTGCCGGACCAGAGCGCAGGCAGTAAACCCTTTATTGAGGGTCCGGTCGGCATGGCGTTTATCCGCCATCAGCTGGAAGAAACGTTTAAACCGCAGGGCGTAGAAGTGCAGTGGCAGTTTTTCAAAGGCGCTGGCCCGGCGGTAAATGAAGCGTTAGCCAACCGCCAGCTGGATTTTGTCTACCTCGGCGATCTGGCGGCGATTATCGGTAAAGCCAACGGACTGCCGACGCGCCTGCTGCTGGGCAGCCGCGGCTCGGAATCTTACCTTGCGGTGACCAAAGCCTCGGGGATTAAAACGCTGGCCGATCTGCAAGGCAAACGGGTGGCGGTATATCGCGGCACGGCGGACCAGCTGGCCTTTGACCGCGCGCTGCAAACCGTCGGCCTCAATGAGCGTAGCCTGCAGGTAATCAACCTCGACTGGAACGCCGGCAAAGCGGCGCTGGCGGCCGGTCGCGTCGATGCGGTGTGGGGCGGCGTTTCGCTGCTGGCGCTGCGCGGCGATAAGATTGATGTGGTCGTCAAAAGCGGCGATTCCGGCCGTCAGAACACGACTCAGGCGGGATTCCTCGGCACGCAGACGTTTATTGACGCCTGGCCGCAGGCGACCCAGCAGATGATTAACGTACTGGTGAAGAACGCTGCGGAAATCAGCGACCCGGCCAATCGCGACGCCTGGTCCGCCGAGATGGCGCAGCAGAGCCAGATCCCGCAGGCGCTGTTTCTCGAAGAGCTGCAGCCGCAGGATCTGAACTTTACCACCTCGCCGCGTATCGACCCGTTCCTGACCGACAGCTTTAGCCGTAGCGTCGAACAGGCGAAATCGGGACGCCTGATCCGCAGCGCTTTTGACGTCAGCCAGTGGGTGGACGGCCAGTTTGTCGAGCAGGCGCTGAAATCCCTGCGGCTGGAAAATCGCTGGCCGCAGTATGATGCCAAAGGCCTGGCGAAAAACGCCGGTTAACCGCTCTCCTCCTGCGCCAGCAGCTGCAGCTGATGCTGACGATCGGTATGAAGAATAATCTCAATTAGCTTCTCCACCAGCGGCGGCTGCGCCGCGTGAACCGGAGAGATAATGGCAAACCGGGTCTGCATCAGCCGCCACTCCTCAGGCAGATCGCTGAGCTCCAGCTTAACCAGCCGATGGCTGTGCTGGCACAGCGCGAAGCCGTCCTCGCTGGCGAAGCTAATCGCGTTGGTCTGCGCGAGGGTGGCAAGCAGCGCGTAGATATGGTCACACTGAATCGCCGGGGTAAAATCCTGCTGCTGGCTAAGGGTCGCCAGCACCTTGCGCACGCCCGGCGGCAAATAGGGCGCCGCAAAGGGGTAGCGCAGCATCGCCTGAATAGAGACCGGCCCCTGTTTGGCCTGCGGATGGTCGGCATGGCAGACGAAAAAGCAGCGCTGCGGGCTGAGCGGCTGCACGCGCAGCTGCGGGTCGAGCTCGGCCTGCCAGCTGTCGGCGACCACAAAAGGGTAAAGCTGGGAGTTCAGCGCCTGATGCAGCGCCAGCCAGTTATCGATTTGAAAGCGCACCCTCGCCTGCGGTAAAAGGCGATGAAACCCGCCGACGGCGGCCGGAATCAGCCTCGCGGCAGGGGCCGGGCCGCAGCCAAAAGCGACCTCGCCGTTTTGCGCATCGTCCGCTTCGCGCAGCTGGCTGCTGAGCTCCACGTTCAGCTCCTGAAAGCGGCGGGCGTAGGGCAGCAGCTTTTGCCCGTGCAGGGTGAGCGTCGGTAGCTTACTCTGACGATCGAATAACGGATGGCCGACGCTCTGCTCCAGCGCCTGAATGCTGCGGCTGAAGGCCGACTGCGACAGGCACACCGCCTCCGCCGCGCGATTAAAACTGCCGTATTCAACTAGCGCCACAAAGTTGCGCAGTTGGCGAAAATCCAGATGCATTGGCCGCCCCACTCTCTCTTTTTGGCTACAAAAGTACTGGAGCGCAGCCAGGCGGCGCAATGGCGGAATGATGAGGATTTTTCACCCAGCACGGAAGCAGAAGGAACGTCCAGCATCCGTATATTTGTGAAATATTGTTTCAAGGAGAAAAAAATTATTAATATGGCGAGTTCGGTTTTGCCATAAATAATCAGCGTTAATTCTCACGCCGCGAACCGGCCTATATTATTTACGTAAGGTTTCGTAAATTTTGCGTTTGGTCATTCTGAGGCCGTAGCGAATCGGCTATAAAATATCACGGCCCGTTTTCAGTGACGAAAAACAATGATATGAAGCCCAGACTCTCTCACGCGCTATTATTTGTTCCTTTTTTGCTTTTGGCAGGATGTTCATCCTCATCGAAACCGCATAAAACCGCCGCCCAGAGTAGCCACTCGACCATTGACGGAGGTTCTGACGATCTGATCCCGGTGATCGCCGCGCTGCACGATCAGATGCATACCTGGGAGGGAACGCCCTACGAATGGGGCGGGACGGAGCAAAGCGGCGTCGACTGCTCCGGGTTTGTCTGGCGTACGCTCAAAGATCGATTTAACCTGCCGATGGAGCGCATCACCACTCGCGAACTGCTGCACATGGGCGAGCGCGTGAGTCCGCGCCAGCTACGGCCGGGGGATTTGGTTTTCTTCCGAATTAAAGGCGGCATGCACGTCGGCTTCTATGATACCGACCGTAATTTCCTTCACGCTTCCACCAGCCAGGGCGTGATGCGCTCTTCGCTGGATAATCCGTACTGGCAATCGGTATTCTACCAGGCGCGCCGTCTGCCGAAGGAATATAACGCGCAGATCACGATGAATAACGATAATCTGCACCTGGCGAAAAACCGTTAATCACAAATAATAAAGCCGCCCTGTTACCACGGCGGCTTTATTGTCGATCAGTCTTAGAACTGGTAGGTCATACCGACAGCGACGATATCGTCATCGTTGATCCCGAGCTTATTATCGCTCTTCAGCTGGTTGATTTTATAATCAACAAAGGCGTTCATGTTTTTGTTGAAGTAATAGGTCACGCCAACATCAATGTAGTTGACCAGGTCTTCGCTTCCCACGCCCTCAATATCCTTGCCTTTTGACAGCACGTAGCCCAGGGACGGACGCAGGCCGAAGTCGAACTGGTATTGCGCCACGGCTTCAAAGTTCTGCGCTTTATTGGCAAAACCGCCGCTGATTGGCGTCATTTTGCGGGTTTCGGAGTACATGGTCGCCAGGTAGATATTATTGGCGTCATATTTCAGGCCGGTCGCCCAGGCTTCCGCTTTTTTACCCGTACCGCGGGCCAGCAGGTTCTGATCGTTCGTACGATCGGAGCTGGTGTAGGCCGCGCTGACGGCGAAATCGCTGCCTCCGAAGTCATAGCTTAACGCGGTGCCAAAGCCGTCGCCGTTCTGTTTTTTGGCTTCACGGCCTTCGTTTTTGCCCTGGTACTGCAGGGTCAGATCCAGGCCATCCACCACGCCGAAGAAGTCGGTATTGCGGTAGGTTGCCAGGCCGCTGGCGCGTTTGGTCATAAAGTTATCAGTCTGCGCGGAAGAGTCGCCGCCGAATTCCGGGAACATATCGGTCCAGGCTTCGACGTCGTACAGCGCGCCGAGGTTACGACCGTAGTCAAATGAACCGTAGTTTTTAACTTTCACCCCGGCGAACGCCAGGCGCGTTTTCTGCGAAGAGTCGCTTTCGGTTTTGTTGCCGGAGAACTCTGATTCCCAGCGGCCGTAGCCGGTCAGATCGTCGTTAATCTGCGTTTCGCCTTTGATGCCGAAACGAACGTAGGTCTGGTCGCCATCTTTGCTGTCATAGTCGCTCATATAGTGCATCGCTTTGACTTTGCCGTAGACGTCCAGTTTATTGCCGTTTTTATTATAAACTTCTGCCGCCTGGGTAGCCGAAGAAGCAATAAGACCCATCATCATTAATGCCAGTGAGCTCTTTTTCATTATCTAGTCCTGGTGATTTATTTATACGCGCTAATCAATTCCGGGCGGAAGCCCTGTCAAAAACTGCAGGTTTTTTAACGCTCTAATATTAAAAATTTATGACAACATGGAACTTTTGATAAAAAAGCGTATTTAATTATTTCCGTCATGAATGTGTCACATTTCCCCGCCAGAATGCCCGATCCGCGCAATGAAGTGGTTCGTCCACCACGCCAGGTGTTGGCAAGCGGGCTGACTCCTGTTACAACATCAATTCGATATCGAAACTCCTTTTTGAACGGCAGAGAATCATGAGTGATAGCCAGACGCTGGTGGTAAAACTGGGCACCAGTGTTTTAACGGGCGGATCCCGCCGCCTGAACCGCGCCCATATCGTTGAATTAGTGCGCCAGTGCGCACAGCTGCACGCGATGGGCCACCGAATTGTGATAGTGACCTCCGGGGCGATCGCCGCCGGACGTGAACACCTCGGCTACCCGGAATTGCCCGCGACCATCGCGTCCAAACAGCTGCTGGCGGCGGTTGGCCAGAGCCGTCTTATCCAGCTGTGGGAACAGCTGTTTTCTATTTATGGCATTCACGTCGGCCAGATGCTGCTGACCCGCGCCGATATGGAAGACCGCGAGCGTTTCCTTAATGCCCGCGATACCCTGCGCGCGCTGCTGGATAACAACATCGTGCCGGTAATTAATGAAAATGACGCCGTGGCCACCGCCGAGATTAAAGTCGGCGATAACGATAATCTTTCGGCGCTGGCGGCGATTCTCGCGGGCGCCGATAAACTGCTGCTGCTGACCGATCAGCAGGGCCTGTTCACCGCCGACCCGCGCAACAACCCGCAGGCCGAACTGATTAAAGACGTGTACGGTATCGATGACGCCCTGCGCGCGATCGCGGGCGACAGCGTATCGGGTTTAGGTACCGGCGGTATGGGCACCAAGCTGCAGGCCGCCGATGTCGCCTGCCGCGCGGGCATCGACACGATCATCGCCGCCGGTAGCCGTCCGGGCGTGATTGGCGACGTGATGGAGGGGGTTTCCGTTGGCACCCGCTTCCACGCCCAGGAGTCGCCGTTGGAAAACCGCAAGCGCTGGATTTTCGGCGCGCCGCCGGCGGGCGAAATTACCGTGGACGCCGGTGCGACACAGGCCATTCTCGAACGCGGCAGCTCCCTGCTGCCGAAAGGGATTAAAACCATCACCGGCAACTTCTCGCGCGGCGAAGTGATTCGCATTCGCAGCCTTGAAGGCCGCGATATCGCCCACGGCGTCAGCCGTTATAACAGCGATGCGCTGCGCCGCATCGCCGGGCAGCACTCGCAGCAGATCGATGCCATTCTGGGCTATGAATACGGCCCGGTCGCCGTCCACCGTGACGACATGATTATCCGTTAAGGAGCTGAAAATGCTGGAACAAATGGGCATTGCTGCCAAAGCGGCCTCGTATAAACTCGCGCAGCTTTCCAGCCGCGAAAAGAACCAGGTGCTGGAAAAGATTGCCGACTATCTTGAAGCGCAGACCGACGCGATTCTGCGGGCTAACGCTGAGGATCTGGCGGAAGCGCGCGCCAACGGTTTGAGCGAAGCGCTGCTCGATCGCCTGGCGCTCAATCCGGCTCGCCTGACCGGGATTGCTAACGATGTTCGTCAGGTCTGCAGCCTGGCTGATCCGGTCGGTCAGGTGATCGACGGCGGCCTGCTGGACAGCGGCCTGCGTATCGAGCGTCGCCGCGTGCCGCTGGGCGTAGTGGGCGTGATTTACGAAGCCCGTCCAAACGTGACCGTCGACGTCGCCTCTTTGTGCCTGAAAACCGGCAACGCGGCGATTCTGCGCGGCGGCAAAGAGACCTGGCGCACCAACGCCGCCACGGTGAAAGTGATTCAGCAGGCGCTGCAGGAGTGCGGCTTACCGGCGGCCACCGTGCAGGCGATTGAGAGTCCGGATCGCGCGCTGGTCGGCGAGATGCTGAAGATGGATAAGTATATCGATATGCTAATCCCGCGCGGCGGCGCAGGTTTGCACAAGCTATGCCGCGAGCAGTCGACGATCCCGGTGATCACCGGCGGTATCGGCGTTTGCCATATTTATATCGACCACTCCGCTGACGTTGCCGAAGCGCTGAAAGTGATCGTTAACGCCAAAGTGCAGCGCCCGAGCGCCTGTAATTCGGTCGAAACGCTGCTGGTACATCAGGATATCGCCGAACGCTTCCTGCCCGCGCTGAGCAAGCAGATGGCGGAAAGCGGCGTCAGCCTGCACGCCGATGCGGCCTCCCTGCCCGCGCTGCAAAACGGCCCGGCCAGCGTAGAGCCGGTGAAAGCGGAGCAGTATGACAACGAGTACCTGTCGCTGGATCTGAACGTGAAGGTGGTGGCCGATCAGGATGAAGCGGTGGCGCATATTCGCGAGCACGGCACCCAGCATTCCGACGCCATCCTGACGCGTACCCTGGGCAATGCGAACCGCTTTATCAACGAGGTGGACTCCTCGGCGGTGTACGTCAACGCTTCTACCCGCTTTACCGACGGCGGCCAGTTCGGCCTCGGCGCGGAAGTGGCGGTCAGCACCCAGAAGCTGCACGCGCGCGGCCCGATGGGGCTGGAAGCCCTGACGACCTATAAGTGGATTGGTTTCGGCGACGATACCATTCGTGCTTAATGCTCATTGGGTGATGCAAAAGTAGCCGTTTGATTCGCAAGGGCATTGACGCATCACCCACTTAGTTTTAACCTTCTATCCCGTGCTTACGCTCGTCAGCACGTCTTGCAGGGCCGATATAGCTCAGTTGGTAGAGCAGCGCATTCGTAATGCGAAGGTCGTAGGTTCGACTCCTATTATCGGCACCACCCCAACTTCCTCAAACGTCCGTAACCATCCATAACATCTCTGATTTATAACGTTTTTACTGCATCTTTAATCCGTGTTAGTCCATAACCATCCAGTAGAATCCGGTACTGAATGTATATAGGATTGTGTATATGTTCCTGTTCGGTCCTGGATTCCTATACACATGCCTTTAAACGATATGCAATTCGACGCGGTAAGCCTGAAGATAAACCCTATACGCTTGGGGATGGGCAAAGCTTGTCATTGCTTATAGAACCTAATGGAAGCAAGAGCTGACGGTTCCGTTATCGCTATGCTGGCAAACCCAAAATGAGCTCGCTTGGGGTTTATCCAACGATCACCCTTGCCGATGCTCGTTCCCGTCGTGATGAAGCCAGAAAACTGGTCGCGGAAGGAAAGAACCCGAGTGAAGTTCGAAAAGAGCAGAAGATCGCTTTGCAAACGGAATCCAAAAGTGCGTTTGAAAAGATAGCTACAGAGTGGCATCAGATGAAGTCCGCCAAATGGTCGGCAGGATATGCGTCAGATATCATGGAAGCGTTTCAGAACGACATTTTCCCGTATGTGGGAACAAGACCCATCGGTGAAATAAAACCGCTAGAACTGCTTAATGTGCTGCGTAAAATTGAAAAACGCGGGGCGTTAGAGAAGATGCGCAAAGTGCGACAGCGTTGTTCAGAAGTGTTTCGTTATGCCATAGCTACTGGGAGAGCTGAATTTAATCCTGCTGCAGCTCTCTCTAGCGCCCTCGAAGTACATCAATCCAATCATTTCCCGTTCCTAAAAGCTGATGAGCTACCAGATTTTCTACGTGCCTTAGACAGTTACACAGGGAGTCGGCTTGTCCAGATTGCCACGAAGTTACTGATGATTACGGGCGTAAGAACCATTGAATTACGTGCAGCTTTATGGTTGGAATTTGATCTAGATAACGCTATTTGGGAAATCCCAGCAGAAAGGATGAAAATGCGGAGGGCACACCTTGTGCCACTGTCGACTCAAGCGTTAGATTTACTTAATGAACTCAAAATGATGACAGGAAACTATCGTTATGTTTTTCCGGGACGGAACGATCCGAACAAGCCTATGAGTGAAGCGAGTATTAACCAGGTTATCAAGCGAATTGGCTACGGTGGAAAAGTTACTGGGCATGGTTTTAGGCATACGTTATCGACTATTTTACATGAGCAAGGATTTGATTCATTTTGGATAGAGATTCAACTTGCACACGTTGATAAAAATAATATTCGTGGAACATATAACCATGCTCAATATCTCGATAAAAGAAAGGAAATGCTTCAATGGTATTCCAATGAGACCATAGGACAAAAAAGCCGAGATTAACTCGGCACTTTTTCAAAAGGGTAAATCGTCTTTCTCTGTAGTTTGAGTAGCATGTGTTGGTAATTGCCCTGCCATTCTATTGGAAACAATCTCAAGTTTTTCAGTTGTTAACCTTGGCTCTGACCACCCTTTTGAGAAACTAATATTTTCAGATCTAGGTCTTTTATCTTCAGAGAGATGATTAATTTTAATTTTAGATGGCAATGCTGCTGCTTCACCAACAAATATAGCTTCTTGCTGTGAAAGTGCTGGTAAAGCAGCTACAAGACCAGATAATCCATCGGGTAAGAATTTTGACACGTGCTGCTGATCAGTAGAGTTGGTTAACCTGAGAACGACCCATGACCCACATTGTGAAATCACAGTGCTTTCAATATCAGCGGGGCGTTGACTTACTAACATAAGTCCAAGCCCATATTTTCGTCCCTCTCTTGCTATGCGTCGAATTGCTGACTGAGCCGCCGCATATTGTGCTTCTCCTTGGTTAGGCACATATCTATGGGCTTCCTCACAAACTAATAAAAAAGGATCTTTATTCCTTTCTTCAATGGTTTGGAAAACTTTATATTGGAAAAGTAACCTTGCTATAGTTGCCGTAAGAGGACCAGCAACTTCATTCGGCAATCCTGAAATATCAATTATTCGTATGTCTTTATATACACCATCCTCTTCTATCTCACCAACTAATTGCTCTAACACTCTCTCTAAAGATATATCAGAATCAGGTGTCCAATTCTCCATCATAAATGATATTCTTGGATCTCTTTTTAATACTGATAACTTATCTAATATAGATTTGAACTTGTCAGAGAAATTGGTATCAGTTTCTCTTTCCACTGTGGCAGCCTTGGATTTAAACCTAGATGCTTGAACAAACCGAATATGATTTTCAAATTCCTGCAAAGAAAATGGAATAGGCTTATCTGAGTCAAATGAGATTATTTCCTCAACAGAATGCCCTATTGCAGGCCTTGGCTCATCATGAGATAAACCATCGTCAGGAGGTGCCCATAAATAATTACTTGGAGACGCTGAAGTTATACCTAAAGTTACCATTCTAGCGTATGAAAGGGCTTTAAATATTATATTATTCTGAGATGTCGCTTCTTTCTCAGTCTTACCAATGATGAGTGTTCTAAATTCATCACTAGACATTAACCAGTATGGAAGCTTTATATTTCTCTTAGAGTCACTACTCTCTAACGCGCTATATGCCTGATAAATAACACCTCTATTTTTAAAAGCATTCCCATATTCATCATGAGGGTCAATCATTATAATCCTTGGAGATAAGCGTTTGTTTTCGATGCTTGTATGATCCAATATACTATGTAGTAATGTTGCTACTGCACCTGATTTTCCTGACCCTGTTGAACCTAGCACGGCACAATGGAGTCCAAATAGCTTATCAATGTTGGCTCTGCAAGGAATAGATGTTGCGCTTGTATAGTGGGCAAATGGAACGAGTGGATTACAATCATCTTTCCTCGCTCCTTCAGCTGCTGTAAATAACTCTGAAGATTCAGAGTGTGTCATCAAGTATATCCCTTGTTGAGGGAGAGGATAGTTTTTTACGCCTCGATTAAATGTTAATTTTCCATTCGCAGGAGACCATAGCCCATGAGCAAATAGCTCAACCTCCATAATTCGTTGGTCGGCTTCAGGAGGAATAGGCAAGGCATCTGGTAACAGTTCATCAGACCGCATACGTAATAAGGTAACGAATCCAAATATAACATTCCTGCCAAAGTGAATTTTTACAATGCTTCCTAACTGACCAATTGCATATACTTTCCCCGCATAACTTCTAGTGAGTTCCTCAACATTATTTGATAACTCAACTCTGATTTTTGTTCCTGAAACCTCAACAACATGGCCAATTTTCAATTCATCTACAGGTTTAAAATTCATTATACAACCCCCTCTTTCAATACTTTAGTCATTCCTGCGAAAGTCCACCAATCATCGTTTTCTTCTGTTCTCTTTATTGGTGGTCTATCAGCAACATATAGACCATTTTGCGTAGCTATGTAAATTCTATCCCTCCAAACACCATGCCTCCATTCTGTTAATACTGAAGGAAGTTGATTATCTATCTCTTGGCAAAATGCCAGAATTATAGTTTTATTACTTGGATTGCTCATAGAAAGATATATTTCTTGATTTATATGTTCATCACCAAAGCTATAACCACAAATAATTAGAACATGATATGATAATGTGGACAATGATTTTCTGAACAGGTCAAATTGTGATGAAAATGGATCTTTTTGAGTTGCAATGTATTTTGTTGATTGAGGATAAATAAGAACTCTATTATTTTTAATTGGATATGTATCTCTGTCTCTCACTCGCCACAATGAACCATCTTCGTGCTGAAACCAATCAATTGACCCATGCATTTTTATGACATTAGCTTTTGCTTCACTCGTTGGTTCACTCTGTCCATACTTATAGGATCTATATGCTACCGCACCACCACTAAAACCATCCCAATAAGGAATTCTATTTAATGCAAGAGCATCTTCCAGCAATGTATCATAGTTCGTGGTAAATAATCTAACTGGACGTCTTCTTTCATTTACCCCAGCCCTTAAGCTATAAAATAGTGCTTGGATAAAATCAAAATGATCTTTAATCTGAACAATATAATTATTTTTATCACCAATTTCCTTTACCGGTGACTCAACATATCCAAATCGTATGGTATCAGCAATGTGTTTGAGAATTATATTATGGATCTTTTCAATTCTTTCTAAGCTAAAGGCTTCACCACAAATATCAACATTTTTTGAATGCGAGCGTGATGCAATTGCAGCGTAGTCACCAAGATGGCTAAGTATATGTTCAATATGTAAGTCAGGTGGAAGCTGCGATTTTATTTTTTGGATTAAATTCAATGTATCAACATCATCGTTGATAAGTTCTAGTACTCTATTCGTTAATGGATACATAAGCGGAATTTTTGCCGAATAGCTTATTCCTGCACCTAGTAACCAATTTTGCTCTGGGCAGTTCAGTAATGCTTGAAACTGTTCCAAGTCATCTTCTGTGTGATCGTCTTTCATTCGTAGCCCTTCATATGAAAAATAGAAAAAATAAGCCCTTCTTATAACCATACTGAATAAACGCAGATTTTAAATACTGTACCAATGTGTATTGAATTAGTATCAAGATGTTATCTTGACACTTTGTTCAAATCATAAAAAGAGCAAACTAACGATAATTTCGTGATAGTCCTTACACAATAAGGATGAACATAAAAATTTGAACAATGTAGTCATATGGAAACTCGGAACACTCTCCCACCATGCCTGCCCAACAGATGAAACGATATCGTATTGACATATGAACGGACCCAGGTCGCTATGTCGCCATGAAGAGACAATGCACCAAATGGACTTGTGCTAATATCAGAAGGAAAAGTCTTCAAGGACTCATGCCATATATCAGAATTACTGATTTCCCCTCATCCTCAGAGCACTCTTTTCTTACACTTCACCTGAATGCCTCAGAGGCTCGCCACGCCCCCGAACAGCACCGCACCACCCACCGACACTCCCAATAACAGGCGCAGCGCAGCGACGCGCTCAGGCCGCGAAATTAAATATCATTAAATAAATACTTTACCGCTGGCGCGCAGTGCTTTCCCCGCCTCGCCTGCACGCTTCGTGGGTCGGTTTTCATGCAGGTGCATGGGCAGGCTCAGGCCGCGCCGGGACAGGGTTGCGAAGGGAGTGACGGGATGGAGGAACGCATGCAAAACCATGCACCCTGTGGATGCATGGCTTAATTCGGGAAAAATAGCGGTATTTTCGGGGATTTTTTGCGGGGCTACTTACTGGCCAGTTCCGCGCGCCGGCGGGCATAAATCAGGCTCTGTGCGGGGGTGTATTTTTCCTGATTATCCACCCGCGAAGCCGCGTCAGGCCTGAATCCGATGGCCGTTAAAATATCACTGTCTTCTGCCGAATAATTAATTTCTTCACCGGTGCTCAGCCACACGGACAGGGCTTCGCGCAGGTAATGCGCCGAACGGTCGAGTGCATGGCCGGTCAGGAGTGCGGGCTGCTGACTGAGTCCCATCAGCTCCGGGGCAAGCGTGGCGGCCAGCTCTGTCCCGTGTGCCTGCATAAAGTCATTCAGCCGGTTGCGGATACTGATGCGCTGTACCGCTTCATGGGCGCGGATATAGCGCCCGGCGGCCTGATTTATCTCCCATTTTTTGACATCAATAATATCGCGCAGTGTCTGCATTCTGCCCGGTATACGGTCATCCCCGGCCAGCACCTGCTAGCGGTATTCCTGCTCTGCGGCCGCGAGTTCGGCTTTACAGTTCAGCCAGGCGGTTTCGTTCTTCTGACTGGCTTCAAAGGCCTGCTGTAGCGTAAGGGTGGCTACATTCTGCTCCTGCTGCTCTTTTGGCGGGCATTCAGGCGATGCAGCCAAAAGAGCAGCAGGAGCAGAAAAAAAGATCATGAATATTGTCGACAGTGACGTGACGCTGCGTAGCAAACGTGAGCTTATAGATAACTTTATTGAAAAAAGTCTGCTGCATGCCTCGCATGACGAAGATATCATTCAGGTGTTTGAAGCCTATTTCGAACAGGAAATAGGTAAGGCGCTGGCTGCCCTGTACAGCGAAGAGCGATTTGATTCCATCAAACTAACCGGCTTACTGGATAACTACTTCTTTACCGACGTGATGCCGCGAGAGGATGAAGTGGCAGATACGCTAACCTGGATGCCGAAGATTCTGGAACGCAAGAGCGTGCGGGCACGTGTCTACGACCGTGTGCGCGATGTGATTGAAACGTTTATCAATGGGATGCGCGGGTTTTAGTAGATTTTGGTGATGAATATGGCAGAGGTATTTTCATGAGTGAGATAGATATCCAGGGTGATGACGCGTTGGTTCAACTGCTATTGAACGCAGATAAAGGCGATATAGACCTGCTGATCGATTACGTCACTAACACCGGTAAGTTTGGTTTTTCCATGTCAGACAGCGTGAAGGCTGTATTACAGGATGCCAAACGCCAGGAAATACCTGATGACGAAACTCTGCGTCTGCTTGTACGGGAGTTGCAGCATTTCGGTGGTAATACGTTCGTGAATCTGTTTCGTCGCAACGGCGTTAGCTACAGCGAAATTGTAGCTGACGTTGCCAGCCATCTGAAGATGAAAGTCCCTGCTGATGCATCGGTAGAAGAAATAGAAGCGCTGATTATTGACTGTGTATTTACCTCGTCATGGAAAAAAATGTCGGATGATGAGCGCCGCCAGATTCTGCGTGGTATGGGCATTAGCGCCTCTGTCAGTCTGGACATTCCCGTCTGGCAGAAAGCGGCACTCGTTGCCAATGGTCTTGCACAAACGACAGCAGGCAAAGTACTGCCTTTAATTGCAGGGCTTAGCATCGGGCGTGTTTTGGGCGTATTAACGGGGCCCGTTGGTCTGGCTATTACAGGGCTTTATACCGCTTATGACATATCAAACCCGGCGTTTCGAGTGACACTGCCCTGCGTGGTGCAGATTGCCTGGATCCGCTTAAAAAACTCCCGCCAGTTCCGGCTTGCCACCCAATCCTCACCCGCCACGATGCCTGCTCTCACCTACGATCAACGCTGGGGTTTTGGACATGATGTTCACCAACCTGCGCTTACGGTTGCAACAATCCCACCTTCGGAAAGTATCAACACCGATGCGATGCAGGAACAGGGTCTTGCCGGTATTTCAAGCCTGAGCCCACTGTTGCAAACATTACCCTCACTAGCTACCTCTGCACATGTTGCCAGCCATCAATATATGGAGGTCATTATTAATGGTCCTCTGGCGAGTGTAAAAGATGGCCCTGGTTTTCGAGGATTTAGCCTGGGAGAAAAAGGGATTAAAGAACACGCCGTTCTGATGAATCCTGACAAACTCAATCAGCTTGTTAACGCCGGAATGTTGTTGAATGTTGCTTCTGCCGTGCTAGCGCAGAAGCACCTGGCTGATATCAGTAAAAAATTGACGGAAATTGTTGAGGCGGTGCGTGAGGTTTCTGCATTCCAGAACAATGCACGTAAGTCAGAGATCATTGGGGCCATACAGTATTTGCAGCAAATTACCCCCGTGGTTATTGAGGAGCAATGTTTGCCAGCAATACGCCAAAAACTGGAGGATATTGAAGTCCAGTTCTCCGCCCTACAGGCACACTTAATGACTGATATTACTGCTGCTGGCGACAAAGTGACTGCACTTAAAGACCGTGGGCTCTTTGGCAGTACAGAGATTACGAATAAGATCAAGACCCAACAAAAGATCCTTGATGAGCGAATCCATGAATGGGACCTGGCGATGAAGGTTCGTGCGCAAGCGTTGCATCTTCTGACTCATGCCGAAGGTAACACAAAACTCGTCAGGCACCGCCAACAAACCATTGTTCATAACTATCAGGAGTTCGAAAGCGTTGTTGACAAAGTTGAGCGTCAGCTTCACCAGCGGATACAAGGTATCAGCGCATTGACGGAACAGAGTAATACCACCAATGCCAATAAAGTATCACTGCGGAAATGGACGACAACGACGTTAATGCAGCAAAAGATGGCTATTGAAGAAGCACATTCGTCGTTCGGGCAATTCCAACAGGGATTGTTGGCAGAGCAACCGCAATCTGCACGGTTATTGGTAGAAATGCAGGATGGGAAACCGGTGAAGTGTTTTGAATTGCCTGCTGTATAGTAGCCACCAACCTTTCTGGGTACTACATACCGGCCGGTGTCTGAGGAGCATGTAGCCATCGGCAATATTCGCATGGCAATAAAGGGCGGCTTAACATTCCTCTTCTTACTTGAATCCGCCTACAATAAAAAGGAAATGAGCTAATGATCCTCAGGGATACGCGAAAAACTCGTAAGGGAACCAGACAGCATATCTAATACCAATTGGAAAATACGATGGTTGGGCAGGCGTTGTAACCATGGGAACTGTATCCTATCAGGTTAAAAAAGTCGGGGAACTACTGGAACAGCGCCTCGCTATTCCGTCATATCAGCGCCCCTACAAATGGCAACCAAAACACGTCAATCAACTCATTGATGATGTGTTAACCTACCGAAATAAACAGAGCTACCACCTTGGAACAGTTGTGTTGCACAGGGATAAACTAAAGCCAGCTTACGCATACGAGCTCGATATAGTGGATGGACAGCAACGCCTGCTAAACTTGGCATTGCTTTGCTCGCTGCTTGATAAAAGTGGTGAGTTTTCAGCCCCTCTGTTGGAACAAAAATTTACTTCAAGGGTAAGCATCAATCAAGTGCCGGGACAACGCCACCGTTCAGCAATTTCACGGCCAGAATTATCAGCAGATGAACGAAATCGTTTAGCTCACCCCTGCCGCAGCATGGCTGATTGCGATCGGCCATGCTTCATGCCATGCCCTGCTGTGCGAGCGGAAATGACGCCGACAAACCGCCTGCGCTGAAATATCGATTATCACGGCACTCATAATACTGTTATCCATAAAAACCACTATATTGTATATTTCGTTCCGTTTTAAATCGTCTACGATAAAAAAGATATAGTCAAAAAAGAAGTAGTATCTATGCATCACCAGGTTCAACTCTCCGACAGCATAATATCCAATAGCCAGGCATTGGTGAATTTCGCCATACAGTACATTTATCAAAATATAAATAATAACATTTCAGTTTATGATATCTCTGAATATCTGCAGGTTTCCCGGCAATATGTGCATCGCATTTTTAAAAAACAAACCGGAGTGACTGTCAACAAATTCATCAGCAATAAAAAAATTGAATATGCAATAATGGATATCATCCTCGGGATTGAGGATACCGACTCGGCCTACCTTAAATATAATTTCAAAAGTAAACATGCGTTTGTCGACCAGATCCAGCACTATATCCACACCACGCCTGCCTTGTATAGCCTACCAGCGCTCGCAGCGTATAAAAAATAAATCACTGCGCGCGCTGGTAGCCTCAATATCACTGCCTCCCTGATGCCCCCCCGTGGGGCGCTCAGCAATTAGCAAAACAATCACTAACGTATAACGGTAAAATGACTCAGGACGAATAATTATTAATTAGAACCAGCGGTTATAACAACTGTTATATCGATTAACAAACTAACTGTTCATGTTGGTTAAGGATCTGCTGTGATGTAATCCACTGGTATTTTTGGGTGAATTAACCTGCACATATTTGAGAACACTATAATGAGCAATGATAAATTTTCAGATAATGAACGATTAAAACAGCAGAGCCAACTTCTGCGCGGCACGATTAAAGAAGATCTGCATAACGAATTAACCGGCGGATTTCTCGGCGATAACTTTCAGCTGATCCGCTTTCACGGCATGTACCAGCAGGACGATCGCGATATTCGTCAGGAAAGAACGGCGCAAATGCTAGAACCCCTGCATACGGTGATGCTGCGGGTGCGTTTACCTGGCGGGATCATCAGCCCGCAGCAGTGGCTGGGGATCGACGAGTTTGCGTCGCAGCATACGCTTTACGGCAGCATCCGCATCACCAACCGCCAGGCGCTGCAGCTGCACGGCGTGCTAAAGCGTAATATCAAGCCGGTTCATCGGCTATTGCATCAGTTGGGTCTCGATTCGCGGGCGACGGCGGGCGACGTCAACCGTAACGTACTGTGTACTTCAAATCCGGTGGAGTCCGGGCTTCATCATCAGGCTTACGAGTGGGCTAAAAAGATATCGGAGCATCTGTTGCCGAAAACAAACGCCTATGCCGAAGTTTGGCTGGACGGTGAAAAGATCGCGCAGCCGGAAGAAGAGACCATTCTGGGCAACAGCTATCTGCCGCGCAAATTCAAAACTGCGGTGGTCATTCCACCGCAAAACGACGTCGATTTGCACGCCAACGATCTTAACTTTATCGCTATCGGCGAGAATGGACAGCTGACGGGCTTCAATGTGCTTGTAGGCGGCGGCCTGGCGATGACCCACGGCGACCAGAGCACCTATCCGCGCCTGGCGACAGAGCTGGGGTATATTCCTTTGAACGCTACGCTGGCGGTTGCCACCGCCGTTGTCGCCACCCAAAGAGACCGTGGAAACCGCGCAAATCGACGCAACGCTAAAACTAAATATACTATCGATCGACTCGGCATTGAGGTATTTAAAGCGGAAGTCGAGCTGCGAGCAGGCATGGCATTCCAACCGCTGCGGCCTTACGCTTTCAGCAGTCGCGGCGATCGTATCGGCTGGGTAGAAGGGATCGACGGTAAGCACCATCTCACCCTGTTTATCCCCAGCGGCAGGTTGATTGATAAGCCCGGCAAGCCTCTCAAGTCGGGCCTGGCCGCCATCGCCGCCGTCCACGACGGTGACTTTCGCTTAACCCCCAATCAAAATATCATTATCGCCGGCGTCAGCGAGCGCAACCGAGCTCAGATTGACGCACTGGCACAGCGCTATTCCCTGATTGATGACACGGTATCGCCGCAGCGAAAAAGCGCGATGGCCTGCGTCTCCTATCCCACCTGTCCGCTGGCAATGGCCGAGGCCGAACGCGTGCTGCCGGACATAGTCGATCGCCTTGACGCTATCTTAATGCGTAACGGGATTGCCGATCGGGACGTGATATTTCGCGTCACCGGCTGCCCGAACGGCTGCGGCCGGGCGATGCTGGCCGAAATCGGCCTCGTCGGCCGCGCCGTGGGCCGCTATGACGTATACCTCGGCGGCAACCGCGAGGGAACGCGTATTCCTCGCCTCTATAAAGAGAACCAGCCACTTGAAGAGATTATCCGCGACCTTGACGCGTTGCTGAGCGCCTGGGCGCAGGCGGCTAACCATGATGTGGCGTTCGGCGACTTTGCGGTACAGACGGGGATTATTCGCCCGGTACTGAACTCCAGCATCGACTTTTATCTGCAGGACTAAGATGGCCAGGCCGTTGGCGATTATTCAAATGGGCGATCCGCCGGCGATAATCCGCGAGGAGGCTGGCGAGCAAAGCCAATGGTTCGTTCAGGCGCTCGCCTTATCCCGCGGGGAGTACCGGGTTATTCACCCGGATCGCCAGGAGCCCCTGCCCGCTATCGACACAATCTACGGCGCCATCATCAGCGGCTCCTGGGCGATGGTCACCGACCGGTTAGCGTGGAGCGAGGAGACTGCGCAATGGATACGACGCGCCCACGCCCTGAACCTGCCACTACTGGGCGTGTGCTATGGCCACCTGCTAATTTCCCACGCACTGGGAGGCCTGGTTGCGGATAACCCGCTGGGGAGCGAACACGGGCTTCAGCTGATCCAGATCGCCGAAAACAGTACGGCCCCACTGCTAACGACATTTCCCGGTCGCTTCGCGGCCTGGCTTTCTCACCGGCAAACCGTGCTACGGCCGCCGGATGGTGCCAGCGTGATGGCTTTTTCCGCCCGTGACGCCTGCCAGATTCTGCGCTATAGCGACACGGCGTATTCGGTGCAGTTCCACCCGGAATTTACCTGGGATATTATGGCCGCTTGCCTCAAACAGCGCGGAGAAGGGTTGGAAATGGCCGAGATGCCCGGCGAACCAGTCTGGCCACAAGAGCTGCTCAGGCGCTTCTATTATCTCTGGTGCAAGGATAATGCCCCCCGCTTATGCCAGTCATAATCGTGAGAAAGCTGTTTAATCGCTACATCAGGCGCAGGGTCGCCCACCTCCCCTACCAGTATTCGCTGATAGCCGGGCAACCAGGAAAAAATATTGAATAGCAGGTCTCTGCCTGGTTGTCTTCAGTCAGACCTGTCATTCGCATGGCCGTTTCCGGTCCATACAATTTTGCAATATATTTCGAAAAATCAGCATAATATATTACCTAATCATCCACCTAATGCGAAACAATACATTCATCCAGAACGTCAGATTTATCGTTTTATTCGCAGCACAGGCGGCCAGTAATTTATACAGCGAGCGTCACTAGACTGGATGGAAGTGCAACTCAGCAGCCTCTTCTATTATTCATCCGCGTTCGATGGGATATCACACAAAAAATTCAGCTGGACCAGCATGGGCTGATTAACTATGAAAGTAAAAATTGCAACGCCAACGGGCAGAGTGTCCTGGAGCATGTCTGCCGTTGAATAAGTAATGGCGCATTCAGGCATCAATGCACCGGTGCAACCGTCAAGCTTCTGGCAAATAGCTTTGGTGACGGAATTCCCGGACCATTCCGTGTGATACTCTTCACAGTACCTAATTAGTAGAGTTTTAAAGCAGACTTGATGAGGTGAATTGCATGTATGATTTTGATTCAACTAGCTGGCTGGTTGGACATGGAATGAGCGTGGATCTTCGCGTCGTAAGTCATAAAGTCGAATGTGCAGCAAGGCATTACTAATATCGCGGTATGTTAATCAATGTGTAGCAGAGCAGTTCTACAGTGAAGAGCATAACAATTTTAACACCGCGATATCAATGACTTACCACACTCACCTTCCCAATAGATAAATTCAGCCAACAATACTAAATTGAATATTTACTTAGCTTACTGATATGTATCCCTAACCAGGTAAGCTCGTCGTTTGGAATAAATATAGCGTAATTATTTTTTATATAATCACGAATTGCTTCTGCAACAACCATAGCTCTTGGATGGAAGCGAATTAATTCATTATAGAAATCATCAGTTTCTTCTAATTCAATGTTATTACTTAAGACTCTTTCAGCGAAGTACCTTAAATGTGTAATAAATCTGGCGTAGTGAATTGAATTGATATCAATGTTTTTATTAAGTTTATAGCGAACAATTTCGGCAACTCTATTCACTAATTCAACTTGCTTATGCGCATTAGTCTCATCACATTGGGAACTTGCATTAATAATGTGAAAAGCAATATGTACAGCCTCATCTTCAGGAAGATTTACAGAAAATTTAGCAGATACCATATCTCTTGCTAACTCACCTATATTATATTCTTTCTGATAATACCTTTTTATCTCCCAAGTGAGTTTATTCGCAATGTTAACATTTGCCTTACAGCGTTCAACCGCGAAATGCAAGTGCTCTGCCAATGTAAATAGCAACACTGTATTAAGCTTTTCATTGTAATGCGCTTGAGCTAACTTGACTATTTCATGCGTAATTTCAAAAAAAACTGCGGGAATTGTGTCAGTCAAGGACAAGTAATGCTGCGCTTTAAGCGTATTTAAAGGGATAAATACCTGTTCAACATTTTTCAAGTCGACCATTGTGCCCGGCTTGGAATTAAAACCAATGCCTTTGCCAAAAAGTATAATCTCTTTTCCATCATTAACAGCAAGCAGCATACTGTTATTTAAGGACTTTTTAATTTTCATCACAATTCCCGCGATAACAAATGATTAACCTAAATCAGTTCCGTTGGTCGCAATGACCTTACGATACCAGTAGAAGGAATCTTTGCGTAATCTATTCAATGAACCATGCCCCTCGTCATCTTGATCTACATATATAAAACCATAGCGTTTGGTCATTTGCGATGTTCCAGCACTGATGATATCAATCGTGCCCCAACTTGTATATCCTATCAAATCAACACCTTCTTTAACAGCTTCAATCATCTGTTCGAAATGCGCACGAAAATAATTAATGCGGTAATCGTCATGAATTTTCCCATCAACTACTGTATCTTTCGCACCGAATCCATTTTCAACAATAAATAACGGAATTTGGTATCGATCATAGAGTTCCAGCAACGATATTTTGAGCCCAACGGGATCTATTTGCCAACCCCATTCAGATGCAGGCAAATGTGGGTTTTTTACACCCATGATAGTATTTCCTGCAGTGCGTTCTGCATCGGGCTGGACTGATTCAGTAATGGACATATAATAGCTGAATGAAAGGAAGTCTACAGTATAGCGTCGTAGCGTATCCAAATCATCCGGCTGCATTTTTATCTTTATGTTACGTAATTCGAGATCCCGCTTAATTAGCGGTGGATATTCTCCCTTAATTTGAACATCCGAATAAAAATAATTTTCTAAATTCTTTTTGAGAGTAGCCTCCACGTCATCAGGATGACAAGTCAGAGGATAGGTAGTTAACTTGGTAAGCATGCATCCCACCTGGCTACCAGGTATTTTTTCGTGGCAGTCCTTTGTTGCTAACGCCGAAGCAACAAACTGATGATGCAATGCCTGATAAATATCCTGTGTACTTTCTCCTGGTAAGCTTTTTTCTTCACGAACACCTGCAGTCGTAAAGGGGTGCCGATGAATGCTATCAATTTCATTGAATGTTAACCAGTAACGGACCAGATTCTTGTAACGGTCAAAGCACACATTTGAATAGCGCAGAAACGCATCAACAACATTTCGGTGGACCCAGCCATTATATTTCTCACTCAATACTAATGGCATTTCATAGTGTGATAGCGTAACGAGTGGTTCGATGCCAAGTCTGCGCATCTCAGTGAACATATTTTCATAAAACTGTAAACCACTTTCATTTGGTTGATCATCTTCACCTGTAGGGAAGATTCTTGACCAGGCTATTGATACCCTGAGTACTTTTATCCCCATTTCGGCAAAAAGAGATAAATCCTCTTTATAGCGATGATAAAAATCGATACCTCTGCGTTTAGGATAATTTTTATCGTTCTCACCTTTAAGCGCATCGCTAACGTTTTCATCAGATACGGACATATGGCCGGCATAATCGCTTGTGCTCAAATGAGCCTTATAGGCGACTGCATCTGCAACAGAAGGGCCTTTTCCGTCAACGTTCCATGCTCCCTCTGCCTGATTCGCTGCAATGGCCGCACCCCATAAAAAATTCTCGGGAAGAATAGATTTTGACATAATGATTAAGCCTCTTTTAATGAAAGAATATTTAACTGATGTGTTGCTTCGGTTTGCTCGGTTGACGGTTTCATCTTAAAACGTTCGCTATTTGTAACAACCATTACTACGACTGGGTCGTAACCCGATTTAATGATTTTATCAATCTCAAATTCGATTAATAGCTCACCAGCCTTAACCCGTTGGCCATCGGTAATTTGCGGGTGAAAGCCTGCTCCGTTCATTTGTATTGTATCAATTCCGATATGAAAGATGACCTCAACTCCATGGTCAGTTATCATGCTTGCTGCATGGCCACTTTCGAACACATGCTCTATAACGCCATCGGCAGGTGCATATAGAGCTCCGACAGATGGAATGATAGCGATACCATCGCCCATGATTTTTGCAGAAAATACATCGTCGTTTACATCCGTTAACGGGATGATTTTCCCTTCAACCGGACTGGTGAAGAAAAATTCATTCACTGATTTTGAAGTAGCGATGGCCGCTGGATCCTCAAAACTAGATTTTTCCTCATCAGAGGGCAGAGTCGCCGTCTTTTCTTTCCAAAAGAATAATGTTGATAAAAACGCCATGCTGAAAGAAATCAGAGCACCTATGATTGCATACATCAAGCTAGTTGGATTATCCGGGGAAGCAAATATTGAGATGCTGGCAAGGCTCGGAGCTACTATTGCGTAAGCTGAGACCATCGTAAATCCCATGAAAGCCCCACCGATCATTGCACCTATCATCACCGAAATAAGCACAGGCCTATGGAGTAAAGTAATACCATACAGTGCAGGTTCAGTAATACCAAAGAGGGCTGAGATTCCGGAGGAAAGTGCAGTACCTTTAAACATTTTATTTTTACTTTTAAGAGAAACCGCAAAGCAGGCTCCTGCTTCAGCTATATTGTGTGCCAGGGAAGCTGGATTATATAAAGATTCTTTACCGGTTTGGCCCATCGACATTATGGCATAAGGAAGAAAAGGTTTATGCATTCCTGCAGCCACAATAAATGGTAACCCGCCAGCCAGTAATCCTGTGGCGATGAACCCAAATTTTCCATGCATCCAAAGAATCAGTTGGGTTAATAAAGAGCCCATTTCAAAACCTAAAGGCCCAAGGATAAGTAGTGTTACAGGAACTGTTGTGACCAGCGATAACATTGGTGATAAAAAACCGCGTAACGCATTAGGTGTGTAACGATTAAAAAGAGATTCAGTTTGTGCATAGAAAATCACACAAAGTATTGCCGGAAATACCTGTGCCGCATAGGAGACATTCGTAATATCAAACGTCATTAACGTTGCCCCTTGTTTTGCCAATGTAGTAAACGTGGGCAACAACAAGACTGACACAGCTGTTAATGCGACTAACGAATTCACTTTAAGCTTATTCGCAGTAGTGATTGCTATAAGTAAGGGTAAAAAATAGATCGGTGCGGTTCCAATGCAATCCAAGATTTTATAAGTAGAACTGTCCTTCGTGAGCCATCCGGCCATGTCCATGATGATCAGAAGAGATTTCAGCACACCACCACCTGCAATAGCAGGAATGAGCGGCTGGAAAATACTGATAACAAAATCAATCAGCCAGGCACTCCACTTTTTTTTGATAACAGGTTTCTGTTTCTCGGCAGAGTTATTACCCATCAATGATTTAATAGCATCAAACACTTTTACAACGTCTTTGCCAATGACAATCTGACACTGCACATTTGTCACGACCCCCATTATCCCAGGCATTTTTTTGAGTTCAGATACCTCCACTTTAGAGTTATCATACAAGCTTAGTCGTAATCTGGTTGAGCAATGTTCGAGGTGTTCGATGTTTCCTACTCCACCGACTAATTCAAGAATTGTACGCCCAGTATTTAGATGATCCATAAGTTGCCCCATGAGCAAAAAAAAAGACCCGAAACTCTTGCCCCGAAAAAGGGGGGAGAGTTTCAGGTCTTGCCTGCATTACCAGTGACACGCCTGTACTACATATCTATTGACAGTATACTCTATACATAGTTATAGACAACAAATTTAAACCATGTTTTATGAAAATGTGACAGCTATAACATAATGCCCCTTGTAGATACTTACTGCATAAAAATGCCGGCAGTTGCACTCCCTTCGTTTAATAACATTTAGTAAGAACAACTTGATTATCTATACCCTAAAAAAACGACAACTCATTACTTAATTGATTTTATGATGATAATTTAGTTTTCAACATAGTTACCACCACACCTCAGCCTGAGCGCCAATCGAAAATTGGTCTTTCTTATTATCATTGAATTTAAAATTGGAGAGTTCAGTCTGATTTGCTCTGATGTAAGTTGTATAGAAACGAATTTCCGGCCTTGAGGTTAAGATTGACGTATCAATTTTGAGTGCATGATATAACGTTGTTTTGTAACCGGACTCACTAAATGTTTGTCCTTGTGATTTGTTGTCTTGTCTAAACCATCCAAGCTCAACACCGCTTTGATTGAATTTATCCCAGATATAAGCAGGTCGTATGACACTTCGGTAGCTTTGAAAATCAGTATGGGCGCCGGTATCATAGCTGAATATATCATGGCCATTTGAATAAACCAGAGCGTGTGCCATTATAGTGTCCTCGGAGGGATAAAACTCTCCTTGGGAAATAATTCTGAATGCCTTTCCATTCGTGTGATTCCCATAATAATAGTCACCATTTCCATATGTTGGATTTGCTCCTGAAATTTTTGCAAATGAACTGGCAATAGAATTATCGGCAACCTGTAGTGTTAATTCTCCATACCCACCAGTTTTAAATTTCTGCCTTAAAATCGCAGCCGCCAGCCATGCATCTTTTACTTGATAATACTGACCATCAGACTCTCCTGACTTAACAACGTCTGATTTATTCGCCATATTATAGCGACCATTGAGTTCCAGTGTTGCCTTATCCCATAATGGAATTTCGCGATAACGAATATCCAGAGCGTTAGTATTGAGTTGTAGTGAATTTCCTGATGTTTTGTAATCAAGCGCGCGTGCGTTCAGATCCTGGCGCACAACAGCAACGTTGAATTTTCCTGGGCCAATTTTCCAGTTTTCTATACCGAGCCCTGCGCCACTTTCAGTTCTGATACTTTTCCAGTCAAGCATCTGTATCTCATATTTAGGCAGATAGTGCTTACCTACCCAGAAATCGGCTTCTGGAGCAAAACTCAGGAAACCCTTAGTTGTGAGATAGATATCAGAAAACTGTAAGTTACTCTCTGAATTTTTATCAAACACAGCATTGCTGTATTGCTCACCGACATTACCATCCAGCATAACAACTGCGTGTGCGGTTTTTCCATCCAAATCATAGACTTTTTGTTTTAGTTGTAAATCAAACCAGGATGTATATTCATTGCCAAACCTACCAAGTGAACCAATCGCATACTCCTTTGGAGAACCATGGTTTGCAGTTCCCCAACCGGACCGGAAGTAACCATTATAAGAAAAACCAATATCATTTTTTACAAAGTTACTTATATCTTTCAACGTCAAATCATTACTCACCGCATCTTTTTGTATGGTCTTTTTTTCGGAGGTAGTAATGTCTACATTTTTGACTAATACCTGATTCTCTGCATACATTGGTTTAGTAAACCCAGTATCATTGAGCTTGTATTTTTTTAACTCAGCCCTGGTATCATATAGTTCTTTGGTATTTTCTTGCAATTTTTTTTCAAGTATAGCAATGCGTTCTTCCATTGTTAGGCTTTGAGCATGTGAGTTGCTGCATATTACGGATATAAAAATAAACAAAACTCTTTTTTTCATTATAAAACCCTCTTTAGTTACACTCGCGCATAAACTAAATACTTTGTTTAGAGATGTTTTAAGTGCTCATAGATATTAGTGGCACCAGGTACCTATTTATATCGCTTTGGTTTAACAAGCAAAATGTCTTCATCAGAATTTTGATATAGTGTATAGCTATAAAAGATTAAGTCCTTTTTCACCGGTGCACTGAAATTTATTTTATGAACACATAATTTTCTCCTCTCAAAATAAAACATACCCCCCCACCCAGACATATCTCAGCAATTTTTAAAACTAACGAGCAGACGTTCCCTGCTCAATAATTAATTGAGAGACCAATGAAATGTATAATGAAGATTAAACTTTTATTTTCGTTTCATGAATAAAGCCCAAAAAAACCAAAAAAAAAGACCCGAGGACATTTTCGAATCTAGATGAATTCGAAAGTGCACTCAGGTCTTGCCTGCTCTTGCAGTTACACGCCTGTACATCAATTCACACATTAATACATATTTAATATGAATTTGACAACGGGAAATTTTGAGTCGTTTGAAAATTGTGATCTACTTAACAATTGCTCGCTTTCCCTCTAGCATTCATCCATCACAGATAGCTTATTTTCACCTTCTATTTTAAGGGGAGGCCGGCTCTATTGACCTCCCAGGGATAGATGACTACCTCAGAGAAACCTTCTAGATTATGTTCTTAAATCATAATACAACCAATATTTTCCTGGATTCAGTCCCAACAAATAATAAAAAGCCCCATCATTCTGTTTATAGGTTGAATCAGCTTGCCTTACATATAAACAACTGTTTCTTTTATTTGTGTAGTGCATTAACATCACTCCAATTAAACTCTATTTCCCCAACATCTATCACTCCATACTGAAACGACGCCCTTAAAATTCAAAAAATAAGAATACCTTGTTTTATCATAATTTTCGCAAGTAAATATTGCCTGGTATAATGGACCGCTATTAGAACCAGTATGGATTTATATTTAGACAGAATCGTCTGCCGGGGTGGGGTCAGTCCAATCCTCATCATTCGGGTCGATATTTTCAGGGCCGCCGGAACGTCGTCTGGCGACCTCTTCTGTAGTCCGTCACGGTCAAACTGCAGCCTGCGGTTCCGCAGGTTTCTGCGTATCAGGACGTATTTTGAACCAGATGGCATACATGGCGGGCAGGAACACCAGCGTGATAATGGTGCCGCCAAAGGTCCCGCCAATCAGCGTGTAGGCCAGCGTCCCCCAGAACACCGAGTGCGTCAGCGGGATAAACGCCAGTATGGCCGCCATCGCCGTCAACAATACCGGCCGGGCACGCTGCACCGTCGCCTCCACCACCGCATGGAAGGGCGCCAGCCCCTCCTGCTCGTTGTGATGGATCTGGCCTATCAGGATCAGGGTGTTGCGCATCAGAATGCCGGACAGCGCAATCAGCCCGACGAGGGTATTGATGCCAAAAGGCTGGTTGAAGAGCAGCAGCGTTGGCACCACCCCAATCAGCCCCAGCGGCGCGGTGAGGAAGACCATCACCATCGCCGCCATCGACCGCACCTGGAGGATGATAATCAACAGCGTCATGGCAATCATGATAGGGAACAGCGGCACCATCGCTTTGGTGGCTTTCCCGGACTCTTCAATCGAACCCGCCTGCTCGATGCGGTATCCGGCCGGCAGCGTATCGATGACCGGCTGCAGCGCCTTCGTGATGGCGGCAGAAACATCCGGCGGCTGCAGATTTTCGGCTATATCTCCCCTGACAGTTATGGTCGGAATACGATCGCGACGGCGCATAACCGGCTCTTCCATTTGCACCTCAACCTCCCCAATCTGAGACAGCGGAATGCGCTGCCCGGCAGCCCCCACCAGGGTAAAACCGGCTATTTTTGCCGGGTCAAGCCGGATATCCCCCGCCGCGCGTCCCATGACCTGTACCGAACGGATATCTTCCCGTACTGAGGTGATTGGAATGCCTGAAAGCAGAAACTGAAGCTGCTGCGCGGCGGCATTCGAGGTCAGCCCCACCGCCTGCAGGCGATCCTGATTGAGCGTGAAGTGCAGCGCCGGTACCCGCGGCCCCCAGTCGGTGTTGACGGTTCTCATCATCGGACTGGCCTGCATCACTTTTTCCACCTTATCTGCGATTTCGCGCAGCGTGGTAGGATCAGGCCCCATGACGCGATAAGCCACCGGATAGGGTGAATACGGGCCAAACACCAACTGGGTCACGCGCACGCGCGCCTCGGGCGTCAGTCCACCGGCCACCGCTTCACGCAATCTGAACTTAAGCGCCTCGCGGGCTTCCGGGTTGTCCGTCAGCACGACTATTTTCGCAAATGACGGGTCAGGCAGCTCGGGGGCCATGGCCAGAAAGAAACGCGGCGCCCCCTGCCCGATGTAGGAGGTGACGATTTTTGCCTCTTTCTGTTTTCTCAGCCAGGCTTCGATTTTCGCCGCGGTGGCATTGGTCTGCTCAATAGCGGTGCCATAGGGCATCTGCACTTCAACCAGTACCTCAGGACGGTCGGAGGTGGGGAAAAATTGTTTTTTCACCAGCCCTAAGCCGAGTATCGCAACCGTAAAGACGGCTATCACAGTACCCGCCACGATCCACTTGCGCGCGATAACCCAGCCCAGCAATCGGCGAAAACGATTGTAATGACGGGTGTTGTAAATCGCTGCGTGTCCCCCCTCTACCTTTTTGATATCGGGCAGCATCTTCACGCCCAGATAAGGCGTGAACACCACCGCGACAATCCAGGAGGCAATAAGGGCGATACCGACGATCCAGAACATATTGCTGGTATATTCGCCGGCGGTGGACTGGGCAAAACCGTTAGGCATGAAACCAACGGCGGTGACCAGCGTACCGGCGAGCATCGGGGCGGCGGTGTGGCTCCAGGCATAGGCGGAGGCTTTTATGCGGTCGTAGCCCTCTTCCATTTTCACCACCATCATTTCGATGGCGATGATGGCATCATCGACCAGCAGCCCGAGCGCCAGGATCAGCGAGCCCAGGGTGATACGGTCAAAGTTTTTGCCGGAAGCCTCCATCACAACGAAGACAATCGCCAGCGTTAACGGTACGGCAGCGGCGACCACGACGCCCACGCGCCACCCCATGCTGACGAAACAGACCACCATCACCACCAGCAGCGCGACAAAGAACTTGATCATAAACTCGTCAACGGCGGAGCTGATGTTGACCGATTGGTCGGTGACCTTGGTCAGAGTCATGCCGAGCGGCATACCCGCATTAATTTTGGCGGTTTCCGCATCCAGCGCCTTCCCCAGATCCAGTCCGTTCCAGCCGTCCCGCATCACGATGCCCAACAGCAGCGCCGTTTCCCCCTGATTGCGGATCAGGAAGGTCGCCGGATCTTCGTAGCCCCGCTCAACGGTCGCCACGTCCGATAGCTGCAGTGTCCGGCCCTGAACAACAATGGGGGTTTCGCGGATTTTCTCCAGTTTGTCAAAAGCGCCATCCAGGCGGATAAAGACCTGCGGTCCTTTGGTGTCAATCGAGCCAGCGGGTGTCAGTACGTTCTGGCTGTTGAGGGCGGAGAAAATATCCTGAGGGGAAACGCCCAGCGTGGCCAGCCGGTCATGCGAGAACGAAACAAAGATGCGTTCGGCCTGTTCACCGATAATATTGACCTTCTTCACCCCCGGCACGTGCAGAAGACGCTGACGCAGCGATTCCGCATCGCGAACCAGTAGCCGCTGCGGCTCTCCTTTCGCCTTCAGCGCAAAGAGCGCGAAGGTGACGTCGGAGAATTCGTCATTGAACATCGGTCCGATAACGCCTGCCGGCAGGTTTTTGGCCTCATCGCCGAGCTTCTTGCGCGCCTGATAGAACTCTTCCTGCACCTGTGAAGGCGGCGTGCTGTCTTGCAGTGAAAGCATGGTATAAGCCAGACCGGGTCGGGTGTAGGTTTCACTACGGTCATACCACTTGAGCTCCTGCATTCGCTTTTCAAGCGGTTCAGCAACCTGATCCTGCATCTCCTGCGCGGTAGCGCCCGGCCAGGCAGAAATAATCGTCATCTGCTTGACGGTAAACGGCGGGTCTTCCGCGCGCCCCAGTTCGAAAAATGACAGAACCCCGGCCACGGTAATCAGAATAATGAGGAACAGGGTGATGGAACGCTCGCGAACAGCCAGCGCTGAAAGATTGAATTTGCCGTCGCTCATGGCCGACTCCCGGCGACGCGGGCATCGTTCTGTACAGCCATGCGTACAGCCTCACCGTCATGCAACAGATGCGCCCCGAGGGCGACCACCTTCTCGCCAGGCTGGAGGTTACCGGATACCTGCGCCACATCATCTCTCAATCCCAGCACCTGAACGGACCGCCACGACACTTTGGCTGGCTGACCTGAAATCTGCCAGACGCCCGGCCCTTTACCCGGATCGTAGAGCGAGGCTAATGGTACCTGCATCACCTGGTTCGGTAATTTACCGTCTGCAATGTGCAGCGTTACGGTGGATCCCAGCGGCGCATTCGCCAGCGCCCCTTCAAGCACATATCTCGCCTCGAAGGTGCGGGTTACCTGATCGGCCGCATCGGAAAGGAGACGCAGTTTCGCCGGGACCGTCTGTTTACCGGTGCCGTACAACATGGCCTCGGCCTCGCTTGCAGGAGCCGGACGTAACGTCTCGGGTAACTGCACGCTGGCCTCACGCTGGCCCGCTCTGGCCAGACGAACCACCGGCTGACCAGCGCTAACCACCTGACCGGGTTCAGCCAGAGTCTCCATGACCACGCCGTCTGCGTCGGCCAGCAGCACCGCGTAGCCCGTCGCGTTTTGCGCCACATTCGCCTGGGCCTGAGCCGCATTGAGTTCAGCTTTGGCCGTATCGGCGGCCGCTTTTATCTGGTCGTAGGCCGATACCGACACCGCCCCTGTCGAGACCAGACCGCGGTAACGCACCTCATCCGCCGCAGCTTGTTTTGCTCGGGCCCGTGCGGCCGCGACCGCCTGTTGCTGAGCCTGTGCCTGCAGGCCGAGGTCCGCGGGATCCAGACGCATCATCGGCTGGCCGCGCTTGACGTTCTGGCCGGTATCGACCAGACGTTCAAGAATTTTGCCCTGCACTCTGAAACCGAGATCGCTTTGAACCCGGGCGACAACAACGCCGGTAAATGCGCGGGAGGCATCCATCGCACTCACTACGGTCGCAGACCTGACCAGAGGAGGCTGAGTGCGGGGATCGTCTGTGCCGGAAACGTCACCGCAGGCCGCGAGGGCAAACGGCAGCAGGCAAACGGCAAAAGGGGCGGATTTGAGCCTGAGCATGGGGTTCCTTAATCATTTTGACAGGACAGTTGAACCATACTCTTTCATGTGACCAATTAAGTCAATGGTCACATTCAGGTTGCTAAACTTTTGAGTATTAATGAGGACGGCAGTATGGCCGCAGTGGGTGCGGTATCGAGGTTAAATTGCAGCTATAAAGGGCAAATATAAGGCTGCATGACCAGACAGATGGCATCCGCAGTCTCATCCAGCGGGGTTTTGCGTTCAAACTCCCCTGCCTGCCGACCTTCCTGAATGATGTGCTGTATAAGCTGACGCAGCTGCTGCTGATAGACGGCGGCGGAAGGCCTGCGCTCCCGGGAGGCAACGGCAGCAATGTCATAAAGCTTGCAATCGTGAAAGAACAGATCGTTACCGGCTTCGATCAGCGCGTTTAATAAACGCCTCAGCTTTTCGGAGGCGGTAGGCGCATCGGCAATCGCGTCATAGACGACCACAGAGATTTTCTCCAGCCTGTTAGCACAAATGGCTTCTCCAATCGCCTGTTTTGAATCGAAGAATTTGTATATAGGCTTTTGAAAAACCAATCGTTTTCGCCAGATCTGACACGGTGGTCTTCTCGTAGCCGAAATACCCGAAGTGCTCCGTAGCGGCTTCCACAATCCGATCGCGGACGCAATGATCCGACGGCCCCCGCGAGGAGTATGCATTTGTGAATTTTGTCATTTTTCCAGCTTAGCCCAGAAGGCCTCGATTGAAAACTTGTGACTAATTGGTAATTAAGTCACAAAGAAGTGTTGACTCAAGGCACATCATGTTTCTCCTGGGTAGGCTTGTCATGGCCGTAACGGCCGGCTTACTGGCGGACTGTGCCGTCGGGCCGGATTATCATCGTCCCGATGTACCGCTTTTAAAGCAATATCATTCTCAGCCTGCCGTCCAGCAAAGAAGTGCCTCGTGGATGGCCCAGGCCCACGCCGGACTTGGGGCGGCCGACCTGCTTCGCCGGAGACCGGATATTATCGTGGCGGAGCGTCATCTCGCCGCCTTTCATGCGCGTACCGGGAGTAGGGATGAAAAGAACAGGCGTTCTGGGCGTTGATGCGTTAAGCGAAAAACTGATCGCAGGATTCTTTCAGGCGGAAACGGGCGCCCAGGTGTTTCTGTTCCCGGCAAACAGCGAACGAGCTCAAAGGCTGGCAAGAGAATTTCCCTGCTGGACCCTGGACAATCACCAGGCCGTCCTTGATGAAGCGGATGAAAAATTTAGCGCCTGTTTGCCTCGCCAGGCCCGCTCTTAGTGGCTGCCGACGAATCGGATTTTGATTCACCAACCGGAGGCCCTGCCTGAGCGGTGATTTCTATTTGGTTTTTCAATCACTCTGACCAGCACGGGAATAATCACTCCCTGAAAACGGCTCATCTGCCCCCTCAAATAAACGTGACAATTTTCGCCATGTTTTAGAGATAATCACCGGCCTGCTCCCCAACCTATCGCAGGCCGGATTGGCGTGATTCACCGAATCAAAAAAGCCAGCCCCGCGGCGAAGAGAATAGAAAGCAGCACCGATGCCAGGCCAGGCAGCAGAAAAGGATGATCGATAATATGTCGGCCCAGTTTGGTGGAGCCGGTATCGTCCAGCTCTACCGCTGCCAGTAACGTCGGGTAATTTGGCAAAATAAAAAGAGAAGCCGTAGCCGGAAAGCAGGCGACCAGGATACCGGGAGCAACGCCCATACTCAGCGCGGCAGGGAATAAAATTTTTGTTGAAGCCGCCTGCGAATACAAGAAACATGACGCCGCCATAATAATGAGCGCCAACACAATGGGCGAATCCAATAAGTGTGACGAGACCGCGCTTTGCAGCCACTGTTGATTGCTGTCCATAAAGGTGGAACCCAGCCAGGCGACGCCAAGGATACAGATGCAGGAGGTCATCCCGGTTTTAAACACCGAGCCGGACGGGACTTTGTGTACGTTAACCCGGCAGCACACCACAATCAGCAGCGCAACGCCCATCATCACCCCAACCCGTGCCTGCCCGCTGCTCATGACCGGATGGGCAATCAACCCTAACTTTGGACTGGTGACAATCGCATAGGCCAGAACCGCAACCAGCCCAACGATAAAGATCAGCACCGAACGGCCGGCGTAGGGCGGGATAGCCCGCTCAGTCCGCGCCTTAACCTGCACCGGATTGTCATAGAGCCGATCCTGCTGGCGGATTCTGTCCCAGAACAGGTAAAAAACGGAGGTGACCAGCAGCGCAAGAAAGGTGGACGGTATTGATACCGCGATGAGCTCAATATAGCCCCAGCCGTCATGCCCTTTTTCCAGTATCCCCGAGAAAAAAATCACCGCAGCGGAAATGGGCGACGCCACAATCCCCAGCAAAGACGCGCTGACGGAGAGAGCAAGCGCGCGGGTGGGTTTTATATTGTTCTCTTTCGCCACGCCGACAATAACCGGCATACAGGCAAAGGAGACCTGCCCGGTGCTGGCCATCATAGTTAATAGCCAGGTGGAAAGCGGCGCGGTGATGACTAACAGTCGCGGATAGCGGCGCAGCAGCCGCTCGGTGAGGTCAACAAGATATTCAATACCGCCGGCCTCCTGCATGGCGGCAATCGCCACGATCACCACCATGATAAACACGATAACCAGCATCGGCATATCGCCCGGCGTCGCGCCGAGCGCGCTGAGCACAATCACGCCAGCGCCGCCGGCAAACCCTACGCCGATCCCCCCAACCCGCATGCCGATGTACAGAAACAGCAGCACCACCAGAAACTGGACCAATATCATATATTGCCTCCACGGCTCCCTGTCCGGCATTAACCCTTCACAAGATGACATGGCCGCCGGGCAAACGCGCGCTCACCATATCTTTGGATGTCACCTGCCGGTGAACGACAATTTATCGCGATACAGCGGCGTCGCTGCACACGGTGTGAATCAGACATCCGATCTGCTCAATCTCAACTTCCACCCTGTCCCCGGGCTGCATAAAGAGCGGCGGCGTACGTTTTTTTCCGATACCGCCGGGGGTGCCGGTCAGGATCACGTCTCCCGGAGAGAGCGCGCTGAAGGTGCTGATATAGGCAATAAGCCCGGCGATTGAATGCAACATGCTGCCCGTATTATCCTGCTGCACCGTCTGACCATTGAGACGGGTGGTAATATTCAGATTTTGCGGGTCGGGGATATCATCCGCCGTCACCAGCCAGGGGCCGAAGCCGCCCGTTGCAGGCCAGTTTTTCCCGCCGGTAAAGCAGGCATGCTGCCAGTCGCGCACGGAGCCATCCATATAGCAGCTGTAGCCGGCAACATACTGCAGCGCCTCCTGCTCTGGGATATTGCGCCCTCCACGGCCGATCACCAGCGCCATTTCGCCTTCATAGTCAAACTCATTGCTGCATTCCGGCTTGAGGAGCGGCGCCAGATGCCCGGTCTGCGAATCCGCAAAGCGGATGAATAGCACAGGATTCGCGGACTTCTCGTTCCCCGCAACGTTTTTATCGCGATAATTCACCCCAGCGCAGATGATTTTTTTCGGTTCAGTAATGACCGGCAGGAAAGCAATCTCGTTGAAGGAATAATGCGTTTTTTTCGCGGACGGCGGCAGAGCATCAAGCAGATGAAGGTGGGGCAAAAATTCAAGCAGGCTGCCATATTGAGGGAACAGCGCCTGCAGATCGATGACGCCATCGGCGGTCGCCAGACCATATTTATTTTTATCATTAACGCGAAAGCTTAATAGTTTCATAAATCACCTTGGGAATAGACAGAGGTGAAAGCCCCGACGTGATGATGAAGAGAAGGAAATGATACCGGGGCGAAGTAACCGATTATCCGCAATACAGTAAGGCCTATTTCTGCGTTGCGGATTCACAACTGACTCAGAATGAATTAACGAACGCGGCCCAGCTCAGCGGCGCGCATGGCGTCGTGGATCTCTTTTTCAGCCCCATTTTCGAGCGGCAGCAGCGGAGAGCGAACGGTGGCATGTTCAAGGATCCCTCGCGCAACCAACGCATGCTTAAGGGCCACGGTGCCTTCCATGTGAGAACCGCGGTGGTAGACGCTTTTGGTCACCGGCAGCAGACGATCGTGCAGCTGACGCGCTTTAACGTAATCGCCCGCTTTACCCGCCTTAATCATTTCAATTAACGGCTCAGGCGCGATATTACCGTAGCCGACCAGGAAGCCATCCACATCAAACGCGGTATGCAGCAGGTATTCATCGTGGCAGCTTAAGATTTGCAGATCAGGACGTTCGCGACGGATCACCGGAATCTCAGTATCCCAGCGGCGCATATTACGTACGCCATTTTTCATGGCAAATACGCCAGGCTGCGCGGAGATATCCAGCAGGGTCTTCAGGTTGTAGGTGGCTTTAGTGACATCCGGATACTGGAAAAGAATCAGCGGCAGGCCGCTTTCTTCATACACCACGCGGTAGCGATCCTGGGGGGCGCCATCCTGATAGCCAAAACGCAGCCAACCGTGAGAAGGATAGAGCAAACCTGCGGATGCCCCGGCGGCAACGGCGCGCTTCGCCTCCAGCGCAGCCACTTCGGTCCCTTCCCCGGTGATACCGGCAATGATAGGAAGCTTATCATCTACCGACTTCACAAATGCGCGGATCACATTCGCCTGCTCTTCCTGGGTCAGAAAAGTCCCTTCCCCCGCGTGTCCCAGAACCACCAGACCTTTCACGCCGTCGATGCTGCCGAGCCAGTTACCAAGGCGCTGAATGGCATCATAGTCTACGCGTCCATCGCGAGTGAATGGTGTAACCGGAGCCGGAGTCAAACCTCTCAGATCGATGTTAATCATAAATATCCCCTTGATGAGTAAGCATTTGTTTACGGTTAAGCGATTATTTGAAACGGAAGTGAAATCGTTTCTGCAATCGTTTTCACGTGATTGACATTGAACCTCAAAAATAAAACCGTCAACGCCACGTTGGTTAAAAATGCAACGCAGATCACAAACTAAACAGCAATCTGCATCCGGGATGAGATCCGTTATACAAAATTCAACCCTCCCCGCTTTCTCCAGGAAAGCCGGGAAGGATCGCTGGCGGATTATTTACGTGGAGACGAGGTAGACTTACGGGGAATAAGGGAAGGCGTGGTAATCCGCATATTATTATTTATCTCTGGATTCAATAACATATCAACCGCATTGCTGGCGATATGCTCCAGCGGCGTTCTGACCGAAGTCAGCGCCACGGGCAGTCTGCTCACCAGCGGAATATCGTTGTATCCCACCAGCGAGAGATCTTCGCCAATCACCAGGCCCTGCTGGTGCGCGGCCGCGAGGACGCCAATCGCCAGTTCGTCATTGACGGCAAACAGCGCGCTTGGGCGGTGAGGCTGGCTGAGAATTTTCATTCCCTGCTGCTCTCCCGAGGCGATGTTAAAATCTGAATGACAGCACCAGTCCGCTTCGATCCGGAGCCCGGCTTCCTGCATTGCCCGCTCAAAGCCCTTACGCCGGTTGCGCGCGTTGGAGGCAAAATCAGGGCCGCCAATCAGGCCAATATCGCGGTGACCTAAATCAATCAGGTGCCGGGTTGCCAGATAGCCGCCAAGCTCATCGTCGCCCACCGATGAGGGGCTAAAACCGTCGGTACGCAGCGCCAGTACGTGGGGAACGTCTCGTTCACGCAGGGCTTGCGGCAACGGATCGTCCAGCCGGCAGGTGGACATGATCAGCCCATCCACGCGGCGATCCAGCAGCGACTCAACGGCGTTTTTCTCCTGCTCCTTGCTATCACCGCAGGTCGCTACAATCGCGAAATAACCCCGTCTGGCTGCGGCCCTGGCTATCTCTTCGAAAAGCATGGCGGTGACGGCATCGGTTAGCCTGGGAACCAGGACGCCAAGCGTCCCGGTATCGCCGCGCCGCAGGCTGGAAGCAACATAGTCCCGACGGTAGCCCAGCTCTCGGGCAACCTGGCGAATTTTATCTGCAGAGGCGCTGCGCGAGGTGGGTAATCTTTCATCGAGTACCCGTGAAACGGTCGAGACGCTAACGCCCGCGGCGCGAGCAACATCCCGCATTGTCGCCAGCTTTTTTTCCGGCAAATCGTTCAGTTCACTTTCTTGATCCATCTGCTGCTCCAACTCATCAATGCGGGTAAAAATCCGTGTTGCCCGTTCAACGGATACCATCGTGCAAACCGTGGGGTTAAAGGATCTTACGTCAAACCTCGTCCGGACAAAAGGAATGGTGCTTCACTTTGCCTGGGTGCGCCTGGCAGGTTGTTCATTGACCCTTTTTATTCACTTTGCCCTGCGTTCACCGCTTCGCTTTTATTTACCGGTTAGTTTTTTCAGATTGTAAACTGCTCGACAATTATACAACAGGCGCAATTGACTTAGCGGCGAATCCAGCAAAGGATTAGCTGAAAGTGAAATCGATTGCAGTAACGTTACCACAAACGAATTCAGAGAGCATTATATGCAGCACGTCTTTGGATAAGGGTTCGTTGCCCTGTTGTTATTCAGAATCTTACGTGTATGCCCCAGACAACGTTTAACAGGGTAATACTATGTCAACTCAGGCCATTGCTTCAGATTACGCCGTTGCCAGCGGAACGGCGTCAACCCCGGACGCGCTGCTGGCAAGACTGGAACGTCTGCCCATCACCCGGCGGCTGAAGGCGATCCGCGTTATCGTCGGCTTATCAACGTTTTTCGATGCCTATACCATTATTGCTATCGCTTTTGCGCTTCCCCAGCTTACTCAAGAGTGGGGCCTCACGCCGACGTTTGTCGGTCTTATTATTGCGGCCAGCTACGTGGGTCAGCTGTGCGGCGCCCTATTTTTCGGCTCGCTGGCGGAAAAAATAGGCCGTATCGGCGTATTGCGTATCACCATCATCATGTTCGTCCTGATGGATGCGGCGTGCCTTTTTGCCTGGAACGGCTGGTCAATTCTTGTTATTCGCTTTTTACAGGGGGTGGGTATCGGTGCGGAAGTTCCCGTTGCCAGCGCCTATATCAATGAATTTGTCGGAGCAAAGAAGCGCGGGCGTTTCTTTTTGTTGTATGAGGTGATTTTCCCTATCGGCATGATGTTTGCCGGTCTGGTCGGGTATTTTCTTGTGCCTATCTATGGATGGAAGGTCATGTTTTTAATTGGCTTAGTTCCCTCAGCGCTGACCGTTCCACTGCGCTGGCTGATGCCTGAATCACCGCGCTGGCTGGCTTCAAAAGGTCGGCTGAAGGAAGCGGACAACGTCGTATCGACGCTGGAATCTGAAGTCATCAGGCGTGGAATGACGTTGCCCGAACCTGAAATAAAAGCCCCCGCGGTGCAAAAAGCGGCTCCGGAAGGGGTTAAGGCCCTCTTCGGCGGTATTTATAAATCCCGCACCTTTATGCTGTGGGGGCTGTGGCTGACGGTTTACAGCGTCAACAATGGAATGATCACCTGGTTCCCGACTCTGTACAAAACCTGGTTTAACCTCTCCCTCGATACCAGTCTGGCCTACGGCTGGATCACCTCTTCCTGCGGCGTCGTGGCTTCGGTGATCTGCGCCTTGATGATCGACCGCGTCGGGCGCAAGCGCTGGTACACATGGGCCTTTTTACTGGCCGTCGTTCCGCTGATTACGCTCTCCGTTCTGGGCGCGAAATCCGCCGTTGAAATTCTGATTCTGGGCAGCCTGACCTACGCCATTCTGCAGACCATCGCTTTCTCGCTTTATCTGTACGCGGCTGAGCTTTATCCCACCCGGCTGCGCGCTATTGGCACCGCGTACTCCAGCGCATGGCTCCGCGCGGGGTCATCCATTGGCCCATTAATGGTCGGGTTTATCGTCAGCGGCTTCGGGATCCGTTTTGTGTTTGTCACGTTCGCGGTCATCGCACTGATTGGCGGCTTGATTACGTGGATTTTTGCCATTGAAACCAAAGGGAAATCATTAGAAGAGCTGTCGCCATAGACGGCCTGTGGCTCCGGCAATCGCGGAGCCACCTCTGACAGGAGGCCAGCTAGTCGGCTGAATCAGCTGCGCCTTATCGGGAACACTTCATAGACCTGGCTCATCAACGGGCGGTGAAAAACATGAACACACTCATTAAAAGCGGCACGATGCTGCTGGCATTTCTCTACCCTTTACTGGCTCTGGCCAACGATACACTTTTTTCTCCCACCGCAAAAAACATGACTGGAGAATGGGGAGGCGTGCGGACGGATCTGCGCCGTCATGGTTATGATTTTACGCTGGAATATAGCGCAATGACGGCCACGAATGTTTCCGGCGGTTACGATCGCGATAAAACCCTGCGCTACAGCGACCAGTATATTCTCGGCATAGATATGGATCTGGAAAAGATTTTAGGTATTCGCGACGGTGAATTTAAAGCGTCGGTGAATAATCGTAACGGGCGAGATCTGACTCAGGATCGCCTTCAGGATCCGCGCGCGCCGGTAATAGGTTCCGGTGTTCAGAGTAACTATGGCCGGGGTCAAACATGGCACGCAACGCAGTTTTGGTTCAAAAAAACCGGGTGGGAGAAGAAGCTGGATATCAAGGTGGGCCTGATGCCACCAGGAGAGGATTTTGATAATAACGGCTGCTTTTTTCAAAACCTGTCGCTGTGCGGTTCTTTAGCCGGACACGGCAGCGGCGTCTGGTATAACACCCCTATAGGCCAGTGGGGTGGCCGCATCAAATACAGCCCTACCCCAGCGCTTTACGTCCAGGCCGGGGCGTATCAGTACAATCCTAACTACGCCACCCGCCACGGAAGTTTCGAGCTCGATGGAACCGGGCATCTGGGGTACATGTACCTTTTTGAACTGGGATACTCACCAACCCTCGGCGCGGCAAAACTCCCCGGCATCTGGAAACTCGGGGGATGGTACAACACGGCGGAGGCCAACGATGTGCTGGATGATGACAATGGCGACCCCTATGTTATCACGCACCAGGCCGCCCGGCGACACGACGGCCGCTACGGAGGTTATCTCTATATCGTCCAGCAGCTGACCTACTCGAGCAGCCAGCGCCAACGTGGCCTTAGCCTTTTCGGGCATCTGGCAATGAATGATAAAGATACGGCGACAATGGACTATCAGATGCAGGCAGGCGCCATTTATAAAGGCCCTTTCGCCAGTCGTCCGCAGGACTTTATCAGCTTCGGCGTCAGTAAAATGCACGCCAATGACAGAGTCGCCCGTCGGGCTCAGCTCCTGAACCAGATGCGGGGGATCGATGATTATGATAACCCACTGTATGTTCCGGTTCGCAGAGCCGAGTATGCCGCAGAGCTGCATTATAGCTTCCGCGTTACGCCCTGGCTGACCGTGCGCCCTAACCTGCAGCTGCTGGCCCACCCGGGAGGAAGCGAGGAGATTAAAAACGCGTGGGTGATCGGCAATCAGGTGACCGTTAAATTCTGATAAAACAGGCGGCCGCCGTCAGGACTGCTGTATTCGACCAGCAACGTGTCTTCCGCGGGGAGAAGAATATCTCCCCATTTATCCCCCACGTCATAGGGGATTCTGAGAGAGTACGAACAGAGCTGAAGTCAGCTTCTTTATTTAGCCCTCTTGTCTATCGCGGGAAATTCATTGGCCGCGGTAGCGGTTATCCAGTCCCGGAAACGCCGGCATATCTTCTGCAAAACCGCGGACTCGTCGTACACCAGATAGTACGCAATCGGCGTATCAACCGGTATTTTTAGCGGGTTAATCAGCAAACCACTCTTCAGTTCTTCACAAATAAGAGAACTGCGCACGAGCGCGATACCTTTACCCGCGATTGCGGCCTCAATCACGCCGTTGGAATCGATGAAAACGGGCCCCGTGTCTGTCTTCAGATCGCTGATACCCAGAGCACGAAACCAGAGAGCCCAGTCCAGCCGGTGTTCATCGTGCAGCAGCATATATTCAGCCATATCGCCCGGTGATGAGAGCTCGTCCTCTGATGCGATTAACCGGGGGCTACAGACCGGGAGGAGTTTATCGTTTATCAGGCACTCAGACTCCAGCCCGGGATAGTCACCTGCCCCGTGTCGGATGGCGAAATCAATCCCTTCAGACAGTAAATCAACCTGCCTGTTGGTGGTACTGATTTGCACTTCCACGCCCGCGTTGGCTTTTTCAAATGCAGGCAGCCGTGGCAGCAGCCATTGGATGGCAAAACCACTTGTACAACTGACCGTCACTTTGTTTGCCTTTCCTTCATTCATTAAGCGCTGTGTTGCTTCTGCTATCTGATTGAAAGCTGGCCTTATTGACCGCAGATAGATGCGTCCTTCGGTTGTCAGTTCGAGACGGCGAGGGCTACGGATGAACAACCGGCTGTTTGTCATGCTTTCCAGCTTAGCAATCTGTTGGCTGACCGCGCTGGATGTCACGCATAACTCATCGGCAGCCGCTTTCATACTCATCAGCCTTGCCGCAGACTCAAAACACATAAGCGCATGTAAAGGTGGCATTTTCATCGGCTACACGACTTCATGAATTAGAAAAGCTTAAGTATAAACAAAAATCTTGTTTGTCAGTACGCCCGCCCTGTTTCACAGTTGCGTTGTGACTTCTCATTCAAATAAAAGGAACAGCTATGCGCATTGCTGATTATCTTCGTTTATTGTTGCTCGCCGCTATATGGGGCGCGAGTTTTCTCTTTATGCGTATAGCCGTACCGCAGTTTGGCGCTATTAATACGGCTTTTTTGCGCGTCTTTTTTGGTTTCACAGGCCTCGCGATTATTTTATTTATCTTTAAATCTTCTTTTGACTTTAAAGATAAATTTAAGTCCTCAGTGATTCTTGGCGTCATTAATTCTGGATTACCCTTCCTGATGTATTGCCTGGCGGCCAAATGGTTACCGGCTGGGTATTCAGCCATTCTGAATGCAACAACGCCGTTGATGGGGGCGGTGGTTGGGTTTGCATTTTTTGCAGAGAAATTAACCTTCAGAAAATGGGCTGGCATGCTCCTGGGCATTGTCGGAATCATCGCGATCGCCACAATTGGTAAACCCCTGTCAGCGGAGAAACAAATTGCCGGCATTATTGCCTGCCTCATCGCGACCAGTTGCTATGCGATCGCCGGTTTTCTGACGCGTAGCTGGATTTCAAATAAAGGTGGACTCGATCCTAAAATCGTCGCCTTCGGCAGCCAGATAGGGGCGTCCTTTTTTTTGCTACCCTTTTTTATATGGAGCACCCATAGTGGACCGACCGTTAACTGGTTACAGCAAGAGGCATGGATAAGCGTCATTGCCGCGGGAGCGATCTGTACCGCATTTGCCTACATACTCTATTTTCGGCTGATTGCCGATATTGGACCGCTACGTTCATTAACAGTGACATTCTTAATTCCTCCGTTTGGTGTGCTATGGGGATATATGGTACTGAACGAAGCCATTAACAATGGTTTTGTTATCGGGGCGCTCATTATAGGTATTGCAGTCTGGATGGTTATGAGTCCGGAAAAAAAATAATTAGTGACGAAGTACGCAGAGTCAAACTGAGGTGCTTTTAGTTCCAGAAATCCCCAAGAAATTTTTCTGAAAATTTAATTAACATTACCAGTTCGCCGCTAACAGACTTCTGTCCGAGCTAAAGCCTAAACTGAGGAGATAATACCTTAAGGGTGCCCTTTCCTGCGGTTCTGAATCCCCCTGACCCCGGCATAGCTTTCCTGCTATGCCGGGTATTTCAACTACCGCTTGATTAACGCAAACACGCCCCAGCCAAAGTATTCACGCGTATAAGTCGCATGGCGTTTTGGCGCCATCGTCAGCTCCGCCCTGACTTCTGACGCAAAGTCATCATCGGGGTTTTCCTCTAACCAACGGCGCATGGTGAGCCATTTCGCCGCTTCGTAGCGGTCCCAACCTTCCTGGTCCGCCAGTACCATTTCGACGAGGTCATAGCCAAGCGCATCGTAAGAGGAGACCAGATCGGCAAGCGTCAGAAAGTCGGCGAGCGAAGAGGCGCCACAGGCCTGTGCTATCTCTTCCGTTGCCGGTACCTGCCGCCAGTACGGTTCGCCGATCAGCAGCATACCGCCGGGCTTGAGGCTTTTGCTCAGCAGCGCGATAGTCCCGGCGACGCCGCCGCCGATCCAGGTCGCGCCCACGCAGGCGGCGATGTCGCATTTTTCCTCGGCCACATAACCGGCGGCGTCCTGGTGAATAAACATCACGCGGTCAGCAACGCCGAGCTCTTCTGCCCGCAGCTTAGCCTGCTGGCTGAACAGCGCGCTCATGTCGACGCCGATGCCGCGAATGCCGTGATCGCGCGCCCAGGTACAGAGCATCTCCCCCGATCCGCTGCCGAGGTCGAGTATGCGGGTTCCGGCCTTCATCCGCAGCACGCGGCCAAGGGCGGCATATTTTTCCGGCGTAAACGGGTTATGGATGCGGTGAGCGCTTTCACTAATGGTGAAAATACGTGGGATATCCAATGGTTGAATTCCTTTTATGGGTGTTGCGGAAAGAGAACCGGGAACGTTTTTTTCGGCCAGCAGCGCGTACAGCTTACCGGCAAAGGTTTCGCTGACCGGCCATTCCGCCTCATCCGGACGGGTAATGGTGGTCAAACCCGCCGTACGCAGCAGATCGAGATAAGCATCATCGCGCCATGCGGTCATCTGACTACCGAAACGCGTCACCTTGCCGCTCTCTTCAATCGCCATGAACAGCGTGGAGCTGGTTTGCTCCGCCGGATCCCAGGCGTGCTCGGTCAGAAGCAGGTGCGGAATATCCAGAAACAGCCCCTGCGGACAGCGCTGCCAGCCGGGCTCGGCCATTCCCTGACGTTTAACTTCCGCATAGGTATGAACCTCGATGAGCAGCTTTCCCCACGGAACCAGCCACTGCGCGCAGCGGTTGACCAGCGAGCGAGCCTCAGCTGCGCTGAACACGTTCAGTTCACCGAAGGTCATCATGATGAAATCAAACTGTGTTTCCGGCGCGTAGTCGCGAACGTCCTGCTGGTGATAGACAATATCAAGCCCGGCCGCCTGCGCCTGCTGCCGGGCCCAGGCGATCGACGCTGGTGAAAAATCCACGCCCGTACAGCAGAAGCCGCGCTCGGCCAGCAGGCGCGTGTAAAGACCCGGCCCGCAGCCGAGGTCGAGAATGCGGGCGCCGGCGGGCAGCTGTCCGGCAATCCACGCCACCTGTTGTTCTATAACCGCCTGCCTGCGGCTGGCCCAGTCGTGCTCCTGCGACAGATGGTTCTCCAGCATACGCTGGCTAAACGCCGGTTCATCCCAGGGGATTTTGCGCTCCTGGGATGACAACGTGATATGCCTGGAACCTGTAATAATCGTGCCAATAGTCATCATCATCTCCTTATTGATTACTCGCGCCAGTGCTCGGGTTTCATTAACGCCCGGGCGCACTGTATCTGGCCCGTTCGCCCCAGCGGCTGAGACGAAAGCCGCTGTAGCATCCAGCAGGCTTTATGCGCCTCGGGAATCGGATAAGGCGCCGGATAGCCTTTATCTCCCGCGCATGGCTCAAACCCGTGCCTGGGGTAGTAAGTGGCGTGGCCCAGAACAAATACCGTCTGGCTTCCCATGGTTTTCAACTGCTCAATGCCGTGCCGGATAAGCGCTCCGCCAACGCCCGCGCCCTGGTATTCCGGCACCACCGCCAGGGGAGCAAGGATGTGCATCATCGGCGAGTCCGGCTCCCCTTTGAACATCGCCCGGGTGAATAAAATATGCCCAACCGCCTTTCCGTTATGCCTGGCCAGCAGCGATAACGTCGGGCAGGCGCTCTCATCGTTGAGCAAAGAGGCCACCAGCCTGGCCTCTTTGCTGTAGCCGAAAGCCCGGGTTTCGACATTGAGAATGTCATCGGTATCGCCTTCAGAGGCGACATGAAAAGTGAAGCTGTGGTTTGTCATCAGAGGCTCCTTAGCGATTGTCCAGCTGTGCGCGGACGTTGTTCAGCCCGGTGGTATTGATGCGGTAGGGCTGTCCGTTGACGGACTTAATCAGCTTTTTGGTTTTGAGTTTTTTGAAAACGGCGAGCGTGCAGTCGCTGAGCAAGAGCCCTTCGCGGCTGTAGCATTCAACGGAGGTGACGCGGCCTGATGTATCGCGAACGTGCGCGATCCGGCCACCTTTAGCGAGAACGTGTAAGGTACGTTGTTCCTGACGGGATAGATTCATACTGAAGAAACCTGTTAATCATCATGCGTAAAAACGAGCCAACACCCGCAGGTGTTCGCGTAAGGTTTAAGCGCAGCGATAACCAGTCCGGCCTGAAAAGGTCGGGAAGCTGATTATCTGATGATGACATTCTCCAGCATCAAAGCCTCGGTGAGAGTTGAAAAGGTATTTACCAGCGAAATAATAACACGCAGTTTTTATATGGAAATCGTTATAGTCAAAAAGTGTGATCTGCAGCGAGCCCGTACGCTTCCTGGCGCTTATGGTCGACATGTTGACGCCATTGGTTAACCATTTATACCGGCATGACGCGCGGGACCCTATACCTTTCTGAGCTTCAGCAGGATCTATAGGCGCTACTCAACGGGTCTGAAATGACGTCGGGCCCTTCACCTATGCCATTAGCGAATCTCCATCACATTTTGGTTTACCAATTCACCTTACACGGTTGACTTGTTCGACCAATTGGAGGAACTTATACGCCATATCGTCTGGTTTCTCCTCCGTTACGATGGTTGACCGGAACCGACGCTCCCATCAAAGCAGCGGCCTGAAGCAGGTCAACAACGTGAAGAGGTTAAGCATGGAACAGACATGGCGCTGGTATGGCCCTAACGATCCGGTCACTTTAGCTGACGTCCGTCAGGCAGGCGCGACCGGGGTGGTTACCGCCCTGCACCATATTCCGAACGGCGAAGTGTGGACGGTTGACGAGATCCTCAAGCGTAAAGCCATCGTGGAAGAAGCCGGCCTGGTATGGTCGGTGGTCGAAAGCGTACCGATTCACGAAGAGATCAAAACCCATACCGGCAACTACGCGCAGTGGATCGCTAACTATCAGCAGAGCCTGCGCAATCTGGCCCAGTGTGGTATTCGCACCGTGTGCTACAACTTTATGCCGGTCCTCGACTGGACCCGTACCGACCTTGAGTACGTCCTGCCGGATGGCTCCAAAGCCCTGCGCTTCGATCAGATTGAATTCGCCGCCTTTGAGCTGCATATCCTCAAGCGTCCGGGCGCGGAAGCGGACTACACCGCCGAAGAAGTCGCCCAGGCGAATCAGCGTTTCGCCGCCATGAGCGATGAAGATAAAGCGCGCCTGACCCGCAACATCATCGCCGGTCTGCCGGGTGCGGAAGAGGGTTATACCCTCGACCAGTTCCGCCAGCACCTTGCGACCTATAAAGATATCGATAAAGCCGCGTTGCGCGAGAATTTCGCCGTCTTCCTGAAGGCGATTATCCCCGTCGCCGAAGAGGTTGGCGTACGTATGGCGGTACACCCGGACGATCCGCCGCGCCCGATTCTCGGCCTGCCGCGCATCGTCTCGACCATTGAAGATATGCAGTGGATGGTTGATACGGTGAACAGCATGGCGAACGGCTTTACCATGTGCACCGGCTCCTACGGGGTCCGCGCCGACAACGATCTGGTTGATATGATTAAGCAGTTTGGCCCGCGCATTTACTTCACCCACCTGCGATCTACGCTGCGCGAAGAGAACCCGAAAACCTTCCACGAAGCCGCGCATCTGCATGGCGACGTGGACATGTACGAAGTGGTGAAGGCGATTGTTGAAGAAGAGCACCGCCGTAAAGCGGAAGGCAAAGCGGATCTTATCCCGATGCGTCCTGACCACGGCCACCAGATGCTCGACGACCTGAAAAAGAAAACCAACCCCGGCTATTCCGCGATTGGGCGCCTGAAAGGGCTGGCTGAGGTCCGCGGCGTTGAGCTGGCGATTCAGCGCGCTTTTTTTAGCCGCTAATTCCTGACTGGTGGGGCCGACAGCGCCCCGCCTTTATCCCTTCGGTCGCCTGTTGCGGCCCATCCTGGAGTTTGCTATGACTGCCACCCTTGCCGACAGCAACCTGCCGGTTACACGCCCTGCGTGGGATCGTTCTCGCCTGGAATCCCGCATCGTACACCTGGGCTGCGGCGCGTTTCACCGCGCGCATCAAGCGCTTTACACCCATCATCTGCTGGAAACCAGCGACAGCGACTGGGGCATCTGCGAAGTCAACTTGATGCCGGGCAACGACCGTGTCCTGATTGAGAATCTGAAAAATCAGCATCTGCTTTATACCGTGGCGGAGAAAGGCGCTGACAGCACCGCGCTGAAAATTATCGGCTCGATGAATGAGGCGCTGCATCCGGAAATCGACGGCTGCGAGGGCATACTGCGCGCCATGACGCGCCCGCACACGGCTATCGTCTCCCTGACGGTAACGGAAAAAGGTTACTGCACCGATGCGGCCAGCGGCCAGCTCGATCTCAACAACCCGCTGATTCAACACGACCTCGCCCATCCGGCGACGCCGAAATCCGCCATAGGCTATATCGTCGAAGCGCTGCGCCTGCGCCGCGAGCAGGGGCTTGCGGCCTTTACGGTGATGTCCTGCGATAACGTCCGCGAGAATGGCCACGTGGCGAAAGTGGCGGTGCTTGGCCTGGCCCAGGCGCGCGACCCGCAGCTGGCGGCGTGGATTGAAGCCCATGCCACCTTTCCGTGCACCATGGTTGACCGCATCGTGCCCGCAGCGACGCCCGAAACCCTACAGGAGATTGCCGACCAGCTTGGCGTCTACGATCCGTGCGCTATCGCCTGCGAACCGTTCCGCCAGTGGGTGATTGAAGATAGTTTCGTCAACGGCCGCCCGGAGTGGGACAAAGTCGGCGCCCAGTTCGTTGAAGACGTGGTGCCGTTTGAAATGATGAAGCTACGGATGCTCAACGGCAGCCACTCTTTCCTCGCCTATCTTGGCTACCTCGGCGGCTATGAAACCATTGCCGAGACCATGACCAACCCGGCATACCGCGAAGCGGCTTTCGCCCTGATGATGCAGGAGCAGGCTCCGACGCTGTCGATGCCGGAAGGCACCGATCTTCAGGCCTACGCCACGCTGCTGATTGCCCGCTTCAGCAACCCGTCTCTGCGCCATCGTACCTGGCAGATCGCCATGGACGGTAGCCAGAAGTTGCCGCAGCGCCTGCTTGACCCAATCCGTCTTCATCTGCAAAACGGCAGCAGCTGGCGTCACCTGGCGCTCGGCGTGGCGGGCTGGATGCGCTACACCCAGGCGATCGACGAACAGGGGCAGCCGATTGATGTCGTCGACCCGCTGCTGGCGGATATCCAATCGATCAACCAGCGTTATCAGGGCGCGGAACGCGTCCCGGCGCTGCTGGCGCTAAGCGGAATTTTTGCCCACGATCTGCCGGACAACAGCGATTTCGTGGCGGCGGTGGCGCAGGCGTACCAGCAGCTGTGCGAACGCGGCGCCCGCGCGTGCGTGGCGACGCTCGGCGCCGGCCTGTAATCACCTCTCCCTGTCACGGGTCAACTGAACAACAGCGTGGTTGACCCGTTTTCCCTCTCTCAGCGCAGAGAGATGCCAACCCGGCGGCCAGATGCTATAGTCAGCCACCGGGCTATCGCATCTCACAACATAACATCATGAAATCACAAACTTCTCAGCACAGACCCTACCAGGAAGTCGGCGCGTTGATCCGCGATCTGATCGTCAAGACGCCCTATCGCCCCGGCGATCGCTTACCGCCGGAGCGCGAGATCGCCGAGATGCTGGACGTCACCCGTACCGTAGTTCGTGAAGCGCTGATCATGCTGGAAATTAAAGGGCTGGTCGAAGTGCGCCGCGGCGCCGGGATCTACGTGCTCGATAACGCCGCCGGAGAAGGCGCGGCGGAGAGCGCGGACATGAACCACTGCAATGACGCCGGTCCGTTTGAACTGCTGCAGGCCCGCCAGCTGCTGGAAAGCAATATCGCCGAGTTTGCCGCCCTGCAGGCGACCCGGGAAGATATCATCAAAATGCGCCAGGCCTTACAGCTGGAAGAGCGCGAACTGGCCAGCAGCGCGCCGGGCGGCTCCGAAAGCGGCGATATGCAGTTTCACCTCGCCATCGCCGAAGCGACTCATAACAGTATGCTGGTAGAGCTGTTCCGCCAGTCATGGCAGTGGCGGGAGAATAATCCCATGTGGATCCAGCTGCACCGCCATCTCGGCGATACTCACTACCGCCAGGAGTGGCTGGTGGATCATAAACGGATCCTCGCCGCCTTAATCAAAAAAGACGCCCGGGCGGCCAAGCTCGCCATGTGGCAACATCTGGAAAACGTTAAACGGCGCCTGCTGGAGTTCTCCAACGTCGACGATATTTACTTCGACGGCTACCTTTTTGACTCCTGGCCGCTGGACAACGCGGACGCCTGACCTCTTCTACAAGCGCGCGGACATCGCCCATCCACGCGCCCCTTGCCGCGACGCCGCAATCATTGATAATGATTCTCATTTTATTGTCGCTCTGCCCGCGTAATGGTAAAGTTACCCTATCTGATGACGCCCCCTCTCCGGTGCCGACAACCGCATGAACAAGACAACGACGCACAACGAACCCGCCCGCCGGGCGCCGAGAAAAACGTTCTCCGTCAGCGAGTTTATGGCGTTTGGTGAACGATACGGTATCGACTACCGCTTCCCGCTGCTGCGGCAAACGCCGGAGCCCTCGTACGCCAGCCCTGTGCTGCGGGGAGAAGTGGAAGAGATGACGCTGCCCTGCGGAATGTGCGTCACCCATTCTGATGTTCACGTGTTGCAGCCCTATGAGACCACCTCCCGCCACAGCAGCCCGCTCTATATGCTGGTGGTGCTGGAAGGCTGTGTCGCCCTGACCCTCAACGGGGAGCAGCACCTCGTCCGTTCCGGGATGGCGTTCACTTCGCGTCTTAGCGAACAGCAGACAATGCGCGCCCGCCACGATGCCGACAGTCGACTACGTACGCTCTCCCTCGGACTCTACCCGGACGGCGCGTGGCGCGACGGCCTGCTCGATTCATTGATGCGCGAATGGGAAAGATGCCAGACGCCAACGCTGATCTGGCAGATACCGGGTTTTCTGCTGAGCGGGCTAGAGTACGCGCAGCAGAGTTCGCCTGGCCGCGTTTCCCGCCAGCTGATGCTGGAGGGGCTGATTCTTCAGCTGTTTGGTCACGGGCTGAGCGTATGCCAGGACGAAAGCACGAAGCATATCGCCCCGGCGGGCGGCGAACGGCAGCGGCTGGAAAGGGTTCGCCGCCTGCTGGAGCAGGCGCCGGAAAACGACTACACCCTGAACGAGCTGGCCCAGCGGGCGGCGATGAGCTCCAGCAGCTTACGCAGTAAGTTTCGCCAGGCATACGGCTGCTCGGTCTTCGACTACCTGCGCGACTGCCGCCTGGCACGGGCAAGAGGCTATCTGCTTGAGGGCTATAGCGTACAGCAGGCGGCCTGGATGTCGGGCTATCAGCACGCCACCAACTTCTCGACCGCTTTTCGTCGGCGCTACGGCATCTCGCCCTGCGATGTGCAAAAGGCGGGCTAATCCATTTTTCCTCTTTTTGCGAAAAATAGTCAGCGGCTTTGGCAGCGCGCATACGTATCCTGGCATTGCGCATAGTTATAGAGAGCATCAAAAAGGTAATAATTCTTATTAACAATTAGAAATGCCTTTGGAGATGTTCATGTTTGCGAAAACTCGCCTGGCGCTACTGGTAGGATGGGTGACCGGCGGCGTCGCTTTCCCGCTGCTGGCCCAGGAAACAACTAAGAATGAAACCATCGTGGTCACTTCGCAGATGCAGAGCGGCGCGACCAAAATTGCCACACCGGATATTGAGACGCCGCAGTCGGTGTCGATTATCACGCGCGAGCAGTTTGAAGAACAGGGCGCAATCAGCGTCCGCCAGGCCGTGAGCTATACCCCCGGGGTTTACAGCAACCAGATTGGCGCCTCCAACCGCTTTGACTATATCGTCCTGCGCGGCTTCTCCGACGGCAGCCTGGATAACGTCTATCTTGACGGCCTGAAAATGATGGGCGATACCAACTCCCATAGCTCGCTGGTGGTCGATCCGTGGTTCCTCGAAAATATCGAAGTGGTGCGCGGCCCGGCCTCAGTGCTGTACGGCCGCTCTTCGCCCGGCGGCATCGTCGCCCTCACCTCGCGTAAACCTTCATTCGATCCCGGCGGTGAAATCAAGCTGTTTGCCGGGAATAACAACCAGCGCGGGGCGGCGTTTGACGTCACCGGGGCGCTGGACGATAACGATCGCGTGGCGGCGCGCTTAAGCGGCATGACCCGCTATGCGGACTCACAGTTTGATACCTTAAAAGAGCAGCGCTATGCGATTATGCCCAGCCTGACCTGGCGCATCACCGACCAGACGCGGCTTGATTTAATGGCCTATTTGCATCGCGACCCGGAAGGCGGCAGCCACTCTGGCCTCCCTTATGAAGGCACCGTGGTACCGCACTACGGTAAAAAAATCGCTAACACCTTCTTTGAGGGCGAAGATGATTACGATAAGTATGACCGCCGCGAAAACATGGTCGGCTACAACTTCGAGCATATGTTTGATAACGGCTGGTCGGTGCGGCAGAAGCTGCGCTACCTGCACACCAAAGTCGAGCTGAATCAGGTCTATGCCGCGGGCTGGCTGAACGAAAGCGAGCTGAACCGCGGCTATTCTGGCTCGGACGAAAAGATGAACGCCATCACCCTTGATAACCAGCTCGACGGCAGCGTCGATACCTGGGCCGTCAACCATCGCCTGTTGCTGGGGATCGACTATCAGGACCGCAGTAACAACACCACAGGCTACTATGGCGCATTCCCGGCCATCGACGCCTTTAATCCGGTCTATGGCGCGAAGCCGGATTACATCACCATGTACAGCCGCGAGAAGCACAAGCTACGCCAGACCGGCTACTATCTGCAGGATCAGATGTCCTGGGAGCGCTGGCGCTTCACCCTCGGCGGGCGCTACGACCAGGTCAGCGTGTCGAATATCGATAAGCTCAATCAAACGCGCAGCGATCTGGATAAGAACAACTTCAGCACCCGCGCCGCGCTGCTGTATCTGTTCGATAACGGGTTTGCCCCGTACATCAGCTACTCCACCGCCTTTACGCCCACCAGCTTCGCCGACGAAAACGGCAACGTGCTGGATCCGATGAAAGGCAAGCAGTGGGAAGCCGGGCTGAAGTATGAGCCGGAAGGAATGAATAGCCAGTTCAGCGCCTCGGTATTCCGCATCAATCAGACCAATATCGCCACCAAAGAAGAGCCGACCGATCCGTATCGTTCGATTGGTGAAATTGAGTCGAAAGGGGTGGAGCTGGAAGCGATTAGCCAGCTAACAGACAGCTTCCGCCTGCAGGCCGCCTATACCTACACCGACATTCGCTATAAGAAAAGCAGCCCTGAAGAGCAAGGCAAGCGTGCCGTTTACGCGCCGCGCAATCAGGCCAGCGCCTGGCTGAGCTATGATGTGAAAAGCGGCCCGCTGGATGGTCTGACGCTGGGTTCCGGTATGCGCTACGTCAATGGCATTACCAGCGACCGCCTGAATACGCACACTCTACCGTCCTATACGCTGGTGGATATGGCGATTGGCTATGACCTGTCGAAGGTGGGAATTAAAGGCCTCAGCGCCCAGCTGAACGTCAATAACCTGACCGACAAGAGCTACATTGCCGCCTGTAACTCGCTCTCCTACTGCTACTTTGGCGCGGAGCGCAGCATCGTCGGCAGCGTCTCCTGGAAGTTCTGATAACGTTAAAAGCCCGGAGTTTTTGGCTCCGGGCAGCCGGTTAATCTTCCGCTTTATGGGCCCACGCGGGCATGGCGGTTAAATAACGCATCGCCCGCTTGCGTGATTCCACGGGCCCGACCTTCTGCCAGGAATCGAGGAACTCAGCCAGGCCGGAGACGGCATCTTCCCATGACTTAAGCTTCCCCTCGCTATCGCAGCACCAGGCGCAATAATCGTCGCTTGCGCTTTTCGCACCTTCGGCGGACATCGGCATTCCACAGGCCTGACAAAACCTTTCTTGCTGTGACATAGAGCGCTCCTTTCTTGCCAGTTGAGCATAAAAAATACCGCATTTTTTGCACAATAACGTACCGCCAGTTCAAATAACCGTAAATTAATGATGGTTATTGCAGCCGTAGAACCCCCGGCTTCCTGAACGCGTTCGACTACACTAAGCAGGGACAGATGTTTGACGCCGCTGGGTCTGCCGGGAGTATCAATCGATGGCAGCCCCCGCCGAGCCGGACGCATTCACTGCTAAAACAGATTAAGACAGGACGCAACCATGCAACTTAACGACCCTACCCTTTTTCGCCAGCAGGCAATGATTAATGGACGTTGGCGCGACGCCAGCAGCAAAGAGACCCTTGTGGTCACGAACCCCGCCAACGGCCAGCAGCTGGGCAGCGTGCCCAAAATGGGCGCCGGGGAAACCCATGAGGCTATCGATGCCGCCGCCCGCGCGCTGCCCGCATGGCGCGCCCTTACCGCCAAAGAACGCTCCAGCATCCTGCGCCGCTGGTTTGAGCTGATGATGGAACACCAGGACGATTTGGCGCGCCTGATGACGCTGGAACAGGGGAAACCGCTGGCGGAAGCAAAAGGTGAAATCAGCTACGCCGCCTCCTTTATCGAGTGGTTCGCGGAAGAGGGCAAACGCATCTACGGCGACACCATTCCCGGCCATCAGGCTGATAAGCGGCTGCTGGTGATTAAGCAGCCGATCGGCGTGACCGCCGCTATCACCCCGTGGAATTTCCCCTCGGCGATGATCACCCGCAAGGCGGGCCCGGCGCTGGCCGCTGGCTGCACGATGGTGCTCAAGCCCGCCAGCCAGACCCCGTTCTCCGCGCTGGCGCTGGCGGAGCTCGCCAACCGCGCCGGGATCCCCGAAGGGGTATTTAACGTCGTTACCGGTTCGGCCAGCGAGGTCGGCGGTGAGCTCACCGGCAACCCGTTAGTGCGCAAACTCTCCTTTACCGGCTCGACGGAAATTGGCCGCCAGCTGATGGAACAGTGCGCGAAAGATATCAAGAAGGTCTCGCTGGAGCTCGGCGGCAACGCGCCGTTTATCGTTTTTGACGACGCCGATCTGGATAAGGCCGTCGAAGGCGCGTTGGCCTCCAAGTTTCGTAATGCCGGACAGACCTGCGTCTGCGCCAATCGCCTGTACGTCCAGGATGGCGTTTACGATCGCTTCGCCGAAAAGCTTCAGCAGGCGGTCAGTAAGCTGCAAATTGGCGATGGTCTACAGCCGAATGTCACTATCGGGCCGCTGATTGACGAGAAAGCGATCGCTAAAGTGCAGGAGCATATCGCCGATGCGCTGGGCAAAGGCGCGCGGGTAGTAACCGGCGGGAAAGTCCATGAGCTGGGCGGTAATTTCTTTCAGCCAACGATTCTGGTGGATGTCCCCGGCGACGCCAAAGTGGCGAAAGAAGAGACCTTTGGCCCCCTCGCCCCGCTATTCCGCTTTAAAGATGAAGCGGATGTCATCGCTCAGGCCAACGACACCGAGTTCGGCCTCGCGGCCTATTTCTACGCCCGCGATCTGAGCCGCGTTTTTCGCGTCGGCGAGGCGCTGGAGTACGGCATTATCGGGATTAACACCGGCCTTATCTCTACCGAGGTCGCCCCGTTCGGCGGCGTGAAATCTTCCGGTCTCGGCCGCGAAGGTTCGAAGTATGGCATTGAGGATTACTTAGAAATCAAATATATGTGTATTGGTCTTTAGACGATAAACGCGCCAGTCTCCGCTGGCGCGGATTTTTTAACGCTCGAGTACGGATCGGCCAGGAAATGTCGCCATGACGGCCGTTAGTTTGCCACCCGGGTCTCCCCCTATTTAACCGTAACCGCCCTTCTTTATGCTTAAGATCATGATAAAAGTATTATTGCCCGGAAGGAAAAGTTATCTCCCCTCAGTCCGGGGCATGTTCGACATAAGATTAATCGTAGGCTACAATAATCAACGCCAAGCTAAAGCTTAATTTTTGAATAGATTCATAGACATAAATTCAGCTCTAGAGAAGGACAGGACATCATTTTATTGACTATAAAACGAGCAAAAAGATGACGGATAGCACCATTAAAATTTACAACGCCCGCTATAGTAAGCTGATGAAGTTACTGGATTTTTTTGCCGTCAACCTGTTCATTTTCGCTTATTTAAAATACTTTTTCGTCGAACCCTCAACGGCCTCTCTGTTCCTGGGAATCATATATTCGCTGATTTTTATCCGGGCTAATGAACACTTTCAGTTATATTCCGGTCAGTTCAAGGGACAATATTTAAAAAAATTAACTAAATTGTTTTTCAGCGTCAGTATAAGCGGCTTGTTATCATTTTTATTATTCGTAAGCGCCGAACTATTGTTGAACAATCACGCCAGCACAAACGCGGTGCGCTTAGCTGAAATTATTGTGCTGTGTTCGATGGCCATATTTATTAGCATGTTTCTTATTCGCGTTATCACCAGCCGCTATTTTTTCAAATCCAGACTCAAGGTAGCTATTTTAGGCATAACGCCAGCCGGGCTGGCCATCGAGCAGGCGCTGTTTAAGGAGTATACCCACGACGGGATTGATATAACCTTCTTTGAGGATCGCGCCGTTCAGCGCGACAGTCGCCTGCTAAGCATTGAGAAAAAAGGCAACTCACGAGACCTGCTGGCGCTGGCGAAAGCCGGAGAAATCGATGAAGTCTATATTGCCCTGCCGATGGTCGCCCAGCAGCGTATTCGCCAGTTCTTGAATGAATTTTCCGACACCACCGTGGACGTATTCCTGGTGCCGGACCTCTTTTCCTACAGCTCACATATTTCTCAGTTGCGGATGTTCGGCAATATTCAGACAATCAGCATTTTTACATCGCCTTTCGAAGGTGAAGGCGCGGTACTCAAGCGTATTGAAGATATCGTGCTTGGCGCTTTTTTTACCCTGGTCAGCCTGCCGGTCATGCTGGCGGTGGCGCTCGGCATTAAGCTAACTTCGCCGGGCCCGGTGCTGTTTAAACAAAACCGTTACGGCCTGAACGGTAAACAGATCCCCGTCTGGAAGTTCAGAACCATGCGCGTGATGGAAAACAGCGCGGTAGTGACCCAGGCGACGCGTAACGATCCGCGCATTACCCGCTTCGGCGCCTTTTTACGAAAAACCTCGCTTGATGAACTGCCGCAGTTTTTTAACGTGCTGCAGGGAACCATGTCGATTGTGGGTCCACGCCCTCACGCGGTCGCGCATAATGAGCAGTATCGCGTGCTGGTGGAAAATTACATGATCCGCCATAAAGTGAAGCCCGGCATTACCGGGCTGGCGCAAATACACGGTTTTCGCGGCGAAACCGACACGATTGATAAAATGGAAAAACGCATTCAGTACGATCTGGAATATATTCAGTCGTGGTCGCTGCTGCTGGACATCAAGATTGTGTTTTTAACGTTTTTCCGCGGATTTGTGGGGAAGAATGCGTTCTGAACTCACTTTTCTCGCAGGTTTGCTGGCGATGCCTTACGCATGGGCTGACCTGCAGGCAAAACCCCATACCGGTGTGGCTGGCATCGATTTCGAGAGCCAGGTGGGTTATGACGTCGGTTACAATGACAACGTGACCTGGCAACGCTACGGCGGGAATGAAATCGGCTCAGCTTATCAAGGTGTTAAGCCGATTTTTAAAGCCATCGGCGAGCGCTACGAGGACCGCTATTTACTGATGTACTCCGGCGATTACCGCCGCTACGCCAGCGATAGCGCAGATAACCGCGACAACCATTTTTTTATGTTTAACGGCAAGTGGCGCTTCGGCAGCATGCACGGGCTGTCGTTGGATCTCGATGAAACGTTCGGCCATGAAGAGCGCGGCCGCGATACCACCGAGGGTTTTCTCCCCGAGCAGTTTAAAGAATTTGGCATTAATCAGCCTATCGCCACGCGCTTCTTTAACAGCGAATTGCGCTATAGCTACGGCGCCCCGGAAGGGCGCGGCAAAGCAGAAGTTGCGCTAATGCATAAGCAGCTGCGCTTTCGCAATCTCGACAGCATTGAGGACGCCAGCGCCGACTTTCATTACTACATGCACGATCAGGAGTGGCATGAAAACAGCCTGGTCGCCGAACTTTTTGATCAAAAAGCCAAAACGCTGCGCTATCGCTACAGTTTTATTACCAACCAGCGTCGCTATGAGCTCAACCCGTTAAAAGACAGTAATGAATATTATCTGCTGGTCGGCATGAAAAATCGCCTTTCCGGCAAGACCGAGATCAACGGTAACGTCGCCTGGCTATATAAAGATTTCATCCATAACCCCGACTCACAGGGGTTCAACGGCCTGAACTGGGATATTAACGCCGACTGGAAACCGCTTGAACAGATAAAGCTCAACTTACACAGTTCACAACGAATAAAAGATCCCACCGACTCCGGCGGCTATATTCTGGTATCAAATTTCGGTGTGGGATATGAGCACCATTGGCTGGTCGACAGATTCTCCACTCTGGTTGATTACTCTTATATTACAGAGGATTACAAACACCAGACCAACGGACGCAAAGATCAATCAAATCTCGTGTCGCTCACCTTCAACTACGACTACCGTCCATCCGTTAATTTTCAGCTGAAGCTGCAATGGAACACGATGCATTCTAATAAAGAAAAAGATGCCTTTTATATTGGCCCGGATTATGACCATGAGGTCGAGCGCACGCTGGGCTACAACGACTCGGCCGTTATTTTTATGACGCAGGTACAAATATGATCCTTAACTATGGAAAACGGGTGATGGTTTCTCTTCTGGCGCTATGGCTGGCGGGCTGTTCAGCGCCGCCGCAGACGATCCGAACGCCGCCGGATGCCGTTTATCATCTGGACCAGGGGGATGAGATCAATATCGCGGTTTCCGGCGAGCAGGATCTCACTATGCGCGTAAAAATCGATAATAGCGGCAGCGTTGATTATCCTTATATAGGCTCCCTGATGCTGAAAGGAAAAACGCCGGAACAGGTCGGCAACGAAATTGCCGATAAGCTGCGCGGTAACTATCTACAGGCGCCCATGGTGACCGTGAGCATTGCCGAATACCGTAAAATTTATCTGTTAGGCGAAGTCAAAAAACCGGACGGTTACGCCTGGGAACCGGGCTTAACCGCTGAAAAAGCCATTGCGCTGGCCGGTGGATTTACCGATCGCGCCGATCGCCATGACATCCGCATTCGTCAGTTTCGCAGCGGTAAACTGCTGGAAAACGTCGCCGCCGACTCCTCCGTACAGGCTGGAGATACCATCATCATTGGCATGAGTTTCTTCTGATATGGCTATTTCATTAGTTGAAAATGGAAAAAAGAAAGAAGGCTTTATCGACTTCACGCCTTACTTCAACAAAATTAAGCACAAGCTGATCTGGTGCCTGGTGGTGGTCGTGGTGGCGGCAGCGGCGTCGTGGATCCTGACGCGCTTTATGTCATCCAGCTATACCGCAACCGCGACGGTGCTGTTTAAAGCGCAGTCGCAGGACGTCACTCCCCTGCCGCGGCTGGAAAACTACGATTCCACCCGCAGCGATTACTATGAAACCAAATACGCGCTGATGGGCTCCCGCGTGGTACTGGAAGCCGCGGTAAAAGCGCTAAAGCTGGATCAGGACCCGGAATTTAACGGCGGGGATAAGCTTGATGAGGCCGCGCGCGTCAATAATGCCGTGCGCGCCCTGCAAAAAAACCTGACCATCTCCGGCGTGCGCACCACGCAGTTGGTTTCCGTTTCGATGGAGGCAAAATCGCCGCAAAAAGCCGCCGATATCGCCAACGGCGTGGCGCAGGCGTTTATCGATTACAGCCTGGCGCAGAAGCAGAAAATCCTGCTCCAGGCCCAGGGCTGGAACGAAAAAATGATGGACGATCTGCGCAATAAGCTCGATCGCCAGAAAGCCGACATCGATGATTTTCTTAAAAAGAATGGCCTGCTGACCTTCCGCAGCATGGATGGCTACGAGACCGAGCAGCTGGGCATCGTGATTAACCATCTTGCCGACGCCACCCAGCGCCGTCTGAAAGCGCAAACGGTATGGGACAAAGTGCGCCGTCAGCAGGGGAAACCGCCGGAAGCGATCATCTCACTGCCGGAAATTTCCGGCCATCCGCAGATTCAGGATTTGCGCATCGCGCTAATCCAGACCCGGCGTAACCTATCGGAAGCGGCGAAACACTATGGCCCTAAGCATCCGAAATATCTTCAGGCTCAGGCCCAACTGCAGGTCGTGAACGGGCAGATAGGCCAGGTGTTGGGGGAACTGCTTAACGGCTTACGCCAGCAGTATCAGATTGCGCTGGACGATGAGCAGCACTATCAGAAGATGCTCGACGACCAGAAAGCCGGCTTTCAGGCGCTGGGCGCCAAGCGCGACAAATACAACACCATGATGACCGCGCTGAACAAAACTGAAGAGCTGTATAAATCGCTGTATCAGCGGGCGAATGAGCAGAAGCTCTCCGAGAGCTTTTCGGTTCCTGATGAAGTGATCTACGATGCCGCCGTGCCGCCAAATCTTCCCTCTAAACCGCAGCGCGGTCTGCTTATCGTGATGGCTACCCTGATGGCGCTCGCACTGTACATCATGTACTTGATAGTCAGCACCGCGCTCGATAAAACGGTGAACAGCATCAGCGAACTCAAAGCCAAAACGGGCCTTGATGGCAGCGGTGAGTTTCCGCTATTACCTCAGGTGAACAGCGCGCAGCTGACGTTCCAGAACCTGCTGTATGCCGATATGCTCCACAGCCTGCGCCTGGCGCTGCTCGGCCAGAATAATCATAGCGGGACGATACTGGTGACCTCGGCACAGGCCCATGCCGGCAGCAGCCTGATTGCCGAAATGCTGGCGTGCTCCGCCGCTAAGTCAGGCAAAACCTTACTCATCGATATAGATTATCTCGCAAGCGCAGGGCTCTCCGCGCGCTATCCTCAGCATAAAACAGGGTTCAGCGCGTGTCTTGATGACCGCTGCGCCACGTCGCAGGCGGTCGTCTCTCTGGCCGACAATCTTGATTTTATGCCGCGCGGCGAACTGAACGACTCGACGCTGCTGCTGTTCACCTCGCAACGGCTCCCGGCGCTGCTGACCACGCTGCGGCAGACCTACGATTATCTGATCATTGATGCGCCATCGCTCGGGCTGGCTCAGGACGCCCTGCTGCTGGCGCCGCACGTCGATATCAGCCTGCTGGTGGTCAACGCTGGCGAGCAGGCGTCGCGCATCCGCGATGCGCAAAATCGTCTGCAAGCCGCCGCGCCAACCCCTGTCGCCACCATGCTTAACCGGGTGCAAGAAGAGAACCTAGAGACGCAGGAGGGCAAACGCCTGCCCGAGCGCGGCATGGGCGAACTGATTTCACCGAAGTAGCGATTATGAACTTAATTAAGAGTATTTCTTCAATCGCCAGCTCCTCGGTCCTCTCGCAGGCGATCGGCGCCTTCTCTGTATGGCTGATTTCCCATCGCTACGGCATGGCGGAAGTCGGGCACTACGCGATGATCTACAGCAACGTGCTGATTGGCGCTCAGGTTTGCACTTTTGCGTCGCAGCTGCTGATCCCGCGCCAGGAAGAGCATGAACTGGGGCAGAACGTGGTATTTTGCCTGCTGCAAAGCCTGCTCCTGGCGCTCCCCTGGGCAGTGGTCACGGGACTGATGTTCCATCTCAATATTGTGTTTCTCTATCTGCTCACCTTCGGCTATGCACTGGTTTTGATCGCCGAGAACCTCTCGCTGCGCGGCGGTAACTATCCGTTCCTCACCTTTCAGCGCATCGCCGTATCGCTGGTGGTGGCAATAGCCCTGCTGGCGATGCCGAATACCACGCTGTTCTATATTGCCTGGATGGTGGGCATTTTGCTGCTGCTCAGCCTCTGCCTGCTGCGCTTGTTTCGCTTCAGCACCCTGACACCGGCACACTTTTCACCGCGGGCGAACGGTCTTTTCGCGCGCCAGCACTGGCAGCATCTCAGCCGCGTCGGTAGTGCGGAAGTGCTGGCGATGGCCAGCAACAATCTGCCGACAATGTTGATTAACGTCTGGTTTTCACCGCTGGTCGCGGGTTATTTCTCGGTGGTGAGCCGCTTCTGCTTATCACCGGTGATGATTGTCGGTAACGCGGTGCGCAATTCCATCTTTTCAAAATGGTCGATGGATTTTCGTAACAACACCTTTAACTATGCGGAATACAAAAAAATTCGCCTGCTGCTGATGGCCGCGGCGCTGATCTGTATCCTTGGGATCTGGATTTTCTATCCACTGGTCATGCGCCTGGGTTTCAGCCAGGAGTGGCTCAATTCGATCCCGACCTCACGCTATATGCTGCCTTATCTGTTCGCCGCCCTGGCCGTCAGTCCGCTGACCGTTATCGAGCTTATCTTTGGTTCTAAACGCTATTTTTTACGCATTCAGATAGAGCAGTTGCTGATCATTATCGTCGCTTTTATCGCTCTACCTGAATTGGGCCAAAGCTATGAAATTGCCCTGCTGACTTTCTCTGTTCTTACCAGCATTCGCTATCTGTTCATTCTGTTGAAAATGAATAAGCGGGCGCTGCAGCTCTCCCGGCAGGAGCAGAAAATATGCAGCTAAACACCGGTCGCTATCTGGAAATATTCGCGCTGACGACCATCGTCTTCTGCGGCACGGTGCAGTATTTCACCGGCGTTGTCGCCGTATTATGGCTTCCGTTTTTCATGGTGCTGGTCATGGTGGTTTTGTTGATGATGCAAAGCCGGCAGCAGCCTTTGGCGCTCAGCTCGCGCGAGAAGGTGGTGCTAGCGCTGTATCTGACCTTTATTATCCTCAGCCTCTGCGCCACCGTTTTACAATCCGGTATCGTCACCGCCATCGTCGGTTTTAAAAACGAACTGGCCTTGTCGCTGGTGATGTTTTGCATGCTGCTTGGTATGTTTCGCGAGTCGCAGCTGCATCGCCTGACTCAGCTTTTTTACTGGCTGTTCTACGTCCAGTTTCCGCTGGCTATCTATCAGGTGCTGGTGGTGGTGCCAAAACGCGTCGCCCTGCGCGGTGAGGATGAAAAATGGGATTCGGTGGTCGGCACGTTTGGTGGCGACCCGATGGGCGGTGGCAATACCGCGGCCATGGGGATGTTCTGCCTGCTGATTATGCTGTTGAAGGTGTCCGAATTTAAGCACGGTATTTGCTCGTTCAAGTCGATGGCGGCGCATATCGTGCTGGCCTTTTTCCTCTGCGTGGTCGGCGAGGTAAAATTCGTGATTCTGCTGTCGCCGTTCTTACTGGCGCTGCTGTGGATCATGCCCGCTTACGTCAGCGGCATCAGCAAAGTCACCCTGCGCTCGTTGATGATAATCGCCGCCGGAATGGTGGTGTTAATTTTTGCCGCTATCACCATTCTCGCCTCCAACTACTCGTCGGCCTTCGGCGGGGATCCGACCAAAAGCGCGCTCTCGGTATTTATCGATTCCCTCGGTTATATTTTTGATACTAACTACATTATGGAAAGCGGCGAGCTCGGCCGGTTTACTACTATTTTCTTCTGGCTTAAGCATAACGAACTTTTTGGCCCCGGCGGAATGCTATTTGGCTACGGCCTGAACGCGACCAACAGCGGCAGTACGGTCTCTCCAGGCTATATCGGCGCCTGGTATCATCTGATACTCGACTCCACCGCGCTAAGCATGATGCTGTGGGAAGTGGGTATTATCGGCGTGATCTTATTTATCGCCATGATTGCTTCTATTCTTATCGGCATGCGGCCCAAAGAGACCTTTTCCCGCTACGATCTTAAACATGAAGATTTACAGCTGCTCAGCTCCGCGCCTGCGTTTTACGTCTTTGCCATCGGCTGTTTACTCAGCCTTCCCTACAGTCAGATCCTGATGATCATTCCCATGCTACAGTTTTTATTATGGCTGGCCCTCGGGGCGCTCATTGTCATTCATCGTTCCGTTCGTCTGAACTCCGGTACCCAATATGAATAAAACGCCATCAATTACCGTCAGCATTAAAACCCTCAACGAAGCGCAGGGGATTGAAAAAACGATCGACAGCGTCCGCAAACAATTGCAGCCTTATCCGCATCAAATTATCGTCGCCGATAGCCTCTCCACCGACAATACCCGGGAGCTGGCCATCGCCAAAGATGCGATGGTGGTCTGCCTTGATAATGCGAAAGATCGCTGCTGCGGCGTAGGCCACCAGCTGGGCTGGTTATTCAGCGAAGGGGACTATCTGCTGCTGCTGGACGGCGATATGGAGCTGGAGCCAGGTTTTCTCGACACCGCCGTCGCCTTTCTCGAAGAACATCCCGAATACGCTGGCGTGGCGGGCAGCGTCGAGATGGATGATGCCGCTAACTATGAGTTTAAATCGCGCAAGCAGCGCCTGCATCTTATTTACCCGCAGGGGGATACCGACCACCTTGGCGGCGGCGGACTCTATCGCCGCTCGGCAATCGAGAAAATTGGCTATCTGACTAACCTTAATCTCCATGGCTATGAAGAAGCCGAATTGGGGATCCGCTTGCAGGCCGCGGGCTATAAACTCCACCGCCTCGCTGCGCCCTATTTTAGCCATGCTTCCTATACCATGCCGACATTTAAAATGTTGACCTATCGCTGGAAGAACGGTTTTTTATGGGCGCCCGGTGAGCTATTACGCAACTGCTGGGGGAAAAAGCATTTCCCTGCCGCGCTTAAGATTGTTCGCAACGAATTGATATTCACGCTGTATATCCTGGTATTGATTATTTGCCTGCTGTCGTTAAATCCCGGTTTGATTATTATCGCCCTGCTTCCACTGCTGGCGTTTATCGCCCTGAAGGCGATTAAAAATAAGTCGCTGCGGGACGGTGTACAGAGCGTTATCAACTTATCGTTATTTTCCGCAGGTATGGTGCGAGGCCTCATGAACTCCGTTCGCGATCCGATGAAACAACCCGCCGTGACCGTCTCCAACCCAAAACATATCCAGACAGAACATGAAAATATTATTCGTTAACAAATTCTTTTTTATTAAGGGCGGAGCGGAAACCGTATTTTTCCAGGAGCGAGACGCCATGCTGCAAGCGGGCTATCAGGTTGTCGACTTCAGCATGCAGCATGCAGAAAATAAACCCTCGCCCTGGGAAAGCTTCTTCGTACACAACGTGGACTACCATCAAAACCACGGGCTGACAGGCAAGCTCAAAGCGGGTATCGACTTTATCTACAATGCGGAGGCCTGCAACAAGCTCAATACGTTGCTGCTGGCGCAACGCCCGGATATTGTGCACTTTCATAATATTTACCACCAGCTGACGCCGGCGCTCATCGGCGTCGCCAAACGCTTTGGCTGTAAAACGGTGTTGACTGCGCACGATTATAAAATCGTTTGTCCATCGTACACCATGCTGCGCGATGGCCACGTCTGCGATGACTGTCTTACCGGTTCGGTGAGCAACGCCTTCCGCCATCGTTGCCAGCAGGGCGACACCTTTAAAAGCCTGCTGCTGTCGCTTGAGGCCTACTGGCAAAAGTTCGCGCAAAATTATGCCATGCTCGATTGCATCATCGCTCCCAGCGAATTTATGCGTCAGACGCTGCTGCGTAAATTACCCCGGTCGCGGATCGAGACGATCGTCAACGGTATTGATGCCAGCGCCACGATCCCGGGCGATACGGCGGGGGATTATTTCCTCTATATCGGCCGCTTGAGCCGTGAGAAAGGCGTCGCTACCCTGGCGCTGGCGCAGCAAAAAATGCAGCAGCCCATGCCGCTGAAAATCGTCGGCGATGGCCCTCTCGGCAACGACCTGCGCGCCCGCTTTAGCGGTCCGGAATTTCTCGGCTATATGCGCCACGGAGAAGCGCTCAACGCGTTGATTCGCGGCGCGCGGGCGGTGATCGTCCCTTCCGAATATTATGAAAACTGCTCGATGTCGGTACTGGAGGCGATGGCGTTCGCTCGCCCCGTCGTCGGCGGCAATATCGGCGGCATTCCTGAGCAAATCCGCGATGGCATTGATGGTTATCTGGTGGAACCCGGGGATGCCGACGCGCTGGCGCGCATCATGGATAACCTGGCAGCCAATCCGCAGCAGGCGCGGGAAATGGGCATCAACGCGCGCCAGCGTTTAGAGGATAAATACGATCTCGCCCGGCATATGCAGGTTCTGCAGGAACTCTATCAGCAGCTCGTGAGGGAAGCGAAATGAAGCTCAAAGTGACGGTGCTTGGCACCCGCGGTATTCCGAATGTACAGGGCGGCGTTGAGACCCATTGCCAGAATCTCTATCCGGAAATCTATCAACAGAATCACGCCGATATCTGCGTCATTGCCCGCTCACCGTACGTTGACTACCGCCGTAGCGAATATAAAGGCGTGCGGTTAAAAAGCCTGTGGGCGCCTAAAAGCCGCAAGTTCGAAGCCATTATTCACTCAACGCTGGCCGCCTTCAGCACCCTGTTTGACGGCTCAAATGTGGTTCACGTTCATGCGGTCGGCCCTGGACTGGTGGTCCCGCTGCTGCGCCTGCTCGGCAAGCGCGTCGTTTTTACCCACCACGGCCCGGACTACGATCGCCAGAAGTGGGGCAAAATGGCGAAAGAGATGCTGCGTCTTGGTGAGAAATGGGCGGTGAAATATGCCAATGAGGTTATTGTTATCTCGGAAGTGATTAATACGCTCATTAAGACCAAACACGGCCGTACCAACGCTAACGTGATCTATAACGGCGTGCGCCAACCGCCGCTTCCCGCCGAAGAGACGCGACAGGCCACGCTGAATCAGTATTCGCTGAAAGCCGGGCAATACATTGTCGCCGTCGCCCGTTTTGTCGAAGAAAAAGGGCTGCACGATCTGCTTGCCGCCTACAAAGCCTCGAACTGTTCGCTGCCGCTGGTGCTGATTGGCGATGCCGACCATCATGATGAGTACAGCGAGCGGCTGAAGAAGCAGGCTGCCGCTACCCCGGGAACGATCATGACCGGTTTTATTAGCGGCGATCCGCTGCATACCCTGTTCTCACAGGCCGGGCTTTTTGTTCTACCGTCTTACCATGAAGGGCTGCCTATTGCCCTGCTGGAGGCCATGTCCTGGTCCTTACCGGTTATCGTCAGCGATATCCCCGCCAACCTGGAGATCGACCTGCCTGCGGAAGTTTATTTTCCGACGGGCAATGTCGCCGCGCTGGCGCAAAAGCTCCAGTCCTGGCGCGGTGATGAAGCCGCGGATTACAGCCAGTTAATGGCCAAATACCGCTGGCCGGACATTGCAGCGAAAACGTCTCAGGTCTATCAGCGATTAACGAATAAGAGTCAACCGTGACAAAATCAACATCCGACCTGGTCATCGAGCGTTTTTATTCCGCGCTTGATCCGGAAACAGAAGCCTCGTTAACGCCGGAGCAAAAGCGCGGTATTGAACAGGCGCTGGTGAGAGCGAGCCTGGCTTCCCGCCATCGCATCGATTTTCGCCACAGTTTTCCTTTTCTGCATCGCCGCTATTTCGTGGTCTTTTTATGCGGTCGCGATCTGCGCAAAATCCCGCGGGAAAGTACGCTGCTCGGGCGTCTATTTTCCACTCTGGCGATTACGTTTGCCGTGCTGTTCGCGATTCTTGCGGTGCTACTGGCGCTCTATATGCTGAAATCCGCGCTGGGAATCGATGTGTTTAAGAACTTCCACGTCGGTATCTGGACATGGTTTGTGAACCTCCACGACAAAGTGAATTAACGATGAGCTCTTTTTCACCGCGCCGCGCCGCGCTCTTTTTGGCGCTACTGCTGGCCGGAATCATTCCGTCTGCAGCGGTACTGGCTGAACGCACGATTATCACCCCACCGGCCTTTACCGGTCTGTTAACAAACCCAGGGATCGGCGTGGCCAGTTTCCACGATGGTTATGGCCAGAAACCCTCTCTGCAAGAGTATCCGGACACCGGGTTTGAATACGATCGCTTTTACTGGAGCGATCTGGAACCCGAGGAAGGCGTCTATAATTTTGCGCCGATCGATCATGCCTTCAGCGTCGCCGCCCAGCATCAGCCGGCGATGAACGTCGGATTGCGTTTTATGGCGCTCGATGAACCGCAATCGGGCTCGAAAATCCCCGCCTGGCTTATTGAAAAAGGCATTCAGGGACAATGGGTCGAAAACGGTAAAACCTTTGTGCCGGACCTCAGCGATCCAACCTTTATCGCCTATGCGCAAAAACTGCTGAATGCCCTCGGCGCGCGTTATGACGGTAATCCGGATCTCGCATTTGTCGATATCGGTATGGTGGGTTCGTGGGGAGAATGGCACAACTCCAATTTCCCTGACGTGGCGCCATTGCGCGAGAAATACACCTCTGAGCAGCTCAATCGCTACGTTGATATGCACTTCAGCAGTTTCCCTAAAACGCCCAAAATCATGTTGATCAGCGGCGGCGACTCGCTGGCCTGGGCCAGCCAAAAAGGCGCCGGATGGCGCGCGGATTGCTGGGGAGACTGGCATAACTTTTCCACATCCTGGAGCCACATGCGCGATGACTATCCTCAACGTCTGGCCGCCGCGCAGGCGGCGTGGGGCGGTTTTAATGACGGCTGGCAGCACGCCCCCGTGAGCCTCGAGATTTGCGGCTATATGGCAGAGTGGGAAAGCGTGCAGCATTACACTCGTGAAGAGGTCCAGGCAAGCTTCGACTGGGCATTAGCGCAACACGCCAGTACCCTGAATCTGAAATCGCGGCCGGTGCCGGCGGCGTATCGCGATATCGTTGATAATGCGTTACTACGCATCGGCTATCGCTACCGGGTGAGCCAGCTGGAATTTGATACGCCCGTACGTAGCGGCATGCCGCTTACGCTGAATGTCACCTGGCGTAACGACGGCGTCGCCCCGGCCTATCTCCCCTGGCTTGTGCAATGGCGGATAGTCAATGCGGCGGGCGATACCATTACGCAAATCAAAACGGCGGATGACGTTCGCCAGTGGTTGCCTGGAGCTCATCAAAGCCGCGCTACGCTAGCGCTGCCTACTGGGCTCCCTGACGGTCAATATCGCCTGCAAACGGCCCTGACCAATCAGCAGGGGCAACCGCGTATTCAACTCGCTAACGAAGGTCAAACCGGTGATGGATGGTATTCACTGGCTTCGTTTAACCTTAAGGAATAACCATGTTTGAGGCTATCAGACAGGTCGGCCGGGAGATCAAATCCTGCGGCGGCATCAAAGCGAAAATCGCGGTTCTGCTTTATCGTCTGGCGACGCTCTATCGCAGCCGTAATCCTCTGTGGAAGATCTGCGGGATCCCCTTCGTTATTCTCAATATCGTGATTAACGAGTGTTTATTTTGCATTGAGCTGCCGTGGCGAGCGCGCATTGGCTATGGGCTGAAGCTGTATCATCCGCACTGCATCGTGATAAACCGGGGAACGGTCATTGGCCAGAACTGCACCCTGCGCCAGGGCGTCACCATTGGCAGCGTGACCGATAGTCAGGGCCGGGAAGGCGCTAGCCCGCGAATTGGCGATAACGTGGAATTTGGCGCCCACGCCGTGGTGATTGGCGCGGTCACGCTAGGGGACAATGTCAAAGTCGGCGCGGGCACGGTGGTGACCAAAGATCTGGCCGCAGGCATGATTGCCGTCGGTCAGCCATACCGGGTACTAAACGGCGATTAGCGTAGGTTTGTCTGGGGACAAAACCCACGCTGATAGAAAAGCGGGTTTTAAAGCGGGATGGCAAAAATGGCCAGAACTTAGGCCCTCAGCTTAACCGGCTCGCTAAAATCATCGGCGGGCTCCAGCTTAAGGTTAAACGTTGCCAATAGTGCTTCGGCTCGTTGGTGAAAATCGCGTAGCGTCTTTTCGAGCTTTTCAGTGACTTCAGGATCGTCAATCGCGACCGGACGCCAGTCGCCTTCTTTATCGAACAATCCAAACTGATAGCTATAGGTGAAGCGCGAAGCCTGCGCTTCCATCTCCATCCACCATCCCCAGAACTCGCGTTTTTCAGGCGCTGGTTTTACGTTGACGCAAACTGCCAGGCAATCGAAAAAGAAGCGGTTGTCTTCACATTGCTCCTCACGGATGTAAGGGCCAAGCGCCGTGAATTTCTTAATCAGCTTACTCTTCAGGTGTCCACTCGGTAACGTCATTGCGATCTCCTTTAGTGATGCTATGACGTTACCAAATCAATAGAATTTAGCAATATATTAACTAAATCTATGGCTAATCCAGCGGGCGATCTGCCGCAGAGCGTGATCGAAATTACGGTAGACCGGATTGAACGGGATCTCCAACAGCTTGCCGTCGGAGGAGGATGAAGTGATTAAACGCGACTCCTCTTCCGGACTGAACGGATCGTCCTTCCAGAAACCGGAGAGCATCGGCGTAGGGCAGCGACGCCCCAGCAGGCCCTGAACCTTGAGGGAATAGCGGTTAAGCTCAACCCGCAGCGCGTCGTCGGAAGCGTCATGCATCCCCAGCCGCGAAGCCAGAACATCAAGATACATCTCCGGCACCCGACCCTGATGCAGCGGGTCTACCAACAGGCCGTGTACCACCGGCCCCAGGCAGGCCACCGCCTTCAGGCGCTGGGACTCAAGATAGCCCAGCCGGACGGCGATGTTCGCGCCGAAGCGGAAGCCAAAGGCGGCCACGCGGGTATGATCGACCCAGGGCACATTAGCCAGATGCTGCAGCACATACTGGTGCAGCAGACTGGTATCCTGGGTCAGCTTGCATTTTGAGGAAAAACCGATGGAAGGCATATCCACGGTCAGCATAGCGATACCCAACGGCGCAAAATAGTTTTCATACAGGTTGTAATAATCGGTCTGTAGCGCGTCAAGCCCGCCGCACATCAGCACCGTCGGGAACGGCCCATCGCCTGGCGGCATATGCAGGAAACCGGTGATCGGCGCAGCGCCGGGGATGGAGAACTCCAGCTCTCGCAGCTTGCCGGGCAAGCGCTGGGCGGCTTCTTCATAAGCCCGGTAAGCCAGCACCTGCGCCTGTTCCGCCAGCTCATCGCCCTTGATGTGCGGATAGGCAGCAATGCTGTAAAGGTTTGCCGCATGGAGCCAGTGACGACCGCTTACCAGAAGATTCTCTTCCTGACCGGCCTTCTGCTGCCAGTCCATCGCCTGTTTGGCCCATTCAAAGATCCAGTTGCCGCCGCGATAGCCGACGACCGTATCGTAAAGCTCTGGATCGGTTCGCTCGGCATCGCTCATGACGATGCGCGCCTGCACATCGAGGATTTCCTGCGGCGTCACGCCACGCCAGATCCACATCAGACGGTTAATCAATCGATACCAGTGATCAACGTGATTACCGCTGAGCGCAGACTGGATCGGTTGCTGCGCTCCGGTATTAAACCGACGCACCAGCGTGGAGGTTTCCGGATGTTTGAATCGGGGTTTAAACAGCGTTTCGCTAAGGTTAGCCTGGGACATGTGCAGCCTCCATCATGTTGCCACTGAAGCTATTGTAACCTGCGCAAGGGTAAAAAAAACCACGCCCGGCAAAACCGGGCGTGGTAATTAGCATTTATGCGGGAAATTAACGGCCTGCGATAGGCGGTACGAACACCACGCCCATATCCCACGGCTGTTCAATCCAGGTATCCTGGGGAATATCAACGACATAATCATCAACCAGTGGGCGACCTGCCGGTTTTGCGAAGATAGTGACAAAATGTGCTTTCGGATACATTTCGCGGATGGCTACGGCGGTACCGCCGGTGTCGACGAGGTCATCGATCACGATAAAGCCTTCGCCATCGCCTTCCGCACGTTTCAGCACAGTCAGTTCACGCTGATTATCGTGGTCATAGCTTGAGATGCAAACGGTATCAACATGACGAATACCCAGTTCACGCGCCAGTAGTGCTCCCGGTACCAGACCGCCGCGGCTAACGGCAATAATGCCTTTCCACTGTTCAACCGGCAGCAGGCGAGTTGCCAGCTTGCGGGCGTGAATCTGCAACATGTCCCAGGTGACGACGTATTTTTCGCTCATGTGAAGTGTCCCAGCCTGTGTAATACGGCTTAAATAATGTTCGAGGGGGAAAATGGTTGCGCGAGATTATAGAGATCTGACGCGCTAAAAACCAGCGTTAAGCGGCCACCGCGACTCTTTTTACGTGGTTTACACTACCAGAGTACACGGAAAGTGGTATTCTCAACCCCATCGCGCAAGCCCGGGCTTGTAGTGTATTTGATTGCTAACCCCTCGATCTGCAAACGACTTTTGCAGGTGATTGTAAGGAGACTTATCGTGTCTGAACTGTCTCAATTATCCCCGCAGCCGCTGTGGGATATTTTTGCCAAAATCTGCTCTATTCCTCACCCCTCCTATCACGAAGAACAGCTCGCTGAGCACATTATGGGCTGGGCAAAAGAAAAAGGCTTACACGCGGAACGCGACCAGGTTGGCAACATTCTGATTCGTAAAGGCGCGACTGCCGGTATGGAAAACCGTAAACCGGTGGTGCTGCAGGCGCACCTTGATATGGTGCCGCAGAAAAACAACGATACCGTTCACGACTTCGCTAAGGACCCGATTCAGCCGTACATCGACGGCGAGTGGGTCAAAGCGCGCGGCACCACCCTGGGCGCCGACAACGGTATCGGCATGGCTTCCGCGCTGGCGGTGCTGGCTGACGATAACGTCGTTCACGGCCCGCTGGAAGTGCTGCTGACCATGACGGAAGAAGCCGGTATGGACGGCGCGTTTGGCCTGCAGGCCAACTGGCTGCAGGCGGACATCCTGATCAACACCGACTCCGAAGAAGAAGGTGAGATTTACATGGGCTGCGCCGGTGGGATCGACTTCACCTCTGACCTCGCGCTGACCCGTGAAACCGTTCCGGCCGGTTTCCAGAGCTTTAAGTTGACCCTTAAAGGACTCAAAGGCGGCCACTCCGGCGGCGAGATCCACGTCGGTTTAGGTAATGCCAACAAGCTGCTGGCACGCTTCCTCGCAGGCCATGCTGAAGAGCTGGATCTGCGCCTGGTCGATTTCAACGGCGGCACCCTGCGCAACGCTATCCCCCGTGAGGCGTTCGCCACAGTCGCCGTGGCCGCGAACAAAGCGGATACGTTGAAAGCGCTGGCTAATGAGTACCTGACGATCCTGAAAAACGAGCTGGCGGCCAAAGAGAAAAATCTAACAGTACTGCTGGAATCGGCTGCGAACGACCAGCCTGCGCTAACGTCCCAATCTCGTGATACCTTTGTACGCCTGCTTAACGCCACGCCGAACGGCGTCATCCGCAACTCTGATGTGGCAAAAGGCGTGGTAGAAACCTCGCTGAACGTCGGTGTGGTGACCATGACCAGCGATAACGTGCAGATTCACTGCCTGATTCGCTCCCTGATCGACAGCGGTAAAGATTATGTCGTCAGCATGCTGGATTCTCTGGGCAAGCTGGCCGGCGCGAAAACCGAAGCGAAAGGCGCCTATCCAGGCTGGCAGCCGGACGCCAGCTCGCCGGTGATGCATCTGGTGCGTGAAACCTATCAGCGTCTGTTCAACAAGACGCCGAACATCCAGATTATCCACGCGGGCCTGGAGTGCGGTCTGTTCAAAAAACCGTATCCGGACCTGGACATGGTTTCTATCGGGCCAACCATTACCGGCCCCCACTCCCCGGACGAGCAGGTTCACATTGAAAGCGTTGGCCAGTACTGGACGCTGCTGACCGAGCTGCTGAAATCCATTCCGGCGAAGTAAGACAGCACAGGCCCACTCCCCAGAGAGTGGGCCTTTTCTTTATAACGACTCGCTCATTAACGCCCGCTAAACGTCCGCAGCGGATTACCGCGTTCAATTTGATGATGGAACATTCGCCGTTCAGACTTCAACACCGCGCCGTCACTCTGCCGCTGCTGTTCCAGATTCCACGCAATCAGCAGGCGCGCCAGCCTTTTATTGGCATGCTGACTCCGTTCCGACTGCACCTTGACGCTAATCCCGCTTGCCAGGTGCGTGGCGCGTACCGCTGAGTCGGTCTTATTGACGTGCTGCCCGCCGGGTCCGGAAGCGCGCAGCGTTTCAAAGCGGATCTCTTCGGACTGCTTTTGTTCATCGCAAGAAAAACGCCCTACGCCGACATACCAGTTTTTACGTCCGTGATGCGGCCTGAATGGGCTGGGAAAAATCCATTGCAGCGTGCCGCACCAGCGTTCACTTAAGGCAAACGCATTGTCGCCATCAAGAGAAAGCAGAGCGGAGCGGAGCGTGCCAGAATACCGACCTGGCTCGCTTTCCAGCAGAGTAATGGAAACCCTCTGCTCTGCAGCTTCTTTTATGAGTCGATCCAACGAGAGTTTCACCGCCAGGCAGCACTCATCCGGCCCCTGAGCGGAAGAGAGTTGTAATAACATCATGCCCCTTTCCCTCCGCTGGTTTTGAGCGTCAGCAGCGGACGCAGGCGGGCGATCGGTTCAACCAGTCCGGCCTGCACCAGACAGTTAAATACGCTTTCCACAGATTTGTACGCCTGCGGCGCCTCCTCGTAGATCAGCTGACGATCGCGACAGATCACCCGGCTTCCCAGTTCAGTACGGGCCAGCTGTGCCGCACTGTATTTACCAGATAAGCGCCCTTTGCAATCAGTACGCATCCATTTACGCCCGGCGCCGTGAGCGAGCGAATTCAGCGTTTCTTCGCTGACCACGGGGTGAACCAGCCAGCTGTGGTCGCCGCGAGAGCCCGGAATAATCACCAGGCCGCGGTCGTCCGGCGTCGCCCCTTTGCGATGCAGCCAACCCTGCCGTCCGTTAACAGAACGGGCCTCGACAAAGTTATGCGCGACGTCCAGCACATTCTGTCCGTCAGCTCGTACCTGTTGCAGAATGCGGGTAGCGATCAGCTGCCGATTCACGCGGGCAAAAGCCAGCGCATCTTGATGTTCCGCCAGGTAATCCTGAGCCGCAGCACTGTCTTCCGCCAGACCATCGTGAGAAAAAGCCGTGATATGGCGTTGCAGGATAGACTGTCCCAGGCCGCGCGACCCGCTGTGCACCAGCAGCAGCAGATGCTGAGCATCCAGACCGGCCTGCTGAAGACGCTGGCGATCGATGACCCGATCCACCTGCTGCAGTTCAGCGAAGTGGTTACCGCCGCCAATAGAGCCCAGCGCGCTGCGCCAGGGATGGGTTAGCAGATTCTCCGCCAGATGTTCATCCAGCCAGCGTTCTTCCGCTGCGTCATCCATGGCTGACAGCTTCTTCTCAAACCTATCCGCATTATATTTTCGCGCGAGGATATCCGTTTGCCATAGCGCCATGCCGCAGCCGATATCGTTACCCACCAGTGCCGGGTAGAGATGACCGAGCGAAAAGAAGGCCGCGCCGATTGGGTAGCCGCGCCCGGGATGTAAATCAGGCATCCCTACCACGCGCTGCATGTGAGGTAACTTTGCCGTCGTGTGTAATTGCTGGATCGCTAAATCTTCGATCCACAGATCGTCTGAACTAATATAAGAAATACCTTCAGACGTATAATGAACATTATTGCCCATATACCAATCCATATAAAAAATAAATAAAGGATGTGGCAGACGTTACCAGGGCAAAAAGAGAGTTATTCCTGGGAAGGCCTGCAAAGTATGTTCTGGAAATCTGTATTCATGGTGAACCTCCTTTGCAGTCAATAAATAAGTGAAAGTGCGCGTATAGTAATCAGGCGTTATATCTATTGCAAGCCGATTTGCCGCCGCATCAAATAATTAAGAAATCGTTCACCGCGCGCCGTCACTTCCTGTGGCTGAATAACCGTGAAGCCGTGACGCGCAAAAAAGGGCTTTGCCGTAATACTGGCCTCTACCGTGTAAACGCGCTCAGGAAGCTGCCTCAATAGCGTATTGAGCAGCGCGCTGGCGACGCCCTGGCGGCTATGGTCGGGAGAGACAAACAGTAAATCGATATAGTCATCCACGGCGGTAATAAACCCGACCGGCGAGGCATCATTTATTGCCACCAGTACGCATGATGCCGCTAGTTTTTGCCGCCAGTGGGCTTCATCAACCTGAGCCCAGGCGGCAATCTGCCGGGGAGAATAATCGGCGCTGGCCGTCTCTTTAATCGCCCGTAAAAAAATCACGCATAGCGCGGCAAAATCATGCTCTTCATACGGTCTTATTTTCAGCATTGTTATAACCCCAGAACCAATTGTCGCTCCAGTTGCGGATCGAGCAGCGTCACGTGCAGCCCCACCAGCCTGACTCCCCGACCTCCGCGCCGCTCGTTCCAGGCTTTATGGGCAGTGGTGATCAAATCATCTTTATTCAATCGGGGCCAGACATGCTCCTGGGTGGTGAGCTGGAAATCATTAAACTTGAGCTTGACCCCCTGCCGGGCGATCAGCAAATCCGGTTTAACCTTCGCCAGGCGCCGTTCCAGCTCCGGATAGAGGTTCTCAATAATCGACTCACACTCCGCCCATTCATGGATATCCTCTATCAGGGTTCGCTCAACGCCCACCGATTTGCGCTGGCGCTCGCTGCTGATTTCTCGTTCATCAATCCCCTGGCTGCGCTCCCATAGTATCCGCCCGAATTTACCAAAGCGTTTGAGCAACATTGCCAGATCGCTGTTTTGTACATCTTCACAGGTCCTCAGCCCCATGCTTTCCAGCTTCGCGGCGGAAACCTTGCCGACGCCCGGGATCTTCGCTAGCGGCAACGTTTTGACAAACTCCGCGACCTGATGCGGCGCAATCACAAACTGGCCGTTGGGTTTATTCAGGTCCGAGGCGATTTTTGCGAGAAATTTTACCGGCGCAATGCCTGCGGAGGCGGTCAAATTTAGCTCACGATGGATGGTCTCGCGGATCTCCTGCGCCATCAGCGTCGCTGACCCCTGACAATGAACGCTGTCGCTAACGTCGAGATATGCTTCGTCCAGCGATAAAGGCTCGATTAGCGAGGTATAGCGGGAAAAAATCTCCCGGATATGGTTCGACGCCTCTTTATATGCATCAAAGCGGCCGGGAAGCAGCGTCAGGTGAGGACAAAGCTTGAGCGCTGTGGCGGTGGGCATGGCGCTACGCACGCCGAATTTACGCGCCGGATAGTTGGCCGTACTGATCACACCGCGCTGCACCCGGCTACCGCCAATGGCGATAGGGATGTCGCGCAGTGCCGGGTTGTCCCGCATCTCCACCGCCGCGAAGAAGCAGTCCATATCAACGTGGATGATCTTACGCATAGCCAAACCTTAGACTGTACATGCGTACAGTATAGCAAAAGTCGGCGAAATTTAATCTTTTTAAAACCCTCGCCATAAAAAACATGCTACAACATAAAAATGCAACAAATATGATTTATTTTTCATATAGTTACATTAATGAATAAGGTGAATGCAATCATGAAATCAATACTTACTGCGCTTGGTTTGCTTATTGCCAGCAGCGCCTGCGCTGCGCCGCAGCTCATTGCTCATCGGGGAGGCACCGGCGATGCGCCGGAAAACACCCTTCCTGCGATAAAACTGGCGCTGGAGAATAAGGCCGAGGCGATTTGGATAACGGTACAATTAAGCCAGGATGGCGTTCCGGTCTTATATCGCCCAAGCGATTTATCCGCCCTGACTGACCATACCGGGAAGATCTCAAGCTTTAGCGCTGCCGAACTGGCCCGCATGGACGCGGGATGGAAATGGGGCGGTGAAACTCACCCCTGGCGCGGTAAAAATGCAACCATTCCAACGCTGCAATCAGTGCTGGAGCAATGGCCACAGACCTTCTTTTACATCGATATTAAATCGCCTGATGCCGACCCGGCAATTATGGCTTCGCGTCTTAGTGAAGTATTGCAAACGACCCATAGCCTCTCGCGCGTGCGGGTTTATTCCACCGAAGACCGCTATATCGCGGCGCTACCAGAATCTATTCCCCATTTCGTCAGCCGGGGCGAAACGCGAACGAAACTGGCTAATATTTCCCTTAGCCACCAGTGCCAGCCAACCACACAGCCGGGCGATGACTACTGGTACGGTCTGGAGCTGAAACGCAAGGTAGAAATCGTGGAGAAGTTCACCCTCGGCGAAGGCGTGTCGCCTGCAACCCTCACCTGGGATAAAGAAGCAATGGACTGTTTCCGCTCTCAGGGCAAAGCCCATGTTGTCTTCTTCGGCATTAATAGTGCCGATGATTTTCGTAAGGCAAGCGAACTGGGCGCCGATGGCGTGATGGTAGACTCGCCGGCGAAAGCGAAAACCTGGTAAATCGTAAATGGCCGCGATAAGGCGGCCTGCTGTTTAAATGATGCGATCCCGTTTGCGCTGCGCTTCGCGAGCCATGCGTTTTTTACGCGCATCGCAGGGCTCAGGACAGTCGCAGACCTTTTCCATACCCAGCGATGAGATCCCGCCGCAGCTGCCCTGAAGCGTTTTGCGCTTGACCAGATAACCAAGCGACATTCCCAGGATAACCAGCGCGAAAATCACGAAGGTCGCGACAAATACTGTCAGCATCATCAGCCTCCAAAGTCGTCCAGCATGATGTTTTCATCCTCAACGCCGAGATCTTTAAGCATTTTGATGACCGCGGCGTTCATCACCGGCGGACCGCACATGTAAAACTCACAATCTTCCGGCGCCGGGTGATCGCGCAGATAGTTTTCATACAGGACGTTATGAATAAAGCCAGTATGGCCGGTCCAGTTATCTTCCGGCTGCGGATCGGAGAGCGCCACGTGGAAGGTGAAGTTCGGGTTTTCCCGCGCAAGCTGTTCAAACTCATCATCATAGAACATTTCTCGCAGAGACCGCGCACCGTACCAGAAGCTGATTTTACGTGTACTGTGTAGCCGCTTAAGCTGGTCGAAAATATGCGAGCGCATCGGTGCCATCCCTGCCCCGCCGCCGATAAACACCATCTCCGCCTGCGTTTCTTTGGCAAAGAACTCCCCAAACGGCCCGGAGATCGTCACTTTATCACCAGGCTTCAGCGACCAGATATACGAGGACATAATCCCCGGCGGCGCATCAGGCACCTGCGGCGGCGGCGTGGCAATACGCACGTTGAGCATGATGATACCCTTCTCTTCCGGATAGTTAGCCATGGAGTAGGCGCGCAACGTTGGTTCTTTCACGTCGGAGACATAGCGGAAAAGGTTAAATTTATCCCAGTCGCCGCGATACTCGTCCGGAACGTCAAAATCGGCATAGGCAACCTTGTGTGAGGGGCATTCGATCTGAATATATCCGCCGGCGCGGAACGGAACCGCGTCACCGTCCGGCACGCGCAGCTTCAGCTCCTTGATAAAAGTGGCTTTGTTATCATTCGAGATAACTTCACACTCCCACTTCTTAACGCCAAAAATCTCCTCCGGCAGCTCAATTTTCATGTTCTGCTTCACCGCGACCTGGCAGGCCAGACGGCAGCCCTCTCTCGCCTCACGCTTGGTGATATGAGAGAGTTCGGTAGGCAGAATATCACCGCCGCCCTCTTTCACCGTCACCCGGCACTGGCCACAGGAGCCGCCGCCGCCGCAGGCCGACGAAACGAAGATTCCGTTGCTGGAGAGCGTATTCAGCAGCTTGTCACCGGCCGGAGTACGAATTTGTTTATCCGCTTCGTTATTGATTTCAATGACCACGTCGCCCGCATTCACTAATTTCGAACGCGCGACAAGTATCAGCCCCGATAGCACCAGGACGATCAGCGTGAACATCACTACGCCAAGAATTATTTCCATACTTTCCGCCCTTATAGCTGCACACCGGAGAATGACATAAAGCCCAGCGCCATCAGACCCGTGGTAATAAAGGTGATCCCTAACCCGCGCAGACCCGCGGGCACGTTTGCGTATTTCATTTTTTCACGGATACCCGCCAACGCCACAATTGCCAGCAGCCAGCCGATGCCGGAACCTAAGCCGTAAACGATCGACTCGCTTAAGTTATAGTCACGCTGCACCATGAAGGAGACACCGCCAAAAATCGCACAGTTGACGGCAATGAGCGGCAGGAAGATCCCCAGCGCGTTATAGAGCGTCGGGAAGTACTTATCGAGGATCATCTCCAGGATCTGAACCAGCGCGGCAATAACGCCAATGAAGGTAATAAAGTTCAGAAAGCTCAGATCAACGCCTTCCACCAGCGCGCCGTCGCGCAGCACCAGGTTATACACCAGGTTATTGATCGGCACCGCCAGCCCAAGTACGACCGTTACCGCAACGCCGAGTCCGAAAGCGGTCGAGACCTTTTTCGATACCGCGAGGAAAGTACACATCCCAAGAAAGAAGGCCAGCGCCATATTTTCAACAAATACGGCGCGGACAAAAAGGCTAATATAATGAGCCATAATCGGTTACTCCTTTTCCTGTTGTTCAGGCTTCCAGCTGCGCACCGCCCAAATCAACAAACCGATAATGAAGAACGCACTGGGCGCCAGAAGAAACAGACCATTTGGCTGGTACCAGCCGCCGTTCTGCACCGTTTCCAGCACGGTAATACCGAATAGCTTACCACTGCCGATCAGCTCTCTCAGGAAACCGACGATGATTAGGATCGCCCCGTATCCCAGACCGTTGCCAATACCGTCCATAAAGCTCGCCAACGGCGGCGACTTCATGGCATAGGCTTCGGCGCGCCCCATCACGATACAGTTAGTGATGATCAAACCGACAAAAACCGAAAGCTGTTTCGAAATCTCATAGGCAAACGCGCGTAGCACCTGATCGACGACGATAACCAACGAAGCGATAATCGCCATCTGTACAATGATGCGCACGCTATTCGGAATGTAGTGGCGAATCATGGAGATAAACATGCTGGAGAATGCCGTAACCAGCGTCACCGCGATGGTCATTACAAAAGCGGTCTCCAGCTTGGTGGTCACCGCCAGCGCGGAGCAGACGCCCAGAACCTGCAGAGTGATAGGGTTATTAGCGATAAGCGGCCCCACCAGCACGCGCTTCATTTCTTTCATGTCGCCCAAATCAGCCATTATTCAGCTCCCCTTCTCGCACCTTTTGCAGGAATGGGCCAAAGCCGAGTTTGCCCATCCAGAAATCAAAGCTATGTTGCACGCCGTTTGACGTCAGCGTTGCACCCGACAGGCCATCAACGGCGTGCAGGTCGCCAGGACGCGCGCCGCCTTTGACGATTCTCAGCGCAGGCATCCCTTTATCATCAAGCACTTGTTTACCAACGAACTGCTGGCGCCAGTTGGGGTTTTCAATTTCCCCGCCCAGTCCCGGCGTCTCACCATGTTCGTAATAGGTGATCCCTTTGACCGTGCGGCCATCGGTTTCCAGCGCAACAAAAGCGTACATCACCGACCACAGGCCGTTACCGTAAATCGGCAGTACGACTTCCTGAATCTGCTGCTTTTCATCGCGCACCAGGTAAATTTCGGCAATATTACTGCGGCGTTTGATACCGGCAGGATCCTGACTCGCCTCCAGCTGTAAGCTCTGCTGAGGGTCTTTCAGGGCCTGGGCTTGATTAAACTTGCCCGGATCTTTATCCAGCAGCTCACCGCTGGCTAAATCGACTAAACGCGGAGAGATATGGGCCTTAAAAATGTCAGCCACTTCATCTGCGCTCATTCCCTGCTTCATCAGACCGGCAACCGCCAGGATATTGCGCTGTTTATCGAGAGCGCGCTGCTCCTGCTGGCGCGATTTTAGCCCCACGGCAGAACCGGCGACCACAATTGAGCAGACCAGACAAAGCACCAGCACCACCAGCAGCGTTTTGCCGATGCTATCGTTACTTTTATTCTCAGCCACGCGATTTCCTCCGCTTAATATTGGCCCGCACCACCAGGTAATCAAACAGCGGCGCGAAGAGGTTGGCGAAGAGGATCGCCAGCATCATCCCTTCCGGATAGGCCGGGTTGACCACGCGAATCAGGACGCACATCACACCGATCAGCAGGCCGTAGCTCCATTTACCTTTATCCGTAAACGACGCGGACACCGGGTCCGTCGCCATAAACATCATGCCGAAGGCAAAACCGCCGAGCACCAGATGCCAGTACCACGGCATGGCAAACATCGGGTTGGTATCAGAGCCTATAAAGTTAAACAGCGTCGCGGTGGCCACCATACCGATGAAAACCCCTGCGACAATGCGCCACGAGGCCACGCGACCAAAAATGATGATGGCGCCGCCGATGAGAATCATTAGCGTCGAGACTTCGCCAATCGACCCCGGTATATTGCCGAGGAAGGCGTCCATCCAGCTTACCGGCTGACCGGTAGAGACGTTAACCAGCGATTCACCGCCGCCGCTTGCCCACTGAGATAACGGCGTCGCGCCGGAGAAACCATCCGCCGCAGTCCACACCAGGTCGCCGGAAATTTGCGCCGGCCAGGCAAAGAATAAAAACGCGCGCCCCGCCAGCGCCGGGTTGAGAAAGTTACGCCCGGTTCCGCCAAAAATCTCCTTGGCCATGACGACGCCAAAGGTGATCCCGAACGCGGCCTGCCATAGCGGCAGCGATGGAGGCACAATCAGCGCGAACAGAATTGACGTCACGAAGAAGCCTTCGTTTATTTCGTGCTTGCGCACGATAGCAAACAAGACTTCCCAGAACCCGCCGACAAGAAACACGGTGATGTAGATAGGCAGGAAAAATACCGCCCCCAGGGTCATCATACTGAGCCAACCGGCGTCAGCGGTGAAGTTCACCCCCAACCACTGCGCGATGCTGTAGTGCCAGTTCCCGGCGATAACCTGCTGCAGCTGCTCAGCACCGTATAATTTATGCAGTGCCGGAATAGTCTGCAGGCCAACGTTATACATTCCCCAAAACATCGCTGGGAAAACGGCAAACCACACCAGAATCATCATCCGCTTGAGATCGATGGCGTCTCTGACGTGCGCCGCGCCGCGCGTGACCTGCCCGGGGGTGTAGAACAGCGTCGCCGTCGCTTCAAACAGCGGATAGTATTTTTCCAGCTTGCCGCCGTGCGTAAAGTGCGGCTCAATTTTGTCAAACAGTTTCTTTAAGCCCATCACTTATCCTTCCTGCTCTATCTGGGTTAACACGCTGCGCAATGCCGGGCCATATTCGTACTTGCCGGGACATACGTAGGTGCAAAGCGCCAGGTCTTCTTCATCCAGTTCCAGGCAGCCCAGTGCCTGCGCGCTGTCAGTATCCCCCGCCAGCAAATCACGCAGCAGCATGGTGGGCAGAATATCCAGCGGCATCACTCGCTCATAGTTGCCAATCGGCACCATAGCCCGCTCACCGCCGTTGGTATCCGTCGAGAAATTAAATAGCTTACGCTTCATGAAATGGCCGAGCGTGGTGCGGGTAATGGAAAATTTATCTTTCCCGGGCATTACCCAGCCGAACAGCTCTTTCTCACGCCCCTCTTTTACGACGCTTATCTGTAAATGAAAGCGGCCAAGAAAAGCATGGGGCCCTTGAGCATGCGTTCCGCTGAGGACTGAACCAGAAATAACGCGGTTTTCATCATCCAGAAGTTCATCTGCCAGCAGTTCATCAAGGCTGGCGCCAGAGCAGGTCTTTAATAAACGAGGCTCTTTCACCTGCGGGCCGCCGAGCGCAACGATGCGTTCGCTAGACAACTCCCCTTCAAGGAACAATTTGCCAACGGCGATAACGTCCTGATAGTTAAGGTGCCAGACCTGCTTTTTCAGGCTAACCGGCTCGAGAAAATGGATGTGGGTCCCGACCAGCCCGGCCGGATGCGGCCCGGCAAACTGGTTGAAGGTCACCTGGCCTACGGGATGCCCGCCAAGCTTGCCACCGCTGGCCTGGCAGACGTGGACCTTACCGTCGGTCAACCGCGTCAACAGGGTTAAGCCCGCGTCAAAAGCCTCGCGCTGGGCCAGAATGATTGGCTGGGGGTCTGCCGCCAGTGGATTTGTATCTATGGCGGTGACAAATATGGCCGCTGGAACGCTGGCTGGCGCGGGTATTTTGCTGAAAGGGCGGGTGCGAAACGCCGTCCACATCCCCGACTCCATCAGTTGCTGCTGCACGGCCTCGCGCGTCAACGCGGCAAGATCGGCTAATTCATAGCGGGGAAAATGAACGGCATCATCGCCATCTACGTCAATAACGACCGATTGCAGTACCCGCCGTTCGCCGCGATGAATGGCGCTGATGGTTCCACTCGCAGGGGCAGTAAACCGCACGCCAGAATTTCTTTTATCTTCAAACAGAAGTTGACCTTTTTGTACCCGGTCTCCTTCACGCACCGCCATCGAAGGGCGCATACCGATGTACTCTTCACCCAACAGCGCAACGCGCTTGACCGCAGTCTTCGAAGAAATCTGCTGTGATGGCATGCCAGCTATGGGCAAATTCAGCCCTTTCGTGATTTTAATCATATCGTTAGCAGGTATCCGTTACGTAAACCCCGGCATCAGACCGAGGCCAGCATAATTAATGGAAAATAAGAGGAAGAAAGGAACATCGTAGTCCTGATAATTCACAAGACGGGAGAGAAGCATCCTTTCTTACCCTGAGTATTTAGCGGAGCAAGTGTAACATTTCGTGAGCAGCGCCTGTAGACAAACTGCAATTAAGTCGTTCTAAAATGCGAGCTATTACGCAAAGTTCTGACTGCGCTTTACCTGAATATTCGCTATAACGGAAAACTAAAACGTAAACGTGGCACATCGTGCTTGCGAAAAAATGCCGTGATGCTAATGTGAGCGCTCTAAAACCAGAAAACTCTGATTTCGGGTCTCTCTTGCCGTCCTGGCAATGTGGTTATTTGTTTTATCAAGGAACAAGTAGTATGCGCAAAATCGCATTATTTATTGCGATGCTTCTGTTGCCGTGCGTTTCATTCGCAGGGCTACTTAGCAGTAACAGCTCGACAACACCGATGAGCAAAGAGTACAAACAGCAGCTCATGGGTTCGCCGGTCTACATTGAGATCTTCAAAGAAGAGCGCATGCTCGATCTTTACGTCAAGATGGGCGAAACATACCAGCTTCTCGACAGCTATCGGATCTGTAACTACTCCGGCGGGCTCGGTCCAAAGCAGCGCCAGGGCGATTTCAAGAGCCCCGAAGGTTTCTATAACGTTTCCCGCAATCAGCTAAAACCCGACAGCCGTTTCTACAAAGCGATCAATATCGGTTTCCCGAACGCTTACGATCGCGCGCATGGATATGAAGGGAAGTATCTGATGATTCACGGTGCCTGCGTATCCGTTGGCTGTTACGCCATGACCGATACCGGTATTGATGAAATCTTCCAGTTCGTCACCGGCGCGTTAGTCTTCGGCCAACCCAACGTTCAGGTGAGTATTTATCCTTTCCGCATGACCGATGCCAACATGGCGCGTCACAAATATTCCTACTTCGCGGATTTCTGGCAGCAGCTTAAACCCGGGTACGACTACTTCCGGCAGACGCATAAGCCGCCGGTGGTTTCGGTAGCCGATGGCCGCTACGTGGTGAGCAAACCGCTCAGCCACGAAGTTGTGCAGCCGCAGCTCGCGTCAAACTACTCGGTCCCCGAGGCAAAATAACGCCCACTCGCCTGGCATAATTTTATTCCAGGTTTCGTTGCCGGTCAGCGGCTGAGTGGCGATAACGGAGACCACATCATTCGGTGTGGTCTCGCGTTGAAAATCTATTTCTACATCCTGATCCAGCAGCGTCGCTACGCCAAACGGCGCCCGTCGCGTAATCCAGTATAAATTCGTCGAGCAGAACGCCATCACGTAGCGTCCATCGGAGAGCAGCATGTTAAATACGCCTTTTTCACGCAGCTCTCCGGCAAGCGTGGCGATAAAGCTGAATACCTCCACCATATCGCCCGGCATTTCCGGATAGCGCTCGGTGATGCTGTGCAGCAGCCAGCAAAACGCTTTTTCGCTATCGGTTTCCCCAATGGGATGCAGGTTGCCCGTCACGAGATTCTCATACCCTTCCAGTTGACCATTATGGGCATAAGTCCAGTTGCGTCCCCATAGCTCCCGGGTAAAGGGGTGAGTATTTTCCAGCGCAACGATACCCCGGTTGGCCTGGCGAATATGGGCAATGACCGAGCAGGACTTGATAGGATATTCTTGCACCAGCTTGGCTATGGGCGACTGAAAGCTAGGCTGCGGATCTTTAAATGTGCGACAGCCCTTACCTTCATAAAAAGTAATGCCCCAGCCGTCTTTATGCGGCCCGGTTCCGCCACCGCGCTGCACCAGCCCGGTAAAGCTGAAACAAATATCAGTTGGCACATTCGCGCTCATCCCGAGCAGTTCGCACATAGATCACCTCATACAACTTACTGAAACATAAAAGGCGTTATTGGTGCAGTCAGTTTGGACACGGCCAGCGCGCAGAAACCGGAGCGTACTTCATGTACGTGAGGATGATTCGCTACGCTCCCCCTTCGGCCCGCCCTGAAGGGCGTTCAAAACTCGGTGAGTTTTGTCTGAGCACTGCCCGGGTTCAAAATGGCTAACAAACTAGCCTTTTAAGCTTTAACCATCTCTTTTTCGATCAACATAATCAGAATATGAATCACTTTAATATGAATTTCCTGAATGCGGTCGGCGTAGCCAAAATGCGGTACGCGAATTTCGACATCCGCCGATCCCGCCATTTTACCGCCATCTTTTCCGGTCAGAGTAATCACTTTCATCCCCTGAGCGCGAGCGGCTTCGATCGCTTTGATTACGTTACCGGAGTTACCCGAAGTGGAGATCCCCAGTAATACGTCGCCTGCACGACCCACTGATTCTACGTAGCGAGAGAAAACATATTCATATCCGAAATCATTGCTGACGCAAGAGAGATGGCTCACGTCTGAAATCGCAATTGCCGGATAGCCTGGGCGGTTTTCACGATAGCGCCCGGTCAGTTCTTCCGCAAAATGCATCGCATCGCAGTGCGAACCGCCGTTACCGCAGGAAAGGACTTTGCCGCCAGCTTTAAAGCTATCCGCCAGCAGCACCGCAGCACGCTGAATCGCGTGAATGTTGGCTTCGTCCTGCAGAAAGTTAGCCAGCGTTTCAGCGGCTTCATTCAGTTCGTTACGAATAAGATCCTGGTACATGAGGATAATCCTTCAGTATTTGTGGGATAACCCAGGCAGTTTACCGGATAGCCGACGCAGCGAGAAGCAGCACGCGATGCAATCCCCTGTGCTTTTGATTTTATGTGCCGCATTTCCGTACAACAATGTGAGCAAGGTTGTAATTATTTTGTAAACACATTGCTAAAACAAATTACATCCACTACAACCATATCATCACAAGTGGTCAGACCTCCTACAAGACAGGGAGCATTTCTCTATGATGATTTTGAGTATTGTTGCAACCGTTGCTTTACTCGGTGCGCTCTTCTATCACCGAATCAATCTGCTGCTCAGCAGCGCAATTTTACTTGTCTGGACCGCCGCGCTCGGCGCTGCGGGGCTGTGGAATATCTGGCTGCTCATTCCGCTGGCGATCGTTTTACTGCCGTTCAACCTTGCGCCGATGCGTAAATCCATGATTTCAGTCCCGGCCTTCCGCGCTTTCCGTAAGGTCATGCCGCCGATGTCGCGCACCGAGAAAGAAGCGATTGACGCTGGCACAACCTGGTGGGAAGGCGATCTGTTTCGTGGCAACCCCGACTGGCAGAAACTGCACAACTATCCGCAGCCGCGCCTCACCGCTGAAGAACAAGCCTTTATTGACGGTCCGGTCGAAGAAGCCTGCCGTATGGCGAACGACTTCGAAATTACCCACGAGATGGCCGATCTGCCGCCGGAGCTGTGGGCCTATCTGAAAGAGCATCGCTTCTTCGCGATGATCATTAAGAAAGAGTACGGCGGACTGGAATTCTCCGCTTACGCGCAGGCTCGCGTCCTGCAAAAGCTGTCGGGCGTCTCCGGGATCCTGGCGATTACCGTCGGCGTACCGAACTCATTAGGCCCGGGCGAGCTGCTGCAGCATTACGGCACAGAAGAACAGAAAAACCACTATTTGCCGCGCCTGGCTCGCGGTCAGGAGATTCCTTGCTTCGCACTGACCAGCCCGGAAGCGGGTTCAGATGCCGGCGCCATTCCGGATACCGGCGTCGTCTGCATGGGCGAATGGCAGGGCCAGCAGGTGCTGGGAATGCGCCTGACCTGGAACAAACGCTATATCACCCTTGCGCCTATCGCCACCGTGCTGGGACTGGCGTTTAAACTCTCCGATCCAGATCGCCTGCTGGGTGGAGAAGAGGAACTGGGCATCACCTGCGCGCTCATCCCCACCAGTACCCCCGGTGTTGAAATTGGGCGTCGGCATTTCCCGCTGAACGTTCCGTTCCAGAACGGCCCGACCCAGGGGAAAGATATTTTCGTTCCTATCGATTACATTATTGGCGGCCCGTCGATGGCCGGCCAGGGCTGGCGGATGCTGGTTGAGTGTTTATCCGTGGGACGCGGCATCACCCTGCCATCAAACGCCACCGGCGGCCTGAAATCCGTCGCCATGGCTACCGGCGCCTATGCACACATTCGCCGTCAGTTCAAAATCTCTATCGGTAAAATGGAAGGGATCGAAGAACCGCTGGCGCGTATCGCAGGCAACGCCTACGTAATGGATGCCGCCGCCTCGCTGATTACCTACGGCATCATGCTTGGCGAAAAACCAGCGGTACTGTCGGCAATTGTGAAGTACCACTGTACTCACCGTGGTCAGCGCTCCATTATTGACGCAATGGATATTACCGGTGGTAAGGGCATTATGCTCGGCACCGGAAACTTCCTGGCGCGGGCCTATCAGGGCGCGCCGATCGCCATCACCGTTGAAGGGGCGAATATCCTGACCCGCAGCATGATGATCTTCGGTCAGGGAGCGATTCGCTGTCATCCGTACGTGCTGGATGAAATGGCGGCCGCGCAGAATAACGACGTTAACGCTTTCGATAAGCTGCTGTTTAAACACATCGGGCACGTGGGCAGCAATAAGGTACGCAGTTTCTGGCTGGGCCTGACCCGCGGTCTTACCAGCAGCACGCCGACTCGCGATGCCACTCGTCGTTACTATCAGCACATGAATCGCCTGAGCGCCAACCTGGCTCTGCTGTCCGATGTCTCAATGGCGGTACTGGGTGGTAGTCTGAAGCGTCGTGAAAGAATTTCTGCACGTCTGGGCGATGTACTGAGCCAGCTCTACCTGGCGTCGGCGGTCCTGAAACGCTATGACGATGAGGGGCGTAACGAAGCGGACTTACCACTGGTTCACTGGGGCGTGCAGGATGCGCTGTATCAGGCCGAACAGGCGATTGACGATCTGCTGGTCAACTTCCCGAATCGTCTGGTCGCCGGGGCGCTCCGCGTGGCTATCTTCCCGACCGGGCGTCACTACCTGGCGCCTTCAGACAAACTGGATCATAAGGTAGCGAAAATCCTGCAGGTTCCGAGCGCGACGCGTTCCCGTATCGGCCGCGGTCAGTATCTGACGCCGAGCGAGCATAACCCGGTCGGCCTGCTGGAAGAGGCGCTGCTTGATGTTATGGCAGCAGACCCTATCCACCAGCGACTGTGCAAAGAACTGGGCAAGAATTTGTCGTTTACGCGTCTTGATGAACTGGCCGGTAATGCGCTGGCAAAAGGGTTAATCAATCAGGAAGAGGCGGACATCCTGGTCCGTGCGGAAACCAGCCGACTGCGCAGCATAAACGTCGACGATTTTGCCCCGGATGAACTGGCGACCCGCCCGGTAAAGCTGCCGGAGAAAGTGCGCAAGATCGAAGCGGCTTAAAAACGAAAAAATAAACACATCACGATCGAGGCGGGGATTTCCCCGCCTCTCTTTTTTCTGACAATTCAGCGGAAGGTATTTCCAGGGCTGTCATTCTTTTACAAAATATTCCCTGAGCCGTCCGTCGGCTGATATGGTGTTAAAGTCATTATAATTCCTCTCATCATACTGGAGTTCACCACCGTGCCCGGACTGAAAATTACCCTTTTACAACAACCGCTGGTGTGGATGGATGGTCCCGCCAACCTGCGCCATTTCGATCGTCAACTGGAAGGGATAACCGGGCGTGACCTCATTGTTTTACCCGAAATGTTTACCACCGGCTTCGCGATGGAGGCAGCAAAACAGTCGCTATCGCAAGAGGAAGTGGTTACCTGGATGGAAGCTAAAGCCGCGCAAACCAACGCGCTGATTGCCGGTAGCGCCGCGCTACAAACGGACCGCGGTCCGGTTAACCGTTTTTTGCTAGTTGAGCCCAACGGTCAAATCCATTTCTATGATAAACGACACCTGTTTCGCATGGCGGATGAACATCATCATTACGAGGCGGGTAACGAACGGGTTATTTTTGAATGGCGCGGCTGGAGAATTCTGCCGCTGGTGTGCTACGACCTGCGTTTCCCGGTGTGGTCGCGCAACCATAACGACTACGATTTAGCGCTGTACGTTGCCAACTGGCCCGCCCCACGCTCAATGCACTGGCAGTCGCTGCTTGTCGCCAGGGCTATCGAAAATCAGGCTTATGTAGCCGGGTGCAATCGCGTCGGCACCGATGGCAACGGGCACCATTATCGGGGCGATAGCCGGATAATTACCCCGCAGGGCGAGATTATCGCCACGGCTGAGCCGCATCAGGCGACCCGCCTGGACGCTGAGCTTTCGCTGACGTCGCTAAAAGAGTATCGCGAGAAGTTTCCGGCCTGGCAGGACGCGGACCCCTTCACGCTCAACTAAGGCAAGCAAACCCGGGGAGCCTGGGCTCCCTTTCTTATGCCGCAAACGCGCGTTGGGCCGGCAATAAAGCCAAATAAAGTTTACCTGTCACCCATCAATGCGGTTTGCGCAAGGCATGCAGGCTGCGCCGTGAGTCCGGCATATTGTCGAGGGAATGGAAGCGTGTCTGAAGGCCTGGCTCAGGAAACGGCACGGGCCAGAACGACGAAAGCCTGAATCATTGCTGATTCAGGCTTCCTGAATAGTGGCGGAACGGACGGGACTCGAACCCGCGACCCCCTGCGTGACAGGCAGGTATTCTAACCGACTGAACTACCGCTCCACTTACTGTTCCCTTGGGAACGAGGCGAATATTACGGATTCCCCTCTACCCCGTCAACGCTTTTTCTTCATTTTTGAATCGCTTGCTGCAAAAATCGCCCATCAGGCTATTTTTAGCGCGTTTACGGGCAAATCAGGCACGCCACAGGCAGCTTCCGCCTTTCTTTTGCACCAGATCGAGCCGCGATTCATGGTTCATCAGCTCTTCATCGGAGGCATAAACCACCCGTAATTTGCTGGCGGCGCGAACAACGCGTTGAATGCCCATTTCTCCGGCCTGCTGCTGACCTTCCCCTTCCATTGAGAAAGCCATCGTCGTCTGGCCACCGGTCATCATCAAATAGACGTCGGCAAGAATCTGGGCATCGAGCAACGCGCCATGCAGCGTTCGCTTGCTGTTGTCTATTTCATAACGTGAACAGAGGGCATCAAGGCTGTTACGCTTGCCCGGGAACATTTTACGCGCCAGGGCCAGGCTGTCGGTCACCTTACAGAAGGTATCCGTCTTCGGAATTCCTCGATTCAGCTTCGCAAATTCATAATCCATAAAGCCGATATCAAACGATGCGTTATGGATGACCAGCTCCGCCCCGCGGATATAGTCGATGAACTCATCGACCACATCGCCAAACGCGGGCTTATCCATCAGGAATTCGTCCGCAATACCGTGAACGCCAAACGCTTCAGGATCCACCAGCCGGTCCGGCTTTAGATAAACGTGGAAGTTGTTTCCGGTCAGGCGGCGGTTGATCACCTCCACCGCACCGATTTCAATTATCTTGTGCCCTTCATAGTGCGCACCAATCTGATTCATACCGGTGGTTTCGGTATCGAGAACGATCTGTCGCGTAATTGCAGTGCTCATAGCGGTCATTTATGTCAGACTTACCGTTTTACGTATCGATTTCAATTACAGGAAGTCTACCAGAGATGCTCAAACAGGTAGAAATTTTCACCGATGGTTCTTGCCTGGGAAATCCAGGCCCCGGCGGCTACGGTGCGATTTTACGCTATCGCGGGAAAGAAAAAACTTTTAGCGAAGGCTTTAACCTTACGACGAACAACCGCATGGAGATGATGGCCGCCATCGTCGCCCTGGAAGCGCTGAAAGAACATTGTGAAGTGATCCTCAGTACCGACAGCCAGTACGTGCGTCAGGGGATTACGCAGTGGATCCACAACTGGAAAAAACGCGGCTGGAAGACGGCGGACAAGAAACCGGTAAAAAATGTCGATCTCTGGCAGCGCCTGGACGCCGCGCTGGGTCAACACAAGATCAAATGGGAATGGGTTAAAGGCCACGCCGGGCATCCGGAAAACGAACGCTGCGACGAACTGGCGCGCGCGGCGGCATCTAACCCAACCCGGGACGACATCGGTTATCAGGCGGAAAGCTAATTCTGCCCCTTGCGCCACTGACGCGTGGCGCCTACCGCCTGCGGTATCCGTTTTTTTGCTTTGCCCGATTTCATCGGGTTTAGCGTCAACGGGATAGTGCGTTTACGGGCAATAATCAGCTGCAGACATCCCAACGCCGGGAGATGCGTACTGAGCATTTTCCCCCCGTGGCGCGACCAGGGAAGGACCTGATAGCCGCCATAGTGCATAACTTCAAAATTAAGCACCCCCAGCCAGTCCATCTGACGCGTTAAGGTGAACATGCGGCTGTTATAGGGGGGCTTATTGCGTAACACTGGCACCAGCTTACGTAACCCCATCAGGCTCATGGGATTAAAACTGGTTAAAATTATCCAGCCATCGTCGATCAGCACTCTATCCGCTTCCCGTAGCAGTCGATGCGGATCGCTGCACCACGGTAAGGTATGCGCCAGCAGGCAGGCATCAACCGACTTCTCGGCAAAAGGCAAATGCAGCGGATCGGCCTTTACCTGCACAGGATTTCCTTGTAAAGAGACATTCACCTGATGGGAAATCGCGCAGGATTCGGTATTGATTTCCGCGCTCAGATTGCCAATCTTAAGTAAATGAAAGCCATATAATTTAGCGAGCCAGGGCTTCATCTGCCGTTCCAGCGATTCGCGGTAGTATTCGCCCCACGGCATGCTGGACCAGTGCTCTGGCGCTGTAACTGTTTGAGGTATCCTTGCCGGCTTCATCGCAACCTTCCGCTACGCATTAGAGGTAATTTATGAATCTTATCAGTATTCCCGCATTTCAGGACAACTACATCTGGGTTCTTAGTGAAGATAGCGGGCGCTGCCTGATAGTCGACCCGGGCGAAGCCGCTCCAGTGCTCGCCGCCATTGAACAAAACCGCTGGCAGCCGGAAGCTATCCTGTTGACGCATCATCACCACGACCACGTTGGCGGCGTAAAACAACTGCGGGAAAAATTTCCGGCTATAGCGGTTTACGGACCGGCAGAAACCCAGGATAAAGGTACAACCCGCATCGTCAAGGACGGAGAAAGCATCTCTGTTTTGGGCCGTGAATTTTCTATTTTTGCCACGCCAGGTCACACTTTAGGACACATCTGTTTCTTCAGCGCACCTTATCTATTTTGTGGCGATACAATGTTTTCCGGCGGCTGCGGTAGACTGTTCGAAGGGACTGCAGAGCAGATGTATCAATCATTTAAGAAGATTAACGCCCTCCCTGATGAAACATTAATATGTTGCGCACATGAGTACACTTTAGCAAATATGAAGTTTGCAATGAGCATCCTTCCCCATGATAGGGATATAAATGATTACTATCACAAAGTTAATGAGTTACGTGCAAAAAACCAAAAAACACTCCCCGTAATTCTGAAAAATGAGCGGCGTATAAATTTATTTCTTCGCACAGATGATGCTGATTTAATTAAAGAAATTAGCAAAGAAACAAATTTGCAACACTCTGCTCAGCGATTTGCATGGTTAAGGTCAAAGAAAGACGACTTCTGATATTTAATTCTTGTCTTCAGCCGACTTCACCGTTATCCTTGCTCGTCTTTTAAGCAACTATTGACACACACATGAAGGCACGAGCGATTTTACTCGCCTCTGTCCTGCTGGTGGGGTGCCAGGCGTCTAAGAACGATGGCACCGTACAACAGCACGCACAGAGCCTTTCTGCAGCGAGTCAAGGGGAAGCAAGCAAGTTCACAAGTCGAGCGCGCTGGTTAGATGATGGAACCTTCTACGCGCAAGACCAGGATCTGTGGACTTCGATAGGCGACGAGCTAAAGATGGGAATTCCGGAAAACGTCCGGATTCGCGAACAAAAACAGAAGTACTTAAGAAATAAGAGCTATCTCCACGATGTAACTTTACGGGCAGAGCCGTATATGTACTGGATAGCCGGGCAAGTTAAGAAACGTAACATGCCAATGGAGCTGGTATTACTACCCATAGTGGAGAGCGCTTTTGACCCGCACGCAACGTCTGGCGCCAATGCCGCAGGCATTTGGCAGATCATTCCGAGCACCGGGCGCAATTATGGTTTGAAACAGACCCGCAGTTACGATGCGCGTCGTGATATCGTTGCCTCAACCACGGCAGCGTTAAACATGATGCAACGTCTGAACAAAATGTTCGACGGCGACTGGTTGTTAACCGTCGCAGCATATAACAGTGGCGAAGGCCGGGTAATGAAGGCTATCAAAGCGAACAAATCACGGGGTAAACCCACCGATTTCTGGTCGCTGTCATTACCGCAGGAAACCAAAATATACGTACCAAAAATGCTGGCCCTGAGCGATATACTCAAGAACAGCAAGCGGTATGGCGTAAGGCTGCCGACGGCAGACGAAAGCCGTGCCCTGGCGCGTGTACGCCTCGACAGTCCGGTTGAGATTTCACAGCTGGCGGATATGGCAGGAATGCCCGTCAGCAAGTTGAAAACGTTCAACGCCGGCGTGAAGGGGTCGACTCTGGGTGCAAACGGCCCCAATTACGTACTGGTACCGCAGAAGCATGCGGCGCAGCTGCGTGAATCTTTGGCCTCAGGTGATATTGCCGCCGTGCAGCCGACGCTGCTGGCTGACAACAAGCCGTTGACCAGCCGCAGCTACCAGGTGCGCTCCGGTGACACCATCTCCGGCATTGCATCGCGTCTCGGCGTATCAACGAAAGATCTGCAGCAGTGGAACGGTCTTCGCGGTTCTAACCTGAAGGTCGGTCAGAATCTGGTGATTGGCGCAGGCAGCAGCGCGGAACGTCTGGCGAACAATAGCGATAGCATTACCTATCGCGTACGTAAAGGCGACTCTCTGTCGAGCATTGCGAAACGTCATGGCGTGAACATCCGCGATGTGATGCGCTGGAACAGCGATACCGGCAACCTGAAACCTGGCGATCAGCTGACGCTGTTTGTGAAAAACAGCGACAGACCAGAATCCTGATGATTCAGCAGGCATTAAAAAAGGCACCCATGCGGTGCCTTTTGTTTTATCTCTGCGTTAGATGGCCTTATGGGCCTCAAACATAATCGTATCGCTGGTGAAAGAACCATCCTGCTGCAAGGCAAAATAGGCTTTGACCTCCGCCGATGCGCTCTCCTGGTATAAACGAATCGCTTCCGTCAGCGCCGCTGGCGTCCGCATCCGCGCGACCCAGGAGCTGAACTCCAGAGGCAGGCGATCGGTCAGCAGATGATTTATCACCAAACCGGCCTCACTCGCCATTGTCAGCCATTCGCCGCTGGAGTAGTTGCGAACATGGGAGGTATCGCGCAGCGCCTCAACCGTCTGCAGCCAGACGTCGCGAACAGGGTGACCGGGAGACATCACATCCATAATAATCATCACTCCGCCCGGTTTCAGCACCCGCTTCACTTCACGCAATGCCTGGCCAACATCATGCCAATGATGCGCAGAATAACGGCTGATCGCGACATCAAAGCTGGCATCAGCGAAAGGCAAAGATTCGGCATAGCCCTGCTGCGTGGCAATATTAGTAAAACCTTTATCCCTTGCGGCCTGAGCCACCACCTCCAGCATCTGGCTGGATAAATCATATGCCGTTACCTGGGCAACCTGCCCTGCCGCCGCAAAGCTGGCGTGTCCGGCACCGCATCCCATATCCAGCACGTGGGCCTGAGGGAAGTCCGCCAGCCGTTCGGCCAGTCGCTGCAGATCGCGCCCTGAAGCGTGTACGGCACTGCTCAGGTAGGCGCTGGCCTGTGAGCCAAACTGTTTTTCGACGTTGTCATGATGAGAGCGTGTTGTCATTGCATTGTCCTTCGGTTTTTTTTGAGTAATAAAGGCAGCACCATGCATACGCAGGCCTGCCCCATGGCAGGCCTGATGTACCTTAATTAATCAGGCTTGCCGGGACTGAATTCGACTAGTAGAGGGTTGTGATCGGAGGCGCGGGTCACCAGCACGGAAGCGTCGTGCACGCTTAACCCCCGATAAAACACAAAATCAAGCGGACGACCAAAAGTGCGGCGGCGCTGATCGTCAGAGAAGCGGACTTCGCGCAGCGACATTTCACGCGCAAAGCGATACAAAGCGTTCATTCGCGGACGGCTCCAGGCGTTAAAGTCGCCCGCCATTATCACCGGCCCGCTGTGATGGGCGATCTGGTCGCCAATCGGCAGCAACTGTTTGCTGTAGACATCAACGCCAAGACTAAAATTGACCGCGTGGATATTCACCACCATCAGCAGACGGGAATCCGGTAACGGGTAAACGGTGACCAACGCTGACTTTGCCAGCCGCAGGATAGGCTCTCGTTCGCGCAGAGGGCAGCAGTAAATGGGATGCGCGGAAGCTAACGTCATGACCCCGGAAGGATGTTGCGGGAGCACCAGAGCAGGAACCTGGTCCGCGGCCAGATAGTTGGACGTGGCGAATTTCACTAACTCAGGCGTGGTTTGCGCTTCCTGCAATAACACCAGGTGAGCATCTTTACCGAAATTATTAAGCACGGATTTCCACTCGGCGCGCTGTTGTTTGAAGATGTTCCACACCAGAACGCGGATTTTCTCATCCGAGCTTAACGGTACCCCGGCCGGAAATGCCGGAGTCATACCAGCAAACGACCCCGGAGGTAAGATTCTCTCCGCGGGTTGTCCGGCGACATAGCGCATGGCATAGGTATTCTTTCGCAATTTAGGCATCAAACCTCGATAACAGGAAACCAGCCCGACTGCAGCTGGTTCTTCTGTTATAGGGATTTTTGTATACACTTTCAATGCAATTTGCCAGAAACCTTTATCCTTCTACGGAAAGAGCCTTAGCACGGCGCCGAGGCCTATCGAGCCGCCCGCTGAGAACCACCAGTAACAGCGCGACCAGAACAATCAGCGCGCCAATCCACGGCGTCTGAGTCAGACCATAATGCTCTACCGTCTGACCGCCAATCACCGATCCTAAGGCAATCCCAATATTGAAGGCGGCAATATTCAGGCCAGAAGCAACGTCAACCGCGCCAGGGGTATACTGCTCCGCTTTCTGCACCACGTACACCTGCAGGCCCGGAACGTTACCAAAAGCAAAGATGCCCATCACCAATACCGTCGCCAGCGCCGCATACTGCAAACTGGCCGTAAATTGAAAGATCAGAAGTAAAGCAACTAACGCGGCAAAAATCAGCTTCAGCGCAGGCACGGCGCCGTGTTTATCCGCCAGCTTTCCGCCCCATACGTTGCCCACCGCCACAGAAACACCGTAACCCAGGAGGATCCAGCTAACGGCCGCCGGGCTAAATCCGGCAAGATCCTGCATCATCGGCGCCAGGAAGGTAAAAGCGGTAAATACGCCGCCATATCCCAAAGCAGTAATGGCGTAGATAATCAGTAAACGAGGATGGGTCAGAACCTGCAGCTGGGCGCGCAATCCCGCGCTGATGCGTCCAGGAATATTATTCGGCACCAGAATAAGGCTGCTCATTAACGCGATGACGCCAAGGATCGACACGGCGAGGAACGTCTCACGCCAGCCAAAGTGTTGGCCGATAAAGGTACCTAAAGGCACGCCGGTCACTAGCGCAACGGTCAGACCGCCAAACATAATCGCAATCGCCGAAGCCGCTTTCTCTTTCGGTACCAGGCTGGTCGCAATTGTCGAGCCGATCGAAAAGAATACCCCATGCGCCAGCCCCGTCAGCAGGCGCGCCAGAACCAGAGTTTCATAACCTGGCGCCTGCCAGGCCAGCAGGTTACCGGCGGTAAACAGCGCCATTAACGCCAGCAGCAGTTGCTTGCGCGGCATCCGCCCGGTCAGCGCGGTGAGCACCGGGGCGCCGATCGCCACGCCAAGTGCATAGATAGAAACCAGCAGCCCCGCAGAGGGAAGCGAAATAGCAAGTTGTTCTGCAATGGTGGGCACCAGGCCCACGATGACAAATTCGGTCGTGCCAATAGCAAAGGCACCGATAGTTAAGGCAAGTAGCGCCAGCGGCATAATGTACTCCGTATCAACATGATTAAGATGACACGTAGTATGAAGAGGTGTTTTAATAACAAAAATAGCCAAAGTATCAATAGAATTTTGCCACAGGTGCAATAATGAGAGCTACCTCAGAAGAAATCGCCATTTTTGTCGCCGTGGTTGAGAGCGGCAGCTTTAGTCGCGCAGCCGAACAACTAGGTCAGGCTAATTCCGCCGTCAGCCGGGCGGTGAAAAAGCTCGAATCAAAGCTCGGCGTGAGCCTGCTTAATCGTACGACCCGTCAGCTAAGCCTGACCGAAGAGGGGGAGCGTTATTTCCGTCGCATGCAGGTTGTGCTTCAGGAAATGGCCGCAGCCGAGAATGAGCTTCTGGAGAGCCGCACGACGCCAAGAGGCCTGTTACGTGTTGATGCCGCAACGCCGGTGATACTGCATTTCCTGATGCCTTTGATAAGACCCTTTCGCGAGCGCTACCCGGAGATGAACCTTACGCTGGTCTCGTCAGAAACCTTTATCAATCTGATCGAGCGGAAAGTCGATGTCGCGATCCGCGCCGGCACGCTGACCGACTCCAGCCTGCGCGCCAGGCCATTGTTTAATAGCTACCGCAAAATTATTGCTTCACCGGACTATCTTGCTCGCCATGGAACGCCGCAAAGCGTCGCTGAGCTAAAACATCATCAGTGTCTGGGCTTTAGCGAACCCGTTTCATTGAATACATGGCCAATCTCCTGCTGCGATGGTCAGCTGCTTGAAATCGAAAGCGAGATATCTTCCAATAGCGGAGAAACGCTTAAGCAGCTATGCCTGGCCGGTAACGGAATCGCCTGTCTGTCGGACTATATGGTGGATAAGGAGCTTGCTGAAGGGGCGTTTGTCGAGCTGCTGGCTGACAAACGGTTGCCGATTGAAATGCCGTTTAGTGCGGTTTACTACAGCGACAGGGCCGTAAGCACGCGGATCAGAGCCTTTATCGACTTTCTTAGCGAACATGTAAAACAGCTCCCGAAGGAGCTGTAACAGGGTTGTAGAGTAACGATGGGGATTAAATTAGTCCCATTCAGGCGCCAGACCGTCCGGACTAACCAGACGATCGTTGCAGTCCAGCGCGGCGATCGTCTGGCGATCGTCTTCATCCAGCTGCAGATCCTGAGCTTTGAGATTGCTTGCCAGGTTTTCGCGCTTAGTCGAAGATGGGATTACCGCATAACCTTCGCCCATTGCCCAGGCCAGGATAACCTGTGCCGACGTAGCATCGTATTTTGCCGCGATACGTGCGATCGCTTCATCTTTCAGCGCCTTACCGTAGGCCAGCGTCATATAAGAGGTGATGTGGATGCCGTGTTCACGTGCCCAATCAACCACTTTACGGTTCTGCAGATACGGGGAAAGTTCAATCTGGTTGGTCGCGATGTTCTCCGCGCCAACGGCAGCAATTGCGCGCTCCATCAGCGGAATTGTGAAGTTAGAGATACCAATCTGCCGGGTTAGCCCCTGTTTTTTCGCTTCCAGCAGCGCGGCCATAAACTCTTCAACCGCAACGGCATCGTTTGGCGACGGCCAGTGGATTAACGTCAGGTCGACATAGTCAGTACGCAGCTTCTGCAGACTCTCTTTCAGGCTGGCGATCAGCTTCTCTTTGTTGAGATTCTCAATCCAGATCTTGGTGGTGATGAACAGTTCATCGCGCGCAACGCCGCTTTCTGCAATTGCCTGGCCCACAGCAGCTTCATTATCATAGATTTGCGCGGTATCAATGGTGCGATAGCCCAGTTCAAGCGCCGTTTTTACAGATGCAATAACCACGTCATCTTTCAGACGGAAGGTCCCAAGACCAAATGCAGGGATTGTCATGACTTTCCTCTTTATTCATTCATATCAGTTAACGAGAACAATTATGACCAACGAGAAGATTGAGAAAAAGAGTGCTAAATGCAGAGGATTTTTGCTAAAAAAGCAATAATTAAACGACAGATAAAGAAAAAGCCCTGAGCAAATGCTCAGGGCTTTTAATAAGTGGCGGAACGGACGGGACTCGAACCCGCGACCCCCTGCGTGACAGGCAGGTATTCTAACCGACTGAACTACCGCTCCACCGAATACTTCTGTAACCACCGGATTAATGCACCGGCTTACTACTTAATTTGATGCCTGGCAGTTCCCTACTCTCACATGGGGAGACCCCACACTACCATCGGCGCTACGGCGTTTCACTTCTGAGTTCGGCATGGGGTCAGGTGGGACCACCGCGCTATCGCCGCCAGGCAAATTCTTTGTGCTCAGTACGCAATTCTTTATCGCATCTGCCGCGTTGCCCGCGCTCGCAAAGTCAGTCACATACTTCAGTATGCTCCTTCCTTTCCTTCGCTTGTCGCCTTGCTGCTGCGCAAATTATTGCGTACTCAACTCTGAATCAATGCTGAAATTGTTGTCTTCTCAAATCCGCCAAAACATCTTCGGCGTTGTAAGGTTAAGCCTCACGGTTCATTAGTACCGGTTAGCTCAACGCATCGCTGCGCTTACACACCCGGCCTATCAACGTCGTCGTCTTCAACGTTCCTTCAGGACTCTCAAGGAGTCAGGGAGAACTCATCTCGGGGCAAGTTTCGTACTTAGATGCTTTCAGCACTTATCTCTTCCGCATTTAGCTACCGGGCAATGCCATTGGCATGACAACCCGAACACCAGTGATGCGTCCACTCCGGTCCTCTCGTACTAGGAGCAGCCCCCCTCAATTCTCCAGCGCCCACGGCAGATAGGGACCGAACTGTCTCACGACGTTCTAAACCCAGCTCGCGTACCACTTTAAATGGCGAACAGCCATACCCTTGGGACCTACTTCAGCCCCAGGATGTGATGAGCCGACATCGAGGTGCCAAACACCGCCGTCGATATGAACTCTTGGGCGGTATCAGCCTGTTATCCCCGGAGTACCTTTTATCCGTTGAGCGATGGCCCTTCCATTCAGAACCACCGGATCACTATGACCTGCTTTCGCACCTGCTCGCGCCGTCACGCTCGCAGTCAAGCCAGCTTATGCCATTGCACTAACCTCCTGATGTCCGACCAGGATTAGCTGACCTTCGTGCTCCTCCGTTACTCTTTAGGAGGAGACCGCCCCAGTCAAACTACCCACCAGACACTGTCCGCAACCCGGATTACGGGCCCACGTTAGAACACCAGCCATTAAAGGGTGGTATTTCAAGGATGGCTCCATGCAGACTGGCGTCCACACTTCAAAGCCTCCCACCTATCCTACACATCAAGGACCAGTGTTCAGTGTCAAGCTATAGTAAAGGTTCACGGGGTCTTTCCGTCTTGCCGCGGGTACACTGCATCTTCACAGCGAGTTCAATTTCACTGAGTCTCGGGTGGAGACAGCCTGGCCATCATTACGCCATTCGTGCAGGTCGGAACTTACCCGACAAGGAATTTCGCTACCTTAGGACCGTTATAGTTACGGCCGCCGTTTACCGGGGCTTCGATCAAGAGCTTCTCCTTACGGATAACCCCATCAATTAACCTTCCGGCACCGGGCAGGCGTCACACCGTATACGTCCACTTTCGTGTTTGCACAGTGCTGTGTTTTTAATAAACAGTTGCAGCCAGCTGGTATCTTCGACTGATTTCAGCTCCATGAGTAAATCACTTCACCTACATATCAGCGTGCCTTCTCCCGAAGTTACGGCACCATTTTGCCTAGTTCCTTCACCCGAGTTCTCTCAAGCGCCTTGGTATTCTCTACCTGACCACCTGTGTCGGTTTGGGGTACGATTTGATGTTACCTGATGCTTAGAGGCTTTTCCTGGAAGCAGGGCATTTGTCACTTCAGCACCGTAGTGCCTCGTCATCACGCCTCAGTGTTAAAGTGAACCGGATTTACCTGGAACACACACCTACACGCTTAAACCGGGACAACCGTCGCCCGGCCAACATAGCCTTCTCCGTCCCCCCTTCGCAGTAACACCAAGTACAGGAATATTAACCTGTTTCCCATCGACTACGCCTTTCGGCCTCGCCTTAGGGGTCGACTCACCCTGCCCCGATTAACGTTGGACAGGAACCCTTGGTCTTCCGGCGTGCGGGTTTTTCACCCGCATTATCGTTACTTATGTCAGCATTCGCACTTCTGATACCTCCAGCAACCCTCACAGGCCACCTTCAACGGCTTACAGAACGCTCCCCTACCCAACAACGCCTAAGCGTCGCTGCCGCAGCTTCGGTGCATGGTTTAGCCCCGTTACATCTTCCGCGCAGGCCGACTCGACCAGTGAGCTATTACGCTTTCTTTAAATGATGGCTGCTTCTAAGCCAACATCCTGGCTGTCTGGGCCTTCCCACATCGTTTCCCACTTAACCATGACTTTGGGACCTTAGCTGGCGGTCTGGGTTGTTTCCCTCTTCACGACGGACGTTAGCACCCGCCGTGTGTCTCCCGTGATAACATTCTTCGGTATTCGTAGTTTGCATCGGGTTGGTAAGTCGGGATGACCCCCTAGCCGAAACAGTGCTCTACCCCCGAAGATGAATTCACGAGGCGCTACCTAAATAGCTTTCGGGGAGAACCAGCTATCTCCCGGTTTGATTGGCCTTTCACCCCCAGCCACAAGTCATCCGCTAATTTTTCAACATTAGTCGGTTCGGTCCTCCAGTTAGTGTTACCCAACCTTCAACCTGCCCATGGCTAGATCACCGGGTTTCGGGTCTATACCCTGCAACTTAACGCCCAGTTAAGACTCGGTTTCCCTGCGGCTCCCCTATACGGTTAACCTTGCTACAGAATATAAGTCGCTGACCCATTATACAAAAGGTACGCAGTCACCCAACAAGTGGGCTCCTACTGCTTGTACGTACACGGTTTCAGGTTCTTTTTCACTCCCCTCGCCGGGGTTCTTTTCGCCTTTCCCTCACGGTACTGGTTCACTATCGGTCAGTCAGGAGTATTTAGCCTTGGAGGATGGTCCCCCCATATTCAGACAGGATACCACGTGTCCCGCCCTACTCTTCGAGTTCACA